>Ga0207713_1000007_pt1 | contig 564979 bp, 484 predicted proteins | sample KBSS64metaG_FD_184404 | JGI IMG/M metagenome (GOLD analysis project Ga0207713, IMG submission 184404) | Switchgrass rhizosphere microbial communities from Kellogg Biological Station, Michigan, USA - KBS S6-4 metaG (SPAdes) (version 2) | ecosystem: Host-associated > Plants > Roots > Rhizosphere...
TGATATCAATCCTGCGAGTGCCCACACAGATTGTCTGATAAATTGTTAAAGAGCAGTGCGAACAGTGCGTTAGCGTCCTGTCGCGAGGTGGCGTATATTACGCTTTCCTCCTGCAGAGTCAACCTCTATTTCAGAAGTTTTTCTCCGGCGGCGCAGTCTCCTGTGCCTGCTGACCCGTTTTCCGTTGCCGGTTTGCCGTGTCAGTGGAGGCGCATTATAGGGAACGGCTGAGATAGCGCAAGTGCAAATTACAACTTTTTCACTGTTCGCCTGAAATTTGCACAAAAGCGCCGTTTTAACCCTTTTTAATGCGTCCTGGCAGCTCTGCAAGGCTATTAATTACCCAATCTGCTGCGGCTTCACCTTCAGCGGTAATCGGTTTGCCACTGCGCACCAGCACTTTGGTGCCGACACCGGCAGCCTGCCCGGCCAGCATATCCTCCAGCTTGTCACCCACCATATAAGAAGCAGCCATATCAATGTGCAGCTCTTCCTGTGCCGTCAGCAGCATGCCTGGCTGCGGCTTACGGCAGTCACATTCCTGACGAAACGCTTCAACTGTTGCTTCAGGATGGTGAGGACAGAAATAGATGCCATCAAGATCAACGTCGCGATCGGCCAGCGACCAGTCCATCCATTCAGTCAGCCGCATAAAGGTATCTTCGGTAAACATACCGCGCGCGATACCAGACTGATTGGTCACAACCACCAGCGCATATCCCATTGCCTTCAGTTGTTGCAGCGCTTCAATGGTGCCGTCAATAAACTGGAAGTCATCAATCTCATGGACATAGCCATTATCGACATTAAGGGTGCCATCACGATCAAGAAAAATAGCGGGGACTTTATTCGCCACGTAGAAACTCCTGCTGTAAAAATTGCCGATCAGTATCGCATGATTGCTATAAAAGGGAGAATGTCAGATTGAATCACTTTCATTGATTTAGACGTCTGGATGCCTTAACATCCATCCAGCTTTTATAATGAACAAAAGCGACGAGGTTTCCCACACCACGGACAACGCAATACGATAATTAATAACATAATGATTAAACTTGAAAATATCACCAAAGTGTTTCAGCAAGGCTCGCGGACTATTCCGGCATTAACGGATGTGAGCCTGCATGTGCCTGCCGGACAGATTTATGGCGTTATCGGCGCTTCCGGTGCCGGTAAAAGTACACTGATTCGTTGCGTTAACCTGCTGGAGCGCCCAACCTCGGGCCGCGTACTGGTCGATGGGGCGGATTTAACCGCACTCAACGAACGCCAGTTAACCCAGGCGCGCCGCCAGATCGGCATGATCTTCCAGCATTTTAACCTGATGAACTCACGAACGGTTGCGGGCAATGTCTCTCTGCCACTGGAACTGGGTAATCTCTCGCGTGCGCAGATCAACGCTCGCGTCACTGAGTTGCTGGAACTGGTGGGATTATCCGATAAGCATGATGCCTGGCCCGCCAATCTGTCGGGCGGACAGAAGCAGCGCGTCGCGATTGCTCGTGCCCTGGCCAGTAATCCTAAGGTCCTGCTGTGTGATGAAGCGACCAGCGCACTGGATCCCGCGACCACACGTTCAATTCTGGAATTGCTCAAAGACATCAACCGCCGCCTGGGGCTGACGATTCTGCTGATTACCCATGAGATGGATGTGGTGAAACGCATCTGCGATCAGGTTGCGGTCATCAGTCACGGTGAGCTGATTGAGAAAGATAGTGTCAGCGAAGTCTTCTCTCATCCTAAAACGCCACTCGCGCAGCAGTTTATTCAGTCCACGCTGCATCTGGATATCCCGGATGACTATCAGCAGCGTCTTTCTGCCACCGCATCTGAAAATACCGTGCCGCTGCTGCGACTGGAATTCACCGGTAAATCGGTTGATGCGCCGCTGCTTTCCGAAGCGGCCCGCCGTTACAACGTGAATAACAACATTATCAGTGCGCAGATGGATTACGCCGGTGGCGTGAAGTTCGGCATTATGCTGGCAGAAATGCACGGCACAGAGAGCGATACCCGCGAGGCGATTGCCTGGCTGAAGGAGAATCATGTGAAAGTAGAGGTGTTAGGTTATGTCTGAAGCGATGATGTGGTTGCTGGGACGGGGCGTGTGGGAAACGCTGATGATGACCTTCGTCTCAGGTTTTTTCGGTTTTGTGCTGGGCCTGCCGGTCGGCGTTTTACTCTATGTGACCCGTCCAGGACAGATTCTTCAGAATCAGGGTCTTTATCGCGTGCTTTCCGCGCTGGTAAATATCTTCCGCTCGATTCCTTTCATTATCCTGCTGGTCTGGATGATTCCCTTTACCCGCGTGATCGTCGGCACCTCAATCGGACTGCAGGCGGCTATCGTGCCGTTGACCGTCGGTGCTGCGCCGTTTATTGCGCGTATGGTTGAAAACGCCTTACTGGAACTGCCAACCGGCCTGATTGAAGCGTCACGTGCCATGGGTGCCACGCCAATGCAGATCATCCGTAAAGTTCTGCTGCCGGAAGCGATGCCGGGCCTGGTGAACGCGGCGACCATCACGCTGATTACGCTGGTCGGTTACTCCGCCATGGGTGGCGCGGTGGGTGCCGGTGGCCTGGGCCAGATCGGTTATCAGTATGGTTATATCGGATATAACGCCACTGTGATGAATACGGTATTAGTGTTGTTAGTGGTTTTAGTGTATCTCATTCAATTCTGTGGCGACCGCATCGTGCATGCTGTGTCCCATAAGTAAGCAATATCACATTATTAAGAAGGAAAGGATATGTCTTTCAGATTCAAGAAAATTGCCGCTGTGGGTGCACTGATTGGCGCGATTGCGCTGGCAGGTTGCGATCAAAAAGAGAAAGACCCTAACCACATCAAAGTGGGCGTGATTGTCGGTGCTGAGCAGCAGGTTGCTGAAGCCGCGCAGAAAGTGGCTAAAGATAAGTATGGTCTGGACGTTGAGCTGGTCACTTTCAACGATTACGTTCTGCCGAATGAAGCGCTGAGCAAAGGCGATATCGACGTTAACGCCTTCCAGCACAAACCTTACCTTGATCAGCAGATCAAAGATCGTGGCTACAAGCTGGTTTCAGTGGGTAATTCTTTCGTCTACCCAATCGCGGGCTATTCGAAGAAGATCAAATCACTGGATGAGCTGCAGGATGGCGCGCAGGTTGCTATTCCAAACGATCCGACCAACCTGGGCCGTACACTGCTGCTGCTGCAGAAAGTCGGTCTGATCAAACTGAAAGATGGCGTGGGCTTGCTGCCAACCTCACTGGATATCACTGAGAACCCTAAGCATCTGAAAATTGTTGAGCTGGAAGCGCCGCAGCTGCCACGTTCACTGGACGATCAGCAGATTGCTCTGGCGGTGATCAACACCACTTACGCGAGCCAGATTGGCCTGACACCCGCGAAAGATGGCATTTTCGTCGAAGATAAAGATTCACCTTATGTGAACCTGATTGTCGCGCGTGAAGATAATAAAGATGCGGAAAACGTGAAGAAATTCGTTAAGGCTTACCAGTCTGACGAAGTTAACGCAGAAGCTAATAAAGTCTTTAACGGCGGCGCGGTTAAAGGCTGGTAATTCAGTCCGTGATCTCCCTAAGGGCGGCGCTATGCCGCCCTTTCTGCTATTGGGTGCCCTGCCCGACTTGTTATTTATTCTTGTCCTTGTTTCAATAACGCCACTTTTTGAAACCTGAGGATGTTGCCATGCGTTTTTTACCGCTCTGCTTGTTAGCATTGATGCTGACAGGGTGTGTTCATGAGTATCACCCGATAAGCAGCGCACCGTCCCGGCCGCAGCAATCCAGTGAACCGACCCATAAGCCTGTGGCACGACCCGCACCCGTTAAGCTCTATACCGATGCCGCCGATCTGGTCAGTAAGCCGTTCCGCGATCTGGGTGAAGTCTCCGCTGAAGATTGCCAGATGAGCAATCAGAACTCCCCGGCCAATATCGCTACAGCACGGAAACGTCTGCAGATCAAAGCATCACAGATGAAAGCCAATGCAGTGCTGCTGCATCAGTGTGAAATCGTTACCGGCACACCAGGCTGTTATCGCCAGGCGGTGTGTCAGGGTTCAGCGCTGAAAGTCAGCAATCAATGAGTGAATTCGCCTTTGCGCAAATTGGGGTAATTCGTTCGCCGTGGAAGGAGAAGTTTGCCGTACCGCGTCAGCCAGGCCTGGTGCAGGATGGCGGCGGCGAGCTTCATCTGCAGCCACCTTACAATCAGCCGGAAGCGGTACGTGGACTGGAAGCGTTCAGCCATCTCTGGCTGCTGTTTGTTTTCCATCAGACGATGGAAGGTGGCTGGCGTCCCACGGTTCGCCCTCCCCGTCTGGGCGGCAATGCGCGCATGGGTGTTTTCGCGACACGTTCCACGTTCCGTCCCAACCCCATTGGGATGTCGCTGGTTGAACTGAAAGGTGTCAGAATTGAGAAGCAGCAGGTGATTCTGCAGCTTGGCAGTCTGGACCTGGTCGATGGTACTCCGGTAGTGGATATCAAACCTTATCTGCCTTTTGCCGAAGCGCTGCCTCATGCCCAGGCAGGTTTTGCTCAGGCGGCCCCTGCGGCTGATATGCCGGTTCGCTTCTCCGCACTGGCCCAGCAGCAGCTTCAGCAGCAGTCGCGCTACCCCAATCTGGCACGCTTTATCCGTGAAGTGCTGGCACAGGATCCCCGTCCGGCTTATCGTCAGGGCGAAACGCAGGCGCGGGAATATGCGGCCTGGCTGATGGATTTTAATGTCCGCTGGCGCATTGATGATGCCGGTACTGAAGTGATCGCTATCGACCCGCGTTAAAACCCGCTTTTGAGGCGGTGATCTCACTGGTACACTAGCCGCCAGCAAAATTCTGTCTGTGACTTTCCGATCAACTGGAACCGTAATCAATGCGTACTACTCAATATCTGCTCTCTACTCAGAAAGAGACGCCTTCCGACGCTGAAGTGATCAGCCACCAGCTGATGCTGCGCGCCGGTATGATCCGCAAACTGGCTTCTGGCTTGTACACCTGGTTACCGACCGGGGTTCGCGTGCTGAAAAAAGTCGAAAACATCGTGCGTGAAGAGATGAACAACGCGGGCGCTGTTGAGATTTTAATGCCGGTTGTGCAGCCCGCCGACCTGTGGCAGGAGAGCGGTCGCTGGGAGGAGTATGGCCCGGAACTGTTACGTATTGCCGATCGCCACGAGCGTCCGTTCGTGCTGGGTCCGACGCATGAAGAGGTGGTCACTGACCTGATCCGCAACGAACTGAGCTCTTATAAGCAGTTGCCGCTCAACCTGTATCAGATTCAGACCAAATTCCGTGATGAAGTGCGTCCACGTTTTGGCGTGATGCGTTCACGTGAGTTCATCATGAAAGATGCTTACTCGTTCCATACGTCGCAGGCGTCGCTGCAGGAAACCTATGACGCGATGTACCGCGCCTATAGTCAGATCTTCAGCCGTATGGGACTGGATTTCCGTGCTGTGCAGGCCGATACCGGCTCTATCGGCGGCAGCGCATCACATGAGTTCCAGGTGCTGGCGCAGAGCGGTGAAGATGATGTGATTTTCTCTACCGATTCTGATTACGCCGCTAACATTGAGCTGGCCGAAGCCGTCGCACCGGCCGGTGAACGTGCCGCACCATCTCAGGAGATGCACCTGGTCGAAACACCAGACGCAAAAACCATCGCGGAGCTGGTTGAGCAATTCAATGTACCTGTCGAAAAGACAGTGAAAACGCTGATTGTTAAAGGTGCAGAAGAGAGCGGTCACGCGCTGGTTGCCCTGCTGGTTCGCGGCGATCATCAGCTGAATGAGATCAAAGCAGAGAAATCTGCCATCGTTGCATCGCCGCTGGTGTTCGCGACGGAAGAAGAGATTCGCGCCGCAGTGGGTGCGGGTCCGGGTTCAATCGGGCCTGTGGGTCTGCAGATGCCGATCATTGCTGACCGTACCGTGGCGAAGATGAGCGATTTCAGCGCCGGTGCCAACGTCGATGGTAAACACTACTTCGGCATTAACTGGGAGCGCGATCTGCCGCTGGCCAGCGTTGCGGATATCCGTAATGTGGTCGAAGGCGATTTAAGCCCGGATGGCAAAGGCACGCTGCAGATTAAACGTGGTATTGAAGTCGGTCACATCTTCCAGCTCGGTACTAAGTATTCTGACGCGCTGAAAGCTTCCGTTCAGGGTGAAGATGGCCGTAATCAGGTGATGAGCATGGGCTGCTACGGCATCGGCATCACTCGCGTGGTGGCGGCAGCCATTGAGCAAAACCATGACGATCGTGGCATCATCTGGCCAGCCGCACTGGCACCGTTCGAGGTGGCGATTCTGCCGATGAATATGCAGAAATCGTTCCGTGTTAAAGAGCTGGCAGAAGAGTTATATGCCACGCTGCGTGCCAAAGGCGTTGAAGTTATCCTGGATGACCGCAAAGAGCGTCCGGGCGTGATGTTTGCCGATATGGAACTGATCGGGGTACCACACACCATCGTCATCGGCGATCGCAATCTCGACAACCAGGAGATTGAATACAAATCACGTCGTGCCGGTGAGAAGCAGATGATTAAGCAGGATGAAATTGTTGAGTTCCTGCTGAAAGCACTGAACAAGTAAATTGTGAAGGAAAGGTCAGATAACTTGCTTGTGTGGCCTCTAACAGCTTAAGAGTTTGCCCGGTTGCTGTAATTCCGTATCTGCTCAGGAAACAGGGTCAGATCGGAAAGACGCAAAAGCCGCCATCCATGGCATGCTCGGCCCGCGCGATTACGCACCTCATCCATGAGGTGCGCCCTGACCGGGCCAACGCATGGCGTTGTTCAAAAACGCTCCCGGCGTTTTTGTCCATGGCGCGGGACGCTTTCCTCTTCTGACCCTGTTCCCTTCGCCATGCGCTTATTCGTTGCTGCAAGAGTCACGCTGAGCTGCCTGATCAGTACTCAAACGCCCCGCCTGCGGGGCGTTTTTTATTGCACCTTGCCGCGCATCGATTTCGTCGAACTGCGACGGGCTTTTCCTTCCAGACGACGCTCTTTCGAGGCGCGGGTCGGCCGCGTAGCGCGCCGGGCTTTTTCCACGGTACTCAGCTCCTGGATCAGATTGACCAGACGTTGCAGCGCCGCTTCACGATTCATCTCCTGACTGCGATACTCCTGCGCCTTGATCACCACCACGCCATCTCCGGTAATCAAATGATGACTGGCAGTGAGCAGCCGCTCTTTATAAAACGCGGGCAGCGAAGAAGCAGCAATATCAAAGCGCAGATGAATGGCCGTGCTGGCTTTGTTGACATGTTGTCCACCAGCGCCCTGAGCGCGAATAGCCGTCAGCTCGATCTCACTCTCCGGAATCTCAACCGAACGGGATAGCATAATCATCAGCTTGCTCCCCACACCTTAATCACGTTGACCTCCGATAACCTGTTCATCAAATTAACCTTTTGTGCTCTGATTCATTCCGTCCCAGACAGCGGAATCTGTCACTTTAGCAGTGATTCGCGCACTGTTCCTGCTTTACGCAGGCTGATTTCCTCTAAATGGCTATGATATAGTCGCCAGTTAACCAGAGTATCGACGCTCTGCTGAGGGGGGCCATGTGCAAAATTATTGTGAGTTAGTTCGCCGGAAATATGCCGAAATCGGCAGCGGAGACTTAGGTTACATTCCGGATGCGATTGGCTGCGCATTGAAGGCACTTAATGATATTGCCGCAAATACTGAGCTAAACTCTTCTGTCAGGGAACAGGCGGCCTACGCCGCTGCTAACTTATTGGTGAGCGACTATGTTGATAAATGAAGCGTACCAACCTATCAATTGTGATGACTACGATAATCTGGAACTCGCCTGCCAGAACACCTGGATGCTGTCGCTGGAAATGAAAGATGGCGAACAGCTCAAGGCAAAGGCCAAAGAGATTTTTTCACGCAAGAACGTGGAATATCTGGCTATCGATCTTTCCGGTGAACATCGCGAATTACGTCTTGACCATATTGCCAGCTTTACCCATCCCGAACTGGGTACGGTGGTTGTCAGCGCTGAGTAATAGACGCATCACGGGCGGGACCTTCCCGCCCTGTTAACCCTCAGGGCTGCAACGAACTGTAGTACGCCGCCAGATCAGCTATATCACCGTCACTCAATCCCGCTACAAATGCCTTCATCACCTCAGCCTGGCCGCCATTGCGCTCGCCCTTTTTGTAGGCGTGCAAAGCCTGTTCCAGATAAGGTGCGTGCTGCCCGGCCAGATTGGGATAGAGGGGCACAGCCGCTTTACCTGCTGCACCATGGCAGGCCATGCAGCTCCCTGCTTTTTGTGCGCCGCGTTGCGCATCGCCCGCAGCCCACGCCGGTAATACGGCGCCCACTAAAAAGGCGATAAACCATTGCTTCATTATTATTGTTCCCCTGCGCTGCATGCCCTGTCCCAGACTATCTGCCAGCCCTGTTGATCAACAGCCGCGCCAGCGTGAGTGACAAACAGATTCGGAACACAGACCAGCGTCTGGTTATAAAAGATTAACGGCAGCCGTTCTCGCTGCCACGGAGGTATCTGCAACTCCTGCCACAGCTTTTTCATTTCCCTTCCACCCTGACGGCCCACCAGATGAATGTGACCCTGCGCATGAAAGCGTATGCTGACCTCCTCATCCGGCTGAGGATAACGCAACAGGCTCTGCGCCTGGCTGGCGCATAACGTGCCGAGATTCTGCGGTAACACCAGCGGCTGGCAGAGATCGGGCCATGCCAGCTCGGTGTCGCGCAGTGAACTGCGCAACGGCAGCCAGTAGAGCTGCTGACGGTAGCGGCGGAGTTCAGCCTGACCGAATCGCAGCTTCGGCTGTGCATCCTCCCGGCTCGCCATGACTTCATCGCGAATACGTTTCAGCGCTTCACGGGAGGGCATCCTGCCGCCCTGCCCGGCGATCCAGCGGCGCAATAACGCATTAGCACGCAACTCACTCATGACCATCAAGGGCGGAAAGTGCAGGCTGCCATCTGGCTGGATGAGCTCATTGAGTTGTCCGGTGAGCAGTTCATCCAGTAACTGCTCCTGCTCACTGCACAACGCCGCACTTCGGGCTGTCGCCTCGGCAAAATGGGGCCAGCGCTGGTAAAGCGCCGGCAGCAGCCGCTGACGAAGGAAGTTACGGTCGTAGCGAAGATCCTGATTACTTTCATCTTCGATCCACACCAGCTGATGGGTTCTGGCATAGGTTTCAAGCGACTGCCGCGACTGATTCAGCAGTGGACGCAGCAGCTGATGCGAACCCAGCGCACGCGCAGCAGGCATCGCCGCCAGCCCGGCCGGACCGCTGCCGCGCTTCAGCGCCAGCATAAAGGTTTCACACTGATCGTCGAGGTGCTGCGCGGTCAGTAACACTTCACCCGGCAACAATGCCGCACTGAGCGCCTGATAACGGGCGGTGCGGGCGGCGGCTTCAATGCCGTTTTCCCTGCCATCCACGGTAACGTGCAGTACCTCACATGGCAGTTGCCACTGCTCGCATACCGACAGGCAGTGCGCTGCCCAGCAATCGGCATTCGGGCTAAGCCCATGATGAACATGTAACACCCGCAGATGGGATTCGGGATGCTGCTGCTGCCAGCCGCGAAGCTGATGCAGCAGCACGGTTGAATCGAGTCCGCCACTGAAGGCGACCACCAGCGCGGCATCAGGTTGCAACATGGCGTCAAAAGCGGGCAAAGGCATGGCAGAATCCAGAAAGTCGGGCCACTGAATGTCGCCCGCTGAGCGCGCTATTTTACGCCTGATAAAGCTCCAGCGGCAAACCATCCGGATCGGCAAAGAACGTACACTGTTTACCCGTCAGTTCATCCATGCGAATCGGCTCGCAGATTACGCCTTTACTGGCCAGCGTTGCGACAGCGGCGGCCACATCCGGCACGGTAAAGGCCAGATGACGCAGGCCACACGCTTCGGGATGACTGACGCGCGCCGGCGGCTCAGGAAAAGAGAACAGCTCAATAGTGTAGCGATCCTCCAGGGCCAGGTCGCCTTTCCAGGAGTCGCGCGCTTCACGGTAATATTCACCCATGAGACGAAAGCCCAGCACGTCACAATAGAACGCTTTGCTGCGCTGATAGTCGGAAGCGATGATGGCGATGTGGTGAATAGCGGTTAACTGCAACATGTTGAATATCCTGATTCGGGCAGGCTGTCCGCAGACACCCTGCCGCTATTAGTCGTTTAAAGGTTTATGCGGGATCGTTTTTCAGCACGCGGACGCGATACTCGCCCTCTTCCGTCAGACTGGCACCGTGAATATCGGTCTCGAAGCCCGGATAATGCCGGCCGATACTGCACAGCATCAGCAGGAAATCGAGCACGGCACGGCTCTTCTCCGTAATCATCTCTCCTGGCATCACCAGTGGCACGCCTGGTGGATAAGGCAGAATCATGTTGGCCGACACCCGCCCGACCAGTTCGCTGAGATCCACCGTTTCGATGTTGCCCTTCACCTGTTGCTGAAACGCCTGATGCGGCGTCATCTTCATTTCGGGCAGGACATCAAATGCCTGCAGCATCAGTCGCGGCAGGTCATGATGACGGATCAGTTGATGAATCCCCTGCGCCAGCGTCTGAATGCGCATATTGCGATAGAAGTCGGGATCTTCAGCGTAGAGATCCGGCAGCATGTTCTTTACCCGCAGATTGAGATCGTAGGCGCGTTTGAACTCAGTCAGACCGCGCAGCACACTCATCGCTTTGGTTTTGTCGATGCCAATACTGAAAAGGAACAGCAGGTTGTAGGGGCCGGTTTTCTCCACCACGATGCCGCGCTCATCAAGAAACTTCGCCACCAGCGCTGCCGGGATCCCCTCGTCTGCCATCTCTCCCAGCTCGCTCATTCCTGGCGTCAGGATAGTGACTTTGATCGGATCGAGGTACATGTGATCGCGATCGGCCTGCGTAAATCCGTGCCAATCCTCGTCGCCGGGCTGGATCGCCCAGCATTGCGCTTCGTCGACCTGTTCCGGCTGCCAGATATCGAAAAACCAGCTGTCGGACTCTTCACGCAGGCGCTGAATCTCACGACGAAAGTGCAGCGCACGCTCAACCGAGCGATTGATCAGCCGCTTGCCGGGATTACCACGCAGCATTGCAGCAGCAGTTTCAATGGAGGAGACGATGGCGTAATTGGGCGACGTGGTGGTGTGCATCATATAGGCTTCGTTAAACGTCTGTTCGTCGTAGTCGCCTTTAATGTGAATCATGGATGCCTGCGAAAACGCCGCCAGCAGTTTATGGGTCGATTGCGTTTCATACACCACTTTGCCCGGGGTGCGCTCGCCACTCATACCACTTTTCCCGGCATAAATCGGATGGAAATTGGTGTAAGGCACCCAGGCTGAATCGAAGTGAATCGACGGCACATCCAGCGTCTCTTTAATGTACTGGGTGTTATAGAGCAGCCCATCGTAAGTGGAGTTGGTGATTACCGCATGAACCGGCCACGTGGCGCGATCGGTCGTCGCGACTTTCTGCGTAATGCTCTCGCGGGTGAATTCATGCTTTGGAATCCCGCCAAGAATCCCCAGTGCATTGCGGGTCGGCTTCAGCCAGATGGGGATCAGATCGCTCATCATCAGCAGATGCGTCAGTGACTTGTGGCAGTTGCGATCGATCAGTACGGTGCTGCCCGACGGTGCCGCATACATGCCGACAATTTTGTTCGACGTTGAGGTGCCGTTGGTCACCATGTAACTCTGTTCGGCACCAAAAGTGCGTGCGATATACTCTTCCGCTTCAAGATGTGGACCGGTGTGATCCAGCAGCGAACCCAGCTCGGTAACGGAAATTGAGATATCTGACTTCAGGGTATTGGCCCCGAAGAAATCATAAAACAGGCAGCCTACCGGGCTCTTCTGAAACGCGGTACCCGCCATATGGCCCGGCGTGCAGAAGGTGTACTTGCCCTCTTTCACATAGGTGAACAGCGCTTTAGTCAGCGGTGGCGTAATGTGGTCGAGATAGTCATCGGTATACTGCCGGATATGCAATGCAATATCGTCGGCGGCATTCAGCGCATATTCAAAAAAGTGCAGTGGCATGCGCATCTCATTGATGCTGATGTCCATCTGAGAGTGGGTGTTGATAAAGGCATACAGTGGCAGGTATTCGTTGAGCTGATTAATCTCACCGCACAGTTCCGGGCTGTTGTGCGCGTCCCAGTCGAAGATGACGCCGCTGATACGCGGATTGTGTTCGATCAGTTTCAGCAGATCGTCACTGTTTTTTGGGTAAAGCAGCTGGAAGCCTTGCAGATTTAACGCCGCGTCGAGTTCGCGTAACGGTTCATCTTTATAAAACACGCCGTGCGCGCCCATGATCGCCAGAATATTCAATGCCCATCTCCGTGATTGTTGTGCAACCGGACAAGCATAACCGCTAACCCGGGGAAGGTGTAGCAAGGGGACGATCAGATGAGGCTGAAAGGCATCAGGCAGCGTACCGCGTTAAACCCACGGCATAAAAAAAGCGGACCGAAGTCCGCTTCCTGATTGGCTGAGACTGAATCAGGCGTAGCCGTAGCTCATCAGGCGCTGATAACGACGATCCAGCAGCTCTTCAGTGCTTAATCCATCGAGATCGGCCAGGTCAGCCAGCAGCTGCTGCTTCAGTGACTGCGCCATATCAACCGGACGACGATGTGCGCCACCCAGCGGCTCAGGGATCACTGAGTCAATCAGCTTCAGCTCTTTCAGACGGTGAGCGGTAATGCCCATCGCTTCAGCAGCCAGCGGCGCTTTGTCAGCGCTTTTCCACAGAATGGAGGCACAGCCTTCCGGCGAGATCACTGAATAGGTGCTGTACTGAAGCATATTCACTTTATCGCCCACGCCAATCGCCAGCGCACCGCCAGAACCGCCCTCACCGATGACCGTACAGATAACCGGTACTTTCAGGCCAGACATTTCACGCAGGTTGCGGGCGATCGCTTCAGACTGCCCACGCTCTTCCGCGCCCACGCCAGGATACGCACCCGGTGTGTCGATGAAGGTGATGATTGGCATTTTGAAACGCTCAGCCATCTCCATCAGGCGCAGCGCTTTGCGATAGCCTTCCGGTGCTGGCATGCCGAAGTTACGGCGAATCTTCTCTTTGGTTTCACGGCCTTTCTGATGCCCGATGATCATCACCGGACGTCCATCAAGACGCGCAATCCCGCCCACAATCGCTTTGTCATCCGCATAAGCACGGTCGCCCGCAAGCTCATCGAAATCGTCGAAGGCGTTGCGAACATAGTCAAAGGTGTAAGGACGTAACGGATGACGCGCCAGTTGAGCAATCTGCCATGCGCCCAAATCAGCGAAGATTTTACGGGTCAGCTCAACACTTTTCTCACGCAGACGCTGAACTTCTTCATCCAGATTAACGTGTTTATCATCCTGACGACCAATTGAAGTCAGCGAATCGATCTTCGCTTCCAGTTCTGCAATTGGCTGTTCAAAATCCAGGTAATTAAGACTCATAATGTTCCTGTTCTAGTCAAACTCCAGTTCCACCTGCTCCGATCCAATCAACGAGCGCAGATCGTTAAGTAAACGATCGCTGGGCGAAATTCGCCACGCTGCACCAAAGCGCAGCTTCGCTCGCGCGTCGGCTCTCTGATAGTAGAGATTCACCGGAATAGTCCCTGAACGATGAGGTTCCAGGGACTGACGGAGCCGGTTTAATAGCTGGTCATCAATTTGCCTGTCCGTCAGCGAGATAGCAAGTCCGCGCGCGTATTTTTCGCGAGCTTCGTCGATGTCCATGACTTCACGCGCGGTCATTTTAAGCCCGCCACTGAAGTCATCAAAGCTGACCTGTCCGCTGACGATCAGGATTCGGTCTTTCTCCAGCAACTGCTGGTATTTATCTAACGCATCGGTAAATAACATCACCTCAAGACGACCGGAGCGATCGTCCAGAGTACAGATACCAATTCGGTTGCCGCGCTTGGTGACCATTACCCGCGCGGCGATCACCAGACCAGCCGCCACAGTAATTTTACCCCGATCGGTAGGATGCATATCTTTCAGACGCACCCCGCCAACATAACGCTCAATTTCTTTCAGATACTGATTAATCGGGTGGCCGGTAAGATATAGCCCCAGCGTTTCCCGCTCACCATCCAGCTGCACCTGCTCAGGCCACGGCGTGACGCTGGCGTACGATTTCTCAACCTGCTCCGGCTCCTCCGCCAGCACGCCAAACATATCTGCCTGGCCAATCGCCTCCGCTTTCGCGTGTTGATCGGCGGCTTTTAACGCGTCACTGAGTGAACTCATCAGGGCGGCGCGGTGCGGTCCAAGGCGATCGAAAGCCCCGGACATAATCAGTTTTTCCATCACCCGACGGTTGATCTTTTTAGTGTCAGTACGGGCACAGAGATCAAACAGTTCGCGGAAATAGCCACCTTCATTACGGGCGTCGATAATCGCTTCAATCGGGCCTTCACCCACGCCTTTGATCGCGCCGATACCGTAAACGATCTCGCCCGCGTCATTAACATGGAAGGGATAGAGACCCGAGTTAATATCGGGCGGCAGGACTTTCAGCCCCATCCGCCAGCACTCATCAACCAGGCCCACCACTTTCTCGGTGTTATCCATATCGGCGGTCATCACCGCCGCCATGAACTCGGCCGGATAGTGCGCTTTCAGCCACAGGGTCTGATAGGAGACCAGTGCGTAAGCCGCAGAGTGTGACTTGTTAAAGCCATAACCTGCAAATTTTTCTACCAGATCGAAGATCTTCATCGACAGTTCGCCGTCGATGCCCATGCTTTCGGCACCATCGCGGAATATGGAGCGCTGTTTGGCCATCTCCTCGGGTTTCTTTTTACCCATGGCGCGTCGCAGCATATCTGCGCCGCCCAGGGTGTAACCGGAGAGAACCTGGGCGATCTGCATCACCTGTTCCTGATAGAGGATAATGCCGTAAGTCGGTTCCAGCACCGGTTTCAGGCTTTCGTGCTGCCACTGAATGTCGGGATAAGAGATCGCTTCACGGCCATGCTTACGGTCGATAAAGTTATCTACCATGCCGGACTGCAGTGGGCCAGGACGGAACAGCGCCACCAGTGCGATCATATCTTCGAAGCAGTCGGGCTTCAGACGCTTAATCAGATCTTTCATGCCGCGCGATTCAAGCTGGAATACCGCTGTGGTTTCCGAGCGCTGCAGCATATCGAAGCTTTTCTTATCATCCAGCGGGATTGAGGCGATATCGATCGGCTCCAGCCCCTGCTTCTCCCGGCGCGGGTTGATCATCTTCAGCGCCCAGTCGATGATGGTCAGCGTACGCAGACCCAGGAAGTCGAACTTCACCAGGCCGGCATATTCCACATCATTTTTATCGAACTGAGTGACCGGGAACTGCCCGTGTTCATCGCAGTAAAGCGGCGCGAAATCCGTGATTTTCGTTGGCGCAATGACCACGCCACCCGCATGTTTACCGGCGTTTCGCGTGACCCCTTCCAGCTTACGCGCCATATCGATCAGCGCCTTCACCTCTTCATCTGCGTCATACATCGCAGGAAGCTGCGGTTCAGCAATAAAGGCTTTTTCCAGCGTCATGCCGGGATCGGGCGGGATCAGTTTTGAAATGCGATCAACAAAGCCGTAAGGATGACCCAGCACGCGGCCCACATCGCGGATAACCGCTTTCGCCGCCATGGTACCGAAGGTGATAATCTGGGAAACCGCTTCACGTCCGTACATATCAGCGACGTGTTCGATGACCTGATCGCGCTTCTCCATGCAGAAATCGACGTCGAAGTCGGGCATCGAGACGCGTTCCGGGTTCAGGAAACGTTCGAACAGCAGGTCAAATTCCAGCGGATCGATATCGGTGATTTTCAGCGCATAGGCCACCAGCGAACCGGCACCGGAGCCACGGCCTGGGCCCACCGGCACGCCGTTATCCTTGGACCACTGGATGAACTCCATCACGATCAGGAAGTAGCCGGGGAATCCCATCTGGTTAATAACGGTGAGCTCAATCTCCAGACGCTCATCATATTCCGGACGTTTTTCTGCGCGCTCAGCTTCGTCCGGGAACAGGAACGCCAGGCGCTCTTCCAGCCCCTCGCGGGATTTCACCACCAGATAATCTTCGGTAGTCATATCACCGGTCGGGAACTGTGGCAGGAAATATTCGCCCAGTCGCACCGTCACGTTACAACGCTTAGCAATCTCTACGCTGTTCTCCAGCGCTTCCGGGATGTCCGAGAACAGCTCGCACATCTCCTCTTCGCTGCGCATATATTGCTGAGGACTGTAGTTGCGCGGACGCTTGGGATCATCCAGCGTATAGCCGTCATGAATGGCAACGCGAATTTCGTGCGCATCGAAATCTTCTGCATTGATAAAGCAGACTTCATTGGTGGCAACGACCGGTATTCCCTCTGCAATCGCAAGTTCAACGGCTGCATGCAGATAGCTCTCTTCGTCCTGTCGGCCAGTACGGATCAGCTCCAGGTAGTAGCGATCGGGAAAATGTTGCTGGTAAAACGACAGGCACTGCGACACCAGCGCATTGTTACCGCGCAGCAGGCTACGACCTACATCGCCGCGTCGCCCACCCGACAACAGTATTAATCCTTCCTGCAATTCGATCAGCCAGTCGCGATCGATAATGGGTCCGTCCACGCCATAACCGCGCTGATAGGCGCGGGAGATCAGCAGCGTCAGGTTCTGGTATCCGGTATTACTGGACGCCAGCACGGTAAGCTGTGTCAGCTCATCCCCCATCAGCTCACTGGCCACGTTGAAATCGGCACCAATGACCGGCTTTATCCCTGCGCTGTGCGCGCCACCGTAGAATTTCACCAGGCCACAGAGGTTAGTGAAGTCGGTAATCGCTATCGCCGGCATGCCAAGGGCAGCCGCTTTCTTGATTAGCGGCCCGGTTTTTGCCAGGCCATCAACCATCGAATAGTCACTGTGGACACGCAGATGTATAAAACGGGGTTCAGCCATATCAGTTTCCGGTTAAAACAGCGTCAGGCTATTAAAGCGTAAGGGTCTGGCGGGCAGCCAGTACTTCAGCATCGAGCAGCGCATTACGTACGGGCGCAAAACTACGACGATGGTGCGGCGTGACGCCATATTGCGTCAGTTTTTCCATATGCAGCGCCGTCGGGTAACCTTTGTGCTGCGCAAAACCATACTGCGGGAACAGCAGGTCCAGTTCGGCCATCTCACGGTCACGCGAAACTTTGGCGATGATCGATGCTGCACTGATTTCGGCGACCAGGCTATCCCCTTTGACGACGGCCTGTGAAGGCATAGGCAGTGCCGGACAACGATTACCATCTATCAGGACATAGTCGGGCTGAATACTCAAGCCGGCAACAGCGCGCTGCATCGCCAGCATCGTGGCATGCAAAATGTTGAGCTGATCGATCTCTTCCGGTTCTGCGCGTCCCAGACTCCATGCCAGCGCCTTCTCTTTGATTTCGTCGTACAACGCCAGGCGGCGTTTTTCCGACAGTTTCTTCGAGTCCGCCAGGCCGGTAATCGGATTTGCCGGATCGAGGATCACCGCAGCAGTGACCACCGCGCCAACCAGCGGACCGCGCCCCACTTCGTCCACACCGGCAATCAGTCTGGCGACAGGATAGATAAAATCAGGCATTCACCAGCTCCAGTACTGCATCCGCTGCCTGCTCATCGGCGTTCCAGCGGATCTGTTGATGTAATTCATGAAACGTCTGCAGCAGTGTTTCGCGCTCAGGCCCGGCATGCAACAGCGGATCTAACGCTGCAGCCAGGGCGTCGGGCTGACACGCATCCTGCAGTAACTCTTTGACCAGCTCACGCCCTGCCAGCAGGTTTGGCAGCGAGACGTAAGGGGTTTTCACCAGCCGTTTCGCCAGCCAGTAAGTGGCCGGTTTCATGCGATAACCGACGACCATCGGGCATTTTGCCAGCATGCACTCCAGTGCGGCAGTCCCGGATGCCAGAAGTGCGGCATCGCTTGCAATCATCGCCTCACGACCCTGTCCATCCAGCAGATGCATCGGCAGTTCAGGCGCAACGTCAGCTTTAATCTTCTCAAACTGTTCACGGCGACGGGCGTTAACCAGCGGCACCACGATTTCCAGCGCCGGATAGTGACGACGCAATAATTGGGCTGTTTTCAGGAAGTCAGCACTGAGCATTTCCACTTCCGCACCACGACTGCCCGGCAGCAGTGCCAGACAGAGCGCATCGTCCGCAATGCCGAGATGACGGCGCGCAGCCTGCTTATCAGGTTGCAGCGGCATGGCATCCGCCATGGTGTGACCGATAAAGCGGCAGGGAACGTTATAACGATCGTAGAAGGCTTTTTCAAACGGCAGGAAGGCCAGCACCAGATCGGTATTTCGGCCGATCTTAAACACGCGCTTTTGCCGCCATGCCCACACCGAAGGACTGACATAGTGGATCGTACGGATGCCCGTACGTTTGAGATTGCCTTCCAGCGTGATATTAAAATCGGGCGCATCAATACCGACAAAAACGTCGGGTCTGAGCTCGCTAAAACGTCGGGTGAGATCGCGGCGGATTGTCAGCAGGCGTCGCAGGCGACCCAGCACCTCGACAATGCCCATTACCGCTAACTCTTCCATCTCATACCAGGCTTCACACCCTTCAGCCTGCATCAGTGGGCCCGCCACACCGACAAAGCGTGCATCAGGATGGCGCACTTTCAGGGCACGAATCAGACCTGCACCAAGAATATCGCCGGAGGTTTCTCCGGCGACCAGGGCAATCGTTAAAGGACGCGCTGACATGGATTAACGAATTAATCCACGGGTTGAACGGGTAAAGAAGTCGTAGAAAGGCTGCACTTCGCTGTGCTGTTGCGCAATGGCTTCGATCTCCGGCTTCACTTCTTCCAGCGTTCTGCCACTGCGATAGAGCAGCTTGTAAGCGTTGCGAATCGCATGCAACGACTCTTTGCTGAAGCCACGACGCTTAAGACCCTCAATATTGATACCGAACGGCGTCGCATGGTTACCCTGCGCAATAACGTAAGGCGGAACATCCTGCGCCACGCCGGAACAGCCACCAACCATCACGTGCGCACCGATGATGCACCACTGATGTACCGCTGTCATGCCGCCAATAATGGCGAAATCATCGACCGTCACGTGACCACCCAGGGTGGCATTGTTCGCGAAGATACAGCGGTTACCAATCACGCAGTCATGCGCAATGTGGACATTGACCATCAGCAGATTATCGCTGCCCACTGTGGTGACATGGCCACCCTGCGTGGTGCCGCGATGAATCGTCACGCTTTCACGAATACGGTTGCGATCACCGATCTCAACCCGTGTTGGCTCACCGGCATATTTCAGATCCTGATTCACTTCGCCAATTGAGGCAAACTGGTAGATCTGATTATCTTTACCGATACGCGTGTGGCCATTCACCACAACGTGTGACTTCAGTACTGTTCCTTCACCAATCTCAACATTCGCGCCGATAAAGCAAAACGGGCCAATGTGAACACGGGCGCCAATGATAGCGCCCTCTTCGATGACAGAACTGGGATGGATAGTGGCGGTTGGATCAATCACGAATTATGCCTCCCGGCTGCGGGCACACATCATGGTCGCTTCACAAACGATTTTACCGTCAACAGTCGCCACGCCTTTAAAGCGGGTCAGACCACGGCGGGTTTTCTCGAAAGTGACTTCCATGATCATTTGGTCACCTGGTACCACAGGACGCTTAAAGCGGGCACTGTCGATACCGGCAAAGTAATAGAGTTCGCCTGGCTCCAGTTTACCTACGCTTTTAAACGCCAGAATACCGGTGGCCTGCGCCATCGCTTCCAGGATCAGAACGCCAGGAAAAATCGGTTTACCAGGGAAGTGCCCCTGGAAAAACGGTTCATTAACAGAAACGTTCTTCACTGCACGCAGGTATTTATGCTCTTCAAATTCCAGCACACGGTCTACCAGCAGAAACGGATAGCGATGCGGCAGCAGCTCTAAAATCTCTTCAATTTTCAGAGTATGAGTTTCAGTAGTCAAAATACTCTTCCTGTCCTAAAAATCTGATGACATCAATAACACGGCCTGCACAGATCAAAATGATCTTCCGCAGGCCGCAAATAGGTACTGTGGCGCCGGGCTTCCCTGCTTAACATTTTTATTATGAAAGCCGGTCAGTTTTGGGATGGCGGTTAGTCGTCTTTGCCGACCTTGCGCTCGATGGCTTTTAAGCGTTTGCTCATATCATCGATGTTCATCACCAGCGCTGCAGTTTTACGCCAGGTTTTGTTGGGTTGCAGCGGAATGCCTGACGAATAAACGCCTGGCTCTGTGATAGGACGCATGACCATACCCATACCGGTCACCGTTACTTTGTCACAGATTTCCATATGGCCGTTAATGACGCTGGCACCGCCAATCATACAGTAACGTCCAATCTTCAGACTACCCGCCATGATCACACCGCCTGCAACCGCAGTATTGTCGCCAATAACTACGTTGTGAGCGATCTGGCACTGGTTGTCTATGATAACACCATTGCCGATCAGAGTGTTATCAAGCGCACCGCGATCGATGGTGGTGCAGGCCCCTATTTCGACGCGATCGCCGATAATTACCGCGCCTAACTGCGGGATTTTCACCCAGTTACCGCGATCGTTGGCATAGCCGAAACCATCAGAACCGATGACGGTACCTGACTGAATCAGACAATCCTGGCCAATTTCGATCTCGTGATAAATAGAGACGTTGGCCCAGAGACGGGTGCCGCTGCCAATACGGGTTTTTTTGCCAACAAAACATCCCGCACCAATAACTACATTGTCACCCAGCTCAACATCCGCTTCGATCACTGCATTGGCGCCAATGGCGACATTGTTGCCGAGTCGGGCTGAGGGGTCAATTACCGCGCTGGGGGCGATATTTTGCGCCGGCTGTGGCGTGGTATCGAGTATTTGTGCCATACGCGCATAAGTCAGGTAGGGATTTTTCACTACCAGCGCTGCGGTATTACACCACTCCAGATCCGCTTCCGTCAGCACCACGGCTGAGGCCTTAATCAGGGCGAGTTGCTCGCGGTAACGGCTGTTTGCAAGAAAAGTGATTTGGCCAGTTGTGGCGGATTGCATAGAAGCAATGCCGGAGATGACGATATCGCCATCTCCGTGCAATTCTGCATCCAACTGCTGGGCTAAATCAGCCAGTCGAATAGATGACATGAATTATTTAACCTGTTTCAGCACGTCAGCTGTGATGTCTTTTGCGTTTGATGCATAAGCCACCGCGTTGGCGTCGATCACGACGTCGTAACCATCGCTGTCAGCGACTTTCTTAACGGCATCCTGAATACGGCTCAGCAGCTTGTTACGCTCTTCCATCTGACGACGACGGTTATCCTGCTCAAAAGCCTGTGCTTTTGAAGAGAACGCTTCACGCTGAGACATGACATCTTTTTCCATGCGGCTGCGTTCGCTTGCCTTCATGGTAGAACCGTCACGCTGCAGACGCTGCATTTTAGTTTGCAGATCGCGCTCCTGGCTCTGCAACTCAGTTGCACGGCCTTTGAACTCGTTTTCCAGCTGTTTAGCAACAGTCGCACGTTGCGGTAACTGTTGGAAAATGCTGGACACGTTTACCACTGCAATTTTGTCAGCAGCCTGAACACCAGCGGAAACCGCTAAAGCAAGACCCAGACCTGCGGCACACAACAACTTTTTCACTATAAACTCCTTACCATCAACGTTTGTGTCAGCGACACAGTGTTTGCGCCGGAACAGCAACAGGTGCTGCCCGGCAGCAATACTTCAGCTATGCATCCTTGCTCAGAACATTACCAGGTTTTACCAATGTTAAACTGGAACTGCTCTGACTTGTCTCCATCGACTTTCTTGAACGGCTGGGCGTAAGAGAACACCAGCGGGCCAAGCGGTGACATCCACTGCAACGCAACACCGCTTGATACACGAATGTTGTTTGGATCGCTGTAGTCAGGAATGCCTGCCGCACGCGTTTCCGCTGTATTTTCCCAATGGGTATCCCACGCGGTACCGGCATCGACGAACACCGAGGTACGCACCGAGTTAGCATACTTCTCGCTCAGGAACGGCGTTGGCGTGATCAGCTCAAGGCTGGCGATCGCCATGGCGTTACCGCCCACCGCATCGTCAGACTTACAAACGCCATTTGGATCGGCAATTCGGCAGTTCGACGAGTTGTTATTAAAGTAGGCTGCTTTCGGTCCAATGGTGTTGGACTGGAAGCCGCGAACCGTGCTTGAACCACCGGCATAGAAGTTCTCGTAGAACGGCATCTCTTTGCCGCCGAGTCCATCGCCATAGCCGATACGACCACGTCCCAACAGCACCCAGGTACGATCCTGGTTAATCGGCACATACTGCTGACTATCCAGCGTGGCCTTATAGAAGCTGTTATCTGAACCAGGAATCGTCACTTTACCATTCAGGTTAGTGCGGTTACCGGATGTCGGGAAGAATCCGCGGTCCAGGGTGTTGTAAGTCCAGCCGTAGTTAAAGGTGAAGTCATCTGCTGAGAATTCGCCTTTGTCATTAAGCTGCTGCGGCTTACCAACCGAGTCAAGGTAACGCCACATCGCAACCTGCGGCTGCATGTTTGACAGGTCATTGTGGACATAGCCCAGACCGACACGCAGGGTGTTGTTTTCGTTAACCGGGAAGCCAAGTGTGCCATCCAGACCATAACTCTTGTTGGTATAGTCAGAAAGGTCAGCATTGTCTGCTTTGAAGTCGTTGTAGAACAGACGACCACCCAGACTCACACCGTCAACGGTGAAGTAAGGGTCAGTAAGCGAGAATTCAGCATAGGTCTGGTAATCGTTTTTGGTCCCGCTGATGCCCACGGTATTACCGGTGCCCAGCCAGTTATCCTGCGTTACGCCAACCTGGAAACTCACACCACTTTCAGTGCCGTAACCGACGCCGAAGTTGAAAGTACCGGTGTTACGCTCTTTAACTTTGTAGACCACGTCAACCTGGTCAGGCGAGCCTGGTACACGCTGGGTATCCACATCCACGGTTTCAAAGTAACCGGTGCGGTTCAGACGCTCTTTACCCTGTTCAACCAGATCGCTGCCCAGCCATGCGCCTTCCATCTGACGCATTTCGCGACGTAACACCGAGTCTTTTGACGTGTCATTACCTTCGAAACGAACATTACGCACGTAGTAACGGTTACCCGCATCCACGTTGATGTGCAGTTTCACGGTTTTGTCGGCGTCGTTGATTTCTGGCTGTGTGACTACACGCGGATAGGCATAGCCGTAGCGGCCCAGCAGTTTCTTGATGTCATCTTCCATTTTCGTGACTTTGGCGCCGTTATAGAGCTCGCCTGCCGGAATTTTGGTCAGATGTTCAATTTCTGCGGAGTGGCCCGCCATGCTGCCATTGACGATTACGCCAGCAATTTTGTACTGGTCACCCTCGGTGATGTTCACCGTGATGTAGATGCCTTTTTTATCTGGCGTCAGGCTGACCTGCGTCGAATCGATATTGAAGCGTGCATAGCCGCGATCCAGATAGAAGCTGCGCAGAGTCTCAAGGTCACCTGCCAGTTTCTGCTTCTGGTATTTACGATCGCCGACCACGTTCCACCACGGCACTTCATCACGCAGCTGGAAACGGGAGATCAGTTCATCAGAGCTAAAGGCTTTATTACCGACGATGTTGATCTGCTGAATTTTGGCAGAGACACCTTCGGTAAAGACCAGCTTCAGATCGACACGGTTACGCGGCAGGGGTGTCACCACCGCTTTCACGTTGGCAGTATATTTACCGACGCTGTAGTAGAAATCCTCAAGGCCTTTCTCAATAGAAGAGATAGTGGTGCGGTCCAGCGCTTCGCCGACACGCACACCTGAGGCTTCCAGATTTTGTTTGAGCTGATCCTCTTTCACCGCTTTGTTACCGGTGAAGGTAATGCTGGCAATGGTAGGACGTTCTTTGACCTGGACAATCAGCGTTGTACCGTCTCGCAGGACCTGAACATCCTCAAAGTTGCCAGTAGCGAACAGCGAGCGAATGGTATTTCTGACATCATCGTCATTCACCGTATCGCCAACCCGTACTGGCATGCTCAGCAGAGCCGCGCCGACGGCGACTCGCTGCAGCCCTTCGAAATGAATATCCTTCACCACGAAATCGTCTGCACCGTAAACGGTGGCGCTGCTAAACAGCAGCGACGCTATGAGCAACTTTTTCATCGCCATCGTTGTTATGCGTTTTCCTAACACATCCCTCGAATGTTCGCGTTCCAGCGGTTACAAACGTGAGAAATCATTGAAAAGTGCAAGCCCCATTAACAGCACCAGTAAAATCGAACCGATGCGATAACTAAAGTCCTGAACTCGCTCGGACACCGGTCCACCTTTGATCTTTTCGATCGCAAGGAAGAGCAAGTGCCCACCATCTAAAACCGGCAAAGGGAACAGGTTGATGATGCCCAGGTTGACGCTAATCAACGCCAGGAACATCAGGTAGTAAATCAACCCGTACTCAGCTGACAATCCTGCACCCTGCGCAATCGAAATTGGCCCGCTCAGGTTGTTCAGCTTCACATCACCGGTTATTAACTTGCCCAGCATGGAAACAGTGAGCTTCATCAATTGCCAGGTTTTTACACTGGCCTCACCGATTGCCGCAAATGCGCCATACTGCCTTACCGTCTTGTACTCTTCTGGCAGCGGGACGATACGCGGAATCACTCCCGCAAAGCCCGCCTTACTGCCATTTTTCGCTTCTGGCGTCATCGTCAGCGCAATTGATTCACCGCCGCGATCCACTTCAAGCGCCATGCTTTTACCGGGATTATCCCGGACCTGCGTGACAAAAGTCTGCCACTGCGATAATGGCTGACCATCGACTTTAACGATCCTGTCGCCTGCTTGCAAACCGGCTTCACTCGCTGGCGAGTTCGCCTGCACTTCTGCCAGTGTGGTCTCAATTTGCGGACCGCGTGGCTGAATCCCTAAAGCAACGACCGGATCCTGCTTATCAGGCTCAAACTGCCAGTTACGCAAATCCAGCTGCTTCTGCTGGGTTGTATCTTCGCCAAATCGGGCCACGGTTAACGTGGTGCTGCTATCGCCGATTTTACCCACCAGCGCCATACGCACAGCATCCCAGTCAGGCGTTTCGATACCGTCAACAGCCTTAAGTTCCATGCCGGGCGTAATTTGCGCTTCTGCAGCGACCGAACCGTTTAAAATTTCACCGATTACCGGGCGTACACCTGGTACGCCGTGAATAAACACAACCCAGTAGGCAAAGATGGCAAAGATAAAGTTAGCGACAGGCCCTGCCGCAATAATGGAGGCGCGTTGCCAGACGGCTTTGTTATTAAAAGCCTGATGACGCAACTCGGCGGGCACGCTTTCGACGCGTTCGTCGAGCATTTTAACGTAGCCGCCGAGCGGGATCAGCGCGATGACAAATTCGGTGCCGTGGCGGTCACGGCGCTGCCAGAGCGCCTTACCAAATCCAATGGAAAAGCGCTCAACTTTGACACCACAGCGACGAGCGACCCAGAAGTGGCCAAACTCATGCACGGTAATCAACACGCCCAGCGCAACGATAAAGGCGAAGAAACTCCAGATTATGCTCAACATCTTTGCCTGTCCTTAAAGGGTGCGGAACACCAGCAGCAATAAACAGGCAAACACCGGCACCGCCGCAGTCAGACTATCAATACGATCAAGCATGCCGCCATGACCGGGAATCAGATTACCACTGTCTTTAATGCCCGCTTCACGTTTAAACATACTCTCGGTGAGGTCACCCAGAACAGAGGCCAGCGTCGCGATAACCGCGCAAATCACCAGCGTACCGGTGGAGACCGTCAGCGGCGCCAGCGTGGCAAACAGCAGCGCAATCAGCGCCGATGAAACCAGACCGCCCAGGAAGCCTTCCCAGGTTTTGCCTGGTGAGACTTTCGGCGCCAGCTTGTGCTTGCCGAACATCTTGCCAAACATATAAGCACCGGAATCCGCTCCCCACACCAGCAGCAGCACAAACAGCAGCCACCAGGCTCCGGCGAAGTGGTCGGTTTCATAGTGATACTGGCGCAGCGCCACCATGCCCCAGAAAAAGGGCACGAGCGTTAATACGCCAAACAGTAAGCGAAGTGGACGCGAATGACGCCAGAAAGCCGCGGAAGCGGGATAGGTAAGCACCAGCAGCAGTGCCGCGACCCACCACACCAGCGACGCCCAAAGCGATGTCGCAATCTGTGGCAGATGCACCGTGTGTTGATAAGGTGGCAGCGTAAACTGCATCAGCGCCAGCAACAGACCACAAAGTACAGCCAGCCAGACACGCTGTTGCCGTGATGCCATGCCTGCAAACTGACCCCATTCCCAGGCTGCCAGCATGCAGATAACAATCGTTGTCAGGGCGAAGCCAACAGGCGGTAACCAGAATAGTGCAGCTATTACCAGCGGAATTAATATCAACGCGGTAATAAGACGAGACTTCAGCAAAGGTTACCCCCAGATTGCTCAGGCGCCGCCTGGTGCAGCGCCGCCAAAACGACGCTCCCGCAGAGAGAATGCATTCAGTGCACCTTCAAAAACGTGTTCATCGAAATCCGGCCAGAGCACATCGGTAAAATAGAATTCAGCATAGGCAATCTGCCACAGCAGGAAGTTGCTAATCCGATGCTCTCCCCCGGTCCTTATCACTAAATCCACTGGCGCCAGCTCCTGCATGCAGAGCTGCGACGTCAGGCTCTCTTCGGTAATCTGGTCAGGTCGCAGTAATCCTTCCTGAACCTGTTCAGCCAGTTTTTTCACGCCTTCGATAATATCCCAACGGCCGCCATAGTTGGCAGCAATGTTGAGCGTCAGACGGGTATTATTTGCAGTCAGGGTCTCAGAACGACGAATACGTTCCTGAATGCGGGGGCTGAAACGGCTGGTATCGCCAATGACACGTAAGCGAACGTTGTGTTTATGCAGGCTCTTTACTTCACTGTCGAGTGCCCAGACAAACAGTTCCATTAACGCGGTGACTTCCTGCGCAGGACGGCTCCAGTTTTCACTACTGAAGGCATAAAGCGTCAGGGCTTCAAGATTGTTATTGACCGCAAAGCTGACGGCACGACGCACCGATTTAACACCGGCTTTGTGGCCTGAAATACGCAATTTTCCCTGATTTTTGGCCCAGCGACCATTGCCATCCATGATGATAGCGACGTGGCGCGGACCGTTTCCCTGCTGGTCATCAGTGTTGTTGTGATTGTTAGACGACATAACGCTTAACCAATTCCTTTCATCAGAAATGCTGTGTTTTCTGAATACATTGCGCCCGATTCAAATCCCGACACACGCTTAGTGCCGGGCCACACCGAATTCGGTGACAGACCGTGAAACGCGAGCCAGCGACTATACCATTTTCACCTGAAGCGAACAAATGGCCTCATAACGATCGGTTTCACGACGTGAAGCGCGGCAACATTTCTGTTGCCAGCGCGCGCGCAGTGCGATCGATGTCAAGGACAGCGTCCACCGAATCCGGCTCCGGACACACTTGTGCCGCCATCACTGCGCTATTAAGCGCGGCAATGTCGGTGAAGCGGATCTGGTGATTCAGGAAAGCCGCGACGGCAACCTCATTGGCAGCATTTAGCGTGGTGGTCGCCGCCTGCCCTGCCTCACAGGCATCAATGGCCAGTTTCAGACAGGGATAGCGACTAAAGTCAGGTTCTGCAAAAGAGAGCGCCGACATGCGGGTAAAATCCAGCGGCGTCACACCTGCATTGATGCGCGATGGCCAGGCCATGCTGTGGGCAATAGGCGTACGCATATCGGGAGAACCTAACTGAGCCAGCACGCTGCCATCGCAGTATCGCACCATGGAGTGAATCACCGACTGTGGGTGAAGTATCACTTCCATCTGCGCTGCGCTGGCATTAAACAACCAACGGGCTTCAATGTACTCAAGACCTTTATTCATCATGGTGGCCGAATCAACAGAGATTTTTCTCCCCATCGACCAGTTCGGATGTGCACAGGCCTGATCCGGCGACATGGCGCTAAGATCAGCTAAATCTGTGTCACGAAAAGGACCACCCGATCCCGTAAGGATAATCGACTCAATGCCATTATCCCGCAGGTCAGCGTAACCTAACTGATGCTGGATGGTAGCCGGTAAACTCTGAAAAATGGCGTTATGCTCACTGTCGACTGGTAGTAACTGCGCGTTATGATGACGCACCGCCTCCATAAACAAACGGCCGCAGGTGACAAGCGATTCTTTGTTGGCCAGCAGCACCGTTTTTCCGGCGCGAATGGCTGCCAGCGTCGGCAGCAAACCGGATGCGCCGACAATTGCCGCCATCACCTGATCCACGTCATCCAGCGCAGCCAGCTCACAGGCTGCCTGAACGCCGGAGAGCACTTCAGTATCGATCCTGATTGCTCTCAGTCGCTCACGCAGCGCAGCGGCGGATGCCTCATCTGCCATGCAGGCGTAGCGCGGCGTAAAAGCCGCACACTGTTCGGCCATCAGCGCCACATTGTGGCCAGCGACCAGCGCAGTAATCTGATAAAGCGCCGGGTTGGCGCGAACCACTGCCAGCGTACTGGTGCCGATCGAGCCGGTGGATCCCAGCAGAGTTAATCGCTTCATGAGGCTATCCGTGTGAAGTCAGCGTGCCCTCAGGCACAATGTAAAACGCCGCCAGATGTCGCATTCATACGAATACCTCTCTGTACGGCGTTTTGTCCGGCAGTGATGGGATTAGAAATCCATCAGCTCCGACTCTTTTTCAGACAGTGCGGCATCAACTTTCTTGATGTACGCATCGGTCATTTTTTGCACTTCATCCTGCGCACGACGTTCGTCGTCTTCGCTGATCTCTTTATCTTTCAGCAACGCTTTGATTTTATCGTTGGCATCGCGACGGACGTTACGTACCGACACACGGCCCTGCTCGGCTTCGCCGCGCACGATTTTAATCAGATCTTTACGACGCTCTTCTGTCAGGGCAGGCAGCGGAACACGGATGTCGGTACCGGCTGAACTAGGGTTCAGACCGAGATCAGACTTCATGATCGCTTTTTCGACTGCCGGACTCAGTGAACGGTCAAACACGTTGATTTTCAGCGTGCGTGAATCTTCCACAGTGACAGAAGCCAGCTGACGCAGTGGCGTCGGCGTGCCGTAATATTCGACGACGATGCCGTCAAGCAGCGAAGGTGAAGCACGACCGGTGCGCACTTTGCTGATGGTAGTTTTGAATGCTTCAACGCATTTTTCCATGCGCGTGTCAGCATCTTTTTTGATGTCGTTAATCACGTTGAAACCCTTGGATTCGGTTTGACCTGGCCAGTTCCGGCATAACCGGAAGCGGGATCGATAATCATCGATAATCCTGACTGGTGCGCGATGCATTCTCATCGCGCTGACAGAATATACCTTATTTTATCTCGCCTCGGGTATTAATGCGTAATCAGAGTCCCTTCTTTTTCACCCATCACTACACGACGCAGTGCGCCAGGTTTATTCATGTTGAAAACACGGATAGGCAATTTGTGGTCACGCGCCAGGGTAAAGGCCGCCAGATCCATCACTTTCAGCTCTTTATCCAGTACTTCAGCATAGCTCAGTTGCTCATAAAGCGTTGCGTCCGGGCTTTTCACCGGGTCGGCAGAGTAGACGCCGTCAACTTTGGTCGCTTTCAGCACCACGTCCGCTTCAATCTCAATGCCGCGCAAACACGCCGCAGAGTCGGTGGTAAAGAACGGGTTACCGGTACCGGCGGAGAAAATCACCACGCGGTTGTTACGCAGCAGGCTGATCGCTTCTGCCCAGCTGTAGTTGTCGCAGACGCCATTCAGTGGAATCGCTGACATCAGGCGTGCGTTCACATAGGCGCGGTGCAGTGCATCACGCATCGCCAGGCCGTTCATCACGGTTGCCAGCATACCCATGTGGTCACCCACGACGCGGTTCATCCCTGCCTGCTGCAGGCTTGCGCCACGGAACAGGTTCCCTCCGCCAATCACTACGCCAACCTGGATGCCCAGTTCAACCAGCTCTTTTACCTCTTGTGCCATGCGGTCAAGCACACTCGCGTCGATACCAAAACCTTCAGCGCCTTGCAGAGCTTCGCCGCTGAGTTTAAGCAGGATACGTTGATAAACAGGTTTTGCGTTGGTCGCCATGGTCAGTTCTTCCTGGAAGATTGGGTGTAAAGGAGAAGTAAATTCTGATCGATCATCCGCTTACCGCAAAGAAAATGCTATTGGGATGAAACTGAAAACGTGTCTGTTGCGATTCACAGACAAAAAAGAACCGCCGGATGGCGGTTCTTTCAAAGCATTAAGACTGTTTGGACATTGCTGCAACTTCTGCAGCGAAGTCAGACTCAACTTTCTCGATGCCTTCACCCACTTCGAAGCGGATGAAGTTAATCACGTCAGCGCCCTGCTCTTTCAGAGCCTGGCCAACGGTTTTGCTTGGGTCGATAACGAAAGCCTGACCTGTCAGAGAGACTTCGCCGGTGAATTTCTTCATACGGCCTTCAACCATCTTCTCTGCGATCTCTTTTGGCTTGCCAGACTGCATCGCGATGTCCAGCTGAACCTGGTACTCTTTATCAACCACGTCAGCAGAAACGTCTTCTGGCTTAACGAATTCAGGTTTGCTTGCTGCAACGTGCATTGCGATCTGTTTGATCAGATCTTCGTTAGCGCCTTTCGCTGAAACCAGAACGCCGATACGTGCGCCGTGCAGGTAGCTGCCCAGCTCTGCGCCTTCCAGGATTGCAACGCGACGGATGTTGATGTTCTCACCGATTTTAGCAACCAGTGCAACGCGCTCTTCTTCGAACTGCGCTTTCAGAACTTCAACGTCGGTAACGCGATTAGCGGCAGCCGCTTCCAGAACTTTGTCTGCGAACGCCTGGAAACCGCCATCTTTTGCAACGAAGTCAGTCTGGCAGTTCACTTCCAGAATCACGCCGTAGTCGCCAACGATCTTGGTTTTGATTACGCCATCAGCAGCAACGTTGCCTGCTTTTTTCGCTGCTTTGATTGCGCCAGACTTACGCATGTTCTCAATCGCCAGCTCAATGTCGCCGTTCGCTTCAGTCAGCGCTTTTTTGCAATCCATCATGCCAGCGCCAGTACGCTCGCGCAGTTCTTTTACCAATGCAGCGGTAATGTCAGCCATTCCAGAATCCTCGGTTCGTGCCTGAGTACGTTTGCACCAGCAGACACTTATTTGCGGAAAATTTACTCTGTCCCGCCGTCCGGTTGGGGGCGTGACAGACTTAGATAAAATAAAGGGGCCAGTATAGGCCCCTTACAGATCACATCTGAATGCTAAGGGCTCTTATGCAGAGCAAACCTTAATTAAGCGTTTTCTAAAGACGCTTCTTCAGCTTGCTCAGCCAGGTCCTGAGAGCGGCCTTCGCGAACGGTAGTCGCAACGGCAGTCAGGTACAGGTTTACAGCACGGATCGCATCGTCGTTACCTGGGATAACGAAATCAACGCCATCTGGATCTGAGTTGGTATCAACGATAGCAAATACCGGGATACCCAGGTTGTTTGCTTCTTTGATTGCGATGTGTTCGTGATCAGCATCAACAACAAACAGTGCGTCTGGCAGACCGCCCATGTCTTTGATACCGCCCAGGCTGTTTTCCAGCTTGGCCAGCTCACGCGCACGCATCAGCGCTTCTTTTTTGGTCAGTTTGTCGAAAGTGCCATCCTGAGACTGAATCTCCAGATCTTTCAGACGCTTGATTGACTGACGCACGGTTTTCCAGTTGGTCAGCATGCCACCCAACCAGCGGTGGTTTACGAAGAACTGGTCGCAGCTCAGTGCAGACTCTTTTACTGCCTGGGCAGCAGCGCGCTTAGTACCTACGATCAGGATCTTACCTTTACGGGAAGAGATCTTGTTCAGTTCAGCCAGAGCTTCGTTGAACATAGGTACAGTTTTTTCCAGGTTGATGATGTGAACCTTGTTACGTGCACCAAAGATGAATGGCTTCATTTTTGGGTTCCAGTAACGGGTCTGGTGACCGAAGTGAACACCAGCCTGGAGCATGTCGCGCATGGAAACAGTTGCCATGATAAAACCTCTAAAGTTTGATTGGGGTTGGGCCTCCATGTATCCCATACGACCGACCTCTTTCAAGGCACCCCGGCGTATGTGTCGATACATGTGTGTTTTATTACACATAATGAGAGTTATGCGTTTCCTGCTGACCGAAACAGCCATACAGAGAATCGTCGGCGCGCTTTATACCACAAACCACCATGGGACGCCAATAAATGATCACTGATGAGCGCCAGCGCGTTCTCTATTTGGCAGCCCATTTGCTGGCTGCTAACATGACAGCACAGACCTTATTATTGTCGAAAATTTCGACAACTGCGGATTAATTTAATGGCAATTTCAATCAAAACCCCTGAAGAAATCGAAAAAATGCGCGTCGCGGGCCGACTGGCCGCCGAAGTGCTGGAGATGATCGAGCCTCATGTTCAACCGGGTGTCACCACCGGCGAGCTGGACCGTATCTGCCACGAACACATCACGCAGAAGCAGCAGGCCGTCTCTGCCTGCCTTGGCTATCACGGTTTTCCGAAATCAGTCTGCATCTCGGTGAATGAAGTGGTTTGTCACGGGATTCCCAGTGACGATCGCCCTCTGAAAGATGGCGATATCGTCAATATCGATGTCACCGTCATTAAAGATGAGTACCACGGTGATACCTCAAAGATGTTTATTGTTGGTAAACCCACTATTCAGGGTGAGCGCCTGTGCCGCGTCACGCAGGAGAGCCTCTATCTTTCCCTGCGTCTGATTAAGCCCGGCATCCGCCTGCGCGTGTTGGGTCGTGCCATTCAGAAGTATGTTGAAGCAAACGACTTCTCTGTCGTACGCGAATATTGCGGTCACGGCATCGGCAAGGGGTTCCACGAAGAGCCTCAGGTATTGCATTACGATGCCGATGATAGCGGCGTCGTGTTACAGGCGGGTATGACCTTTACAGTAGAACCGATGGTCAATGCCGGGGATTACCGCATCCGCACCATGAAAGATGGCTGGACGGTAAAAACCAAAGATCGCAGCTTGTCCGCGCAGTATGAGCATACTATTGTGGTGACGGAAAACGGCTGTGAGATTTTAACCCTGCGCAAAGACGACGCGCTGCCCGCTGTGCTCGTCGCCGAAGGGTAATTCCCCCAAAACAGATCAAGCCGGCGCTGAGCCGGCTTTTTTTTGGCTAAAAAAGAGAAGAGCTGCATGAGCGTGAGTCTGTCGGAAGATGTGAAAAACGGTCTGGTTGATTCGCCAGCCGAATGGGGTGACGACCAGCTGACCCGCGACATTCTGAAGCCGAGGCTGGAGCTGTTTCAGCAACATCTGGCTGCCGCGTTTGATGCCGGTGAACCCGTTGAGCCGCTGATCGATGCCCGCACGCTGTTTATTGATCGGCTGCTGCGTCGCCTGTGGCGCTTCTTTGGCTTTGATGAAATGCCGTCTACCGCGCTGGTCGCCGTTGGCGGCTATGGCCGTGCCGAACTGCATCCGCTCTCTGATATCGATGTTCTGATCCTCAGCCGCCAGCCGCTGGATGAACAGGCTGCGCAACGCACCAGCGATCTCTTAACGCTGATGTGGGATCTTAAACTGGAAGTGGGCCACAGCGTCCGCACGCTGGAAGAGTGTCTGCTGGAGGGATTGTCTGATCTGACCGTCGCCACCAACCTGATCGAATCACGGATGCTGACTGGCGATGTGGCGCTGTTTCTGGAACTGCAGAAAAATATCTTCAGCGACGGTTTCTGGCCCTCATCCCGCTTTTTCGCCGCCAAAATTGATGAGCAGCAGGAGCGCCACAAGCGTTATCACGGCACCAGTTATAACCTCGAGCCGGATATCAAAAGCAGTCCCGGTGGCCTGCGAGACATCCATACGCTGCAGTGGGTTGCCCGACGCCATTTTGGTGCCACTACCCTGGATGAGATGGTCGGCTTTGGTTTCCTCACTGACGCTGAGCGCAGCGAACTCAACGAATGTCAGGAGTTTCTCTGGCGCATCCGCTTTGCCCTGCATCTTTCCCTCCCCCGCTACGATAACCGCCTGCTATTCGATCGCCAGCTCAGTGTGGCGCAGCGCCTGAATTACCAGGGCGAAGGCAATGAGCCGGTCGAACGCATGATGAAGGATTTCTATCGGGTCACACGGCGTATCGGTGAACTGAACCAGATGCTGCTGCAGCTGTTTGATGAGGCGATTCTGGCGCTCTCCACCAGTGAAAAACCCAGGCCTATCGACGACGATTTCCAGCTGCGGGGTGATTTGATCGACCTGCGCGACGAAACGCTGTTCACCCGCGAGCCGCAGGCGATTCTGCGTATGTTCTACGTGATGGTGCGTAACGACAGTATCAAAGGGATCTACTCCACCACCCTGCGTCACCTGCGCCATGCGCGTCGACATCTTAAACAGCCGCTGTGTCAGATTCCGGAAGCGCGACGCACGTTTATGTCAATTCTGCGCCATCCCGGCGCGGTGAGCCGTGCACTGGTGCCGATGCATCGTCATAGCGTGCTGTGGGCCTATACACCGTTGTGGGGTCATATCGTCGGACAGATGCAGTTTGATCTGTTCCATGCCTACACCGTGGATGAGCATACTATTCGTGTCCTGCAGAAGCTGGAAAGCTTCGCCAATGAAGCCACCCGTCCGCAGCATCCACTGTGTGTCGAGTTATGGCCACGCCTGCCGCAGCAGGAGCTGTTACTGATGGCTGCGCTGCTGCATGATATTGCCAAAGGGCGCGGCGGCGATCACTCTATTCTTGGCGCGCAGGATGCGCTTGAGTTCGCTGAAATGCATGGCCTTAACTCGCGTGAAACTCAACTGGTGGCCTGGCTGGTTCGTCATCACCTGCTGATGTCTGTCACGGCGCAGCGTCGCGATATTCAGGATCCGACGGTGATCCAGCAGTTTGCTGAGGTGATGCAGAATGAGAACCGGCTGCGCTATCTGGTTTGTCTGACCGTGGCCGATATCTGCGCCACCAATGAAAGTCTGTGGAACAGCTGGAAGCAGAGCCTGTTACGCGAGCTGTTTTTCGCCACCGAGAAGCAGTTACGACGCGGTATGGAAAACAGTCCGGATTTGCGGGAACGGGTGCGTCATCATCGCCTGCAGGCACTGGCACTGCTGCGGATGGATAACATTGATGAAGAGCGTCTGCACCAGATCTGGAATCGTTGCCGCGCGGACTACTTCCTGCGCCATACGCCGAATCAGATTGCGTGGCATGCCCGCCACCTGCTGGTTCACGATCTGAAAAAACCGCTGGTGCTGGTCAGCCCGCAGGCCACCCGTGGCGGGACCGAAATTTTTATCTGGAGTCCCGATCGGCCTCATCTGTTTGCTGCTGTGGCCGGTGAACTCGACCGTCGTAACCTCAGCGTTCACGACGCGCAAATCTTCACCAGCCGGGACGGCATGGCAATGGATACCTTTATTGTGCTGGAACCGGATGGCAGCCCGCTCTCCCCCGATCGCCATCCGATGATCATTCAGGCGCTGGAACAGGCAATCACTCAGTCAGATTGGGTGCCGCCGCGTACCCGTCGTCCGTCGGCCAAACTGCGGCATTTCAGCGTGGATACCGAAGTGAACTTTCTGCCAACGCACACTGACCGTCGCAGCTACCTGGAACTGGTGGCGCTGGATCAGCCAGGCCTGCTGGCGCGGGTCGGCGAAGTCTTTGCCGATCTGGGTGTCTCACTGCACGGTGCACGCATCAGCACCATCGGCGAGCGGGTCGAAGATTTATTTATTCTGGCCAACAGCGAACGTCAGGCACTGGATGAAGAAATGCGCAAAGCGTTGCAACAACGGTTGACAGAGGCCCTTAATCCAAACGATAAAGTGTGACCAGATTCAATTTGTAGACATTACTCTATTTACTTGTGTCGGGCTGTTGTCCGGCACCGCACATGACAGATCAGGAAAAAAATATGCAACAGTTACAGAGCGTTATTGAATCCGCCTTCGAACGTCGCGCTGACATTACCCCTGCCAGCGTCGACAGCGAAACCCGCGATGCCATCAACCAGGTTATCTCCCTGCTGGACAGCGGTGAGCTGCGCGTTGCTGAGAAGATCGACGGCGAGTGGGTAACGCATCAGTGGCTGAAGAAAGCAGTGCTGCTCTCTTTCCGCATTAATGACAATCAGGTAATGGAAGGTTCAGAAACCCGCTTCTACGACAAAGTCCCGATGAAATTTGCTGGCTGGGATGAAGCGCGTTTCAAAGAAGCGGGTTTCCGCGTCGTGCCGCCTGCAGCTGTTCGTCAGGGTGCTTATATCGCCCGCAACACGGTCCTGATGCCTTCTTACGTCAACATCGGCGCCTTCGTGGATGAAGGCACTATGGTGGACACCTGGGCGACTGTCGGCTCCTGTGCGCAGATTGGTAAAAACGTTCACCTTTCTGGCGGCGTGGGTATCGGTGGTGTGCTGGAACCGTTGCAGGCAAACCCGACCATTATCGAAGACAACTGCTTCATCGGTGCACGCTCTGAAATCGTTGAAGGCGTGATTGTTGAAGCAGGCTCAGTGATCTCAATGGGCGTTTACATCGGTCAGAGCACCAAAATCTATGACCGCGAAACCGGTGAAGTCCACTACGGCCGTGTTCCTGCCGGTTCCGTCGTGGTCTCAGGTAACCTGCCGTCTAAAGATGGCAGCTACAGCCTCTACTGTGCCGTGATCGTGAAGAAAGTGGATGCGAAGACGCTGGGTAAAACCGGCATTAACGAACTGCTGCGCACCATCGACTGAGTAAAATGACGGGCTGGAAAGCAGCCCGTCATCTTTTCTTTACAGCTATTCCTGAACAACATGCTTCGCGTCGCGAATTAACTGGTGCGTTTAGTTTTCATCCAGGTCATAATCCGCGCCAGTTAAATCCTGTCGCGCAATGTTCATCCCGCTTATTTATGTCTACAGTTGACGGACGTCATGAACAAGTCTGCGCGCTTCTCACTTTTGATGGAAACAACGCTATGTATGACAATCTGAAAAGCTTAGGTATCAGTAACCCGGACGACATTGACCGCTACAGCCTGCGTCAGGAAGCCAACAACGACATTCTGAAGATTTACTTCCGCAAAGATAAAGGCGAGTTTTTCGCAAAGAGCGTCAAATTCAAATATCCGCGTCAGCGCAAAACTGTTGTTGCCGATCACGCAACCCAGGGCTACAAAGAAGTTCAGGAAATCAGCCCGAATCTGCGTTATGTCATCGATGAACTGGACCAGATTTGCCAGCGTGACCAGGTTGAAGTGGATCTGAAACGCAAAATTCTGGATGACCTGCGTCACCTGGAAAGCGTGGTTTCCCACAAGATCACTGAAATTGAATCGGATCTGGAAAAATTAACCCGTAACAGCCGTTAATTTTTTGTCCGACGAGAGAGGCCAGCTTTGCTGGCCTTTTTTATGCCCTGAATTCGGCTCCTATCCCTGCTCATCCAGCTGTAAAGCCACATAGAGCAACAGCCTGTCATCGAAATGGCCAAGATTCAGTCCGGTGAGTTCAGAAATCCGGTTTAGCCGATATTCCAGCGTATTGCGATGAATGAACAGCGCACGCGCGGTGGCGCTTGGCTGGACATTATGGGTGAACCACGCGATTAACGTGCGTCGCAGCAAGCCGTTGTTATCCATGCTCTTAAGCTTCGCCAGTGGCCGGGCCAGTTCGTTGGCCTGCCAGCCGCCACGCAGGCTGTCGAGCAGCACCGGCAACACCAGATCCTGATAAAAATAGCTGCGTAACTCGGGCATACGTTGCTTGCCCACCATCATTGTGGTGCGTGCGGTCCGGTAAGAGCGTGCAATGCTGCCAGGCCCGGTAAAGAAGTTGCCCAGTGCGATACGCATCCGTAAATGTCCGCTCTCTTTCATCCGCTGCAGTAACTGTTCCACGCGGCGGCGATGATCCTCCTGGTCGTAGCGTCCATGTCCATTCAGTGCGGGCTTCAGCACCACCATTTCGGTCAGCGACACAATAGCGATCAGATTATCGCGCTCCGGCGTGGTCAGCAGCGTTTGCAGCTGCTGTAATTCTGACATCGCGCTGTCGACGCCGAGCTGACCGCTGTCCACTTCCAGCACGGCGACCACACGCGGCTGATTGAGATCGATGCCCAACCGCTGTGCCCATTCAGTCAGTTGTGGCGACAGGGTATCGCTGCGGATCAGGTTCAGCACCAGCTCTTCACGCAGACGGCTGTCCTGCGCCAGCATATGCAGCAATCGCGCCTGTTCCAGCATCATCTCTGCGGTCATGCAGACCAGTTCGCCATAATGTCGCAGCGCCAGTGGCTCGCCCGTCAGCCCAATGACCCCGACAATGTCACCGTCGATGCGCAGCGGCAGATTAATGCCGGGCCGCACACCATGAAGATGTTTAGCCACCGCCTCATCAATATCGACAACACGCCCCTGAGAGAGCACCAGCAACGCACCTTCGTGCAACTCCCCAATACGCTCCCGGTCACCGCTGCCGATGATCCGGCCCCGCGCATCCATCACGTTGACATTACTGTCAATAATTTTCATGGTGCGTGCCACGATATCCTGCGCCAGCCGGGCATCAAGGTGATAGGTAGCCATCCATTACTCCTGGAAAAGAGGGTGAGAAACAGAATACGCATGGGTTGCGCACAGAGCATTGTGCAACTGCACAGAGCCGGGCAATCATTTACCGAATTTGCGGAGAGCATCACACTCTGGCGGCGCGGAAGGCGGGCATAAAAAAGGCGGACCGCAGTCCGCCTCATGAACAGTTGTTATACCGTTACTGCATCAGCAGATAGATGCTGCTGTCACCACGTTTCACATTCAGCGCCAGAACGGCTGGTTTGGTGTCGAGGACTTTTCGCAGCTCACCGAGGTTGGTTACCGGCTGCTGGTTAACTCCCTGGATCACGTCACCCTTTTTCAGGCCGATACGCGCTGCGGCGCTGCCGGGTTTCACATTATCCACGCGAACACCTTTATCACCGGTTTCAACATTGCTGAGGTCAGCCCCTTCAATGCCGTTGTAAATGGTGGCGGACTGCACTTTCGCCTGGCTGCTCTGCTGCAAGGTAACCGAGACATCAACGGGTTTGCCGTCGCGCAGCAGGCCCAGTTTCAATGTGGTGCCAACCGGCAGCGAACCCACTTCCGCACGCAGAGACGCAAAGCTGCTCAGCGGTTTGCCATTCATTGAAACAATCACGTCACCCGCTTTAATACCCGCTTTAGCCGCCGCAGAGTCTGGCAGCACCTGGCTGACAAAGGCACCACGCTGTGCATCAACCTTCATCGCTTTTGCCAGCTCGGAGTTCAGTTCAGTCCCCTGCACGCCCAGCTCGCCACGTTTCACCTGACCAAACTCAACCATCTGAGCCGTCAGGTTTTTAACCATGTTGCTTGGGATAGCAAAGCCGATACCGATGTTGCCGCCATCCGGCGCCAGAATAGCGGTGTTAATCCCTATCAGTTCACCATTAAGGTTAACCAGCGCACCACCGGAGTTACCCCGGTTAATTGCCGCATCCGTCTGGATAAAGTTTTCGTAGTTTTCCACGTTCAGGCCGCTGCGTCCCAGCGCCGAGACGATCCCGGAGGTGACGGTCTCACCCAGACCATACGGGTTGCCGATCGCCACGGTGTAGTCACCGACGCGCAGGCTGTCGGAGTCAGCGATTTTCACAGCAGTCAGATTTTTAGCGTCCTTCAGCTGAATCAGTGCAATGTCAGAGCTGGGATCTTTACCAATGACTTTGGCGTCATAATGACGACCATCGCTGAGCTGCACCTGAATTTTAGTGGCGTTGTTCACCACGTGGTTGTTCGTCACCACATAGCCTTTTTCAGCGTTGATGATGACGCCCGACCCGAGAGCCCGGAATTTTTCCTGCTGGGTATCAGGGCCTGGCGCGCCACCGTTACCGCCCGCGCCGTCACCGCTCTGACACATGGGTGATCCCTGGAACGGAGAACCGTCCTGGCAGAAGGGCGAGTTGTCGCCAAAGAATTGCTGAAACTGCTGCGGCATGCGCGGGGTTTTCACGGTGGTGGTACCCTCAACGCTGATACTGACCACAGACGGCATTACCTTTTCCAGCATAGGCGCCAGGCTAGGGAGTTGCTGGCTATCGGAAGAGGCCGTTTGCGCAGCAAAAACAGTAACTGGGGCGAGCGCCATGCTCAGGCTCAACGCCAGCGCACTTAACACTAAAGTCTTTTTTTTCATTTTCATTTCTCGATAAGATTACTGTTCAGACCATTGCTGTGGTCGAAAGGTGAGATAAATGTTTTAGCGCGAAATTCCTTTAAAAGTTTAAGTCAAAGGTAAAAATTTATTCGCGGCCTTTACAAACGCCGGCTTATTCTACAGCCATCAGTCGGCGATACTCATCCCAGGCATAGAGATCGGTCATTCCACTGATATAATCCTGAATAAGCCGGAAGCGATAATAACGTTCCCACAGCAGCCGCTGATATTTATGCTCTACCACAAGGGTACGCATCTTTTGCAAATAGGCTTTACGGTGTTTACCAGAAAGCTTATGAAAAAGCCGGGTTTCAATCGGATGCTGACGCAGGAAGTCTTCATTTATCAGCGTGGTGAAAGCCTCATAGTTCAGGCGCATCAGCGGCTGATAGATCTCCAGCAGCCCTTTGATTACGCGGTATCCCTGCAACTCCAGCTGCTCGACTTCAGAGTGATTAAAGACCTGCTGGCGCGCAACAGTTTTAAACAGTTGCAGTAACCGGCCCTCTTCACCCTCATCTTCCAGCAGCGCGTGATTGAAACTGCCATCGAATATAGCAGGCAGATTATCAACGAAACGTTTCACGGCATAACTTACCAGCACGCTCTGAACATTTACGCGTAATGACATAAAAAATTGATCGCTGCGGCTTCGCCGTTTTTTACTGCAGGCTTCGCGCCAGGCTTCACCAATAGTCCGGCTGAAGGCGTCATTATTTTTAACCGGCCCCCAGGCTTTATTGAGAAACTCAAACAAACTCTCAACATTAAAGATATCTTTTTCTACAGCGTCGTCCAAATCGGCAATACAATAGGAGATATCATCCGCCGCTTCCATTATATAGGTAAGCGGAAAGCGATGGTGTTCTTCCATATTGGTGGCAGCACGTAAATCCGCAATATACTCCTGCTCAGAGAGATAAAAGCCGGGTTTCTTCATTAAGACGCTAAATTCGGCAGGTTTTTCACCCTGCCACCAGGCGGGTGCGGTATATTTCAGGATGCAGGCGACCTGAGAATAACTGAGATTGAGTTGCAGCAGCGTATGCACCATACGAATGGCCTGCGCATTGCCCTCAAAATGGCAGAGGTCCTGGCGGATCATGGCATTCAGCTGATCAAAAGCCTTCCGCTGTTCTTCTCCTTCAACGCCCGCTACCAGCGGATCCACCAGTTCGGCAGAGAGGTTTTCTTCAAACCAGTCGTTAATGGCGGCCTCGCCAAAATGGCCAAACGGCGGATTACCGACGTCATGCAGCAGACACGCCATCTCGATCAGACTTTCAAACGCGCCCTCCATCTCATCCAGTCCATACTGCGCCAGCCCGCCCTGCATCTTCAGGGTTTGCAGAATCTCTTTGGTGATGTAGCGCCCGGTTTGCTGCACCTCTAGCGAGTGCGTCAGGCGGGAGCGAACGGCGGCGTTGCGCTCCAGTGGAAAGACCTGCGTTTTCTGCTGCAGACGCCGGATAGCGGCCGAGTTGATAATTCGTCCACGGTCGCTCTCAAAATGGCGGGTAATGTAATATTCACCTTCCGGATCTTTTCGGCTGTTATAAGGGCGTGAGAAGCTGATCTTCTTCCTGAAATTGATCGCCGACATGAATTACCCCTGACTTTTTCGTGAATTAATCCCCTGAATGCCATGGTAGACTATGCCCTAAATTTTGATTCTTTACATTAGCGGAACTCACTATGAAAGCAGGCATTATTGGCGCGATGGAGCAGGAAGTCACACTGCTGCGTGACAAAATTGAAAACCGTCAAACGCTGACACTGGCGGGTTGTGAAATCTATACCGGCACCCTGCAGGGCGTTGAAGTGGCACTGCTGAAATCGGGCATTGGTAAAACCTCTGCCGCGCTGGGTACCACGCTGCTGCTGCAGCTCTGCAAGCCGGATGTGGTGATCAACACCGGGTCGGCAGGCGGTTTAGCACCGTCACTGAGCGTCGGCGATATCGTGGTATCAGATGAAGTGCGTTATCACGATGCTGACGTCACCGCTTTTGGTTATGAGCCAGGCCAGATGGCGGGTTGCCCTGCTGCGTTTGTGGCAGACAGCAAGCTTATCGCGGCTGCCGAAGCCTGCATTAAGCAGCTGGACCTGAATGCTGTACGCGGTCTGGTGGTAAGCGGTGATGCCTTTATCAATGGCGCTGAGCCGCTGGCGCGCATTCGTAGTCTGTTCCCGCAGGCGATTGCGGTTGAGATGGAAGCGACCGCTATCGGTCACGTCTGTCATCAGTTCCAGGTGCCGTTTGTGGTGGTCCGCGCGATTTCAGACGTGGCCGATAAAGAATCGCACCTTAGCTTTGATGAATTCCTGAGCGTTGCAGCGACGCAATCGTCGCTGATGGTGGAGAACCTGCTGGCGCATCTGGCGCGTGGCTAAAACGCTGCTGTTCTGCTGGCTGCTGCTATTAAGCGGCAGCCTGCTCGCTTCCCCACCGCGTGTTATCACCCTCGCTCCACACCTTACCGAACTCGCCTTTGCTGCCGGGATTACGCCGATCGCAGTCAGCGCCTGGTCCGACTATCCGCCGCAGGCGAAACAGATTGAACAGGTCGCCAACTGGCAGGGCATCAAAGCCGAGCGTATTCTGCAGCTCAAGCCGGATCTGGTCCTGGCCTGGCGCGGCGGTAATCCGCAGCGGCAGATTGAGCAGTTGCAGCAGCTCGGCGTACCCATTAAATGGATTGATCCACTGACACTGGATGAGATGTTCACGGCACTGGCCGATCTGGGCCGCTGGAGTCCCAGGCCAGAGCAGGCCGCCAGCGCGGCCAGAGCGCTACGACAGCAGGCAGCGGCGCTGCGACAGCGCTATACTCATCTGACTGCGGTTCCGCTTTTTTTGCAGTTTGGTCAGCAGCCGCTTTTTACCGCTGCCAGAGCCACGCTGCAAAATGAAGTTATTACGTTATGTGGTGGCAGGAATATTTTTGCTGACAGCCGCGTCAGTTGGCCGCAGGTCAGCCGTGAGCAGGTGCTGATGCGCCATCCTCAGGCCGTGGTTATAGCCGGAGGTGCACAGCAGGCGGAGAACATTCGTACTTACTGGCGGCCACAGCTCACGGTGCCGGTGATCGCCATTAACGAGGACTGGTTAAGCCGGCCGGGTCCGCGGCTGCTGCTGGCGGCGCAGCAACTCTGTTCCGCGTTGCATCCCGCACAATAAGTCCACGCATCGATTAAAGAAACAGCCTTTTTTGCCGTTAATCAATACCAGAGACGAGCGGGCCACGTATGCTCACCGTCCTTTTAGCGCCGCGGCGCTTTTTAAAACACCAGGAACCTTATATGACCAGAGCACTGCTGCTGGCCATAGGGCTTTTGATCACCGGATCTGCTTTTGCGGGATCGATAAATGGCTCTATAGGCGCCAGGCTTGTCATCTATTCACGCTGTGAAATCAACACGGCTAACGGTCCGCTTTTGCCGCAAATCAACTGTGGCAGACAGGCAAGCGCGCAGCCACGCGTAACCCAAAGTCAGATTCAATCGCAGGGAAGCCTGAAGCAGAGTAACCGGCTGGTCACAATAGAGTGGTAAATGAGGCCGTCGGAGTGACGGCCTGCGCGATCAGATACTGAAGGATGAGCCACAGCCACAGGTGGTTTTGGCATTCGGGTTGGTCACGATAAAGCGCGATCCTTCCAGGCCTTCCGTATAATCAACCGAACCGCCCACCAGATATTGCAGGCTCATTGGATCAACGACCAGTGAGACGCCCTGCTTTTCAATTGTCATATCGCCATCGTTCAGCTGGTCGTCAAACGTAAAGCCATACTGGAAACCACTGCAACCGCCACCGGTGATATAGACGCGAAGTTTCAGCGCCGGGTTCTCTTCATCGGCAATCAGGTTTTTCACCTTGGTGGCTGCGGCGTCGGTAAACTGCAACGGCAGTGCTACTACTTCATCACTCATGTTTTACTCCGGTAAACGCCCAGGTCAGAAAACGACCTTAATAACGCTATTATCAGTCAGCACCTCAGCGCAATCAAGCTCTGCCCTTCGCACTCTGTGCCGCTTTCCCCTCCGTTCAGGACGCTGTGGGTGAATCCACCTTTCGTCTGCTGCTGCTCTTCCGTAGAATGGCGCCATATTTTTCTGAAACGCTGGAGCCGAAAATGAGTAAGTCCGAACAACTGTTTGCCGAGGCACAACGCCTGATTCCGGGTGGGGTAAACTCGCCAGTACGCGCATTTACCGGTGTGGGCGGCGTTCCACTGTTTATTGAACATGCTGATGGTGCGTATCTTTATGACGCTGATGGCAAAGCCTATATCGACTATGTCGGCTCATGGGGACCGATGGTGCTGGGCCATAACAACGCGGCGATCCGTAATGCGGTGATCGAAGCAGCCCAGCGCGGCCTGAGCTTTGGCGCACCGACCGAAATGGAAGTGACCATGGCGCAGCTGGTGTGTGAGCTGGTGCCGAGCATGGAGATGGTGCGGATGGTTAACTCCGGTACCGAAGCGACCATGAGCGCAATCCGTCTGGCTCGAGGCTTTACCGGCCGCGATAAAATTATTAAGTTTGAAGGCTGCTATCACGGCCATGCCGATCATTTGCTGGTGAAAGCCGGTTCCGGTGCCCTGACGCTGGGTCAGCCAAACTCGCCGGGCGTACCAGCAGATTTCGCTAAACATACCCTGACCTGCACTTTCAACGATCTCGACTCCGTGCGCAGCGCCTTCGAGCAATATCCTGATGCCATCGCTGCCATCATCGTTGAGCCGGTTGCCGGTAATATGAACTGCATCCCGCCGCAGCCAGAATTCCTGCCGGGCCTGCGCGCGCTCTGCGATGAGTTCGGCGCACTGCTGATTATCGATGAAGTGATGACCGGCTTCCGTGTGGCGCTGGGTGGCGCGCAGGCTCACTACAATGTGCTTCCTGACCTGACCTGTCTCGGAAAAATTATCGGTGGCGGGATGCCAGTCGGTGCATTCGGTGGCCGTCGCGATGTGATGGCTGCACTGGCGCCGACCGGCCCGGTTTATCAGGCGGGAACGCTCTCCGGTAACCCGATCGCGATGGCTGCCGGTTTTGCCTGCCTGACGCAGATCGCGCAGCCGGGCACGCACGAGAAGCTCGATACCCTGACCCGCAAGCTGGCAGAGGGTCTGCGCGAAGCCGCACAACAGCAAAATATTCCGCTGGTGATTAACCATGTTGGCGGGATGTTTGGCCTGTTCTTCACCGATGCTGACAGCGTGACCTGTTACGCCGATGTGACCCGCTGCGATGTGGAACGCTTTAAAACCTTCTTCCATCTGATGCTGGAGGAAGGCGTTTACTTTGCGCCATCAGCTTATGAAGCGGGCTTCATGTCACTGGCGCACAGCGAAGAGGATATTCAGCGCACGGTTGATGCTGCGCGTCGTTGTTTCGCGAAGCTGTAATTTCGGTAACGTTAAAGATGAAGACCGGCTTGCGCTGGTCTTTTTTTTAACCTGAACGACGCAGCAACCAGATAAAGTAAGGTGCACCTAAAAATGTCGCCATCAGCCCGGCAGGTATTTGATCCGGGAATGCCAGCATCCGCCCGCACCAGTCAGCCAGCACCATCAGTCCCGCCCCCAGTAATCCCGACAGCAGCAGTTGCGGCAAGGCACGCCGGAACCCCAGCATGCGCGCCATGTGCGGCGCCATTAATCCAACAAAACTCAGCGGACCAATAGTCAGCGTTGCGCTGGCGGTCAGCGCGGCTGCCAGCAGCAGCAGACTCAGCCGCGCGGGCGTTAATGCCATGCCGGCCGAGCGTGCGGTAGCACTTCCCAGCGGCAGCAGCGTCAGCCAGCGGCTCGCCAGTGGTGCCAGCGAGACCAGCAGCAGCGCACAGAGTGCGCTCTGGATCGCCTGACTGCCGCTGATGTTATAGGTTGAGCCGGAGATCCAGCTCAGCAGCCCGCCCATGCGGGGATCGCCACTTGCCAGCAGCAGCATCAGCAGGGTGACAAAGGCGCTGTTAAGCGCCATACCCGCCAGCAGCATTCTCTCAGGTGAGAAGCCGCCACGACTGGCTACCGCCATGATCACCAGCAGCGTCAGCGCGGCCCCCATCGCACCGGCGGGCAGCAGCCATGCCATCGCATCGCCCGGCACAAAGAACATCATGACGACGACGCCACAGGCGGCACCTGAACTGATGCCCAGCACTTCCGGGCTGGCCATAGGATTACCGGTCAGCCGCTGGATCAGGCTCCCCGCCACGCCCAGCATCAGGCCGGTCACCAGCGCAGCCAGCACGCGCGGTGCACGCCACGGAAGCAAAGAGTGCAGCATCTCGCCCGATGACCCGACCCAGCCCAGCGCATCACGCCCAAACGCCAGCGCACCCCACACCAGCAGGGCAAGCACCGCGAGACCCGTCAGCGTCCAGCGCAACAGGTTTTGTCGCTCGGCGGGTACGTTGTCGCCCTGATTCAGGGCGGGCGGCACTGAACCCGTACGCAGTCGCGGCAGCAGCCACAACAAAATGGGTACACCGAGCAGTGCCGTGGCCGTTCCGGTCGGGATATCGCGCCAGTGTGCGCTAAGCCATAACACGCAACTGTCGGCCAGCCACAGTAGCAGCGCGCCGGTAAGCGGTGCCAGCAGCATCCGGCTGAGGAGCCGTCGACCACCCAGCAGCTTCGCCAGCAGCGGCGCAAACAGTCCGATAAAACCGATGATACCGGCGACATTCACCAGCTGTGCACTAAGCAGGATTGCCAGCCCGAGGCCACCGATACGCGCCACCGAGAGCGCCAGCCCCAGATTTTTTGCTACACCATCATCCAGCCCCATCAGTGTCAGCGGACGCAGCAGCGCCAGCGCCAGCAGAAACGCCAGCAGCAGGCGCGGCCAGAGCTGCTGCACATTTTCCCAGCTCATCTGATTCAGCGCGCCGGTGCTCCACAGAAACATGTTCTGCAGCTGATCGTGATTGAAGATAGCGAAGATTTGATTTACCGCACCGCTGTAGAAGCTCAGCACCAGCCCGGCCAGAATCAGCGTCACCGGCGACAGACGTTTGCCCCAGGCCACACCAAACACCAGCGCGGCCACCAGCAACGCTCCGCCAAGCGCGGCAAACTGCTGTGTCAGCGTGCCGCCCGGCAGATGCCACAGCGTCGCCACGGTAATGCCCAGCTGTGCGCCGGAAGAGACACCCAGCGTGGTGGGTTCGGCCAGCGGGTTCCGCAATATCTGCTGAAACAGCAGACCGGCAAGCCCCAGCCCGGCGCCCACCAGCAGCGCCAGCGCCGTGCGCGGCAGCAGGCTGTAGTGAAACACCATCTGCGGCAGACTATCGACCGTCGGTGACCAGAATGCCTGCCACCACTCATGCTGCGGCAGCGCATGGTGCAGATTAACCAGCGTCAGGCTGAGTGAGAGCAGAAACAGCAGGCTGAGGAGACCTGCGGGAAACAGAGCATGGCGCATCAGTGCGTCTCCAGCGCGCGTTCCAGCACGCGAACAAAGTGCAGCGCCGAAAGCGTAGCACCGTAATACCAGACTGCAGGGACGCGCTGAAAGCGTCCGGTGCGAACAAACGGCATGGCCTGCCACAACGGGCTGCGCATCAACTGCTGCATCTCTGCGTCATTGTCATGATCAAAACAGATGACATCCACATTTCCAGCCTGCGCCAGCTGCTCGATGCCGATTACCGCGCTACCCCAGAAATTTGTTTCGCCCTGCCAGCCATTTTTCAGGCCCAGCAGCGTCATTACTTCCAGGAACAGACTGTTTTTACCAAAGGTGATGGCGTGACGGCTGTCGAGCAGCGACATCAGCAGAATCGTGCGTCCGGCATAGGGCGCCAGCCGCTGACGCGCCTGTGCCAGTTGCGCATCGACCTCGCGCAGATGTTGCTCAGCGCGATCGCGTAATCCAAGTCTCGCCGCCAGCTTACGCAGCGATGCCCGCGCGGCGGTGAAGGGTTTCCCGTCGCCGCTGTGAAGGTCAAAGCCCATGATCGGTGCGATGCGTGTAAGTTTCTCTTCAGGCAGGCCATAGCCATTTGAACAGAGGATCAGCGACGGCTGCATTTGTGCCATCAGCTCAAGATTAGGTTCGGTGCGCAGACCCACATCGATCACGTCCGCAGGCAGCGGTGGTTCACCGACCCAGATATTGTAGTTGTGCAGATCAGCCACGCCCCAGGGCGTAACGCCCAGAGCGATCAACAGTTCGGTGGGAAGCCACTCCAGTGCAATAATCCGGCCCGGATTGGGCGTGGCAGCACGCAGGGGAAGTGCACAAAACAGTGGCGAGGCCGCGAGTGCCAGCAACAGTCGGCGGCGATAAAGATCGGGCATCATCCTTTCCTTAACAAACAAAACTGACCGGCGCGCCGCCCTGCGGATGCGGTAAAATGCCCATCGGGATGCCATAGATCGCGCCGAGCACCTCAGGCTGCATAATCGCCTGCGCGTTACCTTCGGCAATCATCGCGCCCTGACGCAGTGCCACCAGATGATCGCAGTAGCGGGCTGCCATATTGATATCGTGCAGCACCGCAATCACGGTTAAGCCGCGCTGCTGGCTCAGATCTTTTATCAGCGCCAGCACCTCAACCTGATGAGCGATATCCAGCGCCGACGTCGGTTCATCCAGCAGCAGACAGCGACTGTTCTGCGCCACCATCATCGCCAGCCAGGCGCGCTGACGCTCACCGCCCGACAGACTGTCCACCAGTCGCCCGGCAAAGGGCTTTAGCCCGACCTGGGCAATCGCATCTTCTACCCTGTCCCGATCGTCCTGCCCGAAACGGCCCAGCGCGCCGTGCCAGGGATAGCGACCAATCGCCACCAGTTCACGCACCGTCATCCCTTCGGCTGCCGGTAACTGCTGCGGCAGATAGGCCACCTCGCGGGCAAACGCTTTGCTGTTCCAGCGCCCGACCGGCTGCTGATTCAGCAGCACCTCTCCGCCGCTGGCCACGTGATGACGGCCCAGCATTTTCAACAGCGTCGACTTACCGGAACCGTTATGACCAATCAGCGCGGTCATTTTGCCAGGTGGAAAGGTCAGCGAGAGGGGCTGAAGGAGAGTTCGGCCGGGCACTTCAAAACTGGCGTTTGCCAGCGTAAAAGTCGCCTCTTCTGCGTGCGGATGCGGCATGGTTATCCCTGTGAACGAACGGGCGCCGAAGCGCCCGGTTAAATCAGAATCTGAAGGTCGCGGTGCCGACAATCTTACGCTCCGCGCCCCAGTAGCAGGCGTATTCCCGGTAGCAGCTGGCGACATACTCGCGGTTGAACAGATTGTTGACGTTAACGCCCACCGTTGAGCCCGGCAGACCGAAACGACCGAGGTCATATTTAAGCGCCGCATCTACCGTGGTGTAACCGGCAACCTTAAAGTTCTGGTTCTGCTCGGTGCCGGTGCTGTAGAGACCCTGGCTCTCGCCGACATAACGCACACCCGCGCCCACTGTCACACCCGACAGGGCTGTCTCGTGGAAGGTGTAGTCACTCCAGAGTGAGGCCATATTTTTAGGGACGCTCACCGGCGTTCGGCCTTTCAGCTGCGTATCTTCGGTATATTCCGCATCGGTATAGGTGTAGGACGCCGTCAGGTTAACGTTGGCATTCAGCGCCGCTTTCGCTTCCAGCTCTACGCCGCGCGACCGGATTTCACCGCTCTGCACGCTGGCAAACGGATGATTGAACGTATCAGGATCGGCCGTCAGGTTTTTGGTTTTGGTCAGTTGAAAAACGGCTGCGGTGAGCACAACCGGACGATCTTTAGGTACGTACTTCACGCCCGCTTCATACTGTTTAGCGCGCGACGGATCGAATGCCTGGCCATCAAAGGTCGATCCGGCATTTGGAATAAAGGCTTCGCTGTAGCTGAAATAAGGCGCGATGCCGTTATCAAACACGTAGTTCAGACCACCACGCCAGGTAAAGGCCTGATCGTTCTGGCGATCAACGGTGTCCGTCACCCGATCGTAAACCGAAGTCATGGCATAGTCGTAGCGGCCGCCCAGTGTCAGCACCCAGCGGTTCCATTCCATCTGATCCTGTACATAGAGGCCGGTTTGACGCTGCTTGTTGAGGTGCTGATAGGGATTGGCGAATGGCGTGACGCTATTATCGCCATATTGCGGGTTTACCGCATTCAGGTTCGATGCCGAGCCAAACTGTGCGTCGATATCATTGCGGGTCCGCTGGAAGTCCACGCCCAGCAACAGCGTATGATCAACCTGACCCGTGGCAAACTTCGCCTGCGCCTGGTTATCCACCGCAAACTGATTGAGCTTCTCTTCTGAAACGGCCGAACCTCGCGTGATCTGCTGCGTCTCCGGCAGGAAACCGTTACCATAAATACTGCGGTAATCGGTGCGCAGGTCGGCGTAACGCAGGTTCTGGCGCAGCGTCCAGGTATCATTGAAGCTATGCTCGGCGTTATAGCCGATCATTTTGGTGGTGCGTGAAATCTTGTTGCTCTGCTCGCCTTCATCGAAGTTGGTCGGCAGTTTATACTGGCTGCCATCGGCACGCGTGATGGGGACGACCGTGCCCTGACGCGGTAGCCAGCCGTAATAGCCGGTTTCGGGTTCGTTCTGGAAATAGGTCAGCAGGTCAACGCGGGTGCGATCGTCGGGACGCCAGCTGAAAGCCGGCGCAATGGTGTAGCGCTTCTCTTTGTTCATCGCCTGCTGCGCATCCTGACTGCGCGCCTGGCCGGTCAGGCGATAGCTGTAGACGCCGTCATCATCCAGTGCCCCACCAAAATCAAAGCCGGTCGAAAAGAGATTATCGTTGCCCATCTGGAACTGCACTTCACGCAGAGTTTCCTGGGTCGGACGCTTGCTCACCAGCGAGACCACACCGCCAGGATTGCTTTTGCCGTAGAGTACCGACACCGGACCGCGCAGCAGTTCGGCGCGCTCCAGAAAATAAGGATCGATGGCAAACTCAGAGTAGTTATCCCCCTGCAGTTTCAGGCCATCCATATACTGATTGGTATTAGTTTCGCTGAAGCCGCGAATCGACAACGCATCAATCACATCTGAGCTGCCACGGTTACCGGTCAGTACGCCAGGCGTATAGTTAAATGCCCCTTTCACGCTGGTGACATTGCGCATTTCCATCTCTTCGCGGGTGACCACGGAGACAGACTGCGGATTTTTTTCAATCGGCGTATCGGTTTTCGTACCGGTGGCGCTGCGTTTGGCTGCCACAGTGGGTGCCGGGCCCCAGGCGCTTTCCGCCTCGGCGCCGCTGCCGCCATCCGCTGAAACCACCATCGTCTCCGCCTGTGCGGCGTAAAGTGAGGTGCTCAGACTGAGAGAGATCATGATGCCCAGAAGCGGTCGGGAAAATGTTTTTTTGGTGTCGGCTGCAAAAGTCGTTCGCGCATTCATAAATGTGTCTCAGAAAATAGGCCCTTAAGGGCGAATCGAAACGATAATGATTATTATAACGGATTAGATAATATGCGAACTTCAGCGGACACTGCAAGAAGAAATCCCAGTCGTGACGCCGTTTGGAGGGCGATTGATGCGTATTAATCAGCAACAAAAAAAGGGCGCCGAAGCGCCCTTTTAAACCTGTCTGACTGATTTATTTGCCAAACATATCTTTGATCCAGCCTGCTACGCCGTCGCTGTCTTTCTGCTCCTGCGGTTGCTGGGCCGGTTGTTGTTGCGGCTGCTGCTGTTGCTGCTGTTGATCAAACAGCTGTTGCTGCTGCTGAACCTGCTGCTGCTGTTGCTGACACAGCGCATTCGGATCCAGCGCCCACACCGGCAGAGAACGCCAGGTGCTGCTGCCCGTGCCACAGACAAAGTTACCGGCTGAATCGACATTCATCATCGACACATCCTCCGGTGGCGTCAGCTGCAACGGCATCGGTGCCTGAATGTCGAGGTAACGACGATAAAGCTGCATCGCGCCACTGGCACCATAGAGTTTGGTCGGCTGGTTGTTATCGCGCCCCACCCAGGTGATCGCGACTTCTTTGCCATCAATACCGGCAAACCAGCTGTCGACCAGGTCGTTGGTGGTACCGGTTTTACCGGCCAGATGCGCATTCGGGAAGCGCGCACCCAGTGCACGGGCGGTACCGTGGTCAGCAACCTGCTGCATGGTGTAGAGCGTCAGATAGGCCGCCTGCGCGGGTTCAACCCGTTCTGCCTGCGGATAGCTCTGATAGAGCACGCTACCATCTTCCGCAATCACCGAACGTACTGCAGAGAGCGATGCGCGGTTACCGCCGCTGGCGATTGACTGGAACGCCTGCGCCACTTCAACCGGCGTCAGGTTCATGGCACCCAGCAGCATCGCCGGAACCGGATGCAGCTGATCTTTCGGCACACCCAGCTTGCTCCAGGTATCCACCACCGCATCCAGCCCCAGCGTCATACCGAGGTTAACCGTCGGCACGTTCATGGAGTTGGTCAGCGCATCCACCAGCATCACTTTTCCGCTGAAGCGACGATCGTCGTTCATCGGTTTCCAGACGCTGCCGTTTGGCTGCTTCAGCGCAATCGGCTCATCGGCGATCCAGCTGTTCAGCCGGTAGCTGTTTGGCTGGCTCAGCGCGGTGAGGTAGGTGGCGGGTTTCGCCAGTGAACCAATAGAGCGGCGCGCCTGTAACGCACGGTTGTAACCGGCGTACTGCGGATCGGCACCGCCGACCATGGCGCGGACTTCACCGCTAAAGCGGTCAACCACCACCATCGCGGTTTCCAGATCTTTCAGGCCACGCTGTTTTTTCAGCGTCGGAATACCATCAATAACGGCTTTTTCGGCTGCATCCTGTGACACCGGATCCAGCGTAGTGAAGATTTTCACGCCGGAGAGATCTTTAATCTTATCGCCCAGTTTCGCCTGAAGCTCGTTACGCACCATCTGCATAAAGGCAGGCTGCGGCGTGATCACACCCCCTTTCGGCTGCACGCCCAGCGGACGCGCCGACAGCATGTCATACAGCTCCTGGTCGATCACTTTCTGCTGCTGCAACAGGCGCAGCACCAGGTTGCGTCGTTCCAGCGCCAGTTTCGGGTTACGCCACGGGTTATAGAGCGACGCACCTTTCACCATGCCAACCAGCATCGCCTGCTGATCCAGACTGAGCTCATCCACCGGGCGGCCAAAGTAGTAAAGGCTCGCCAGCGGGAAGCCGCGGATCTGATCACTCCCTGCCTGACCGAGATAGACCTCGTTCAGATAGAGTTCCAGAATGCGATCTTTGCTGTAGCGCGCATCCATGATCACCGCCATATAGGCTTCACGCGCTTTACGCCACAGTGAACGCTCGTTGGTGAGGAACAGGTTCTTCACCAGCTGCTGGGTCAGCGTACTGCCGCCCTGCACCGCTTTCCCGGCCGTGATGTTCGCCAGGAAGGCGCGACCAATGGAGTACGGGCTGATGCCATCGTGCTCATAGAAATGGCGATCTTCGGTAGCGATCAGCGTATCGACCAGCAGATCCGGGAAACCGGCGCGTGGCACAAAGAGACGCTGTTCACCATTCGGCGACTGCAGCATGGTGATCAGGCGTGGATCGAGGCGGAAAAAGCCAAAATCACGGCCGGTTTCGAGGTTTTTAATCTCGCTCAGCTCATCTTTCGTGAAGCTCATGCGCGCGTGGATCTGTCCCTCTTTACTGTCGGGGAAATCAAACGGGCGACGCAGCAGATCGATGGTGTTGCCCTTCACCGAAAACTCGCCAGGGCGGGTAATTCGGGAGACTTCGCGATACTGGGTTCCTTCCAGCAGCGCCACCATTTCACTTTTGTTGTAGGCCATACCCGGTTCCAGGCTGACCATGCGACCATAGACGGTCGCGGGCAGTTGCCACACTTTACCGTCAATACGGCTGCGAATTTCTGAGTCGAGGTAGATGCCCCATGCGACCATGACCACCACAAACACCAGGAACAGTTTAATTAACCATCCCAGCCAACGGCGTTTGCCGCGCGGCGGTTTTCCACCTTTACCTTTACGTGGCACCGGCGCTTCCTCCTCGTCATCATTAAAATCGTCCTGATCGATATCCTGTTCGATATCCCTGCGTCGTCCCCGGCCCGCACTGCTGCGCGGCGGCAACGGTTTACCTTTGCGCCCTATTGGTTCGCGATCGTTCCCAGACATGACTTTTTTTCTCCAGGCAGTGCTTACGGCAGCGCCGCTACTCTAACTGCTTTCTCGCGTGCCGCATGGCAGAACCCTCTGAATTCGATCCAGCGGACTCAACCCTGCGGGGACATTTTTTTGGTTCGCCTTGTTGGCAAGGCATTGGCCGGATCCTCTGGCCAGGGATGTTTAGGATAACGCCCCTTCATCTCTTTCCTGACTTCAGGCCAGGCACCGCGCCAGAACGCCGCCAAATCGCGGGTGATCTGCAATGGGCGCTGGGCGGGCGATAACAGCTCCAGCACCAGCGGAATACGTCCTTCCGCCACGGCAGGATTCGTCGCCTCACCAAACATCTCCTGAATCCTGACCGCCAGCGCGGGCGGCTTGTCCGCATCATAGCGGATCGGCAGCCGGCTTCCGGTCGGCACAGTGTAATGAGTTGGCAGCACAGTATCCAGCCGCTGACGTTGCGACCATGTGAGTAAATGTAAGAGTGCCGTCGTCAGGTTCACCGCCTGCAGGCTGCGGAGATCGCGCACTGCTGACATCTGCGGCAATAGCCACTGTGGCAGGCTCTTAAGCAGGCTCTCATCGTCTGTGGCGGGCCAGCTCTCTTCCGGCAACCACTGCGCCGCACACTGGATGCGCAGGCGCAGCTGTTCGGCATCCGGCGTCCAGCCCAGCACCGACAGACCTTTTTCGGCAATCCAGCGCAACATGGCTGCGTGCAGCACCGCCGGTTCCGGGCGCGCCATCGTCTGGGTCTTCAGTATCAGCGCGCCAATCTGCTCGCGTCTGAACGCGCGCAGTGTGCCTTTCTCTTCGTCCCACTCCACTTCAGTGCGGCGCTCAATCAATGCGGGCTGCTGCTGGCACAACGTCTCAATGTCGACCGGTAGCGCCAGCAACATCCGGGCATCCGGCGTGGTACTGCCCTGTAACAGAGCAGGCGCAATCAGCCATTCATTGCGTGTCAGGCCATCCTGCTCATCCAGTCTGGCACCCAGGCCGTTGGCCAGTTGATAACGGCCACTCTGGTCACGTCGCCGCGCCAGCCGATCGCCAAAACCTGCCGCCAGCAAGCCAGCGAAACGATCTTCATCGACCCGTCCGCCACGAATTTTGAGTCGTTGCTGCCACTGCTGCGCGCGTCGCTGCCATGGAGACTGTGGCCGATGCAGGGCATCCCGCAGATCGGCACTGCCGCTACGCGGAGGATCTTCCAGAATCGCCACCAGCAGCGCGGCGCTGGCAACCGCATCCGGTTCATCGCCTGCGGCACAGAGCATAGCAGCCAGTCGGGGATCGCAGCCCAGCTGCGCCATGCGCCGTCCCAGCGTGTTGAGCAGGCCGTTGCTGTCCAGCGCACCCAGGCGAGTCAGCTGCTGTTTTGCGGCATCCAGATTTCTGGCGGGCGGCTGATCCAGCCACTGTAACTGGTGCGGCTCGGTACAGCCCCACTGCAGCAGATCCAGCCACAGCGACGAGAGATCGCTGTTCACAATTTCCGGTTCGCTCTGCGCCGCCGCACGGGATGCCTGCTCCTGCGGTAACAGATGCAGACAGAGTCCCGGCATCAGTCGCCCGGCGCGACCTGCACGCTGGATCATGGATGCCTGGCTGATTCGCTGGGTCTGCAGCCGCGTCACGCCGCTGCGAGCGTCAAACAGAGCGCTGCGCTCAAGCGCGCTGTCGACCACCAGCCGGATCCCCTCAATGGTCAGGCTGGTCTCAGCGATATTGGTGGCAAGCACCACTTTGCGGCGTCCGGCAGCAGCGGGAAGTATCGCCCGGCGCTGCGCCGCCAGCGGCAGTGCCCCATAGAGCGGTGTCAGGTCCACGTCGTCGCTGATGCGTGATTCCAGTTCGCGTTTCACCCGTTCAATTTCCGCCACGCCCGGCAGAAACAGCAGAAGTGATCCGGCTTCATCGCGCAGCAGCTGGGCGACTTCACGCGCGACCGCCTCTTCAAAACGCACGTTCTGATTCAGCGACGCATAACGACGCTCAACCGGATAGCTGCGCCCTTCTGAGACAATCAATGGCGCATCCGGCAGCAGCGCCGCCAGTCGGGCATTATCCAGCGTGGCGGACATCAGCATGATTTTAAGGTCGTCGCGCAGCCCCTGCTGCACATCGAGCAGCAGCGCCAGCGCCAGATCGGCCTGCAGGCTGCGCTCGTGAAACTCATCAAGGATCACCAGCGACACGCCCTCCAGCATCGGATCGTGCTGAAGCATGCGCGTGAGCATGCCTTCGGTCACCACTTCAAGCCGGGTCTGTGGCCCGACGCAGCTTTCGCCACGCATCCTGAACCCCACCGTGGTTCCCGGCTGCTCACCGAGCTGCTCCGCCAGCCGCTGCGCGACATTACGCGCCGCCAGCCGGCGTGGCTCCAGCATAATGATTCGTCCCGGCAAGGCTGCATGCTGTAGTAACTGCAAGGGCAGCCAGGTCGATTTTCCCGCGCCGGTGGGCGCGGCCAGCAGGATTTGAGAGGCGTCACGCAGCGCCGCCAGGATGTCAGGCAGCACCACGCTGACCGGTAAATCGCTCACAGCAAACTCCGCTTCTGCCTGTGCTAAGATGGCGCGCATTGTAGCACGTGATTTTTGCCGGAGAGCGCCATGGCGACACAACGCTTATTTTTTGCCATCAGCCTGCCTGACGAGATGCAGCAGCAGCTGGTGCACTGGCGGGCAGACAACTTTCCTGCCGAGGCGGGCCAGCCAGTGGTCGCAGCGAATCTGCATCTGACGCTGGCATTTCTGGGTGAGGTCGCGCCGCAAACCTCCCAGCAACTGCAAACGCTGGCTTCCCGCATTATCCAGCCCGGTTTTGATCTCGACCTGGATGATGCCGGACACTGGCCACGTCCGGGCGTGGTCTGGCTGGGTTGCCAGCGCGCACCACGGGGTCTGCTGCAGCTCGCCAGCCTGCTCCGTGCGCAGGCCGCCCGACATGGCTGTTACCAGAGTCCGCAGCCGTTTCATCCACATATCACGCTGTTACGCCATGCCACTCAGCCGGTTGCGTTACCGCCACGCGGCTTTCACTGGCGTTTTCGCGTCTCCACGTTTTCCCTGTTTGCCTCTGAATATTCCCGGGGCCGCACCCGCTATCGCGCTCTGGCCAGCTGGCCATTAACGTCTCAGGATCCGCATGCACTTCTCTCCCGCTCTTAAACCCGCCCGCCTGATTGCCCGTTACAAACGTTTCCTTGCCGATGTTATGACGCCGGACGGTGAGGTTCTGACGATCCACTGTGCCAACACCGGCGCCATGACGGGCTGTGCTACGCCGGGCGATCGGGTCTGGTATTCAACGTCCGACAGCCTGACCCGCAAATACCCTCACAGCTGGGAGCTGACCGAAACGCAGCAGGGCCACTGGATTTGTGTCAATACTCTGCGCGCTAACCAGCTGGTGGCTGAAGCGCTGGATCAAAACAGGCTGCCCGCGCTGGCGGGGTATTCCCAGCGTCAGGCGGAAGTAAAATATGGCAGTGAAAAAAGCAGAATTGATTTCCTGCTCAAGGCAGATGCCCGGCGCAACTGCTATATTGAGGTGAAATCCGTAACCCTTCTCCATGAAGGAAAAGGTTATTTTCCGGATGCGGTGACGATTCGAGGACAGAAGCACCTGCGTGAACTGGCGACAGTTGCAGCAGAGGGTCATCGGGCCGTTTTGTTGTTTGCCGTTTTGCACTCGGGGATTGAGGACGTTTCCCCGGCACGCCACATTGATGCGGTGTATGCAGAACAACTGGCTCAGGCGCAACAGGAAGGCGTAGAGATTTTAGCGTATCAGGCAGACTTATCGGCGGAGGGAATGTTTCTTAAATCGCCGATCAACGTAACCTTGTAATATCTTTTGCAATTTTATGTGTTAAGAATGTTCTGAGCTAAGGGCTGAATACGCTGTTCCTCACAGGCTTGTCAAGGTGTGTTCATGAAGAATTGCCAACCCTGACTGCTTCTGTTATTTATAGCGGCCTGTTTTTTTCCCCAATGGGGGATCGATGTACCCCGCAGACGTTAAATGCAGGCTGGCAGCAACGCCACTGCGAGACGGAAGTCAGAGGGTATAGTGCGTGTTATCCAGGAGAAGCAACATGCAAGAAGGTCAAAACCGTAAAACATCGTCCCTGAGTATTCTCGCTATCGCTGGTGTTGAACCTTATCAGGTGAAGCCAGGCGAAGAGTATATGAACGACGCGCAGCTGACCCATTTTCGCAAGATTCTGGAAGCCTGGCGTAATCAATTGCGGGACGAAGTCGATCGTACTGTATCGCATATGCAGGATGAAGCCGCTAACTTCCCGGACCCGGTTGACCGTGCCGCGCAGGAAGAGGAATTCAGTCTGGAGCTGCGTAACCGCGATCGCGAACGTAAACTGATCAAAAAGATCGAGAAGACGCTGAAGAAAGTCGAAGATGACGACTTCGGTTATTGCGATTCCTGTGGCGTTGAGATTGGTATTCGCCGTCTCGAAGCGCGTCCTACTGCCGATCTCTGCATCGACTGTAAGACGTTAGCAGAAATTCGTGAGAAACAAATGGCCGGCTAATGCCGCGTCCAGCCTGTTACCACGCAGCGGAACAAATGTTTGTTTGTCCGCTGCGTGGTCACTTCTGAATCCTATGCCATCCTCCTGTATCGGTCGCTTCGCCCCTTCTCCCTCTGGTGAACTCCATTTTGGCTCGCTTATTGCTGCCCTGGGCAGTTACCTGAGCGCACGCGCGCAAAACGGCATCTGGCGGGTAAGAATTGAAGATATCGATCCGCCACGGGAAGTATCCGGTGCCGCCAGCCGTATCCTGCATCAGCTGGAACACTACGGCTTAACCTGGGATGGCGATGTGTTGTGGCAGTCCCAGCGTCATGAAGCCTACCGGGAGGCGCTGGCCTGGCTGCAGCAGCATCGCCAGAGCTATTTCTGCACCTGCCCGAGGCGTCGCATCCAGGAGATTGGCGGTTTCTATGATGGTTACTGCCGGGAACGACAACGCGGACCCGCAAATGCCGCGTTACGTTTGCGACAGCATGCGCCGGTCTTTGCGTTTGAGGATCGACTGCGCGGCCATGTGGAGGCGGACCGACGCCTGGCACAGGAAGACTTTATCATTCACCGTCGTGATGGCCTGTTTGCCTATAACCTGGCGGTGGTTGTCGATGATCATTTTCAGGGTATTACCGAAGTGGTTCGCGGCGCAGATCTTATTGAGCCGACGGTACGACAGATTGCGCTCTATCAGCAATTTGGCTGGCCGGTGCCTGCCTGGTTACATCTGCCGCTGGCGCTTAACCATGATGGCAATAAGTTATCAAAGCAGAATCATGCACCTTCGCTGCCGGATGGCGATGCCAGACCGCTGCTGGTGGCAGCATTGCGTTTCCTTGGACAGCCTGTTTCAGACGGCTGGCAGGACTTAACGCAGGACAAACTGCTGTCTGATGCGGTGTCGCAGTGGAATATCGCTTTGATGCCGCAACAGAACGCCCTGAAACCGGATGCATAGACAACAGCATTCTCAAACGGTTCTCAACAGGCTATGATTAGCCGCTGATTTTACCTACACCCTAATTGCCACTGTCGAGGTGTCCCATTTTTACCCGAGTAGCTAATTTTTGCCGGAAAGTCCTGAAGCGTGATGAAGAGGAAGCCCCAGCAGAGGTTGAACCAGAGCGTCTGATGACCATCATCCCTCGTGAAAGCCATACCATCTCACGTAAAGACATCAGCGAAAATGCCCTCAAAGTGCTCTATCGCCTGAACAAAGCCGGTTATGAAGCCTATCTGGTAGGCGGTGGCGTGCGCGATTTGCTACTGGGGCAAAAACCCAAAGATTTCGACGTGACCACCAACGCCACGCCAGAGCAAATGCGTAAGCTGTTCCGCAACTGTCGCCTGGTCGGTCGTCGTTTCCGTCTGGCACACGTCATGTTTGGCCCGGAAGTGATCGAAGTCGCAACGTTCCGTGGCCATCATCAGGTGGAAGAGATTGCAGAAGATCGTAACAGTTCGCAGCGCGCCCAGAGTGGCATGCTGCTGCGCGATAATATCTTTGGTTCTATCGAAGATGATGCCCAGCGTCGCGATCTCACCATCAACAGCCTCTACTACAGCGTGGCTGATTTCAGCGTGCGCGACTATGTCGGCGGCATCAGCGATCTCGAACAGGGCATTATCCGCCTGATTGGCGATCCGGAAACCCGCTACCGTGAAGATCCGGTGCGGATGCTGCGCGTTGCGCGTTTTGCCGCCAAGCTCAATATGCGTATTGCGCCGGAGACCGCCGAGCCGATTCCGCGTCTCGCCTCACTGCTACGTGATATCCCGCCTGCACGCCTGTTTGAAGAGTCACTGAAACTGCTACAGGCCGGATACGGTTACAGCACCTATCTTAAACTGTGTGAATATCAGCTGTTCCAGCCGCTGTTCCCGACGCTGGCACGCAACTTCACGGAAAACAGCGACAGTCACATGGAGCGGATGCTGGCTCAGGTGCTGAAAAATACCGATAACCGCATTCACAACGATATGCGCGTTAATCCGGCATTTCTGTTTGCCGCGATGTTCTGGTATCCGCAGCTTGAAGCGGCCGAACGCATCGCGCAGGAAAGTGGCCTGACCTACTTCGAAGCTTTTGCGATGGCGATGAACGATACGCTGGATGAAGCCTGCCGTGCGCTGGCGATTCCGAAGCGTATTACTTCGCTTATCCGCGATATCTGGCTGTTACAGTTACGCATGTCACGCCGTCACGGTAAACGTGCCTGGAAACTGATGGAGCATCCGAAATTCCGCGCCGCTTACGATCTGCTGGCGCTGCGGGCAGAAGTGGAAAATAACCCTGAACTGCTGCGCCTGAGCCAGTGGTGGGGTGAATTCCAGGTGGCTGCGCCGCCGCATCAGAAAAACATGCTGAATAACCTGGGTGATGATCCGGTGCCACGCAATAAATCGCGTCGTCCGCGCCGCCGTCCTTCCGCGCCGCGTCGTGACAATCAAAACGCCTCATGACACGGGTTTATCTCACGTTAGGCAGTAACCTGGCCGATCCGCTGCATCAGGTTGATGCAGCGCTGACCGCACTGGATGCGTTGCCGCAGACGCAACGCATCGCCACCTCTCCGTTCTACCGCACGCCGCCCTATGGCCCACCCGATCAGCCCGATTTTCTCAATGCCGCAGTGGCACTTGAAACCGATCTCAGCGCAGACGCGCTGCTTGACCATACCCAGCGGATTGAGCTGGAGCATGGCCGGGTGCGCAAGGCAGAACGCTGGGGCCCCCGCACGCTGGACATCGATCTGATGCTGTTTGGCGATGCAGTGATCAACACGGAGCGGTTGATTGTGCCGCATTATGATCTGCAGAACCGCGCCTTTATGCTGGTGCCGCTGCTGGCGATTGCCCCGGATGCCCACCTGCCCGACGGCCGCGCACTCAGCACTTTTCTTGCCGCCCTCGACAGTAGCAGCATCGTGCTGTGGCACGGCTGATCAGACAAACGCAACTCTCTGATTCCGCTCTTTCACGCTATCCAGTAAACTGCGCCCATCAGAATTCCTGAGTTGAGAGCGCCATGAAACCCACCACGATTTCACATCTGCGTCAGGCGAAAGCCAGCGGTAAAAAGTTCGCGACGCTGACCGCCTACGATTTCAGTTTTGCCCGTCTGTTTGCCGATGAAGGTATTCAGGTGTTGCTTGTTGGTGATTCACTGGGAATGACGGTGCAGGGGCACGACTCCACGCTGCCGGTCACGGTCAGCGATATCGCTTATCACACCACCGCCGTACGCCGGGGTGCGCCGCAGGCACTGCTGCTCGCCGATCTGCCATTTATGAGTTATGCCACGCCACAGCAGACCTTTGAGAGTGCCGCACAGCTGATGCGTGCCGGCGCCAATATGGTGAAACTGGAAGGCGGCAGCTGGCTGGCTGAGACCGTGCAGATGCTGACCGAACGGGCCGTGCCGGTGTGTGGTCACCTTGGCCTGACGCCACAGTCGGTGAATATCTTTGGCGGCTATAAAGTACAGGGGCGTGATGAAGCAGACGCAGAGCAGCTGCTGGCCGATGCACTGGCACTGGAAGCCGCTGGCGCGCAGTTGATGGTGCTGGAGTGCGTGCCGGTGTCGGTGGCGCAGCAGATTACCGACGCACTCACGATACCGGTGATTGGCATCGGTGCCGGTAACGTCACCGATGGTCAGATTCTGGTCATGCATGACGCGCTGGGCGTGACTGGCGGTCACATTCCCAAATTTGCTAAAAATTTCCTGGCGGAGACCGGCGATGTTCGCGCGGCGATTCGCCACTATATCGCCGAAGTCGAGGCCGGTACCTACCCGGCGGCAGAGCACAGTTTCCAGTAATCCAGGAGAGTCACCGTGTTGATCATTGAAACGCTGTTGATGCTGCGCCAGGAAGTCCGTCGCTGGCGTCAGCAGGGTAAACGCATTGCGCTGGTGCCGACCATGGGCAACCTGCATGAAGGCCATCTGACACTGGTGGATGAAGCGCGCGCCCGCGGCGACATCGTCATTGTCTCGATCTTTGTCAATCCCATGCAGTTCGATCGCGAAGATGACCTCGCGCGCTATCCGCGCACGCTGCAGGAAGATTGTGAAAAGCTGAACCGTCACCAGGTGGATGTGGTTTTTGCGCCTTCACCGGTTGAAGTCTATCCGCAGGGTACCCAGAATCAGACCTTTGTTGAGGTGCCGGTGCTCTCTTCCCTGCTGGAAGGCGCGATGCGACCAGGCCATTTTCGCGGCGTGGCGACCATCGTCAGCAAACTGTTTAATCTGGTGCAGCCCGATATTGCCTGTTTCGGTGAAAAGGATTTTCAGCAACTGGCTATCATTCGTAAGATGGTGGCCGATATGGGCTTTGACATTGAGATTGTGGGTGTGCACACCGTGCGGGCTAAAGATGGCCTGGCGCTGAGTTCACGCAACGGCTACCTGACAGCCGATGAGCGTAAGCTGGCACCGTTGCTGAGCCAGGTAATGCGTCAGATGGCGACACGGCTGGAGAATGGCGAGCGTCAGATTGACGAGATCATCGAGGCCGCCAGCGAGGCACTGCTGGCGCAGGGATTGCGGCCTGATGGCCTGGCGATTTGTGATGCGGACACACTGCAGCCGCTGACGGTGGACAGTCAGCGCGCGGTGGTACTGATGGCCGCCTGGCTGGGTAAAGCCCGCCTGATTGATAATCAAACTGTTGACCTGACGCTGTAACTCTTTCTGCGGCAGGTTGTTTTATTTCTCTGACAAGGTTTCTGGCTATGATTCGCACTGTTCTGCAAGGCAAATTGCACCGCGTCAAGGTGACGCAGGCGGACCTCAACTATGAAGGTTCCTGCGCTATCGATCAGGATTTCCTGGATGCTTCCGGCATTCTGCAATATGAAGCGATTGATATTTATAACGTCACCAATGGCCAGCGCTTTTCCACCTACGCTATCGCGGCTGAGCGCGGATCGAAAATCATTTCAGTCAACGGAGCAGCAGCCCGCTGCGCCTGCGAGGGCGATATATTAATTATCTGCTCCTATGTGCAGGTTGAGGATGCCGAAGCGCGTCAGTGGCTGCCTAAAGTCGCCTATTTTGAAGGTGACAACCAGATGAAACGTCTGGCGAAAGCACTGCCAGTACAGATCGCCTGATTAATCGTTTATCTAAAAAAAGGGCCGCCGATAAAACGGTGGCCCTTTTCAATTCTGCTCCAGCAATTAAACCGGTTTGGTCGTCATCGGCTTTGATGACTTTTTCATCGTAAAGAGGAAATTAAACCAGCCGTGTTTTCTCATCAGACATAATGTCCACGGCAATGCCAGCGCCACCAGAAACGCTGAAATAAACTTCAGGTCATTTACCCAGGCTGACGGGCTTTCAAACTTCACAATCTTACTGAAGAACTGAATCGCCAGATAATGCGACAGGTAAAAGACAATAGAGTTGACGCCAATGTAGTAAACCAGGTCAGATTTCAGCTTAAGCGCAATCCAGACAAAAAACGGAACCGACAATAGTGCCAGCGGTGATAATAACGCCTGGGAATGACGTTCCAGTATAAAAATATTCAGGCAGGAAAGAAGTACAAAACTCACTACTGAAATCAGCAGCGTCGGACCATGCTGCACTTTCTCTGCAATATCCACCTGCTTTCTCACTACGTAATCGCCGAGATAGAAGAAGACAAACAGATAAAGCGATTTGTTGATGTGCGTATTGTCGAAGCTGGCAAACACGCCATCCGCCTCAATCGCCGGCAGCGCCCAGCTCAGCGTCATACAGATGGCAAACACCAGCAGGAATGGCAGGTGACGCGCAAAGATAATCACAATAAAGAAAATAAACAGTGAATGCAGGAACCAGGTCATATCACCGCCACCGGTCAGGTGGGAGAGAATAATATTCATCGGTGATTGCGGCGTATTAGCCATTGAGCTGAACAGGATTTTTAATCCGCCGTAGACGGCTACCCAGACCACAAAAGGATAGAGAATACTGCGTACTTTGTTATTAAAAAAAGGCCCCAGGCCTTTTCTCAACCCTGCATCGACAAATAAACCCGAAACAAAGAACATCAGCCCCAGTCTTACCGGTGCCAGCATCTCGTTCAACAGGCTGCTAAAGGCGGTAAAATGTCCGGCGTTATTATGTACGGCGATAGTGCTGTGCAAAAAAATGATTGCGAGAATACTTAATCCCCGCAGATTATCGATCCACGTTATACGATTCATCTTTTCCTGCCTTTTATTAAAAACTGGCCCTGAATTCGATGCCATTTTTCTTATTGAGAACATCCCAAGCCCACCCTTTCATCCCTGAGCAGAGGAATAACCTTATTCCGGCGGTATTTTGATAATTCGTAATAAAATAAACAACAGTCAGAACTTAAGGCTATTCTTAAAAAAAATTTAACAGTTAAGAATCATTAAGATAGAGAAAGGTGTCAGATTATTATCAGATAATACTTAGGGTTATTTTTTGTGAGAAAGGATGTAAGCGAGGCGCCAGGCGGCTTCAGTGGCATAACAGAAACGTCAGGGTGGGTTTCAGGGGGAATTTTAAGGCCAGCCAGAACCGCAGGTATGGATGTTTTTTACTCAGCAAAAAACAGCCACGCCCTTATCGAAGCGTGGCCCTTATGATTCAGGTTAACGTCAGGTGCGTAATCCGCGCCCGCGCTGTATCAGCGCATAGACCAGCCAGTAGAACACCAGAATAAAGGCCACCAGTACCGTGAGCGTAAACACCAGCGGCACATCGTTAATGCCCAGGAAGCCATAACGGAATCCGCTAATCATATAAACGATTGGATTCAGTTTAGAGACCGCCTGCCAGATTGGCGGGAGCAGACTCAGTGAATAGAATACGCCGCCCAGATAAGTCAGTGGCGTCAGCACAAAGGTCGGGATCAGGCTGATATCGTCAAAGGTGCGGGCAAAAACGGCGTTCAGCAGGCCGGCCAGTGAAAACAGAATGGCGGTCAGCAGCAGCGTGATCGCGACCATCGACCAGGAGTGCACCTGAAACGGCACAAAGAACAGCGAGATCGCCGTCACCAGAATGCCCACGCAGACACCACGCGCTACGCCACCGCCAACATAACCGGCAATAATAATGTGGGTCGGCACCGGTGCAACCAACAGCTCTTCAATGTTGCGCTGGAACTTGGCGCTGAAGAACGACGACGCCACGTTGGCATAGGCGTTGGTGATCACCGCCATCATGATCAATCCCGGCACGATGAACTGCATATAGCTGAAGCCATGCATCTCACCGATACGCGAACCAATCAGGTTGCCGAAGATGATGAAATAGAGCGTCATGGTGATGACCGGCGGCACCAGCGTCTGGATCCAGATGCGGGCGAAACGGTTAACCTCTTTGGCCCAGATACTTTTCAGCGCCACCCAGTACAAATGTGTCATGCTTTTGCTCCTGTTTTTCCCTGCGTCGTCAGGCCAACGAACAGCTCTTCCAGACGGTTGGCTTTATTGCGCATACTCAGCACATGCACTCCCTGCGCGCTCAGCTGACTAAAGACGCTGTTGAGGCCCTGCTCACGCAGCACTTCCACTTCAAGCGTTGAGGTGTCAGTCAGCCGGTACTGAAACCCTTCCAGCGAGGGCAGCGGACTGCGCGGTGCCAGATCCAGGATAAAGGTTTCTGATTTGAGCTTGGACAGCAGCCCTTTCATCGAGGTGTTCTCCACCAGCTCACCGCTCTGGATAATGCCGATGTTGCGACACAGCATCTCCGCTTCTTCCAGATAATGGGTGGTGAGAATGATGGTGGTGCCTTTGGCATTAAGATCTTTCAGGAACACCCACATGGAGCGGCGCAGTTCGATATCCACGCCAGCGGTCGGCTCATCCAGAATCAGCAGTTTAGGCTCATGCATCAGCGCGCGGGCGATCATCAGACGACGTTTCATGCCGCCGGAGAGCATGCGCGCACGTTCGGTGCGTTTGCCCCACAGATCAAGCTGCTTCAGATACTTCTCCGCACGCTCATTGGCTTCACGACGCTCAACGCCGTAGTAGCCCGCCTGACTCACGACAATCTGCATCACCGTCTCAAACGGGTTGAAGTTAAACTCCTGCGGCACCAGGCCGAGCTGGCGTTTGGCATTCACCACATCTTTTTCCAGATCGTAGCCAAACACCCGCACGCTGCCTTCGGATTTATTAACCAGCGAGCTGATAATGCCGATGGTGGTGGATTTGCCGGCACCGTTTGGCCCCAGCAGTGCATAAAAGTCACCCGCTTCAACGTTAAGATCGATGCCCTTCAGCGCCTGCACGCCGCCGGGATAGGTCTTGGTCAGCCGGGAAAGTTCCAGTGCATAAGTCATTCTGCATCCATACCCTGTTTTGGTGGCATTGCAATGCCGTTTAAATTTATCAGACCCTGGCATATAGTACGCGCGCGCACTTTGCGCAGTAACCGGTCGCTCAACGCCATGACAGACATTAATACCCTGATCAGAAACAACCGCGAATGGTCAAAATTACTGGTTGAAGAAGATCCCAGCTTTTTTGAGCGTCTCGCCCAGGCACAAAAACCGCGCTTTCTGTGGATTGGCTGCTCTGATAGCCGTGTCCCTGCCGAACGCCTGACCGGACTGGAACCTGGCGAACTTTTTGTTCACCGCAACGTTGCCAATCTGGTGATCCACACTGACCTGAACTGTCTGTCCGTGGTGCAGTACGCTATTGAAGTGCTGGAAGTGGAACACGTTATCGTGTGCGGCCACTACGGCTGCGGCGGTGTGCAGGCGGCAATGGATAACCCGGAGCTGGGATTAATCGACAACTGGCTGCTGCACATCCGCGACCTCTGGTACAAGCATAGCGTGTTGCTGGGGGAACTCCCGCCGGATAAGCGCCTGGACAAACTGTGCGAAATCAACGTTATTGAACAAGTCTATAACCTGGGTCACTCGACCGTGCTGCAATCTGCCTGGAAACGCGGCAAAGATGTCTCCCTGCACGGCTGGGTCTATGGCATTCAGGACGGCTGCCTGCGTAACCTTAATGTCACGGCAAACAGCCGGGAGATCCTCGAACAGCGCTACCGTAATGGCATTGCTAATCTGCGGATGAACGGCGAATCCTGAGCCGATCGCGGCGTAAAGCGCGACATAGCCTACACCAGCTAACCGGTGCAGGCCTTGGAAGAATGTGCGGTCAGAGCGGGATCAGGATTCCAGCGGCACCACTTTGCCGATATAAGGCAGATGGCGATAGTGCTGAGCATAATCGATACCAAAGCCCACCACGAACTCGTCCGGAATCGCAAAGCCGACATACTCAACGTTTACATCGACTTCACGGCGCTCTGGCTTATCCAGCAGGGTACAGATCGCCAGTGATTTTGGCTGACGCAGCTGCAGAATCTCACGTACTTTGCTCAGGGTGTTACCCGAGTCGATGATATCTTCGACGATCAGCACATCCTTGCCACGAATGTCTTCATCCAGATCTTTCAGGATTTTCACATCACGTGTGCTGGACATGCCGCTGCCGTAACTGGAAGCCGTCATAAAGTCGACTTCATGCGGCACATCAATGGCGCGGCAGAGATCAGCCATGAACATGAATGAGCCGCGCAGCAGCCCTACCAGCACCATATCGCTGCCGCTGTCGCGGTAGTGCTCGTTAATCTCTTTGCCCAGTTCAGCGATGCGCGTGGCGATTGCCTGTTCAGGGATCATCACTTCAACAGTGTGTTTCATTGCGTTCAGCCCGGTTACGTCAGAAAGCCCCGAAGTCTATCACAGACGCAGCCGCGACGGCTGTGCGGCACCCGAAGCAAACGATTACGGCGCGAAATTTATCATACAGGGTCTGCAGCTCACAGAAATGCGCATTACCTTAGAACATTCTGGCATTTACCAGCATGATTCGCTGCATGGTAGCCTTTATCCAACAGATCGTTACTCTACTCGCGCCGCTGGCCGGAGATCACAATGACTTCATATTCAGGCAAAAAAACGCATATTGGCGACAGGCCACTTCACCCTGAAACTCAGATGCTGAACTATGGCTATGATCCCCGCCTCTCTGAAGGTGCGGTGAAGCCGCCCGTGTTTCTGACGTCGACATTTGTCTTTGACAGCGCTGAAGAGGGGCGGGACTTCTTTGACTACGTTTCTGGCCGACGTGAGCCACCGGAAGGCAAATCTGGTGGTCTGGTCTATTCCCGCTTTAATCACCCTAACAGCGAAATTGTTGAAGATCGGCTGGCGGTTTATGAGCAGGCAGAAAGCTGTTCGCTTTTCTCTTCCGGCATGGCCGCCATTTCCACTGCTCTGCTGACGTTTGCCCGTCCAGGCGAGGTGATCCTGCACTCCCAGCCGCTCTATGGCGGCACCGAAACGCTGCTCAGCAAAACGCTTCACAATCTGGATATTCAGGCCGTGGGTTTCAGCGACGGTAATGATGAAGTCAAAGTGCGGGATGCCGCTCAGCAGGCGATGGCGCAGGGCCGGGTGGCGGTGATCCTGATTGAAACGCCGGCGAATCCCACCAACAGCCTGGTCAATATCCGCCTGATGGCGCGTATTGCCGATGAGATTGACCAGCAGCAGGGTTCACGACCCATTATCGCCTGTGACAACACCCTGCTCGGCCCGCTGTTCCAGCAGCCGCTGACGCTGGGCGCTGACCTGTCGCTTTATTCGTTAACCAAATATGTAGGCGGTCACTCTGACCTTATTGCGGGTGCCGCAATGGGCAATAAGGCGCTGATGGCGAAAGTGCGCGCCCTGCGCAGCGCCATCGGCACGCAGCTGGATCCGCACTCAAGCTGGATGCTTAGCCGCTCGCTGGAAACCCTGTCGCTGCGGATGGAGAAAGCTTTTCAAAATGCGGAAGCGGTCGCGGCGTTTCTGCGCGATCACCCGAAAGTGGCGAAGCTGCACTGGCTACCTTATCTGGATGCGGAGAGCGCCGAAGGTAAGACTTATCGTGAACAGTGCAGCGGCGCGGGTTCAACCTTCTCATTTGATATCACCGGCGGCCAGGCTGCGGCGTTCCGTTTTCTCAATGCGCTGTCACTGTTTAAGCAGGCGGTGAGCCTGGGCGGTACCGAGTCGCTGGCCAGCCATCCTGGCAGTACCACCCACTCCGGCGTGCCGCAGGCGGTGCGTCAGCGTATTGGTATCACTGACGCCACGGTGCGGCTGTCGATTGGCATCGAGAACGCCGGCGACCTGATTGAAGACATCAAACTGGCGCTCGATCAGGTGTAATCAGCTCACGGTAAAGCCCAGCATCATGCCGGTATCTTCATGCTCCAGCAGATGGCAATGGGCCATGTAAGCGTGTTCGGCGGCGGCGACATAATTGAAGCGTACCAGCACTTCACTGCGCCAGCCGTCGACATTCACCATATCTTTCCAGCCCTGCCGATGCGGAGCGGGCGGTTTGCCATTTTCAGAGAGAATACGGAACTGAGTGCCATGAATGTGGAACGGATGCAGCATGGCATCGCCCTCCCCTGAAATCGTCCATTTTTCATAATCACCCAGTTTCACCGCAAACGACGGTTTTTTCATGTCAAAGGCCTGGCCGTTGATCTTGTTGCCGTTGTGGAAATCGTAACCGGCGGGCGGCGCATTGCCGTGCATGCTGTGATCCATACCTTCCATGTTTTCCATACCTTCCATACCGTCCATCGGCTCTGCCGCCTTTTTCTTCGGCGTCTGCGGCATCGAATGATGACCGCCCTTGCCCATCGCTTTCTCGCCGTAGCGCTGCATCAATGCCTGCATGCCCTGCTGGTCCAGTTGCGGATCCATCATCAGTTGCAGCCAGCGTGTCGTCAGTCCGTCGGTGGCCGGCAGCGCGGGCAGCGTCGCCAGCCGATCCGGCAGCGTGGCGCTGGCCATCACCCGCAGCGGCAGGATCTGCACCAATGGCAACGGCTGGTCAAACGGCGGTAGCGTCATGCCCATCTGCTCTGTCGGCAGCGTGACCAGATCAAAGGCCTTGCCATCAGAGGTATCAATCATTATCTCAAAACGTTCGCCCGGCAGGAGCGGTAACGCGTCGAGCTTGACGGGCTCAGCCAGCAGACCGCCATCGCTGGCGATGATATAAAGAGGACGTTTATCACTGGCGGCAATGTTCAGCGAACGGGCGTTACAGCCATTGAGTAGCCTCAGACGCATCCAGCCCCGCGGTACTGCATGCTGCGGATACTGCACGCCGTTGGTCAGCATCATGTCGCCAAACCAGCCCACCGCGGCGCGCATCACGTCGAGCTGATAATCAATATGGCTGCCATCTTTGGTCAGCTGCTTATCCTGGAAAATCAGCGGCACATCATCCACGCCCCACTGCGAAGGCAAGCGCAGCGTTCCGCTCTCTTTGTCTTCCAGCAGGATCAGGCCCGCCAGCCCCTGTGCCACCTGATGCCCGGTCTTACCGTGCAAATGCGGGTGATACCAGCAGGTGGCGGCGGGTTGATCGGGCGTAAAAGAGACCTGACGCGAACCACCAGGCGCAATCACCGCTTGCGGGCCGCCATCGACGGCGCCGGGGATTTCCAGACCGTGCCAGTGCAGGGTGGTCGCCTCATTGAGGCGGTTATAGATGTTGACCGTAACCGGTTTACCACTCTGCATCTTCAGCACCGGTCCCAGCAGGCTGCCGTTATAGCCCCAGGTCGGCACCGCTTTGCCGTTCCACTGGGTGGTGCCCTGCATCGCGGTGAGGCTGTAGCTTCCCCTGGCATCAGGTTCCAGCAGCGACGGGATCGGCAACAGTGGACGGGTGGCCGCCATCAGCGAACGGCTCCAGAGCGGCAAAGCTCCGGCTGCACTCAGTGTGGCGGTGAGTTTCAGGAAATGGCGACGTTGCATGGTGATCATCCTTGTGGCATCAGTGCAGACAGCCTAAACCCTGACCTTATGGGAAGGTCAAGTCTTACCCGTGAGAATCTGACGAAAAAAGGCGGTACAGCGCCCTGCAGCGCCAAATTAATCGAAAATCTGAGAATAACTGTGCTAACGTCATGAGCAATATCCATTGAAGAGAAAGACTATGAAGCAAAGTATCAGGATCCTGCTGTTGACGGGACTCCTTGGCTTCTCCTCCACCAGTTTTGCCCTGAGTGAATCCGAAGCGGAAGATCTGGCTGATCTCACGGCGGTTTTCGTCTATCTGAAAAATGATTGTGGCTATCAGGATTTACCGGACGCGCAGATTCGCAAAGCGCTGGTCTTTTTTGCTCAGCAGAACCGCTGGGATTTAAGTAATTACAGCAACTACAACATGAAGGCGCTGGGCGAAGATAGCTATCGCGATCTCAGCGGCATCGCCATCACCAACGATAAAAAATGTAAGTCACTGGCCCGCGATTCCCTGAGCCTGCTGGCCTACGTCAGGTAACAGCTCTGCCCTCTCCAGCCGGACATTGACCGTGCAACGGCGGTCAGTGTTAGCTATCATGTGCCGCCCATCTTCATGGCGATGTCATCAGAGGAGAGCACCATGGCCCAAAATGAAACGTGGTATGAAACCCTTCATGCTGGTTTTGGCCAGTATTTCACGGTAGACAAAGAGCTTTACCGTGAAAAGACTGCGCATCAGGATTTAATCATTTTCGAAAATGCCGCAATGGGCCGTGTTATGGCGCTGGACGGCGTTGTGCAGACCACCGAACGCGACGAATTTATCTATCATGAAATGATGACTCACGTTCCACTGCTGGCGCATGGCGCGGCGAAGAGCGTCCTGATTATCGGCGGCGGCGATGGCGCAATGCTGCGTGAAGTATCACGTCATCCGGAAGTCGAAAAGATTACTATGGTGGAGATCGATGCGGGCGTCGTAACCTTCTGTCGCCAGTATCTGCCAAACCACAGTGCAGGCGCCTATGACGACCCACGCTTTACGCTGGTGATTGATGACGGCGTTAATTTCGTCAATCAGACCCAGGAAAAATTCGATGTCATCATCTCTGACTGTACGGATCCAATTGGTCCGGGCGAGAGTCTGTTTACCTCCGAATTTTATGCGGGTTGCAAAGCGTCCCTTAATGAAAATGGCATCTTCGTGGCGCAGAATGGCGTCTGCTTCCTTCAGCAGGATGAAGCCGTCAACAGCCATCGCAAGCTGAGCCACTATTTTGGCGATGTCAGTTTCTATCAGGCGGCGATTCCGACCTACTACGGCGGTATTATGACCTTTGCCTGGGCGAGTGATAATCCGGCGCTGCGCCAGCTTGATACCGCCACTCTGCAGACACGTTTCAAGGCTGCTGGCCTGACCTGCCGTTATTACACACCAGCGATTCATACCGGCAGCTTCGCTCTGCCTCAATATCTGTTAAATGCGTTATCTGCCGCGTGCTGATCGGGCATTTTTAAGGGGTTAACAAAATTGCAAAAGCTAAAACTACATGGCTTCAATAACCTGACGAAAAGCCTGAGTTTTTGTATTTACGATATCTGTTACGCGAATACTGAAGCTGAACGCGATGGTTACATCGCCTACATTGATGAACAATATAACGCTAACCGGTTGACGGAAATCCTGACGGAGACCTGCTCAATTATCGGGGCTAACGTGCTTAACATTGCACGCCAGGATTATGAACCGCAGGGAGCCAGCGTCACGATTCTGGTCAGTGAAGAGCCGATCGATCCCAAAGATATCGATAACTCCGAGCATCCAGGCCCGCTGCCAAACTCGGTGGTGGCGCATCTCGATAAAAGCCATATCTGCGTGCATACCTATCCGGAGAGCCACCCGGAAGGCGGACTTTGCACTTTCCGCGCCGATATCGAAGTCTCAACCTGTGGCGTGATTTCACCGCTTAAGGCGCTGAACTATCTGATCCACCAGCTGGAGTCAGATATTGTCACCGTCGATTACCGGGTGCGCGGTTTTACCCGTGATGTGAAAGGGATGAAGCACTTTATCGATCACGAGATCAATTCGATTCAGAACTTCATGTCTGACGATATGAAAGCGATGTATGACATGGTGGATGTGAATGTCTATCAGGAGAACATCTTCCACACCAAGATGTTGCTGAAAGAGTTCGACCTGAAACACTACCTGTTTAACACCCGCCCGGAAGATCTCAGCCCGCAGGAGCATAAGCGTATTACTGACCTGCTGTGGAAAGAGATGCGTGAGATCTACTACGGCAGAAATATCCCCTCAGTGGGCCTGAAAACCCTCTGATGATCCGGCGCGCAGCGTGACACCCCATAACCTGCGCGTCTCTTCCCACTTATCCCTCCGACTTTTCATCACGGCAACCGCCGTAATTCCCTGATCGCCAGCAATAATTTGCCTGCCAGAGCGTGCTACTTTCAGCGCTGAACGCTCATTTCTCAACCACTACAGGCAAAAAAAATGGCAAGAATTAACATTATTGATTTCGCTGCCGTCCCGGACGCCACCTCACTTTCCACTCAGGCGATACAGCGCGCGATTGATAGCGCATCAGCAGGCGACACGGTGCTGATCCCGGCTGGCCGCTTTCTGACCGGTGCGCTGTTTCTGAAAAGTGAGATGACGCTGGAGCTGGCGAAAGATGCCATGCTGCTCGGCAGCCAGCGGCTGGAGGACTACCCGGACATCCCTACGCGCGTGGCGGGAATTGATATGGTCTGGCCCGCGGCGATGCTTAACATTAATCACTGCCGCAACGTCACCGTCTGCGGCAGCGGCACGTTCGACGGACAGGGTGCCGTCTGGTGGCATAAATTCTGGGGCGACGACGAGAACAGCGGGATGCTGGCGGACTATACCCGTCGCGGCCTGCGCTGGGTGGTGGATTACGACTGCAGGCGTCCACGTAACGTAGTGGTTTACGAGAGCGAATGCGTGACGCTGGAGGACTTCACCTCACAGGATTCCGGCTTCTGGAACCTGCACGTCTGCTATTCGAAACAGGTGAATCTGCAGAGGCTACGTGTCATGAACGCCACCGGCCCCAGCACCGACGGCATTGATATTGATTCCAGCCAGTTAGTGCGTGTGGAGAGCTGTACGGTCTCCTGCAATGACGACAATATCTGCGTGAAATCGGGTCGCGGCGCGGAAGCACAGCAGCTCGGCAGAACCGCACGCGATATCATTATTCGCGACTGCACTCTGCTGAAAGGTTCGGGCATTACCCTGGGCAGCGAAACCTCTGGCGGTATCGAAAATGTCATCATCGAACACAACCGTTTTTCCGGCACTGGCGTCGGCTTTCGCATCAAGTCCGCCCGAAATCGCGGCGGCTGGATCAAAAACATCGTGGTTCGCCATCTGAAGATGGAGGATGTCTGTTATCCGTTTATGCTGCAGCTGAACTGGTTCCCGCAGTACAGCTACAGCGAACAGCCCGCCGACACCAAACAGCCGCCACACTGGCGTAAGCTGGCATCAGGCGTCACGGGTGATGCTGGCCTGACGCGGGTTGAGAATATCAGTATCAGTCATATCAGCAGCAGCCTGACTCAGCCAGCGGCGTTTTCCCGCGCCTTTTTTGTTGAAGGCACGCCGGAAAACCCAATCGAACAGCTGAGTTTCAGCGATATTACGCTGCAGGCGCAGGAGTTTGGCAAAATAGCGGGCGTAACGAATCTGAGGTTTGAGCGGGTTACGGTAGACGCGCCGGCAATGACGCGCGAAGAGCATGACGCCTACGCGCGTTAACGGCGACTGCAGAAGATAAACGCGCAGTGCTGCTCTCACCCTGCTTTACGATGAGGTCAGAGAAGCACGGCGCGTTCAGTTCAGGCAGAGGTCAGCGCCAGCGTAATACCGCGCTCGCGCAGCGTGCGGCAGACATCCTCGTCTAACCGGCTGTCGGTCACTACATCGGTCAGATCATCCACCGGTGACGCGCAGAACAGCGACCAGGAGCCATATTTACTGCTGTCCGCCAGCAGAACCCGACGCGCCGCATTGGCCAGCAGGTCATGTTTCAGCCCCGCTTTCTCTTCAGTCGGCGTGGTAATACCGCGCTCAAGGCTCCAGGAGTTACAGCTGACAAACGCAATATCGGGATTGATGCTGCGCAGCAACCGCCGTCCATGTTCACCCACACAGGACTGACTGGAGTCGTCGATCCGGCCGCCAATAATCGTCACTTCGATCTGCTTAAACTCAGACAGAAACAGTGCAATGTGCAGGTCGGCCGTAATGACCCGCAGCGGCAGATGGGTGAGCTGTCGCGCCAGCTCCAGCATGGTGGTTCCTGCATCCAGCACCACCGCATCGCCCGCCCGGACAAAACTGGCGGCGCATGCGGCGATCGCCTGCTTCTCGGCCAGGTTCCGCTGCATTTTCTCCAGCGTAGTCGGCTGGGCAGGAATAAAACGATTCAGGGTGACGCCGCCATGACTGCGGCTGATCACGCCCTCTTTATCCAGCTTAATTAAATCACGTCGAATCGTGGCGGGTGAGGCGGAAATCGCACTGACCAGTTGCTCAACAGTCACCAGATTATGGCTTTTCAGGTAATCCATAATCTGGTCAAGACGGCTCTGTCCCTTCATATTTCCCTATGCGAGCTGCATCGCGAGTTTAATCGAGATCGCCATGCTGTCAGACTTCGCTTTACCTGTCCAGGCGATATCAAATGCCGTGCCGTGGTCAGCAGAGGTGCGGATAAACGGCAGGCCTGCGGTAATGTTCACGCCATCATAGAAGCCCAGCAGTTTAAGCGGGATGTGCCCCTGATCATGGTACATCGCCACCACCATGTCATAGCGTCCATCCTGGCACTGCAGAAACACCGTGTCCGGCGGGCAAGGCCCGGAGACATCAATCCCCTGCGCTTTCATCGCCTCAATCGCGGGGGCAACGGTGGTGATCTCCTCATCGCCAAACAGCCCGTTCTCGCCAGCGTGCGGATTAACACCTGCCACGGCGATACGCGGGGCGCTGTAGCCGACACGACGCAGGAAGGTGTCCGCCATACCAATTACCGTTTTGATGCGCGTCTGATTGAGCGTGTCGAGGAACTTACGCAGTGCAATGTGGGTTGTGACATGAATGACTTTCAGCTTATCGGTGTAGAGCACCATGGCGTAATCTTTGGTGTCAGTCAGGTGCGCCAGCAGTTCGGTATGACCCGGATAGAGATGGCCCGCCGCATGCATCGCCTCTTTGTTCAGCGGCGCGGTGGCTATGGCATGCACCTCACCGGCCAATGCCAGTTCGGTGGCACGCTTTACGCAGCGCCATGCCAGATCCCCCGCCTCTTTCTGCACCACGCCAGGTTTCAGCGCGTCGGGATCGGCCAGCGGCTCATCGATCACATTGATAATGCCGGGCGCAAACCGTGCATCCTGTACCCGATCCAGCACCCGCAGCTCGGCCTGTGGCGTGATGTTCATCGCCATAATGCGGCGCAGCGTACTGGCACAGCCAATCACCACGGCAGGAATGCCATTCAGCTCACCTTCAGAGAGCGCTTTAATGATGATTTCCGGGCTGATGCCCGCCGGATCGCCCATGGTGATCGCAATAATTTTACTCACTCGACTTCTCCTCAATAAAACCAATGGCTGCTACCAGGGTATTTTCATCACCAAAGCCACCCGCTTTGGTCATCACCGGCAGAGTAAATTCACTGTTAAGCAGAACCCCGTGCGGCACACAGCCCGCCACCAGACCCTGAATTTTAAAGCCGCTGGCCCCCAGCGCCTGAGCAACGGCTATCGCCACGTCGCCGCCCGACAGATAGAGCGCATGCGGCAGCTGTGCCCGGCACAGACTCAGGGTCATTTCGCCCAGCAGCTGACAGATCGCCTCACCCAGCTGCTGGCGCGTCACGCTGTGCTGCTGGCAGAGATCCTCGATCGCGTGTCGCTGGGATTCATGCTGGCAGGTACGGATCACCGTGTGGCGACCGGCACGCAGTGCGGCAGCCGCCTGTTCAATCCAGCTATCCCGGCCACACCAGGCGGGCTGCTGAAACAGCTGACGAATATCAACATCCACGATTTCCACTGCCTGCTGGTTAAGCAGCGTGGCGATCTGCTGCTCTGCCTGACGACTCATCGATCCCACCACCGCCAGCACAGGCCGCGAAGGACAAGAAGGACGAACTGAGAGCGCAGGACCCAGCGCATCGCTTAATCCGGCGGCCCCGACCAGCAGAGGCTTCTCTGCCAGCCGCGCCGCAGCGGTAATGAGTCGCGCCAGGTCGGCCTCCGTTTCGGCATCTACCACCACCACGCCCTGCGCAGCTGCCAGCACGGCATCCAGCCGATCGCTGCGCAGCGTGGCGAGATCGATCTCCATACCGTCGATCTGCATCTGATCGAGAATCCGGGCGCTGAGGATCGGGGTTTTGGGATCGCTGGCAAATTCGGTATCCGTCAGTAACCGCTGATTCACCCACACGCTGCCCTCACGTGTGGTGCGGCCCAGGCGCGGCACGGCCGGTGCCACCAGCGCCAGCCTTTTGCCGCTGGCGCGCAGTGCCGCCACCGTTTCAGCACCGACGTTGCCACGCAGCGTGGAGTCGATCTTTTTGAACAGCCAGCCCTGCTGAAACTGTGCCGCGTAATGCTGTACCACCTGCGTGACGTGCTCTGCCGCCTGACTGATGCTGACCGCCCGGCTGTCAGTACTGATTACCAGCACATCCGCCGCCTCGTCGGGCTGCGGCGCGGCGGTGCCGAACAGCACATGTACACGGGCACCGGCCTGTGCCAGTCCACTACCTGCATCGTTAGCACCGGTAAAGTCATCGGCGATGACCAGCACCGGGGTTTTCCATATTGATGAGCCCATCCTCACTCCTGTCAGGCTATTGCCGCTGTATTTGATTATATTCAATCATGATTGATTATATGTGAGCAAGTTCAAATTAATCGAAATCGATATGCCTTATAAAATTAGCCACAGAGAGTGACTGACTTCGCATTGCGCTGAGCAAAATTAATCATCTGCTCAGTCATGACAGAAAAAAGGGTATGAAATGAATATTAACAGCACGGTGATTAGCGGTTATCAGGCGTTAAACGACATGCGCTATCTGCTGAATGGCGTAACGACAGCGATAGTAGTGACAGACCGGAACATTGAAGCGATTCCGGCGGTTCATGCGCTGATGGGGCAACTCCGGGATCAGATTCCGCGTATCAGCGTGGTCAACAGCGTGCCGCCCGAGCCGAGCCAGCATGATGTGGCCGCGATTATAGAAACGCTCGCGCAGCGCCAGGCCGACATGGTGATTGGCATCGGCGGTGGCAGCGTGCTGGATGTGGCGAAGCTGCTCTCGGTGCTGTGCATCGACGGAGCACCGTCGCTGGACGCTCTGCTGGCAGGCGAAAAACCGCAGCGCCGCACCCGTTCAATGCTCATCCCGACCACTGGCGGCACCGGTTCTGAAGCGACGCCGAATGCGATTCTGGCGATCCCGGAGAAAGAGACCAAAGTCGGCATTATTTCACCAGTGATGCTGCCCGATGTGGTGGCGCTGGTGCCGGAACTCACCACCAGCATGCCACCGCACATCGCCTCGTCTACCGGCATTGATGCCCTGTGTCACCTGATTGAGTGCTTCACCGCCAACGTTGCTAACCCGGTCAGTGACAACTATGCGCTGATTGGCATGAAGAAGCTGTTCGCTCATCTTGAAACCACCCTGCGCGAGCCAGAGAATCTGCAGGCGCGGCTGGAGATGCTCTGGGCCTCCTATTATGGCGGCGCATCGATTGCCCATGCGGGTACACATCTGGTACACGCAATGTCTTATCCTCTCGGCGGCAAATACCACCTGCCTCACGGCGTTGCCAACGCCATTCTGCTGGCCCCCTGCATGCGCTTTGTCCGTCCGGCCGCGGTGAGCAAATTCGCTCAGGCCTATGACCTGCTGCCCGACGCCGACGTCCGTTTAAGCGATGAAGAGAAATCACACGCGCTGGTCGACTACTTCACCGCGCTGGTTGCACGGCTGCAGTTGCCTGCCAGCCTGGAAGCACTGGGCATCGGCCCGAATCACCTGCCTTATTTAGTGGAAGCGGCGCTCGACGTGCAGCGCCTGATGAAAAACGTGCCGATGGCGGTCACCGCCGACGATGTGCGCGCCGTCTACCTGACGCTGTTCCCTTCCTGCCAGGCGTAATGAGGATTGTCATGAATAAGAAAATCAACGGCGTACTGACCGCCATCGTCACCACCTTTGACCGTGAAGGTGCCTTTGATCCGATGAAACAGCGTGAGCAGGTCAGACGCCAGATCAACGCCGGAAACGGCATCTTCTGTGGCGGCACCAATGGCGAGTTCTTTGTGCTGAACGAGCAGGAGAAGATCGCCGTCACCACCACCTGCGTCGATGAGATCAACGGCCGCGCGCCTGTCGTGGCGCACATCGGCGAAATTTCGACCCGCGAAACGATCCGGCTCGGCAAACAGATTGCACGCCTGGGCGTGGATGCCGTCTCGGCGATCACCCCATGGTTTGTGCCGCTGAAACAGCAGGAGCTGATCGACCACTATCAGCGCGTAGCGGACGCGCTGACGGTGCCGCTGTTCCTCTACAACATCCCGGCGCGAACCGGCAATACCCTGCAGCCAGAGACCGTTCGCACGCTGGCCGTGCACCCGAACATCATCGGTATTAAAGACTCCGCAGGCAGCTATGAAAGTCTGAGCGGATTTCTGCAGGCCACCGCCGACTGTGAGGGCTTTGATGTGCTGAACGGCCCTGACTCGCTGATTCATCAGGGATTCGTTGATGGCTGCTCCGCCTCCATTTCCGGACTGGCAAACGTGGCACCGGAGGCGATTAACGCCATCTGGGCGCGCTTCCGTGCCGGCGATATTGCCGGTTCGCATCAGGCACAGGAGAACGTCACCGGCCTGCGCACCGCGCTGTACAGCATCGGTTTCTCACCGGCCGCCGTGAAAAAAGCGGTCAGCCTGCAGGGCTTTGAGGTGGGTGAAAGCCGCTATGCGGTGCAGTTCAGCGCCGACGAGCAGCAGCAGATCCGTCAAATCGTGAACCACTACCTGCAATAACGTCCATCGCCTTTGTACCCTATCGGTCAGATGAGAACGAACCTGATGGTCGCCATCTGCCAGAACAATCGAGGTCATGATGAAAGCATTTTCAACTGAGAGCACCTTACTGATCGTCGGCATGGTGGTCGCCTATATCCTGTTCACCACCTGGCTGACCTGGCGGCTGCGCAGTAAAACCAGCGGCGACTTTATGGAAGGCTCCCGCGCCATGCCCGCCTTTATCGTTGGCATTATGCTGATGTCAGAGTATATCGGGGCAAAATCGACCATTGGCACGGCGCAGGCAGCCTTTGAGGATGGCTTCGCCGCCTCCTGGTCGGTGATTGGCGCGGCGATTGGGTTCCCGCTGTTTGGCCTGATTCTGGTCAAACGCATCTACAACACCGGAAAAATCACGATCTCCGGTGCCATCGCCGAGAAATATGGCAGCTCAACCAAGAACATTATCTCGCTGATTATGATCTATGCGCTGCTGCTGGTGAACGTCGGGAACTACATCAGCGGTGCGGCGGCGATCTCCACCGTGCTGAAGATCGACCTGACGCAGGCGGCCTTTATCACCGCGGTGGTCAGTACCTTCTACTTTGCGTTTGGCGGCATGAAAGGCGTCGCCTGGGTTACGCTGCTGCACAGCGCCATCAAGTACATCGGGATTCTGATTATTCTCTATGTGGCGCTGAAAATGACCGGCGGCGTGGCCCCGATGATCGAGAAAATGCCGGCGTTCTACTGGACGTGGGATGGTCACGTCGGTGCCAGTACCATTGTGGCCTGGCTGATCGGGACCGTGGGTTCGATCTTCTGTACGCAGTTTGTGATCCAGGCGATCTCCTCCACCAAAGATGTGAAGTCCGCGAAGCGCGCTACCTGGGTCGCCTTCATCTTCTGCCTGCCGATCGGTCTGGCGATGGCGCTGATTGGCGTGGCGGCGAAGTTTGCGCATCCCGATATCAAGAGCCTCTATGCGCTGCCAGTGTTTCTGCAGGATATGTCACCGTGGCTGGCGGGTATCGTCACCACCTCGCTGGTGGCCTCGATTTTCGTCAGCGTCGGCACCGTTGCGCTGGCCATCGCCTCGCTGGTGGTGAAAGATTTTTACGTGCCTTATCGTAATCCGACGCCGGAGCGCGAATTTAAAGTGACGCGCTGGATCTCGATTGGCATCGGCTTCTTCCCGCTGCTGTTTGTCCTGTTCTTCCCGGAAGTGCTGAAGCTCTCGTTCTTTACCCGCGCGATTCGCCTGTCGATCACCGTGGTGGCGATCATGGCGTTCTATCTGCCGTGGTTTAAGAGCACGCGCGGTGCCAACGCCGGTCTGATTGGTGCCTGCGTGGTCACGTCCGTCTGGTTCCTGATGGGTAATCCGTTCGGTATCGACAATATGTATTTGGCGCTGATTACGCCGGCCATCATTATGGTGATTGACCGCTGTATCCCGTCACGCCAGTCTCAGCCTCAACCGCAACACAATGCACAAAATAGTGGAGCCTAATATGACTCAGGAAACCGTCACCGCAGAACGCACCGGCCTGGTTGCGCCGCACCCGCAGGATAGCGCCCAGCAGATTGCGATGCTGCCCTCCTCCTGCCCGCAAAACCATGCGGCTAACCTGCTGCCGCTGCCCGATGGCGATCTGCTTTGCGTCTGGTTTGGTGGCACGCAGGAAGGGATTGCCGATATCTCAGTCTGGTGTTCCCGGCTGACAAAAGGCAGCGATCGCTGGAGTGACGCGCAGAAGCTTTCTGACGATCCGGGTCGCTCAGAACAGAATCCGGTGCTGTTTCTCGATCCCGACCAGATACTGTGGCTGCTGTGGACGGCGCAGAAATCAGGTAATCAGGACACCGCGATCGTGCGCTATCGCCAGTCTCACGATATGGGCAAAAGCTGGGGCGAGATCAAAACCCTGCTGGATAAGCCCGGCACCTTTATTCGTCAGCCGATTGTCGTGCTGCCCAACGGCAACTGGCTGCTGCCGGTGTTTTACTGCCTGACGCAGCCCGGCGAAAAGTGGGTCGGCAGCTATGACGTCAGCGCGGTAAAAATCTCAGAAGATAAAGGCCAGAGCTGGCGCGACGTCAGCGTGCCTGACAGCACCGGCTGCGTTCATATGAACGTGACCCTGCTGGATGATGGCTCGCTGCTGGCACTCTACCGCAGTCGCTGGGCCGACCATATCTACCAGAGCCGCTCGTTTGATCAGGGTGAAAGCTGGAGTGCGCCCGAGCCGCTGTCGCTGCCCAACAATAACTCCTCCATTCAGGTCACGACGCTGCGCAACGGTCATCTGGCGCTGGTGTTCAATGCGATGAGCGCCGAAGGGGCCAGCGAGCGCCGGTTGTCGCTGTATGACGAAATTGAAGATGATGAAGAAGACGGTGACGTTGCGGTTGCCGCCGAGCCGGTGGTGCACAGCGGGCGCACCGCCTTCTGGGGCGCGCCACGAGCGCCAATGACGCTGGCGATCTCAACAGATGGCGGCAAAAGCTGGCCGCTGCAGCGCAATCTAGACGAGGGCGACGGCTACTGCATGACCAATAACTCTCAGCAGAAGTTAAACCGTGAGTTCTCTTACCCCAGCATCAAGCAGGGTGTGAACGGCGAACTCCATATCGCCTACACCTGGTATCGCCAGGCGATTAAGTATGTGCGGGTTGATGAGTCCTGGGTGCAGGGAGGTGACGCGTGATTGAAAAGATGGCGCTGGTGACCGGAGCCAGTTCCGGCATCGGCCAGGCGATTGTGGATCGCCTGCTGGATGAGGGCTGGCAGGTGATTGGCCTGAGCCGATCGGCGATAAACCGGTCAGACGCGGGCTGGCAGAGCCATCAGATCGATATCAGCGACAGTGCGGCATTGCAGGCTTTACTGGACAAACTGCCGGTGCCGCAGGCGGTGATCCATGCAGCGGGAATGATGCAGGCCGCGCCGCTCGGGGAGCTGGATCTGAACGCCAGCACACGCCTGTGGCAACTGCATGTTGCCGCCGCAGAACAGCTGGCCAACCATTTTGCGCCCCGGATGAACGCGGGCGGCAGAATCGTGTTGCTGGGTAGTCGCACGTCAGGCGGTGCGGCGTGCCGTAGTCAGTATGTGGCCACTAAATCGGCGATGATCGGCATGGTGCGCAGCTGGGCGGCAGAGCTGGCACCGCGCGGCATTACAGCCAATATCGTGGCGCCAGGTGCCACCGAAACGCCGATGCTACAACAGCCGGGCCGGGCCAGTTCCCCGCCGCGCTTGCCACCGATAGGCCGCTATATTCAGCCGCAGGAAGTCGCCGGACTGGTCGGGTTCCTGCTTTCGCCTGCGGCCGCGACAATCACCGGTCAGCAGCTGGTGATGTGCGGCGGTGCGTCGCTGAGTTGATGAACAGGCCGGGCGACTCGGGCAGCCCGGCCTGTATCAGCGTAAAAATTACCGTACGGGTTTACCGTACTGATTAACAAACTGGCGGTAGGCGGCGATCACCAGCAGAAAATCTTCAATGCCACAGAATGAGAGGCTCTCTTCGTCGTAGTAGTTCATCCCCTCTTCCATGCCGTCATCCTCCAGAGCCAGCAGGTTAGCGCGAATCATTACCTCTTCCTCATCCAGCAGGATGGTGTACTCGCTACCGACGCGCTGCCACTGACGCACGCTGCCTTTGACGTCTTCGATTGCGGCTTCGACTTCATCCAGCAATCCTGGATCGTTTTTCACCTCTTCGTTGAACCAGTGGCCGACCGCTTCATGATCCATCGACATACGAACTTTAATCTGTCCGGTCACATCGCGTAAAAATTCATATTCCATCGCCCGTTCCTCTTAACGTCATCGCGTCACTAAATGAGTGTCAGCGCTGCCTGCGCGGCAAAGTGTGACACGTCGCGCATTATTACAGGCTGTCTGGCGAAATCCAGCTTTTGATCGTCTCTCTGGCCAATGCCGGGACGAAAAAAAGGGGCGAATCATCGCCCCTTTCTGTTACTGCCAGGTGAAGAATCAGACCGCAGTCTGGAAAATCACGCCGTCAGCTTTGTCAGTGTACTGCGCCAGCTGGTCAAAGTTGAGATAGCGATAAGTGTCGCTGGCTGTTTTATCAACCTGCTCCATGAATTGCTGATACTCATCCGGCGTTGGCAGTTTGCCAAGCAGAGACGCGACCGCAGCCAGCTCCGCAGATGCCAGGTAGACGTTAGCGCCATTACCCAGACGGTTCGGGAAGTTACGGGTCGAGGTGGAAACCACCGTCGCACCGTCTGCAACACGTGCCTGGTTACCCATGCAGAGTGAACAGCCTGGGATCTCGATACGCGCACCGCTTTTGCCGAATACGCTGTAGTAGCCCTCTTCGGTTAGCTGTGCTGCATCCATCTTGGTTGGCGGTGCCACCCACAGACGCGTTGGCAGCTGACCTTTGTGGCTATCCAGCAGTTTACCGGCGGCACGGAAGTGACCAATGTTAGTCATGCATGAGCCGATGAACACTTCGTCGATCTTCTCGCCCTGAACGTCAGAGAGCAGACGTGCATCGTCCGGATCGTTTGGTGCGCAGAGGATCGGCTCTTTGATGTCAGCCAGATCGATTTCGATCACCGCAGCATATTCAGCATCGGCGTCTGCTTCCAGCAACTGAGGATCGGCCAGCCATTTCTGCATGCTTTCAACACGACGCTCCAGTGTACGACGATCGCCGTAGCCTTCTGCGATCATCCACTTCAGCAGTACAATGTTGGAGTTCAGGTATTCAATAATCGGTGCTTTATCCAGCTTGATGGTACAGCCCGCAGCGGAACGCTCTGCTGACGCATCAGACAGCTCAAACGCCTGCTCGACCTTCAGATCCGGCAGACCTTCAATCTCCAGGATACGGCCAGAGAAGATGTTTTTCTTACCTTTCTTCTCAACGGTCAGCAGACCCTGTTTGATCGCATACAGCGGGATGGCGTGAACCAGATCGCGCAGCGTAATGCCTGGCTCCATTTTACCTTTGAAGCGCACCAGCACCGATTCCGGCATGTCGAGCGGCATAACGCCGGTCGCGGCGGCAAACGCCACCAGGCCTGAACCCGCCGGGAAAGAGATGCCGATAGGGAAACGGGTATGGGAGTCACCACCGGTGCCCACGGTATCCGGCAGCAGCATACGGTTCAGCCAGCTGTGGATAATGCCGTCACCCGGACGCAGTGATACACCACCACGGTTCATGATGAAGTCTGGCAGCGTGTGGTGCGTACTCACGTCCACTGGCTTAGGATACGCGGCAGTGTGACAGAAGGACTGCATCACCAGATCGGTCGAGAAGCCCAGACAAGCCAGATCTTTCAGCTCATCACGGGTCATCGGGCCGGTGGTATCCTGCGAGCCAACCGAGGTCATCTTCGGTTCGCAATAGGCGCCTGGACGAACACCGGCTACGCCACAGGCGCGGCCCACCATTTTCTGCGCCAGTGAGAAGCCACGGGTGCTCTCCGCAACATCTTTCGCCTGACGGAATACGGTGCTGTGCGGCAGACCCAGTGACTCACGCGCTTTGGTGGTCAGTCCACGACCGATGATCAGCGGAATACGGCCACCGGCACGCACTTCGTCAATCACCACTTCGGTTTTGAGTTCGAAGCTGGCCAGCAGTTCGTTGGTTTCGTGATTGCGGACTTCACCTTTAAACGGATAGATGTCGATGACATCACCCATGTTCAGGTTGTTGACGTCTACTTCAATCGGCAGTGCGCCTGCATCTTCCATGGTGTTGAAGAAGATTGGCGCAATTTTACTGCCCAGCACCACGCCGCCGCCTTTTTTATTTGGCACGTTCGGGATGTCGTCGCCCATAAACCACAGCACCGAGTTGGTGGCAGATTTACGCGAGGAACCGGTTCCGACCACATCGCCGACATAGGCCAGCGGGAAGCCTTTGGTCTTAAGCGCTTCGATCTGTTTGATCGGACCGATGTTGCCTGCCTCATCCGGCTCAATGCCTTCACGGGCATTTTTCAGCATCGCCAGGGCGTGCAGTGGAATGTCCGGACGTGACCAGGCATCCTGGGCTGGAGAGAGATCGTCGGTGTTGGTTTCGCCAGTGACTTTGAACACCGTAACTGTGATTTTCTCAGCCAGTTCAGGACGTGACAGATACCATTCCGCATCGGCCCACGATTGCATCACCTGCTTCGCGTATTCATTACCCGCTTTCGCTTTCTCTTCGACATCATAGAAGTTGTCGAACATCAGCAGGGTGTGTGAAAGGGCTTTCGCCGCAATTGGGGCAAGCTTGCTATCGTCCAGCGCTTCAATCAGCGGGTGAATATTGTAACCACCCTGCATGGTGCCGAGCAGTTCAACCGCTTTTTCAGGAGATATCAGAGGAGAGGTTGCTTCGCCTTTGGCGACAGCCGCCAGGAAACCGGCTTTGACATACGCCGCTTCATCGACGCCAGGTGGGACTCGGTTGACCAATAAATCGGTCAAAAATTCTTCTTCACCCGCAGGTGGATTTTTCAGCAGTTCAACCAGCGCGGCCATCTGGGAAGCCTCTAAAGGCTTAGGTACAATTCCCTGGGCAGCACGCTCGGCAACGTGCTTACGGTATTCTTCTAGCACGACGTTATCCTCGCTCTCATTATGTAGGGCTTTCCGACCACCTTGCTCACTTATGGAGAACACACTTCCCTTTCTCGTCCAGGTTGAGGTGCCCGGTTTCGCGGAGGGCAGAATAGCAGGATTCCGTCTGTTTGTTAATCTGTTTACAAAAATACAACATAATCCACTACGCCCATTCTGCCCGCTTATCTCCCCGCATCAGGCTCCTGAGTGAGCCGATTTGGTCTCACAGCAGCTTACCGTATTCCAGTGAAATGGCGACACGATAAGGTCAGCTTTGCAGCGGTTTAACCGAAATGATTCAGTGAAATAGATAACCGACAGGAATAGAACGCGGTGTGAATCGGGTGTAAAACAGCGGTGAGTTTGACAAAATCTCAACACCAGAGCGAAGTGTGAGGTTCTTTTGGCGTCAGAGGATTACAGCGTAGTTTTCATTTCCTGCAGTGATAGTGGCTGGTCCCGCCGCCAGAACGCGCCCTCTTCCCTTTCCGTCATGGCAAGAGGGCTCAATTCTCTTTTAATACCTGCACTGCCTGCCTGGGCAATCCATTTTTAACAAATGGACGCCATGACCGTTTTTGTTTTGCGTTAATTTTGCAGGTTAGCTGGCCAATAGGCAGGCAGCTGGTCAGGCGGACAATCAATCACGCTTTCATTATTTTCGCCCACTTCGCGGATAACGGTCAGCGTCGCGAATTCATCGATAATCTCAGTTGGATAAGCCGGACCCGTTTCGCGGAATTTTGCCATCTCTTCCAGATGATCGTTCTGGAAGCAGACGGTTTTTTCCGGGTTGTTCATTACCCAGCGAGGGAAGAAGATGGTGCCATGGAAGATTTTATCGGCCAGATTAACGGCCAGGCTGACATCGGTGCCGGTAGGTTCGGTCCAGGAGACTTTATAGACATCCTGCGCCAGACGAACGACATAGACATGCTGATTTTTAACCCAGCGATTTCCCACCATGCCGCTGTGAATACGGTAGTCGATGGTGCTGGCATTTTTGATGTAGAGCTCGTAGTTCCAGCCATTGTCATAGGTATAAACCAGATGTTTACCGACGATGCCAGACAGGTCATGTTTATCAAAAGTACTCATGATTAACTCCTCATTTGTTTCCGTTGAGAGGATTATTGCGCGTTACAAAAGCGATGAATAACGCTATTTTTAGCGCTAAATAATTCATTTTTTAGATGAGTCAACATGTACAGGACAACGCTGGAACAGTGGTATCTGCTCGATGCAGTAGTCAATGAAGGGAGTTTTGCGCTGGCAGCAGAGAAGAACCATCGCAGCCAGTCTTCATTGAGCTACCAGCTGGGCCTGCTTCAGCAGCGGCTGGGGCTGACGCTGTTACAGCAGGAGGGCCGCCGTGCGATGCTGAGTGCAGAGGGACATCAGTTGCTCGCGCAGGTGCGTCCTTTGCTGGCGGGATTCAGTGCGCTTGAGGCGCAGGCTAATGCACTACAACGCGGCGAGCGGTCACGCATCGATCTGATGGTCGATGCGACGCTGCCCAAACCTTTGCTGTTTGATGTGCTCCAGACCTTTCAGCAGCGCTATCCCCATGTGCGTATCTGGTTCAGCGAAATCGTCCGAAGTGAAACGCCTGACAGACTGGCGGAAAATCAGGCCGATCTCTGGCTGGTGGCGCAGCAGGGCGATACGCAGTTTGCAGGCGAAAGCCTGATGAGTGTCGATTTCGTCGCCGTTGCCCATCGCGACCACCCATTACACCGCGAACCCGCCCCGCTTAATGCGGCCACGCTGGCTCGCTGGCCCTGCATTACCATACTGGATCGTCAGCAACAGCAGCAGTCAGAGGTGAATGGCGAACAAGCGGAAAACTGGTCATTTACAACACTGTCGGCCGCGATTGAGGCGGTCCAGCACCAGTTAGGTTATGGCTGGCTGCCGGAACAGAATATCGCCGCGCTTTTAGAGAGCGGTGAGCTTCGTCCCCTGCCGCTACTGCAGGGCCGCCGACGCAGCAGTTCACTGGTGATGCATATAAACGAAGAGAGACTGCCGGCCAATAGCGCCATTGCGGCACTGGCGCAGATGTTTATTGAACGGGTGGCGCAGGAGAAGCGCATAGCTGAGCGCTAAAGAGGCTGAGATTGTTTCCGTTGACGCGGGGAACACGCAAAAAACACGCATTCCAAAGATTAAGCTGCGGTTTATCCCCCTCAAGCGTGGAACACCAGATTGGCGATCATTGGCAGGCCCCTGATTGTGGTTATATAAGGCTGTGGTGAAGGCCGGAACGCTGCTCAAGTAATCGCAATCATTATGTATAGATTATAGTAATCTATATCTTAATATACCAAACGTTCTCATACGATCAGATTGCTGGCCCAAAGCGGTAATCTTTGGTCTATCCGGCACTAAAGCTATCTACACAGTCAATCACCGTCGATACAAAGCGCCTAAAGAACGAGAGCCGATCCCCTTTAACGAAAACCAAATTACTGATGCTGAGATAGCTAATCGAGGTATGACATTCACCTATGAGCTTTTCAACATCTATCACATGATAGAATCAGGGGTTATCAGCAAAGAGGCTGCTCGTGAAGCCTTCAAGCAAGAATGCCTCATGGACTTCAGACACAGCCTTCACCGGCTCGACTTCAATCACTGCTATGATCGAGCGGTGGTTTACTCCCTTATAATCCCTGCCGACAGCAACTTTACTGTCTCAAGGTTTGATAAAATCGCAATACAGCACAGTGAGAATCATTGGCACTTACTCAATATTGAAAGCATTGAGATAGACCGTGTTCCTTACGATGAGGTAAGCAATGGCACAGTCGGCATCAAGGTTGATAGGATAGTGCCGGAAGCAAGGGACTACTATGTAGTCAAAGTAAGCGAGGATAAGGACCTTCAGGATGCGTAGCTACAGTGAGATCGCAAAGCGTATAGCCAAAATCATTATATCGCCTGAGTCAGCGATAGGATTAATGCATGGAGTCCTGTCTGTGCCTACAGACATTGGCTATCTTGCCTATGGATTTCTTGATACAGACAGCCGCTATCAACGTGAAACAGAGAAAATAAGGATGGTTAGTGCCATCAGGCATGGCATTCTTGAAAATCACAACTTCATGAAGACAATCGAGACTGTGCTCAATATCTTCAACAAGAATGTGCCTGAATTCAAGCAGAACGCTATCTATAGCAAAACGATGGCTTCAGTTGCTGGCCGGACGCTTACGAACTCACTAATAGCCGGAAGATTAGCAACTACCATTGCGCAGCGTAGCTCCTTCCTTGTTGCGGTCAGAGGTGGCCTGATTGGTAATGCTTTACTGATCGGTGGCATGACAGAGAGATGTGTCTACACCTCTGAAAAGCTTCAAAAGAACAACCCAGAAGTCTACAACGCGCTACGCGTGCGGAACTATGATTTACTTTACTTCTTAGTTGAGCCAGCTCTGAACCCCTTCTTAGAAGCTCTGAATGTAAAGCAAACTCAGGGACAACCGGCTTTTGAGAAGATCATTGAGATGGTAGACCAGGAGGTAAACGCTAATGCGAGATAATGGGCCGGCTAAGTTGAGCTTAGGTAAACGCATCATGTATAGCCTTATAGAGGCGTCAGGTGCGATCATAGGCGGGTTCTTGCTCTTACTATGCTGCTACTGGTTCTTTCACTATGAAACGTGGCATGAGAGGCTTATAGCGATTGGCTTATCTATAGGGGTTGTCTATCTGATAGGTAAGGTCTTACCTGAACGGCCAAATCAGTAAGCCCCTCATGGGGCTATACTAAGTTTTATCAGCTCAGGCCTCATCTGAAAGTTACCCGTTATTTATACAGGTATCTATCAGAGTATATTTGGATTGAATTCTTCTCAGCCCAGAGGCGTTTTCCATCAAGTAATATTTCCATAAGCGTCCGGCCAGGGCACATTTTCCCCTGATGAGTTCGCTAATTATTAAGTGAGCCAGCCAGTCATTAAGATCAGATTTTAATGTGTCGGGTTCACCATACAGCTTTTTGTGGAACGTCACCTGATATAATTCCTGCAATATCGTGATGTGGAACCGCATCGCAGTTGCCGTTCGTCTATGGTGACATCGCTTTGGTCTTCGTATGGTCTATATCATTTATTGCCAGACAAAGTTGATAATCATGCTGCTCCACTTTGCCACAGTACTCTATGCCTCCTTCGGTCAGTATTCTTAGAATTGGCAGGCCCTGAGACGCATAAATTGACAGTACACGTTCATTCAGCAGATCTGCCGCTGCAATAAAACGTGTCACGTGGGATAACCATGATTTACAGGCGGTTTATCCCCTGCTAACGCGTGGAGCACTCTAAATTTATTTGCCTGATTACTAAATACTTATTCGCACTCAAAAATTCCACCAAATTTAACGCTCTGATTTTACCCAACATCACACCTAATCCCACCACCAGAATCCAGGCCAAAAAAAAGCCCCCATTACGGGAGCTTTCTCAATAGCTGCGGCAGAAACTTATTTCTTCTTCGCTTTCGCGTTAGGCAGATCGGTGATGCTACCTTCGAAGATCTCTGCAGCCAGACCCACTGACTCATGCAGGGTCGGGTGAGCATGGATGGTCAGCGCGATATCTTCCGCATCACAACCCATCTCAATCGCCAGACCGATTTCGCCTAACAGCTCACCGCCGTTAGTGCCGACAATCGCGCCACCAATAATACGGTGCGTCTCTTTGTCGAAAATCAGTTTGGTCATACCGTCTGCACAATCAGAAGCGATAGCACGGCCAGAGGCAGCCCACGGGAAAGTGGAGGTCTCGTAGCTGATGCCTTTCTCTTTCGCTTCTTTCTCGGTCAGACCGACCCAGGCAACTTCTGGCTCAGTATAGGCAATTGAAGGGATCACTTTCGGATCGAAGTAGTGCTTCAGACCGGAGATCACTTCGGCGGCAACGTGGCCTTCATGCACACCTTTATGCGCCAGCATTGGCTGACCGACGATGTCGCCGATAGCATAGATGTGTGGCACGTTGGTACGCATCTGCTTGTCGACGCGGATGAAACCGCGATCGTCCACTTCCACGCCCGCTTTACCAGCATCCAGACCTTTACCGTTCGGCACACGACCGATAGCTACCAGCACCGCGTCATAACGCTGCGCTTCACCTGGTGCTTTTTTGCCTTCCATTGAAACGTAAATGCCATCGTCTTTCGCTTCAACGGCGGTCACTTTGGTTTCCAGCATCAGGTTAAATTTCTTGCTGATTTTCCTGGTAAAGACTTTCACCACGTCTTTATCCGCAGCCGGGATAACCTGGTCGAACATCTCAACCACATCGATCTCTGAACCCAGCGCATGATAAACCGTCGCCATTTCCAGACCGATGATGCCGCCGCCCATAACCAGCAGACGCTTCGGCACTTCTTTCAGTTCCAGCGCATCGGTAGAGTCCCAGACGCGTGGATCGTCATGTGGAATGAATGGCAGTTCGATTGGGCGTGAACCCGCAGCGATGATGGCATTATCGAAGTTGATGGTGGTCGCGCCGCCTTCTCCTTCAACCACCAGGGTGTTAGCACCGGTGAATTTGCCCAGACCATTAACCACGGTGACTTTACGACCTTTTGCCATACCTGACAGGCCGCCAGTCAACTGGTTGATAACCTTCTCTTTCCAGCTGCGAATCTTGTTGATATCAGTAGATGGCTGGCCAAACACAATGCCATGCTCTTCAAGGGCTTTCGCCTCTTCAATCACTTTAGCAACGTGCAGCAGCGCTTTAGATGGGATACAACCGACGTTCAGACAAACACCACCGAGGGTGCTATAACGCTCTACCAGTACGGTTTCCAGACCTAAATCCGCACAACGGAAGGCTGCAGAGTAACCTGCAGGACCTGCCCCAAGTACCACGACCTGGGTTTTCATCTCTGTACTCATCATGACCTCTTAATTGATATCCGGCGGGTCAGACGTTCTTATAATGCCCTTGTTCCACCGGGACTTTCACCGCAAGAGTTTACAGAATTGTTAACAAACTGCCAACAGCGGCGCGACGAATCGTTAAAGGAAGGCCGGCATTCGCCGGCCTTCTTAACATTTACATAACTAAACGACGAATATCAGACAGCATATTGCCGATAATGGTGATGAATCGCGCACCATCAGCACCATCGATCACGCGGTGGTCGAAGGAGAGAGAAATCGGCATCATCAGACGCGGAGTAAACTCTTTACCGTTCCACACCGGTTCCATCGCCGATTTAGAGACACCCAGGATAGCCACTTCCGGCGCGTTAACGATCGGCGCGAAGTGGGTAGTGCCCAGGCCGCCCAGGCTGGAGATGGTAAAGCATCCGCCCTGCATGTCGCCCGCTGTCAGCTTACCGTCACGCGCTTTCTTCGAAATCGCCATCAGTTCACGGGACAGCTCGGTGATGCCTTTCTTATTCACGTCTTTAAAGACCGGAACAACCAGGCCATTTGGCGTATCAACCGCCACACCGATATTGATATATTTCTTCAGCGTCAGTTTCTGCGCATCTTCAGACAGCGAACTGTTGAAGCGTGGCATCTGCTCAAGCGCCGCAGCGACCGCTTTCATGATGAACACCACTGGGGTGTATTTCACATCCAGCTTACGCTTCTCTGCTTCAGCATTCTGCTGCTTACGGAAAGCTTCCAGGTCGGTGATATCAGTTTTGTCGAAATGCGTAACGTGCGGGATCATCACCCAGTTACGGCTCAGGTTCGCGCCAGAAATTTTCTGGATACGGCCCAGTTCGACTTCTTCGATTTCGCCAAACTTACTGAAATCAACTTTCGGCCATGGCAGCATGCCAGGCAGACCGCCGCCGCTGGCCGCAGCAGGTGCTGCTTCAGCGCGTTTCACGGCCTCTTTCACGTAAGTCTGCACGTCTTCTTTCAGAATGCGACCTTTACGGCCGGTGCCTTTGACTTTCGCCAGGTTAACACCGAACTCGCGCGCCAGGCGACGAATCACCGGGGTAGCGTGAACGTAAGCGTCGTTCTCTGCGAACTCACCTTTGCTTTCTGCTTTAGCGGCGGCAGGTGCTGCTGCGGCTTTCGCTTCAGATTTGGCAGCAGGCGCCGGTGCGGCTTCCTGTTTCGCAGCCGCAGGGGCAGCCGGAGCAGCACCTTCGACTTCGAACACCATGATCAGTGAGCCGGTGCTGACTTTATCGCCCGTCGCGACTTTCAGCTCTTTGACGATACCCGCAAACGGTGCCGGCACTTCCATAGAGGCTTTGTCGCCTTCAACCACGATCAGTGACTGCTCAGCTTCCACCTTGTCGCCAACCTTAACGAGGATCTCGGTGACTTCAACTTCGTCTCCCCCGATATCCGGAACGTTAACGTCTTTTGCGCCCGCAGCCGCGGCAGGTGCCGATGCCGCTTCTTCTTTAACTTCTGGCTTCGCATCAGAGGCCGGTGCTGCACCTTCTGCTTCAAAGACCATGATGGCTGAACCGGTGCTGACTTTGTCGCCGGTCGCAATGGTGATCTTTTTGACCACACCCGCGAACGGAGCCGGGACTTCCATTGACGCTTTGTCACCTTCGACAACAATCAGTGACTGCTCGGCTTCGACTTTGTCGCCAACCTTAACCAGAATCTCAGTGACTTCGACTTCGTCACCGCCGATATCCGGCACAGCCACTTCTTTGCTGGCAGTGGCCGCAGCAGCGGCTGGCGCAGGCGCCGCATCCGCTTTCTTCTCTTCGGCTGCGGCAGGGGCTGCTTCCGCAGCGCCTTCAGCATCAAACACCATAATCAGCGAACCGGTCTCAACTTTGTCACCGGTAGAGATTTTAATCTCTTTGACTACGCCAGCCTGTGGCGACGGCACTTCCATTGAGGCTTTGTCGCCTTCCACGGTGATCAGCGACTGCTCGGCTTCCACCTTGTCGCCAACTTTCACCAGAATCTCGGTGACTTCAACTTCGTCAGACCCGATATCCGGTACCTTAATTTCGATAGCCATTACTCTATTACCTCTTAAGCCAGACGCGGGTTAACTTTATCGGCATCGATATTGAATTTGGTGATAGCGTCAGCCACCACTTTCTTCTCGATCTCGCCGCGTTTAGCCAGCTCACCCAGCGCGGCAACCACCACATAAGATGCATCAACTTCAAAGTGATGACGCAGATTCTCACGGCTGTCAGAGCGACCAAAGCCATCGGTACCCAGTACGCGATAATCGCTGGCTGGGACATAGCTACGAACCTGCTCAGCGAACAGTTTCATGTAGTCGGTTGAAGCAACAGCAGGTGCGTCATTCATCACCTGAGCGATGTAAGGTACGCGCGCTTCTTCAGTCGGATGCAGCATGTTCCAGCGCTCACAATCCTGGCCGTCACGTGCCAGTTCGGTGAACGAGGTGACGCTATAGACATCAGAGCCGATACCGTAATCTTTCGCCAGAATCTGGGCGGCTTCACGAACGTGACGCAGGATAGAACCTGAGCCCAGCAGCTGTACTTTACCTTTGCTGCCCTCTACCGTTTCCAGCTTGTAGATACCCTTACGGATACCCTCTTCCGCGCCCTTCGGCATGGCTGGCATATGGTAGTTTTCGTTCAGCGTGGTGATGTAGTAGTACACGTTCTCCTGCGCTTCGCCATACATACGCACCAGACCGTCATGCATGATGACAGCCACTTCATAAGCGTATGAAGGATCGTAAGAGATACAGTTCGGGATAGTCAGAGACTGAATGTGGCTGTGACCATCTTCATGCTGCAGACCTTCGCCGTTCAGGGTAGTACGACCCGAGGTGCCGCCGACCAGGAAGCCGCGCGCCTGTTGGTCGCCCGCCAGCCACATCAGATCGCCGATACGCTGGAAGCCGAACATCGAGTAATAGATGTAGAACGGGATCATCGGCAGGTTGTTGGTGCTGTAAGAGGTCGCCGCAGCCAGCCAGGAAGAACCTGCGCCCAGCTCGTTGATCCCTTCCTGCAGAATCTGGCCTTTCTCGTCTTCTTTATAGTATGCAACCTGCTCGCGGTCCTGCGGGGTGTACTGCTGACCGTTCGGGCTGTAGATACCGATCTGACGGAACAGACCTTCCATACCAAAGGTACGCGCTTCATCGGCGAGGATTGGAACCAGACGATCTTTGATCGACTTGTTCTTCAGCATCACATTCAGGGCACGCACAAAGGCGATGGTGGTCGAGATCTCTTTGTTCTGCTCTTCCAGCAGCGCACTGAACTCTTCGAGTGCTGGCATTTCCAGCTTTTCAGTGAACTTCGGCTGACGCGTTGGCAGGTAGCCGCCTAACTTCTCGCGCTGACCATGCAGATAAGCATGCTCTTCTGAGCCTTTTTCGAAGGTCACGTACGGCAGTGATTCGATTTTGTCATCAGCAACCGGCACGTTGAAGCGATCACGGATATAGCGCACGCCATCCATGTTCATCTTCTTCACCTGGTGAGCAATGTTTTTGCCTTCCGCGGTGTCGCCCATACCATAACCTTTGATGGTATGCGCCAGGATCAATACTGGCTTGCCTTTGGTGTCCTGCGCTTTTTTCAGCGCCGCGTAGATTTTCTTCGGATCGTGGCCGCCACGGTTCAATGCCCAGATTTCATCATCGGACATATCTTTAACCAGCGCGGCGGTTTCCGGATATTTGCCAAAGAAGTGCTCACGCACATAGGCACCATCGCGGGATTTAAAGGTCTGGTAGTCACCGTCGACCGTTTCGTTCATCAGCTGAATCAGCTTGCCGCTGGTATCTTTGCGCAGCAGCTCATCCCAGCGACCGCCCCAGATGACCTTGATCACTTCCCAGCCAGCACCGGCAAAGATGCCTTCCAGCTCGTTGATGATTTTGCCATTACCGGTTACCGGGCCATCCAGACGCTGCAGGTTGCAGTTGATGATGAAGACCAGGTTATCCAGTTTTTCACGGGTGGCGATGGTGATCGCACCTTTAGATTCTGGTTCATCCATCTCGCCGTCACCCAGGAAGGCGTAGACGGTCTGCGCAGAGGTATCTTTCAGGCCACGGTGTTCCAGATATTTCAGGAACTTCGCCTGATAGATCGCTGACAATGGACCCAGGCCCATTGATACGGTCGGGAACTGCCAGAATTCCGGCATCAATTTCGGATGCGGATAAGAAGAGAGGCCTTTACCGTCAACTTCCTGACGGAAGTTGTTCATCTGCTCTTCGGTCAGGCGGCCTTCAAGGAACGCACGCGCATAGATACCCGGAGAGATGTGGCCCTGGAAATAGACCAGATCGCCGCCATCCTTCTCACTGCGCGCGCGGAAGAAGTGGTTAAAGCACACTTCATAAATCGTCGCAGAAGACTGGAAGGAGGACATGTGGCCACCCAGTTCCAGATCTTTCTTCGATGCGCGCAGCACCGACATGATGGCGTTCCAGCGGATTGCGGAACGGATACGACGTTCAAGAGAGGTGTTGCCCGGATAATCGGGTTCATCTTCAACGGCAATAGAGTTGATGTAGTTGCTGATTGCAGAAGATCCTGCAGCCACGTTTACGCCGCCTTTGCGGGCTGCACCCAGTACCTGATCAATCAGATACTGTGCACGTTCAACACCTTCTTCACGGATGACCGATTCGATCGCCTGTAGCCAGTCACGAGTTTCAATCGGATCCACGTCATTGTGTAAACGTTCTGACATGGGTGTGTTCCTTATCTGTGTCTAATACGTTGAATAATCGGGAGCCTGTTAAAGCAGATGCAGGCAGGCTCGTCTGATATCAGTACGATCTTTGTCGCACGTCATTCCTTACGTTGCTGTAAACGACGCAGGGAGCGTTCTCGACGGCTCTGCTCCCGACTTCTGTCCAGCAAGATTTCCTCTATGAACGCCAGGTGACGGTGTGAAGCCTCGCGCGCTTTTTCTGGCTCACGGGCCACAATCGCCTCAAAGATTCTGGCGCGGTGACCGCTCACTTTTGCCAGCATTTCCCGGCGCGAGTAGAGCAATTCGAAATTCTGACGAACGTTTTGTTCCAGCATAGGGCCCATTGAGCGTAGCAAATGTAAAAGCACGACATTATGGGCTGCTTCTGTGACAGCGATCTGATACTGCATCACTGCGTCCGCTTCGGCGTCTAAATCGCCGCTGTCCTGCGCCTGCTGGATATTCAGATGGCAGTCGCGAATGCGCCGCAGGTCTTCCTCTGTGCCGCGCAGTGCCGCGTAATAGGCGGCAATGCCCTCTAAGGCATGGCGCGTTTCCAGCAGATCAAACTGGGATTCCGGATGGCCGGCGAGCAGCTCAACGAGTGGATCGCTTAAGCTTTGCCAGAGATTCTCCTGCACGAACGTTCCGCCACCCTGTCGGCGCAGCAATAATCCTTTCGCTTCTAAGCGCTGGATCGCTTCGCGGAGAGACGGACGTGAGACATCGAATTGTTTGGCGAGTTCGCGCTCAGGCAACAGCTTCTCTCCCGGACGCAACGTGCCTTCCATAATCAGGGATTCGAGCTGTTGCTCGATAGCATCGGAGAGCTTAGGTTGGCGAATCTTACTGTAAGCCATCATCCCTTCTTATTAAGCCAGGCGTCCGGAGTAAATTGGTAATACCAATTGCAATGAGGTGCCGGTAAAGTAACAAAGTATTCACCTTGTGTCTATATGGTGTCTGCGACATTCACCTCGCCTTAAAGCCTGTCCTGGCGCTAACTCGCGGTTAAAAAAATGAAAAAATCCGCTACGGCAAATGTTAAATAATTGCACTTTTACCAAACCTTACACCTGCTTAGCGCCTGATGAGTGCGGCAGCCATAAGTGAAAGCTATTCGTCATTACCCGAATTTCATGGCAGAAGTTTCGACAGGCAGACGTGACCAGGACGGCGTTTTTTCAGTCAAGTCTCAGCACGAAAGGCGAAAGCAGGTGCAAAGCGAATCGCTTATCACTATTCTTGTCGCCAGGGTAGCAAATGGCCGCATTCAGCACGCCAGATACCGTAAAATAATCAATACGTTATTGTAACTACTTCATTACAGCGGATTGCGCTGCGAACGAAGAATAAAAACATCACGAGGTTTGTATGGAACAGCAGCAAGGCGAAGCGCTGAAACGTGGTCTTAAGAACCGCCATATTCAGCTCATCGCGCTGGGTGGTGCAGTGGGAACCGGCCTGTTTCTGGGCAGTGCATCGGTCATTGAATCCGCCGGACCGGCCGTTATTCTGGGCTATGCGATTGCCGGGTTTATTGCCTTTTTAATCATGCGCCAGTTAGGTGAGATGGTCGTGGAAGAGCCGGTTGCCGGCAGCTTCAGCCACTTTGCCTATAAATACTGGGGCAACTTTGCGGGTTTTGCTTCGGGCTGGAACTACTGGGTGCTCTATGTGCTGGTTGCCATGGCAGAACTCACTGCCGTCGGCAAATATGTCCAGTTCTGGTGGCCTGACTTTCCGACCTGGGCGTCGGCTGCCCTCTTCTTCGTGATGATCAATGCTATCAACCTGACCAACGTGAAAGTGTTTGGTGAGATGGAGTTCTGGTTCGCCATCATTAAAGTGGTTGCGGTCATTGGCATGATCCTGTTCGGCGGCTGGCTGCTGTTCAGTGGTCATGCCGGTCCGCAGGCGACAGTACGCAACCTGTGGGAACAGGGCGGCTTCTTCCCGCATGGCATTGGCGGCCTGGTCACCGTCATGGCGATTATCATGTTCTCATTCGGGGGTCTGGAGCTGGTGGGTATCACCGCAGCTGAAGCGGATAACCCGGAAGTGAGCATTCCAAAAGCGACCAACCAGGTGCTGTGGCGTATCCTGATTTTCTACATTGGTTCGCTGGCGGTCCTGCTGTCACTGATGCCGTGGACCCGCGTCACCTCAGAAGTCAGCCCGTTCGTCTTTATCTTCCACGAACTGGGCGATGCCATGGTGGCGAATGCGCTTAACGTGGTGATCCTGACGGCTGCCCTGTCGGTCTATAACAGCTGCGTTTACTGTAACAGCCGCATGCTGTTTGGTCTGGCACAGCAGGGCAATGCGCCGAAAGCACTGCTGAAAGTCGATCGTCGCGGTGTACCGGTGTTAACGATTCTGGTCTCTGCTGTGGCTACTGCGCTGTGTGTGCTGATCAACTACCTGATGCCGGGCGAAGCGTTTGGCCTGCTGATGTCGCTGGTGGTCTCTGCACTGGTCATCAACTGGGCGATGATCAGCCTGGCGCACCTCAAGTTCCGTCGTAAGAAAGATCAGCAGGGCGTCACAACCCGCTTTAAAGCGCTGCTCTATCCGGCAGGTAACTGGATTTGCCTGATCTTCCTGGCAGGGATTCTGGTACTGATGGCGACCACGCCGGGCATGGCGATCTCCGTCTGGCTGATCCCGGTCTGGCTGGTCATTCTGGGTATTGGTTACTTTATTAAAAACCAGACGCAGAAAGCCTGATGCTCTACTACGTGCTGCAACCTCTCAGGGAGGTTGCAGCACGTACCTCTGATGCCCGATCCAGCTCACACTTCTCTTCCCGCACCTGTTTTGTCCATCTTCATGACGAATTTCTCCCGTTCATCTCACTGATTTCCTGACAATACTTCCTGTTCACACTGGATGCGCAGGAATAAACCATGAAAGGTACAGCTCTCCCGTTTCGGGAAAAACTGGGATATGGCATGGGTGATGCCGGATGCAACATGATTGGCGGTGCCATCATGCTGTTCCTGAACTACTTCTATACCGATGTTTTCGGCCTTGCTCCGGCGCTGGTGGGAACCCTGCTGCTTTCGGTCAGGGTGCTGGATGCGGTTACCGATCCGATTATGGGCGCCATCGCCGATCGCACCCAGAGTCGCTGGGGCCGTTTTCGTCCCTGGCTGCTGTGGGTTTCCGTTCCCTATGTGGTCTTCAGCGTTCTGATGTTCACCACACCAGACTGGACCTATCACAACAAGGTCATCTGGGCGTTCGTCACCTACTTCCTGATGTCACTGACGTATACCGCGATTAATATTCCTTATTGCTCTCTGGGTGGCGTGATTACCAACGACCCTGGTGAACGCGTCTCCTGCCAGTCCTACCGTTTTGTCATGGTCGGTATCGCCACGCTGATACTTTCTCTGTCGCTGCTGCCGATGGCGGAGTGGTTTGGTGGGGAAGATAAAGCGCGCGGCTACCAGATGGCGATGGCGGTGCTGGCCACGATTGGTCTGGCGATGTTTCTGTTCTGCTTTGCCACAGTTCGTGAACGTATCCGCCCTGCTGTACCGAGCAATGATGACCTGAAAAAAGATCTGCGTGACGTCTGGAAGAATGACCAGTGGGTGCGCATTCTGCTGCTGACCTTCTGTAACGTCTGTCCTGGCTTCATCCGCATGGCAGCCACCATGTATTACGTCACCTGGGTCATGGGTCAGTCCACGCACTTCGCCACGCTGTTTATCAGCCTGGGCGTGATTGGCATGATGTTCGGCAGCACGCTGGCGAAACTGCTCACCGATCGCTGGTGCAAACTCAAAGTCTTCTTCTGGACTAATATCGCATTGGCGCTCTTCTCCTGCGGCTTTTACTGGATCGATCCTCACGCCACGGTGATGGTCGTAGTGGCTTACTTTGTGCTGAATATCCTGCATCAGATCCCTTCTCCGCTGCACTGGTCGCTGATGGCGGATGTGGATGACTACGGCGAGTGGAAAACCGGCAAGCGCATCACCGGCATCAGCTTCTCCGGCAACCTGTTCTTCCTCAAGGTGGGACTGGCAGTGGCCGGTGCAATGGTCGGCTTTCTGCTGTCGATCTATGGCTACAATGCGGGTGCTAAACAGCAGTCCCCTGAAGCGATTAACGGCATCATGCTGCTCTTCACCATCATTCCAGGCGTCGGCTATCTGATTACCGCCGGCGTGGTGCGGCTGATGAAGGTCGACCGCAAAATGATGATTACCATCCAGCAGGATCTCGCGCTGCGCCGCGAAAACTTCCACGAGTTACACGCTGTTCGCCTGCGCGACGGTGCTGCTACGCCAACCGGAGATGTTAAATGACTGCAATCCTGCCGAATCCTTTTATTGAGCAGCGCGCCGACCCCTTTATCCTTCGCCATGAACAGCACTACTACTTTGTGGCATCAGTACCGGAGTATGACCGGCTGGAGATCCGACGCGCCACAACGCTGGCTGGCCTGCGCAGCGCCGAGCCGGTCGTGGTCTGGCGCAAGCCTGATAGCGGCCCCTGTAGCGAGTTAATCTGGGCACCCGAATTGCACTACATTGACGGCCAGTGGGTTATCTATTTCGCAGCAGCGCCGACGCGGGAGATCAAAGAGGGACTGTTTCAGCACCGGATGTATGCGCTGGTGTGTGAGGCGGCAGATCCATTGCAGGGCGAATGGCAGCCCTGCCGCCGGGTTTTCAGCCAGCTCGACAGCTTCTCTCTGGATGCCACGCACTTCGTACATCAGGGCAAAAACTGGTATCTCTGGGCGCAAAAAGATCCCGTGATTCCCGGCAACTCTAATCTCTACCTGGCTGAGCTGCTGAATCCCTGGACGCTGAAAGGTACACCGGTGATGCTGAGTCGGCCAGAATATGAGTGGGAGTGCGCAGGGTTTAGCGTGAACGAAGGTCCGGCGGTGATTCGTCACAGCGATCGGCTGTTCGTGACCTACTCCGCCAGCGCTACCGATGAAAATTACTGTCTGGGGATACTGTCGATTGCCGCTGATGCCGATCCGCTTGATGTCACCGCCTGGCAAAAATCGGCACGCCCGGTCTTTGTATCCAGCTGGGACAACCATCAGTATGGGCCAGGCCACAACAGTTTTACCCAGGATGAGGCGGGACGCGACGTGCTGGTTTATCACGCGCGTAACTACACTGAAATTGAGGGCGATCCGTTGTGGGATCCGAACCGCCACACCCGACTGAAATATTTCAGCTGGCGGGAAGATGGCACGCCCGATTTTGGCGTGCCACCTGCCGATTACACCAGCGTGCCGTAAATCGTCAGCAACGCAACGGCAACCACCAGCACCAGTGAAGTGCGTTTCGCTAACGCCACGGCAACCCGTGGCGTTTCTACTTTATCGGTGTGCGGATCGCGTGACAGGGAGAACTGCGCCAGCGTCGTCAGCACCTGATACTGAGAACGGTGACGATCAGTCAGCGAAGCAAACCACGCAGGCAGCGCTTTTTCGCCGTGGCCCAGCAGCGCGTAAGCCACCCCCGCCAGCCGCACCGGGATCCAGTCGAGAAGATGCAGTATCGCATCCACGCCAGACTGCGAACGCGCCATCGGTGTACCATGTTTTGCCAGCCAGCCTTGCCAGGCTCGCAGAAACGCATAACCCACCAGCAGCACCGGACCCCACGGCCCTCCCACCACCAGCCAGAACATCGGCGCAAGGTAGAAGCGGAAGTTTATCCAGATCAGTGCATTCTGCAGTTCACGCAGGAACTCGCGTTCGCTGCATTCTACCGGCACGCCATGAATCAGCGTCAACTCAGCCGCCATCGCCTGATGCGCCGCGTCGTCGTCATGACTGGCTGCTTTCAGATAGCTATGGTAGTGCTGACGCACCGAACCGGCACCGATGCAGAGCAAGCCGGCGACGATCCAGAACAGTAATTGCAGTATACCAAACAGCAGCCCTTTCAGCGCCCAGATGACCAGCGCAGTCAGCGCCATCGCCAGCACAGTCATTAGCAGAGTACGCATCATGGAGAAATGTCGGCGATGCCGAAAAATCGGCTCCAGCCGGTGTTCGAGCTGCCAGTGCTCGCCCAGTTTAAACAGGCGCTCCCAGCCTAAAACCAACAACAAGGTAAACAACGTCATACTGACTCCGCAAAAATCAGGATTTTTGCTGCGTTAACAGCTGTTTGTAGTAGTCCCAGTCAAAAGCAGGTCCGGGATCGGTCTTTCGTACCGGCGCGATGTCACTGTGCCCCGTAATACGTGAAGGCGTTAACGGGTAATGCTGCAGCAGCAACAGGGTTACCTGCTGCAGGGCCCGATATTGCGCTTCGCTATAGGGCTCACTGTCTGTTCCTTCCAGCTCAATCCCTATAGAGAAGTCGTTGCAGTTTTCACGTCCTTCAAACTGCGAAATGCCTGCATGCCAGGCACGTTTATGAAAAGGGACATACTGCACGATCTCCCCGTCACGACGAATCAGGCAGTGTGCCGCGACTTTCAGCGCGGCGATATCCGCAAAATAGGGATGAGCATCCGGCGGAAGTGTGCCGGTGAACAGCTTGTCGATCCACGGCCCGCCAAATTCACCGGGTGGCAGGCTGATATTGTGAATCACCAGCAGTGAAGGCGCTTCATTGTCTGGCCGTTCATTGCAATGCGTTGACGGCACGTGACGCGCTCCGGTCAGCCAGCCCTGTTCGATTTTCATACCCATTTTCCTTGTTTCAGCTGGCTGAGAATAGCATGAATAATAAAGGATTCTTGCCTCTTAGTGTGCCGGTTGGGTCACATGACAACGCTGCGTGTTAAGGATACTAAACAAAATACGATTCGTTGCTGGAACCTGATGGCGGTTCAGGCTATTGTGTCACCCTCTGTCATTTCTCGTTCTGGAGTAAAACACCTATGTCATCTCGTGGTTATGATCCTGACAGCCGCCGTCAGGCACTCATCAAACGCATTGAAAGTGACATCCCGGATGCGGTTGCACTGGCGTTAAAAGAGGATCTTGGTGGAGAGATCGACGCTGACCGGGATATTACTGCCCAGTTGTTACCTGCCGATATCCAGGCTCATGCGCAGGTCATTACCCGTGAAGCGGGTGTTTTCTGTGGTAAACGCTGGGTGGAAGAAGTCTTCATTCAACTCGGCTCGCACGCGACACTGAGCTGGCATGTCGAAGATGGTGATCAGATCGAGGCAGACCAGCTGCTGTTTGAAATCGAGGGTCCTGCCCGACTGCTGCTGACTGCGGAGCGTACCGCGCTTAATTTTGTGCAAACACTCTCGGGCGTTGCCACCGAAGTCAGCCGCTATGTCGCACTGCTGGCGGGAAGCCAGACACAGCTGCTGGACACGCGTAAAACCCTGCCCGGATTGCGGACCGCGCTTAAATATGCCGTGCTCTGTGGCGGTGGCAGCAATCATCGCCTGGGCCTCTCAGATGCCTACCTGATTAAAGAGAACCATATTATTGCCAGCGGCTCAATTGCGCAGGCAGTGGAAAGAGCGCAATGGCTGCAACCCGATGTGCCGGTTGAAGTTGAAGTGGAATCACTGGAAGAGTTGCGTCAGGCGCTGGAAGCCGAAGCCGATATTGTGATGCTGGATAACTTCAGCCTGGAAGAAATGCGTACCGCCGTCGACATCAACCAGGGTCGGACGCTGCTGGAAGTCTCCGGTAACGTTACCGAAACAACCCTGCCGCAGATCGCTCTGACCGGCGTGGACTATGTCTCTGTTGGCGCACTGACCAAGCATGTGCGGGCGCTGGATCTCTCTATGCGTTTCAAACAAAAGTAGACTGCGCCACCGTAACCCGACCCGACGATTTTGCGACCCCGCTTCCGGCGCAGTTTCGACTGCGCTGCAATCCTGAAATCTGTTCACACCACACTTTCCAGTTTTCCCCTCTCTGACTGTCTTTTACTGCTACTGATTTTTAACCTGTCGCCTTCTTAAACAGGAGACGATGTGATGAATCATCAACGTGGATTTACGCTGGTTGAATTGATGATTGTGGTCGGTATTGTGGCGATCTTAAGTGCCATCGGCTTGCCCGCTTATCAAAATTATCTGCAGCGCGCTGCCCTCACCGACATGTTGCAAACAATGGTGCCGTTTAAAACTGCGGTAGAGCTCTGCGCCATGGAGCGTGGTGGCCCAACCCAGTGTCATGCAGGAGAAGCGGGCATTCCGGCAGCCAGAGGATCGCGCTATGTCTCGGCACTGAGCGTGACCAACGGTGTGATTGCATTGACTGGCCAGGAAAGTCTCAATGGCCTGAGCGTTGAAATGCTGCCGGTCTGGGACAGCACGGATGGCGGCATCAGATGGCAACGCAGTTGCACCAGTAGCAACAATAGCCTGCGCGACAATTGTCAGGATCAGTTCCGCTTTGCAGATAAAGGGGCCAGCGATGAACAAGCCTGATGAAGCGATCGCGGCTTTATGTCAGCGCTATCGCGCCCTGGTGTTACACCATGATGCCAGTCAGCTGCGTGTGGCCGTCGCAGAAAGCGTGCCGCCCGGACTGGCTGAAGCGCTTCATTTTGCCAGCCAGTGTAAGATTGAGATCGAATGCTGGCCGCAGGCCCGGCTCGACCAGCTTCGGCATGCCGACACACCGCTGGTGGCGCGTGAAGAGGCGCCTGCAGAGTCAGCGATTGAGGCAACACAGCTGATCCTGCGTCAGGCGCTCGAACGCCGCGCCTCCGATGTGCATATCGAACCCTGCCGCGAGGGTTTACGCGTGCGACTGCGCATTGATGGCGTACTGCATCCGCTCTCTTCATTACCTGCCACTCAACCTGCGGCGCTGCTGGCACGACTGAAGATTCTCGGCGGGCTGGATATCGCCGAACGACGGTTACCACAGGATGGTCAGTTCAGCATGGAGATCGCCGGTAAACCCGCCTCGTTTCGTCTGGCCACGTTGCCCATCTACGGCGGGGAGAAAGCCGTAGTCAGGCTATTGCAGAGTGAAAGCGCGGCGCTGTCACTGGATAAGCTCGGTTTACCCACTGCGCAGCTACGTCTGTTCTGCGCTGCGCTGGCCCAGCCGCAGGGATTGATTCTGGTGACGGGCCCCACCGGCAGCGGCAAGACATTCACGCTCTACAGCGGGCTTAGTGCGCTGAATAAGCCTGAAAAAAATCTCTGCAGCGTTGAGGATCCGATTGAGATCCCACTGCCGGGCATCAATCAGACGCAGATCCATGCTAAAAACGGGCTCGATTTTAACCGCGTGCTGCGGGCGCTGCTGAGACAGGATCCCGACGTCATCATGGTGGGCGAAATTCGCGATGCCGAAACGGCAGAGATTGCGGTTAAAGCAGCACAAACCGGACATCTGGTCCTTTCCACGCTGCACACTAACTCCACCGCCGAGACGCTGACCCGGCTTCGACAGATGGGAATTCCCGGTTATCTGCTTGGGTCAGCACTGAAATTGATCGTTGCTCAGCGTCTGGTCAGACGCCTCTGCCCTCACTGCCGTCAGCCTGCTCAGGCAGTGGCACACTATCCTCCGGAACTCTGGCCTGGCACCCTGCAAACCTGGCGTGCCCCAGGCTGCGACCACTGCTTTTCCGGCTATTTTGGCCGGCTGGCGCTGTTTGAACTACTGCCCATTAATGCCAGACTGCAAAATGCGATCGCCGCCGAGATGCCGCTGGAGAATCTGCTGAATCTGGCGAAACAGCAGGGATTGCGCACCCTGCTGGTTTCCGGTTTAGAGGCGGTAAGTCGGGGCGATACCTCCCTGGAGGAGATGCAACGGGTGATTGGGCTGGACGATGGCTAATGCCTCTTTATTCAGCTGGCAGGCGGTCGACAGTCAGGGTCAGTTACTCAGCGGTCAGCTACTGGCTATCGACAGTGACAATCTGCTGCTGATGCTGGCGCAGCGTGATCTTTTGCCGGTGAGCTGGAAGCGTGAAAAAGTCTGGCGTCCGAGGGACTGGAAGTGGCAGCACAAAACCGATCTCATTCGCCAGCTGGCCACCTTGCTCAAAGCGGGCCTGCCGCTGGCAGAGAGTCTGGTTTTGCTGGCGGAGGGGCAGCCGCATGCTGGCTGGCGGGCCCTGATGCTAGCTCTGCATCATCGGGTACTCAGCGGTGCGCCTTTTTCACAGGCTTTGCGTGAATGGCCGCAGATCTTTCCGGCACTCTATCCGTCCCTGATGGAGGTAGGTGAGCTCACCGGTCAGCTGGATGTCTGTTGCAGCGAACTGGCTCAGCAGCAGATCCGCCAGCAGCAGTTATGGCATCAGGTGGGTAAAGCGCTGCGCTATCCTCTTTTTATTCTGCTGGTGGCGATGGCTGTCACCTGCGGCATGCTGCTGTTCGTGCTGCCGGAGTTCGTTACGGTTTATGACGCCTTTGATGCGCCCCTGCCCGCCTTTACCGCAGCGGTAATGCAGTTATCTGCCGCGCTTCAGGAATGGGGAGGCGTGCTGGCCCTGGGTATTTCGCTGATGCTGACTGGATGGCATCAGCTGCGACGACGCTCTGAGGGCTGGCAACGCCGTGAGCAGGCATTTTTCCTGCGCATCCCGCTGCTTTCCGGATTGTGGCGCGGCACACAACTGACGCAGATCTATACCATTCTGCATCTCACACAGAGCGCCGGGTTAACGCTGTTACAGGGGCTATCCGCCGTTAAGGTAACATTCTCCTCATTGCTCTGGCGGGACGCGATAGCCGGACTGCAGCAACATATTGCTGAGGGAAGTCCTCTGCATCAGGCGCTGATGCAGCATCCGTTGTTCACGCCATTATGTGGTCAGCTGATTCGCGTCGGTGAGGAGGCGGGCGCCCTGGATTTGATGCTGGCACGTCTGGCTGAATGGCATGAGGCCGAAACGCGAGAGCGCGCTGACACACTGGCGGCTTCGCTGGAACCGATGATGATGATGGTGATTGGCGGCATTGTTGGCACACTGGTGATTGCCATGTATCTGCCGGTCTTCGGGCTGGGTGATGCGATGCATTAGGGGCGCACGCTGCGCCCCGGATGGCTATCGGTTAAATACCCGGTTCTCCTGCTCGTTAACCCGAATAAAGGTCGTGCGTTTGGTCAGCTCTTTCAGGCGCTCGGCCCCTACGTAAGTGCAGGCGGAACGCAGCCCACCCAGGATATCGCGTGCTGTCTCCGCCACCGGACCTCTTAAGGGCAGCTTGACCGTTTTGCCTTCTGCCGCACGGTACTGCGCAACACCACCAACGTGACGCTTCATCGCCGATTCGGAACTCATGCCATAAAAGAGCATGGATTTTTCGCCATTCTCTTCAACAACCTGCCCTTCGCACTCATCATGTGCCGCCAGCATGCCACCCAGCATCACGAAGTCAGCACCGCCGCCAAAGGCTTTGGCGATATCCCCCGGCACTGAACAACCGCCATCACTGACAATCTGTCCGCTTAAACCATGCGCCGCATCAGCACACTCGATAACGGCAGAAAGCTGCGGATAACCTACACCGGTTTTTACCCGGGTTGTGCAGACCGAACCCGGGCCAATGCCCACTTTGACAATATCCGCGCCGGAAAGAATCAACTCTTCCACCATTTCGCCCGTGACGACATTACCGGCACAGATTGTTTTAGAGGGGAAAGTTTCACGCGCGCGTTGCAGAAAATCGACAAAATGTTGTGAGTAACCGTTGGCCACGTCGATGCAGATAAACTGCAGATCGTCTGACAGCGCCATAATGGCGACCAGTTTACTGAGATCGGACTCTGAAGTGCCGGTGGAGACCATAACATGTTTAAGGCATGTCGCAGGCACGCGCTGAATGAACGCGCGCCAGTCATCAACGCTGTAATGTTTGTGGACTGCAGTAAGGATATTGAAGCTGGCGAGCGCCTCGGCCATCGAAAATGTGCCGACGGTATCCATATTGGCGGCGATGATGGGTACGCCGCTCCAGCTCAGGCCCGAATGTCTGAAGGTAAAGCTGCGTTCCAGCTCAACCTGTGAGCGACTTTGCAGCGTGGAGCGTTTGGGACGGATTAAGACATCTTTAAAGCCCAGTTTCAGATCTTCTTCAATACGCATAAATAGTGTCCTGGTAAGTGGCAACGAATCGTCGTTCGCGAAGTAAGCACAGCTCCAGTGGCGTTATGATACGCGCCTCTCGCTGTGCGACAAGACTGCGAATTTCACTTTATTTACGCTACAATCCGTTAAATTTAGTTGTGATTTATCGGTGTGATCTGACACCCATTTTTGCCTTTTTTAGTCAGATCATTACCCTGAACCCATGTCGTAAAAGAAGTCAGGTGAGAAACATGCCCTATATCGTCGCGCTTACAGGGGGGATCGGCAGTGGAAAGAGTACGATTGCCCAGGCATTCGCCGCGTCTGACGTGGACATTATTGATGCTGACCTGATTGCCCGTGAAGTTGTTGAACCCGGCACGCCCGCTTTGCAGGCTATAAAGGGGCGCTATGGCGCGTCGATAGTGACGGAGCAGGGCATGCTTGATCGTAAACAGCTTCGCGACATTATTTTCCAGAAGCCGGAAGAGAAAAGCTGGTTAAACGCACTGCTTCATCCGCTGATAAACGCCCGGACGCGACAGCTGATCGCCCAGGCCACCTCACCTTATGTGCTCTGGGTAGTGCCATTACTGGTGGAAAATCAATTACAGCACCAGGCTGATCGGGTACTGGTGGTGGATGTTGATGAGGCAACGCAGTTAGCGCGGACTCAGCAGCGTGACCATCTTTCCGTCGAACAGGCGAAACGTATTCTTGCCGCACAGGCCACGCGCCAGCAACGCCTCGCCTGTGCCGATGACATTATTGATAACAGCGGCGAGCCCGACGACGCCCTGCCACAGGTTGCCGAACTCCATCAGCGCTATCTCAGGCTGGCGGCAACGAAACAGGATTAATACCATGAGTACACCCGTTCTGTTTGAACACCCACTGAATGAAAAAATGCGAACCTGGTTGCGGGTTGAATTTTTGATTAATCAGTTAGATGAAACCACGCCACTGGATAAAACCGTTAATGCGCTGACCTTTTTTCGCCTGATTGGCGAGTTGCTCGACATTTTCGAGCGCGGCGATATGCGGACTGAACTGTTGAAAGAGCTGGAGCGTCAGCAGCAAAAATTACGTGCCTGGGCTGATGTGCCGGGTGTCGACATGACGCTGGTGGATGCTCTGCACGATAAACTAAAAATTCAGTCAACGCAGTTGATGAATGCCCCGCGTATGGGGCAACAGCTCCGTGAAGATCGTCTGATTGCCCTGGTGCGCCAGCGACTCAGCATTCCCGGCGGATGCTGCAGCTTTGATTTGCCAGGCCTGCACATCTGGCTCCATCTGCCGCAGGAAACACGCGATGCGCAGGTCGAAGCCTGGATGCAGACGCTCGCGCCCCTGCATCATGCGCTGGCGATGATACTGGATCTGATCCGCCAGTCCGGCGCATTCCATATGCAGACCAGTCTGAACGGTTTTTATCAGGATAATGCCGAGGGTGCCGATCTGCTGCGATTGCAGTTATCGCTGGACGATGCCCTCTATCCACAGGTGTCCGGACATAAAAGCCGCTACGCCATCCGTTTTATGCCATTTGATAGTGAGCGCGGTGAAGTTCCGGCCCGCCTTAACTTCCAGTTGGCCTGTTGTTAGAGGTAAACATGCAGCAAGAAGTCATGACCGTTTCCTGTCCGCAGTGCGGCAAAGATGTCATCTGGGATGAGCTCAGCCCGTGGCGCCCTTTTTGCAGTAAGCGCTGTCAGCTTATTGATTTAGGCGAGTGGGCCGCAGAAGAGAAACGCATTCCCAGCAGCGACGATATGAACGACAGTGACAACTGGAGTGAAGAAGAGCGCTGATAACAGGATGGGGCGCGCTGCCCCATCCACTCAGAGTTCGCCGGCGACCAGACGCGCAATCAGCTGATGATTCGCTGGCGGAAACTCCTCCGCGACCAGCGCATGCTGATCAACCCAGCGCTGCGGTTGCCCCTCTTTGCCCCACGGCTCCCCTTTCCACCCTTCAACCAGAAAGAAGTGCAGCGTTACGCGCAGATCGTCATAGCTGTGATCTGCATGACCAATCGGGCGAGCCTCGGTGACATCGATCCCGGTTTCTTCCTGGAGCTCCCTTATGAGTCCCTGTTCGGCGCTTTCGCCCGCTTCAATCTTACCGCCAGGAAACTCCCACTTATTTGCCATATAAGAGGTCGATGCGCGCTGGGCAAGGAAAATCTGTTTATTGGCATTGCGAATGATGCCAACTGCAACCTGCAGGTGCTTCATGAAGACTATCCGGTAGTAATGGTGAATGAAGGCTAATTTTAGAGCATGCCGTAACGGAAGTTAACCGCTTTAGCTCAGCATGGGCATAGTCATCGTAGTGGCAAAGGCCATAAAAAAAGGAGCCAGCGGCTCCTTTTTTATCAGCATTTAGCCTCAGGCGATACGGCCATGACACTGCTTATACTTTTTACCGGAACCACATGGGCAGGGATCGTTGCGGCCCACTTTGCGTTCTCCACTTTGCTCAGCCACAGGCTCAGCTGCCAGCAGATCTTCTTCCACATGGCTCAGCTGCTGTTGCTGTGCCAGACGTTCAGCTTCTTCGCGACGCTGTTGCTCCATCGCTTCAACTTCTTCTGGCATGCGCACCTGAACTTTGCTCAGCGTACTGATCACTTCATACTTCAGTGATTCAAGCATTGCGGCGAACATGGCAAAGGATTCACGCTTGTACTCCTGCTTTGGATCTTTCTGCGCATAGCCGCGCAGATGGATACCCTGGCGCAGATAGTCCATCGCTGCCAGATGCTCTTTCCACAGAGAGTCCAGCGTCTGCAGCATCACGCCTTTTTCGAAGTTGCGCATCATTTCCGCGCCCACGATCTCTTCTTTCTCTGCGTAGCTTTCCATGGCATGGGTCATGATGCGTTCACGCAGCACTTCTTCATGCAGATCGGGCTCTTTGTCCAGCCACTCTGCAATCGGCAGGTTAAGATCGAAGTCAGTGCGCAGACGCTCTTCCAGGCCAGGCACGTCCCACATTTCTTCCAGCGACTGTGGCGGAATGTAGGTATCGATAGTGGCTTTGTAGACATCGTGGCGAATACTGTTGATGGTTTCGCTCACATCAGACACATCCAGCAGCTCATTACGCTGACTGTAGATCGCACGACGCTGGTCGTTAGCCACATCATCATATTCCAGCAGCTGCTTACGGATATCGAAGTTACGGCTTTCGACTTTACGCTGCGCGTTGGCAATCGCTTTAGTCACCCACGGGTGCTCAATCGCTTCGCCTGGCTTCATGCCCAGTTTACGCATCATATTTGACACGCGGTCTGAGGCGAAAATACGCATCAGCGCATCTTCCATCGACAGGTAGAAACGAGAAGAACCGGCGTCACCCTGACGACCTGCACGACCACGCAGCTGGTTATCGATACGACGGGATTCGTGACGCTCGGTACCCACGATGTGCAAACCACCTGACGCCAGCACCGCGTCATGACGAATCTGCCAGGCCGCTTTAATCTCTTCGATTTGCGCTTCGGTTGGCTCTTCCAGTTCGGCCACTTCAGCGTGCCAGCTACCGCCCAGCATAATGTCCGTACCACGTCCGGCCATGTTGGTCGCGATAGTGACCGCGCCCGGTTGACCAGCCTGCGCCACGATGTCCGCTTCGCGGGCGTGGAATTTGGCGTTCAGGACGTTATGTTTGATACCGGCGCGGGTCAGTTCATTAGAGACCACTTCTGATTTTTCAATCGAGATGGTGCCCACCAGTACCGGCTGTCCATTGGCTGTACGCTCACGGATATCTTCGATAATCGCATCGATCTTCTCTTTCTCTGTCATGTAGACCAGGTCAGCCAGATCTTTACGCACCATCGGACGGTTAGTCGGCACGACAATGGTGTCGAGCTTGTAAATAGAGCTGAATTCGAACGCTTCGGTATCAGCAGTACCGGTCATACCGGCCAGCTTTTCGTAAATACGGAAGTAGTTCTGGAAGGTAATAGAGGCCAGCGTCTGGTTCTCGTTCTGGATCTCTACGCCTTCTTTCGCTTCAATCGCCTGATGCAGACCATCTGACCAGCGACGACCCTGCATGGTACGGCCGGTGTGTTCATCAACGATTACCACTTCGCCATCTTTCACGATGTAATCAACATCGCGGGTAAAGAGTGCATGCGCGCGCAGTGCCGCAGTGACATGGTGCATCAGCATGATGTTGGTCGGCGAGTAGAGTGACTCGCCCGCTTCCATAATGCCCTGGCTGACCAGCAGCTCTTCCACTTTCACCAGACCGCGTTCAGACATATGAGCCTGACGCGCTTTCTCATCGACCCAGAAGTCGCCTTCACCCTGATGGGTTTCGGTATCTTCTTTATCCTGGCGAACCAGGTGAGGGATGATCTTGTTCACTTTGGTGTAGAGATCAGAACTGTCTTCTGCCGGACCGGAGATGATCAGCGGTGTACGCGCTTCATCGATCAGGATGGAGTCGACCTCATCCACCAGCGCATAGTGCAGTTTACGCTGTACGCGCTCTTCCGGGCTGAACGCCATGTTGTCACGCAGGTAGTCGAAGCCATACTCGTTGTTGGTGCCGTAGGTAATGTCTGCTGCATATGCTTCACGCTTCGCCACAGCCGGCAGGCCCGACATGTTGATACCAATCGTCAGACCCAGGAACTCAAACAGTGGTCGGTTGTTTTCCGCATCACGCTGTGCCAGATAGTCGTTGACGGTCACCACGTGAACACCTTTACCAGACAGCGCATTCAGGTAGGCTGGCAGCGTTGCGGTCAGGGTTTTACCTTCACCGGTACGCATCTCAGCGATGCAGCGGTCGTTCAGCACCATGCCGCCGATCAGCTGCACATCAAAGTGACGCATACCGAACACACGTTTACTCGCTTCACGTACGGTCGCGAACGCTTCCGGGATCAGACTTTCCAGCGATTCGCCTTTTTTCAGACGCTCGCGGAACAGGTCGGTTTTAGCTTTCAGTTCATCGTCAGAGAGCTTCTCAAAATCAGGCTCCATCTTATTGATGACATCTACCACCTTGCGCATACGACGCAGCGTACGATCGTTACTGCTACCAAAAACCTTGGTTAATATTTTGCTAAACATAATAAATATATTCTCAATTCAGCCGGAATATTCCGGACTGCGAAATCTAAACAGAGTGAGTAAAACCAATACTATTAGCAGAACAATCGGGCGGGTCCGGCGCGGATGCCATGCACACTGGCATGCCATTCTACCCATGAACGGGTAACGGCCATGAAGAGAGGCGGTGTTGCCATCTGCTGCGGTGCGGTATGCAGCGCAGAATGCGATGTCAGTAAATTATGCAGTGAGTCAATAAGCGCCAGCTTTTGGGCCGCCAGCGGTAACTGCTGTTGTTCCGCCTGCGCCTGGGGAGCAAGCGTGAAAGAGAGGTGACGAATAACGGTGCGGATGGCGTGCTGATGCCAGTAATCCACGCTGAAGCTCGGGCGCCGTGACGCTTCCTGGAGCCGGATTAAATGATCAAAGCGTGTGGCATTGCCAAGAAAGAGGCTGCTGGCTGGCGATTCAGAGGACGCGTTGGGTTCGGCGCTTTGCGCACAGGCTGGCAGGCCAAAGCTGGCCGCTACCATCCCTAACAGGAGATGAGGCCAGAAATAGCGTCTACCTAATTGTCGCCAGCGCTGAAGAATCCCGATCACAACCTTTCCATCGCGCACGCTCTGTTGCGCTCTTGTTTTCGTGTACCCGCCGCGAGCCGCAACGGATTTCGGCCTGTAAAAGCGCCACAGATAGTAACATTAATGTGGGGCATCCACACCTGGGATTAAAGTGGCGGTGTGAGAAAACGCGTGTGATTGTTCAGCAATTCAGCAGAACAGACAATGTGTTGCGAGCGACGTCGCAATCGTCAGGAGTATGACAGAAAGCCATAAAAAAACGGCTGGCGCCGCTGACCGGAGAGGGTGTCAGCATAACCAGCCGTTTCACGTTCTGGGGTAGTTAAGCCAGAACCAGATTCGGTGCTTTGAATGCCACTGGCAGTTCAGCTTCGTCTTCGAAGGTTGCCCATTCCCAGGCTTCCTGCTTAGCCAGAACCGCTTGCAGCAACTTGTTATTCAGCGCGTGACCCGATTTAAACGCAGAGAATGCGCCAATGATGTTGTGACCACACATAAACAAGTCGCCAATCGCGTCCAGCATTTTGTGACGAACAAACTCGTCCTCAAAACGCAGACCTTCTTCATTCAGTACGCGGAAATCATCCAGACCTATCGCACAATCTAAGCTACCGCCCAGGCACAGGCCTTTAGACTGCAGATATTCGATTTCACGCATAAAGCCAAATGTACGCGCCCGGCTGATTTGACGAACAAAGGCGTCAGCAGAGAAGTTCATCGCATAGCGCTGTGAGCTGGAGTCGATAGCCGGGTGTTTGAAGTCGATGGTGAAATCAAGCGAGAAACCGTTGTACGGTTTGATCTCGGCCCATTTGTCACCCTCTTCCACACGCACGGTCTGCTTAACACGCACAAATTTCTTCGCGCTGTTGAGCTGCTCGATACCCGCATCCATCAGCAGATAGATAAACGGTGCTGCGCTGCCATCCATGATCGGGATTTCCGGCGCATCGACTTCAACAATAATGTTGTCGATACCCAGACCCGCCAGGGCGGCATTGAGGTGTTCAACCGTTGAAATACGCACGCCTTCATCATTCACCAGGCAGGTACTCAGCATGGTGTCGCGCACGTATTTTGCATCAGCCGGAAAATCTACCGGTGGATTCAAGTCGGTGCGACGATAGATGACCCCGGTATTAGCCGACGCAGGGCGTAATGTCAGTGTGACTTTTTTGCCGGTATGTAAACCGACACCCGTCGCCTGAACAATACGTTTTAATGTCCTTTGTTTGATCATCGCATTATCTCGCAGTATCACCTTTCCGACCGCCAGTATACTTTACCAGCGGACAGACACTTTAGCACAAAGAGCGGATAATCCCAATTATAGGGTTAATCCTAATCGGCCTGCTTACGCAAAAAGGCCGGAATATCAAGATAGTCAGGCTCTTTGTTCGACTGCGCAGCCTGGTCGTTAACGACTTTGGCAGCTGGTTTTTGCTCCTGCGGCAGCGGTGACATACCGTGCTGCTGATAGCGATGATCCATCACTGGCTGGCTGGCTGGCTTGTTGGTGACCAGCGTGATTTCCGGACGTTTGTCCATGCCGATACCGGTTGCCACGACAGTGACGCGCAGTTCGTCATTCATTTCCGGATCCAGAGAGGTACCGATTACAACGGTTGCGTTGTCAGAGGCGAAGGCGCGGATAGTGTTACCCACGGTCTCAAACTCATCCAGACGCAGGTCGAAGCCCGCCGTAATGTTGACCAGCACGCCACGGGCGCCTGACAGATCAATATCTTCCAGCAGTGGGCTGGAGATCGCCATTTCAGCCGCTTCTTCCGCACGATCTTCACCGCACGCAACGCCTGAACCCATCATGGCATAGCCCATTTCGGACATCACTGTACGCACGTCAGCAAAGTCGACGTTCATCAGGCCCGGACGGGTGATCAGCTCGGCAATACCCTGGACTGCGCCTTTCAGCACGTCGTTAGCAGCGCCAAATGCATCCAGCAGGGAAATACCACGGCCCAGCACTTTCAGCAGCTTGTCGTTGGGAATAGTGATCAGTGAATCGACGTGCTTAGAAAGTTCAGCGATCCCCTGCTCAGCAAACGCCATGCGCTTTTTGCCTTCGAAGTTGAACGGCTTGGTAACAACGGCCACCGTCAGGATACCGAGATCCTTAGCCACTTCAGCAACTACAGGGGCTGCACCGGTACCGGTACCGCCGCCCATGCCTGCTGCGATGAAGACCATGTCTGCCCCTTCCAGCGCAGCCCGCAGTGCTTCGCGATCTTCTTCTGCTGAGTTACGGCCTACTTCCGGATTCGCACCCGCACCCAGACCTTTGGTAATGTTATTACCGATCTGAATGGTCTGGCCGACAGCTGTTTTACGCAGCGCTTGCGCGTCGGTATTCACAGCAAAGAATTCCACACCTTCGATACGTTCGCGTACCATGTGCTCTACGGCGTTACCGCCGCCGCCACCGACGCCGATGACTTTAATCACCGCGTCGTTGGTTAATTCCATAGGTTCAAACATGATTTCTCTCCGTTATGTGCCTGTCGCCTGGAGATCACTAAAGAAAACAGCATGATCCCCTTTCACAAAAATTAAAACTCTTTTTTTAACCAACTGTTAATACGCTTGAACCAGTTACCTACTGAGACCCGTTTTTCGGTCTCTGCATCACCGTTCATGTGCGACTCTTTGCCGTAATGCAACAGTCCCACGGCAGTGGAGTAGTACGATTCCTGCGCATAGTCAGTCAGGCCGGTAATATTCAGCGGCTGTCCGATACGCACCTGCGTATGGAATACGCGTTGCGCACAGGCCGCCAGTCCTTCAATTTGCGCTGCACCACCGGTCAGGACAATGCCTGCGGCTAAGTGATGCTTTACGCCCTGCTGACGCAGTTGTTCCTGTAACTGCAGAATCTCGTCATTAACCAGATTCAAAAGTTCGGTATAACGCGGCTCAATCACTTCCGCCAGCGTCTGACGTTGCAGGCTACGTGGTGGACGTCCGCCCACGCTCGGTACCTCAACGTTCTCATCTTTGCCGACAATCGAGCCCAGCGCGCAACCATGACGCACTTTAATCGCTTCAGCATCCGTTGGCGGTGTGCCAAACGCATAGGCGATATCGCTGGTGACAACGTTGCCTGCATACGGAATAACCTTAGTGTGCCGTAAAGCGCCGCCGGTATATACGGCTATGTCCATTGTACCGCCACCAATATCGACAACACACACGCCCAGCTCACGTTCGTCTTCAGTCAAAACGGCAAAACTGGAGGCGAGACCGGCAAAAATCAGCTGATCTACTTTCAGTCCGCAACGCTCAACGGCTTTAACGATGTTCTTCGCCATGTCGTTGTGGCAGGTGATCAGGTGCACTTTCGCCTGCATACGCACGCCAGAAAGCCCAACCGGATTCTTGATCCCTTCCTGATAGTCGATCGCGTATTCCTGAGGAATAACGTGCAGGATGCGATGCTCGTCGCGCACTCTCACCGATTTAGCGGTATGTACGACATTCTCTACATCATCCTGAGTCACTTCCTCTTCTGAAATCGGAACCATCCCGATTTCGTTCTGACAACTGATATGTTTGCCCGATAAAGCAAGGTAGACGGAGGAGATCTGGCAATCCGCCATCAGCTCAGCCTGATCGATGGCGCGCTGAACGCATTTCACCACCGACTCAAGATCGTTTACGCCACCTTTATCCATACCACGGGAAGGACAGCTGCCCACCCCAATAATGTTGACCATACCATCGGGCAGAATTTCCCCAACCAGGGCGGCAACTTTCGCAGTGCCGATTTCGAGTCCAACTACCAGTTTTCTGTCCGTTGCCTTGATCATTGTTGTTTAGCCTGTGCCTGGTTCTGTTGCTGATTACTGTCCTGTGGCTCCATCACGACCGGTGTCCAGCCAACAGAAGCGCCCGAGTCATATCGCAAATCCACGTAGCTGATACGTTTGCTCTCGTTCTGACCTTGCTGTTGCAGTACCGGGTAGAGCTCAATAAAGCGATTCAGTCGTTTCATGGTGTCGCTGCGTCCCAGTTCGATGCGTACATCATCACTGGTGACCAGCTGCCATGAACGACGGGCCGTCATTGACGCCACCTTCAGAGTAAACTTCCGGGCTTTTAGCACATCATCCATGCTGTGATAGCCTGCCAGGACCTCTTTTTCACTCCCTTCTGGCCCATACAGCATCGGCAGTGTCTCTTTGCCGACATGACTGGCGGGTACGCTGAAGGCGTTACCTTCTGCATCCACCATATGCAAATCGTTCCAGCGCGCCACCGGCGTATACTCCACCAGGTGGATCTTCAGCTCGTCCGGCCACTGCTTACGCACACTGACCTGCTTAATCCACGGCAACCGCTCAATCTGCTGCTGCAGAATGTCCACATTCTGTGACATAAACGTGCCGGGCGGACCCAGCGACAAAATCGCCTGTCGAATATCGTCGTGCGTGGTGTAATGCGTCTGTCCTGTCACCACCAGTTTTGACAACGGCAGCCGGGACGCATCGTTCATCCACTTCAGCACCACCAGCCCGCCGGCAACCATAATCCCGATAACGATCAGCAGGAAAAAAATGCCGAACAGTCGGGCACCGTTACTGCGCCCGGTGCGAATACGCTCCTGCGGTTCACGGTTTCGAACTCTCATCGCCGCCTGTGACATATCAGTCGGCCAGCTCCAGAATATGAGCAACCAGCTGCGGGAAGCTCATGCCCGCCTGTTTCGCTGCCATAGGGACCAGGCTGTGGCTGGTCATGCCCGGCGAGGTATTGGCTTCCAGTAACTGAAAGCGCCCTTCCCCGTCGGTCATCACATCAACCCGTCCCCAGCCACGACAGCCCAGCGCACGCCAGGCCGCCAGCACCAGCTGCTGCAATTCAGCTTCACGTTCAGCACTTAACTCGGCCGGACAGACGTACTGAGTATCGTCAGAAATGTATTTAGCTTCATAGTCATAGAACTCGCTGGCGCTCTTTATTTCTATTGAGGGCAGGATACGATCGCCCACAATCGCGACGGTATACTCCGCGCCGCTGAGAAACGCCTCGACCAGTACGTCATTGTCGTACTTAAACGCCATCTCCAGTGCCGCTGGCAGCGCGTGCAGATCGTTAACACGGCTGATGCCCACGCTGGAGCCTTCACAGGCTGGCTTCACAAACAGTGGCAGGCCAAGCGCTGCAATCGCCGCGTTGCTCTCCTCATCCAGCCCGCCCTCAAACTGCTGACGCGTCAGCCAGACAAATTTTCCTGATGGTAAACCACGACCCTGCCACAGCAGTTTGGTGCGCAACTTATCCATCGTCACCGCCGATGCCATCACGCCGCTGCCGGTGTAAGGCAGTTGCAGGAATTCCAGCACCGCCTGCATCGTGCCATCTTCACCGCCGCGACCATGTAGCGCGATAAAGGCTTTGGTGAACCCCTGCTCTTTCAGCGTCAGCACGGAGACATGGCGGGTATCGATGCCATGTGCATTGATACCCATTTCCCGCAATCCGGCAATCACGGCCTGACCCGAGTTGAGCGAAACCTCGCGCTCTGCCGACGTGCCACCCATTAATACTGCAACTTTATCCGCCATGACGATCCTCCGCTTTGCGTTCCGGCTGGAGCTTCGTGTCCGCCAGCTTGCGGGCAACCTTGCCGACGTTCCCGGCACCCTGTACCAGAATCAGGTCATTGCCTGACAGCAGCGGTGCAAGCATCTCCGGCAGTGCGTCATGTTCCGGCACCAGAATCGGATCGACCTTGCCCCGGTTACGAATGGCACGGCAGAGCGAACGACTGTCAGCGCCTGGAATCGCGGTCTCACCAGCGGAGTACACATCCAGCATCAGCAACACATCGACATGCGACAGTACGTTGGCGAAATCATCAAACAGATCGCGGGTACGGCTATAACGGTGCGGCTGAAACACCATCACCAGCTTTTTATCTGGCCAGCCTGCGCGCGCGGCTTTAATCGTCGCGTCAACTTCGGTTGGGTGATGACCGTAATCATCCACCAGCATCGCGGTGCCCGGTTGTCCATTGACCGGCTCGGTCGGGAATTCACCCAGCAGATCAAAGCGACGACCTGTGCCCTGGAAGCTCTCCAGTGCGGCCAGAATCGCATTGTCTTCGATGCCTTCTTCACTGGCGACGGCGACAGCGGCGGCTGCGTTCAGGGCATTGTGGCGGCCCGGCGCGTTCAGCGTAATCTGCAGCGGCGCTTTATCCTGACGAATCAGAGTGAAATGCCCCTGCGCACCACTCTGCTCGTAGTTTTCAATGCGCAGATCCGCATCGTCACTGAAACCGTACGTGGTGATATGACGGCCCACGCGAGGAAGCAGGTCACGAATAACTGCATCATCCACGCACATCACCGCACGACCGTAAAACGGCAGGTTGTGCAGGAAGTTAATAAAGGTCTGCTTCAGGTTCTCAAAATCGCCCTGATAGGTGTCCATATGGTCAGCTTCAATGTTGGTCACAATCGCCACCATCGGCTGCAGATGCAGAAACGACGCATCGCTCTCATCCGCTTCAGCAATCAGATACCGGCTGTTACCCAGACGGGCATGGGTTCCAGCTGCTTTAACCAGTCCGCCGTTAACGAAGGTCGGATCGAGACCCGCTTCCGCATAAATGCTCGACACCATCGCCGTCGTCGTCGTTTTGCCATGGGTCCCTGCAACGGCAATGCCGTGACGGAAACGCATCAGTTCAGCCAGCATCTCCGCGCGACGGATCACCGGAATGCGCTGTTCACGTGCCGCTACCAGTTCAGGGTTATCCTGCGAAACGGCGCTGGAGACCACGACCACGCTGGCATCGGTCACGTTTTCAGGGCGATGGTTAAAATAAATAGTGGCACCCAGCGCAATCAGATTCTGCGTCACCGGGTTAGGGGCCAGATCTGAACCGCTGATATGGTAGCCTTCATTTGCTAACACTTCGGCAATACCGCCCATGCCAGCACCGCCGATGCCGACAAAGTGGATGTGCCGGACGCGACGCATCTCGGGCACGATAGAACGCAGTTTTGCCAATTGTTGTGTATTCATCGCTCTCTGTTACCTGCTATTTCAGTTTGTACCCAGTCCGGGTACAGGTCAGACGCGCTGACCGGAATGATTACTTTGCGGCGCGAGCCACTTCCTGAGCCACTCGTTCAGTCGCATCGGGGATAGCCACCTGACGGGCCTGTTCAGCCATCGTCAGCAGTGTTGCACGATCCCAGTGGCGTAGCAGATCCGCTACAGCCTCCGCAGTAAATTGCGGCTGCTCAAAAATTCTGGCGGCGCCCGCTTTTTCCAGCGGCAGCGCGTTCCAGTACTGCTGGCGATCTTTGTGCTGAAACGGCACAAAAATGGCCGGTAAACCAGCGGCAGCAACTTCGCTCACGGTTAACGCACCGGAGCGGCATACCACCACATCAGCCCAGGCATAGGCAGCAGCCATATCATCAATAAATTCGGTCACTTTATGCTGCGTCTGACCGACCTGCTGATACGCTTTCTCTGTTTCAGGCAACGCCCCTTTACCGGTCTGATGCCACAGGGTGATCTCATCACCCACCAGCGCCGCAATCTGCGGTAGCGTCTGGTTCAGTATCCGTGCGCCCTGACTTCCACCAATCACCAGCACCCGAATCGGGCCATGACGGTCTGCCAGACGTTGCGCAGGTAAAGGCAGTGCCAGAACGTCAGTGCGAACCGGATTTCCTACCACGTCGGCGGCAGGAAACGCGCCCGGAAACGCCTGCAAAACTTTGGTGGCGATTTTCGCCAGCCATTTATTGGTCAGACCGGCAATACCGTTCTGCTCATGCAGCACAACCGGAATACCGCAGCTCCAGGCCGCTAAGCCGCCCGGACCGGAAACGTAGCCGCCCATGCCCAGCACGACATCCGGCTTCCACGCTTTCATGATGCGACGCGCCTGACGCCATGCATTGAAGATGCGCAGCGGTGCCAGCAGCAACGCTTTCATGCCCTTACCGCGTAGTCCGCTGATGCGGATAAAGTCGATTTCGATGCCGTGCTTCGGCACCAGATCGGCTTCCATACGGTCGGCGGTGCCTAACCAGCGAACCTGCCAGCCCTGTTCCATCAGGTGATGGGCGACAGCCAGACCGGGAAAGACATGTCCGCCGGTTCCGCCTGCCATCACCATCAATCGCTTACCGCTCATCGACCACCTCGGGTAAACGCCTGCGCTTTCGCCAGGCGCGTTTCATAATCTATGCGTAATAAAAAAACGATGGCGGTCGACATAATGATCAGACTCGACCCACCGTAACTGATCAGCGGTAAGGTCAGACCTTTGGTCGGTAACATACCCGCGGCAGCCCCGACGTTAACCAGCGCCTGGAAGCTGAACCAGACACCAATCGAACAGGCTAAAAAGCCGGAAAAACGCTGATCCAGTTCCAGAGCACGACGGCCAATCGACATCGCACGAAAAGCGACGAAGAATACCATTAAAAGTGCCAATACCACACCGACGTAGCCGAGTTCTTCCCCGATGATGGCGAAAATAAAGTCGGTATGGGCTTCCGGCAGATATTCCAGCTTTTGCACAGAGTTACCGAGCCCCTGCCCCCAGAATTCACCGCGACCAAATGCCATCAGCGACTGAGTCAGCTGGTAGCCGCTACCAAAGGGATCTTCCCACGGATTCCAGAACGACGTCACACGGCGCATACGGTAGGGTTCTGCAATGATCAGCAGAATTACCGCAAAAATGCCGGAGCCGATAATTGCCATGAACTGCCACAGCTTGGCACCTGCCAGGAACAGCATCGCCAGCGTAGTCACAAACAACACAACCACCGTACCGAGGTCCGGCTGTGCCAGCAGTAACACGGCCAGCACGACCATCACGCCCATCGGCTTACAGAAGCCCCAAAAGTTGTTACGCACCTCTTCCACTTTGCGCACCAGATAACTGGCGAGATAACAGAACAGAGAGAGCTTCGACAACTCAGCCGGCTGGATACGCAGTGGACCCAGTGCAATCCAGCGCGATGCACCGTTTACCGAGCTACCAACTACCAGAACAATCAGCAGCATCGCCACCGTGACCATCAGCATCACGTTGCTGTAGCGCTGCCAGAAATCCATCGGCACCCGCAACGTGACCAGTGCCATACCTAATGCCAGCACGATGTAGAAAGCATCACGCTTGGCGAAGTAAAAGAGATCGTCATTCAGACGCTGACCCACCGGCATTGATGCCGACGTCACCATCACAAAACCAATCACCGCCAGGCCCAGCGTGAGCCATAGCAGTGTGCGGTCATAGAGCACCAGTGAAGAGTCATCACTTTCACGTGCGCTCATGACCCAATCTTTCAGGCGTCCTGAGAAATATCCCGCCAGCCCGGCACCAGGAATACGCATCAGCTCAACTCCTTCGCCAGTTGCGCGAACTGCTCACCGCGCTGCTCAAAGTTACGGAACTGGTCAAGGCTGGCGCAGGCCGGCGACAGCAGAACCATATCGCCTGCGTTAACCTGCGGCGCGATCTGCTCCATCGCCTGCCGCATGGTTTCTGTGCGCACGGCGATATCAGGACGCAGCGCGGCCAGCGCATCACCGTCGCGGCCAAAGCAGTAAAGACGCACGTTGTCGCCCTGCAGCCAGGGGATCAGCGGCGTAAAATCGGCTGACTTACCATCACCGCCCATCAGCAGCCACAGCGTTCCCTGAACCTGCAGGCCATTGAGCGCCGCTTCGGTGCTGCCGACATTGGTCGCTTTGGAGTCATTGATCCAGCGCACGCCCTGATGTTCATGGACCAGCTGGAAACGATGCGCCAGACCGTTAAAGTGCGTTAAGGCCGCCAGGCTTGAAGCGCGTGGCAGACCGACCGCATCGGCCAGCGCCAGTGCCGCCAGCGCGTTGGTATAGTTGTGCTGTCCCACCATCTTCATTTCAGCGGTGTTCAGGACTTTCTCGCCCTTCACCCGCAGCCAGATGCTGCCTTGCTGCTTATTCAGGTGATAGTCACCAAAATCGACACCAAAGCTGACACAGCGGGTATCTGCGCCGCGGACCGGCATTGTCAGTGCGTCATCGGCGTTAACGATGCAGATCTGTGCATTCTCATAAACCCGCAGCTTGGCGGCGCGATACTGCTGCATACCCAGCGGATAGCGATCCATATGATCTTCACTGACGTTGAGCACGGTTGCCGCAGCCGCTTTCAGACTGTATGTGGTCTCAAGCTGGAAGCTGGAAAGTTCCAGTACATAAAGTTGCGCGGGTGATTGCAGCAGACTCAGCGCGGGCAGACCGATATTGCCGCCAACGCCCACCTGCCAGCCCGCGGCTTTCGCCATCTCACCCACCAGCGTTGTAACAGTGCTTTTGCCGTTGGAACCGGTGATCGCCACGATAGGTGCCTGCGCCTCGCGGCAGAACAGCTCAATATCACCGACGATTTCGATTCCGGCTTCGACGGCTTCGCTAAGAATCGGATGCGCCAGCGCGACGCCAGGGCTGGCAACAATCAGATCGGCCGCCAGCAGCCAGTCACCGTTGATGCCGCCCAGGTGACGTTCAACCTGCCCGGGCAATTTATCCAGCCCCGGCGGCGAGACACGGGTGTCCATCACGCGGGGCGTTACGCCCTGCGCTAAAAAGAAATCAACACAGGAGAGCCCGGTAAGGCCCAGCCCGATAATGACAACTTTTCTACCCCGATAGTCAGCCATGATTAACGCACCTTCAGCGTGGCCAGGCCAATCAGCACCAGCATTAGCGAAATAATCCAGAAGCGCACAATGACGCGCGGTTCCGGCCAGCCCTTGAGTTCATAGTGGTGATGGATCGGCGCCATGCGGAAAATACGCTGGCCGCGCAACTTAAACGATCCCACCTGCAGGATTACCGACAGCGTTTCAACCACAAACACGCCACCCATAATCACCAGTAAAAATTCCTGACGCAGCAACACGGCGATGGTTCCCAGCGCGCCGCCCAGCGCCAGTGAGCCGACATCACCCATAAAGACCTGAGCCGGATAGGTGTTGAACCACAGGAAGCCCAGCCCTGCCCCGACGATGGCGGTACAGACAATCACCAGCTCACCGGCGTGACGCAGATAAGGAATATGAAGATATTCAGCAAACTTCACGTTACCGGTGGCCCAGGCAACCAGCGCAAAGCCTGCGGCGACAAAGACGGTGGGCATGATCGCCAGACCATCGAGACCATCGGTCAGATTGACCGCGTTACCCGTTCCGACAATCACAAAGTAGGCCAGCAGCACATAAAACAGGCCTAACTGCGGCATGATGTCTTTGAAAAAGGGCACCACAAGCTGGGTCGCCGGGGTGTCTTTACCTGCTGCATAAAGCCCGAACGCGACGCCCAGAGAAATCACCGACATCCAGAAATATTTCCAGCGGGCAATCAGACCCTTAGTATCTTTGCGCACCACTTTGCGGTAGTCATCGACAAAGCCGATGATGCCAAAGCCGATTAGCACGAACAGCACGCACCAGACATAGGGATTCGACGGATATGCCCACATCAGCACCGAAATGGTGATGGAGGTCAGAATCATAATCCCGCCCATTGTGGGCGTTCCGCGCTTACTGAAATGCGATTCCGGGCCATCGTTACGGACAACCTGACCAATCTGTAATTTCTGCAGCCACGCAATCAGGCGTGGCCCCATCCAGAGAGAGATAAAGAGTGCTGTCAGCAGGCTGACAATGGCGCGAAACGTCAGATAGGAAAAGACGTTGAAGCCCGAATAAAAAGCGACCAGATGCTCGGCCAGCCAAACTAACATGTTCCTTTCTCCTTTAAGCTCTGTACTACCTGCTCCATGGCGGCACTACGCGAGCCTTTTATCAGGACGGTAATTTCTGAGTGTTCGGACAACAATTGACGCAAACGTTCAGTCAGCGCTGTCTTATCGCTGAAATGTTCGCCAGCTTTGCTGTTTTCACTAATAAAATGGCTGAATTTTCCGCAGCTCAGTACGCGATCAATACCTGCATCACGTGCCGCATCCCCGATTTCGCGGTGGCATTTTTCGGTCTCATCACCCAGTTCCGCCATATCGCCGGCGACCAGCACCCGGTAGCCCGGCATCTCTGACAGGACCTGGACGGCGGCGGTCATCGATCCGACGTTCGCGTTATAACTGTCATCCAGCAGCAGCTGATGCGCAGAGAGGCGCACCGGGAACAGGCGACCTGGCACCGACTGCAGGTTTTTCAGCCCCTGCTGAACGGCGCTAAGCGGGGCATCCACTGACAGGGCCAGAGCTGCCGCAGCCAGTGCGTTGGCAATGTTATGCCGACCCGGCAACGGCAGCACAATCTCTGCCTCACCACGCGGTGTCTTCATCACAAAATGGGTGCCGTCCTGCGCAATGCGGATATCACGGGCAGAGAAATCACACGCTGCCGCCTGCGGCGAGAAGCGCCACACGGTTTTGTCCTGCAGCGTGGTCTGCCAGTTTGGCCAGTCGTTGCTCTCCTCGTTGAGAATCGCAATGCCATTAGCCGGTAAGCCCTGAAAAATCTCGCCCTTGGCTTTAGCGACACCCGCCAGCGAACCAAAGCCTTCCAGATGGGCCGCTGCCAGGTTATTCACCAGCGCGCTTTCCGGTTTAACCAGGTCGGTGGTGTAGGCGATTTCGCCCTGATGATTAGCGCCAAGCTCAATTACCGCATACTGATGCTCTGCGGTCAGACGCAGCAGCGTCATCGGCACGCCATAATCGTTGTTGAGATTGCCTGCGGTGTAGAGCGTCTCACCGCACTCACGCAGAATCGCTGCCGTCATCTCTTTAACCGACGTTTTGCCGGACGAGCCGGTCAGCGCCACGACGCGGGCAGTGGACTGCTGACGAACCCAGGCACTCAGTCGGCCAAAAGCAAGTCGGGTATCTTCCACGACGACCTGAGGCACAGAGACAGGTAAATGCTTACTGACCAGTAACGCCTGTGCGCCACTGTCAATGGCCTCTTCAGCGAAGTCATGGGCATCAAAACGTTCGCCCACCAGCGCGACAAACAGACTGCCTGCTGTCACTTTGCGGGTATCCGTCGTTACGTCATTCAGGGTTAAATCACTGCCGTGCAGCGTTCCGCCGGTGATCTCCGCAAGCGTTTTTAATGAAACCGGAATCATGCTGCGCCTCCCAGCAGTGCCGCAACCGTGGCACGATCGGAGTAGTCGAGACGGCGATTGCCGATGATCTGATAATCTTCGTGGCCTTTACCGGCCACCAGTACGATATCGTCAGGCTGAGCCTGCATGATGGTGTTAGTGACGGCCTGCGCGCGGCCAGACACCAGCCGGGCGCGGCCCGGATCCAGCAAACCGGTCAGAATATCGTTAACAATCGCCTGCGGATCTTCGCTGCGCGGATTGTCGTCGGTAATCACCACCACATCCGCATATTGCTCAGCAATGGCGCCCATTAATGGTCGTTTGCCTTTGTCACGATCGCCACCGCAGCCAAACAGACACCACAGTTTGCCTTTGCAGTGCAGGCGGGCTGCTTCCAGCGCTTTTTCCAGCGCATCCGGCGTATGGGCATAATCCACCACGACCGTCGGTTTTCCTGCGGCGCTGAACACTTCCATACGCCCGTTGACCGGCTGCAACTGCGGTGCAACGTTGATCAGCGTCGCCAGCGGATAATCCAGTGACAGCAGCGTCGCCAGCGCCAGCATCAGATTGCTGACGTTGAACGCGCCCATTAATGGACTGTTGATTTCTCCGTTGCCCCAGCTGGAGCTGAAACGGATGTGTGCGCCGTTATCGTGGTACTCCACCGCATCGGCTTTCAGCCAGCGGCCATGGCAGCCAGGCTGGAGGTTATTCTCCATGGTGACTGCCACCGCATCCGGTAAGCGCGCCAGCCAGCGACGACCGACTTCATCATCGGCGTTAAGAATCGCCTGCCCGACCTGATGCTCAGAAAACAACAGCCATTTGGCTGACTCGTAGCTCTGCATATCACCGTGATAATCGAGGTGATCGCGGCTGAGATTGGTAAAGACCGCTGCGGCAAACGGCAGCGCCGCGACGCGATGCTGAACCAGTCCGTGTGACGAGACTTCCATTGCGGTCAGGGTCGCCCCTTTTTCCGCCAGATCGTTCAGCAGATGCTGAACATCAACTGCTGAGCCGGTGGTATTTTCTGCCGCGGACAAGTGACCCACCAGCCCATTCCCGACGGTGCCCATGACCGCGCTGGTTTCACCCAGCAGCGTTGCCCACTGCGCCAGCAACTGGGTCGTGGTGGTTTTACCATTTGTACCCGTAACGCCAATCAGCGTCTGTTTCTCACCCGGCTGCTGATAAAAACGGCCTGCTAAGGCTGAAAGACGCTGAGGCAATTGGGCCAGATAGATAACCGGTACGCCGTGCATTTCACGGATTTCGCCGTCGGCGGCTTCGCCTTCAGCTTCGGCCACCACGGCGGCGACGCCCTGAGCAATCGCCTGCGGGATGAAACGGCGTCCATCGACCTGATGGCCTGCAACAGCGACAAACAGATCGCCAGAAGCCGCAATGCGGCTATCCAGTGTCATGTCGCGCAGTGGGCGCGCCGGCGCGCCTGGCACCCAGGGGCCGAGTAAGTCGCGCAGGTTACGATCTGTCACTTGTTTCCTCACTTCTGTTAGTCACCAACTCATTCTTGTCATTGGTCGGTAACGCGTCCGGCTCGATGTTCATGGTGCGCAGTACGCCGCCCATGATGGCACCAAACACCGGGGCAGAAACCGCACCACCGTAATACTTGCCGGCCTGGGGATCGTTGATCACCACCACCAGCGCGAATCGGGGATGACTGGCAGGCGCAACGCCTGCGGTATAGGCAATGTATTTGTTGACGTAGCGACCATCGGGCCCGACTTTTTTCGCTGTACCGGTTTTTATCGCAATCCGATAACCTTTGATGGCCGCTTTGACCCCACCGCCACCAGGCAGCGCCACGCTTTCCATCATATGCATCACGGTTTTCACCAGTGACTCATCGAAAACGCGTTGTCCCGCGACGGGCGGATCCACTTTGGTAATCGACAGCGGGCGATTAATGCCATAGCTGCCAATTGTTGCGTAGACTCGCGCTAACTGTAACGGCGTTACCATTAGCCCGTAGCCGAAAGAGAAGGTGGCCCTCTCTATGTCAGACCACCGTTGTTTTTTAGGGTATAAGCCACTGCTTTCCCCGACCAGCCCCAAATTGGTCGGTTTGCCCAGTCCAAAGCGCGCATAAGTTTCTACAAGCGCTGAGGAAGGCATCGCTAACGCCAGACGTGAAACACCGACGTTACTCGATTTCTGTAAAACCCCTGTCAGGGTCAATTCGTTGTAGCGCGCCACATCCTTGATCTCATGACCATTAACGCGATATGGCACGGTATTCAGGACACTGTTCTCTCTGACCACGCCGCGTTGCAGCGCCGCCATGACCACCATCGGCTTCACGGTCGAGCCAGGTTCGAAAATGTCGGTGATGGCGCGGTTACGCATCAGATCTTTCGGCGTGTTGCCAAGATTATTCGGGTTGTAAGCCGGGCTGTTGGCCATCGCCAGTACTTCGCCGGTATTCACATCCACCAGTACTGCCGTGCCCGATTCCGCTTTGTTAAAGGCCACGGCGTTATTCAGTTCACGGTAGACCAGCGCCTGTAAGCGCTCATCGATGCTGAGAGTCAGGTTATGCGCGGCCCGGCTGTCCACAGAGGAGATATCTTCGATGACGCGACCGTAGCGATCTTTACGCACCGTCCGCTCGCCCGGCGCACCGGTCAGCCATTTATCAAAACTCTTCTCAATGCCTTCAATGCCCTGCCCGTCGATGTTGGTAAAGCCAATCAGATGAGAGGTAACCTGCCCGGCAGGATAGTAACGGCGCGACTCTTCGCGCAGATGAATACCGGGAAGTTTGAGTTTTTTGACGTAGTCGCCGATGGCCGGATTGACCTGACGCGCCAGATAGACAAAGCGGCCTTTAGGATTGGCATTTACGCGCGCGGCCAACTGGTCAAGGGGGATAGAGAGCGCATCAGAGAGTGCCTTCCAGCGGCTGTCCAGCGTGACGCCACCACCGGCGTGCAGCTCTTTTGGATCCGCCCAGATGGCATTAACCGGGACACTCACTGCCAGCGGTCGTCCGGCACGATCGCTGATCATCCCGCGCGAGGTTGGCACCGCCTGAACGCGCAGCGAGCGCAGATCGCCCTCTTTGACCAGCTTGCCAGGATTGATCACCTGCAGCCAGGCAACACGTGACAGCAATCCACCCAGCGCCAGTAAAATACAGCCGCACAGCAACGCAAAACGCCAGCTTACAAAGCTGGCTTTATCTTCCGGTTTCTTCAATTTCAGCGTTCTGCCTGTGCCGCTCATTCGCTAACTTAAGTCCTTATTTCTGCACCACGATATTTTCTTGTGAAGGATCAACGTGCTGCAGCTGCAGCTTCTCGGTGGCGATGCGTTCAACACGGCTGTGATCGCCCAGCGCATTCTCTTCCAGAATCAGGTTGCGCCACTCGATATCCAGCGCGTCACGCTCCAGCACCAGCTGTTCACGCTGTGCCGTTAACAGTCGTGTTTTATGCGTGGTGGTGACCACCAGCACGGCAGAAACCACGACAGCGATCAGCAACAGCACTGGAATCTTGCCCTTTCGCAGCAGATCCCCGCCGATAACGGCAGGCAGACTGTGACGCTCGTTACCGATCATGCGTCGGTTTTCTCCGCGATACGTAAAACCGAGCTGCGCGCGCGTGGGTTCTCAGAGACTTCAGCGTCACCCGGCGACATTTTGCCGAGCAACTTCAGTTCACGGCCACCCAGGGCTCGCAGCTGATGTTCAGTCATCGGTATTCCGGCCGGCACCTGTGGTCCACGACTCTGATCGCGCATAAAGCGCTTAACCAGCCGATCTTCCAGTGAATGGAAGCTGATCACAGAGAGACGGCCCTGCGGTGCGAGTACCTGAACCGCGCCTTTCAGTGCGATATCGATCTCTTCCAGTTCACTGTTAATCCAGATGCGAATGGCCTGGAAGCTACGTGTAGCCGGATGTTTAAACTTATCTTTCACTGGCATAGCGATGGAGATGACTTCAGCCAGTTCACGGGTGCGGGTCATCGGCTGCTCGCGATTGCGCTCGACAATGGCCCGGGCAATACGTTTAGCGAATCGCTCTTCACCGTAAGTCTTCAGGACGAAAGCGATATCTGCCTCTTCCGCGTGCAGCAACCATTCTGCGGCTGAGTGACCACGCGACGGGTCCATTCGCATGTCCAGCGGTCCGTCACGCATAAAGGAGAAGCCGCGTTCAGCGTCATCCAGTTGCGGCGATGAAACCCCCAGGTCCAGCAAAATCCCGTCAATTTTTCCGACCAGATCCCGTTCAGAAACATACTCTGCCAGCGCAGAAAAAGGGCCATAAATAATTGAAAAACGCGGGTCGGTAATCTCAGCAGCAGCGGCGATAGCTTGCGGATCACGATCGATGGCGATCAGTTTTCCCTTCTCTCCCAGTTGCGAAAGAATCAGGCGTGAGTGGCCACCACGACCAAATGTGCCGTCGATGTAAATACCGTCTTCCCTGATATTGAGGCCGTTAACCGCCTCATCCAACAGCACGGTGGTATGTTTGAAATTTTCCTGCATAGCTATAGCGACAAGTCCTGCAACCGCTCAGATAAAGGTTCCTGAGCCGACTGTTCTGCGTCAATATCGTCCCTGACTTGTTGATACCAGGTCTGTTCATCCCACAGCTCAAACTTATTGAACTGTCCAACCAGCATCACTTCTTTGGTTAATTTTGCGTGCTGCCGAAGCGTATTCGCCAGCAGCAGGCGGCCTGCATTGTCCATCTGACATTCACTGGCATGTCCCAGCAGCAAACGCTGCACGCGGCGCTCAAGTGGATTCATACTGGAAAGGCGTGCCAGCTTTTTTTCAATGATTTCCCATTCGGGCAGGGTGTAAAGCAACAGGCATGGCTGGTGGAGGTCGATGGTACAGACCATCTGCCCCTGAGACTCCCCAATCAGCAATTCGCGATATCGCGTGGGTACGGCGAGCCGCCCTTTGCTGTCGAGATTGACTAACGTTGCTCCGCGGAACATGCCAGTCTCTTCTCCTCATCACCCATTTACGCCACTTTATCCCACTTTTTACCACGAAACGAGTTTAAGGATCCCATGAAATCCTTGTCAAGCCGGAGCGGCAGTTGAATATCACTCTTTACAAGGCGCAAAATTAAAGTCTGGCGACGATATAATCGAATAAAAGGAGAAACTAAAAATTAAGCCAATGAATAACTGAATAAAAAAAATGGCTCGGGGAAAAAAGACTAAAAATGAAACAATGTAAAGGGTTAAATATTTATCCTGATTTCTGAGACAGCGGCGGCATTTTAGGGGATTTCTGAATGGAAGCCCAGCGGCTTCAGGGCAGACGGGAAAGAAGGTTTGTTGAAGTTGTAAGCAAATAATAGGTATCGGGCTTTCTGCTTTGTTAGATTTGATGAGCAGAATTTACCCTTTTTTACGTCGACCTGTTTATTTAATCAGTAAATCGCGAAATAAAAGGGGCAGTATAATACTGCCCGTTACTCATTTAACTCTTCGGCTTAATTGTCCGCGCCGGTATAAATTACGCCGGATACGGGTTAAGCCTGGTTTTGGTTTTCGGGGTTCGTCCAGTGAGGCTAAAACTAATTCCAGCACGCGCTCTGCCACGTCACGATGACGCTGACCAACGGCCAGGACCGGACACTCAAGAAAGTCCAGTAATTCGTGGTCGCCAAAGGTGGCAATCGCCAGCTCCGTCGGCAGGCGGCCGTTTCGTTTCAGCGTCACATCCATCACACCCTGCAGCAGCCCAAAAGAGGTGGTGAAAAGCGCCTCTGGCATCGGATGATCTTCAAGGTATTTCTCAAACAGTGCAGCAGCAGCAGTGCGTTCGAAGCTGTTGCAGTAGATATAATCAATCGGACGGGGATCGTCTTTCCAGGCATCGCGGAAACCCATTTCGCGCAGGAAGCTCACTGACAGTTCGGGTAACGCACCGAGGAACAGCACATTTTTAACGTCGAGCTGACGCAGTTCAGCAGCCAGTGTCTGGGCATCGTCCTGATCGGCCCCGACGACACTGGTAAAATGTTCACGATCCAGCGCACGGTCCAGCGCAATTATTGGCAGAGAATCGTTGATCCAGCGCTGATAAAAGGGATGCTCTGGCGGTAATGAGGTGGAAACGATAATTGCATCGACCTGGCGCTGCAGCAGATGTTCAATGCAGCGCATCTCGTTTTCAGGCTGATCTTCAGAACAGGCGATCAGAAGCTGATAGCCGCGCTGACGTGCCTGTCGCTCAAGATAGTTTGCAATACGCGTATAACTGGTATTTTCCAGATCAGGGATCACTAACCCAATGGATCGCGTACGCCCGGCGCGCAGCCCCGCAGCCACCGCATTAGGGTGATAATTATGTTCACGTACCACTGCCATGACTTTTTCAACGGTCTTGTCGCTGACACGATACTGCCGCGCTTTGCCGTTGATCACATAACTGGCCGTGGTGCGCGACACGCCTGCCAAACGCGCAATTTCATCCAGTTTCACAATAACCCCACCATCAAATCCGCTTTTACGGCAGAAATAGCCGCAGTTAAGCTATGGATAACTCATGTCTATCATCTAACAGCAGAAAAGTGCGCGGAGCAACCGCTTTTCTGAATGTAATCCGCCTGGCGCATAAAAAATAAAAAAACCCGGCATTTCGCCGGGTTAGGTGAGGATTGATGATGACGCAGCGTGATTAACGCATGATGCGATCGCCGCGTGAAACGCCGACGATACCGGAGCGCGCCACTTCAACAATTTCAGCGACATCGCGGACGGTGCTCAGGAAGGCGTCCAGTTTGTCGCTGGTGCCTGCCAGCTGAACCGTGTACAGCGTCGGCGTTACATCGATGATCTGACCACGGAAGATCTCGGCGTTACGCTTCACCTCTTCGCGACCATAACCACTGGCCTGAATCTTCACCAGCATGATTTCGCGCTCAACATAGGCGCCCTGCCCCAGCTCGGTGACGCGCAGGACATCCACCAGCTTGTGCAGTTGCTTTTCAATCTGCTCCAGTACCTTCTGATCGCCCACCGTCTGAATGGTCATCCGCGACAGTGTGGGATCGTCGGTTGGCGCCACGGTCAGGCTTTCAATGTTATAGCCGCGCTGTGAGAACAGGCCGACGACACGGGATAATGCGCCGGATTCGTTCTCCAGCAGAACTGATAAAATACGACGCATAATTATGTCCTCTCCGTTTTGCTCAACCACATCTCATCCATGCTGCCACCGCGAATCTGCATTGGGTAGACATGTTCGCTACCGTCAACGGTGACATCCACAAAGACCAGACGCCCCTTCGCCAGGGTTTCCAGCGCCAGCGTCAGCTTCTCTTCCAGCTCAGCCGGATGCTCAATCGCGATCCCGACGTGACCGTAGGCTTCCGCCAGACGCACGAAGTCAGGCAGCGATTCCATATAAGACTGGGAGTGGCGACCCGAGTAGATCATATCCTGCCACTGTTTCACCATGCCCAGCACCCGGTTATTCAGGTTCAGTACCAGCACCGGCAGATCGTACTGCAATGCTGTTGAAAGCTCCTGAATATTCATCTGGATACTGCCATCGCCCGTTACGCAGATGACGGTCTCTTCCGGCAGCGCCATTTTCACACCCAGCGCCGCGGGCAGGCCAAAGCCCATGGTGCCCAGACCGCCAGAGTTGATCCAGCGGCGCGGTTTATCGAAAGGATAATAGAGCGCAGCAAACATCTGGTGCTGACCTACATCTGACGTGACATAGGCATCGCCTTTGGTCAGCCGGCTGATGGTTTCAATCACGGCCTGCGGCTTAATTTTGTCGCTGGTGCGATCAAATTCCAGACAGTGACGACTGCGCCAGCCTTCAATCTCCTGCCACCAGTCGTGCAGGCTTTCAGCACGTGATGGCGTGTCGCTTTGCGTCAGTAACTCCAGCATCTGCTGCAGCACCTGTTTTGCATCGCCGACAATCGGGATATCCGCCGACACCGTTTTGGAAATAGAGGTCGGGTCGATATCGATGTGCATCACCGTGGCATTGGGGCAATATTTCGCCAGATTGTTGGTGGTGCGATCATCAAAGCGAACACCGATCCCAAAAATCAGGTCGGTGTTGTGCATCGTCATATTAGCTTCATAGGTGCCGTGCATACCCAGCATGCCGACACACTGACGATGGGTGCCAGGAAACGCGCCCAGGCCCATCAGCGAGGTCGTCACCGGAATATTCAGGCTTTCTGCCAGCTGTAACAGCTCCGCTTCACAGCCTGCGGTAATGGCACCGCCACCCGCATAGATCACCGGCTTCTTCGCCGCCAGCAATGTTGTCAGCGCGCGCTTAATCTGCCCTTTATGACCCTGAATAGTGGGATTGTAAGAGCGCATGCTCACTGACTCCGGCCAGTGATAAGGCAATTTGTTCGCCGGGTTCAGGATATCTTTTGGCAGGTCAATCACCACGGGTCCCGGACGGCCGCTGGAGGCCAGCCAGAATGCCTTTTTCAGCACGCCTGGGATCTCTTCGGTGTTTTTCACCAGGAAGCTGTGCTTCACCACCGGACGAGAGATGCCGACCATGTCGCATTCCTGAAAGGCGTCATAGCCAATCAGCGACGACGGAACCTGACCCGACAGAATCACCAGCGGAATCGAGTCCATATAGGCGGTGGCGATACCGGTAATCGCATTGGTTGCACCAGGTCCGGAGGTGACCAGCACCACGCCGACTTCACCCGTCGCGCGCGCCAGGCCATCAGCCATATGCACCGCACCCTGCTCATGGCGCACCAGAATGTGATCGATACCTCCGACGGTTTGCAGCGCATCATAGATATCTAAGACTGCGCCACCCGGATAACCGAATACCTGTTTCACGCCCTGATCGATTAACGAACGGACGACCATTTCGGCTCCTGACAACATCTCCATCTTCTGCCTCCAGGCTTGCGGACCCGGCTCTGTGAATGCGCCCGTTTATGCGTATCACGTTGCCCCGGTGCCTGCTTTGCCAATCAAAATCTTATGTTTATGCACGACAGCGGAAACGTCAGCCGCTGTCCGGTTACAGAGAAATCTGTTGCGTTTATTTTTCTGAGAGTAGGTCGATTACCATAACCGCAGTTACACGGGCAGGCAAACCGCAAACCCGCGTAAATTAAAAGGCAGGGATGTAAAGCCTCTGGCCGATAAGAATTGGCTACGCGGATTAAACTAATTACGCGGCAGAACCGCAGAGGAAAATGCTGGGTATGAAATTATTTTCAGCGTGATCTAAGAAATAACGAAAACTTATTACCGGCTGCAATAGCCCACTATCGTCTGACATTTTTCTTTTCTGGCGTAATTAACCAGGAAATCACTAAAGCACATTGGATTATGCTAACCAGCAGGTGATAAATGCTGTGTTCCCGCATAACACCATGCAAACAAAATACTTATAATTCAATTAAATAGGATTTAAATCGCGCCCCAGAGCCCCGCATTCCCGCGCTGATTGCGTCCACAGTGAGGGTCGCGCTGTTCATTACGCTGCCTGACCGATAAATAACAGAATATCTTCCTCTGGCGCCCAGGAGAATACCCCTGCATTGAAGGTTGACATCCCTGAATGATTCCAGTACCAATATGTACAGCACAACATTTTATAAGGTTTGAATCCATGTTTTGTTCTGTTCGCCTTCTCGGTCTACTACTAAACGCACTCAGCTTGCGCGGTAGACTTGTGGGCGGAATCAAACACTGATTCAAACCTGCTGAAAGTTAAAAACCCGCGCCTGTCGCGGGTTTTTTTATGCTCGTTGCCAGGCCAGAAAAAGCATAAGGATGAATACGATGAGCCAGCAAGTCATTATTTTCGATACCACTCTGCGCGACGGTGAGCAGGCATTACAGGCCAGCCTGAGTGTGAAAGAAAAATTGCAGATTGCGTTAGCGCTGGAGCGCATGGGCGTGGATGTAATGGAAGTCGGTTTCCCGGTCTCCTCACCGGGCGACTTTGAGTCTGTTCAGACCATTGCGCGTACCATCAAAAACAGCCGCGTCTGCGGACTGGCGCGCTGTGTAGAAAAAGATATCGACGCAGCTTATGAGTCACTGCGTGTTGCCGAAGCCTTCCGTATTCATACCTTCATCGCCACTTCCCCAATGCACATCGCAACCAAACTGCGCAGCACGCTGCCAGAAGTGATTGAGCGTGCGGTACATATGGTGAAGCGTGCACGTAACTACACCAGTGACGTTGAGTTCTCCTGTGAAGATGGCGGCCGTACCCCGATTGATGACCTGTGCCGTATGGTGGAAGCCACGATTAACGCCGGTGCGACCACCATCAACATCCCGGATACCGTTGGTTACACCCTGCCAGGCGAATATGCGCACATTATCAGTGAACTGATGAACCGCGTTCCTAACATCGATAAAGCGATTATCTCTGTGCATACCCACGATGACCTGGGTATGGCATCCGGTAATGCCCTGGCTGCCGTCCAGGCAGGCGCGCGTCAGGTTGAAGGCACGATGAATGGTCTGGGTGAACGTGCCGGTAACTGTGCGCTGGAAGAGGTGATCATGGCGATTAAAACCCGCCAGCAGATCATGAACGTACACACCAATATCAATCATCAGGAAATTTACCGTACCAGCCAGATGGTCAGCCAGATCTGCAACATGCCGATCCCAGCGAATAAAGCCGTGGTCGGCTCCAATGCTTTCGCCCACTCTTCCGGTATTCATCAGGATGGCGTGCTGAAGAATCGCGAGAACTACGAAATCCTGACACCGGAATCGATCGGCTTACATAAAATTCAGCTCAATCTGACTTCTCGTTCCGGCCGTGCGGCGGTAAAACATCGTATGGAAGAGATGGGCTATGCCGAGCAGGATTACAATCTGGATACGCTGTATGACGCTTTCCTGAAGCTGGCCGACAAAAAGGGGCAGGTTTTCGATTACGACCTGGAAGCGCTGGCCTTCATCAACAAACAGAATGAAGAGCCGGAGCATTTCCAGCTGCACGAATTTAACGTCCAGACCGGTTCCAGCATGACTGCCACAGCCTCGGTTAATCTGGGTTGCGGCGATGTTGCTAAATCTGATGCGGCTACCGGTAACGGCCCGGTTGACGCGGTTTACCAGGCGATTAACCGCATTACCCAGTTTGACGCTGAGTTGGTTAACTACAAACTGACCGCTAAAGGCCACGGCGAGAATGCGCTGGGCCAGGTCGATATCGTCGTAAGCTACAACGGCCGCAAATTCCACGGAATTGGTCTGGCGACCGATATTGTGGAGTCCTCCGCTAAAGCGATGGTCAACGCCCTGAACAATATCTGGCGTGCCCGTCAGGTTGAACAAGAATTGCAGCGCAAATTTAAAGACCAGAAGGAAACCGTATAACCATGTCCAGTTCATCTCATATCGCAGTTTTACCCGGTGATGGTATCGGCCCGGAAGTGATGGCGCAGGCGATGAAGGTGCTTGATGCCATTCGTCAGCGCTTTGATATGCAGATCACTACTCAGGAATATGCGGTCGGCGGCATCGCTATCGATCAGCATGGAGAGCCTCTGCCACCGGCAACGGTTGCAGGCTGCGAGCAGGCCGACGCGATCCTGTTTGGTTCCGTTGGCGGTCCGAAGTGGGAGCACTTACCGCCCGCATCACAGCCGGAGCGCGGTGCGCTACTGCCGCTGCGCAAACATTTTAAGCTGTTCAGTAACCTGCGTCCGGCTGCGCTCTACAGCGGTCTGGAAGCATTTTGCCCGTTGCGCGCCGACATCGCGGCTAAAGGCTTCGACATTCTGTGCGTGCGTGAACTGACTGGCGGCATCTATTTTGGCCAGCCGAAAGGACGCGAAGGCAGCGGCCCGGAAGAGCGTGCTTTTGATACCGAGGTCTATCACCGTTTCGAAATCGAGCGCATTGCCCGTATCGCGTTTGAATCGGCGCGCAAACGTCGCAACAAAGTCACCTCGGTTGATAAAGCTAACGTGCTGCAGACCTCGGTGATGTGGCGCGAAATCGTCAACGAAGTGGCTAAAGAATACCCGGACGTGCAACTGAGCCACATCTACATCGACAACGCGACCATGCAGTTGATCAAAGACCCGTCGCAGTTTGACGTGCTGCTCTGCTCCAACCTGTTTGGTGACATTCTGTCTGATGAGTGCGCCATGATCACCGGCTCGATGGGTATGCTGCCGTCAGCCAGCCTGAATGAAGCGGGCTTTGGCCTGTTCGAACCGGCGGGGGGATCAGCGCCGGATATCGCCGGACAGAATATTGCCAACCCGGTCGCCCAGATTCTGTCGCTGTCATTGCTGCTGCGTTACAGCCTGAATGCCGATGCGGCAGCCGACAGTATCGAACGCGCCATCAGTCGTGCACTGGAACAGGGCTACCGCACCAAAGATTTAGCCGGTGATGGCCCAGCGGTCAGCACAGATGAGATGGGCAGCATCATTGCCCGCTTTATCGCCGAGGAAAAATAAAAAAATGAAAACCTTATACCAGAAGTTATTTGATGCACATGTCGTCCACGAAGCGCCAAACGAAACGCCGTTACTCTACATCGATCGTCACCTGATCCATGAAGTGACCTCGCCCCAGGCCTTTGATGGCCTGCGCGCACACGGACGTAAAGTCCGTCAGCCGGGCAAAACCTTTGCCACGATGGATCACAACGTCTCTACCCAGACCAAAGATATCAATGCGTCGGGCGAGATGGCGCGTATTCAGATGCAGGAGCTGATGAAGAACTGCGAAGAATTTGGCGTACAGCTGTATGACCTGAATCACCCATTCCAGGGCATCGTCCACGTTATCGGCCCTGAGCAGGGTATGACGCTGCCGGGAATGACCATTGTCTGCGGCGACTCGCACACGGCGACGCACGGTGCCTTTGGCTCGCTGGCCTTTGGTATCGGCACCTCCGAAGTGGAACATGTGTTTGCCACTCAGACCCTGAAACAGGGTCGGGCGAAAACCATGAAGATTGAAGTGCTGGGCCAGGCATCCACCGGCATTACAGCAAAAGATATCGTGCTGGCGATCATCGGTAAAACCGGCAGCGCAGGCGGCACCGGCTATGTCGTTGAGTTCTGCGGCCCTGCGATTCAGGCGCTGAGCATGGAGGGTCGTATGACGCTGTGCAATATGGCGATTGAGATGGGGGCAAAAGCGGGCCTGGTGGCACCGGACGAGACCACCTTCAACTATCTGAAAGGTCGTCAGTTTTCGCCTCAGGGTGAGAAATGGGAACAGGCAGTGGATTACTGGCGCACCCTGAAATCTGACGAAGGCGCGAAGTATGATGCGGTGGTCACGCTGCATGCTGAAGATATCGCACCGCAGGTCACCTGGGGCACCAACCCGGGTCAGGTCATTGCCGTTGATCAGGTGATCCCGAATCCGGCCTCGTTCGCCGATCCGGTTGAGCGCGCCTCAGCGGAAAAAGCGCTGGCCTACATGAACCTGCAGCCGGGCATCAGACTGACCGATGTCGCAATTGATAAAGTGTTTATCGGCTCCTGCACCAACTCACGCATTGAAGATCTGCGTGCCGCCGCCGCCATCGCTAAAGGCCGCAAAGTGGCGCCTGGCGTGGTTGCCATGGTGGTGCCAGGTTCCGGCCCGGTAAAAGCGCAGGCTGAAGCGGAAGGTCTGGATAAAATCTTCCTGGAAGCGGGCTTTGAATGGCGTCTGCCAGGCTGCTCAATGTGTCTGGCGATGAACAATGACCGTCTGAATCCGGGCGAGCGTTGCGCATCGACCAGTAACCGTAACTTTGAAGGTCGCCAGGGCCGCGGTGGACGTACCCATCTGGTCAGCCCGGCGATGGCCGCGGCGGCTGCCGTGACTGGCCACTTTGCCGACATCCGTGAACTGACGACAGGAGCTTAAGTCATGGCGAATAAATTTACTCAGCATACTGGTATTGTTGCGCCGCTGGATGCCGCGAACGTTGATACGGACGCAATCATTCCCAAGCAGTTTTTGCAGAAGGTGACCCGCACCGGTTTCGGTCAGCACCTGTTCCACGACTGGCGCTTTGAAGATGATGCCGGTACGGTGCCGACGCCCGGTTTTGTGCTGAACAAGCCGGAGTTCAAAGGCACCAGCATTCTGCTGGCACGCGAGAACTTTGGCTGCGGCTCCTCACGTGAGCATGCCCCCTGGGCATTGACCGATTTCGGTTTTCACGTGGTGATTGCGCCGAGCTTCGCGGATATCTTTTATGGCAACAGCTTCAATAACCAGCTGCTGCCGGTGAAATTAAGCGAAGAGGAAGTGGATGAGCTGTTCAGACTGGTTGCAGCCCAGCCAGGCATCAGCTTCACAGTCGATCTGGAAGCACAGACGGTGACGGCAGGCGACAAAGTCTATTCGTTTGAACTCGATAGCTTCCGTCGCCACTGCATGATTAATGGCCTCGACAGCATCGGCCTGACGCTGCAGCATGAAGCGTCGATTTCGCAGTATGAGCAGAATCAGCCCGCCTTCCTGCGCTGATTGCGTTAAAGCAGGGCGACATCCGGTCGCCCTGCTTCTTTATACGTCGCGCACCCGCGCCGACATCACCAGCGCCACTATCCCCAGCCCGAATGCCAGCCAGTAAACCGCCTCATGTCCCAGCCGCTCACTCAGCGTCCCCTGAATAACACCCGCCAGAATCATGCCGGTCGAAATCGAATTGGTGAACATCGTGGTCGCCGCACCCGGCCGTCCTGGCATCAGATCCTGGAACCACAACATCCCTATGCCAGCAATAATCCCGACAAACACCGCATTAAACAGCTGTAACACCATCAGCGAGGTGCGGGAATTGAAGAGCACCAGCCCCAGATAAAACAGGACGCCCGCCGCCACCGCGATCAGCATTAACCGCCGCTTGCCGATGCGACGCGCGTAATGGCCCGCCAGCAGCATCACCGGGATTTCCAGCCCGGCCGCCGTTCCCATCAGCAGACCGGCCAGTTTCTCCGGCAGACCCAGCGTGGTGCTGATATAGAGCGGCATATCAATGATATACATCGTGTTGCAGGTCCACATCGCCACCGAGGCGAGGAACAGCAAACGCACATCGCGATCGCGCCAGCCGCTCAACGGCAGCCCGCCGCTTTGCATCAGTGGTTGCGAACGTGGCACCGACGGCAGGGTAAACCAGACCAGCAGAATGCAGAGCAGAAACAGCACCGCGGCCACCATAAACAGCGTCACAAAGCCGTAGTTCAGCGCCAGCGCGAACGATAACGGCGGCCCGATCACCCACGCCAGCGACAGTTGCGCACGCATCACAGAACTGAACATCACTGCTTCACGCGCCGACTGATCGGCATACTCTCGTGCCAGCGCAAACAGCTGCGGCATAGAAACACTGGCCAGCGCTGACAGCAGTACACCCAGTGTCAGCAGAGTCAGATAGTCGCGGGTAAAGGCAAACAGTAGCGCATTCACCAGCGCCATCAGGCAGCAGAAAAGAATGATATGACGACGATCGCCGACGCTGTCTGAGCGCTTTGCCACCAGCATACTCACTACGATACCGGCCACCGCATTAATGGTGAAAAACAGCCCGACCCAGAAGGGCCGCGCCTGTACCTCGCGCGTCAGAAACAGGCTGAGCGTCGGTGCCTGCAGAGCACCCGCGATGCCCAGCATGAACGAGGCGACCATAAAAGCGAGGTAAACCGGGTTGATGCGGCGCTGCCGCGTTAACAGCGATTTCATTCGAAATCCCTTACAGAACAAACAGAGGGGAAAAAAGAAGGGTAGACGATACCGCGCAACATGAAAAAAGCCAGCAGAGATCATCTGCTGGCGGTGTAAATGCACCCTACTCAGAAAAGCACTCCGCTGAACAGCGAAGTGAGGGTCGAACGCCATTCACTGCTGAATGCCTCCCGCTCTTCCCATAGCGTAAAGTTTGCTCTTAAAATGGGGCAGGAAAAACAGAGCGCTTTTCACAGGGAGTTCCCCTTTTATGTCCTCATCACGTCTGAAGCAGCAGTTCATCCGCCTGTGGCAGAGTTGTCAGGGCCAGACGCAGGAGATTACGCTCAGCGAACTGGCTGATCTGCTGCACTGCTCGCGCCGCCATATGCGCAATCTGATCAACCGGATGCAGGCCGCAGGCTGGCTGACCTGGCAGGCTGAAGCCGGACGCGGCAAGCGATCGCAGCTTATCTTCTGCTACACGGGCCTGGCCCTGCAGCAGCAGCGTGCCGAGGATTTGCTGGAACAGGATCGCATCGATCAGCTGGTCCAGCTGGTAGGCGATAAAAACCAGGTGCGGCAGATGATCAGCGCGCACCTGGGGCGCAGTTTCCGGCAGGGCAAGCATATCCTGCGGGTGCTCTACTATCGTCCGCTGCTCAACCTTTTGCCCGGCTCGCCGCTGCGGCGCTCGGAAACCCACATTGCCCGACAGATTTTCAACGGTCTGACGCGGATAAATGAGGAAAACGGGGAAATCGAACCCGATATTGCGCACCACTGGCAGCAGACGTCTCCACTTCACTGGCGCTTCTTCCTGCGTCCGGCGATTCGCTTCCATCACGGCAGAGAACTGGAGATGGAGGATGTGCTCGCCACGCTGGAGCGTCAGCGCCCCCATCCGCTCTTTTCCCATATTGCGCAAATCGACTCACCTGCCCCCTGGACGCTGGATATCCGTTTAAGCCAGCCCGACGAGGGCTTGCCCTGGCTGCTGGGCAGCGTCAGTGCGATGATCCTGCCGCGCGAATGGCCGACGCTGCACGACTTTGCTCGCCAGCCAGTTGGCACCGGTCCTTACCGGGTGATCCGCAATCAGGAGAGCCAGCTGAAGATCGAAGCGTTTGATGACTACTTCGGTTTTCGCGCGCTGATTGATGATGTCTCTATCTGGGTACTGCCCGACATCAGCGATGAGCTGGTCTATGCGGGTGTCCGTCTGCAGGGCGACAGCACCGATGAAGTTCAGGAGGAGAGCCGCCTTGAAGAGGGCTGCTACTATCTTTTGTTCGACCAGCGTTCAGAGCAGGGTCGAAACGAAGCGGTCCGGCGCTGGGTCAGCTACCTGTTTAACCCCATCGCCCTGCTCAATCACGCTGGTGTCGGCTATCAGCGCTACTGGTTTCCGGCGTATGGTCTGCTGCCACGCTGGCATCATCGCCGTGACCTGACGCCAGTAGAAAAACCGCCCGACTTAACCCATCTGACGCTGACCTGGTACAGCCAGCACGTGGAGCATGAAGGCATCGCGAATGCGCTACGTCCGCTGCTGGCAGAGCATGGCGTCACGCTGGAGACCCGTGAGATCAGCTACGAAAGCTGGTATCAGGGCGAAACGGAGAGTGATATCTGGTTGGGAAGCGTGAACTTTACCCTGCCGCTGAATTATTCGCTGTTCGCACAGCTTTATGAGATCCCGCTGCTGCATCACTGCCTTGCTATCGACTGGCACGGCGATGCGGCCCGCTGGCGCGAGAAAGCGCTGCCGCTGGCCGAATGGAGCAAACAGCTGGTCGACGAAGCCGGCCTGCATCCGCTGTTTCATCACTGGCTGTTGCTTGAAGGGCAGCGCAGTATGCGCGGCGTCCGGATGAATACGCTGGGCTGGTTTGATTTTAAATCGGCCTGGTTCGCCCCACCCGCGCTGTGACGCTTTCGCCCCGGCGCTGAAATGACTAGAATGTGACGTTCTCAACGGGGTGCGGCCTGCCACAAGCAAGCCGCTGAGAGAGACCCGTCGAACCTGATTCGGTTAATACCGACGTAGGGATTTGAGAGGCCTCTGTGCTCAGATCCTTTGCGACTCATCCCCTATTCTCCTGAAGGAGCGCAAAGTGTTAAACAAAGTTCTGCCGGTGCTGCTGTTACTCTCCGCCCCCGTTCTGGCGGCTAAGCCGGTTCTCACGGTCTACACCTACGATTCCTTCTCCGCCGACTGGGGCCCTGGTCCGGCGGTAAAAAAAGCCTTTGAAGCACAGTGCAACTGCGAGCTGAAATTCGTCACGCTGGAAGATGGCGTGTCGCTGCTGAACCGCGTGCGGATGGAAGGCAAAAACAGTAAAGCCGATGTGGTGCTGGGGCTGGATAACAATCTGGTGCAGGCCGCGCAGAAAACCGGTCTGTTTGCCGAAAGTCAGGTCGACACATCGACATTAAAACTGCCCGATGGCTGGCACAACACCACCTTCGTGCCGTTCGATTATGGCTACTTCGCGTTTGTCTATGACAAAACCCGGCTGAAAAATCCGCCAAAAAGCCTGAAAGAGCTGGTCGACAGCCCGGAGAAGTGGCGGGTGATCTACGAAGATCCCCGCACCAGCACGCCCGGCTTAGGGCTGCTGCTCTGGATGCAGAAAGTCTATGGCGATCAGGCGCCGCAGGCGTGGCAAAAGCTGGCGCAGAAAACCGTGACGGTGACCAAAGGCTGGAGTGAAGCCTATGGCCTGTTCCTCAAGGGCGAAGGCGATCTGGTGCTGAGCTACACCACCTCTCCGGCTTACCACATCATCGAAGAGAAGAAAGAGAATTACGCCGCTGCACCCTTTGCAGAGGGTCATTATCTGCAGGTCGAAGTTGCCGCGCAGCTAGCCAGCAGCAAACAGCCGGCACTGGCACAGCAGTTCATGAAATTTATGGTTTCGCCTGACTTCCAGCGCACTATCCCCACCGGCAACTGGATGTACCCGGTGATCGACACGCCGCTGCCTGCCGGTTTCGCGGCGCTCAACGTGCCTTCCACTGCTCTGCAGTTCTCGCCAGAAGAGGTTGCCAGCCAGCGTTCGGGCTGGATTAGCCAGTGGCAACGCGCCGTCAGTCGCTGATGCCGCGCTGGCTGATTCCCGGTTCCCTCGCCACGATATTACTGACCATCGTGGCATTTATGGCGTTCGGTGCACTCTGGAGCGCCGCGCCGGATACGGACTTACGCGGCGTGCTGCAGGATGATTACCTGCATCACGTTATCGCGTTTTCTTTCGGTCAGGCTCTGCTCTCCGCCCTGCTGTCACTGCTGCCTGCGGTGCCGCTGGCGCGGGCGCTCTATCGACGCCGTTTTCCGGGTCGTCTGTTGCTGCTGCGCCTGTGCGCCATGACGCTGGTGCTGCCGGTGCTGGTCGCGGTGTTCGGTCTGCTGACCGTCTATGGTCGCAATGGCTGGCTGGCGCAGTTGTGCCAGCTGGCAGGGATGGGTTATCACTTCTCCCCGTATGGTCTGCCAGGCATCTTGCTGGCGCACGTCTTCTTTAACCTGCCGCTGGCGACCCGCCTGATGCTGCAGGCGCTGGAGAGTATTCCGGCGGAACAGCGTCAGCTGGCGGCACAGCTCGACCTGCGCGGCTGGCATCATTTTCGTCTGCTGGAGTGGCCATGGCTGCGGCGTCAGCTGTTGCCGACCGGTGCGCTGATCTTCATGCTCTGTTTCGCCAGCTTTGCCACCGTACTGTCACTCGGCGGCGGTCCGCAGGCCACCACCATTGAGCTGGCGATCTTCCAGGCGCTGAGTTATGACTACGATCCCGGACGCGCAGCGCTACTGGCGCTCATCCAGCTCGGCTGCTGTCTGACGCTTGTGCTGCTCAGCCAGCGTTTCAGCAAGGCGATTCCCGCCGGAACCAGTCAGCTGAACGGCTGGCGTGATCCGCAGGATTCGCGTGGAGCACAGCTGATGGATGCGCTGCTGATTCTGCTGGCGCTGATGCTGCTGCTGCCCCCGCTGGCGGCGGTCATCGTCGATGGTCTGCACGGCGGACTGCGTGGCGCGCTGGCGCAGCCTGCACTGTGGCAGGCCACCTTGACGTCATTGCGTATCGCCATCGGTGCCGGTCTGATCTGTGTGGTGCTGACCATGATGCTGCTGTGGAGCAGTCGGGAACTGCGTCTGCGCCAGCGTCCGGCGGCGGCACAGTTGATCGACACCAGCGGCATGCTGATTCTGGCGATGCCAGGCATTGTGCTCGCCACCGGCTTTTTCCTGCTGTTCAATGCCACTATTGGCCTGCCTGATTCGGCAGAAGGGCTGGTGATCTTTACCAATGCGCTGATCGCCATTCCCTATGCGCTGAAAGTACTGGAAAACCCGATGCGGGATGTCGCAGAGCGTTACGGCAGGCTCTGCGATTCGCTGGATATCCACGGCTGGAACCGGCTGCGGCTGATCGAGCTGCGGGCGCTGAAACGTCCGCTTGCCCAGGCGCTGGCCTTTGCCTGCGTACTGTCGATTGGTGATTTCGGCGTGGTGGCACTGTTTGGCAACGCTGACTTCCGCACACTGCCGTTCTACCTTTATCAGCAGATTGGTGCCTATCGCGGCGCAGATGGCGCGGTCACCGCCCTGCTATTACTGCTGCTCTGCTTATTGCTGTTCACGCTAATGGAAAAATTACCAGGCCGCCATGCTGACTCTTGATAACCTCACTTACCTTTATCAGCATCTGCCGATGCGCTTCAGCCTCAAGGCCACACGTGGCGAGCGCATCGCCATTCTCGGCCCCAGCGGAGCCGGGAAGAGTACCCTGCTGAGCCTGATTGCCGGTTTCCTGCCGGTGAAACAGGGCACCCTGATGATTGACGGGCAGGATCACACCCACAGCGTGCCAGCCAGACGACCGGTTTCGATGCTGTTTCAGGAGAACAACCTGTTTCCGCACCTCAGCGTGCAGCAGAACATGGCGCTGGGGCTGCATCCGGGATTAAAACTCAGCGCTGAGCAGCGCCAGCAACTGGCTGCACTGGCCGATCAGGTGGGATTAGGCGATCTGCTGGCCCGCCTGCCGGGCGAGCTGTCGGGCGGACAGCGACAGCGTGCGGCGCTGGCGCGCTGTCTGCTGCGTGATCGTCCGGTGCTGCTGCTGGATGAGCCTTTTTCTGCACTGGATCCCGCGTTGCGCGGCGAGATGCTGCAACTGGTGCGTTCAGTGTGCGAAGCGCGCAGCATTACACTGCTGATGGTGTCGCACAGTCTCGAAGATGCCCGGCAGATTGCGCCGCGCAGCGTTGTGATTGTGGATGGACGGGTTTACTGGGATGGCGAGACCCGACAGCTGCTGTCGGGTGACACGCGGGAGGCCGAGGTCCTTGGCATCCCGCGCCGTTAAGCGTTACGCGAAGAAAACCTGCCACAGCAGATGACGGAAAATCGGCATCATCGGATGGAACTGAATGCCGACAAACGCTGCGACGGCGATCACCAGCCCCAGCGGACCTGCCCAGCGCAAACGCTCCGGCGGCAGCCAGGCAGTCGCCCAGTCACGACTCTTGCCACTGCGCCACCAGCGCCAGCATAACCAGCCCCCGAGCCATATCAGCAGTGCTGCGCCAAGTAACAGCCATTTAAAGCTGCCGCCCTGCGCGGCTTTCGGCACATCGATCGCCACGCCTGCCAGAATACCAGGCAGCAGATAAAGCGGTGGCCAGAGGATGCAGCCGATAAGGTTCGGCGGCAGAAATTTACGCACCGGCAGCTCCAGCATACCGGCCGCCAGCGGGATCAGCGGACGCGTAGGTCCCACAAAGCGCCCGACCAGAATCGTAAACATGCTGTGCTGATGCAGGGCGTGCTCGGTTTTATCCAGCAGGCCTTTGTACTTTTGCAGATACTTCCAGCGGTGCAGCGGCCCCTGGAATTTCCAGCCGATACCGTAAGAAACCCAGTCACCAATCAGGCAGCCCGCAAAACCCGCGGCCCAGGCCGGGTAAAGGCCCAGCTCGCCACTGCCGATCAGCGCGCCCAGGCTGGCCATCATCACTGTGCCTGGCAGCAACAGCCCGACCAGCGCCAGCGACTCCAGAAACGTCACCAGCGCAACGGCAAACAGCGCCCATTCCAGAGACTGCGTAATCAGTTGTTGAATCCAGGCTTCCATAATCATCCTAAGTAAAAGCAGAAGGCTGGATTGTCCAGAGCCAGCCACACAGCGTCAAGGCAAGAATTGTAGGACAATGTTGACAAAACCGGTGACGAGAACTGTATAAATATCCATGGTATACTTAAGCCGTTTTCTCACCCCTGAAATACTGAGTCCGGAGAACATCTGAATATGCCCCGCGCAGGTTTTCTGCTCACCCGCCACTGGCGCGACAGCCCGCATGGCACCGAAATTATCCTCTGGCTCGCCACTGATGCCGGTGCGCAGCGCGTGGTGCTGCCCGTGCAGGAGTCTGTCGCGTTTATTCCCGAAGAATTTCAGGCGCAGGTCAGCGAGCTCCTCAAAGATGAACGTCAGTTTCGGATTCAGTCGCTGGCGCTGAAAGATTTCCGCCGCCGCCCGGTTTTTGGCCTCTACTGCCCGCAGCATCGTCAGCTGCAGCGCATTGAAAAACGGCTGCGTGAACAGGGCATTCCGGTGTATGAAGCGGATATTCGCCCGCCGGAGCGCTACCTGATGGAGCGTTTTATTACCGCGCCGGTCTGGTTTGAGGGCGAGCAGCGCGGTGATAGCGTGGTCAATGCGCGGCTCAAACCCCATCCCGACTATCGCCCGCCACTGAAGTGGGTCTCGCTGGATATTGAAACCACACAGCATGGCGAGCTCTACTGCATCGGGCTGGAGGGCTGCGGTCAGCGTCAGGTTTATATGCTCGGCCCGGCCAACGGTGATGCCAGCACGCTGGATTTCGAGCTGATCTATCTCGACAGCCGACCACAGCTGCTTGAAGCGCTGAACCAGTGGTTTGCAGATCACGATCCGGATGTGTTGATTGGCTGGAACGTGGTGCAGTTTGACCTGCGGGTGTTGCAAAAGCATGCCGATCGTTACGGCATTCCACTTCGTCTTGGTCGCCAGCAGGCCGCGCTGGAGTGGCGTGAACATGGCTTTAAGCCCGGCGTTTATTTTGCGCAGGCCAGCGGGCGGTTGATTATTGATGGCATTGACGCGCTGAAATCAGCGTTCTGGGATTTTCCCTCATTCAGCCTGGAGTCGGTGTCGCAACAATTGCTGGGTGAAGGTAAAGCAATCGATAATCCCTGGCAGCGCATGGAGGAGATCAACTGGCGTTTTGCCAACGATAAACCGGCGCTGGCACGCTACAACCTCAAAGACTGCGAGCTGGTGACGCGCATTTTTCATAAAACGGCGATAATGCCGTTTCTGCTGGAACGCGCGGCGGTGAATGGCCTGGCAGTCGATCGCCACGGCGGCTCGGTGGCGGCCTTTGGTCATCTTTATATTCCGCGGATGCATCGCGCGGGATTTGTTGCCCCGAACCTGGGTGATGTGGCGCCGGAAGCCAGTCCGGGTGGCTATGTGATGGATTCGCGCCCTGGTCTGTATGACTCGGTGCTGGTGCTGGATTATAAAAGTCTCTATCCGTCGATTATCCGCACCTTCCTGATCGACCCGGTGGGTCTGGTAGAAGGACTGGCCCATCCTGATGATGCCGATTCGGTCGAAGGTTTTCGCGAAGCGCGTTTCTCCCGGCACACTCACTGCCTGCCTGCGATCGTCGAGCAGATCTGGCTGGGTCGTGAAGCGGCGAAAAAGCAGAAAAACCAGCCGCTGTCGCAGGCGCTAAAGATTATCATGAACGCCTTTTACGGTGTGCTGGGCACCAGCGCCTGCCGCTTCTTTGATCCGCGCCTCGCCTCCTCAATTACCCTGCGCGGTCACGCCATCATGCAGCAGACACGCGCGCTGATCGAGGCGGAAGGCTATGACGTGATCTATGGCGACACCGACTCCACTTTTGTCTGGCTGAAGTCCGCCCACAGTGAAGAGCAGGCCGCCGCGATTGGTCAGCAACTGGTGCAGAAAGTGAATGCCTGGCGGCGCGACCACCTGCAGCAGACCCACGGGCTGACCAGCGCACTCGAGCTGGAGTATGAAAATCATTTTTGTCGTTTTCTGATGCCGACCATTCGCGGCGCGGAACAGGGCAGCAAGAAACGCTATGCCGGACTGATTCGTGACGCCGCCGGTGAACGCATGGTTTTCAAGGGGCTGGAGTCGGTGCGAACGGACTGGACGCCACTGGCAAAAGCATTTCAGCAGCAGCTCTACCACCGTATCTTCCACCGTGAGCCGTGGCAGGATTACATTCGCACCACCGTCGCGCAGCTGCTGGCGGGTGAACTCGACGATCAGCTGATCTACAAAAAGCGTCTGCGACGTCCGTTAAAAGAATATGAACGAAACGTGCCCCCGCACGTGCGTGCCGCCAGGCTGGCGGATGAGCAGAATCGTAAATTAAACCGGCCTTTGCAGTATCAGAATGGAGGCCGGATTCGTTACGTGATTGCCACGGCAGGCCCCGAGCCACTGGAGGCACGCAGCACGCCGCTGGATTACGACCACTACGTTACGAAGCAACTTCAACCGGTCGCGGAGGGGATTCTGCCCTTTGTCGAAGGTGACTTTGCTACACTTATTACCGGGCAGCTGGGGCTTTTTTGACAGGTGACGAATGCCCTGCCATCCAGTACCATAGCGCCCTTCCTGAAACTCACCGCTCTTAAAGCCCGCTCCAGACCTTGTTGTCTGGTGGTAGCGCTATTGCCTGAGCTTTGGGAACACCTTTAAAAACGTTAAAATTCGAGCAAACAATATATGGTTTTTACATTAGGTCAGCGCTGGATTAGTGATACGGAAAGTGAACTGGGACTGGGCACCGTGGTGGCGATCGATACACGTATGATCACCCTGCTGTTCCCCGCTACGGGAGAAAACCGCCTTTACGCCCGCAACGATTCGCCGGTTACCCGCGTCATCTTTAATCCGGGTGATACCATCACCAGCCACGAAGGCTGGCAGATGCGCGTTGATGAAGTACGCAACGAAAATGACCTGATGACCTATATCGGTACCCGTCTGGATACCGAAGAAAGCGACGTGATGCTGCGCGAAGTGATGCTCGACAGCAAGCTGGTATTCAGTAAGCCGCAGGATCGTCTGTTTGCCGGCCAGCTCGACCGGATGGACCGTTTTGCCCTGCGCTTCCGCGCCCGTAAATACCAGAGTGAGCAATACCGCCTGCCGATTAGCGGCTTACGCGGTATGCGTACTAACCTGATCCCTCACCAGTTGCACATCGCCCATGATGTGGGCCGCCGCCATGCGCCGCGCGTGCTGCTGGCCGATGAAGTTGGCCTGGGTAAAACCATTGAAGCCGGGATGATCATCCAGCAGCAACTGCTGGCTGGCCGTGCCGAGCGCGTACTTATCGTGGTGCCTGAAACCCTGCAGCATCAATGGCTTGTTGAGATGCTGCGCCGCTTCAACCTGCGCTTTGCGCTGTTTGACGACGACCGCTACACCGAAGCGCAACACGACAGCGACAATCCGTTTGAAACTGAGCAGCTGATTATCTGCTCACTCGACTTCGTGCGTCGCAACAAACAGCGTCTTGAAATGCTGGCCGATGCCGAATGGGATCTGCTGGTGGTCGATGAAGCGCACCATCTGGCCTGGTCAGAAGGCGAGCCAAGCCGTGAATATCAGGTTATTGAACAGCTGGCTGAAAAAACTGCCGGGGTTCTGCTGCTGACCGCGACGCCAGAGCAGCTGGGCATGGAGAGTCACTTCGCCCGTCTGCGCCTGCTCGACCCGGACCGTTTCCATGACTTTGCCGCCTTTGTTGAAGAGCAGCAGCATTTCCGCCCCATCGCCGATGCCGTTACCGCGCTGCTGGCGGATAAAGCGATCTCCCAGGCGGAGATGAACCGGATCAACGATCTGGTCGGCGAGCAGGACATCGAGCCGCTGCTGCAGGTTGCCAACAGCGACCGCGAAGGCAAGCTGGAAGCGCGTCAGGAACTGATCTCCATGCTGATGGATCGCCACGGCACCAGCCGCGTGCTGTTCCGTAACACCCGTAATGGGGTTAAAGGCTTCCCGAAACGCGAACTGCATCAGATCCGCCTGCCGCTGCCTGCGCAGTATCAGACGGCAATTAAAGTCTCCGGCATTATGGGCGCGCGCAAAAGCGCAGAAGAGCGGGCGCGCGACCTGCTCTATCCGGAGCAGATTTATCAGGAATTTGAAGGCGACAGCGGCACCTGGTGGAACTTCGATCCGCGCGTGGAATGGCTGATGGGCTATCTCACCACTAACCGTAAAGAGAAAGTGCTGGTGATCTGCGCCAAAGCGGCCACCGCGCTGCAGCTGGAGCAGGTACTGCGCGAGCGCGAAGGTATTCGTGCAGCGGTGTTCCACGAAGGTCTGTCGATCATTGAACGTGACCGTGCTGCCGCCTGGTTCGCCTCAGAAGAGAATGGCGCGCAGGTGCTGTTGTGCTCTGAGATTGGTTCAGAAGGCCGTAATTTCCAGTTTGCCAGCCGTCTGGTGATGTTCGATCTGCCGTTTAACCCGGACCTGCTGGAGCAGCGTATCGGTCGTCTGGATCGTATCGGTCAGGCGCACGATATTCAGATTCTGGTGCCGTGGCTGGAGCAGACCGCACAGGCCGTGCTGCTGCGCTGGTATCACGAAGGACTGGATGCGTTTGAACACACCTGTCCGACCGGCCGGACAATCTATGACAGCGTCCATTCGCAGCTCATCGGCTATCTGGCCGCACCGGAAAACAGCGAAGGCTTTGATGCCTTTATCACCGACTGCCGCAAACAGCATGACGCGCTGAAACTGCAGCTGGAACAGGGTCGCGATCGCCTGCTGGAGCTGAATTCAAACGGCGGTGAATCGGCTCAGTTGCTGGCTAACGCTATCAGCGAGCAGGATAACGACACCGGCCTGGTGAACTTCGCGCTTAACCTGTTTGATATTGTCGGTATCAATCAGGAAGATCGCAGCGATAACCTCATTGTGCTGACCCCTTCCGATCACATGCTGGTGCCCGATTTCCCTGGCCTGCCGGAAGATGGCTGCACCATCACCTTTAACCGCGATCAGGCGCTGTCACGTGAAGATACTCAGTTCATTACCTGGGAGCATCCGCTGATTCGCAACGGACTGGATCTGATTCTGTCGGGCGACACCGGCAGCAGCGCCCTGTCACTGCTGAAGAACAAGGCGCTGCCGGTGGGGACGCTGCTGGTCGAGCTGATCTATGTGGTTGAAGCCCAGGCACCGAAGCATCTGCAACTGACCCGCTTCCTGCCGCCAACGCCAATCCGTCTGCTGATGGATACGAAAGGCACTAACCTGGCAGGCAAAGTGGAGTTCGAAAGCTTTAACCGTCAGTTGAATGCCGTTAACCGTCACACCGCCAGTAAACTGGTGAATGCGGTGCAGCAGGATGTCCATGCGATTCTGACTCAGGCCGAAGAGAGCGTCGTCAGCGAAGCGCGTGCCGTGATTGAGGCGGCACGGACCGAGGCGAATGAGAAGCTGGGTGCCGAGCTTTCGCGTCTTAACGCGCTGAAAGCCGTCAACCCGAACATCCGCGACGACGAAGTTGAGGCGCTGGAAAGCAATCGTGAACAGGTGCTGCAAAGTCTGGATGAGGCCAACTGGCGTCTTGACGCGCTGCGCCTGATTGTGGTGACACACCAGTAAGCTCAGGGGCCGCATGGCCCCTTATTTTTGGAAAGCCCCATGGAACCTTACAACCCACCGCGTGAACCCTGGCTGCACATCCTTTATCAGGATGCGCATATCATGGTGGTGAACAAACCCAGCGGTCTGCTCTCGGTACCCGGTCGTCTGGATGAGCACAAAGATAGCGTGATGACGCGGATACAGCGGGATTTCCCGCAGGCGGAATCTGTGCACCGACTTGACATGGCGACCAGTGGCGTGATGGTCGTGGCGCTGACCAAGGCGGCGGAGCGTGAGCTGAAACGACAATTCCGCGAGCGGGAGCCTTCCAAAACGTATGTGGCCTGCATCTGGGGTCATCCCGAGAAGGAAGAGGGGCTGGTTGATCTGCCGCTGATCTGCGACTGGCCAAATCGTCCAAAGCAGATGGTCTGCTTCGAGAACGGCAAAGCCGCACAGACAGAATATCAGGTGCTGGAGTATCGGGCGGACAACAGTACGCGGATTTCGCTTAAGCCGATTACTGGCCGCTCACACCAGCTAAGGGTGCATATGCTGGCGCTGGGCCACCCGATTCTGGGGGACAACTTCTATGCACATCCGGAGGCCAAAGCGATGGCGCCCCGTTTACTGCTGCACGCGGAGTCACTCACCATTACCCATCCGGCATTTGGTAATGCCATGACGTTTCGTCAGCCCGCCGACTTTTAAGGTTTACGGCAGGACTGTCGCCGTGGCCTCCTCTGTTGCAGAAGAGGCCACAGGAGCGACGCATTACTTGAAGCCTTTCTCTTTGCGAATCAGATCGTAAGCCGCCTGAATTTCCTGCGCTTTCTGCTTCGCCATCTCCATCATCTCTGGCGGTAACCCTTTCGCCACCAGCTTATCAGGATGATGCTCACTCATGAGCTTGCGGTAAGCACGTTTAATCGTGGTGGCGTCATCACTGCTCTTCACGCCCAAAACGCTACAGGCATCTTCCAGCGTTGGACCACGTTGCGCCTGCTGAAAGCCGCCTGAACTGCGCTGCCCGCCGCCAAACTGCTGGCCGCCCTCCATCATGCGCAGGAACTGATCGAACTGACCACGCGAAATGCCCAGCTCTTCGGCAATCACGTAGAGTACCTGTCGCTCATTGGGGTGCAGTGAGCCGTCGGCAAAGGCGGCCTGGATCTGAATCTCCAGGAACATCCGAATCAGATCGAACCGGCCAAAACAGGCGCTGCGCAGTTCTCGCAGCTTGCTGCGCAACGGGTAATCCGCCTGCTTACCTTCGCGGAACGCGCGCTGAGCAGCCGTGCGTGAGTCACCGTGCAGCTGCATCCGCTCCATGAGCAGTGAAGCAATCTGGATATCCGCTTCCGTAACCCGCCCTTTTGACTTGGTCAGATGGCCCATCACCTGAAAGGTGGTGCTGAAAAACAGCGTCTGCCGGGTCTGATTATTTGAAAAGTAAGCCTTGCCTTGTGCGCCACGTACTTTGTCAATCATATGGCCAATGATCAAACCGATCACAATACCCCAAAAGCCTGCGCCGGAAAGTAATCCCACCGCCAGACCCATAACTTTTCCCCAGTAGCGCATAAACTCCTCAATTCGCCATGCTTGCGGCTGAAAATTGCATTATCATACCTGTCATTTATCTCAGCGCCTAACGGCAACGCTGACAGACCAGGATTAACACTGGCGCAACGCCGGGCAGTAAGTTAGTCTCTGACCCGATTGTCGGCATGATGCCAGTTTTCATGGAATTCTCGATACCGCGTATGAAAAAACATATACCTACCCTGCTGGCCACACTGATCGGCGCAGCCATTAGCCAGCAAGCCTTTGCCGACGATTTGATGTCGCAGTGTATGTTAGGCGTGCCGAGTTATAACCGCCCGCTGGTCAACGGTGATACCAACCAGCTGCCTGTCACTATTCACTCCGACGCCGCCAAAGGGAACTATCCCAATGATGCGGTCTTTACCGGCAATGTGAATATTGAGCAGGGCAACAGCCGTATGCAGGCGGATGAAGTTCAGCTTCATCAGCGTCAGCAGGAAGGCCAGACGGCGCCAGTGCGTACCGTCGATGCCCTGGGTAATGTGCACTACGATGACAACCAGGTCATCCTGAAAGGTCCGAAAGCCTGGTCAAACCTCAACAGCAAAGATACCAACGTCTGGAACGGTGATTATCAGATGGTGGATCGTCAGGGACGCGGCACCGCCGACCAGATGAAGCTGCGCGGCGATAACCGCTACACCATTCTGGAGAACGGCACCTTTACGTCCTGTCTGCCCGGTTCCAACAGCTGGAGCGTGGTCGGTTCACAAGTCATCCAGGATCGCGAAGAGGAAGTGGCGGAGATCTGGAACGCCCGCTTTAAGCTGGGTCCGGTTCCGGTGTTCTACAGTCCCTATCTGCAGTTACCGATTGGCGATCGTCGTCGATCCGGTTTCCTGATCCCGAATGCAAAATTTGGCAGCAACAACGGCTTTGAGTTCGTGCTGCCTTATTACTGGAACATTGCGCCGCAGGCCGATGCGACCATCACGCCGCACTACATCAGTAAGCGCGGCATGAAATTTGAAAACGAATTCCGTTATCTGACGACGCTGGGTGCCGGCCTGGTCGAATTCGACTACCTTGGCTCCGATAAACAGTACGATAACGACAAAGCACTTCGTGGCATCGCCGAGGATTCCAGCTCCGACCGCTGGTTGTTCTACTGGCAGCATGCCGGTGTCTATGAACAGCACTGGCGTTTCAACGCCAACTACACCAAAGTCAGCGATCAGTATTACTTCAACGATCTCGACTCGAAGTACTACAGCTCCACCGACAACTACGCCACGCAGAAATTCAGCGTTGGTTATGCGGACACCAACTGGGACGCCACACTCTCAGCCAAAGATTTCCAGGTGTTTGGCAGTACTACCAGCAATAACGTCTACCGCGCGATGCCGCAGCTGGATGTTAACCTCTATCAGAATGATATCGGCCCGTTTGATGGCCGGGTTTATGCTCAGGCGGTGAAATTCACCAACGTCAACAGTCGTCTTCCTGAAGCGACCCGTTTACACGTTGAGCCAACCCTGAACCTGCCGCTCTCCAACGGCTGGGCCAGCCTGGATACCGAAGCGAAGTTCCTGGCGACCCACTATCAGCAGACTGACGTTGATTATTATAACAATACGGCCAATGGCTTCAGAGGAAGCAATAGCGGCGAACTGGATGAATCGGTAAACCGCACCCTGCCGCAGTTTAAAGTGGATGGCCGGCTGGTGTTTGACCGCGATATGGACTCCGCAGTGGGTTATACCCAGACGCTGGAACCACGCGTGCAGTATCTTTATATCCCGTACCGCGACCAAAGCAATATCTATCCGTACGACTCTACGCTGCTGCAAACCGACTACACCGGTCTGTTCCGCGATCGTACCTATAGCGGCCTGGATCGCATCGCTTCAGCCAATGAAGTGGCAACCGGTGTTACCTCGCGTATTTATGATAACGATCTGGTTGAACGTTTTAACGTTTCTGTGGGTCAAATCTACTCGTTTACCCCTTCTCGTACTGGTGTGAATCAAACCAATAAAGAAGATGATACCGGCAGTCTGATTTGGGCTGGCGATACATACTGGAAAATCAGCGATCGCTGGGGTGTTCGGGGCGGGCTGCAATATGACACCAAACTCGACAACGTCTCCCAGGGCAATACTGTTCTGGAGTACCGTCGTGATGCCGACCGTATGGTGCAGTTGAGCTACCGCTACAGCAGCCCGGAATATATCGCGGCAGCGTTAAATGACAGCAACCTGGTGACCAATCCTATCTACAAAAATGGGATTTCACAGGTGGGCACCACGGCCAGCTGGCCGATTGCCGATGCATGGTCTGTGGTAGGTGCTTACTACTACGATACCCGCAACAAGCGTCCGGCGTCGCAGCTGGTTGGCCTGCAATACAGCTCATGCTGTTACGCTCTCCGGGTCGGTTACGAGCGCAAAATTAACGGTTGGGAAAACGACGACAGTAAGTACGACAACCAAATCTCATTCAACATTGAGCTGCGTGGTCTGAGTCCTAACTATGGCTTAGGCACCAACGATATGCTGCGTCAGGGCATTATCCCTTACCAGCCTGCTTTCTGATGTTGTGATGTTTGACAGGCAATCCCGCAGTGCGGAACCAACAATGGATAAAGTATGAAGAACTGGAGAATGCTGATTCTTGGTGTGGCAATCAGTGCTAACACCGCGTTCGCAGCACCACAAGTCGTTGATAAAGTTGCAGCCGTGGTCAATAACGGCGTGGTTCTTGAGAGTGACGTGGATGGCATGATGAGCACCGTTAAATCTCAGGCCCAGCAGGCTGGTCAGCAGTTGCCGGATGATAAAACGTTGCGCCATCAGATTCTGGAACGTCAGATCATGGATAACATCATTCTGCAGATGGGTGATAAAGCCGGGGTTCAGATCAGCGATGAGCAGCTGGACCAGGCGATTCAGAACATCGCGGCGCAGAATAAGATGAGCCTTGATCAGCTGCGCAGCCGTCTGGCTTATGACGGCATGAACTACAGCGTTTATCGTTCTCAGATTCGTAAAGAGATGACCATTGCTGAAGTGCGCAACAACGAAGTGCGTCGTCGCATCACGATTCTGCCGCAGGAAGTCGATACGCTGGCGAAACAGATTGGCTCTCAGAACAGTCAGGGCACCGAACTGAACGTCAGCCATATTCTGCTGCCACTGCCGGAAAACCCGACACAACAGCAGGTTGATGAGCAGGAAACGCTGGCGAAACAGCTGGTTGGCGAACTGAAAAATGGCGCTGACTTCGGCAAAATGGCCGTGACCTACTCTGCCGATTCGCAGGCGCTGAAAGGCGGCAACATGGGCTGGGGTAAAATCGAAGAGTTACCGACCCTGTTTGCTCAGGCCCTGTCGAGCGCCAAAAAAGGCGATATCGTCGGTCCGATTCGCTCGGGTGTGGGCTTCCACATCCTGAAAGTGAACGATCTGCGTGGCGAGAACAAAAATGTCTCAGTCACTGAAGTTCATTCACGTCACATTCTGCTGAAGCCATCGCCAATCCTGACAGATGAGCAGGCACGCGCACAGCTGGAGCAGATTGCTAACGATATCCGCAGTGGTAAAACCACCTTTGCGGCGGCGGCTAAGCAGTACTCTGATGATCCGGGTTCAGCGAACCAGGGCGGCGATCTTGGCTGGACCTCTCCGGAAGTCTTTGATCCGGCCTTCCGTGACGCGCTGCTGCGCCTGAAAAAAGGCCAGACCAGCCAGCCGGTTCACTCCTCTTTCGGCTGGCATCTGATTCAGTTGCTGGATACCCGTCAGGTGGACAAAACCGATGCGGCCCAGAAAGAGCGTGCTTACCGTATGCTGTTTAACCGTAAGTTTGCGGAAGAAGCACAGACCTGGATGCAGGAACAACGTGCCAGCGCCTACGTGAAGATTCTGGATGGCAATGCGCAGTAATCACCGTGTGGTGATCACGCCCGGCGAACCTGCCGGGATTGGTCCCGATCTCACCGTTCAGCTGGCCCAGCACTCCTGGCCGGTTGAACTGGTCGTCTGCGCCTCGCCTGCCCTGTTGCAGCAGCGTGCGGCGCAACTCGGTCTGCCGCTGACCCTGCGTCCCTATCAGCCTGGCGTGGCCGCTGAGCCACAGCAGGCGGGAACACTGACTATCCTGCCAGTCGAAACGGCCGCGACGGTCACGCCCGGCGAGCTTTGCGTCGCCAACAGTGACTACGTGCTGGCCACGCTGGCGCGCGCCTGTGACGGTTGTCTCGACGGTGAATTTGCGGCCCTGATTACCGGCCCGGTGCACAAAGGCGTCATTAATGATGCCGGCATCGCCTTTACTGGCCATACCGAATTCTTCGCCGATCGCGCAGGCGGCCATCGGGTCGTCATGATGCTGGCGACAGAGCAGCTACGCGTCGCGCTGGCTACTACCCATCTGCCGCTGAAAGATGTCCCCGCTGCGGTGACCCGCGACTGTCTGCATGAAGTGATCACGATTCTTCATCGTGATCTGCAGCAGAAGTTTGCCATTGCCGAGCCGCATATCTACGTCTGTGGTCTTAACCCTCATGCGGGCGAAAGCGGCCACATGGGTCGGGAAGAGATTGAGACCATTACGCCAGCCCTTAATGAACTGCGTCAGCAGGGCATTAAACTGACCGGCCCGCTGCCTGCGGATACCCTTTTCCAGCCTAAATATCTGCAACATGCCGATGCAGTGCTGGCGATGTATCATGACCAGGGTCTGCCGGTACTCAAATTTCAGGGGTTTGGCCGGGCGGTAAATATCACCCTGGGCCTGCCCTTTATCCGGACTTCAGTTGACCACGGCACCGCGCTTGAACTCGCCGGTCTGGGTCAGGCTGAACCGGGCAGCTTCATCACGGCGCTTAACCTCGCCATCACTATGATCAAGAGCAGTAATGAATAATCGCGTCCATCAGGGGCACTACGCCCGTAAACGTTTCGGGCAGAACTTCCTGAACGATCAGTACATTATCGACAGCATTGTCTCCGCCATCCATCCACAGCGCGATGAAGCGCTGGTAGAGATCGGCCCAGGCCTGGGTGCCTTGACCGAGCCGGTAGGCGAACGCCTCGATAAATTAACGGTGATAGAACTGGACCGCGATCTCGCTGCGCGTCTGGAAACGCATCCGTTCCTTGGCCCGAAACTGACTATCTTCCAGCAGGATGCCATGACGTTCGACTTCGCCGCACTGGCGCAGGAGAGAGGCCAGCCGCTACGGGTATTTGGTAACCTGCCATACAATATTTCGACCCCGCTGATGTTCCACCTTTTCAGCTATACTGGTTCGATCAAAGATATGCACTTCATGCTGCAGAAAGAGGTGGTTAATCGTCTGGTCGCCGGTCCGGGTAATAAAACCTACGGTCGTCTGACGGTAATGGCGCAGTACTACTGCCAGATCATTCCGGTGCTGGAAGTGCCTCCGCACTCCTTTACGCCGCCACCGAAAGTGGACTCTGCCGTGGTGCGTCTGGTGCCGTATGCCGAGCCGCCGTATCCGGTCAGCGATGTGCGTATTTTGAGCCGTATTACCACTGAAGCGTTCGGCCAGCGTCGTAAAACGCTGCGCAACAGCCTGAGCCACATGGTGGCTGCCGGCGCGCTGGAGGAGTTATCCATAGATCCAACCCTGCGTGCCGAGAACGTCTCCGTCGCGCAATATTGTCAGCTGGCGAACTGGCTGGCGAATCATCAGGGAAAATCGCAGGAGTAAGTCATGAGTGAAACGGCCCGCGTCTCCGTCCATGTGCAAAGCCAGTACGTTGCCTCACAATCCTCACCGGATGATGATCGTTACGTCTTCGCCTATACCATTACGATTCGCAATCTGGGCCGTTCCTCAGTGCAACTGCTGGGACGTTACTGGCTGATTACCAACGGTAACGGCCGCGAAACGGAAGTTCAGGGCGAAGGCGTGGTGGGTGAACAACCGCTTATCGCGCCAGGCAATGAGTTTCAGTACACCAGCGGAGCCGTGATCGAAACACCGATGGGCACCATGCAGGGACACTATGTGATGGTCGACGAACAGGGTGACACCTTCCATGTCGAGATCCCGGTGTTCCGCCTCGCCATTCAGACCCACATTCATTAATTCATACGCTTTTTGCCCGTTTAGTCGGGCAGCTTCCTGATGGATAAAACCTTATGAGCACATACCTGATTGGCGACGTTCACGGTTGCTACGACGAATTACGTGCCTTGCTGCAACAGGTTGATTTCAATCCTGAGCAGGATACCCTGTGGCTGACCGGCGACTTAGTGGCGCGGGGTCCGGGCTCACTTGAGGTTCTGCGCTACGTAAAATCGCTGGGCGACGCAGTGCGTCTGGTGCTGGGCAATCACGATTTACATCTGCTGGCGGTCTACGCTGGAATCAGCCGTAATAAGCCCAAAGATCGCCTGACACCGTTGCTGGAAGCGGACGATGCGGATGAGCTGATCAACTGGCTGCGTCGTCAGCCGCTGTTACAGGTTGATGAAGAGAAAAAGCTGGTGATGGGACACGCCGGTATCACGCCGCAATGGGATATCGAGACCGCGAAAAAGTGTGCGCGTGAAGTTGAAGCGGTACTTGCCAGTGACAGTTATCCGCTGTTTCTGGATGCGATGTATGGCGACATGCCGAATAACTGGAGTGAAGATCTGACTGGTCTGGCACGTCTGCGCTTCAGCACTAACGCTTTGACCCGCATGCGTTACTGCTTTCCCAATGGTCAGCTGGATATGATCTGCAAAGATGCCCCTGAATCTGCCCTTCCCCCGCTAAAACCCTGGTTTAACATTGCGGGGCCGGTCGCACGTGACTACACCATTGTGTTCGGTCACTGGGCCTCGCTGGAAGGCAAAGGGACGCCTGAAGGAATCATCGGTCTGGATACCGGTTGCTGCTGGGGCGGAACGCTGACGCTGCTGCACTGGGAAACGCAACGCTATGTGGTACAGCCCTCCAATCGCGAAAAAGCGCTGGCCTCCAGCGAAAGTCTGGCACCGCCCGCGCTATAACGGCGATGCTGGCCGGCAAGGCCAGCATCCTCTCTTATGCGCCGATAATGCCGCCATCTTCGCGGGTGATCATGATCACTGACGACCGGGGACGCGGACTGTTATCGGGAAAGTGCGAGTCACCCTCTTCGCCGGGATGCTGCACATTGACGAACAGCGTTTTGTAATCTGGCGTGAAGGTGATGCCCGTCAGCTCGCATGATTTGGGGCCAACCATGAACCGGCGGATCTCCCCACTATCCGGATCCCCTACCAGCATCTGATTGTTCCCCTGCCCCTGATAATCCTCTTTATTACTGTACTTGCCATCGGTCAGGATCCATAACCGCCCGTGCGCATCAAACCCCAGACCATCGGGACTGTTAAAGGTGTTTTCAGCGGTGATGTTAGGTGTACCGCGATAGATCCCTTCAGGATGCGCGATCGGATTGCCGCACAACGCATAGATATCCCACTCAAACGCCTGCGCCGTGGCATCGCCCTTTTCATCCCAGCGGATAATCTGGCCGTAGATATTTTTAGGACGCGGATTCGCCGCATTAACCGGCATGCCTTCATTGCCGCGTTTGTTATTGTTAGTCAGCGTGCAGTAAGCACGACCATCATGCGGGTTAACAGCAATCCACTCTGGCCGGTCCATCCGCGTGGCGTTAACCACATCAGCCGCCGCACGCGCATTAATCAGAATATCGGCCTGACTGTTAAACCCCTTTTCAGCGGTGAGTCCATTTTCACCCCACTTCAGCGCCAGCCAGCGGCCGGTACCTTTCAGCGGCGTGCCCTGCGCATCGCCATTGAACTGCGCCACATAGAGCGTGCCTTTATCCAGCAATCCGTGATTGGCTTTGGCATCATCCGGGATGACTTTGTCGTCTGAGACATATTTATAGATATACTCGCCGCGCTCATCGTCGCCCATGTAAACCACCAGCTGACCGGTTTTAGCGACCGTAACGGCGGCATTTTCGTGCTTGAAGCGCCCCAGTGCAGTGCGTTTTACCGGCACGGAGTGAGGATCAAAGGGATCGATTTCGACAATCCAGCCGTGGCGGTTAAATTCATTGGGGTTTTTGGCGATGTCGAAACGGGGATCAAAGTCGGCCCAGTTACGCTCTGGCTCGGCGGCATTCAGGGTATAGCGCTTTTGCTGCGGCGTTGGCGTAAAGTCCGCCTGATGGGTACCAAAGTAGGTGTCGTAGTTCTCTTCACAGGTGAGATAAGTCCCCCACGGCGTTTTACCGTTGGCGCAGTTACCAAAGGTGCCAAGGACATGCATTCCCTGTGGATCGGCGGCGGTCTGCAGCGCTTTATCGCCCGCTGCCGGACCGGAAAAGCGCATCGGAGTATTGGCGGTAATACGGCGGTTGAACTCAGAAGGACGCACCACCTGCCAGCGATTGTCCTCATCCCGTTTGACTTCAACGATGGAGATGCCGTGCGCCGCCTGCGACTTTTTCACATCTTCCAGGCTGGTCGCTTTGCTGCCGCCGTGGGCGAACAGCGTCGGCTCATTCACATATTCATTGTTGATCGCCATGACGCCACGCTGGTCATTAATGGCGAAGAAGCTCATACCGTCGTTGTTGTCACCGAACTGCTTTTCCTGATCTTCCGCGCTGTTATTGCCGTGCGGATCAAATGCGACGGCGCCATTCACCAGCGGATCTCCCCAGGAGATCAGCACGTCTGCGCGATAGCCGGGGGCCACCACAACCTCATCGGCGGTGGATGCGGCAATCCCCTGAAAGCCCAGCAATGGGCTTCCCGCTGGCTTCTCCTGCGCCAGTGCGCTTCCTGAGAGTGTGAGGCCGCCGCTGAGAAAGCCGGTCAGCCCGAGAGCGCCGGAACCGGCAATGAATTTACGACGCAGAGGATCACGCAGACGGTCAGTGCTTAATGCGGAGAGTTCGATTTTCATTATTAATTGCTTCCTTCATGAAGATCCCAGAAAAGAAGCAATGCTAATGAACAGAGATGACAGCCAGGTTACAGTCTGGCAAAGGGAGGATCAGCGACGACGGTCGAGGATCTCAAAGCAGTAGCTGTGGGAGTTCTGCTCGTCAGCATCGTGAAACTCGCTGAACGTAGACTGCCACTCATCCGGCTCGTAATCCGGGAACTGTGTATCACCTTCAACTTCTGCATCAATGTGCGTCAGATAGAGACGATCGGCGCGCTTCAGCATCTGCTCATAGACGCGTCCACCGCCAATCACCATGATCTCTTCAGCATCACCGGCTGCCTGTATCGCCTCATCCAGTGAGGTGACCCAGGTGACGCCTTCCGTGGTGCCCGGCTGACTGCTGACCACGATGTTCAGCCGGCCAGGTAACGGACGACCAATAGATTCAAAGGTCAGTCGACCCATAATGACCGGTTTCTTCAGCGTATTGCGCTTGAACCACGCCAGATCTGCAGGCAGGTCCCACGGCATGGCGTTCTCCATTCCAATAATGCGATCTGCTGCTAATGCCGCGATAAGACTAATCATGTTAACCACTCACTGAAAAAATTGGCGCCATGATACGTAAAGGTGAAACTTTCGTCGATAGGGGAAAAGGTCTATTTGCGTAAAGCTTTTCATGATGCCGCTTTTCATGCCCTGTGCAGCGTTTTTCACCGCGTAATCGCGTCAGTTTGCCGCAGCTCGCCAGCGACAGGCCTCAGGCTGGCACAAAAAGCGTGCGCAAAAGGAAACGGCTCCCGGAGGAGCCGTAAAGCCTGGTCTGGCTAGCGGTAAGATCGGTGCAGCACAGGGAACACAGTCAGATCGGAAAGACGCAAAAGCTGTTATCCATGACCGCTCGGCCCGCGCGATTACGCACCTCATCCCTGAGGTGCGCCCGTATACGGGCCAACGCTTTGCGTTGTTCAAAAACGCTCCCGGCGTTTTTTTCCATGGCGCGGGACGCTTTCCTCCTCTGCCTGTGCTCCCTGCCCGTTAAGATCGTTTATCGCTGCAAGCCTGATTAAGGCTCGTCAGGATGATCAGAAGTCGTAGCGCAGACGCACCAGATTCATATCACCCAGGTTATCGGTGCTGGAGGTGAAGACATGTTCGTAGTCAACACGGAAACCGTAGTCGAGGAACAGCACCACACCCAGACCGTTGTCGATGCGCTGGTAATCACGACCGGTCATGACCTCAATGCGATCACCCATAACATAAGGCTGAACCGCTTTCAGACCATACTGCCCCACCGGGATTTTGTAACCGGCGAAATATTCAACGCCCCACGCATCGCCAGCAAAGTAGTTACGCGCGTCTTTGCGTTTGGTCGTCATGAAGTTCTGATACCAGCCACCACCGGCTGACAGCGTCCAGTTGCCTGGTGTCCAGCTTAATGCAGAGCCGTAAATGTTCTGATCGTAATCGCGGCTGTCGCCATTGTTCGGGTTACGCATCGCCGCGCGGGTGTAGTTCCACGCCGTGCCCCAGCTCAGTTCATCAGAGATATGGTAATCCACGCCCAGCGAGCCGCCGCCTTTGCGCTTATAGCGCAGGCCATTGCCTGGCAGATATTCGTTATCGTCGAACAGATAAGAGGCGTAAATATCTGCATCGCCGAAGGTGTTTTTATATTTCAGCTGCTTGCGTGAACGGTAAGATCCGTCGTAGTCACCGTTGATTCCGTTGCCCGGTGCCTGGCCGATCATGTCGTAATCCCAGATATCGGTCTTGGCGCCCACAGTGTCATAATACACGCTGTTCTGCTGACCAAAGGTAAGCTGCCCCCAGGTTTTGCTTTTCAGACCGGTGTAGAGCTGGCGACGCGTGGTGTTATTGGCACCGTCAGCATAGTGGCGATCCCAGCCGAAAACTGCCGGGACGTTAACGCCCAGCTCGTAATAGCTGATCCAGCTCACGTCATCAAACAGGTAATAGTCAGCACCGAAACGGAAACGGGTGCCGCCATCAAAACCGTCACGCTTGTAAGATTTGTCATCCACGCCGGTCTGATGATTGAACTGAGCACGAATGCTGCCGCCAACCTTAAAATTAAGACGGCTAAGCGGATCGCCCGCCTGCGGATCCTGCTTTAACAACGTCACTTCCGCCTGGCTGGCGAAAGGAAGAATAGCCATCAGTGCAGCCACTGCACTCAGAGAAAAAGTACGCATTTTCATTTTTTAATTATGTCCTGATACGCTCCAGTGATGAGCGGCAGGCATAGTACTGGCGAAAAATCCGTACAGGAAGTGTTTATATTATAAATTTGTGCGAACCAGCCCCATTCGCACCTAAAGCTAAAAAATTAAGCCAAATCAGTCACTTTAACACAAATCCCAACCCCTTCCTGGACCTGACTTTCAGATTATCGCCAGTGAAAGGGCCAAAAAAAACGGCTCCCGGAGGAGCCGTTTTTCACATTACATCGCCTTTATCTGGGCATGCATTTCCTGAACGGAGATAACCTGTTCCGTCGGATCTGCATTCAGCGCCATCGCAGTCGCGAAACCGCCGTTCAGCGTAGTGTCGTAGTGCACTTTATACTGCAGTGCGCTACGGCGAATCAGCTTCGAATCTTCAATCGCCTGACGACCCGCCGTGGTATTCACAATGTAGCTATACTCGCCATTCTTCAGACGGTCCTGAATATGCGGACGACCTTCATGCACCTTGTTAACCAGGCGCGGATTAATGCCCGCCTCGCCCAGTACCACCGCCGTGCCGTGAGTCGCATCCAGTTCAAAACCGAACTTCTGCAGCTTAGCCGCCAGGTCAACGATACGTTTCTTGTCGCCTTCACGCACCGACAACAGCGCACGGCCCGACTTCTTCATATTGCTCTGTGCGCCCAGCATCGCTTTCGAGAACGCCTCAGCGAACGTGCGGCCCACACCCATGACTTCACCGGTAGAGCGCATTTCTGGTCCCAGAATCGGGTCAACGCCCTGGAACTTGTTGAACGGCAGCACCACTTCTTTAACGGAGTAGTAAGGCGGAATCACCTCTTCAGTGACGCCCTGCTCTGCCAGCGTTTTACCTGCCATCACGCGCGCGGCCACTTTCGCCAGCGGTACACCCGTCGCTTTAGAGACGAACGGAACGGTACGCGCCGCACGTGGGTTGACTTCAATCAGGTAGACTTCGTTGTCTTTCACCGCGAACTGGACGTTCATCAGGCCGCGAACATTCAGCTCGAATGCCAGCTTCTCAACCTGCTGGCGCATCACATTCTGAATCTCCTGACTCAGCGTATAGGCCGGCAGTGAACAGGCGGAGTCACCGGAGTGAACACCAGCCTGCTCGATGTGTTCCATGATGCCACCAATCAGCACCCGCTCGCCGTCGCAGATCGCATCCACATCCACTTCGACCGCATCATCCAGGAAGCGATCCAGCAGCACCGGCGCATCGTTGGAAACCGAAACCGCCGTCTGGAAGTAGCGCTTCAGGTCGATTTCATCGTAGACGATCTCCATGGCACGGCCGCCCAGCACATAAGAAGGACGGACCACCAGCGGATAACCCAGGCCAGCAGCTTTCTCCACCGCCTGCTCCAGCGTCGCGACGGTGGCGTTAGCCGGTTGCTTCAGATTCAGGCGATCAACCGCCTGCTGGAAACGTTCACGGTCTTCAGCACGGTCAATGGAATCCGGGCTGGTGCCGATAACCGGTACGCCTGCGGCTTCCAGCGCACGCGCCAGTTTCAGCGGAGTCTGACCGCCATACTGCACGATCACGCCTTTTGGCTGCTCAATGCGCACAATCTCCAGCACATCTTCCAGCGTAACCGGCTCGAAGTAGAGGCGATCGGAGGTGTCGTAGTCGGTCGAAACGGTTTCCGGGTTACAGTTAACCATAATGGTCTGGTAGCCATCTTCACGCAGCGCCAGTGCGGCGTGAACGCAGCAGTAGTCGAATTCAATACCCTGGCCGATACGGTTGGGTCCACCACCCAGAATCATGATTTTTTCACGATCCGGACTCGGATTGGCTTCGCACTCTTCTTCATAGGTGGAGTACATGTAGGCCGTGTCCGTCGCGAACTCTGCGGCACAGGTATCTACGCGCTTGTAAACCGGGTGCAGATTAAACTGCTGACGCAGCTTGCGGATTTCGCTCTCCGCCACACCCGCCAGCGTCGCCAGCCGTGCATCGGCAAAGCCTTTACGCTTCAGCGTGCGCAGGAAATTCGCATCCAGGCTATTAACGCCTTCGCGGGCGACCTGATCTTCCAGTTTAACCAGCTCTTCAATCTGCACCAGGAACCAGCGGTCAATGTTGGTCAGATTGAACACGCCATCGACGGACATGCCTGCACGGAAAGCATCTGCGATATACCAGATACGGTCTGAACCGGCATCTTTCAGCTCACGACGGATGCGGGTTAACGCTTCCGGGTCATCGAGGTGCACTTTCGGGTCGAAGCCGTTAGCGCCTACTTCCAGGCCGCGCAGCGCTTTCTGCATGGACTCCTGGAAGGTACGGCCAATCGCCATCACTTCGCCGACCGACTTCATCTGCGTGGTCAGGCGATCGTTGGCACCGGCAAATTTTTCGAAGTTGAAACGTGGGATCTTGGTAACAACGTAGTCGATTGAAGGCTCGAACGAGGCAGGCGTTAAACCGCCAGTGATATCGTTCATCAGCTCGTCGAGGGTATAGCCAACCGCCAGTTTGGCCGCCACTTTAGCAATCGGGAAGCCGGTCGCTTTTGACGCCAGCGCTGAGGAGCGTGACACGCGCGGGTTCATCTCGATGACAATCAGTCGGCCATCTTTCGGGTTAACGGAGAACTGCACGTTGGAGCCGCCAGTTTCAACACCGATCTCACGCAGTACCGCCAGCGAGGCGTTACGCATGATTTGATACTCTTTGTCAGTCAGCGTCTGGGCAGGCGCTACCGTGATGGAGTCACCGGTGTGAATCCCCATTGCGTCGAAGTTTTCGATTGAGCAGACGATGATGCAGTTATCGTTTTTATCGCGCACCACTTCCATCTCATACTCTTTCCAGCCAATCAGCGACTCATCAATCAGCAACTCATTGGTGGGAGAGAGGTCGAGACCGCGTTCACAAATCTCTTCAAACTCTTCGCGGTTGTAAGCGATGCCGCCACCGGTGCCGCCCATGGTAAAGGAAGGACGGATAATGCACGGGAAGCCAACATCTTCTGCCACGGCCAGCGCTTCTTCCATAGTGTGTGCGATGCCGGAGCGCGCCGTATCCAGACCAATGCTTTTCATCGCCACGTCGAAACGACGACGATCTTCTGCTTTGTCGATCGCATCAGCAGTCGCACCAATCATGGTGACGCCAAACTCTTCCAGCACGCCATGACGTTCCAGCTCCAGCGCACAGTTCAGCGCCGTCTGTCCGCCCATGGTGGGCAGTACTGCATCCGGGCGCTCTTTTTCGATGATTTTGCGCACCACTTCCCAGTGAATCGGCTCAATGTAGGTCGCATCAGCCATTTCCGGGTCAGTCATGATCGTCGCCGGGTTGGAGTTCACCAGAATGACGCGGTAACCCTCTTCACGCAGCGCTTTACACGCCTGCGCACCGGAATAGTCAAATTCGCAGGCCTGGCCGATCACAATCGGACCGGCACCAAGAATCAGGATGGATTTTAGGTCTGTACGTTTTGGCATGAATTAGCTCCTGATTACTTCGCTTTCAGACGGAATGCGTCAATCAATTCAATAAAGTGGTCAAACAGCGGCGCAGCATCACCCGGACCCGGGCTGGCTTCCGGGTGACCCTGGAAGCTGAATGCTGGCTTGTCAGTGCGATGGATGCCCTGCACGGTTTTATCGAACAACGAAATGTGGGTCACACGCAGGTTTGCTGGCAGATTGTTCTCGTCGACCGCAAAACCGTGGTTCTGCGCGGTGATCATCACGCGGTTATTTTCGAGATCTTTCACCGGATGGTTACCACCATGGTGGCCGAGTTTCATCTTCACGGTTTTAGCACCGCTGGCCAGCGCCAGCAGCTGATGACCCAGGCAGATACCGAACACCGGAATCTCTGTCTTCAGGAAGTCCTGAATCGCGCTGATCGCGTAGTCGCACGGCTCCGGGTCACCAGGACCGTTGGAGAGGAAAATGCCATCCGGATTCAGCTTCAGAACCTCTTCAGCTGGCGTCTGTGCCGGAACCACAGTCAGACGGCAGCCGCGATCGACCAGCATACGCAGAATGTTGCGCTTGGCGCCGTAGTCATAAGCCACCACGTGATATGGCAGCGACTCCGCAGCAGCCTGCTCTGGCAGACCTGCGTCCAGTGTCCAGCTGCCCTGCTGCCAGCTGTAAGTCTCAGTGGTGCAGACCTCTTTCGCCAGATCCATTCCTTTCAGTCCCGGGAATGCCTGGGCCTTTTGCAGCGCCAGTGCGGCATCCGGATTGTCGCCGGCAATAATGCAGCCGTTCTGCGCCCCTTTCTCACGCAGCAAGCGCGTCAGCTTGCGGGTATCGATATCGGCAATCGCCACAATGTTGTTGCGCTGCAGGTAGGCCGACAGGCCTTCTTCGCTACGGAAGTTGCTGGCAATCAGCGGCAGGTCACGAATAACCAGGCCCTGCGCATGAATCTGGCTGGATTCTTCGTCGGCGGCATTGGCACCGACATTACCGATATGGGGATAAGTGAGAGTAACGATTTGGCGGGAATAGGAAGGATCAGTGAGGATTTCTTGATAGCCGGTCATTGAAGTGTTGAAAACGACTTCTCCCACTGCCGATCCTGTTGCCCCGATGGCCCGACCGTGGAATTGGGTTCCGTCTTCCAGAACCAGGATTGCTGACTTTATCAAAATATCCTCCAGGGAATAAACAGTCAATATATCTGCATATTAATTCAAAATAGCCGCCTGAATCAATGCAAAAACCGCCTGAATTGTCGATTTTTGGCAAATTGCGCGCATTCTAATGACAGCCCTGGTCATTGTCTACCCTGCAGCGGGATTTTTTCACACTTATCTGCCTTATGAGGTAAAAAACAGGCATGAGCGGCAAAAAGAGAGGAAAACCCGGCAGAATAATCGTTTGCCAGGCGACATAAAAACGAAACCGGCTTAAGCGGTCCCTTATTTTTGACCAAATGGTCAAAAATGGCGTCCATCAGGGAAAATAAATGAAGAAAAGGTGGGAAAACAACAACCAGAAAGTAATTTTTAATCAGAATGGCTATTTTAAGATAAAATTAAGGGCAATGAAAACATTGCCCCTTTTCAATCAAGGTATTAACGATTGAAATAACCACATCACGATGGTTCACAACACTCACAACATCGACAAATCCAGCACGTCACGCATATCAAACAAACCAGATTTCTTATCTTTTAGCCATAAAGCTGACTTAACGGCGCCATTTGCAAAGGTCATGCGACTTGAGGCCTTGTGGGTAATCTCTACACGCTCACCGATATCTGCAAACATCGCCGTATGCTCACCCACGATGTCACCCGCGCGAACCGTAGCAAAACCAATGGTCTGTGGCTGGCGTTCACCGGTGTAGCCTTCACGCGTATAAACCGCATGCTCGTCCAGTTTCCACTGCATGGCATCGGCTATCGCCTCACCCATCGCCAGTGCGGTGCCAGACGGCGCATCCACTTTATGACGATGATGTGCTTCGACAATCTCAATATCCGCATATTCACCCATGACTTTGGCAGCCTTCTCCAGCAGCTTCAGCACCAGGTTAACTCCCACGCTGAAGTTAGCGGCAAAGACAATGGCGATATCTTCCGCCGCCGCGCGAATGGCTGCTTTGCCTGCCTCATCAAAACCGGTGGTGCCAATCACCATCGCTTTTCCGTGCTCACGGCAGATCGCCATATACTCCAGCGTGCCTTCCGGACGGGTGAAGTCGATCAGCACATCAAAGTCGTTAGTCACCGCGCGTAAATCGTCAGCGATGAGGATGCCATTCTTTCCGATGCCCGCTAACTCACCAGCGTCGCTGCCGATCAGCGATGAGCCTGGACGTGCCAGTGCCACACCCAGCTCAACGCCTTCTGCCTGCTGCGTCGCCAGAATCAGATTACGGCCCATACGGCCCGGCGCGCCCACAATAGCAATGCGGATAGTGTTCATATTTATTCATTCCTAAAACAAAACTATGCATCCAAAGCGTCATCAGGTTAACGGTGAGTTAACAGTCACGCCACTAATAATCCGTGATAATAAGAATTTTATGCCAGCCGCCTGTGATTATCAGTAAAAGCAATCATCGCAGTGAACAACGGCATTTCAGCCGGGCTATAAAAACAAAAAAGACCGAACAGAGTCGGCCTTTTTATCAGTCATATCGAAGCATTACTGCACGTTACGTACGTCGACGCGCAGCTCTTTAGGCACTTCAAAAACAATATTCTCTTCACGGCCAATCAGCTCAATCGCCGCTTCGCCACCCAGCTCACGTAACCGCTGGATCACCTGCTGCACCAGAATATCGGGGGCTGAAGCACCTGCGGTAACGCCGATGCAGGCCACGCCTTTTACCCACTCTTCCTGTATATCATCGGCAGAGTCGATCAGCTTTGCCAGTTTACCGGCACGCTGTGCCAGCTCGGCCAGACGGTTAGAGTTCGAAGAGTTTTTCGAACCGACCACCAGCACCACTTCCGCATCTTTCGCCAGCGTACGAACGGCTTCCTGACGGTTGGTGGTGGCGTAGCAGATATCATCTTTACGCGGCCCGATGATCGCCGGGAAACGCTGACGCAGGGCATCAATGATGTCTGAAGTGTCATCCACAGAAAGCGTGGTCTGCGTCATGAAGCTCAGATTGTTTTCGTCTTTGACGGTCAGTCTGAAGACATCTTCCGGCGACTCCACCAGATACATGCCACCATTGGGGTTGTTGTATTGCCCCATGGTGCCTTCAACTTCCGGATGACCCGCGTGACCAATCAGAATCGCTTCCACGCCTTTACGGCTGGCGCGTGCGACTTCCATATGAACTTTGGTGACCAGCGGACAGGTAGCATCGAACAGCATGGTCAGATTGCGCGCTTTAGCTTCGGCACGCACCGCCTGTGAAACCCCGTGCGCGGAGAAGATCAGAATGGCGTTATCCGGCACTTCGCTGATCTCTTCAATAAAGATGGCACCGCGCTCACGCAGGCTGTTCACCACGTAACGGTTATGCACCACTTCGTGACGGACATAGATGGGCGCGCCATACATCTCCAGCGCGCGCTCAACAATACTGATGGCGCGATCAACGCCAGCGCAGAAGCCGCGCGGATTAGCTAACAGGATTTGCATCGTTCGTCTCCAGTGCCGGATCGATTTCCAGCACTTCTACATCAAACTGAATACGGCGACCCGCCAGCGGATGGTTGAAATCGACGGTGATAGAATCACCGGAGACTTCGCGGATCACGCCTGGCATTTCACTGCCGCCCATGCCGCTGAACAGCATGATGGCACCCACTTCCGGTTCGCCTGCATCAATAAAGTCCCGACGCGAGAAATACTGGATCAGGTCAGGGCTGACGCCACCAAAGGCATCTTCCGGTTCCAGAGTAAACTGTTTAGTCTGACCCGCTTTCAGCCCCAGCAATGCCTGCTCAAGCGCTGCAGAGAGGCTGCCATCACCGAGACGGAACAGCGCGGGCTTGCCGTTTGCACGGGTCGATTCCGCCGTCGAGCCATCTTCCAGCTTCAGCGTAAAATGCACCAACACCGCGCTTTCGCGCTGCACGAACTCAGTCATCACTTACCCTTTCTGTTTAGCCTGTTTGCCGTTCGGGCTGAAAAAGCCCTCCAGCACCACCAGTGCAGCCCCAATACAGATGCCGCAGTCAGCGATATTAAATGTAGCGAAGTGCCAGTTACCGACATAAAAATCGATAAAATCGACCACAAAGCCATGGTATGAGCGATCAAACAAATTGCCGATCGCGCCGCCAATGATCAGAGCATAGGCGATATTGGCCATCTTCTGACTGGCATGATTGCGATACATCATCACCACCAGTGAGATCACGATAGCCAGCGCGATTCCCGCAAAGAACCAGCGCTGCCAGCCCCCTTTGTCCGCCAGGAAACTGAACGCCGCGCCATAGTTGTGCGCATAGAACAGGTTCAGGTAGGGCATCAGCGGCTGGGTTTCATGCAGCATCATGTTGTTCATCACCCACTGCTTACTGGCGAAATCGACAACAATCACCACCAGCACCAGCCACAGCCAGCGCAATCCGGTTGATAAAATAGGTTTACGCATCAGGCAAATTCACGCTGTTCGCCGTCACCGGCTACGTTAGTGTAACAACGACCACAGACCTCAGCATGCTCAGGATTCTGTCCGACGTCGGTAGTGTAATGCCAGCAGCGCTGACATTTCTCGCCTTCCGCCTTGTGCAGCGCGATTTTCAGACCTTTCAGCAGTTCACTCTGCTGCGCTTCATCGTTCGCCAGCGCGTAATCCGCCACCTGTGCGCCAGAAGTCAGCAGCACAAAACGCAGCTCATTACCCAGCGCATGCAGTTTAGCGGCCAGCTCCGGATCGGCATACAGCGTGACCGTTGCTTCCAGTGCACCACCGATACGTTTATCCGCACGTGCCTGCTCGATCACCTTGTTCACTTCGCCACGCACTTTCAGCAGCTCGGCCCAGTAGGCATCATTCAGCGCTTCATCTTCCGCCAGGCCAAACAGACCCTGATACCACTCTTCGGTGAAGACATACTGCGCACGTTCGCCTGGCAGGTAGCCCCAGATCTCATCCGCTGTAAAGGACATGATCGGTGCCATCCAGCGCACCAGCGCTTCGACGATGTGCCACAGCGCGGTCTGGCAGCTGCGACGCGCCAGGCCATCACCTTTCGCGGTGTACTGACGATCCTTGATAATATCGAGATAGAAGCTGCCCATCTCAATCGAACAGAACTGCATCAGACGCTGGATCACTTCATGGAAATCGTAGTTCTCGTATGAGGCAACGATATCAGCCTGTGCCGCCTGTGCGCGACCCACTGCCCAGCGATCGACCACGACCATCTCTTCCGGTTTCACCAGATCGGTGACCGGGTTGAAGCCGCTAAGGTTAGCCAGCAAGAAACGCGCGGTGTTACGGATACGACGATAGGCATCGGCAGAGCGCTTGAGGATCTCATCGGAGACCGCCATTTCACCCGAGTAGTCGGTTGAGGCCACCCACAGACGCAGAATATCGGCGCCCAGTTTGTTCATCACATCCTGCGGCGCGACCGTGTTGCCGATTGATTTCGACATTTTACGGCCCTGACCATCCACGGTGAAACCGTGCGTCAGTACCTGACGATAAGGCGCTTGGCCCTTCATTGCCGTGGAGATCATCAGCGAGGACATAAACCAGCCGCGATGCTGATCGGATCCTTCCAGATAGAGGTCTGGCGCATGTCCGCCAAATTCCGGACGCGCATCCACTACAGAATAGCTGGTTGAGCCGGAGTCAAACCAGACATCCAGCGTATCCGGCACTTTAACGTAGTGATCGGCGTCGTCGCCCATCAGTTCACGCGGGTCAAGATCCCACCAGGCCTGAATACCCTCCTGCTCAACACGCTGCGCCACTTTCTCCATCAGCGCCAGCGTGTCAGGGTGCAGCTCTTCGCTCTCTTTGTGAACGAACAGCGCCATCGGTACGCCCCAGGTACGCTGACGAGAGATACACCAGTCAGGACGGTTCGCCACCATCGATTCGATACGCGCCTGGCCCCAGTCCGGGATCCACTGCACGCCTTTGATCTCTTTCAGCGACTGCGCACGCAATCCTTTCTGATCCATGCTGATGAACCACTGCGGCGTGGCGCGGAAGATGATCGGCGTTTTATGGCGCCAGCAGTGCGGGTAGCTGTGCAGCAGTTTCTCAACGTGCAGCAGCGCGCCTTTCTCTTTCAGCAGTTCAACGATCATGTCGTTGGCTTTAAAGACATTGACCCCATCCAGCGTCGGATACGTGCCTGGCAGATAGGCGCCATCCGGTCCTACCGGATTCGCGGTTTCGATGCCATATTTCTGGCCAATAACATAGTCATCCGGGCCGTGGCCTGGCGCGGTGTGAACGGCACCGGTACCCGCGTCCAGGGTCACGTGCTCGCCCAGTACGACCAGCGACTCAAGCGCCAGGAACGGATGCTGGAACTTCTGCAGCTCCAGCGCAGCGCCCTGACATTCGCCCAGCACCTGCCATTCGCTGACACCGGCGCGCTTCATGACGCTTTCCACCAGCTCTTTCGCCAGGATCAGGGCGCGGCCGTCGATCTGGATCAGCTGGTATTCAAATTCAGGATGCAGGGAGATCGCGCGGTTAGCCGGTAATGTCCACGGCGTCGTGGTCCAGATAACCAGTGAGATCGGGCCATTAACCTGGGATACGCCAAACGCCCCACGCACTGCGTCGGTATCGACGGCATTAAACATCACATCAATCGACGGAGAGGTTTTGTCGTAATATTCCACTTCCGCTTCTGCCAGGGCAGAACGGCAATCCAGGCACCAGTGCACCGGCTTCGCGCCTTTGTGCAGATGGCCATTACCGATGATTTTACCCAGCGCACGAATGATGTTGGCTTCGGTACCGAAATCCATGGTCAGGTAAGGACGATCCCAGTCGCCCAGCACGCCCAGACGGATAAAGTCCGCTTTCTGGCCTTCAACCTGTTCGGCAGCATATTTGCGGCATGCGGCACGAAATTCCGCGGCGGTGACTTTCTCGCCTGGCTTGCCGATCATCTGCTCAACTTTGTGTTCGATTGGCAGACCGTGGCAGTCCCAGCCGGGCACATAAGGCGAGTCATAACCCGCCATGCCTTTCGACTTAACGATAATGTCTTTCAGAATCTTGTTAACGGAGTGACCAATATGAATGCTGCCGTTCGCATAAGGAGGGCCATCATGCAGGATAAAGGTTTTTTTCCCTTTTTTGGCTTCGCGGATGATGCCGTACAGGTTGTCAGCATACCAGCGTTGCAACATTCCCGGTTCGCGTTTGGCCAGATCGCCACGCATCGGGAATCCCGTTTCCGGCAAATTCAGGGTAGATTTATAGTCACTCATCAGATTCTCGATTCCGTTTTTCGCTCAGGTTAAAGCAGCCCAAAGAACTGCCGGGCCGTTACCACATCGTTCGCAATTTGTTCTTTCAACGCCTCCAGTGAGGCAAAGCGCTGCTCGTTTCGTATTTTCTGTTTCAGCACCACATCAATGTGACGACCATAGAGATCGATATTGATGTCGAGCAGGTGAACTTCAAGCTGCTGGCGTAAACCTTTTACGGTCGGACGGGTGCCGATATTAGCAACACCCGGCAGTGGCTCGGGCGTCAGACCCTGTACCTCCACGGCATACACTCCTTTCACCGGCGTGACGCTGCGGCGTAAAGGGAGGTTCGCAGTCGGGAAACCCAGCGTGCGTCCCAGTGCATCACCGTGCACGACGCGGCCGGAAATAGTGAAGGGATGACCTAACAGCGACTGCGCCAGCGCTAAATCATCCGCAGCCAGCGCCTGACGCACGGCAGTGCTGCTGATTCGCTTACCACCGTCACAGAAGGTTTCGGTGCTGACGACCTCAAAGCCATACTCCACACCGGCTTTCTGTAATAACAGGAAATCCCCCTGGCGACCAGCGCCGAAGCGGAAATCATCACCTACCGCAAGGTACTTTACATCCAGCTTGTCGACTAACAGGTCACTGATAAAGCGCTGTGCAGACAAGGCCGCAAAGCGACGATCAAACCGCACGCACAACACTTTATCCACACCCGCTTCCGCCATATAGCGCAGTTTTTCACGCAGGCGTGTCAGGCGCGCCGGGGCTTTATCACCGGCAAACAGCTCCAGCGGCTGTGGCTCAAATACCATCACCACGACGGGCAAGTTACGCTTACGTCCCTCTTCACACAGTCGCGACAGCAGCGCCTGATGCCCGCGATGTACACCATCGAAATTACCAATGGTCAGAACGCAGCCGCGATGCTGCTCGTTAAGATTATGAATACCGCGGATAAACTTCATGGCTGGCCCAAACCGGTGGAAATCGGCGGATTATACCCTTGAAAGCGGCTCAGGTTAACCCGTCTGCACGCCTTTCATGCTTTAGCGGCTGCATTTCCTGTTGCAGATGTGCATGTTAAGAATTTTGTCGCTAAATACTGTATTCAGTGAGGGGAAGCTGGTAGAATCTTGCGCCATCAAATACGTAATCGAGTGCCGTTCTTAGAGCGACGCTTATTTGCACAAATCCATTGACAAAATCAGGTTAGAAGGGCATAGTCCTCGGCCTTTGATTTGTCTCTATAGAACACATTTGGGAGTTGGACCTTGGCTAATATCAAATCAGCTAAGAAACGCGCCGTAACATCTGAGAAACGCCGTAAGCATAACGCTAGCCGCCGCTCAATGATGCGTACCTTCGTTAAGAAAGTATACGCGGCGATCGCTTCAGGCGACAAAGCTGCTGCGCAGAACGCATTCAATGAAATGCAACCACTTGTGGATCGTCAGGCCGCTAAAGGTCTGATCCACAAAAACAAAGCTGCACGTTATAAATCTAACCTGACTGCACAGATCAACAAACTGGCTTAATCGCCTCTTGTTAATCGCTTTGTTGAAAAAGCCGGCTTACGCCGGTTTTTTTTCGTCTGTACTCTGGCGGGGAAAGAGTCCGCTGAAGTCTGCGTGACAGAGACGCTGCACCGCCGGATGCTGAATCATCCGTTCGGCAAAGATGATATGGTACTCCTCTGACACGGTATCTAGCCGACCAACCTCTGTAACCGCATCACGCTGCCCGCTATCCTGCTCATCCAGCACTGGCGCGACAAATATGGCATTCTTACGCGCACCAAACGCCTTCATCAGTGCCGCATCATCAAACTCCCCCAGAATCTCCACCTGCAGCCCCTGAGTCGTAATCCAGTTGAGGATTTTCCGGCCGAGCATTGAGCGGCGTCCTGGAATCAGCAGCGGACGCGCTTCCAGACAGGCAGGAAAAGTGAGACCGGTGAGCGGCTGAGCAGACCAGAAACTGACCGGGCACTCCCCCAGCTTCACCGAAAACAGCCCTTCCTGTTGAGTGGGGTCGATGGAGCAGTCAGAGATAATCATATCCAGCTTATGCTGACTGAGCTGCTCCAGCAGCATTTCGTGGGTCGACTCAAAACAGCGCAGATGCGTCTTCTCCTCTGCAACCACCGCCGTTTCCAGCACCTTACTGACCAGCTGCTTAGAGAGCGCATCGGCGACTCCGACATCCAGCAACAGGTGGGACTCCTTGCGGTAGTTCACGATATCCAGCATCTCCTGACCCAGCATAAACATGCGGTCAGCATAGCGGAACACGAGTTGCCCCAGTTCAGTCGGCACCAGTCCCCGGCCCTGACGACGGAACAGCTTGCCCTGCAGGCGCTCCTCAAGCGTCTTAATCTGCCCGGTAATGGTCTGGGGAGTCAGAGAGAGTACCTCTGCTGCCGCTGTCACAGAGCCGCTTTTGCAGATCTGCCAGAAGTAATAGAGATGGTTAAAATTGAGCTGATTCATCGAAAAAAAGGAGGCTTTCGCCTCCTCTCCATTAACGCAGTTTAATCCGCAGCAGGGTATAACCAATAACCGCTGACAGCACAGAACCCGTCAGGATCCCCAGTTTAGAGAAGGTCACAAGCTGCTCATGTGCCGAATCGAAGGCGAGCGAACTGATGAAAATAGACATCGTAAAACCGATGCCGCACAGCACGCCAATCGCCATGATATCGCGGATGGTGGTGCCGTGAGGTAATACCGCCAGCCGCAGTTTGACAGCCAGCCAGCAGAACAGGGTAATGCCCAAAGGTTTACCGATTAACAGGCCGAGGATGATGCCAGACGGCTCCGGTGAAAAGACATCACTCAGCGTAATACCGGTCAGTGAAATACCGGCGTTCGCGAAGGCAAACAGCGGCAGAATAAGCCAGTTCACCCACGGCATCAGACCGTGCGCCAGATGTTCTGCGGGTGAATGCCCTTCTCTCTTTTCCAGCGGTATGAAGAAGCCCACAATGACGCCCGCCAGCGTGGCATGGACGCCGGACTTCAGCACGGCGGTCCAGAGCACGATCCCAACCAGCATATAGACCGAGATTTTACGGACATTAAAGTAATTGAGCAGTGCCAGCACAACAATCGCCCCTGCCGCAACGCCCAGGGAGAGCATTGAGAGGCCACTGGTGTAGAACAGGGCGATAATAACGATAGCCCCAAGATCATCGATAATCGCCAGCGCCATCAGGAAAACTTTCAGTGCTGCAGGAACACGGCTGCCAAGCAGGGCGAGGACACCCAGAGCAAACGCGATATCGGTCGCCGTAGGGATAGCCCAGCCGTTGCGTGCTATCTCATCACCATGGTTGAAGCCGAGGAAAACAAGCGCGGGCAGTGCCATACCGCCTAATGCCGCAATGACGGGAAAGATCGCCTTGTCACGGCTTGCGAGTTCGCCGACTATCAGCTCACGCTTCACTTCCAGACCAATCAGCAGGAAAAACAGCGCCATCAGCGCATCATTGATCCATAACAGCAGATTTTTACTGATATCCAGTGCACCGAAGCGGATTTGAACGGGTTCATTGAGAAACGCCTGATAGCCGTGAGCGGTTTCGGCAGAGTTGGCGAGAATCATGGCCGCCACAGCTGCCATGATTAACACCATGCCATTACTGGCGTCACTTTCAATGAAGCTTTTAAGCAGGTTTTTGAGACTACGAGGCTTATTCAACGTTTATCTTCCTGATCAGCGATAGAAAGATAAAGAGTGTAGCGGCTCATATAGTTCGTTAAAAGCAGCTTATGCCTCGCCTTTCCTTCGGTTTAACCGAATTAAGGGCGAAAAGCCGGTTGATGCTAATAACAGATGGCGTATAGCATCCAGCAAAAAAAACGGAGCCCGCGGCTCCGTTTTTTAGTCTGATACGGTTTAGCGTGTCAGATCGTCAAAGAATTTCTTCACACCGTCGAAGAAGCTCTTTGAGCGTGGGCTGTTATGCTCGCCGCTTGGGCCGCCAAAACTCTCTTCCAGTTCACGCAACAGCGTTTTCTGTTTTTCGTTCAGGCTGACCGGTGTCTCCACCACAACACGGCACAGCAGATCGCCGACCGCGCCGCCACGGACAGATTTGACGCCACGTCCGCGCATGCGGAACAGCTTGCCGGTCTGGGTTTCTGACGGCACTTTCAGCTTCACGCGACCATCCAGTGTCGGTACTTCAATCTCACCGCCCAGCGCCGCCATTGCAAAGTTGATCGGCACTTCACAGTAAAGGTTGTTCTCTTCACGTTCGAAGATCGGGTGCTTCTTCACCGAGACCTGAACGTAGAGATCGCCCGCTGGTGCGCCCTGCTCGCCCGCTTCACCTTCGCCACTCAGACGGATGCGATCGCCGGTGTCGACCCCTGCCGGGATTTTCACTGACAGCGTTTTCGACTTCTCAACGCGGCCATGGCCATGACAGGCGTTGCACGGATCTTTAATCACCGAGCCACGACCATGACAGGTCGGACAGGCCTGCTGAACAGTGAAGAAGCCCTGGCGCATCTGCACCTGGCCTGCACCGTGACAGGTTGAACAGGTTTGTGGCTGGGTGCCCGCTTTCGCGCCGCTGCCGTGGCAGACATCACACTCTTCCAGCGTTGGAATGCGGATCTCTTTGGTCACGCCGCGTACCGCTTCTTCCAGCGACAGCTCCATGTTGTAGCGTAAATCGGCGCCACGGGATGCGCGCTGACGGCGTCCACCACCAAAGATGTCACCGAACACGTCGCCAAAGATATCGCTGAAGTCTGCACCGCCGCCACCAAAGCCGCCGCCGCCGAATCCACCGCCACCCATGCCGCCCTGTTCAAAGGCTGCATGACCATACTGATCGTAAGCCGCACGCTTCTGCGCATCGGTCAGGATTTCGTACGCTTCCTTGACCTCTTTGAATTTAGCTTCGGCTTCTTTATCACCTGGATTGCGGTCCGGGTGAAATTTCATTGCCAGGCGTTTGTAAGCCTTTTTGATTTCACGCTCGTCCGCGGATTTGGCGACGCCTAAAATCTCGTAGTAATCACTCTTCGCCATGTTTATTTAGCCCTTAACATGATCGCACGGGCGTGGAGAGATCTCCTACGCCCGTGCTGGTTTCAACGGCTGTCAGGCCAACCGTCGCGCCCGGTCAGGGGCAATTATTTCTTGTTGTCTTTCACTTCTTCGAATTCAGCATCGACAACGTCGTCATCTTTCTTCGCTGACGCGTCACCGGCATCTGCTGCACCCGCCTGAGACTGCTGTGCTGCTTCCATCAGTTTGCCAGACACTTCCATCAGCGCCTGCATTTTGGCGTCGATTTCCGCTTTGTCTTCGCCTTTCAGCGCAGTTTCCAGCGCGGCCAGTGCGGCTTCGATTGGCGCTTTGTCATCAGCTGACAGTTTGTCGCCTGCTTCTTCCAGCTGCTTACGCGTGCTGTGGGCAATCTGGTCACCCTGGTTACGCGTCTGAACCAGCTCTTCGAACTTACGGTCAGATTCAGCATTCGCTTCCGCATCACGCACCATTTTCTGGATCTCATCATCGCTCAGACCTGAAGAGGCTTTGATGGTGATTTTCTGCTCTTTACCGCTGTTCTTGTCTTTCGCTGATACGTGCAGGATACCGTCGGCATCGATGTCGAAGGTCACTTCGATCTGCGGCATACCGCGTGGCGCATTCTGGATACCGTCGAGGTTGAACTGGCCCAGTGACTTGTTGTCATTGGCACGCTTACGCTCACCCTGCAGCACGTGAATGGTCACGGCTGACTGGTTATCTTCAGCCGTCGAGAAGACCTGGCTGTGCTTGGTTGGGATGGTGGTGTTCTTGCTGATCAGCGAGGTCATCACGCCACCCATCGTTTCGATACCCAGTGACAGCGGGGTAACGTCCAGCAGCAGCACGTCTTTCACGTCGCCACCCAGTACACCACCCTGAACCGCAGCACCCACAGCAACCGCTTCGTCCGGGTTCACGTCTTTACGTGGCTCTTTACCGAAGAACTCAGTCACTTTGGCCTGAACCAGTGGCATACGTGTCTGACCACCGACCAGGATAACGTCGTTGATGTCTGAAACAGACAGGCCGGCATCCTGCAGCGCAACTTTCAGAGGCGCGATTGAGCGTGCAACCAGATCTTCAACCAGTGATTCCAGTTTAGAACGGGTCACTTTGATGTTCAGGTGCTTAGGACCGGTCGCATCTGCCGTGATGTATGGCAGGTTAACGTCGGTCTGCTGTGCAGAAGAAAGCTCGATTTTTGCTTTCTCTGCGGCTTCTTTCAGACGCTGCATCGCCAGTGGATCGTTGTGCAGATCAATACCCTGGTCTTTTTTGAATTCAGCAACCAGATAGTTAATCAGGCGGCTATCGAAGTCTTCACCACCCAGGTGGGTATCACCGTTGGTCGCCAGAACTTCAAAGGTTTTTTCGCCGTCAACTTCGTCGATCTCGATGATTGAGATATCGAAGGTACCGCCACCCAGGTCATAAACCGCGATGGTGCGGTTGCCCTGGCCTTTATCCAGACCGTATGCCAGTGCTGCAGCAGTCGGTTCGTTAATGATACGTTTGACTTCCAGACCTGCGATACGGCCGGCATCTTTGGTCGCCTGACGCTGCGCATCGTTGAAGTAGGCCGGTACGGTAATAACCGCTTCAGTCACTGGCTCACCGAGGTAATCTTCGGCGGTCTTTTTCATTTTCTTCAGCACTTCAGCAGAGATCTGCGGAGGTGCCATTCTCTGACCTTTTACTTCCAGCCATGCGTCGCCGTTGTCAGCGCCGGTGATTTTGTACGGCATGATTTTAATGTCACGCTGTACTTCTTCGTCCTGGAAGCGACGACCGATCAGACGCTTAATTGCGAACAGGGTATTCTGCGGGTTGGTCACTGCCTGACGTTTAGCCGGTTGACCGACCAGAATTTCGCCATCCTGTGTATACGCAATAATTGAAGGCGTGGTGCGATCGCCCTCGGCATTTTCCAGCACGCGTGCTTTGGTGCCATCCATGATCGCAACACAAGAGTTGGTTGTACCCAGGTCAATACCAATAATCTTACCCATCTAAACATCTCCCACTTAAATTCGTTGCCAATTTGGGTTGTGAACCTTTTATGTGGGCGAGTTGTTTGCATTCAACCTGCCAGCACATGCTTTTTTTCCAACGTTCACAACGCTCGATGACAAGTAAATGGGGCCGCTTCGATGCGCATCAAGGGTTAAACCAAAAAAAATTTTTTATCGCTGGCCCTGCCGGGATCAAAGAACGCTGACACAACGCTGAATATGATGCGTCCCCTTGCTCCTCCCGGGGAGCAGGATGGAATCCGTTTATGTAATCAACACTCTTTCACTGCCGAGGAATTATGGCGAATTCAACGCTGGCTAACCCTGCCCCGCTGGGATTGATGGGTTTTGGCATGACAACCATTTTGCTGAACCTGCACAACACGGGCCTGTTTGCCCTGGATGTCGCAATTTTAGCGATGGGGATTTTTTATGGCGGGATCGCGCAGGTGCTGGCCGGTCTGCTGGAGTTTAAGAAGAACAATACCTTTGGGCTGACGGCTTTTACCTCATACGGCATGTTCTGGTTAAGCTTCGTGGCGATCCTGCTGTTACCGCAAATGGGTCTGGCAAACGCGCCTGATGAACGCTTCCTGGGTGTCTGGCTGGCACTGTGGGGCATCTTCACGCTGTTCATGTTTATCGGCACCCTAAAAGGTACGCGGATGCTGCAGTTTGTTTTCGGCTCGCTTACGCTGCTGTTTCTGCTGCTGGCCGTGGCTCATCTCATGCACCTGCCTGCGCTGGTGGTCTCTGCGGGCTGGGTCGGGATCATCTGTGGTGCCAGCGCCTGCTATCTGGCGATGGGCGAGGTGCTGAATGAAACCTTTGGCCGCACCCTTTTGCCGATTGGCGCAAAAATACGTTAAGCATATTTTCAGCCATAAAAAAACGCGGATCCTGGCTCCGCGTTCTTACTTTACAACGACTTAATCCCCTGATTCAGTCCCGGCTCATGGCTGACATCACGCCGCAGCCAGATCCCTGTCAGCAATCCCACCAGCGCCAGCGCCATCACATACCAGCACGGTGCCATCACGGAGACATTCATCAGCAGCGACACCAGGATCGGTGTCAGGCCGCCAAAGATCGCGTAGGAAAGATTGTAGGAGAATGAGAGTCCGGTAAAACGCACCTCTGCCGGAAAGGCGCGCACCATCACAAACGGCACCACGCCGACGATACCGACGCTGAGCCCCGCCACGCCATAGAGCAGGAAGAGCTGCTGCGGATAGAGGGCGCTCAGGTGATAAAACTGCCAGCTACAGATCGCCAGCAGCAGGCTGCCGACACACAGGGTACGACTGGCACCAAAGCGATCCGCAGCGAGTCCGGCAATAATGCAGCCAATGCAGAGCATTACGGTGGCAATGCTGTTGGCCTGCAGAGTCAGTGCGGGCGCGATGCCCTGCTGCTTCTGCAGCCAGACCGGCGACATCAGGATCACCACGACGATGCAGGCGGAGAGCAGCCAGGTCAGCAGCATGGAGATCACAATCGATTTTTTGTGCTCCGCCAGCACGGTTTTCAGCGGCAGGGTTTCAGCCAGCGCTTTGCGCTGCTGCATCTCAATGAAGACCGGTGTTTCATGCAGCCAGCGGCGCAGGAACATCGCGAGCAACCCAAATACGCCGCCCAGGAAGAATGGAATACGCCAGCCGCCGTCATGAATGGCCTGCTGCGACATCGAGGTATTGATCAGTGTCGCCACCAGCGACCCCAGTAAAATGCCGATGGTCAGCCCGGCCGTCAGTGTGCCACAGGCGATGCCGATACGTTTATAAGGCACGTGTTCAGCGACAAACACCCACGCGCCGGGCACCTCTCCGCCAATCGCCGCGCCCTGTAACATTCGCATCAGCAACATCAGCAGTGGCGCTGCAATCCCAATCGTCTGCCAGGTGGGTAAAGCGCCCATCATTAAGGTTGGCAGCGCCATCAGCAGAATACTCAGGCTGAACATCTTCTTGCGCCCGAGTTTATCGCCAAAATGCGCCATCACAATGCCGCCCAGCGGACGTGCCAGATAGCCTGCGGCAAAAATGGCAAACGTCTGCAGCTGTCGCAGCCACTCCGGAATATCTGCGGGGAAGAAGAGTTCGCCAATCACCGTGGCGAAGAAGACAAAAATGATGAAGTCGTAGAATTCCAGCGCGCCGCCGAGCGCGGCCAGCGCCAGGGTTTTGTAATCCTTACCGGTCAGACGCTGTGTGTGAGTCGGATTCATAATATTCCAGAGGCAAAGAGAGAACGTTGTAAAGATAGCCTTACTATACCGTCAATCTTTTGCCACACCAGCCAGGCTGTAGCTTATGCCTGAAATGGGGAATATTTAGTTATTTATCTCACGTATCGCGCTTTTAGGGCGAAATGCTGCTACGACCTCGCGATGCGTTTCGACATAAGGCCCTTCCAGCAGCTGTAAACAATAGGGTACGGAAGCAAAAATGCCGTGCACTTTTACGTTGCCCTGCTCATCCTTCAGCCCTTCCAGCGTCTCTTTGATCGACTTCGGCTGACCCGGAAGGTTGAGGATCAGCGACTGTTTGCGAATTACCCCAACCTGACGCGACAGAATCGCGGTCGGCACAAACTGCAGGCTGATCTGGCGCATCTGCTCACCAAAACCCGGCATTTCCCGATCGGCAACGGCTAAGGTGGCATCCGGCGTCACATCGCGCCGGGCCGGACCGGTGCCGCCAGTGGTTAATACCAGGTGGCAAAAGCGCTCATCGACCAGCTCGCAGATCGCGTGCTCAATCATCGGCTGCTCGTCAGGCACCAGGCGGGACTCAATCTCAAACGGGCTGCTGAGTGCGCGACTCAGCCAGCTCTCCAGCGCGGGAATCCCCTCATCCTGATAGATGCCGTTCGCGGCGCGATCGGAGACCGAGATCAGGCCAATGCGTAATGTATTCATGATTAGCTTCGCTGTGATTTACCGCGGTGCGGTGGAGTAAAAGGGGAATAGCAGAGAGGATAATATAAAGTGAAAGGGTCGGAAAAGGGAAAACCGTGGCAGCCTGCGCCGCCACGGTCAGCCGGTTACAGCAGTTCTGCCAGCATCTTCTCAAGTTTGCCCTGATCAACGGCAAAGTTGCGGATACCTTCTGCCAGCTTCGCAACGGCCATAGGATCCTGGTTGTGCTGCCACAGGAACTCAGACTCGGTCATGCGGGCCGGACGCGCTTTCACTTCGCCGCTGTAGCTCAGTTTACGCTCCAGGGTGCCTTCGCTCTCTGCCAGCTCTTTCAGCAGCGCAGGAGAAATGGTCAGACGGTCACAGCCAGCCAGCTCAATGATTTCGCCGACGTTACGGAAGCTCGCGCCCATCACGACGGTTTCATAGCCGTGCTGCTTGTAGTAGTTGTAGATTTCAGAAACTGAAACCACGCCTGGATCTTCGTGCGCGGCATACTCTTTCTTATCGGTGTTCGCTTTATACCAGTCGAGGATACGGCCAACAAACGGAGAGATCAGGAACACGCCCGCTTCGGCACAGGCACGCGCCTGAGCAAAGGAGAACAGCAGAGTCAGGTTACAGTTGATACCCTCTTTTTCCAGCTGCTCTGCAGCACGGATGCCCTGCCAGGTAGACGCCAGTTTGATCAGGATGCGGTCATTGCTGATACCGGCATCATTGTAGAGTTTGATCAGGCTGCGGGCTTTCGCGATGCTGCCTTCTGTGTCGTAAGAGAGACGCGCATCGACTTCAGTCGAGATGCGGCCTGGGATCAGTTTCAGAATTTCCAGACCAATGTTAACGGCCAGCTTGTCAGAAACCAGCTGCAGCTGCTCTTCTTTGTTGCTGCTCTGCTCACGCGCCCAGCTAATCGCTTCATCGATCAGTTTACGGTATTCAGGGATTTGTGCGGCGTTGAGAATCAGAGAAGGGTTGGTGGTGGCGTCTTGTGGCTGATACAGCTTCATGGCTGCAATGTCACCGGTGTCGGCGACTACGGTAGTAAGCTGACGCAGGGAGGTAAGTTTGTCCGTCATGTTCTTTTCTCTTAGTTAACTGTCAGTGTGAAAAAAGCTGTTGCGATAATATCACGCGTCAACGGTGGCGCAAGGTCAGGGAATGCCGTTTACGATAGCGCGAACAAATAGGAGTGATTCGTCATTCTTTGCGGCTTTTTTGGTACACTGCGAAGCCTGATAAGCCGCCAATGCCCTGTTAAACCAGGCATTAACCGAGGAAGCAACTATGTTGATGGTGATCTCTCCTGCCAAGACGCTGGATTATGAAAGCCCGCTGGCGACAACGCGTTTCACCCAGCCTGCGCTGTTAGAAAAGTCACAACAGCTGATTGAGATTGCGCGCGATCTGTCACCCGCCAGCATCGCCTCGTTAATGGGCATCAGTGACAAACTGGCGCACCTCAATGCCGATCGCTTTAACAGCTGGCACCCCGACTTCTCACCTCAGAATGCCCGTCAGGCTATCCTGGCGTTTAAAGGTGATGTCTATACCGGTTTGCAGGCCGACACCTTCAGCGAACAGGATTTCGATTTTGCTCAGCAGCATCTGCGCATGTTGTCGGGCCTGTATGGCGTGCTGCGTCCGCTCGATCTCATGCAGCCTTACCGGCTGGAGATGGGCATTCGTCTGGCGAATCCGGCGGGTAAAGATCTCTACACCTTCTGGGGCGATCTCATCACTGAAACATTGAATGCCGCACTGGTGGAACAGGGTGATAAGGTACTGATCAACCTCGCGTCAGACGAATATTTCAGGGCGGTTAAGCCGAAGAAACTGCAGGCACAGATGATTAAGCCGGTGTTCCTCGACGAGAAAAATGGCAGCTACAAAGTCATTAGCTTCTATGCTAAAAAGGCGCGTGGATTGATGAGTCGCTATGTGATTCAGCAGCGTCTGACAACGCCGGAACAGCTTAAGGCGTTTGATGTGGATGGCTATCGTTTTGATGCGATCAGCAGCAGCGAGAGCGAACTGGTCTTTAAGCGCGCAGAGCAGTAACACCCACGCACTCTACCTGCCATAAACAGGCTTCCCGCAACCGGGAAGCCTTTCACCGCATTACTTCAGCAGGAACGCCCGCAGCGAGGCGAAGTCACCTTTCATCTGATGTGACAGCAGCGGCAGATCGGCGCGCTCTGCTAACTCCGGCGGCAGCGTCAGGGTCTGCTCAAGAATCGCTTCCACGCTTTCGCGGAATTTCGCCGGATGCGCAGTGCCGAGGAACAGACCGTATTCGCCTTCCTGCAGCTGATCGCGCAGCAGACGCCAGGCGATGGCAGCATGTGGCTCGGAAACGTAGCCAATCTCCGCCAGTTCACGCATGGCAGCACGCGTGGTCTCATCAGAAACCGCACCACAGGCGAGATCGGTTAAGCGCCAGGTTTTACGGCGGAATAGCTCTTCCACACGTGGCCAGTTGTTAGGCTGGCTGACATCCATGGCGTTCGACAGCGTAGAGACCGTCTGGTTAGGCTGCCACTCGCCGTTGCCGAGGAAGCGCGGCACCGTATCGTTAGCATTCGTGGCAGCGATAAAGCGTTTGATGGGCAGGCCCAGTGATTTCGCCAGCAGACCGGCCGTCAAATCACCAAAGTTGCCGCTCGGCACAGAGACCACCAGCTGATTGCGTTTTTCCTGTGGCAGCTGTGCGACCGCCTCAAAGTAGTAGCAAATCTGCGCCAGCAGGCGGCTGATGTTGATGGAGTTAGCCGAGTTCAGGCCAATCGCCCGCTTCAGCGCTTCATCATCGAACGCCTGTTTGACCAGCGACTGGCAGGCATCAAAGTCGCCGTCGATAGCGATGGTTTCGATGTTGCCGCCCAGCGTACAGAAGAGTTTCTCCTGCAGCGGACTGATTTTGCCCTGCGGATAGAGGATCACCACACGCACGTTCTTCATGCCGTAGAACGCGTGCGCCACAGCCGCACCGGTATCACCAGAGGTGGCGGTCAGAATCGTGATCTGCTCATCAGAGCCTGAAACATACGACAGCATCTGCGCCATAAAACGGCCGCCGAAATCTTTAAATGCCAGTGTCGGGCCGTGGAACAGCTCCAGACAGGCGATATCTTCGCTGACAGCTTTTACCGGGGCCGGGAAGGCAAAAGCGGCTTTAACACGCTCCTGCAGCTGCTGGGCTGGAATCTCGTCACCAATGAAAGCCGAGAGAATTTTGCTGCTGCGGCTGACAAAATCCATCTCCAGCATCGCGTCGATGTCGGTCAGTTCAAACTCTGGCAGTTCCAGCGGAAAGAACAGACCCTGCTGCGAACCCAGCCCCTGTTTCACCGCCTGGGCGAAGCTGACCTGCTCGTTGTGATCCTTAAGATTGTAGAGTTTCATGCGTTATCCCAATTGTCGTGCGCCAGCCGTGTCGAGACGGCAGATATGGACGAAGCCTTCATCATTCTGCAGATAGTGCTGGCTCAGCCAGTTAGCCATCCGCTGTGCCGTTTCCATCTGATTGCAAACGGCGAAAAGTGTCGGACCAGAGCCTGAGATACCGCACGCCAGTGCGCCAATATCTTTCGCGGCCTGCCGCGCCTCGGCGAAGCCAGGCAGCAGTCGGGTCCGGTAGGGTTCTGCAATCACATCCTGCATCAGTTTAGCTGCCAGCTGCGGCTGACGCGTATGACAGGCGTGAATGAAGCCGGCCAGCAAACGGCCATGTTTGATACAGTCCTCTTTACGGTATTGCGCCGGTAAAATAGCGCGCGCTTCTGCGGTTGAAACTTTGATGCCCGGATAGGCCATCACCCACAGCCAGTCGTCAAAGCCCGGCACCGCCTGGCTGATAATCTCATTTTCCTGCAGCATCAGCTGAATGCCACCGAGGAAGCAGGGAGCAACATTATCATAATGCACGCTGCCGGAGATCCGCCCTTCCAGCTCGCCCATCAGCGTCAGCAATGTGCTGTCGCTGAGTGGCTTGCCGCAGAATTCGTTCATCGCCATTAAACCGGCCACTACCGAGCAGGCGCTGGAACCCAGACCGGAGCCGATGGGCATATTCTTCTCCAGAGTCATCGCCACCGGGATCGCTTTGCCCACCGTCTCGCAGAAAAGCTGCCAGCACTGATAGACAATATTCTCTTTCGGATCGGCGGGCAGCTTGCTGACAAAACGTCCGGCGTTGGTCAGAGAAAACTGCTCAGCTGCTTCCACAGAGACACAGTCACCCAGCAGGGAGCCATCGACCGGCGACACCGCCGCGCCCAGCACATCGAAGCCGACGCTGACGTTGCCAATCGAGGCCGGTGCGTAAATTTTTACCATGATTAAACTCCCAACTTCCATGACAGCGTACGCAGCAGATCGGCAAAAACACCGGCCGCTGTGACATCATTTCCTGCACCGTATCCACGCAGCACCAGCGGAATCGGTTGATAGTAACGGCTGTAAAACGCCAGGGCATTCTCGCCGTTTTTCACTTTATAGAGCGGATCGTTGCCGTCAACGGCGTCGACCTTCACTTTACAGACGCCACCCTCTTCGATCACGCCCACGTAGCGCAGGACTTTGCCCTCATTCTGCGCTTGTGCAACGCGATCGGCAAAGGCGTTATCCAGCTCGGGCAGACGCTGCATAAACTGCTCAACATCCTGAATTTCGGTCAGACTGGCGGGCAGCAGCGGCTCGATCTCAATATCACTCATCTCAAGCTGATGACCCGCTTCACGCGCCAGGATCAGCAGCTTACGCGCCACATCAGTGCCAGCCAGATCGTCACGCGGATCGGGCTCGGTGAAGCCCATCTCACGCGCCATGTTTGTCGCCTGCGACAGCGAAACGCCTTCATCCAGCTTGCCGAAGATAAACGACAGTGAGCCAGAGAGGATGCCGGAGAAACGCAGCAGTTCATCACCCGCGTTCATCAGGTTCTGCAGGTTTTCGATCACCGGCAGTCCGGCACCGACGTTGGTATCGTAAAGGAATTTTCGACGCGATTTGGCGGCGGCGGCACGCATCTGCTGATAGTAATTCCAGGATGACGTGTTGGCCTTTTTGTTCGGCGTCACCACATGGAAGCCTTCGCTGAGGAAGTCAGCATACTGATCGGCAACGGCCTGGCTGGAGGTGCAATCCACAATCACCGGATTGAGCAGATGATACTCTTTTACCAGACGGGTCAGACGGCCCAGGTTAAAGGGCTCTTTGGCTTCGGCTAATGCCGACTGCCAGTTGCTTAAATCAATACCGTGAACGTGGGTTAACAACGCCTGCGAGTTAGCGATACCGCACACACGCAGGTCGATATGCTTTTTCTTCAGCCACGCCTGCTGGCGATGCAACTGATCCAGCAGCGCACCACCGACTCCGCCGACACCCACCACAAACACTTCGATTACCTGATCGGTGGCGAACAGCATCTGATGCACCACGCGCACGCCGGTGATCACTTCGTCATTGTTCACCACGACCGAGATAGAACGCTCAGAGGAGCCCTGCGCAATCGCCACGATATTGATGTTGGCGCGTGCCAGTGCCGAGAAAAATTTTGCTGAGATGCCGCGCAGGGTGCGCATGCCATCACCCACTACCGAGATCACCGCCAGGTTTTCAATGATATCCAGCGGATCGAGCAGGCCATCTTTCAGCTCCAGATAGAACTCTTCTTCCAGCACATGACGCGCCCGCGCCAGCTCGCTCTGCGGCACGCAGAAACTGATGCTGTATTCGGAAGAGGATTGGGTGATCAGCACGACAGAGATGCCGGTACGCGACATGGCCGCAAAGACTCTGGCCGCCATTCCGACCATCCCTTTCATGCCGGGACCGGAGACGTTCACCATCGCCATATTATTCAGGTTAGTGATGCCTTTTACCGGGCTTTCATCCGGCTCGCCTTCGGCACCAATCAGGGTGCCGGGTGCCTGTGGATTGGCGGTATTTTTGATCAGGCAAGGGATCTGGAACTGGGCAATCGGCGCGATGGTGCGGGGATGCAGCACTTTGGCACCGAAGTAGGAGAGCTCCATCGCCTCCTGATAGGACATCGACTTCAGCAGACGCGCATCCGGCACCTGACGCGGATCGCAGGTATAGACGCCATCTACATCGGTCCAGATTTCACAGCAGTCGGCGCGCAGACAGGCGGCCAGCACAGCGGCTGAATAGTCTGAACCGTTGCGGCCCAGCACCACCAGCTCGCCACGCTCATTACCGGCCGTAAAACCCGCCATCAGGATCATGTTTTGCGGTGGAATTTGACTGGCTTCGATGCGGCGGGTCGACTCGGCAATATCAACTGTGGATTCCAGGTAGTGGCCAATTGCCAGCAATTTCTCCACCGGGTCGATCACGCTGACCTCATGGCCGCGTGCCTGCAGCAGCGCTTCCATGATCGCAATCGAGAGTTTTTCTCCGCGACAGATAATCGCTGCGTTCACGCTGTCCGGGCACTGTCCCAGCAGGCTGATACCGTGCAGAACCTGTTTTAACTGCGCAAACTCAAGGTCAACGCGGGTTTTGAGTCGATCAAACTCAAAGCCCGGTTGTGCATCAGCCAGTCCCTGCAGCAGCTCGCTGAAAATGCGTTCGGCGTCGCTGATATTCGGCAGAGCGTCCTGACCACTGATGATTTTTTCAATCATCGCCACCAGATGGTTAGTGATCTTTGCTGGCGCAGAGAGCACGGTTGCAACCTGTCCTTGTTGCGCATTACTTTCCAGAATGTCAGCGACGCGAAGAAAACGTTCCGCATTCGCTACCGAGGTCCCGCCGAATTTCAGCACTCGCATGATATAAACTCTCCTGAATTTAAGCCGAAAAAAAAGCCCGCACTGGTTAGGTGCGGGCTTTTTTTCTGTTTTTCCTGTATGCGTCAGCCCGCACCGTTACCTGTGGTAATGGTGGTGGTAATAATTGTGGTGTTCAGGCTGATTTTACGCATTTAGATTTATGGTCTGTCTGTTTTTGTCTGTCCGTCTTGCGTCCAGAAGTAAAGCAAAGCGCACGTTAAGTCAACCCGATTTGTCCGGTGGACAGATTTCAACCACTGCGCACAGCCACCGCTGAAACCGTAAAACGCTATGCGATCGTTTGCCATGCAGAAATCCTCTGCGATCTGTTGCTGTAAAATCAGCTTTTTGCCGAGGATTTATCTGTGAGTTTTTTTTCAATATCGTGCAGCAGACGGTGCAGCATCGCACTGTCGCGCTGTTCCAGCAGACCTACCCGCTGATCGATCCAGTCTGACAGCTTCTCATCATCACTGACCTCCAGTTGCGCCAGCAGCTGATGGAATCGCTGGCGCAGCGCCTGTAACTGCTGACCATCGGCGGCAGACGCAACAGGCGCCTCAACCTGATTCAGCGTCGAGAGTTGATAGCAATAGACCATCACCGCCTGACCGAGATTCAGTGAAGGATAGTCATTCGCCATCGGGATGCCCGTCAGCAGGTCGACCTGTTCCAGCTCTTCGTTAGTCAGCCCGCTGTCTTCGCGGCCAAATACCAGCGCCATACTGTTGACCCACTGACGCTTCTCCAGCAGTTGCGTTTCAACCTGTTCAGGTGTGGCGTAGTAACGAAACTTTGCCCGGCTGCGCGCAGTGGTTGCGACAGAAAAATCGATATCCGCTAACGCGTCAGCCAGGGTAGCAAAGGTCTGAATGTTATCAAGAATGTCGCCAGCACCATGTGCCACACGCCGCGCAGCAGGATCCTGCCAGGCGTCGCTGGCCACGATGCGCAGCTGGCTGAACCCCATGGTTTTCATGGCACGCGCCGCAGCGCCGATGTTTTCTGACCGCGCAGGCGAGACGAGAATCAGTGGGAAAAGCATATTTAATCCATTGGTCAATTTATCTAACGTCATATTAACATGGCTCTTAAAGATTCAGGTGCCAGAAGGTAATAAGAAAATTGTGGATTAATGATGTTAAAACTGGTTAAAACTGATGGCCTGAACCTTTTTATGGGCAGAAGGCGTTTTATTAAAAAAAACGTTATTTATCCATTTAAATTCAATAAGATAAAATGTGATTTCCAGCCGGTTCAATTCTGGCCTGCATGAGTTAAAAATGTAACGAAAATGATGCTTTTTGTGAGCTAAACAGGCATTCTGCGAGAAGTTTTTCACAAAAGTGTTAACGTGCTACAATTGCATTTGATATAAGTCAACGAAGCGTTGTTTTTATGCTTATCGGTTGTAGTTGGTGCTGTTAGGTTGCTGTTAATACAGTTAGGATATGCGCCATTATCATTAACGCCCGGGGCATGCAATTTTCATCCTGACTGGCTGAGCTAATACTGTTGTTGACGTTGATAGATGGCTTATCAAAATATGATTTCGTACAACGGTTCTGCGCGGCCCGCCGCTCTCGATGATGGAGAACGCCATACCGCTGTACGCCCTGTTTTCAATTTGTTGGCAAATTTTAGGTAGCTAAACATGCAGACCCCGCACATTCTTATCGTTGAAGACGAACTGGTCACGCGTAATACCCTCAAGAGTATTTTTGAGGCGGAAGGTTATGTGGTGTATGAGGCGACTGATGGTGCTGAAATGCATCAGGTGCTGACCGACAATGACGTTAACCTGGTCATCATGGACATCAACCTGCCTGGCAAAAACGGTCTGTTGCTGGCCCGTGAACTGCGTGAGCAGGCCAATGTCGCCCTGATGTTTCTGACCGGCCGTGACAACGAAGTCGATAAAATCCTCGGTCTGGAAATTGGCGCTGATGATTACATCACCAAACCGTTTAACCCGCGTGAGCTGACTATTCGTGCCCGTAACCTGCTGTCGCGCACCATGAATCTGGCTATGCCAGGGGAAGAGCGCCGTCAGGTAGAAAGCTATAAATTCAATGGCTGGGAGCTGGATATTAATAGCCGCTCTCTGATCAATCCAAACGGCGAGCAGTATAAACTGCCACGTAGTGAGTTTCGCGCCATGCTGCACTTCTGCGAAAATCCGGGCAAAATTCAGACCCGTGCCGACCTGCTGAAGAAAATGACCGGCCGCGACCTCAAGCCGCACGATCGCACCGTCGATGTCACCATTCGTCGCATCCGTAAGCATTTCGAATCCACGCCGGATACGCCAGAGATCATCGCCACCATTCATGGTGAAGGTTATCGCTTCTGCGGCGACCTGCACGAGTAAGTGGTTGTCAGATGCAGCAAATAAAAAAACGCCTCCTGGGGCGTTTTTTTATGTTCAGTGCCACGGCATTATGAATGCCACAACATTATCAGTGCCACGGCATAATCGGCACGGCGCTGAGCGCATTTTTCGGTGAGCCATCAACCACTTTATCGGAATAGGTCAGATAGACCAGCGCATTGCGCTTTTTGTCGTAGAAGCGGACAACCTGCAGCTTCTTAAAGATTAAAGAGGTGCGCTGGCGAAATACCACTTCCCCCTCTGCTTTGCCCTGTGCAATTTTATCACTCACTTCAACCGGACCGACCTGCTGACAGGAAATGGCGGCATCAGAGGTATCCTCTGCCAGCCCCAATCCGCCTTTGATTCCCCCGGTTTTTGCCCGGCTGATATAGCAGGTTACATTTTTAACGTCCGGGTCATCGAAAGCTTCAACAATAATCTTGTGGTCAGGCCCGAATATCTTGAAGACCGTATCAACAGAGCCAATCTGTTCGGCAAAAAGCGGGCTGGAAAAGGTCAGCGTAGTCAGCGCAGCGATCATAAGTCGGGATATTGTCATGGAGTTACCATTGCAAATGGAATAGATGAGAATGTAATGTACTGTTAATCGATACAATGACCAAACCAAAACGGGTTTTAGCCCGTACTGATTTAGCACAACCTTCCCCGAGAAACGTCCCACGTCTTTTGAGCAATGAGTGCTAATATTCTTCGAATGCGTTTAGCTGCACCACCAGAGTAGAGGATGTTTTATGGACCAAGCCGGTATCATTCGCGATTTGCTTGTCTGGCTGGAGAGCCATCTGGATCAACCCCTTTCACTGGACAATGTTGCCCAGAAAGCGGGTTACTCTAAGTGGCATCTGCAAAGGATGTTCAAAGACGTGACCGGGCACGCAATCGGCGCCTATATCCGTGCCCGTCGTTTGTCTAAAGCCGCCGTGGCGCTGCGCCTGACCAGTCGCCCGATCCTGGACATCGCACTGCAGTATCGTTTTGATTCACAACAGACTTTTACGCGTGCATTCAAAAAACAGTTTGCACAGACACCGGCCTGGTATCGTCGCTCTTCCGAATGGAATTCATTCGGTATCCGTCCCCCGATTCGCCTGGATGATGAGACGCAGCCGGAACCGGCTTTCGTCAGCCTGCCGGAAACGGTGCTGGTGGGACAAACCCAGAACTACACCTGTATTCTGGAGCAGATTTCCAGCTACCGCGATGAAATGCGAATGCACTTCTGGAAGCAGTTCCTGCTGGAAACGGACACGATTCCGCCGGTGCTGTATGGCCTGCATCAGGTGCGTGCCAGCCAGGACAAAGATGACGAGCAGGAGATTCTTTATACCACTGCGGTGCCTGCTGACAGCGCGGTGAACCTGCATTCTGGCCAGAAGGTTATTCTGGAAGGTGGCGACTATGTGCAGTTCACCTTTAACGGTCCGCGTGTCAATTTGCAGGAATTTATCCTGCTGCTTTACGGTACCTGCATGCCAACGCTGGGGCTGACCCGCCGTGAAGGGCAGGATATCGAACGCTTTTATACCCATGGCGGTAAAAAGCGCAGTGAGCCACCGACTGAGATCCGTTGCGAATATCTGATTCCGATTCGCCGCCAGCAGGCTGAAGCCAGCTAAGTTTAAGGCTGTCGTCATCGTGACGGCAGCCTTAAGCAATCAGCGTTGCAGCTCGTCGAGCGCAGGCGCATCCAGATGGGAAATATCCCCCGCCGTCTCTACAATCCAGCCTTCTGCCAGCCAGGCGCTCTGCTGATAATCCACACGTGAAATAGAGCAGTTACGCAGGCGCAGGCGACGTTCCGCATAGGCGGGCAAACCCAGAATTGTACTGACCAGAGACCCGAGCGCCATACCGTGGCTGACCAGCAGCGGACGGCTTCCGGCAGGCAGATCGAGACAGGCATTCAGCGCGGCGTGCATGCGCGTCGCCATCTCCGTCATCGACTCTCCTTCAGGGATACGGCCACCTTCGGTCCCGTTGACCAGTGCAGCGCGCCACTGCTCCTCTTCCGTCGTTAAGCCATCCAGCGGACGCTTCTCCAGCACACCCATATTCAGTTCACGCAAGCGCGCATCAAGCGTCACTGAGCAACCGCAGGCATCTGCGATAATCTCGGCGGTGCGACGCGTGCGCCCCAGATCGCTGGCAATAATGTGCGTGATGCCCAAATGCTTCACGCGCTCACCCACCTGCCAGGCTTGTTGCTCACCTTTTTCCGTCAGCGGACTGTCGGACTGACCCTGAATACGGCGTTCCGCATTCCATACCGTTTCACCGTGACGAACAAGATAGACCTGTAGCATGTTAGTTTCCGTTATACTGCGACAAAAATCGCTTTAGACCCTGTTCCATCAAACGTCATTGTTGCAGACATTCCAGACACAGGCAGCGCGGAACAATCCGGCGTACACGCAGTACGTGAGGGTTGTCAGCACAGCCCGGGTTCAGAATGACAACGAAAACAGCCGGATGGGTCAGGCGCTTAATCATCTGAGGGTTTAATCAATTATGTACCATGTTGTCGCAGCCACAACCAACCCAGCGAAGATTCACGCGATTGCTCAGGCTTTCAGCGACGTTTTCGGCGAGGGATCCTGCCATATTGAAGGGGTCGAGGTCGATAGCGGCGTTGCTGCACAACCGTTAACCCATCTCGAAACGCGAACTGGCGCACGTCAGCGCGTGATGAATGCCCGGCAGGTCCGACCAGAAGCGGCATTCTGGGTCGCCATTGAGGCGGGCATCGAAGATGACAGCGCATTTGCCTGGATGGTGGTGGAAAATCAGAAACAGCGTGGCGAGTCGCGCTCGGCCAGTTTCACCCTGCCTCCGGTGGTGCTGGCGGGTCTGCGTGAAGGCCGTGAACTCGGCGAAGAGATGGCGCGATTAACCGGCATCGACAATATCAAACACAAGGGTGGCGCAATCGGGGCGTTTACGAACGGCCTGCTCAGCCGATCAAGTGTCTATCATCAGGCACTGATTCTGGCGCTCTGCCCGTTCGTTCATCCGCTCTATCAACAGTAATCAGGCGCGTCCCAGACGCGCTTCCAGCCAGCGTTTCAGCTCGGGCGGCGCCTCTTTCAGGCTATTAGACCCACGGGTAATCGTCGCGATGCCGACGCCGAGCTCATTTTTCAGCTCGCGCTGGCTCATCTCGCCATTCATTAACTCTTCGATAATCCGCAGACGGGTGCCGAACGCTTCCCGCTCATCGGGCGTCATCATCAGTTGCATCAGAGGCAGTGCATGGCCATCAGCAAAGGCCTGCTGCATCAGCACGACAAAGCGCTGCCAGCTATCTTCTGCCGGATGTGCATCGGTAGAGAGGGAATCAGAATGGGTCATGAAGAGGCTTCCGTACTCGCTAAAGAGTACGGAAGCTTAGCACAGCTAGTAACGACGATTCCACTCAGCATCTGACAGGATCTTGTCAGGCTTGCCCATGAAGTAACGATAGTAGGCGTCATACGCCAGCACACTCTTCACGTAGCCGCGCGTTTCAGAGAACGGAATGGTCTCAATAAATGCTACGGCGTCGAGATTGCCCGCGCTGGTTTTCAGCCAGCTTCGCACCCGGCCCGGCCCGGCGTTATAGGCCGCTGAGGCGAAAATCCGGTTCTGGTCGAACTGCTGATAGACATACTCCAGATACTGCGTACCAATCTGGATATTGGTTTCCGGATCAAGCAGCTGGCTGGTGTTGCTGTAGCCAGGTATATCGTACATCTTCACGGTATGCGCCGCCGTGGCAGGCATAATTTGCATCAGACCACTGGCGCCGACCGGCGAACGCGCTTTCGGGTTCCAGGCGCTCTCCTGACGCGAAATCGCCATCGCATAGCTCGGTGGGATCTGCTTCACCTCGGTATTTCGCTCATAGACACTCCGCCACGCCAGCGGGAAACGCTCTTTCAGGCTGTCCCACATTTTGGCGGTGATAGTCGCCTGCACGCTGAGATCCCACCAGTCCTGCTCGTTGGCGTAGCGCGCCAGCATCTGCTGCTGCGTATGCGTCCGGCTGCCGATCAGATTGCTCCATTCGCTACGGGCCAGGTTATCCAGCCCCCAGTACATCAGCTCGCGAACGCGGGCCAGCTCGGGTCCCTGGAGGGTGGCGCTGTCAGGCTTCGGCGCTTCATCAATCTGCAACGGATAGTCTACGCCCAGCCGCTGAGCAGCCACCATCGGATAGAAGCCGCGTTCTTTCATCAGCTTGCGCAGGATCTCTTCCGCTTCCTCTTTACGATCTTTCTCAAACAGCAGATCGGCCTGCCAGTACTGCCACTCATCTTTCTCTTTGGCTTCCAGCGGCAGACGAGCAATCCAGGTGTTCAGGCCGCGTCGGTCATGCTGAGAGAGCGCCAGCCGCACCCGGCGTTCCACCAGCGCGGTAGACTCGCTGTTCATCACTACTGCATCGCGCCAGCGTGCCTGCTCAGAGGTGAGATCGCTGCCCATCATGCGCCAGACCACAATCTCCTTCAGCGCCTGCTCATCTTCCGGCCCCATTTTCTGGGCCCGGACCAGAATCGGAATCAGGCTGCGGGCATTTTCCATGTCCTGCCGCGCCACACGCGTAAAGGCGTAAATGGTGGCCTGACGGGTAAAGTCGGTTGGCCCCACGGCACTGGCGAAGGTGCTGACGGTTAAAGGATCCTTTTGCAGGGCCTGTATCGCGTCAGACATGGTCTGATAATCGGCAGGCAGCGTCTTCGCCAGATAGCTCACCAGGTTGTCATTACCGGCTTTCATCGCCAGCCGGATACGTTCCAGGATAGTAATCGGCGAAATCTGACCGGACGCCTGCCAGACCGAGAAGAGCTTATCGCAATCCGCAGGCAGCGCCGTGCCACGCAGCCAGATCTGCTTCGCGCCATCAAACGCGGCCTGCTGCTGCCCGGTGGCCCATTTGGCGTAATACCAGTTGCAACGCGCCTGCACCGGCTTGGGTTCGGTCGGGCTGAAGTTCAGCACGCCCTGCCAGTCCTGTCGGTAAGCCAGCACGTTGATAAAGCGGGTGCTGAGCGATCGCGCGGGAGGCAATGTCGGGTACTGGCGAATAAAGTTCTGCACGGCCAGGGTGGTCTCCTGATCGAGATCCTGAGCCAGCAGGCGATATTGCAGATAAGGATAGAGCGGATAGTCCTGTAGCGTAGGCAACAGCTGATCCACGGTGGCCATCTGGTTACTGTCCCAGGCCTGTTTAATTTGTTGATAACGTTGCCGTTGTTGATCAAGCGAATCGGCCCATGCGCTGCTGGCCGAACCGACCAGGCAGATCCCTATCATCCAGTTACGCCACTTCACCACGTAAATCTCCTCTGTTGCTGGGGCCGGCAACTTGCCAGACAGTCTTCATGCTAACCGGGCCACCGCACTCTTGCCATGTTCTTCACAAAATTTACGCATACAGACAGTTAACGCACCGTCATCGCTCAGCGTACGCGCCGTGATTGTGCAAATTATCATCAGTAAATCTTATTACCCAGCGATTTAAACTGTTGAATCATTGCGTTAAAAACTGGCACACGCTTTGCTCTGTTGAATTCCATCTTGTATACCAGCTGGAATTCTTCGTATGACTTCTACCTTCGGCCTGACGCTTCCCGCCTGGCAGCAGCGCACTCAGCAGGCACCACAACAGATCCGTTCGCTGCTGAGTGCGCACCTGGCAGCGCTCGACACACACGATAATGCCTGGATCTATCTGGCGACACCTGACCAGTTAGCGGCACAGATTGAACCGCTGCTGGCAGACTATGAACGCGATCCCGCGTCGCTGCCGCTGTTTGGTGTGCCCTTCGCCGTAAAAGATAACATTGATGTCGCAGGCTGGCCGACCAGCGCCGCCTGCCCTGCGTTTACCTATACCGCCAGCGAAGATGCGGTCGCCGTCGCCCGGCTGAAAGCCGCTGGCGCAGTCGTCATCGGTAAAACCAACCTCGATCAGTTCGCAACCGGCCTGGTCGGCACCCGCTCGCCCTATGGCGCGGTCAGTAATACCTTTGACGCTGATTACGTCAGCGGTGGCTCCAGCTCTGGCTCGGCATCGGTGCTGGCGCGCGGACTGGTCGCTTTTTCACTGGGCACCGATACCGCAGGATCGGGCCGCGTGCCGGCGGGCTTTAATAATATCGTCGGACTCAAGCCGACCAAGGGCTGGTTCTCTGCACGCGGCGTGGTGCCCGCCTGTCGCCTTAACGACACCATTTCGGTATTTGCGCTGACGGCAGAAGATGCGTTTAGCGTCGCCAGTATCATGGGTGGCTACGATGCCGGTGATGCCTATTCGCGTATTAATCCGCGCACCGCCCCAGCCAGCCTGCCGCGTCATCCCCGTTTCGCTATTCCGGCGCACCCGGCGTTTTTTGATGATGCTGCCGCTGAAGCGGCCTGGGATCAGGCACTGGAAGCGTTGCAGGCGGGCGGCGCGACGCTGCACCCCATCGACTTCACGCCGTTCCGGACGCTCGCTGAACAGCTCTACTACGGTCCCTGGGTTGCCGAACGCACAGCGGCGGTGGGTGAGATGCTTGACCGTCCGGCGGAGATGGACCCGGTAGTGCATGAGATCGTCACCAGCGGCCTGAAATACAGCGCGGTGGACGCCTACAAGGCGGAGTATCTGCGGGCCGAACTGACGCGTCAGATTCAGGAGACGCTGGCACAGTTTGATGCGCTGGTGGTGCCGACCTCACCCACCATTCACACCCTGGAGGAGATGAAACAGGAGCCGATTTACTTCAACTCACAGTTCGGCACCTACACCAACTTCACCAATCTCGCCGACCTCTCTGCCCTGGCGCTGCCCGCACCGTTCCGCAACGACGATCTTCCGGCAGGCATCACGCTGATTGCACCCGCCTGGCACGATCGGGCGCTGGCGGAATTCGGCCTTCGCTGGCAGCAGCAGCTCGCCCTGCCGCTGGGCGCGACCGGTCAGCCGTGGCCGACCCGATCCACAACCTTACCTGTCTCACCTGACCACGTCCGGCTGGCGGTAGTGGGCGCGCATCTCACCGGCATGCCGCTCAATTTCCAGCTCACCGAACGCAATGCCGTCTGGGTGGAAGAGACGAAGACCGCGCCACACTACCGCCTCTTTGCCCTGCTGGAAGGTGCAATCAAAAAACCGGGCCTGATGCGTGACGAACAGGGAGCGGCGATCACCGTTGAGCTGTGGGATATCCCGCTGGCCCGTTTTGGCGAGTTTGTGGCGGAGATTCCGGCCCCACTGGGGATCGGCAGCCTGACGCTGGCCGATGGCCGCGTTGTTAAAGGCTTTATCTGCGAAGGCTCAGCGCTGAAGAGTGCGCTGGAAATCACTGAGACGGGCGGCTGGCGCAACTGGCTGGCATCACAGGGGAGTCACTGATCATGTTCACTACCGTACTGATTGCCAACCGCGGCGAAATTGCCTGCCGCGCCATTCGGACCCTGAAACGCCTCGGCGTGAAAAGCGTCGCGGTCTATTCAGACGCTGACCGTAATGCGCAGCACGTTAAGCAGGCGGATATCGCCATCGCCCTGGGCGGCGAGAAGGCCAGCGACAGCTATCTGCGCATCGACAAAATTCTGGCGGCGGCGCAGCAGAGCGGCGCGCAGGCGATCTGGCCCGGCTACGGATTTCTTTCCGAAAGCCAGCCGTTTGCCGACGCCTGCGATGCGGCAGGTATCGCCTTTGTCGGCCCCACCGCACAGCAGATTGGGGAGTTCGGCCTGAAGCACCGCGCTCGTGAACTGGCCGCCAGCGCGGGTGTGCCGATGACGCCCGGCACACCCCTGCTCGCCTCGCTGGAAGAGGCAATGCAGGCAGCTGATAAGATTGGCTATCCGGTGATGCTGAAAAGCACGGCGGGCGGCGGCGGCATTGGCCTGACGCGCTGCGCCGACGCCGATGCGCTCGCCAGCGCCTGGGAGAGCGTGCGCCGTCTTGGTGAGCAGTTTTTCAGTGATGCAGGCGTATTTCTGGAACGCTGTATCGATCGCGCCCGGCACGTTGAAGTGCAGATTTTTGGAGACGGCAAAGGCAACGTGGTAGCGCTGGGCGAACGCGACTGCTCACTGCAGCGCCGCAATCAGAAGGTGGTGGAAGAAACACCGGCGCCCGGCCTGTCGCAGGCCACGCGTGACGCCCTGCTCGCCTCGGCGGTGCGGCTTGGCGAGCAGGTCAACTACCGCAGCGCAGGCACCGTGGAGTATATCTACGACGTCAGCCAGCAGGCCTTTTACTTTCTCGAAGTGAACACCCGCCTGCAGGTGGAGCATCCGGTCACCGAATGCGTCACCGGCCTCGATCTGGTGGAGTGCATGTTGCAGGTGGCGGCGGGCGATGCAGTGGACTGGTCACGTCTGCAGCAGGCGCCGCAGGGCGCAGCGATTGAAGTGCGGCTCTACGCGGAAGATCCGCTGAAGAACTTTCAGCCCAGCCCCGGCCTGTTAACCGGTGTCACCTTTCCTGACGGCGTGCGGGTCGACAGCGGCATCGAAACCGGCAGCGAGGTCTCCAGCTTCTACGACCCGATGATCGCCAAGCTGATTGTGCATGCCGACACGCGCGAGGCGGCACTGGAAAAACTTCATCATGCGCTGGATGCGACTCAGCTGCATGGCATCGCCACCAACCTCGACTATCTGCGCCAGATCACCCGCAGCGACGCGTTTCGCAGCGGCAACGTCTGGACGCGCTATCTCGACAGCGTTGTGCCTGCCGCCTCCGTGGTGGAAGTGCTGCAACCCGGCACCTTCAGTTCGGTGCAGGACTATCCCGGCCGCCTCGGCTACTGGGATATCGGCGTGCCGCCGTCCGGCCCGATGGATGACTTCGCGTTCCGGCTGGCAAACCGCATCGTGGGTAACCACGAGGCAGCAGCAGGCCTGGAGTTCACCCTGCAGGGGCCGACGCTGCGTTTCCACTGTGATGCTATTCTGGCGCTGACCGGTGCGGACTGCGACGCCCGGCTTGATGGCGAACCGGTCAGCGCCTGGCAGCCGCTGGCGGTGAAAGCGGGACAGACCCTGGCACTGGGACGCGCCCGGCAGGGCTGCCGCAGCTATCTGGCGGTGCGCAACGGCTTCGACGTGCCGGAATATCTGGGCAGCCGCAGCACCTTTTCACTGGGCCAGTTTGGCGGTCACGCCGGACGCACCCTGCGGGTGGCCGATATGCTGGCAATCTCCCGGCCTGAACGGGCAGCCTGCACTACACCGGCCCCGGTCAGCGATCCGCAGCCGCTTGATGCGACGCTGATTCCCCACTACGGCAGCGAATGGCGCATCGGCGTGCTTTATGGCCCGCACGGCGCACCGGACTTCTTCACCCAGGCCGCCATCGACGAATTCTTTGCCAGCGACTGGCAGGTGCACTACAACTCCAACCGCCTCGGCGTTCGGCTGGTGGGTCCGAAACCGACCTGGACCCGCGCCAACGGTGGCGAAGCAGGCCTGCATCCCTCCAACGTTCACGACTGTGAATATGCCATCGGCGCGGTCAATTTCACCGGCGACTTCCCGGTGATCCTGACACACGACGGCCCGAGCCTGGGCGGCTTCGTCTGTCCGGTGACCATCGCCAAAGCCGAGCTGTGGAAAGTGGGCCAGGTCAAACCGGGCGACACCATCCGCTTTCACCCGATTACCGCAGACGATGCACTGGCGCGGGAAAAAGCGCAGATGCACCTGATCGACACCCTGCGGCCGGAACATCCCCCGACCTTTGCCGTGCCGTCACTGGCTGAAACTGCCCACGGCTCCGCCACGATTCTGTCCGCCATTGAGGCCACCGTCAGCACGCCGAAAGTGGTCTATCGTCAGGCCGGCGACAAATATGTGTTGATTGAGTATGGCGACAACGTGCTGGATCTGGCGCTGCGTCTGCGCGTGCACCTGCTGATGAATGCGCTGACGGCGCAGGCGGAGCCAGGCGTTGAGGAGCTATCGCCAGGCGTGCGCTCACTGCAGGTACGCTACGACAGCCGCATCATTTCACAGTCCGCCCTGATGTCGCTGCTGCTGGCGCTGGAAGCGACGCTGGGCGATGTCAGCACGCTGAAAGTCCCGTCGCGCGTGGTGTGGATGCCGATGGCATTTGAAGACAGCGCCACGCTGGGTGCGGTCAGCCGCTATCAGGAGACGGTGCGTGCCAGTGCGCCCTGGCTGCCCAACAACGTGGACTTTATCCAGCGCATTAATGGCTTAAGCAGCCGCGATGAGGTGCGCGACACCCTGTTCAACGCCAGCTATCTGGTGCTGGGGCTGGGCGATGTTTACCTCGGCGCGCCCTGCGCCGTGCCGATCGATCCGCGCCATCGCCTGCTGAGTTCCAAATACAGTCCGGCACGTACCTTTACCGCCGAAGGCACGGTCGGCATTGGCGGCATGTACATGTGCATCTACGGCATGGATTCGCCCGGCGGCTATCAACTGGTAGGCCGCACGCTGCCCATCTGGAACACCTTCCTGAAGAATCCGCAGTTCACAGCCGATGCGCCGTGGCTGCTGCGCTTCTTCGATCAGGTGCGCTTCTATCCGGTGAGTGAAACCGAGCTCAACCAGCTGCGCGAAGATTTCCGTGAAGGCCGCGCCAGCCTGCGCATCGAAGAGACGCAGTTTGATTTTGCCGCGCACCAGCAGTTCCTCGCCGACCATGCCGCTGAGATTGCGGACTTCCGTCAGCGCCAGGCGACCGCCTTTGAACAGGAAGTGCAGTTATGGGCGCAGGAAGAACAGAACGCACCGGCGGCAGATGAAGTGCCTGACAGCGTGGGTGAAGTGGATGAAGGCGGACTCGCGGTGCAGGCCGACCTCAATGGCAACATCTGGAAAGTGCTGGTGCAGCCGGGCGACGAGGTCAGCGCCGGACAGACGCTGATTATCGTCGAGGCGATGAAGATGGAGCTGGCGATAGTCGCGCCGCAGGCCGGTCGGGTGACGCGGATCGCCTGCCAGGCGGGCCGCCCGGTCAGCCCTGGCGATACCCTGCTGTGGCTGGAATAAGGAGCGCCGATGACAACCCAACCTCAATCCCCTAAAGCGCGCCCTGAAGCGCTGGCCGAACGGGTCTATCAGGCGCTGAAGGCCGATATTTTCGCCTTTCGCCTGATGCCGGGTGATCGCTTCAGCGAAAGCGAAATCGCCGGCCGGATGGCGGTCAGCCGCACGCCGGTTCGCCAGGCGCTATTCCGGCTGGAGCGCGAAGGCTTTGTCGAAGTCTGGTTCCGCAGCGGCTGGCAGATCAAAAACTTCGATTTTGCCTGGTTCGAATCGCTGTATGACCTGCGCACCGTGCTGGAGTGCGAGGCGGTAAAACGCCTCTGCGCCCTGCCCGCGCCTCAGTGTGCCGCGCTGTTACACGAACTCAACCAGTTCTGGTGTGAAGCGGAGGCGCTCACCGAAGGTCTGGTGGTGTCGCAGCATGACGAAGCGTTTCACATGGCGCTGGTCGCGGCCGCGGGTAACCCGGAGATGGCGCGCATACACGCCGAACTCACCGAGAAGATCCGCATCATCCGTCGGCTCGACTTCACCCGCGATGATCGCATCTGTGCGACTTATCAGGAACATGCTCAGATTTTACAGGCGATTTTTGCGCAGCAGACAGGCGAGGCGCAACGCATCCTGACCGATCACATCGCTGTCAGTAAGGCGGAGGTCAGGAAGATCACACTGCACCGCCTCCAGCAGGCCCGGCTCCAGCTCACCGAATAACATAACAACCACTCAGGGGTTTAAATGATGAAAAGACGTTCGTTGATCAAGGCTTTCGCCCTCTCCGCTACCGTTGTCAGTATGGGTTTCGCCTGGAGTGCGCAGGCGGCTGACACCATCAAAGTGGGGATCATGCATTCGCTCTCCGGCACCATGGCGATCTCTGAAACGCCGCTGAAAGATGTGGCGCTGATGACCATTGATGAGATCAACGCCAAAGGGGGCGTGCTGGGGAAAAAGCTGGAGCCGGTGGTGGTCGATCCCGCCTCTAACTGGCCGCTGTTTGCCGAGAAAGCGCGGCAGTTGCTGACTCAGGATAAAGCGGCGGTGGTGTTTGGCTGCTGGACCTCGGTATCACGCAAATCGGTGCTGCCGGTGTTTGAAGAGCTGAACGGCCTGCTCTTCTATCCGGTGCAGTATGAAGGGGAAGAGATGTCACCTAACGTCTTCTACACCGGCGCGGCGCCTAACCAGCAGGCGATTCCGGCAGTGGAATACCTGATGAGCGAAGATGGCGGCAGTGCAAAACGCTTCTTCCTGCTGGGCACCGACTACGTCTATCCGCGCACCACCAACAAGATCCTGCGTGCCTTCCTGCACAGCAAAGGCGTGGCAGATAAAGATATCGAAGAGGTCTACACGCCGTTTGGTTACAGCGACTATCAGACCATTGTCTCCAACATTAAAAAATTCGCGGCAGGCGGTAAAACGGCGGTGGTCTCCACCATCAACGGCGACTCCAATGTGCCGTTCTACAAAGAGCTGGCTAACCAGGGCATCAAAGCCACTGACATTCCGGTGGTCGCCTTCTCAGTGGGAGAGGAAGAGCTCCGCGGCATCGACACCAAACCGCTGGTGGGTCAGTTAGCGGCCTGGAACTATTTCGAGTCGATCGATAATCCGACCAACGCGAAATTTGTTGCCGATTACCGCGCTTACGCCAAAGCACATAACCTGCCGAACGCCGCCACCGTGGTGACCAACGACCCGATGGAAGCGACTTATGTCGGCATCCATATGTGGGCGCAGGCGGTGGAAAAAGCGGGCACGACGGACCCGGACAAAGTGCGGGCGGCAATGGCCGGTCAGACCTTTAAAGCGCCGGATGGCTTTACCCTGACCATGGACCAGACCAACCACCATCTGCATAAGCCCGTCATGATTGGTGAAGTGGAAGAGAACGGCCAGTTCAGCGTGGTGTGGCAGACCGATAAACCCGTGCGTGCCCAGCCCTGGAGCCCGTACATTGCCGGTAACGACAAGAAGCCCGATTACCCGGTGAAGACTGCGCAGTAATTTTCGTTGCTGATAAGAAAGCGTCACCCGCTGTAAAGCGGCAGCACGGCAGTGGTCATTCGACTGCCGTGCTGACCTCCCCAAACGAGGCTCCTTTTATGAATCTATGTTGCTGTTTTTTCAGCCTGCTTCTGTTGCTGCCGCTGTTTGCCAGCGCCGGACCGGCGGCTGACTTTGCCGCCGCCAGCCGCAGCCAGCAGGCCACGCTGCTGCAACAATGGGCTGCCGCGCCGGACAGTCAGCGTCTGCCGCTGCTGGAAGCGTTAAAAGCAGAAACCGTGGTCATCGACCAGAACAAACAGCCATTCAGCCAGCAGGGATCGACGCTGCAGCCGCTGGATGCGGTGGCACAGCCCACGGGTAACCTGAAAAAGCTATTTATGAACAATCGCCTGCGCGTGCTGGTAAACAACGCGCTGGCTGCGCACCAGCTGGTGAGCAGTGATGCGGCCCTGCGTTTGCGCGCAGCGCAGCAGCTGCAAAATGAGGGTGCCGCAGACCAGTTGCCGCTGCTGGAACAGCGGCTGGCCGCTGAACAGGACAGCCGGGTACATGCTGCATTAGCGCTGGCACTGGCGAATCTGCAACTGGCGGATGGCGAACCGATGGTGCGCCTGCGGGCGGTGAAACTGCTGGGTGAGTCCAGCGATCCTAATACGCAGGCCAGCCTGCAACGCCTGACCCAGCCCGCGAATGAGCCCGATGTCACGGTACGGGCGGCAGCGGCCGAAAGCCTGCAACAGATTCAGAAACGGCTGATGTGGGGCGATCTGCTGGGGCAGGCCTTTAGCGGCCTGTCGCTGGGCTCTATCCTGCTGCTGGCCGCGCTCGGCCTGGCGATCACTTATGGATTGCTGGGAGTGATCAACATGGCGCACGGTGAAATGCTGATGCTCGGCGCGTACGCCACCTGGTGGGTGCAGAGCCTGTTTCAGCAGTTTGCACCGGACTATTTAGCCTGGTATCCACTGCTGGCGTTGCCGGTCGCCTTTATGGTCACCGCCGCCATCGGCATGGCGCTGGAACGCACCATCATCCGCCATCTCTATGGCCGTCCGCTGGAGACGCTGCTCGCCACCTGGGGAATCAGCCTGATGCTGATCCAGCTGGTACGCGTGCTGTTCGGGGCGCAAAACCTGGAAGTGGCGAATCCGTCGTGGCTCTCAGGTGGCCTGCAGCTGCTGCCCAACCTGGTGCTGCCGTGGAACCGCATCGCAGTGATCCTGTTTGTGGTGTTTGTGCTGGCGCTCACCTGGCTGCTGCTGAACCGGACCCGCCTTGGCATGAACGTGCGCGCCGTGACCCAGAACCGCGCCATGGCGGAGTGCTGCGGCGTGCCAACGGGTCGCGTCGATATGCTGGCGTTTGGCCTCGGTTCGGGCATTGCCGGGTTGGGAGGCGTGGCGCTGTCGCAGCTTGGTAACGTCGGACCGGAGCTGGGTCAGGGCTATATCATTGACTCATTCCTGGTGGTGGTGCTGGGTGGTGTCGGCCAGCTGGCAGGCACCGTGGTTGCCGCGTTCAGCCTGGGCATTCTGAACAAAGTGCTGGAGCCGCAGATTGGCGCGGTGCTGGGTAAGATCCTGATTCTGTTAATTATCGTGCTGTTTATTCAGAAACGTCCGCAGGGACTGTTTGCGGTTAAAGGAAGGGTGACTGACTGATGACGCAACCCATCACACTTCGCGTGGCGCGCACCGCGCCGCGCCTGACGATCAGCATCGGCGTGGCGATCACTCTGGCGTTACTGGTGATGCCGTTTCTGGTGCTGCTGCCCGCCGCCCATCCGCTGGCGATCTCCACGTATACCCTGACGCTGGTCGGCAAAATCCTCTGCTATGCGGTGGTCGCCGTGGCGCTGGATCTGGTGTGGGGTTACGCCGGACTGCTGTCGCTGGGCCACGGGCTGTTCTTTGCCCTCGGCGGTTATGCCATGGGCATGTACCTGATGCGCCAGGCCGCAGGCGAAGGCTTGCCCGCCTTTATGTCCTTTCTCTCCTGGCGAGAGCTGCCCTGGTTCTGGACCGGCACCGAATACTTCGCCTGGGCGCTCTGCCTGAGCATGCTGGTGCCGGGCCTGCTGGCGCTGCTGTTTGGCTTCTTCGCCTTTCGCTCAAAGATCAAAGGCGTCTACTTCTCCATCATGACCCAGGCGCTGACCTACGCCGGTATGCTGCTGTTCTTCCGTAATGAAACCGGATTTGGCGGCAACAACGGCTTCACCGGCTTTACTACCCTGCTCGGCTTTTCGGTGACGGCGACCGGAACCCGCATCGGGCTGTTTATCGCCACGGTGCTGCTGCTGTTGCTGAGCCTGGTGATTGGCTTCGCCCTGGCGCGCAGCAAGTTTGGCCGGGTGCTGACCGCAGTGCGGGATGCCGAAAACCGTCTGATGTTTTGTGGTTACGATCCGCGCGGCTTCAAGCTATTAGTCTGGACGCTCTCCGCCGTGCTGTGCGGTCTTGCCGGGGCGCTCTATGTGCCGCAGGTCGGCATTATCAATCCGGGAGAGATGTCACCAGCCAACTCAATAGAAGCCGCGATCTGGGTGGCGCTGGGTGGACGCGGTACGCTGATTGGCCCGCTGCTGGGCGCAGCAATTGTTAACGGCGCACGCAGCTTCTTCACCGTCGCCTTCCCTGAATACTGGCTGTTTTTCCTGGGACTGATGTTCATCCTGGTGACACTGTTTCTGCCGCACGGCGTGATTGGCCTGCTGCGCCGGAGGAAAAAATGAGTGATGCCCTGTTTACCCAGCCTCAGCTCGCGGATCGCCATCGGGCGCAGCGCGATCCCGTCCTGCAACTGGAGAAGATCAGCGTCTCGTTTGACGGCTTCCGGGCGCTGACCGATCTTTCGCTGCAGATCGGCATCGGGGAACTGCGCTGCGTGATCGGCCCCAACGGCGCAGGCAAAACTACGCTGATGGATGTGATCACCGGCAAAACCCGCCCCGACGCCGGCCGGGTGATCTACGACCAGGACAGCGATCTGACCCGTCTGTCGCCGGTAGAGATCGCCCGCGCCGGCATTGGCCGTAAGTTCCAGAAGCCTACTGTGTTTGAGGCATTAACCGTATTTGAGAATCTTGAGATCGCGCTTAAAGCCAATAAATCGGTCTGGGCCAGCCTGCGCGCTCGTCTCAGCAGCGAACAGCGCGACAGAATTGATGAGGTGCTGAAACTGCTGCGGCTGGGTGGCGAACGCCAGCGCCGTGCGGGCCTGCTATCGCACGGCCAGAAGCAATTTCTGGAGATTGGCATGCTGCTGGTTCAGGAGCCGCATCTGCTGCTGCTGGATGAACCGGCGGCAGGCATGACTGACGCAGAGACGGCCTACACCGCCGAGTTGTTCCGCAGCCTGGCGGGCAAACACTCCCTGATGGTAGTGGAGCATGACATGGGCTTTGTCGAGACCATCGCCGACCATGTCACGGTGCTGCATCAGGGGCAGGTGCTGGCCGAGGGTTCGCTGCGCGAGGTTCAGGCCAGTGAGCAGGTTATCGACGTTTATCTGGGGCGCTAAAATGTTACAGGTTACTGAACTGAATCAATATTATGGCGGCAGTCATATTCTGCGCGGCCTGTCGTTTGAGGTAAAAATTGGCGAAATCACCTGTCTGCTTGGGCGCAATGGCGTGGGAAAAACCACGCTGCTGAAGTGCCTGATGGGGCTGATCCCGGCGAAGTCAGGCGAGATTCAGTGGCAGCAGCAGCGGATGAATGGCCGCAAGCCGCACCAGCGGGTGCAGGCGGGCATCGCCTATGTGCCGCAGGGACGGGAAATCTTTCCGCGTCTGACGGTCGAAGAGAACCTGCTGATGGGCCTGTCGCGCTTTCCGGCGGCGCAGGCGCGTGAAGTGCCGGAGGAGATCTATCAGCTCTTTCCGGTGCTGCTGGCGATGAAGTCACGCCGGGGCGGCGATCTCTCGGGTGGTCAGCAGCAGCAGCTGGCGATCGGCCGGGCGCTGGCCTGTCGGCCACAGCTGCTGATCCTTGATGAGCCGACCGAAGGGATCCAGCCCTCGGTGATCAAAGAGATCGGCGCGGTAATCCGCCAGCTGGCGCAACGGGGAGATATGGCGATCCTGCTGGTTGAGCAGTTTTATGACTTCGCGGCAGAACTGGCGGACAGCTATCTGGTGATGTCGCGCGGTGAAATTGTGCAGCGTGGCCGCGGCGACACCATGGAAGCAGAAGGTGTGCGCGGCCTGGTGGCGATTTAAACCCGACTCAGAGCAGGCCGGTCTCCACAGAGAAGTGACGCTGCTCGCCGCTCGCCAGGGTGATCAGCGTGCCGGCCTGCTGCGCGGCAAGAAAACCCTCTGGCCGACAGGTGGCGGGCAGAATATAGGCCGCCACCTGCTGGTCATGGTTGTGCAGCAGCCAGCGGGTTGCGTGCGGGAACTGCGCGGTAGAGAAGCGCGTCATCAGCGCGTAGCCCTGCGGCGCATGTAACTCAAACTGTACCTCATCACCATACTGCGGCAGATCGTCCGCAAAGAAGACGATCTCGGGATCGCAGAGCTGCGGTTGATCGAGCTGCTGTAACGCCTGCGGATCGCGCGCCAGTTGATCCGTGTAATCCCGCCAGGCGGGCGTTGGTCGCAGGTGCGCCGGGATCGAGCGACGCAGCTGAAATGCCCCTTCGGGGATCGACTGCCGGAAGCGCCCCTGATCGATCCACGCGCTGTTGAGGTGACACATGTATTGCAACGGCATCGGTGCACCCGCCAGATTGGTCACCGTCATCTCTATCGTCAGACGGGGCCTGTCGGCCTGAATGCGAACGGCGGGTGCCGCAAGGTAATGATGGCCGAAGCCTTTAACATATTCACACTCCCCTTCCAGCGACAGTGTCTGATCGTCCAGCACCAGCCAGGCACTATCCATGCGGGCGCAGGCCATTTCCCCGTGCAGCGGATGATTGTCCTCTGGCGCGGGACAGCCGTTAGCCAGCAGCCCCGAATGAAAGGCAAAACAGCCATAGGTATCTATGATCGAATTCGCGGGCAGCGGCTGCTTAAAGCTGTGGCCCATGGTCAGGTTATGATCGTCAAACTGCACGTCCCAGATCATCTGCCCGAGAAACGGCAGCACGGTCACGCTGCCGCGCCGGTTATGAATGCGCACTGCCTCGATTCCTGCCGGATAGCGAAACACCTCAACCCGGAAGTCATCGCTTTCCAGCAGCAGCGAGGGCGTGGTGTGAAACTGGTCACGCGCTAAGGGTAAACGGGTTCTCATGGTAACTCCTCCACCAGACGACCGGCCGCAACCGGCTGTTTTTTATGGCGCAGTTCGCCGTAGAAGTAGAATCCGACCCAGGCGAAGCAGAGCAGCGAGACGCCAAACGCCAGCTGCATTGATCCCAGCGTGTCAGACACCAGGCCCTGTAGCGCCGGGACAAAGGCCGCGCCGACAATCGCCATCACGATAAACGCGCCCGCCACTTCAGTGTATTTATTATCGACCGTCGCCAGCGTACCGGCGTAGATCGTTGCCCAGCAGGGCCCAAACAGCACGCTGACAAAAACGGCGGCGTAGACGGCGGTAAAGTTCGGCACCAGCATCACATAAGCCAGCGTCAGCACGCCCAGCACCGAATAGGCGATCAGCACTTTCTCGGCACGGAAGCGGGTCATCAGGAAGTTCGCCACGAACTTGCCGATAAAGAAGCAGACGAAGCTGTAGATCATAAAGTTAGAGGCGTGACGTTCATTGGCCGCCCCCAGCGTCAGCGCCAGACGAATGGTAAATGACCAGACCGCCACCTGCATGCCGACATACAGGAACTGGGTCACAATGCCGCGTTTAAAGTGACGGTTAGCCGCCAGATAGCGGAAGGTCTCGCCCAGTGACGGCCGGGATTTCTCATTACTCTCTGGTTTGCAGCGCGGATAGCGGGTGAACATAAACAGCAGCATCACGACCACCAGCACCATCACCAGATATTTGTAAGGCTCCAGCGTGTGCTCCAGCATTGTCAGGCGGAAAGCATGCGCCTGCTCTGCCGTCATGGCTGCCATCTGACTCTCCAGACTGCCGCCATCCTGGAACACCAGATATTTACCCAGCACAATCCCCATCAGCGCACCGATCGGATAGAAGGTCTGGCTGACGTTGAGGCGCAGCGTCGCATGATCACGATGACCAATCATCGAGCTGTAGGTGTTGGCCGCCGTTTCCAGGAAACTCAGGCCAATGGCAATCGCAAAGATCGCCGCGAGGAACATGGTGTAGGTCGCCATGTGCGAAGCAGGATAAAAGGCGATACAGCCGGCAATGTAGAGCGCCAGACCGATCATAATCGCCATCTTGTAACTGGTTTTGCGGATCACCAGCGAGGCGGGGATCGCAATCAGAAAATAGCCGCCATAAAAGGCGCTCTGCACCAGCGCACTGGCGAAGTCGCTCAGGGCAAACACACTTTTAAACTGGGTAATCAGGATATCGTTGAGACTCGCTGCACAGCCCCAGAGCGGGAAGAGGCACGACAGCAGAATGAACTGGAACAGCGGCGTTTTATTCAGATAGCCATCAGATTGCTGAACAATTTTCTGTTGCATAGCAGAACCTCAGTTACGGTTGAGAAAACGCTGGAAAGTCTCTGCGTCGGGATAAGCGCGCTGCGTGCCGCGCCCGGTGACGCTGCAGGCGGCATAGGCCGACGCCTGTGTCATGGCGGCGGCCACATCGCCGGTTTTCACCAGCAGATAGGCAAAGCAGCCGATAAAGGCATCACCTGCGCCGCTGGTATCGACCGCCTGAACCGGCGTCGCGGCCACGCGATGCACCTTGTCGCCGCTCATCCAGACCGAGCCCCGGCTGCCCAGAGTAATGATCAGATTTTTAAGGCCGCGCTTCAGCAGCGACTGCCCCGCCAGGATCACCTCGTCATCGGTGCTGACGGGCAGGCCGGTGAGGATCTCCAGTTCGGTTTCGTTCGGCATAAAGAAGTCGCATTTGCAGGCGTAGTGAATATCCAGCGAAGCGACGGCCGGTGCCGGATTCAGGATCACGTTGATCTGATGCTGGCGGGCAAAATCGATGGCGTAATAGACCGTCTCCAGCGGGATCTCCAGCTGCAGGATGATCAGCTCACAGGCTTTCAGCGCCTCTGCCGCGTCGTCGATATCAGCCGGTTTCAGCTGCTGGTTGGCACCTTTGATAATCAGAATGCGGTTTTGCGACTGGTCATCGACAAAAATCGGTGCCACACCGCTGGAGTTGCCTGGTGCAGTGGTGACAAATCGCGTGTCCACGCCCTGCTGCTGCAGGTTCGCGACGGTGTTGGGCGCAAAGAGATCGTCGCCAACTTTGCTGACCATCATCACGCTGCCGCCCATTTTCGCCGCCGCAACCGCCTGGTTAGCGCCCTTACCGCCGCAGCCAATCGCAAAGTCAGGCGCTTCAAGGGTTTCGCCCGCTTTCGGCAGGCTGTTGGTATAGGTAATCAAATCGACCATGTTTGAGCCGATGACCGCAATTGTCATGACCATTTCTCCTGGATATTTTGCAAACTTCAAATGTTATTAAAGTCACAATAACCTTTCTTAAAAGTTAAATATGTGACAAAAACCACAACATGAGTGCGCAAAATCGACAATATGCGACAGGGAGCGGGATTTTAAGTGTTACTATTATAACAAAATAACATCATTGAGCCTGCTGGCTGAGCAATGTGAACGCCTGCGGCGATGAGCGGTAGTCACCGCACAGCGGAGGTTTGCGGGCCTTTCAGAATGCGGGTAAGATTGGTTGCCAGCCTGGCGGATGAGACGCAACTCATTAAAATCTGTGAGGTTTGTCGCGTATTGACGTCGGTTCCGGCGTCTTTCCTCCGCATTGCAGGATAGGTAAACAGAGATGACCATGGAAACCCGGCGCGACGAACGCATTCACAAGCTGACACAGGCGCTTAAACGCACCGATAAACTGCATCTCAAAGACGCGGCCCAGCTGCTGGGTGTCTCAGAGATGACGGTTCGCCGCGATTTAACCGAACCGGGCTCCAGCGTGGTGTTACTGGGCGGCTACATTGTCAGCGACCCAAAAAGTCATACCGGCCACTATTTTGTCAGCGATCAGCATGGGCAGAATGCGGCCAGAAAGCAGCGACTGGCGCAGGCGGCGGCCAGCCTGATTAACGAAAACGATACGGTCTTTTTCGATTGCGGCACTACCCTGCCCTATATCGTTGATGCGATTCCCGACACGCTGTCGTTCACTGCCATCTGCTGTGCTATGAACACCTTTCTGACGCTGAAAGAGAAACCTGGCTGTAACGTTATTCTCAGCGGCGGTGAATTTCATGCTGACAACGCTCTGTTTACACCGATTGGCGTACACACCATCCTGGACGATCTTTGTCCGACGCTGGCTTTGATCTCTGCGGCGGGTATCGACAAAGATCAGGGGGCGACCTGCTACAACACCAATGAACTGATGATGAAACATCACGCCATGCTACGTGCCCGAACGTCGGTACTGGTGGCTGACAGCAGTAAATATGGCAAGGTGCTGCCTGCCCGCATTGCCGGGCTGCAGCGTTTTGACCTGCTGGTGAGTGACAGCGCACCCGATCAGGCGTTACAGAACTGGCTGGCGCAGCAGGCGATACCGCTTCGCCTGCCCTGAGCCTGCCTCTGCCGTCATTTCAGCGATTACGCGCGGAAATCAGACAGTTATTTCATACGTTGTCCGGCATCACCGCCCTCAGGGCATTATTCGCCGCCCCCCGGCTGGGATTAAACGGTGAAAAAGGCTAAACTTCGACATCATTCCAACGACCAACAGACCCAGAGGCTCAATCCAACGTGGCTCAATTCGTCTATAGCATGCATCGCGTCGGCAAAGTGGTTCCGCCGAAGCGACATATCCTGAAAAACATCTCGCTCAGCTTCTTCCCCGGCGCAAAAATCGGCGTACTCGGCCTGAATGGCGCGGGTAAATCTACCCTGCTGCGCATCATGGCCGGCATCGATAAAGATATCGAAGGGGAAGCGCGTCCGCAGCCAGGCATCAAGATTGGCTACCTGCCGCAGGAGCCGCAGCTTAACCTTGAACACACCGTGCGCGAGTCGGTTGAAGAAGCGCTGTCAGAAGTAGTTGGCGCACTGAAACGTCTCGACGAAGTTTATGCGCTCTATGCCGAAGAGGATGCAGACTTCGACAAGCTGGCCGCTGAGCAGGGCCGTCTTGAAGAGATCATCCAGGCGCACGATGGTCACAACCTGAATACCCAACTGGAACGTGCTGCCGATGCGCTGCGCCTGCCAGACTGGGACGCGAAGATCGCCACCCTTTCCGGTGGTGAACGTCGCCGCGTCGCCCTCTGCCGCCTGCTGCTGGAAAAACCAGACATGCTGCTGCTGGACGAACCGACGAACCACCTGGACGCCGAATCTGTCGCCTGGCTGGAGCGCTTCCTGCATGACTTCGAAGGCACTGTGGTCGCGATTACGCATGACCGTTACTTCCTGGATAACGTGGCAGGCTGGATTCTGGAACTTGACCGCGGTGAAGGTATTCCGTGGGAAGGCAACTACTCCTCCTGGCTGGAGCAGAAAGATGCGCGTCTGGCGCAGGAAGCTTCTTCTGAAGCCGCGCGTCGTAAGTCGATTGAGAAAGAGCTGGAGTGGGTGCGCAAAGGGCCAAAAGGCCAGCAGTCTAAAGGCAAAGCCCGTCTGGCTCGCTTTGAAGAGCTGAACAACACGGACTACCAGAAGCGTAACGAAACAAACGAACTGTTTATTCCGCCTGGTGCCCGTCTGGGTGACAAAGTGCTGGAAGTCAGCAATCTGCGTAAGTCCTATGGCGACCGTGTGCTGATTGACGATCTTTCGTTCTCCGTGCCAAAAGGGGCAATTGTCGGGATTATCGGTCCTAACGGCGCGGGTAAATCGACGCTGTTCCGCATGATGTCCGGTCAGGAACAGCCTGATTCCGGCAGCATTGTGCTGGGCGAGACGGTGAAACTGGCGTCCGTCGATCAGTTCCGCGACAGCATGGATAACTCCAAAACCGTCTGGGAAGAAGTTTCCGGTGGTCAGGACATCATGCGTATCGGTAACACCGAGATGCCAAGCCGCGCCTATGTTGGCCGCTTTAACTTTAAAGGCGTCGATCAGGGCAAACGCGTTGGCGAACTGTCGGGTGGTGAGCGTGGTCGTCTGCACCTCGCGAAACTGCTGCAGGTTGGCGGCAACATGTTGCTGCTCGATGAACCGACCAACGACCTGGATATCGAAACCCTGCGCGCGCTGGAAAACGCCCTGCTGGAGTTCCCGGGCTGTGCCATGGTCATCTCGCATGACCGCTGGTTCCTGGACCGTATCGCGACGCACATCCTGGATTACCAGGATGAGGGTAATATCGAATTCTTCGAAGGTAACTTTACCGAATATGAAGAGTACAAGAAGCGTACTCTCGGCGCCGACGCACTGGAGCCGAAGCGCATCAAGTACAAGCGTATGACGAAGTAATCGAATAAACGGGCGGCAGCGATGCCGCCCTTTTTGATGGTTCACTCAGCGATAAAACTCCCTGAACACCGGAGACTGCAGCGCAAACTCTATAAAGCGTGCCAGCGCAGGCGAATTCAGTTTACGGCCCGGATAGACCAGCCACAGCTCATTTCCCTCGACTTCCCATTCCGGCAGCACCGGCACCAGCCGGGGATCCGCCATCGCTCCATCGGTCAGAAAGTGCGGCAGCAGCGTAATGCCTGCATCGCCCAGCGCCGATTCGCGCGCATAGAGTAAATTGTCGGTGAGATGGCCAGGCGGCAGCAGCCAGCGGTAGAACGCACCATCGCGCTGCAATACCCATTCATTCCATGCGCGATGCGCGATACAGCGGTGAGCTGACAGCTGCTGCGGGTGAAGCAGCGGCGGGTGCTGATTAAGATAGTGCTGCGAAGCCACCAGCAGTCGTGGGCAGTTGCCTATCCGGCGGCCAATCAGCGAGGACTCCTGCGGCTGACCGGTGCGCAGCGCCACATCAAAGCCCTCCTGTACCAGATCCCGCATCTCATCGGAAATCGAGACATCCAGCGTCACATCAGGATAGAGACGCAAAAATGCCGCGTTACAGCGCGCCAGCAGTGTGGCACCAATGCCCGCCGGACTGGTGATGCGCAGACGCCCGCTGGGGTTTTCACGCAGGCTGGCGATAGCCTGATCGGCGCGTTCACTGGCCTGCATCATCTCCTGACAATGCAGCAGATAGCGCTCACCGGCAAAAGTCAGATTGAGCTGGCGGGTGGTGCGATTCAGCAAACGAATCCCCAGCCGCTGCTCCAGCTGGCTGATACGCTGACTGACACTGGATTTAGGCAGGCCTGCGCGTTCTGCCGCGCCGGTAAAGCTGCCGCACTCCGCCACCAGCGCAAACAGCGCCATGTCCTGCCACTGACGAAATGCCATTGTTCACCTCAGACGAACACTCTATGAAAGATTGTCCATCTTATCACCGTTAAAATCAGGTTCTACACTTAAGGCCTGTCTTCATCATTACAGCTGGTCTTGCCATAGAGAGTATGTACACCGACTCCCGACCAGGCTGTCAGAGAAAAGAGCCAGACTCTTTGCTTAACTACACAGGAAAACGTTATGTCTATTCGCGCTATCGCAATTAATCCCGAAAATCCTGAACACTTTACTGAAATTTTCCCTGAAACCCCCACGCCAGGCGAGTATGACCTGCGTGTCGAGGTCAAAGCCGCCTCGGTCAACCCGGTTGATACCAAGGTGCACAAAGGGGCGAAGAAGAACGGCTTACAGCAGCCACGTATCCTGGGCTGGGATGCCAGCGGCGTTGTGCTGGAAGTGGGCAGCTCAGTCAGCAACTTTAAGCCTGGCGATGAAGTCTTCTACGCCGGCGATCTGACCCGTCCAGGCAGCAACAGCACTGAGCAGCTGGTGGACTCACGCATCACCGGCCATAAGCCAGAGAGTCTGGACTGGGCACAGTCTGCCGCGATCCCACTGACGGCCCTGACCGCATGGGAAGGTTTATTTGAACGACTGAACCTGGAGACGGCATCGGAAGATCAGACTCTGCTGATCGTTGGCGGCGCAGGTGGTGTTGGATCACTGGCGATCCCCCTGGCGAAGCTGCGCAGCAAAGTGAAGATCATTGCGACTGCCTCGCGTGAAGATTCCGCCCAGTGGTGCCGCGATCGCGGAGCCGATGTGGTGATCAATTACAAAGATATGATCGGTGAGCTGGAGAAACAGGGCATTAAGCAGGTTGATTATATTTTCTGCCTGAACGATACCGACGGTCACTGGGAGACGATGGCGAAGCTGATCGCACCACAGGGTCATATCTGCACCATCGTGGAAAACGAACATCCGCTGTCGATGGATCAACTGAAGCTGAAGAGTGCGGCACTGCACTTCGAGCTGATGTACACCCGCAGCATGTTTAATACCCCGGATATGGCGCGTCAGGGCGAGATTCTGGATGCGGTATCGGCATTGCTGGATGAAGGTAAACTGCAAACCACGCTGAGCGAAACGCTGCACGGCTTAAGCGTTGAGACGTTAACTGCCGCCCATCAGCGCGTGCTGGAAGGCCACATGCGCGGCAAAGTGGTCATGGTCTATTAATGCGCTGACCCGGCTGCCGTGCGGCAGACCGGGTCACAGCTGGCGTTACGGCTGGGCGTTTTTCTCGCCCAGCATCGCTTTGACCAGCTCAATGCAGCGCAGGAACCGCGCGTCATAATCATCTTCCTGCACGTGCAGGAATTCGATGTTGTTTTCACGCAGCATCGTCACCAGCATCGACTGAAACTCCCGCCGATCCACGGAACTGCCCAGGCTGCGCAATCCGTCTGCGACCCAGGGCACGTTATTCTCTAACAGAATCACCAGATCAAAACGGTATTCATCGATCAGTGCCTGCACAAAGGGATGTTCGCGCCCTTCATACTTCAGACAGAATGCCTGCGTGGTCACAAAATCGGTGTCGATAAACGCCACTTTGTTGGCGTATTTAACGGCAAAATCGATGTACTGTGCCTGACCCAGCGCGATCTTGTCGTAATCGGAATATTGCAGCGCCATTTCGTCACCGCCCAGATGGGAGAAGACATAGTCGCGGCCATATTCCCAGGCGCTGGTGGTGTTAAAGATGTTGGCGAGCTTATTCACCAGCGTCGATTTACCGCTCGACTCGCCGCCGAGAATCGCCACGGTGCGCACAAAGAACGGTTTTACTTCCGTAGGAATGTAATCCCAGAAGCGGAAAGGATCCTGACGAATCTGCGCGCCACTGATGCTCATAAAGGATCGGTTGGGATCGACCAGCACGGTCTGAATGCCAAGGTGCTGCTGATACATCTCCGCATCAGGCGCTTCACTGGTGTAGATGCAATCCGGCGCAATGCCGTGCTCGCTCAGAAACGCGCTGACGCCCTTGCTCCAGACATCCCAGCCATGCGGATAGGGTTCAATCCCCTCCTCATCAAAAGCGTGAATGCGGATATTTTTCTGATACTTAAAGGTCTGCAGCAGCCAGCGCAGGCGATCGCTTACCGTAGGCTGCTGTGACATCGCGCTGTTCTCAAACAGTTCACGGTCGCGCGGCTCGTCATAACCCATAATGATATGCAGCTCATCCACCTGACTGCAGGCGCGCTGAATCAGATAGATATGGCCGGTATGCAGCGGATAAAACTTACCAAATACCACGCCCACCGTTTTATCGCGGCGCGGAAATTCAAGGCCCAGGAATCGGTGAAGCGCCTCCAGTTTTTGCGCGCTGGGGCTTTTGATTTTGGCATTGAGCAACTGGCTCAGATAGCCTTTGGTCATGCCGCTGGCATCAGCGACCTGTTGCAGCGTATGGCCCTGCTGGCGAATAGCCGTTTTCAGATAATCAAACGACGACATGTCGTGCCTCCTGCATCAATGCGGTTAAGGTGGGAGCGGCCTGCCCGCGACGCCGGCTGGCAGGCCGCAGGCGCATTACAGATCGTCCAGAATCGCCAGCGCATCGGCCAGCTTCTTCGCGCTGAAAACCTGCATCCCGGCAATCGGTTTTTTCGGTGCATTCCCTGCCGGTACAATGGCGCGTTTGAACCCATGCTTCGCCGCTTCAGAGATGCGCTCCTGACCGCTGGGCACCGGACGGATCTCACCGGCCAGTCCCACTTCGCCGAAGATCACCAGATCCTGCGGCAACGGACGATCGCGCAGGCTCGACACCATCGACAGCATCAGCGCCAGGTCCGCACTGGTTTCGGTGACTTTAACACCACCAACCACGTTGACGAATACATCCTGATCCGCCATCTGCAATCCGCCATGACGATGTAAAACGGCCAGCAGTATCGCCAGGCGGTTCTGCTCCAGACCCACCGCAACGCGGCGTGGGTTGCCCATCATAGAGTGATCGACCAGCGCCTGAATCTCCACCAGCAGTGGACGTGTACCTTCCCACAGCACCATCACCGAGCTGCCAGAGGTAACCTCTTCGCCCCGTGACAGGAAGATAGCGGACGGGTTGCTGACTTCACGCATGCCCTGCTCTGTCATGGCAAACACCCCCAGCTCATTGACCGCACCGAAGCGGTTTTTATGGCTGCGAAGGGTGCGGAAACGGGAGTCGGCATCGCCATCCAGCAGCACCGAACAGTCGATACAGTGCTCCAGCACTTTCGGCCCGGCCAGTGAGCCATCTTTGGTGACGTGACCGACCATGATGATCGCGACGCCGCGCGTTTTAGCGAAGCGCGTCAGGTAGGCGGCGGTTTCGCGCACCTGCGCGACGCTGCCGGGTGATGACTGGATCTCCGCCATGTGCATCACCTGGATCGAGTCGATCACCATCAGTTGCGGCTGCTCCTGTTCGGCGATGAGGCAGATCTGCTCAATGCTGGTTTCCGACAGCATATTGACATTTTCGGTGGGTAATCCCAGACGATGGGCGCGCATCGCAACCTGTTGCAGTGACTCTTCACCGGTGACGTACAGGGTTTTCATCCCCTCAGACAACCGGCACATCACCTGCAGCAGCAGCGTGGATTTCCCCGCACCAGGACTGCCGCCAATCAGAATGGCGCTGCCCGGCACCACCCCGCCGCCCAGCACCCGGTCAAACTCTTTGAAGCTGGTCGAGAAGCGCGGTAACGCCTCCAGGCTGATTTCAGAGAGCTTCTGCACCCGGCTGGTTCCGGCGCTGCCGGCATAGCCACTCAGGCGCTCGTTACGCGCAGCAGCAGGCGAGGCAGCAATGCGCACCTCGGTGATGGTGTTCCAGGCGTGACAGGCGCTGCATTGCCCCTGCCAGCGTGGGTAATCTGCGCCACATTCGTTACAGACAAATGCGCGTTTTGCCGCTTTGGCCAAATCAATACCTCAGTTAACGCTCTTCGTGGATCAGGCTGCCGGTGAGGATGCAGAACACCCCCATTAAATCGGCATGGCGAATGGTGACCGCGGTCTGCTCATTCACCTTAGGTTTAGCATGGAACGCAATGCCCAGCGCTGAGGCTTTGATCATCAGCAGGTCATTGGCACCATCGCCGATCGCCACCGTCTGTTCCGGCGCGATATTAAAACGCTCCGCCAGCTTCTTCAGGGTATCGGCTTTGTATTGTGCGTCGACAATCGGACCCAGCACGTTGCCGGTCAGTTTGCCGTCGCGAATTTCGAGTTCATTGGCCACCACCGCCGACAGATGGAGCTTGTCGCGCAGGTATTCGGCGTAATAGGTAAAGCCGCCGGAGGCGATAGCAATCTGCCAGCCCAGCGCCTGCAGCTTCTGCGTCAGCGTCGTTAAGCCTGGCATTAATGGCAGAGCATCACGTACCTGTTTCAGAATATTGGCATCTGCGCCCTGCAGCGTGGCGACGCGCTGACGCAGGCTGGCGGTGAAGTCGAGTTCGCCGCGCATCGCGCGTTCCGTGACTTCCGCCACCTGCTCGCCGCAGCCCGCCAGTTTTGCAATCTCATCGATGCACTCGATCTGAATCGCGGTGGAGTCCATATCCATCACCAGCAGGCCTGGCGTCTTGAGATGCGGGATTTTGCCCAGCGGCGCAACATCCAGCCCGGCATCGTGTGCCAGCTTGCTGGCAAACGGCGTCAGCGATCCTGCCAGACGAATCACCTGATACTCATCGACGTTCCAGGCGCTGACGATCACCATCGCGGCCCCCAGCTGGTGCTGGTAATCGGTGAGCCGTTGCTTGTCCAGCCCGCGGCCATACAGCAGCCAGCCGGTGCGGCCAGCGCGATAATCCAGCGGCATCACTTCATCACCGCTAAGAGAAAGGGGCAAACCCGGCCAGTGGGAAACATCGGCGGGAAGATCGCACCAGGTTAAACGATTTGGCATCAGAGCTCCTGTAGGGACAACAAAACCACGCAAGAGGCTACCTTGTCTGCGCCGCTTCTGGCAACATAATCTCCAGGCTTTCTGTTGTGATATGACCCGGATGAGTAATGGCTAAAACCGCACTGAAATTTCGCTTACATCGGACCGTGATCGTTCTGATCTCCATGGCGCTGCTGGTTGTGCTGATGCAGGGCGCATCCTGGTTCAGTCTTGGTCATCAGGCGGCGCGTTCTGAACAGGTCGAGGAGCTGGCACATACACTGACCAGCCAGGTGGCGTTTAGTCTTAAGCCGTTGATGGACAACAGTGAAAATAACCGCACTCAGATAGAAGCCATTCTTAATCAGATGACGGCTAACAGTCGTATTCTGGATGCGTCGGTGTATGACGGCGACGGCAGTCTGGTGGCGCACAGCGGTGAAAATATTAATGTGCGTGATCGGCTGGCGCTCGATGGTCAGCGCGCAGGCAGCTATTTCAACCATCAGATTGTGCAGCCGCTGGCCGGGAGCGATGGCCCGCTGGGCTTCCTGCGCGTGACGCTGGATACCCACGTGCTGGTCACCGACTCGCATCAGGTCGATAACACCACCAATATTCTGCGTCTGATGATGCTGCTGGCACTGGCGATCGGCATTATTCTCTCCCGTACCCTGCTGCGCCATCGCCGCACCCGCTGGCAGCAGTCGCCGTTCCTGCTCACCGCCAGCACCCCGGTGAAAGAGGATCGGGATGAGGACGACGAGAAGAAAGAGTAGTGTTCTGCGCTGCGGTAAAGATAAAACGAGAAAGGCCCGCTGTGTGGGCCTCAGACTGCTGACAAACCCAAATAAGGGTGCATCTGGCAGCAATGAATTCGCTTAACGCGCAGGGTACACAGTCAGAGGAGGAAAGCGTCCCGCGCCAGGGACGGCGCGGGCCGAGCGTGCCATGGATGGCGGTTTTGCGTCTTTCCGATCTGACCGTGTTCCCTTCGCAGGCTCGATATCACCACTGCCCCGGACTGAGTTTGTCAAAAACGAAAAAAGGCCCGCTGAGCGGGCCTTTTTTATGGGAAAGTTGCAAATTTGCGAGACAGCTTCCATCAGCCGATGAGCAGCGCTTCCAGCTCACCCAGCGATTTGACCTGCCAGGTGGGTTTAATATGTTCTGGCAGCGGCCGGGTGCCATGATCGAGCCAGCAGGTTTTCACTCCCGCGTTCATGCCGCCCAGAATGTCTGACTCTGGCGTATCCCCTACCATCAGCACCCGCTCACGATCCGGATTGCCCATCAGCTCCAGCGCGAAGTCAAAAATCGCGGCCGCCGGTTTTGGCACGCCAACCTGCTCAGAGATTACCAGCGCCGAGAAGTAATCACGGAAGCCGGTGCGCTCCAGACGCGTCTGCTGCAGCGCGGTAAAGCCGTTGGTGATGATCCCCATCTTTACCTTGCCATGCAGCTGGTTCATCAGGCTGACCGCGCCCGGCAGCGGCGTGCAGATCTCGCCCATCGCGCTGAGGAAGCCGCTGTTGAGGATCTCTGGTGCCACGCTGAGCTTTTCGCTCCAGTGGTTGAAACGCTGAGTCTGCAACTGTAACGCTGAGATGGCGCCGTTCTGATAATCGACCCACAGCGGCTTGTTGATCGCCTGATAATCGCTGTAATCCTGGTCGGTGAACTGCACGTCATAGCCGGCGAACAGGCGCTGCAAACCGGCATAGGCGTCGAAATGGAAAAGGGTATCGTCCGCATCAAACAGGATGCAGTCCCAGTTATCTGTCATTAAAGCTCCTTAACACCACTACGGCGTCAGGGCCATGAGAATGGCATCTTCACGGCCGCTGGCGGTGGGATAATAGTTGGGGCGACGACTGACCTGATTGAATCCAAGCTGCTCATAGAGCGCAATGGCGGGCAGGTTCGAGGCCCGCACTTCCAGCCACAGCGTCAGCACGTTGCGTTTGATCAGCTCATCGATCAGATGCTGCAACAGCTGGCGGCCATATCCCCGGCGCTGAAAGTCAGGATCGACCGCGATGTTAAACAGCGAGGCTTCGTCCAGCACCACCTGAGTAATGGCAAAGGCGACCATTTTGCCGTCGGCGTCGAGACGTAAATTAATAAAGCGCTCGCCCTGATTGCTGGCAAACGTCTTTTCACTCCAGGGAAACGCGTGGCTACGACGCTCAATGGCAAAGGCCTGCGCCAGGTCGTCAGGGGTGAGTAAAGAGATGGCTGTCATGGTTACACATCTGTTGCCAGAGCGCGCGTTTGGCGACGCCGCTGCTGATCAGTTCATTGAAAGAGGCGCTGGTTAATGCCACGCCATTAAAAGTCTGTTCGCTCTCTACGCCGAGCAGCCAGCCCGCGCAGTTCAGCGTTTCCGGCAGCATCTGCAGCTGATCCGGCGTCACGGTCATTACCTGAGCGGGTTGCAGATTGAGGGTATGCAGCACATCGCGCATCAGCGGTTCATGCAGACCGGGTGGCGCGTCAGCGACAATAATTAACTGCGTGTCCGGTGCCAGCGTGACGGCAATTTCGCCCTGAAGCACGCGCGGGCGGCGCAGCTGATACTGCGTAATTCCCATTTGCTGTAAAAGCCAGTCGCGCCTGGACGTCATGGTGTTACCTGTTCTGCTAGCTGAATGCGACGCTATGCTAGCAAACCCATCGAACATGCGCCAACAAACCACTATAATCCCCGCTCAGATCTTACAGGAGCCCTACATGTCTGCTTTTACCCCGGCCAGCGAAGTCATTCTGCGCCACAGTGATGAATTTACCGCCCGCCATGTTTTATTTGCTGGCGATCTGCAGGATGACCTGCCCGCTCAGCTGGAAACCGCCTCATCGCGCGTTCACACCCAGCAATATCATCACTGGCAAAACCTGAGCCGCCGTATGGGCGAGCAGGCGCGTTACGGAATGGTTGCGCAGCCGGAAGATGTGCAGGGATGCGATACCCTGGTCTACTTCTGGACCAAAAATAAGCCGGAAGTACAGTTCCAGCTGGAGAACCTGCTCTCGATGCTGCCAGTGGGCTGCGACGTGTTCGTGGTGGGTGAAAACCGCAGCGGCGTCCGCAGTGCCGAAGGCATGCTGGAGTCGTGGGTGAAGCTGGAGAAGATCGACAGCGCGCGTCGCTGTGGTCTCTATCATGGTCGCCTCGACAAACAGCCTGCATTCGATGCCAGCACCTTTGGTCATCAGTATCAGCTGGATGGTCTGACCATTCACACTCTGCCTGGCGTCTTCAGCCGTGACGGTCTGGATAGCGGCAGCGCCCTGCTGCTGTCGACCTTTACCCCGCACACTAAAGGTAAAGTGCTGGATATGGGATGTGGCGCAGGCGTGATTGCCGCCTCACTGCCTGCCCGTTCGCCTAAAGTACGCCTGTGGCTGTGCGACGTGCATGCCGCAGCCATTGAAGCGAGTAAATTGACGCTGGCCGCCAATGGCATCGAGGGCGAAGTTTTCGCCAGCAACGTCTTCTCTGACGTGACCGGCCGTTTCGACATGATTATCTCTAACCCGCCGTTCCATGAAGGCACCCAGACCAGCCTCGACGCCGCACAGGCGCTGATCCGGGGAGCAGTAAAGCACCTGAACACCGGTGGCGAACTGCGTATTGTTGCGAACACGTTCCTGCCTTATCCGCAGGTGCTGGATGAAGCTTTCGGCAGCCACGAAGTCATCGCACAGACCGGCCGCTTTAAAGTTTATCGCGCCGTCTATGGTCGTGGTGCCAAAACACGATAAGGGCTTTTAACGTCATTAATCGCGTTGCCGGGCTGAAAACGTTGCTTTTTACAGCAATCGTTTCAGCCCGACGAAATAGTTGTTGACGCAAAGAGTAAAATCTCTAGAATGCGCCTCCGTGGTTGTAACATTCTCAGGATGTTACGGGTATGCGAAGGTGGCGGAATTGGTAGACGCGCTAGCTTCAGGTGTTAGTGTCCTAACGGACGTGAGGGTTCAAGTCCCTCTCTTCGCACCAAAATCACATGTTTCATATCGCGAGCACTGCGCGAAGGTGGCGGAATTGGTAGACGCGCTAGCTTCAGGTGTTAGTGTCTTAACGGACGTGAGGGTTCAAGTCCCTCTCTTCGCACCATTGCGGTGATATGAACAGACAACTCGATGCGAAGGTGGCGGAATTGGTAGACGCGCTAGCTTCAGGTGTTAGTGTCTTAACGGACGTGAGGGTTCAAGTCCCTCTCTTCGCACCAACGTTGTCATCCTCTGGCTTTCTGCTCGTTTCAGCTGCCTAGTTGCAGTGTCGCTTTATCCCTTTCCTGTTTTGTTTTTTTCGCGTGGCATTCACTTTCCCGGTCGCGACACCCTGAACACCCGCTTTACGCCTGTATTAACTCAGATGAAAATTCACAGAGACTGCCGCCAGTCCGCCCGCTAACGCCAGGCACGAAGGCAATAACAGATAGTGACGCAGACGCTGGTTAAATAGCATGACGACAGTCAGCAGCAGCGCAACTGTCATCACCAGTCGCCACTGGCTGAAGCTGGGTTCCCATAATGCGAACAGCGGCAGCGCGATGCAGGGCAGCAATACGCCCCACGCACTATCCAGTTTTTTACCCAGCGCCCAACTGACGCCCCACAAACCGCAGGCCGCAATAATCGCTATTCCCATGACGCAAACCTCAAATGATAAGCATTCCCATTATCATATGTCAGTTTTGCTTTGCTTGCAGCCTGTTTTTGTCACGCCTGGCAACGAAGATGACAGACCAGTTGGAAAATGCTAGATTGCGACCGATAACACCTTTAATAACAGCACCAGCAATAATTTGCTCACTGTCTGGCACAACCTGTTTATGCCGGCTTGCGCTTTGGTATTTCAGGGTCGTCACGAGTATTTATAATGAAATTACAATCATATGAAAAACTGAAACAGAGTAAATACCGGCTTTCAGTGATGCTTTTTCTGTTTTTAAATATCGCCGTTTCGCTATTTTATCTGCTGCCAATAATGAGCAATGAGAAAATCGATACCACGTTGCCGGTAATTTGTGTCGCGTCTTTTAGCGGCATAATGTTAATTACCCATTTAATATGGTCTAAAGTAAAACTTCCCCTTTTAAATCCTGTCGCGCTGGTGCTGGGCGCGCTCTGGGCCTGGCACATTAATTATCGTTTTCATCAGGTATTCTATTTTGATGGCGGCTTTCTTATTATCAGTTTGATCAGTGTGTTATTTATTAGTGCCATCGCCCTGAGCGATTATCTGGGGGCTTTTTGTCTTCATGTCGCGCCACCGGTGCTCACCGTATTACTGCTTGATAATGGGCAGCATCTGCCGCTGATTCTGCTGACCATTATGCTGCCGCTGATTGGTTTCTCACTCCAGCATCTTATGCGTCGCCGTGCCGACAACTTTACCCTGCGGCTGATGCACCAACTCTATGAAGAGAAAGAGACCTTCAGTGACCTCAGCATGCTCGACCCACTGACCGGACTGTATAACCGTCGTGGCCTGAAGAACCGACTGGACAATATTCTGGAAAACCATGCTGGCAGCCACTATGTGCTGCTGCTGGATATCGATCATTTCAAAGCCTACAACGATAATTATGGGCATGCGATGGGTGATCAGGCACTGGCGCGGGTCTCTGTGGCTATTCGGGATGCAGTCCGTTCACGCGATGTCGTCACCCGCTATGGCGGCGAAGAGTTTCTGGTGTTAATGACCAATGTGAACAGCTCCATCGCCATGAAACTGGCAGAGCGCATCCGTCAGTATGTGCTGGATTTAGAAATACCCCATCTTTTTAATGAGACTGTTTCAACCCACGTCACCATCAGCGCCGGCATTGCGCCTATCTACGATAATGATTTTGATCAGGCGGTAGCCAATGCTGACAGCGCATTATATGTGGCTAAGAATCAGGGCCGGAATACTATTCTTGCCTGGGAAGATCTTCCGCGAAAACAGCATGAGACCTTAAGTGAACCAGCCTGATTAAGCACAACTCGGCTGGTAATAACCCTGACATTGCCACGCTATGGCCGGTTCTGCACTGCGCAGACGGGTTTGTTCGCTGATCGCATTCCCCACCCAATCCCCGATGGCAGCGACGTTTTTTTACGCGACTTGTAGAGTTAATCAATAACGATTATCATTTGCTTTCTTATCTACACTTTTCGCGAGTCGTCATGGCAACCGTTTCAGCTCAGGAACAGCGTTTCAACGCTCAGTCGATGATCTTTCGGCAGAATGACCGTCCACTGGCGGAAAGTCTGCACGAGCGGCTGCAGCAACAGCGTAGTTATCTTCTTGATTCTGTTAAATTCAGCCAGCCCGCTCCGCACGACACGCAGACACTCGTTGCCTGGTCACAATCAGAGGCTTTTGCCCAGCTTATCCAGCGCTACAGCGATTATCTTTATCGCGAGCATCCTGATGCGGTTCGTGAAGCAAAGCCGGTGCTCTCTCTCTGGGCGCAATGGTATTTTGGCCTGCTGCTGCCCCCGATGATCATGGCGTTGTTACAGGAGTCGCGCGCGCTGGACTGCTCACCAGAGCATATTCGTGTCGGTTTTCATGAGAATGGTCATCCGGCCACGTTCTGGATTGATGTGCAGGAGGATGAAGAAGCCCGCTATCTTAACCCTCAGCAGCGTATTGATCGGCTGATTCAGCAGCATCTGATTCCGGTGGTTAATGGTATTACTCAGCATGGTGATATCAACGCCCGACTCATCTGGAACAACATGGGCTACTCATTGCAGTGGTTTCTGGGTGAGCTGAAAAGTCAGATCGATGAGACGCTGGTACTGCAACTGGAGCAGGCGCTATTCTTTAACCAGAAACTGCTGGATGGCAGCGAAAATCCGCTCTACCGCACCATGATCATGCGTAATGGCGAACTGGTCCGTCGCAGCTGTTGCCAGCGTTATCGCATTCCTGATGTCGAACAATGCGGCAATTGCACCCTGAGCGGCAGCTAAACAGACGTAATTACCACGAATTCTCCGTTTATCTCGTTTACAGGCACTGAGGCTTGTGGCAATTTTTACGCCTTCGATCAGCCTGGAGAGAAAGATGAGTCTGGAGTCCGTGCGCCAGTTCTTTGCCGAACACGCCCCTGAAATTGAAATTATCGAACTGGCAGAAAGCACTGCAACGGTCGGAATGGCTGCGCGCGCCCATGGCGTGACGCCAGGAGAGATTGCGAAAACCCTGTCACTGAAAGTGAAAAACGACGTCGTGCTGATTGTGACACGCGGCGATGCCCGGCTGGACAATCGCAAGCTGAAAGCCGCGCTAGGCGCAAAAGCGCGGATGCTGAGCGTTGATGAGGTTATTAACTGGACCGGCCATCCGGTTGGCGGCGTCTGTCCGTTCGGTCTGGAGAATCCGCTGACCGTTTACTGTGATGTCTCACTGCGCAGTTTCGACGAAGTGTTACCCGCCGCTGGCGCTATCCACAGTGCCGTCCGCATCTCGCCACAGCAGATGGCTGAGCTGACCAACGCCCACTGGATCGACGTGTGCGAAGCGATGTAATGCTTTGCATCTCTTGATCCAGCCCTGATGCTGCACACCTCCTGACAGCGTTTATCAGCCTTTGAGGGTCATTGCCGCATCATGCAAACCTATCAGGCGCGCCAGTAAGCGGGTGAGTTAATCGCCCATCGCAGTCAGCCGCTTAAAGGCCTCTTCGATGATCGACAACAGCATCGTGTTATCGACGCGGTGCAGCACATGAACCCATGCGCCGCAGTGCTCAGGTACGCCGACAGCAAGCCGTAGCGGCTGACGATAACGCCAGCTTTTACCGCGCGTTGCACCGGGACGTAGCTCGATATCGACACGGTAATCGATGCCAGACGCGACCCGCTGGTTCAGCAGCCAGGCCACAACCAGTGCATCGTGGATCCAGCATCCCGCCAGTTGACGCGTTTCCATGGAATAGTTGATCCATGGACGCAGCGTGTCTCGCACAAAATCGGCCAGCGGATGATCGACAGCAGTAAGACGGGTGAGATCCTGCTGGGTCAGCAGCGTCTGCGTGGTGACATCCATTGGCACCAGCGTCACGGCGGCACCGCTGTGCAATACCTGATGCGCAGCCTCCGGATCCAGGCCAAAATTGGTGTCTTTGATATAATCATCCAGCGTAAACACGCCACCCATGATGACAATTTCTGCCACAGAGTCTGCCATCGCAGGATAGCGCTGCATTGCCAGCGCCACATTCGTCAGCGGGCCAATCGCCACCAGGGTAATTTCGCCCGGATTGTCGCAAATCAGTTTGCCCATCGCGTCAGCAGCATCAAACGCATCCGCTGCAACATCTGCTGGTTGACGCACGCCCTTCCACAGCTCACTCAGCGCAAGCTGATTGACCCGATTATCCAGCGTTTCACGCCACGGCGCAGGATCTTCCTGTAACGCCTGCGTCGCACCCTGGATGACCGGAACAGACGATCCCAGCCGGACAATCAGATCTTTGGCGACGCGCGCGCCCACGTCGCTGGGTGTATTGCCCGCCACGGTAGTGATTAATTCCAGCGACAGTGCAGGTGAAGCTAATGCCAGCGCAATCGCCAGCCCATCATCGGTGTTGGCACCCGCGATACCGTTGCCGGGATCGCAATCAATAATGATTCTTTTCATATTTTTTATACGTTAACTCTGACTTTGCGGCTGGCAACCGCAGGATTCACCGATTTCAAGATAGTGTGGAAACTCCTTCAATTGCGCTTCGCTCTCGCCCTCTTTCAGCATCTGAATCGCAGAGCGGGCCATGTCACGCAGTGGCTGGCGCACAGTCGTTAATGTCGGGACATGAAATGACGAGTGATTGGTTCCGTTAAAGCAGACCAGCGCCACATCCTGTGGCACCCGAATCTGATGTTCGGAAAAGGCGCGAAGCGCACCAATCGCCTGACCTTCGTTACTGGTAAACAGTGCACGCGGCACACAACCCCGCGCGATCATAGCCTGCGCTGCCTCGTAGCCACCCTGAGGGGTGTAGCTGGCGGGAAACATCAGCGACTCATCAATGGGCAGGCCACGATCCTGCATTGCATCACGCCAGCCCTGGATGCGATCCTGTGCATTGAGCATATCGACCGGACCGCTGATAATGCCGACCTGCTGATAGCCGTGACTTAACAGATGCGCCGTTACCTGCCAGGCGGCCTGACGTTCATTCACCCGCAGCATGTTAACGCCCGGCTGTGGCTCAACCCGCTCCAGCATCACCAGCGGCGTACCGCTGGCTTTAATCAAATCAATGTAAGGATGGCGATCGACGCTGTTGTAAAACAGCCCATCCACCTGACGGTTAAGCAGTCCCTGAATTAACTCCAGTTCTCGCCTGCGGTCATCACCGGCATCTCCCAGCAGCATAACGTGACCGTGGTTCATCGACTCCTGCAGCAACATGTGCGCCATGGAGGCGACAAAAGGATTGCCGATATTAGGCACCACCAATCCAAAGGTCTTGGTATTACCGGATGCCAGTGCGCGTGCTGCGGCATTTGGCCGGTAACCCGTCGCTTTAATCGCTTCAAGTACCCGCTGACGGGTGGCCTCAGCGACCGGACGCGGCCCGTTGTTAATGACATAACTGACGACTGCCACTGAGGTGCCTGCCGCTTTCGCAACTTCTCTGCGGGTCACTTTTCCCGTTAATGACTTAGGCACATCATGTCCCTCCATAAAAACAGGCCGCTTTACACGGCCTGCTGGTTGTCGCTCTCTTCTGGCAGATGAGATCCTCAGGTACTGCTAGATGGCATCTTCAGGCAGATTCAGATTTCGCCCTCGCGTCTCAGGCGCGACAAAGGTAGTAAAGAATCCAATGGCGGCCATTGCCGAGAAATAGACTGCAATCGGCCACCAGTGACCGGTATAAGAAAGCATAGCAGCGGCAACAAGCGGTGCGGTGCCGCCGGACAAAATCGAGCCCAGTTCTTTAGCCACCGCCATTTTGGTATAGCGATGATGAACACCGAACATCTCGACACCCCAGGCCGCCTGCACGCCAAAAATACCCAGTGACGCCAGCGCCATACCGACCACGATTACCGGAATCACCAGCATCGGTTCACGGGTATCCAGCAGCGTAAAAGCAGGCCAGGCGTAAAACATCAGCAACAGACAGAAAAAGCGATACACGATCCGGCGACCAAAGCGGTCAGAAAGCCAGCCCGCTAAAGGAATGATCAGGAAGCCCAGCAGCGACGCGAGAAACACGGCGGTGGTCGGTACAGACTTATCCACCATCAGCACTTTTGCGACGTAACCCACGATGAAGCCCTGCGCCAGATAGGAAGGGCCGTTTTCGCCGATGCGCAGGCCAACCATGGTCCAGAAAGCCCGGGTACGCTGGAAGAAAGGCCGCTGATCGACCACCGACGCTGCCTTCATGCCAGCACGTTCCGCTTCCATCTCCGCTTTTCTGCGCTCAAACACCGGCGTTTCTCGCAAATGACGGCGAATCCACAGCGCAACCAGTGCAATCAGCGCACTGCTGAGGAAAGGAATGCGCCAGCCCCACTCCAGCAGGCTCTGCTGATCCATCTGCACCACCAGCAGCCAAACCAGCGAAGCCAGCAGCGTGCCACTATTGGAACCCAGCGCGATCACAGAAGAGACCAGTCCGCGGCGCTCTGTCGGCGCATATTCGCCCAGCATCACCGTGCCGCCCGATAACTCCGCACCCGCGCCGAACCCCTGCGTAAAGCGCAGCAGAACCAGGCAGGCAGGCGCCCATACGCCAATAGAGGCGTAGCCCGGGATTAAGCCGATAAAGGTTGTAGAAGCACCCATCAGAATAATGGTGGAGATCATGACGACCTTTCGGCCTTTGCGATCGCCAAGCCAGCCAAAAAACAACGCGCCGATGGGCCGGGCAACAAAGCCGACTGACCAGGTCGCGAAACTGGAGAGCAGCGCCATGGCTGGGGTTGATTCGGGAAAGAAGACGTCGCCAAAGATGATACCGGCAGCCAGGCCATAGAGCGCGAAATCCGCGTACTCCATTGCCGTTCCGAGCCAGCATGAGAAAGTGGCGCGCCAGAAATCTTTGCGGCCTGAAGGGGTGTCAAACCGCTCATCGGCGGCTGAAGTGGATGACAGTGATGCCTGCTGCTTAACGGAATTGTGTGCCGTCATAACCCTATCCCTGAATGAGTATGCAGATCGATAAACGCCCGTCCATGGGTCGATTCCCTGATGAAAGCGGAATCCCCCGGTGACGACGTTCAGTGGGCGAACCATGATGAAAGGTTAAAGGATTCCCTGGTGTTGGAATCGTATTCATCGCCCCCTTTCGCCGGTGTATTTTTCACCGGTCGCTTAAACTGAGCGAATATAACTTAACAATCGATGGAGCCTACTGTGCATCGGGCACCGTGAGCAATCACTGGGGACTTAGTGTATCTACGCGCGTAGATAAATCAATAGATCCTGACGATATTTGTTAGAAAAACTTCATTATAACATTCCGTCATCACCCATTTTTTGCGCAAATTCAGCGAGTTAACCGCCTTCTTATTGCACAAAAAAAGTCATCAGCGCCTGTAAGTTATCTGATTCACTAATCATTAAGCACGATAAAAGGGGCAACGTTCCCTTCATCATTTTCAGTTATCGCACGCGCAGATTACCTGCAAATGACACTGGCTGTTTATTCTGAAAAATCACCGTAAACACAGGCAATGCGTTACCCTGACCAAAAGGCCGGACAGAGATACGATGAAAATTATTCTGATGCGACACGGTAAACCTGACCACCAGGCGGCGGGTCGCCAGAGTGTGCAGGCACTGGCTGACTGGTGCGAAGCGTACGATCTGTCACAGGTCAGTGACGGACCGCCGCCGCGCAGCATCGAAATTGCCCGTCAGGCTAAGTTTATAGTCTGCAGTCCCCTGCCCCGCGCGCAATCCTCACTGAGCCAGCTCGGTCTGGAACCCCATGAGGTTGATGCGCTGTTCAGCGAAGTCGCCGTGCCGCTGGTGAAAACCGGTGAGGTACAATTACCGACCGTGTGCTGGCTGGCCCTGCTGCGGCTTTTGTGGTTTTGCGGTTATGCAGGCGACGCGGAGTCGCTGCAACATGCACGCAGCCGCGCTTCGGCGGCGGCAGAAAAACTGATCGATCATTCACAGCAAGGCACGGTACTGCTGCTGGGCCACGGCATCATGAACAAAATGATTGCGCGTGAGTTACGAAAACGCGGCTGGCAGGCAGAGAAGCATGCCAGCAGCCGTCACTGGAGCACTGCGATCTATCATCGTCCGTTTATCTGACCGAGCGGAAAATAGCCCAGTACCTCACAGCCCGTGCCAACACGCGGCGTGGCAATGACTTTACGCTGTGCCAGATCGATCACACTCAGCGTGCCATCATCCTGATTGGCAATCAGCAGCTGTTGCCTGTCGGGCGTGAAGCAGCCATCCATCGGCATGTTACCCACGCTGATATCGCCCAGCGGATTCAGCAGATCGTCAAACAGTGTCACCCGCGGTTCCTGATCCCCTATTGCCACCAGCTGTTCGCCATCGGCGCTGAAGCGAACCACCTGACAAGGCTGCTGATGACCCGGCAACGTAATGCGCTGGCGAATACGGTGGCTCTGCCGATCGATCAGATAGAGCAGCGGCGCGTCAGCGGCACTGGCGACCAGATAAGGGTGTTTCGGTGATGCGGCAATGCCCGCAATCGGGCCAGGAAGCAGGATGGTATCGATCACTCGTCCTTCCGCTTCACAGAGATCCACAACGGTGATGGTCGCATCCTCTTCGTTATCGGTGAACAGCTTGCGGCCGCTGGGTGACAGTGTCAGGCGATGCGCATTGTGAGAAGGAATCGGGATAATTTTTTCTACTTTGTCAGTCTGCGGATCGATCACCGCCACGGCGGCACTCTGCTCACAGCAGAGATAGACTTTGCCATCGCGCCCCAGCTGTCCGCTGTGGGGTGCCCGCAGCGGCGACAGATCGATAAAGCCACTGATCTCGCGACGCTGTAAATCAATGACCGCCACTTTATGACCCGGATGCGGGTTATTACCATGAACGCCGTCGCCATAAATAGGCACATAGGCCTTACCCCAGGGGGCCAGCATCAGGAGTTCATGCGGCCGCGGTGGAAAAGCGTTCAGTTCCCGCTCGACCGCGAAGGTTTCCGGATTAAGAAACAGGACGCGATTACCCTGCTTATCGACCGCCAGTAAACCGTAAGCTTCACTCTGCATGCGCACTCCTTTCTCAGTAAGTTCTTCTTAAGCGTAGACAATCCTCTTCAGCCTGTCTGATGCTGCGGATTGATGAGCCGGGCTTACCCCACCCATTAAGTGCAATATTCACGACTGCGGTGACCAGGCCTTATGTCAGCCCGATAATAAGGCATGATATTAAGATATTCCTTAATTAAGGGTTTCGTTATATTTAAATAAATGATTAACAGCGACCATATTATTATTTCGACAAGATGACCGGATTATTTCCGTATTATCCTAAAATCAAAAAAAGACATAGCTAATGTGTAAATAATGTTTTATTAAAAAGGTGCAGTGCAATTAAACAGCCGTGAGGAAACTTCCGCGCGCTAAACCACTGCGTCGCCACCAGGGAAAACCATTCATTCATTCCCGCACTCATCCGAATTGCAGCCAGTATGCAATGCCAGCCGTTGCCGCCGCACGCGGAACGGGCAGAGCCTGTACTGTGACGGGAAAATAAAAATAACAGGTGCACCATGACTTCACATCGCCAACGTCCAGCGCATAAAATCTGGCGTAACTGGAAAAGAATATCGTTCAGTAGCCAGATGTTATGGAATAAGAAACAGCAGAGACTCTGTCAGGCACCGGAATATGATCCGGGACAGGAAGATAATGTCGTATTGGTCTCGCAGCAGAAAGATCTGCCGGAGATTCCAAAAATTGTCTGGATGGTCTGGCATAACGATCACCTGCCCACCTCAATGGCGCTGAACATCAGTAAAATCCGGCGGGATAATCCCGATCACCAGGTGTATCTGATTACACAGCGCACGCTGTCGCAGTGGCTGCCCGAACTCAGCTTTATCTCTTCGGATCTGACGCTGGCACATAAAAGTGAAATTATCCGGCTTGAGCTGATTCACCGTTATGGTGGCATCGGCATCGACTGCAGCACCCTGCTGTTTGAGAACCTCGCCTGGGTGCATCGCGCGCACGAGGCACGGCCAATGGATCTCATCGGTTACTACCGCGAGCAGTCAACGATGAACCTGCTGGCGCCGGTTACTGAGAGCTGGTTTCTGGCCGCGCCACCGCAAAACCCGTTTATTCGCGAATGGCTGAAACAACTGGCGCCGGTTAAAAACGTCGGTATCCGCAACTATTTCCATGAACTGAAGAAGCGCGATGATTTTCCGCTGATTGTGCAGAATATTGATAATCCCTCGCGCCAGCTCCTGTCGCTGGCACAGCAGGTTGCAATGCGTGAATACCGGCGGGCCAATCTCTATCTGCGTAAAGGCGAAGCCAGCGCCTGGTACTATCAGCGTTTACATGCCGACAGCAGCAGCGCCTTTGCGCAGTCCGTGATGTTTCATCAGCGGCCACAGACGCCACCGCCGATTATCAAATTAACCGGCAACGAGCGGCTACATCTCGATTTCAATCTGCGGCTGGGTTTGTATAACCGCAGCAGTTTGATCGGCGAGATGATGCAGACCACGCCACCTGCGCTGGCATTGCCCTCAGCGGTCAAAGCGCGCGCGTAGCCACTGCGTGAACGTGGTGACCGCGCGGGGGACCTGCGCCGCCCAGGGCCGGACAATCCACAAGCGGGCGGCAAAGGCCTCAACAGGCTGCCACGCCGGCAGCACCTGCCGCAATGTACCGGCTGCCAGCGCCTCACGGGCGCTGAAATCGGGCAGCATCGCAATCCCCAGTCCCTGCAGCGCGGCATCGCGTATCGACTCGCTGTTGTTGGTGGCAAAGCTGCCCTGAATCCGCACCTGCACCTGTTCGCTATCCGTTGTCGTCTCAAACCGCCAGCGCGGTGATTCGATGCCACGTGGGTAGTAAAGACAGTTGTGCTGCTCCAGATCCTGTGGCGACAGCGGTACACCCTGCAGGCTGAGATAGGCGGGTGAGGCCACCAGCAACGTCCGGGTATCGCATAGCGGCAACGCTACGTGGGTTTCCGGTAGCGTGTCACTGTGTCGAATTGCCAGATCAAAGCCTTCGCTGCTCAGTGACACGATGCGGTCGGTCACATCCAGCTGCAGACGCACCTGCGGATAGTCACGCAGAAACTCGCCAATGATTGGCACCAGTTGCTGACGGGCAAACGCCACTGGCGCGGTCATCCGCACCAGACCCCGCACAGGTCCGGCGGTATCCCTCACGCTGAAAAAACTCTGCTCGATGCGGGAAAACGGTTCGCGGAGCTCCTCCACCAGCTTCTCGCCTGCTGACGTCAGTCGCACACTGCGCGTGGTGCGCTGTACCAGCAACACACCCGCCATCTCTTCCAGCTCTTTGATTTTCTGACTCATCGCCGCTTTGCTGACGTCGAGCCGCTCTGCCGCGCGGGTAAAACTGCCCTGCTCTGCCAGTACGGTCAGCCAGTGCAGATGATCCCACAGCGCATCCGTTTTCATCTCTTTCATTGTGATTGTTCACTATAGTGAATAATCATTTCAGGCTACGCGCTTTTTCCCGCCGGATAAAGCGGTCACCATAGCGTTATTAATCATGATGAGGAATTCGCTATGCCACTGCTGCAATTTGATGTTATTCAGGGTCGTTCAGAATCCGAACTTCGTACACTACTGGATGCAGCGCACCGCGCTGTGCTTACGGCCTTTAACGTGCCTGAACGCGATCGCTACCAGATTGTTCAGGAAAACAAGCGCTATCAGATGGTGTTTCAGGATACCGGACTGGGATTTACACGCAGCGATAATCTGGTAATGGTGCGGGTCTATACCAGCCCACGCAGCAGCGAACAGAAACAGCAATTTATGGCGGAGCTGGCACGTGAGCTGCGCGAACATTGTGGTGTACAGGGCAACGATTTAATGATCAGCTTTATCACCAACGACAAAGGTGACTGGAGTTTTGCCGACGGCGAAGCACAATATCTCACCGGCAAACTCTGAAAAACGTCCTGACCTCTGCTCTGCTGACGGTGCGCGCCAGCCACCGTCACGCCTGATAACCTCCCTTCTGGAATGACAATTAACCAATCTGCTCTCCACCGCACAATTCGGGCCGGATATGTTGCAGCCGGATGACAGCCAATATAGATTGTCGAAAAACCATCCCCCGAAGATGGCTGGTTGCGTGAAGCCTCGCGTAACCCTGAAAAGAGGATTTCCCATTGTCCGAATTGGTGTCCGTCGCCTTGTTTCTGGCCGCTATTGCCATTTATTCCTGTAAAGCCGGGCGTAACAAATTCTGGTTTATTGTTGTTCTGATTCTGCTGGTGCTTTTCGTTGTGCTGAACGCCACCCTTTATGCCAGCAACTATTTTACGGGTGACGGCATCAACGATGCGGTGCTGTATACCCTGACCAATAGCCTGACCGGCGCGGGCGTCAGTAAATATGTGGTGCCGGCGATTGGCCTGATCATCGTACTGTTTCTGCTGTTCTGCCTGCTGTCGTGGATTCTGCGTCGGCGTAAGCGTCCCCATCACATGGGCTGGTCGCTGCTTGCGGCTGTCTGCGCGCTCGGCTCCGTGCAGACCACCCCGGCTTTTCGCCAGGTCGCGACGCTGATTGTGTCGCATACCCAACTGGCGGATTCTGACTTCGACAACTTCTACAGAGTGCCGCGTAATCGCATTGAGCAGCCGCACCTCAACGTGGTTTACATCTATGGTGAAAGCTTAGAGCGCACCTATTTTAACCCCATCGCTTTTCCTGGCTTAGCGCCGGAGTTAAGCCGGCAGAAAGAGCAGAGCATCGACTTCAGCGAAACCGAACAGCTGCCTGGCACCGATTACACTATCGCGGGCATGGTTGCCTCACAGTGTGGCATTCCGCTGTTTGCCCCGTTTGACGGCAATGCGTCGGCGTCACTCTCCAGTTTCTATCCCCAGAACGTCTGTCTGGGCGACATCCTGAAAAACTCCGGCTACCAGAACTGGTTTATTCAGGGCGCCGATCTGCGTTTTGCCGGTAAAGATATCTTCCTGAAATCGCACGGTTTCGATCCCGAAAACCTGTATGGTTCGCAGGAACTGAAAAGCCGCGTTGCCGATCCCACCTACCGCAATAACTGGGGTTATTACGACGACACCGTGCTGGATGAAGTCTTTGAGAAATATCAGGAACTCTCAAAGGCCGGTAAACCTTTTGCGCTGTTTACCCTGACCGTCGACACCCATCATCCTGACGGGTTTATCTCGCGCAGCTGCGATCGCCGGAGTTACAGCATTGAGGGCAAACCAAACCAGTCATTCAGTGCAGTTGCCTGTTCGCAGGAGCATGTTGCGCGTCTGATTTCGCGCATACAGGCGTCACCGTGGTTCAAAAATACCGTGATTGTGGTGAGTTCCGATCATCTGGCGATGAACAATACGGCGCATGCGTGGCTGGTTAAGCAGCCTCGTCGCAATCTGTTCATGGTGATTCGCGGCGATAAACCGCAGGCGGAGCTGATGGAGGCGAAGCGCAGCACGCTGGATAATGGGGCCACGCTGCTGGATATTCTTGGTGGTGACAATGCGATTGGTCTGGGCCGCAGCAGCCTCTCCTCGATTTCGCTCTCCACCCAGTTCGACGATATGAAAAGTAAGGTGACGAGCTGGAAACCCGACATCATCCAGTTGTGGAACTTCCCGAAGAAAATAGACAACTTCACGGTGGATCAGGCGAAGAATACCTTCAGCTTCTCAGGTACCACCTTTAAATTGCCGATTCTGTTCCGTATCAGTGACAAGCATGTAGAGCCGATGCCGGAAGGAGAATATTCGGCTCCGCTGCGCTATCAGCTGGCCGATTTCGCCGCCGCTGATAAATTTCTCTGGGTCGATCGCTGTTTTAAAATGGCGCGGCTCTGGCAGCCTTCGCTGGCCCTCTCCGGCGATCTCTGTGTGGCGATGGGGCAGTTCGGTGGCACGCCGTCGGTGACGCACGTCGATAAAGCGCAGTGGAAAGGCAAAGTGAAGTTCCCGGACGGCGCCGTCAGCGATGCGCGTTACCAGCAGAACCTGGCGCAGCTTCGTATTGAAGATAACAATATTCGCTACAGCGCCGACAGCTTTCGACTCGACGTGCCCGGCGCACCGGAGAGTGTTAAAAGCTTTAGCGGCATCTCACGACCAGAAATCTGGGGACGCTGGTCTAACGCCAATCTCGCACCAGAAGTGCATATCGACTATGTCGATGCGCTGCCCGCAAAGTTCGATCTGGTGATCACCGCGCGCGCGTATGGCCCTAACGCACACCGGGCCATTCCGGTTCGGGTCGGCGACCAGCAACAGTTGCTGTCGCTGGGTGAAGAGGTTTCGACGCATACCCTGCATTTTGACAATCCAACTGCCAGCCATCGTCTGGTGATTGCACCACCGGAGCCGCAACTGAGTAACACCGGCAATATCACCGGTCAGGATCCGCGCAAATTAGGCATTGGTATGGTTGAAATTAAAATCGTGCCACAGTCATAACGCCCATTTTTCTGGTCACGCCTCTGCGGATTCCCGCAGAGGCCCATCACCTGAAATCCTGTCTGACTTCACCGGGTCAGTTCCCCGCTCAGGGCCTGTCGCGCAGCGCTTCCAGCTTCTCGCGCTGCTGACCGTCGGCGGTAAAGTTATCTTCGGCCAGCCAGCGCTGCATCCCCTTTTTCACCTGTGGCCATTCGCTGTCGATAATCGAGAACCAGCTGGTGTCACGCGAACGCCCTTTATAGACGATGGCCTGACGGAACTCGCCTTCAAAACGGAAACCAAGCCGTGCCGCCGCTTTTCGTGAAGGGGCATTACAGCTGTCGCACTTCCATTCATAACGGCGATAACCTAGCGTCTCAAAGGCATAACGCATCAGCAAAAAATGCGCTTCCGTTGCCATGCGGGTCTGCTTCAGCCGGGGTGAGAAAGCGACATGCCCGACCTCCATCACGCCATGTTCAGGCTGGATGCGCATTAAAGATAGAGTGCCCACCGCCTGCTCTGTAGCAAGATCGATCACCGCGAAATGCAGTGGATCGCGACTGGCCTCCAGTTGCTTTGCATAATCCTGAAATGCCTGCCGGTCACTAAATGGCCCCATAAACATGTAAGTCCAGTCACGCCCATCCTCAGCCTGCGACCACGCCTCAAACAGGGCATCGCTATGCCGTGCCACGCTGTAAGGCTCCAGCCGGCACGCCTGCCCAGTGAAAATCTGATGCTGCGGTAATGGACGGGGTTGCCAGTCTGATAGAGGCTGACCGACCGGCTGACCATATTGATTAGTATGTTGTGACATGCTGCCTCCCGGCTACAGATGATATCTGCAGATTGCCACTATCATGGTGGGTTAAAAAGTACCACAATCATGAAAAATGATAGATCCACGGGAGCAGACGATGAAGCCACAGATCCCCCCTTTGCTGCTGGCTCCATTGATACCAGCCGGCGGGACAACGCTGCAGCAGCAACTTTATCAGCGGATAAAGCAGGGCATTTTGCAGGGTCAGCTTGCTGCAGGAACAGGGTTACCTTCCACACGTCAGCTGGCACTTGAGCTACAGGTTTCACGTAATACGGTGCTTAACGTCTGGACACAGCTTCAGGCAGAGGGCTATCTGATGAGCGATAGGCAAGGCAGCCGTATCAGCTCACTGGCTTTGCCGGCCCGGCAGGCGGATGACGACACGTTAGCCAGCTGGCCGCTGGCAAAACGGATGGATCCCTTTTATCTAAGTCAGTGGGCCGACACCGGCTCACTACCCCTGCGTCCCGGCATACCCGCCCTGAACCATTTCCCGATGGCGGCATGGCGACGAGCGCTGAGTCAGGTAACGCACCACACACCACCGCAGCTACTCGGCTATGGCGATCCGCTCGGCGATCCCGAACTGCGTGCTGTACTGGCGCAACAGTTGCGGATCACACGCGGTGTACGTTGTGATGCCGGACAGATTGTGATTACCGAAGGTGTGCAGCAGGCGCTTACGCTGTGCGTCGCCCTGCTAAGCAATCCGGGCGACCATGGCTGGATTGAAGATCCGGGTTATCGCGGTGCCAAAGCGGCTCTGCAGGGCGGGGAACTTAACGTGATCCCCATCTCCACCGATCACCAGGGGCTGGCCCCTCAGCCGATACACTGGGAACAGACCCCGCCCCGTCTGATCTACACGACGCCCACCCATCAGTATCCCACCGGAGCAGTAATGAGTGCGTCCCGTCGTTTGGCGCTGATTGCTGCTGCGCAACAGCATCAGGCGTGGATTATTGAAGATGATTATGATGGCGACTTCCATTACCACGGTGAGCCTATTATGGCGATGCAGGGCATGACAGATAATGCCCCGGTTATCTACCTCGGCTCATTCAGCAAGACCCTGTTCCCTGCGCTGCGTATCGGTTTTATGGTGCTGCCCGCGCCGCTGGTCAAGCGTCTTCGACCGGCACTGCATCAGATCCTGCGCGGCGGAAACCGTCTGGAGCAGCAGGCGCTGACCCGTTTTATTCTCAATGGTGATTATCGTCGCCATCTGGGCAAAATGCGTCGTCTCTATCGTCAGCGACAGGCATTGCTGCGAACCGGACTACAGCGCGCTGCGGGTCAGGCGATTTCGTTGCTGGGCGGTAACAGCGGGATGCACCTGGTGCTGCCACTCGATGCGCATCAGGATGACGTCGCCATTACCCGCAAACTGCTTCAGGCTGGCTACGCGCCCACAGCCCTCTCGACCTTCTATCTGACCGAACCGGCACAGCAGGGTCTGGTTATTGGATACGGTAACTGTAGCGACACACAGATTACCGCAGCCACAGGCCAGCTAAGTCGATTACTTGGCTGGCCCGGCTAACGTGATCATTTCGCGCTGATGAGGCTGGCCGGTGCGGCAATCGACTGGCGAATCATCAGACGGGCATCAAAGCGCGGCATCGGCCCGACGGCTTCGCCGCGTATCTCTGCAATCAGGCGTCGTGCCGCTTCACGGCCCATCTCATAGACTGGCTGTGCCACCACCGTCAGCGGCGGGGTGACAATCTCACTCCACGGAAAATTGTCATACATAACAAATGAGAGATCGGCAGGGATTCGCAGTCCGCGCTGCGTCACTTCACGCAGCAGCCACATCGCGACCACGCTGTCAGAAGCCACCAGCGCCGTGGGCGGCTGCGGACGCTGCCACAGCTCGGCCACGATACGGGCGATTTCCACTTCATCCAGCGCGTTCACTTTCACCAGCGTCGGATCAAATTCCACACCCGCGGCGGCAAAGGCCTGCATCATGCCGCCGACGCGCTGGGCGACTGGCGTCAGGCCAAAATCGCCTGGCGTGCTGTAGTCGGTTGCCAATGCCATGCTGGTGATATAGGCGATATAACGGTGGCCTGCCTCCAGTAACCGGGCGGTGGCGTCTGCGGCGACATCAGTAAATTCGCAGCAGATCGCCTCTACTTTAAGGCCATTCACAGCGCGATCAAACAATTTCACTGCTCTGCCCTCCTCCAGAACCTGAGTCAGGTGACTGTTGAGATGGTGTTCTGAACAGCAGGGCGCAACGATAATGCCGTCAACCCGCTTTTCCAGCATCACCCGCACCGCATCCTGCTCAGCCTGCAGCTTTTCATCGCTGTTACTGAGCAGCAGATGGTAACCGGCCGTGCGCGCCACATCGGCCATGCCGCGCAGCGCCAGGCCAAAGTGGGGATTTTCGATATCGCCGACAATCACTCCAATGGTATTGGAACGTCCTGTGTTCATGCTGCGGGCCAGAGCATTCAGACGGTAGCCCAGCGCGGTGGCGGCGCTGTTGACCCGCTCCTGCACTTCATCACTGACTGCCCCATAGCCTCCCAGCGCGCGCGCCGCCTGAGCTTTAGAGACTTTTGCTGCGCGTGCCACATCCGCCACGGTAGGCGCTTTCGATTGCCGTTTCTGACTCGTCATAATTATTTTGAATCACAGGTTGATGACAGGAATATTGACGCCGAAAAAAGGCTGTGCTTAAACTCATTGTAACCCCTTGAGACCGGTCTCACAATGCCCATGTCTTAAGGTGCCACCTGTGTTGAGACCGGTCTCAATTATAATCGCTGGCTCAACAGTCTCTGATGTTTAAACCTGCAAAAACGGATGAGCTATGAAATCGCAAACCCCCCGGGGCAAACTGCTGGGCACACTGCTCGCACTCTGTTCACTTTCGTTCTGTACGCTGGCTGCCAGCGATAACAATCCTTATGGGCTGATCGAACCCGACCAGCTACGCATCGCCAGCGTCGGCGACTCCAAACCCTATACCTTCACGGATGCCAGCGGTCAGTTCACCGGCTTCGACGTCGAATTCTTCAGAAATGTCGCCCACCGAATCGGAATCGATAAGGTCGATTTTATTGGTCAAGACTTCTCGGCGATTATGCCAGCAGTGGCCAATGGTCAGTATGACGCGGCGGTGGCGGCTATCGGCATCACCCCGGCGCGGGAAAAGACGGTCGACTTTTCAACCGGCTATCTGGCGGGATTTCTCACCGTTCTCACCCGCGCTGACAGCGGCGTGAAGAATGTCGCCGGCCTGGCGAAACACCGGCTTGGCGTCGTTCAGGGCACGCTGCAGGAGAGCTATGCCGTCGAACACTTCACCCAGACCGATCTTGTCCGCTTCCCGGATAACAACAGCGCCGTTTCCGCACTCAACAACGGCACGTTAGACGCCATCTTCCTCGACTATGAGGCGGCAAAAAGCTATGCCGAACGCTTCAGGCTGGTCTCTGCCGCCGACATCCCCTCGTTTGATGCACCGGCCGGCATTGCCATTGCCAAAGGCAAGCCCGCCTTCAAGGCCGCACTGGACAAGGCCATCAAAGCCGCCATGCAGGATGGCACCTGGCAACGGCTCTATGAGAAATGGTTTCCCGGATCGCCGATGCCAAAACAGTATCTGCCTGGCGGCCAGTAAAGAGGCGGACGTTCGCGTCCTGAGTTAACCGGGGGAACCCCCGCCCTGCATGGAGACGGCGATGGACTTGCTCACCATTCTTTCCCGCACCTTCTTTGATTTTCCATCAATGATGGAAGTGCTGCCGCAGATGCTGGCCACCGGACTGGTCAACACGGTGATTATCTCGCTGGCGGCAACGCTGCTCGGCACGCTGTTTGGTCTTCTGCTGGCGCTGATGGGCATCTCGCCTTCACGCTGGCTGCGACTGCCTGCCCGGCTCTATACCGATCTGTTTCGAGGTCTGCCCTCTATTCTAACTATTCTTCTGATTGGTCAGGGCTTGGCGCGATTCAGCTATCAGCTGTTCGGTCCGACACCCTACCCACTGGGGATCTTCGCGCTTAGCCTGATCGCCAGCGCCTATATGGGCGAGATTTTCCGCGCCGGTATTCAGAGTGTTGAACGCGGCCAGATGGAAGCCTGCCGCGCGCTGGGGATGAGTTATGGACGGGCAATGCGACTGGTGGTGATCCCGCAGGGGATCCGCCGCGTGCTGCCCGCCATCGTTAACCAGTTTATCGCCATCATCAAAGATTCCTCGCTGGTCTATCTACTGGGCCTGATGACCCAGCAGCGCGAGCTGTTCCGCGTGGGTCAGGATGCGGCGGTACTCACCGGCAATCTCTCGCCCCTGATGCTGGCCGGACTGTTCTATCTGATCATCACCGTACCGCTGACGCACATGGTCAACTATGTCGATGTGCGTTATCGCACTGGTCGCCGTCGCCTGACGGTTCCGCAAAGCGGCTTAAAAGAGGTGGATGAAGTCAGGCCGCCCAGCGGCGCACTGATCACGCATCCCCGCATCGGAGGCAACCATGAATAACCTGAGCAGCACAACGGACGCGACCTGGCACGGTGCCAGCCTGGAGCTGCGCGAGCTGACGCTGGCCTATGGCCCGATTGAGGTGCTGCGTAAGGTCTCGCTGCGGGTTGCGCCTGGCAGCACCACCTGCATCATCGGGCCATCCGGCTCAGGTAAATCGACACTGCTGCGCGGCATCAACCGACTGCATGAGCCGCAATCGGGAGATGTCCTGCTGGCTGACCGATCCGTGCTGCACGACAAGCCCGATACGCTGCGGCTGCGGATTGGCATGGTGTTTCAACACTTCAATCTCTTCCCCGATCACAGCGCGCTGGAGAACGTGGCGCTGGCCCCGTGGCGGGTCAAAGGCCTGCCCAAAGCGCAGGCGATGGCGATAGCGCGTCAGCGGCTGGAAGAGGTCGGGCTGGGTCAGCGCGCAGACCACCGGCCACGCGATCTCTCCGGCGGCCAGCAGCAGCGTGTCGCGATTGCCCGTGCGCTGGCGATGGATCCCGAAGTCATGCTGTTTGACGAGGCGACCTCCGCGCTCGATCCCGAACTGGTGAAAGGTGTCCTGACGCTGATGGCGGATCTCTGTCGTCGCGGCATGACGATGGTAGTGGTGACACATGAAATGGGCTTTGCGCGCAAAGTGGCGGATCAGGTGGTGTTTATGGATGAAGGCGAGATTGTTGAAGCCGGGCCGCCGGGCGCCATTTTTGATGCACCGCAGTCACCGCGTCTGCAACGTTTTCTCTCTGAAATGCTGTAACTGAGTAAGGAACCTGATAATGGCAGTAAAAACTGAAATGAACGTGGTGGTACTGGGTGGTGGCGTCATCGGTGTGTCGACGGCGCTGGAGCTGACAAAACGCGGTGCCACCGTCACACTGGTGACCGAAGCCGCGCTCTGTTCCGGGGCATCGGGACGCTCGCTGTCGTGGCTTAACTCGGCGGGTGAACGCTCCTTGCCCTATCACGCGCTGCGTATGGCGGGCATTGATCGCTATCGCACCTTATTTGCTCAGCATCCTGACCTCGACTGGCTGCGTTTTGATGGCGGGGTCTGTTGGTTTAGCGACGATGAGGCCGGAACGCAGGCGCGGCATGCCTATGAAAAAGCACACGGCTACGACTCACAGCTAATAACCGCGGATACCGTGGCGCAGGCAGATGCGACGATCGATCCCGATGCGCTGCCGTCACAGGCGATATTCAATCCCGGTGAAGGCTGGGTCAGCCTGCCACACCTGACCGATTATCTGGTGAATCAGTTCCGGGCGCGCGGGGGTGAAGTGATAGAGCACGCCGGTAAAACCAGTGTGATCACCGGGCATGGCCGTGCCTGCGGCATCCGCAATGATCTGGGAGAACTGCGGGCTGATGCGGTGGTAGTCGCCTGCGGCCCCTGGACACCGGATGTGGTTGCACCACTGGGCGTATCGATCCCCAACGGATCGCCCGTCTCAATGCTGGTGATCACTGAACCAAGCCAACATGAACTCAAAGCGGTGCTGAACACGCCACGCGCCGCTATCCGGCCCAACCCTGGCAACCGTTACGCTCTGGATCATGACTGGTATGAGGAAGATATCCAGCCACTGGCCGGAGGCGATTACCATATTGATAAGCAGGTGGTGGCGAAGCTGGCGGACGAAGCGAGCAGGCTATTACGTGGCAGCGAGTCGCTCAGCGTCCAGAGCTGGAAAATTGGCCTGAAGCCGATTCCCGGTGATGGCGATCCGGTGCTGGGCCAACTGCAGAAGGTGCCGGGCTGTTTTGTCGCGTTCACGCATTCGGGCGCAACGCTGGCGCTGATTGTCGGAGAATTACTGGCGGAAGAGATCGTAAGCGGTGAGAAGCATCCGATGCTGGCGAGCTTTGGTGCGGAGCGTTTCAGCTAAAAAAAGCCGGTCATTGCGACCGGCTGATTTTATTTAGCCACGGAAGAAGATATCGCCTGATTTACCCATGACGATTTTGCCGGTGTCATTGGTAATAAGAATGTAGTTGGCGTTGATATAGGCCCAGTGGGTATTTGCCTGCGGGGCGGGCAGATTACGCTTTTGCCACTCGGTGATGGTGTACGTTTTATCGGTGTACTTCTCTGGCACGATGTCACCGATTTTGTACTCTTTGTAGTCGATGATGATGGTGCTGAGTTCGTAATTAGGGCGTGCGCCGTTGGACGGTGCCGGAGAAGTCGGCGTCGTCGGCGTAATGCCATCATTAGATTGTGAGCTGGTCTGTGGCTGGTTTTGTGCGGCACCGGCGTCCGGCTGAACGCTGCCCGTATCAGGCGTAGCGGGCTTGGCACCCGGGTTTGCAGGCTGAATCTGCGGTGGTGGCGGAACGCTATCCGTTGCTTCGCCAGCAGCCTGTACAGCGGGGATCAGGCTCAGTGAGCCAACCAGTAATCCCATTGATAAAAGTACACGTTGAGTCCTGCGCATAATGATTTCCACGTTGAATTTTGACAGTCAGGCTAAAATTTATCGCACTTCAGTTCCGGTACGCTAATGCTATGTGTAAGGCAAAACAGCGCGATTCACTTTACTGCGCACAGCTCAGGTAACGGATCACTGTACGACCACTTTATCCTGAGTTGCCAAATCGACCAACAACGCAATGCCTAAATAGTTGCTCCAGTTAAAGCCGTTCTGCAGCACCACGATCGCATTGCCGTTACGTTTGTCGTAGCCGATAAAACTGGCGTAACCGCCGATATAGCCCACCTGATAGGTGATCTGCTGACCTTCAATCGTGTCGGTAACCCAGGCGATGTTTTGCGCCTGTGTACCCTGCTGATACCATGCGCGGTTCACCGCCATAAACGCCCGACCCCGCGCCGTATCATCGGTGGCATCAAGATGTGCGCGCAAATAAGCACTCAGGTCACGCGCATTACTGTAGAGACTGGCCGCCGCCACCATATTGCCGCGAAAATGCCAGTCGGGCGTCAGCGAGCCACGGCGGATAAATTTTGGCTGATCGCCTGCATGGCCCAGCGCACGCAGCGGATAGCCCGACAGTGTTTCCGGCACAAAACTGCTCTGGTCCATCTTTAACGGCGTGAAGATCAGCTGTGACGCCAGCGTCTGAATGTCCTGATGAAAACGGGTGCGCACAATAAAACCGATCAGCGCATAGCCAAGGTTGGAGTAGTGTGGCATGCGTTCCGGAGGTGCTGAAAAATCCGCCAGATAACTCAGCAGTTTGTCGCTGTCGAGATTAATATAAAAGTTTTCGCCCGTATCCAGATAACGAACGAACTGCAGCAGCATCGGCAAATCCATATCCTGACGCGGCAGACCGGAGGTGTGCGTCACAAGTTGCAGCAGAGTGATACGGCGCGCATCAGCACTAAGGTGAACCTCTTTCGGTAGCAGGTCGGCCAGCGTGTCACTCCAGCGCAGCTTACCCTGTTCAACCAGCTGGATAATCACTTCAGCCGTCACGCCTTTACTCAGCGATCCCAGCGCAAACAGGGTATCGGGCGTGACAGGATAGCGATGCACCCTGTCAGTGACGCCAAACGGGTAATAGCGGGTCGGGCCGCCGTGATGAATAACGGCAATGCTGATGCCGGGAACCTGCTTCTGCTGCATGTAGTGATGCACGATGTCATCGACATTTTCGTGAAAGGTGGCGTGGGTCAGATAAACGCGGTCGCCCACCGGGGCGGAGGTTTGCGACAGGGTTCCGCAGCCCGCCAGCAGGAAGATCATGACTGGCATAAATCGCATTATGACTCTGCCGATCCCGTGGCTGCTATCGGCCGGCCGTGCGAGGTATACAGCTAAAGCCTGGCTGCCGGAAAATCCATTTTTCATTTAATAATCATCAGGTTAATTTTATTTACTACGCAGCAGCCTCTCTGTAGCGCAAAAATGTACCACAAAGTGCAGCAGGCTATCGCCTGCATAATGGGGTCAAAATGGTGTTAAACGCGGTTTAACCTCATGCCAGCGCCGGACAGGGTTAGCTGTGTTGAACGCCCACAAGGGTGTACACTGCTGCGGTTTTAAGGCTCAACGCCGCGCTGAAATTTTCACATGCCCGGGAGGCAACCGCATGAAAGAAGGCCCACTGTCCGAGAAAGAGCTGCAATGGCTGGAAGATATGCTGGAAAAATATGGCAGCGAAGCGTCGATTATTGATGTCTCCGAGCTGGATGGTCTGCTGACTGCCGTTCTCTCCGGCCCCACTACCGTTGAACCCAGCCAGTGGCTGGTGGCCCTTTGGGGCGGCGAGAAGCAGATTCCAAAATGGAGCAACGAGCGTGAAATGACGCGCTTTATGTCGCTGTGCTTCCAGCATATGAATGATGTGGCTGATCGTTTATCTGAGTTCCCGGAGCAGTTTGAACCGCTGTTTGGCATCCGCGAGATGGAAGGTCTGGAATTTACCGTGGTGGAAGAGTGGTGCTTCGGTTACATGCGCGGTGTCGCGCTGACCGACTGGTCTGCCCTGCCTGCGGATCTGCAGCCTGCGCTGGACGCTATCGCTCTGCACGGCGTGGAAGAGAATCTCGAAAAGATCGACGCCATGACGCCAGACGAAATGGAAGCCAGCATTGAGGCGATCCGCCCTGCCGCCCTGGCGCTGCACGATCACTGGATCTCTCAGCCGGAAGCGATTCCCGTGCCTCAGAAACCGGTCGCGGCAGAGAAACTGCCTGGCCGCAACGATCCCTGCCCGTGCGGCAGCGGCAAAAAATATAAGCAGTGCTGTCTGCATTGATTGACTGCTTAGCCTCACGCTCTGCCGGGCGGCTATTTGGCCCGGCATGCTTCTCTCACGATCCACGACAGTTTGACCTGCATCACTCTACCCATCCCCTTACCTGAATAGACTGCTCACGACTTGAACAGCTTCGTGCTTATCGCTAAGGTAAGCGCGATTTTACCCGTCAGGAATAACCATGATCACCATCGCGCTGATTGACGATCACCTCATCGTCCGCTCCGGCTTTGCCCAGCTGCTGAGCCTGGAATCTGATTTCCAGGTGGTGGCGGAATTTGGTTCCGGCCGTGAGGCGCTGGCGGGTCTGCCCGGCAGGAGCGTGCAGGTCTGCATCTGCGATATCTCAATGCCGGACCTTTCCGGACTGGAGCTGCTGAGCCTGTTGCCCACGGGAATAGCCACTATCATGCTCTCTGTCCATGACAGCCCGGCACTGGTGGAGCAGGCGCTGAATGCCGGTGCGCGTGGCTTTCTTTCCAAACGCTGTCGTCCCGATGAGCTGATCGCGGCGGTGCGCACGGTCTCCACAGGCGGCTGTTATCTGACGCCAGAGATTGCGATCAAGCTGGCCACCGGTCGGCAGGACCCGCTTACCCGACGTGAACGTCAGGTGGCGGAAAAACTCTCACAGGGCATGGCGGTTAAGGAAATTGCCGTTGAGCTGGCGCTGTCACCGAAAACCGTACATGTCCATCGCGCGAATCTGATGGAGAAGCTCGGCGTCAGCAATGATGTGGAGCTGGCGCGCCGCATGTTTGATGGCTGGCAATGAGTCCTTTTGTTTCGCGGCTGATCTCCGTTGTCGCCAGCTTTTTTATCTTTTCGGCGGCCTGGTTCTGCCTGTGGAGTATCAGCCTGCATCTGGTGGAACGCCCGGAACTGGCGGTGCTGCTATTCCCGTTTGGCCTGCGTCTGGGGCTGATGCTGCAATGTCCACGCGCTTACTGGCCGGTGCTGCTGGCAGCTGAGTGGATCATGCTGGTCTGGCTGGCGAAGGTGGTCGCGCTGGCGCATCTGCCGCTGTTAATGGCGGGCAGTGTACTGACGCTGCTGCCAGTGGCGCTGATCTCCCATTACCGCCATCAGCGTGACTGGCGCACGCTGCTGAGCCAGGGTGCGGCACTGATCGCCGCGGCGCTGCTGCAATCTCTGGCGTGGGCGGGACAGCAGGAGATGCTGAACGCCCTGCTACTGACGCTCACCGGTGGTCTGACGCTGGCCCCGACCTGCCTGGTCATCTGGCACTATCTCACCAGCACCCGCTGGCAGCCGCTGGGGCCGTCGCTGGTCTCACACCCGGTCAACTGGCGCGCCCGGCATCTTATCTGGTATCTGCTGCTGTTTGTCATCAGTCTCTGGTTGCAGCTTGGCCTGCCCGCTGAACTGTCGCGCTTTACGCCATTCTGTCTGGCACTGCCGATTATTGCTCTGGCCTGGCACTACGGCTGGCAGGGTGCGCTGATCGCGACGCTGATGAATGCAATCGCGCTGATCGCCAGCCAGACCTGGCACGATCATCCGGTCGATCTTCTCCTCTCACTACTGGCCCAAAGTCTGACCGGACTGCTGCTGGGGGCGGGTATCCAGCGGCTGCGCGAGTTGAATCAGTCGCTGCAGAGCGAGCTGGCGCGCAACCGGCTGCTGGCGGAACGGCTGGTCGAAACAGAAGAGAACGTACGCCAGGAGGTGGCGCGCGAACTGCACGATGATATCGGTCAGACGATTACGGCAATCCGCACCCAGGCGGGCATTGTGCAGCGCCTTGCGCCGGATAATGGCCGGGTGATCCAGAGCGGCGTCCATATTGAGCAGCTCTCACTCGGTGTCTACGATTCAGTGCGGCGACTGCTGGGACGTCTGCGACCCCGCCAGTTAGATGACCTGTCACTTGAACAGGCAGTCCGCTCCCTGATGCGTGAGATGGAGCTGGAGGATTGCGGCATCGTCAGTCACCTTGAGTGGCGTATTGATGAGACGCTGCTGAGCGAAGCGCAGCGCGTCACGCTGTTTCGCGTCTGTCAGGAGGGGCTGAACAACATTGTAAAACACGCCAGCGCCAGCGCCGTGATGCTGAAAGGCTGGCAACAGGAGGGTCGCGTTTTGCTGGTGATTGAAGATGATGGCTGCGGTCTGCCGCCAGGTTCCGGTCAGCAGAGCTTTGGTCTGGTCGGGATGCGCGAACGCGTGAGTGCGCTGGGCGGCTCCCTGACGATCTCCTGCACCCATGGAACCCGCGTCAGCGTGCATCTGCCGCTGCGTTCGGCCTGAGGAATCACCGTGTTTAACTTCCTGAAAACGCCCGCTAACGCCGCCCCGCTGCAGGACAAAGGTGAGATTGATAGCCGCTATCGCTACTGGCGACGGCACATCATGTCAACCATCTGGATCGGCTATGCCCTGTTCTACTTTACCCGCAAAAGCTTCAACGCGGCAGCACCTGAAGTGATCGCCAGCGGTGTGATGATGCGAACCGATATCGGCCTGCTGGCGACGCTGTTTTACATCACTTATGGCCTGTCGAAGTTCTTCTCCGGTATCGTCAGTGACCGCTCCAATGCCCGCTATTTTATGGGACTGGGGCTGATCGCTACCGGCGTGGTCAATATCCTGTTTGGCTTCTCCACCTCGCTATGGGCTTTTGCGCTGCTGTGGACCATCAACGCCTTTTTCCAGGGCTGGGGCGCGCCGGTCTGCGCGCGCCTGCTGACCAACTGGTATTCGCGTAACGAGCGCGGCGGCTGGTGGGCATTATGGAACACCGCGCACAACGTTGGCGGTGCGGTTATCCCGATCGTTATCGGTGCGGTGGCACTGCACTATGGCTGGCGAACCGGGATGATGATTGCGGGCAGTTTAGCGATACTCGCCGGACTGTTTCTCTGCTGGCGTCTGCGCGACCGGCCTCAGACTGTCGGCCTGCCCACTGTAGGCGACTGGCGACAGGATGAGATGGAGATGGCGCAGCAGCAGGAAGGCGCAGGTCTGAGTCGCAAAGCGATCCTGACCCGCTACGTGCTTTTCAATCCCTATATCTGGCTGCTGTCATTGTGTTACGTGCTGGTCTATGTGGTTCGCGCCGCGCTCAATGACTGGGGGAATCTTTACATCTCCGACACGCTGGGGGTGGATCTGGTGACGGCCAACTCGGTAGTCACCCTGTTTGAGCTGGGCGGTGTGATAGGCGCGCTGGTCGCGGGATGGGGCTCGGACAAGCTGTTTAATGGCAACCGTGGCCCCATGAACCTGATTTTTGCAGCCGGGATTTTGCTTTCCGTCGGCTCACTGTGGCTGATGCCCTTTACCAGTTACGTGATGCAGGCCGCCTGCTTTTTTACTACCGGTTTCTTCGTCTTCGGCCCGCAGATGCTGATCGGCATGGCGGCTGCCGAGTGTTCGCATAAAGAGGCGGCGGGCGCGGCAACCGGCTTCGTCGGTCTTTTCGCCTATCTCGGCGCGTCACTCTCCGGCTGGCCGCTGGCGTGGGTAATCGACGTCTGGCACTGGAGCGGCTTCTTTGCGGTGATTGCCACGGCGGCGGGGATATCCGCCCTGCTGCTGTTGCCGTTTTTAAATGCTCAGGCGCCGAGATCCCTGCCTGAAGCGTGATACGCCTCTCCTTTTTGCCCAAGGTGGGGCAAAACTAAGAAATTTTCCTGGTTTCGCCTGGATGCTGTCTCAGGCCTGTCTGGCGGCAAGTTTTTACAATGCCAGCCATTAGCTGCCCATTGCAGCTATTCCAACCAGGAGAATCCCCTTACATGCTGGCATTCCTCAAACAGGTGCGCAGACCAACGCTGGATCTGCCAATCGAACTGCGGCGCAAGATGTGGTTCAAGCCGTTTATGCAGTCCTATCTGGTGGTCTTTATCGGCTACCTGACCATGTATCTAATCCGCAAAAACTTCAATATCGCGCAGAACGATATGATCACCACCTACGGACTGAGCATGACGCAGCTGGGGATGATCGGTCTGGGTTTCTCCATCACCTATGGCGTCGGGAAAACCCTGGTCTCTTATTATGCTGACGGCAAAAACACCAAGCAGTTCCTGCCGTTTATGCTGATTCTTTCGGCCATCTGTATGCTGGGTTTCAGCGCCAGCATGGGCACAGGTTCCGTCAGCCTGTTCCTGATGATCGCCTTTTATGCTTTAAGCGGATTCTTCCAGAGTACCGGCGGCTCCTGTAGCTACTCCACCATCACGAAGTGGACGCCGCGCCGCAAGCGTGGCACCTATCTGGGGATGTGGAATATCTCCCACAACCTCGGCGGTGCCGGTGCGGCAGGCGTGGCGCTGTTTGGTGCCAATGTGCTGTTCAACGGCCATGTGATTGGGATGTTTATCTTCCCGTCTATTATCGCGCTGATTGTTGGTTTTATCGGCCTGCGCTACGGCAGCGATTCCCCGGAGTCTTATGGCCTGGGCAAGGCCGAAGAGCTGTTTGACGAAGAGCTAAGCGATGAGGATAAAGAAGCTGAAGATGAGTCGATGACCAAATGGCAGATCTTTGTCGAGTACGTACTGAAGAACAAGGTGATCTGGCTGCTCTGCTTCGCAAACATCTTCCTCTATGTGGTGCGCATCGGGATCGATCAGTGGTCAACGGTTTACGCCTTCCAGGAGCTGAAGCTCTCTAAAGAGGTGGCGATTCAGGGCTTTACCCTGTTTGAAGTGGGTGCACTGGTGGGTACGCTGATGTGGGGCTGGCTATCCGATCTGGCCAATGGCCGTCGTGCGCTGGTGGCCTGCGTCGCACTGGCGTTGATTATCGCCACGCTCGGGATCTATCAGCATGCCAGCAACCAGTATGTCTATCTGGCCTCGCTGTTCGCACTGGGCTTTCTGGTCTTTGGCCCACAGTTGTTAATCGGCGTTGCCGCGGTCGGCTTTGTGCCGAAAAAAGCGATTGGCGCAGCGGATGGGATCAAAGGCACTTTCGCTTACCTGATTGGTGACAGCTTTGCTAAGTTAGGTCTTGGGATGATCGCTGACGGCACACCGATATTTGGCCTGACCGGCTGGGCTGGCACGTTCGCCGCACTGGATATCGCCGCTATCGCCTGTATCTGCCTGATGGCGTTGGTTGCGGTGATGGAAGAACGCAAGATTCGCCGCGAGAAACGACTACAGCGTTTGAAGATGGTGTAAAGATAAACTCTGGCCCGGCGTAAGCCGGGCTTTTTTTGGCAACTGGTATGTCCCAGACTGGCTGCCGATTAGCCTGCAAAACCCTCCCAATCTCTTCCCTCACATTTTTCACCCCACCCGAATTATTTCAAAAATACCCCTTCAGGTGGTCAGCCTGCCCACTCTGTTGTGGCCATGTTTTAATATTTACATGGCTGAGGGCCTTTGTTTAGATGATAACTGACACCTCGAATAAAAAATTAAGCGGAACCTGATGATGATGAAGGCGCTGACTGAGCGGCAACTGACGATTATGCGACAGCTTATTTCTCATAACAGTTACGTGAGCCTGCAATTTATTTCTGAAAAAACAGCCATCACCAGCCGAACCTTACGCCGCGACATCGCTGACATTAATGAAAAACTGGCTGACTTGGGGATCAATATCAGCGGAAAAAGTGGGAGAGGGATCACAATTAAATTCTCTGATTCCCAGGCAGAAATAGCTGCGCGCCGGATTTTTTCAACCGAGGTGGATGATTTCAGCAGCAACTTCAGAATGCTAAAAATAGCATCGGATTTATTAATGCTTTCACCAAAAAGTTCATCCATTAGCGAGCTCGCGGATAAATACTTTATCAGCCGTGCGTCGATAGTGAATGATTTAAAAACACTGGAAGTCTGGTTGCATCAGTTTAATTTAACGTTATTGAAAAGTCGCGTCGGCACCAGTATTAAAGGCAGTGACCAGAATATTCGCATGGCGATGAAAGCGCTGGTATTAAAATCGATTTATAACCGTCAGGACATGATGGAAAGCCGCCTGGATGAAAGCACGCTGCAGGAGCTTTCAGAGAAATTTGGTCAGCAGGCTGTCCATTTTACCCTGCAACTCATCAATTTTATTGAACAGCAACTGCACTATACGATTAGCGATCCTTACTACATTAATTTGTTTACCCACATTCTGGTGCTGATTCACCGCAGTCACTCGCCGATGCCCAGGACCGACGCGCGCGCAGTGACCATGAACAGGGTCAGCGATCATCACGCCTGGCAGGTTTCGCTGGCGGTGGTAGAGCGCATCGAGACCGCCTGTAACACGGTGCTGGTGGCTGAGGAGTCTCACTCTATCTATCAATATCTTGTCTCATCCGGTAAAGCGGGCGGTGAAGTACCACTGCAGGATGAGTCGTTAATTTCGGAACGTGAAACCCGCTTTGCGCAGGAGTTGATTCGCCGGGTGGCGCAGCGCATCAACATTGAAATCACGACCGACCAGAACCTGCAGGCGTCGTTGTCCTCGCATATCAAGCCGATGCTGAACCGTCTGAGATATCACATCCGGATTAAAAATCCGCTGCTGCATGATATCCAGACCGAGCTGGGAACAGTGTTTGCCGCCGTCAAAGCGGTGATCAACCAACTGACGCAGGAGTACAGCCTGGATGAAATCAGTGACGATGAGGTGGCGTACCTGACGGTGCATATCCAGGCGGCCATCGAAAACAGCATCAAAGTTAAGCGGGTACTGCTGGTCTGCTCCAGCGGTCTGGGCACGTCGCAGCTGCTTTACGGGCGGATTATCCGCGCCTTTCCCGACTGGAAGATCATCGACATCGTACCTGGAAAAAATATCGCGGACTCCCTGAAACGCCATGAGTGTGATGTGGTGATCTCTACTATCCGGCTGGAGCCGCTGGAAAAACCGGTGGTTTATGTTTCAGCCCTGTTTTCGGCGAAAGATATCGCAAGAGTCACAGAGTGTCTGGTATCGAATTCAATTAATTAATAATGGAGAAGTAACATGACAACAGCCGTGGCGATTAATGAAGTGCTGAAAGAAGAGTGCATTATTCTCGATGTCGATTGCCAGACGAAAGAGCAGATTATTTCTCAGTTGACTGACCTGCTCTGCCAGACCGGCGCGGTCACTGATAAAGCAGCATTCCTGAAGGATGTTTATCTGCGTGAAGAATTGGGCTCTACCGGATTTGAAAATCATATTGCGATTCCGCACGGTAAATCTGCTGCCGTAGCCAAAACCCGGATTGCCGTGGGCCGTTTACGCCGCGATATTCCATGGGAAACCATTGACGGCACCAGTGTTCGTTTAGTGATTCTTTTCGCGGTAAAAGAGTCTGATAAAGATGTCGGCCATATCAAAATGCTCGCCAGAATATCCATTGCGCTGGGCGATGAAGATGTCGTTGAACAGTTACTGACTGTCGCGCATCGTGAAGAGATGTTTCATTTACTGTTATCCCGCTCGGGAGCCTGAATAAATCAGAGAATGTAATGAGATAAAAAGCTTAAGGAGGTATTCCAGGTTGTAGCCATTCCTTCAGACCGAAAAACATAAATATAAAATTTTCACTGGAGAACGTTTATGAACATTATTGCCATTACCGCCTGTCCTACAGGTGTAGCCCACACCTACCTGGCCGAAAGTAATTTGAAAAAAGCGGCTAAAAAACTGGGCCTGAATGTATTAGTTGAAACTCAGGGCGCGATTGAAAGCGAATATATTTTCAGCGAAGACGATATTCATCGGGCCGACGTGGTGCTAATTGCCGCGGATAAGAAAGTAGAGATGGCGCGCTTCCAGCACAAAAACGTGATTGAGGTGCCCGTTACCCGAGCCGCAAAAGATGCCGAAGGCCTGTTAAACGCCATCGTGAACGGCGAGCTGGCTCCTCGCCTGGTGGATTCAGCATCGCCGACGAATGCGTCTGAACCGGCTAACAGTGCCCGTGAAACGTCAGGTTCCCGCTCCTGGATGTCTGAGATTTATGTGCACCTCATCACCGGTGTGAACCTGATGATTCCGTTTGTCGTGGCGGGCGGCATCCTGATCGCCCTGAGCTTTTCATTCGGGATTACTGCGGCCACACCAGGGGACGCGAATTTCAGCCCGATAGCGAAGATGCTCTCTGATATTGGCGGCGGTTCGGCCTTTGCCCTGATGCTGCCGATTCTGGCACTGGGCATCAGCCAGTCTATCAGCGGCAAAGCAGGCATCGTGGCGGGCGCAGTGGGCGGGATGATGGCGATCCACACCGGCTCCGGATTCCTGGGCGCACTGATTGCGGGATTCCTGGCCGGATACATCACGCTGTTGATCAATAACCATATTCATCTGCCTAAAGCGGTCGCCGGCCTGAAACCCATTTTGATTGTGCCGCTGCTGAGTGTGCTGCTGACCGGTGCACTGATGGCGCTGTTGATTGGTGAGCCGATTAAAATGCTGCTCGGCTGGCTGACCGCCTTCCTGAGTTCTCTGGGTAACGCTAACGCCGCCCTCCTCGGTCTGCTGTTCGGCATGATGGTGGCCTTCGATATGGGCGGCCCGCTGAACAAAACCGTCTGTATGTTTGCGATTGGCCTGATGTCGAGCGGCATCTATGGACCGATTGCCGCCTGTATGGCGGCGGGCATGGTGCCGCCGCTGGGCATCGCGCTGGCAACCACCCTCTTCCGCCGCAAATTCACAGAGCTGGAGCGTGAGACCGGCAAAGTCACTTACATCCTCGGTCTGTCGTTTATTACCGAAGGCGCGATCCCCTATGCGGTCGCCGATCCGTTGCGCGTCATCCCGGCCATTGTGGCGGGTTCCGGCCTCGCAGGCGCCCTGTCGATGATGCTGGGTTGCGCTTCCCGCGCCCCGCACGGCGGCATTTTCGTCATCTTCATTCCTAACGTGATCAGCCATGTCATGGCTTATCTGTTTGCGATCGCTGCAGGCAGTCTGCTGACAGCGCTGATCCTGCTGTTTCTGAAAAAAGATATCTCCGTTCCTGAACAACAAGGATAAAACCTATGCTTTACAACATGAAAGACTTGCTCAGCGTTGCACAACAGCATCAGTTTGGTGTCGGTGCATTCAACATCGCCAGCGCGGAATTTGGACGGGTGGCGGTTGAGACTGCCGAGAGACTCGATTCACCGCTGATTCTGGAGATCCATCCTGAGGAAATGGCCTTCACCGGCCCGGAGTTTATCGGTTATCTGCGGACGCTGGCGATTCAGGCGCGGGTGCCGGTGGTGATCCATCTGGACCATGGCCGCTCGCTGGAAGAGGTGATGAAAGCGATCTACGCCGGTTTTACCTCTGTAATGATTGACGCCTCGTCTCACCCTTTTGAGCAGAACATTGCGCTGACGAAGAAGATTGTCGAGATAGCGCACACGATTAATGTCTCCGTGGAAGCGGAGCTGGGCACCATCGGTGTGGCGGAAGGCAGCGGTGAAGGCGGCAGTAACGAGATTCTCTATACCGATCCGCAGCAGGCCGAGACCTTTGTGCGCGAGACCGGCACCGATACGCTGGCCGTCGCCATCGGCACCTCGCATGGCCTCTATCCCAAAGGGAAGCAGCCGAAGCTGGATATCGAGCGCCTGCAGCAGATCCGTAAGGTGGTGGATATCCCGCTGGTGCTGCATGGCGGGTCAGGCAACAAAGACAGCGAGGTCGCGGAATCCATTCTTTATGGCGTCGGTAAAATCAATATCTCCAGCGATATGAAGAAGGCCTTCTTCGTGGCGCTGGAACAGGAACTGAAACAGGGCGGACACGAGCCTAATTCACTCTTCGTTAAACCGATGCAGGCGGCAGGTGAAGTGGTCGCAGCGAAGATGGCGCTGTTTAGTTCGGTGGGGAAAGCGGCGCTGTATCGGTAAGCCAGTCGCCAATGACTAGTGGAACACGGCTGCGATTCAAAGAGACACTGAGGATTCGGTGTCTCTTTTGCTGCTATCACAACACTCAGCGCTCTGTGCGGCTGACTAAAATTCAGGGGCGTTTAGCGAGACGACCTGTTCAGCCACGGACGGTAATAAATGTGTTCAGCCTGGAAATCGACCGCGCCTTTATTACCGGTGAGACGCTGAGCCAGCGTTAATGCAAAATCGAAGGCGACACCCAGCCCCCGGCCACTGAGCAGATTGCCATCCTCCACCACATCCTCCATTACATACTCGCCATCTTTGACGTCCAGCCCCAGCTCGCCTGAACAGGTATAGCGACGGCCTTTCAGAAGGTTATTGCCACCCAGCACCCGGGCGGCGGCAGAGCAGATAGGGGCAATCAACATGCCGGCGTCATCATGTCGCTGAATTAAAGCAGTAACAGCAGAGCTGGCGGCCAGATTCTTAGAACCCTCAGGCCCGCCTGGCATGATCAGCGCATCGAATAAATGTGCGTCCGCTAATTCTTCAATCAGCGTATCTGCTTTAATGACGGCACCGTGGTAGCTGACGATCTCGCGCTGAGGCTGACAGGCAACGGTGGTGACTTTGATGCCAAGCCGGCTGAGGATATCGAGAGTAATAAACGCTTCTGCTTCTTCAAATCCTGTGGCCAGGAGTAATGCTGCATTTTTGGACATATTGCCTCCGATGATTTTCAATAAATGAAACACTGTTTCATTTTAGTGGCATTCTACCAGAAGTTTTCCGCTGTCGATGACTCTGTTTAAAAAAGGGAGGGTTTACAGCGTGTGCATGACAGGATGCCACTGGCAGCGCGCGGGGCCGCTGGTCTTTATTCATGCGTGAGCCATGAGCTGGTTTTTCTGCGCGGGTGATCTCGTCCTCTTCAGCCGGGTTCATGCTATCAGAGGGCTTAATTACAGCAGTGCGGTTGGGTTGGTTGAAGGTTCAGGGTGATGAAGATTGGTTACTCCCTGACTGAAACGTCAGCCGGCGGCGCTGAAAGAATAGCGCAGCGTTTATCCAGTAGCGACTCAACGGACGCCCGATTGCCCTTATCCCAGCCGCGCCGGGTGGTTAGCAGGATAAACCCTTTTTCTCCCAAGAACGTCGTCGGGATAAGCGCCACGCCAGACTCCGCCAGCTGTGGCGGCGACAGATGAAAATGGCGTGCCACGGAGGAGACAGGATAGATCCCCATCGCCGTGGGCTGCATAACGCGTCGGGCATAGTAGGTGTGATTCAGCAAACGGTCGGGCAAGGGTCGCCAGTCATCACCAATATAGGGCCTCTCGGCCTGAAGCTGGCGATAGACATCCTCCCGCAGGCAGGTCAGATGAATATGCAGTTGATTCTGGCTGCGGCCATAAGCGGAGTTCAGCGCCATACCGAGCCGCTCCTCAGGCACTTCAGCACCATAGGCCGCCATCAGACGATAACGCATTAACCAGGCGTAACCGAAATAATCGGGACGTCCGGGGCGCGTCAGCGCAATACTCTCAATGCCGGACATCGCCACTGTGGGCACCAGAATAAAGTGCAGCTTGTGGCGGGGATTCTGGATGATGCTGTAGCCCTGTGTGGCGTCCTGCGGAAGATAGACTTGCTGGCAGGGAGCCGGATCGCGACGGTAGTGATAGTTATTCATGCAGAGATTATGCGTGACCGTCCATAGCGCGTCAGAGCGGGCGCATCCTGTCAGCAGCAGCGCGATGACCAGCGGCAGAGACCGGCATCGCCATAACCATTTCCCGTTTAGTGGATTCCGTCCGCTCAGGAGACTCAATGCAGGTATAACCTCATCAGCAAGGGTTTGTATTAGGGAAGTGTTTAGCTGAATGGCAAATCAGCATTCAGAAAGAGATGCACTCACCTTTTGCTTCAAAAGCTTCAGGAATTCTGCAGGCGTCGTTTCCCATAAATCTGTAGAAAATTCCGCGCCATAGCAGCTTTCGAAATCCTGCTCCAGATTGTCAGTCTCCCTCATAAATTGTTCAATATCACCTATCAAGCCATGCCGGGAGGCGGGAGTAGAATCTGCAATCCATGCGTTGATTTGAGCATCTACACTTTCACCACTACCGAACAGGTCATAATCCTGTCCAAAATAGATGGCGATAAGGCTATCCAGTCCGGCTATGTTAATGTTTTTCAAAGTCGTAACCTCGGCGACTCAATTATTCAGAACCTTGGTCAGCTCAACCTCACGGGTAGTAGGGTTAACGTACAGATAAAACAGTTCCCCATCCAGCTGACCAGGCTTTGCCCATATCTTCTTCTCACCCAAACTGCGTTTTTGCTTTGCGTACCCCAGTTTTTTGAGATAAGCGCTGAGCGATGCAGTATCTGTAGCCCTTTTAAATACGATGCTGTTTGAAGGTGAGTAACCGTTACCAGGGTGCGATTCAAAGTAGTAGTTGTCCGTTATACGCGGTGCTTTTTCGATATCCGGATCTGTCAGCATGTGATAGTTAAAGAAATCATTTTCTTTATAAACAGTCGCCTCATCAGAGCCCGATGCAACAAACCAGACAAACAAGCCAATGAGAATAAGGAGGGTGGCAGCCACAAGTGCGGGCCACTTAAACAGGTTTTTCATTGCTTCGTCCCTATGAATGAGAGTGATGTCCCATCATTGGTCACTACCTTAACTACCGCAGATGTGAAGTCGTTAAGCCGGGCCTAATGACATGCGTGCGTTTATGAGAATCAAAGGGCCATTATGCCCCCTATTCTTTTGGATAAGAAAATTCAGCAGTGACTAAATGCGACATTGATTTATCAGATTGAATATCATAGGCGAAATAGTAACGCTCTCCCGTTGTGAACTTAAATCCGAACACAGGAAGGCACTCACCTTTTGGAACATAAACAGGTTTGTCATCAAAAAACCTGTGAAAGGAGTTGCTTTTATCACTGTTGATTTGAATGGCAGTAATCCTTTCTTGTGGCTCCAGTGGCGACACCACACAAACTTGCCTGTCTTTGATGAACGCCGTTGTAGATTCACGCTCCACCATTCGATCACTAGGCCCAGGGCATCCCGTTAAGAGAAATACGGCACCCAGCATCATCTTGTTTTCCATGATTAACGACCTTTCCCTGTCACGATTTTCTGATAAAGCGAGAGGACATTAACTACTTTACTCGTTATAAATTTATTTATTATTAATTTTCTTCTCTATCGCTCTGGTTATAATCTGATAACCGATGAGCGTTACTACTGTACAGATGACTATTAACGAGATCCCTACAAAACCCTCGATATCACGTTGATTAAATAGCTTTGCTAACGCTGTCCAGAACTGCCGCTCCCTTTCTGTCGATGGATCTGATGGCCTTGCCAGAAGAAAGGTGATGACGAACAAGGACACTGCGATAAGGATTCTAAATCCCGCTGGGACACGCTTTGCTTCCATTTAAAACCACCTCAATTGTTCCAAAAGACATTAGTCCATTACGTAATTTCACTTGTGCAGAAGAGAGTAATGCTTGCCGGATAGCGATGAAATCAGTTCTGTGTTGTAAAGTGATGCAGCCTAAAGATACACCAAGCGGGCCACGAGGGTGTAGTCTGAAGTTTCCTCGCTCTACATTATTAACCCACGTATAGTCATCTATCCTTCCATCATCACGATATAAAGCAAACCATTCATACTTGATAACTGGCGTTGATGTTAACCATGAGTAGGAATCGTGCAAGTCAGTCCGGATTATACCTTTCCAGCCACCGGTTGGGCGCTTAACGATGTGATATAAACCATCAGGTATTGGCCCGTTGTCTGCAACTGCAATACAGCCTGCACGATTGCGATATTCCCTGTTACCCGAGTACGCCATAAACGTTCCGATCCCATACATGAGTAAGGGTGAAAAATCTGCATCATTAACAGTGAATTTTCCTCTTAATGCCATGCCTGGCTCCTTCTGTTTTAATCACTCTCTGGATGAGAGTGATTAATCATAATGCCTCATCTTAAAATGAAAATGATCTGCGTCTAACATTCAATACAATCATGAGTTAGTGATACATCTAATATTTCCTGTTTTTCTATTTAGCCAACACACTGCAAATTACGTTGATTCTGGTAATTCAGTGCTGAATGCAGGTGACACTCTTTACAGTCATGCCGCCAGCCTTTCTTCGCAAGATGCAGAAGGTAGCATTGTAAATAATATGCTTACAGGGAATTAATGAGCAAAAAAACGGCTCCGGCCTCATGGAAAAATGCTGATAGAAAGTTGAATAACGGATGTGTTGGTGGATGTGATCGCGTCATGACATTTAACCGCTCCCGATGCGATGTCGGGAGCGGATTTTCATTCAGACGATTTTCTGTTTACCAGATATAACCTGAATAAATTCCTGCACCTGCTTTTGTTTCCGCGCCGACAGCTTGCATACCTGGCGCAGTGACTGCATCAGTTCGCTCTCACGCCGGGCGGTGAGCACAATCCAACCTTCCATTACCTTTACATCAACTGCTGTGCCCGTAGCAAAACCGGCTGCTTCCAGCCATTGCCCTTTCATGGTGATAGCGGGCATTCTGCTGTAATCCGGATAGCGACTCGCGTAGCCAACAGTTAATTGGCGGTTATTTGCTGGGGAGACTTCTGGTTCAGACGGTTGTGCAATAGAATGGGTGTCAGTCATGATTACTATTCCTATAAATAGTGATTGTGATTAGCGGCGCGGGTGTGTTGGCGCACATTCGTGCCGCGCTAAATACCTGTATATATCATCAGGAAAGAGAAGGAAAGTCTAGCTTAAAACAGCCTTTAATAAGCTATTTATAAAATCATTTTAATATGGATATTAAATATTATCTTGCAGTAAATAATAATCTCACCAGGAATTTTCGCAGAAAAATAAGAATTAGTATTTTTTATCGTGACTTTTTTAACTGTACTAACTGCACGTTTGGATATAATTTTTCCAGCGGCGCTGCTGGCAGCATGCCAGGTCAATATTGGGCTCATTTTCCTGAAATAATCAACGCGGTAAGAAGCCAGTTCAAACAACTCAAACCAACACCGTCAACCCATGCTTCTGCAACACGCAAAGCAGCTTCAGCGATTATCAACCTGGACGTTTTACACCATTTTCCCATTTCTGCACCGTTGTCACACTGGTGTTCAAATGGCTGAAAGGCTGGGAAAAATCACTCATGGAGAGTGTTTTTTTGGATGTGAGGAGAGCTTAGTTTGAGCTTACAAAGCCAGTCAGGACATGAGAAAAGCTGGTTAGAGTTAGGTGGTTAAATGAGCGAGTAAAACGCACCTAAAACATTAAGCTTGCAATTTAAATATTCATATAACCTGTTGAATTAAATAGTGTTAAATATAAAACCTAATTCCGGAAAAAACGCCAAAAAAAGCGAAGCTTTTACGTAAAAAAAGATGACACAAGCCTATAAAACGTTTATTTTTACGTAAGATGAATATTACTTCCAGGTAACTGCTGTATGGCTAATTTTGATACTGACTACTGCTATTCTTTCCCCGCTGTCAGAGGAATCCAGGCAGGCCGACCATTTTATATCGCTACCTGCCCTATGCGCATAATCCCCAAAATTTTTAGTTTTGACGAAAATGAAGTACCGCCTGAGTTGCGAGCACAAAGAACACTGAATAAAGCCCGCATACCTGAAATGGTCCGATATTTGCTTGAAAATCCGGATAATTATGTCTTTTCAGCTCTAACTGCTTCCATTGCAGTTGATGTGCAGTTTGATGAGTATTCGGGTTCTAATAACTTAGGCACTTTGCGCGTGCCCATGGAAGCACAAATTTTAATCAATGATGGGCAGCATCGCAGGAAAGCGATAGAAGACGCACTGGATGCAAGACCAGAGTTGGGGCAAGACAATATTCCTGTTTTATTCTTTGTTGATGAAGGACTTAAACGCAGTCAGCAAATGTTTGCTGACCTGAATAAATATGCCATCAGGCCAAGTCCCTCTCTCGCCACGCTTTACGATCATAGGGATATCAGTTCGAACTTATCACGGTATCTGGCTATGAATATCGAGCCTTTTATCGGACTGACTGAAATGGAAAAATCCAGCATCAGTAAGTTTTCAAACAAATTGTTCACTTTAAGCAGCATCAAGCAAGCGACGCGTTCTTTGCTGGGAAAAGAACCTAAAGCCAATGATGTTGAACAGTGCTCTGATCTTGCAGCCCTCTATTGGCAAGCGATATTCCAGGTCATGCCAGACTGGCAATTGGCTGCAAAGAAAGAAGTCTCTCCTGCTCAACTGCGTCAGGAGTATGTTCATGCACACGGCATAGGACTTCAGGCTCTGGGTTTACTGGGTCATTGCTTGCTCTCAGAGCACCCAGATTCATGGCAGAAAATAATTTGTGCACTTAGAGATTTCGACTGGCGTAAAAGTAGCCCAGAGCTGACCAAACGTGCGATGCAACATGGTAAACTCAGTAAGACTACAGTATCTATTCAGCTTACCTGCAATGCTCTTAAAATCGCCTTATCGCTCCCCCTTTCAAATGAAGAAAAAGAGCTAGAAGCTCAAATGGTTATCTCATGAGTAAACTGATTCAGGCCCACGATCTGGCCGATTATGAAGATTTCATCAACCAGGAATATTTTGCCGGGCGGCCCCTGGCAGAATACGTATCTGAAGTACAGCGTATCTATTGTGCTGATAAGCGTCCATGGGTGATTGGTTACAGCGGGGGTAAAGATTCCAGCGCTGTCATTACTTTGGTATACCTCGCATTACTGGGGCTACCGCCCGCTATGCGGCAGAAGGACGTGTTTCTTGTTTCGTCCGACACATTGGTAGAGACACCAGTCGTAGTGGATTTGATCAAGAAGACCATGCAACGAATTGAAGCCGGTGCTAAACGCGCTGGGCTTCCAATCACTCAACATGCTGTCATGCCAAAGACTCACGAAACCTTCTGGGTCAATCTGCTAGGTAAAGGCTATCCGGCCCCTACCCGAAGTTTCCGCTGGTGTACCGAGCGCATGAAAATAAACCCGGTAAGCGACTTTATCAAAGATAAAGTCAGCCAGTTTGATGAAGTCATCGTTGTACTTGGATCACGTAGTAGCGAAAGCGCATCCCGCGCCCAGGTTATTGCTAAGCACAAAATTGATGGTACCCGTCTGGCGCGGCATACCACACTTGCAAATGCTTTTATCTATACTCCTATCGATACTTGGGACACTGAAGACGTCTGGAAGTTACTCAGGGGTGCATTCCGTTATTCTCCAGATGATGTGGATGAGTGGGAAAACCCATGGGGTGGTAATAACCGTCCCCTGTGGACGCTGTATATGGACTCTTCGGCGCAAGGCGAATGTCCGCTGGTTATCGATGACAGTACGCCATCTTGCGGTAGCTCACGCTTTGGATGCTGGACTTGTACCGTGGTTACAAAAGATAAAGCGATGGAAAGCCTGATCCAGAATGGTGAAGTCTGGATGTCTCCATTACTCAAATATCGCGATCTTCTGGCGTTCACCACCGATCCAGTGAATAAAGATACTTACCGCAACTATAAGCGCCGTAGCGGCAAAGTCAGCTATCAATACGCTAAAGACGGCGAAGAAATAAGCGCTGAACGTAAGCATGTTCCAGGTCCTTACTGGATGAAATACCGTCAGCAATGGTTGAAAGATTTACTGGAAATTGAGCGAGATATGAATGCTCAGGGTCACACCATCACGCTCATCACTGAACCTGAACTACATGCTATTCGCCAGGAATGGTTAAAAGATCCCAATGAACCCGATTGGTATGATGCCCTGCCAGGTATCTATCGGGAGGTCTATCAAAAAGATTTGGATTGGGTTATAGACGACCAGTCAAGATTTGATGCCAGTGATGCTGACTTGCTAATGCAGATATCTCAAGGGTTTGATGTTGAACCTGAGATGGTCATGAAGCTAATCGAACTGGAAGTATCGATGGAAGGCCTGAGCCGACGTCAGGGAATCTTTGACAAGTTAGGCACCATCCTGAGGCAGGATTGGGGCAGTCTTGAAGAAATTAAGCTGCAACAAGAATCATTACAGAAACGAAACGATCGGGATATACATCAGGGCGAAGTCGCTCAGTTAGAAGCCGAACTCCAGATATTGCAACGAAGAATTGCCGACGTAAGTGACACATCTTTGCTTACCAGTGAGGAAAAAGAACATGTTAATTAAACAGCTGGTTTTGCAAAACTTTAGAGTATTTAGAGGTGAACACGTTATTGAATTGGCGCCAAGAAAACGCCAAAACAATTCTAATCCGCGCCCGATAGTTTTATTTGGTGGGCTAAATGGTGCTGGGAAAACATCAATTCTATCGGCTATCAGGATTGCCTTATACGGCAGACTTGCGTTTGGCTCCTCTACCCAACAGCAACAATATATTGAAGAGCTTAGTGCATTAATTCATAACGGTTCCACTGCTGGCGAAGATCCGAGTGAAGCATCTATAGAGCTCAGCTTTACTTATAACAAAGGCGGTAGTGAGGCTGAATTCACTGTTACACGTACGTGGAAAAAAGGTAAAAAAGATCAGCTATCGCTTCAGCAAGATGGCCAACCTCTGAATGAGCTGGATTATGATCAATGCCAGGGATTTCTGAATGAATTAATTCCACATGGAATTGCAGATTTGTTCTTCTTCGACGGCGAAAAAATTGCAGAACTTGCTGAAGACGATTCAGGAAATATTTTACGCACAGCGGTTAGACGCTTATTAGGTTTAGATCTCATTTCGAAACTTAGAAATGATTTGATGATATTTGTCAAGCGTCAACAATCAAGCCAGCTAGAGGTTTCCAAACAGCAAAAGCTTTCTGATCTTGAAGAACAGGCGAAAAATTTTTCTTTCCTGGCTGAGCAGACTTTAGAAAAAGCTGATTTTATAAAGATGCGCATCGATTTATTGACGAAAGAAATCATGCGATATGAATCCATTCTCAATGCAGAGGGTGGTGCTTTTGCCCAAACTAAAACACAAGAAAAACAAAAAGTTGATACACTTTTAAAAGAAAAGGAGCGCCTTGAAAAAGCCTTGCGTCATGAGTGCGATGGCTCATTGCCATATGCTTTAGCACCCAAAACGTTAAGTCGTTTGCTGGAACAAATAAATAAAGAGATGCAAATCAAGCAAGCGAGCAGTTTTGAAAAAGAATTGAATCAATTTCTCATACAGTTAAAAACTGATATCTCATTCCGTTCAGGTACTACAGGTCTTATTGCTGCCGAAGCGATTGAAGATAATCTAAAAGATTTCCTGGCCAGTAAACCTAAAGGAGAGTTATTGTTCGACATATCGGAACGGGAAGCGGGGATGATTGAACAGTCCATCGAGCAGGACAGTAAAAAATCCTGGGAACGCTTTGATCTTTATCGTACCCAATTAGTAGAGGTTGAAGAGCAGCTGGAGCAAGCGGCAGCAAACATCGCGCGTGCGCCGGAAGATGATCAGCTAATGGATATTTTTGAAAAACTACGAGAGCTTGACCGGCAACGCGAAACTAAACGGCAGGAGTATCGTTCACTTCTGGAAGAAGCAAAGCAAACTAAACAACAGCAGCTTGAATGCGCCCGCCAGATACAAAAGACACATGATCTGGCTCGTAATCAGCACAACTTCGATAGTGCATTCAATAATGCGCAGGAAACAATCAACCTGCTTGATCGATATAGTGAACTTCTAACAAAAGCCAGGGTGAAAACGCTGTCGGTTAATTTTGGCGATGCTTATCGTAAATTAGCTCGTAAAGAGGATTTACAGCTCAATGCACACATCAACCCTGAAACATTTGATGTGGAACTAATTGATGAAAAAGGCACAGTAATAAATCGCAAGCTTCTTTCTGCCGGTGAAAAACAGATCTATGCAATTGCCATACTTGAAGCTTTGGCGAAGACCTCTGGTCGTGATTTGCCAGTGATCATTGATACACCACTGGGCCGTTTGGACTCTCAACATAGAGATAAACTGATTAACCATTACTTCCCGTTTGCCAGTCATCAGGTAGTTTTGCTGTCTACAGATACGGAAGTGGATGAGCGTTATTTTGTCGATCAATTGCGTGATGATATCTCTCATGCTTATGAGATTGTGTTTAATGCGCATACAAAATCATCGGCGCTAAAACCTGGCTATTTCTGGGAATTAACTAAGGAGGCTATCTGATGCTCCCGAATCGAATGGTGCTTAGTCGTCAAACTGAAGAGCAGCTTAAAAAATTGAAAGGGTATACCGGAATCACGCCGAATATTGCCGCCCGGCTGGCTTTTTTCCGCTCGGTGGAGAGTGAGTTTCGTTATTTCCCTGAGCGTGATACCAATAAGCTTGATGGCTCGTTGGTGTTGGATAAAATTACGTGGCTGGGGGAGACATTGCAGAGTACGGAATTAGTTTTGAAGATGCTTTATCCGCAGATGACGCAGAAAGATATGATTAAAGCCTGGGCGGCGCATGTTGAAGATGGGATTTCGGCGTTAAGAAACTATCGCTCTCTAAAAGACTTTGCATTTGGGGTGTAAAATAGTGTGAAACAACAGATTTATATCTACTCAATTTTTCAAAAAAAATATGCAATTGGTTGATAGCGCAGTTGCTGCGCTGTAACATTAACCAAGATATAGCGCGGCGGACAGGAACGTCGTGCACCGCCTGAAATAGGCATCAACAATCGTGACGACTGGTAATGTTACTAGTTTTACTGATTCTAGCGTAATTTTTTAACATTGATAATGTTATATCTAAAATTAGAGAAGTTAATGTCAGGTTGGGCGAATTGAACTTAATTTTTCAAATCCTCTTTGAAAAGTTATAAAAAAATTAACTCCGAGAAAACATAGAGGGTTATTGGTAATGAAAAATATGTTTAAAGGATACTTGGCTTTTTTGCCAGAGCTTAAATCAATTGAACTCAAGAAAGCTACAATATGTTTTGATACTAGTGCATTACTTAATATATATAGATATCCCAAAAATGCTGCAGATGATTTTATAAGGGCTATTGAATATTTTAAAGAGAATATATGGCTACCTTATTTTGTCGCCCTAGAGTATCAAAGCAATCGAGTAACTGTCTTACAACAGCAAGCAAGGGTATTTGATGAGTTGCTGGGAAAAAGTAGAAAATTTAAAGATGATGTACTAGGTCTCTTTTCGGATAAGCAACATCACTCTATACCGTATGGTGATGTCGCCCATTTAGTTGAGCGATTCGATGAGGAGTTTCGAACCTTTATCGAGAGTGTTAAGGAAAAGCATCCAAATTATTTTCGACATGATCCAGTCCAGATTAAATTAATGAATTTATTTGATGGCCGAATTGGTGATATCCCTTCAAAAGACACACTTGAAATTCTTTATAAGGAGGGAGAGTTTAGATTTGAGAATAAAATACCGCCTGGATTTAAAGATGCCAAAAATAAGGAGCATGAAGTTAAGTTATATGGTGACTTAATTATAAAATCAAAATATGCAGATTTTATAATTTGGCATGAAATACTAAATCAAGCTAAAAGTACAAGCAGGCCAATTATTCTGGTTACCGATGAGCGAAAGGAAGATTGGTGCTGGAAGGAGAATAATATTATATTAGGAGCCAGACCTGAACTCGTTACTGAAGTATCAATGAAAGCTGGTGTTGATTTTAGACTTATTTCATCCACTCAATTTATTTCAGTTGCAAGTAAAATAAGAAAAATCAGCATATCTAAATCTACTTTAGCTGACATTGAACAGTCATTATCTCCATCATGGAAAGAATTTATATTACAAGCTTTTAAAGCTATTGGGCCAATTGTGAAACTTGAAGAGTTATATTCTTGGATTGAAGAAAATCCTTTGCGCGCCCTAACCGCTAACTGGAAAGCAACAGCCAGGAAAACCATATATTATTATTGTAAAGAAAGAGATTTATTTCTTGGCAAAGAAATATTATTTGAGGCATTAGATGACTCAACTTATAAATTACTGCCAGAACATTATCACTTTCCCGGGTAAAATTATTTTTATTTATTCATCTCGATTTAAATGGATAGAAGTTTTATGGATAAATGAATTTGATAATGATGATTTAGTTACTCCATAAAAATCAAATTCTAAACTTTTATCTATGTCTCGATAAATTTTACTCCATGAAAGACTTTTTTGATTAGAAACTAAGTCAATATGATTTATTATATCTTTGATATAATTAAGGGATCTTTTTGTTAGTATTGAGCAAGCTTTCATGTCTCCATGGGTTAAATATAATTTATTTCTCAGATCTATCATTTGCCTGATATCATTGTAAAATTTATGATTCTTTATATTATTAACATCTCCTGCCGAGGCATACTTCTTTCCAAACCCACTAACCTTTTGATTGTTAATCAAAAATGCATCTTTTTCGAATAGTGCATTCTTTTTATAGCAATCACTAATTGTTGCAATATTGGCATAAATTAAAAAACCTTCTATATATGTTTCTATGGTTCTTATTGAATGTAAAAAAGCTGAATTAGGATTTTTATACTCAATAGATAATAACGCAGATTTATATTGAAAGCATGACAGCAGTTTATAAATCGTTGGGAATCCGTCATGCAAAGAATTGCTCGGACGTGTTTTGTCTATAATATCATTGGGTATTTGTGGAACGACGGGAAGGTATCGTCCTAAGGTTGCTAGTTTTTTATTTAGGTATTGACTTATTTTAAGTGAATGATTATGAGTTAGTTTTCTAATATCCTGCAATGTCGTAATATACTCTTCTAGCTTTAATCCCTCAAAGTCAGTTTTTGTTCTGTTAGAAATATTCACAGATGGATAAAACACACTTGCTCCAATATAATAATTTATAATGCAATTTCTTGCAGCAATTAACACTTTAACTTCATTTGATACTTTATTACGAATTATTGGGTTGCTAATGATTCTGGCATCAACTGATTCGCCAGAAATTAGTCTACTTATGGCTGAATTAATCACCTCCTTGCTCGGAAGCATTTTTTTCTGGCTTAAGTTATCCTCAAGAATTATCTGCGTTATCTTAATTTGGCTTTCAAGTATATCATGGATAAAGAACGGTACTGTATCAAGCAACCAATTTCGATCAAGTAAAACAATATCACACTTTAGATTAAAATTAATTTTCAAAAATGCAACTACATTTTCAATTATTGCCGATGAATTGCTGATTAAGAAAAACAATTTATCTTTGAAGCAATCAGCTGCCGCAGCAGCTGATAATCTCGTGTCTAAAGAATCATCATATAAAATCGAAAAATATATTTCTTTTGTCGTTTTAAATTTCATCATCAAAAGGCTCATTATCAAATGAAAAATCAAAGTCGTTTGATTTCAAGCAACTCGTTAAATCTTGGTAAGCATTCACTATTCCCTCTTTAGTATAAAATTTTACTAATCCATCAAACTCAGTATATACCTCGCTTGCATTTTTTTGTTTTATTTCTTTTGTACGGTTTGCTTCAGCCGCAAGTAATTTATCTCTGTCAATGTCATCAAGATTATAATTACTACGAAATGTTTTAATAAATGTATTAGTTTTATCTTTACTCATTTGATTAAGATATGCACCCACTTCACTTTTTGCAAACTTAATGAGAACATCTTGAAGTTCATTATCGATTTTTAAGTCTTTTACTAATCTTTCAACATTAGCCTTTAGAAGTAATTGTGAGAAAAATAATCTGACAATTTGCCTTCTGGCTACTTTTGTTACTTTAATCCTCTGATTAATATAAATTGTATCTTGTATAAAAAGCCTCTGCTCGTTAAATAACTGAACATTTGGTGAGAATGCACTTTCAACGCAGTACTGTATTATTTTATCAACAATTTTAAGATCTTTCTTGTGTACAATTATTTTAGAGCATAATAAAAACCAAGCTTCAACCATAGCTTTATGGCATATTGATTTAGAAGCCAGACTTGGAACAATTTTTTCTTTTCGACTCTTTAACTCTGAGATTAATTCATTTATTAATGGTAATGATTTTTTTGTTTCTGGGTCATTAAGTAAAATATGTTTTTTGGCAAAATGAAACACCCCTGAGTCACAACTTCTATTCGATTTAATTTGCGCCTCTTGCTCTTCAAAAAAACCTCTTAAGTTGTCGTAGTAGTCTGCAAAGAATTTCGTCTCAAAAAATAAAGTCACTAATGTTTTAGTTAAAGTTTCATTTACTAATTTTGTTAAAATAGGTTTGTGCTTAGAAAGAAAACCACTCCATGGAAAAGTTTCCGGAATATTTGAAACGATACTTTCCTCATCATCTTCGTCGTTCTCGAATTCTGAGAAATCAAATTCAGTAGCTGATTCTTGGATTCCTAAAATTGACGTTAGTATTTTTATGCCATTTCTTGTACCAAAGCAATCTTCTAGGATATTATTGATAACACCAATGCTTGTTATTGTGTAATCTCTGGAAATTTCGAGAGATTCTTTATGCTTTTTGGTATTCCATTCAATCAATCCTAATCCATACTCCTGTCTTTCACTTAATGTTTTTTTACAGAACTCCCTACATATTATCGAGCCTAACGTTCTGTCCGAAAGTAAAGTAAGGAAATGTCCACTAACTCTTTCTACAGTTGAGTTAATATCAACAAACAAATTCCTTAAAACCTCTGGTATAGTTGGTACTTGTACTACACTTGAGTTAATTAACGTAGAATACGGAGAGTAAACAATACAAACAGGAATTACTATATTTTTTATTTTATCCGGATGTTCTTTTCTTAAGTAATTAAGAGCAAAAAGTCGATGCTGTCCATCAATAACTACAAGTCTAGCTCCGGCGACACCTTCTCTTGTACTGTTAATATTTATAATTGCCTGATTAATGTCAACCGTAATCACTTCATCTTTTATTTCTGAACCATAATATTTTACAGATATGGCTTTACCATTTTGTATTTCAAAATTACGAATTTTAAATATACCTGGCCAAACTCGCTCAAATATTACTCCATTATCATCTGTACTATTCAAACTGCAATTAGGATAATAGTCTATAAGCTTATTGTTTGAATCAACATTCACGATAGAGACAAGCAAAGGGGGTAAAAACACAACGTCTTTCTGAACTCGATCTTCGCTAGAACTGATATATTGACTTATCTCGACCCTAGCTCTTTCCTCATCAATGTCTCTCTGTATTAAATAATCAAAATTTAAATCGGTATTAATATCTTTCGAATAAGATAACTGCGCAAGATCATCCACAGAGAACGATGTCATCATATATTCAACTGGAACAGAGCCATTTGAACTAAAGATTCCAAAAGATCCTGCTTTTTCAAACGCGTAGGTATAGCCACTTGTTGTGCTTCTTCTGATTCCTGACACAATAACTCCCCTTCATTTTCAATACTACAGCCCTAAGGTTACTACTACCCTATAGAGGCCACAAGCTTAGTTAATTGAAGTAATCAACTATGTTAATTAACACGTCTTCTAATACTTAAATAACTGACACTAAATCAACTCCCAAAATGCCCGGTCACGCATCTTATTAACTCGCTTGTCCCCATCAATATACAAGCTAAAGTGCTTCTCAAGCTGTCGAATCTGCCCCATCAAAGATTCCTGCTCACTTTTATCATCAACATTAAACACCGCTTTGATATCTGCATTCCTAATCTCTGACACGCGATGGATAACCCAGGTCAGAATATAGGAAGCGTAATTGTTATCCCCCGTCTTAAAGTGAGTAATCTCCTGCGTTGACAGGATCGCTCCAACACCATACTCACGACCTTCTTTAAGGATCTTACGCAGGCTGGCAAAATCTTGGCGCATAAAGTTATCGGCTTCGTCTACCAGAATCATTTTGGTGAGTTGACGATAATCCCCTCGCACCACTGGTTTACCGCGCTTTTGCATCTGTGCATAAAAAAGATCCAGCGTTAGTGCGACTACCAGGTTTTGCACTTCTGGCGGGTAGCCAGCCAGTTCAATCACGGTGACGCCATCAATCAATTCGTACAAGCTGGTCATCTGATCCGGGATAGTTTCGAATATCTTGTAACGCGCCAGCTTGGAAAGCGCTGCGTAAAGCGAATCTTCTTCAACCTTTTCCTGATCAAGGAAGCGCTGCCATACATCTTCAATTGTTGGCGCGGTTCTTGACCATGTTGTTGAGTCCTCTGGTGAAATCCCCGCAGCTTCGTAGCATTCTAAAATCAGATTTTCTAATTTAAGCTGCTGCTTATGGCCCAGGCCATAGGCTTTCGCCATCGTTTCTGATAATCCACCAGCGGTGTGGATTGGTAGCATTGGTGTGTCGCCAAACAGAGATAATGGGTTATAAGGCAGCTTAAATAACTTGTACTTTTTCGCGCCCGTAGCATCAAGAAAAGCCTCATCCACATAGTCTGATTTGTAGTCGAAGATCAGCAAACCTATAGGTTTACCATCAACGTTACAGGACTGATTACGCATCAACTGTGTGACCAGCGATTTAGTAAACTGGGTTTTACCGGTGCCCATCGTTCCAATAATACCGGTATTGGTATTCATGAACTTCGCGGTGTTGGTTGGCTCCCAATGTAATGGGCTCTGGCGCACAGCATCATGACCAAACAGGATCTGTAATGGAGTATCGCTAAAATCAAGTGTCACCATCGGTACAACAGGCTGTAACGACTCCGACTCAGGATCCGAAATGAACTGTTCAGCAGTCGGCGTTGTGACTTTTACCACGACTTCGGATTGTGACAAACTGACATCACACTCTGGCTTAAGCCGGTATTTTTCCGGCACCTTGTAACGTTCCGCCAACGGTGGTTCATCCCCTTTCGCAGCAATCAACGAAGGCAGCAGTGAATAAGGGATTTCGATCTGTAAGATATTCTCCGCTGTCTCTTTATAAGAGAGATCGAAGCAGGTTGCGCTGTCTACATGCGCCACGACGAAGCCGTCCGCATAGTCCGCCAACTCACCTAACTTATAGTCGCCCGTTAACCACCATTCGCGCCTATTCAGCAAGGGAGACAGTTTTTTGCTATCCAGCACACCGTAAAGACGCAATTTCTCAACCTGCATCAACACCTGACGAATAAAGAGCGCCCGGTACAATTGTGATGCCAGCGTTTGTGGTTCCAAAATGTCCTGCTGTAAATAACGTTTCAGCTCACGAGCCTGTTGGCCTGCATAGCTATAGTCAGGCCGCGCCCCGGTTTTAACTTCCAGCGGTAACAGATAGAGGCGGTTTTCTTTGAAACCCACAAAGAGCACATCGTCAGATATCGCGCCGTTACGATAACCCTGTAAATTTCTCGATAAATCGCTCTCTTTCATTTTCAGCCCGACATTGCCGGATACACGGATCATTTCGGCCACCGATAACGGAATCCAGCAAATGTCGGACTGGTGCAACATAGATTGCACAAATTTGTACGCACCTATAATGCCGTGCTTCTCTTTACGCTCTCTTTCATTGGAGCGCAGCATTTTCAGCAGCCATTCGCCATTAAAGGCGTTAAATTCAGCCAGCAAATGCTGACTATCAACAGCAGATTGCTCTGACTGGCTTCCGGTCTGAAGCAACCGCAGGAACAAATCAACCTGCTTCGTGACGGTTACAGCATCGTAGCCTGCGCAACTGGTGTACTGGTCAGAATAGTGGATAAGCACCACATCTTTCTGACTGGTGAAAAAGTCGAGAGTGACTTTTGGGTCAATAATGGTGGTCCAGAGCGCACTATTGTAGGAGTAATTGAGCAGCTGTTTAAAATTACCGCTCACAGCCAGGCCGATTCCTTGTCCATGATACTGGCTGTTGCTTTGACGTGCAGGTTGCCACAGGCAGCCGATTAGTCGGGCAAGACGTAGGGCGCTGTAGGACTCAGTATCCACATCACGCAGTCCAAACGCGGTAAAGTAAGCATCCCCCTGCGTTTCGGCACCTTCCCCAGCAATCAACCCATGACACAATACCCCACTGGACGCATCTTCAATGCGGATCTGCCGGCAATCCACAGGTGCTGTATTGGTGAAAAATGCCAGATGTGCATAGGCCAGCTTGTCGCTTTCTGACGGCAGGACAAACTTGCTGAACGTTAACCGGCTACGCAGCAAATCAATCAGCATATCGGCTTCCGCACGCCATACGCCGCTGTTCAGATCGAGATCGTTTTTAAGCTGCTCATAGCTTCCACTTTCTGCAAAGTGATCGAACATATTGGGTTGCAAACGTTCATCGTAGCAGTTCACATGAACCGAAATAGCCTTCTCTTTTTTTTGCTTAAAATATTCTACTAATCCCAGAAACAGTTCTTTGGCGTTCCCTTGATTAATGGCATTGATAATCAACGCACTGTTTTCAGCGCTCTGGAACAACCGGGCGTAAGCGTCCGTGAACTCATTAAGTTTGTCTTTTACCAGACGTTTAACGTAGTCATGGCTGACCTGTCGCTGGGGAACCACATCAATCCAGAAGCGGTTTTCATCCACAGGCTGTAGTTGCGCGTATTCATGCTCACTGTGATAAACAAACGGCACTAACCCGGAAACCATCAAGCGATCAAGAGTGATCGGCGGTAGTGTGGCAAATGATGCCGAATCGTGCTGTTCCGACTCCGCAACGATAGTTTCTGCCAGTTGTAGATGGTAGGCCAGCACCAGAGGATGCAGCGGAGATAGGCGTTCATGGCTATCATTGCGGCAGATCCCAAGATGCAGAAGACGTTTCTCATGCGCTGTCAGCGCTCTGCTCAGGACTATTTGCTGGAGTGACTGTTCAAATGTAGTAACAATGTTGCTAACCAGTGCGCGATATTCCGCTGACCACGACACCAGACTCGGCAAGGTGGTACGACGATGATAGTAGGCAAATAACTGCTCATAAGCGTTATGGAGATCGGGGTAGCTAGCAAGAAGTTCATCCAGCATAAACTCGCTATCGTCACTTCCCGTACCCAGCAGACGTTGCTCAATTATTGAGGTTTCCATTATCAACAACTGCTGGCGTACACCGACGACCTTGTGTTCAGTATTATCGAGTATGATGCGCCCTTTTAGTCGGTTCCAGGTTGCATTGCCCTCTTCCTTAAACAATTTGTTGAAACGACTTTGGTCAAAAAGCAGTGGCAGCGTTAGCCCTTCTTCTGCTCCCGGTCCCTCTATGTTAAACGACAGACGGGAATCGGCAGAAACGATCGCAAACTGAACCAGGTCACTTTGATTTGCCAGCGTATCAAAATTAACCTGAGCATAATTCTGGCAGTCTATGTCTTCGCTCTCATCATTCAACGTACAGGTCAGGTTCCCAGACTCGGCAATACGCAGCGTGTTATCTTCCAGTTGCAAGGTTATTTGTTCTTTACCGGGCTCAATGCGGTAGCAGTGCTGAATATCATTTAGCCAGAATTGTCCCTGCTCGACCAACAACAGGCGAAATTTATACTCTTCGGCTGAATTATTGCGGTTGGTCAGTTCGAGACTAAAGAAGCAGGGATGCCCATCAAAAGGCACTGACGCCATAATGCGGGAAGTTTTGCCCCCCGCCCGGCTGGTGCGCCAGAAAGGTGCATTCTTTAACTGACGATTATGGGCAATCTTTATCTGGTTATCCTGAAGATCATTACCCTGAAAACTGAACTCCAGCTCAGCCTTTGATTGCCCTGGCTGCACCTGCACCAGCAGGCTGATGTCACGTTTGCCTGCCTTACTGGCGCTTTTCGCCCGTTGCCAAATCTCGCCGTTTTCGACGGAGACGTTCTCCAGCACAAGTTTTTGTTCACTATTCTGTTCTTTCTCTTTCCTGTAGTCGGAGAAATCGAGCTCACGCCAGTCATCTTTATCGTAAAAATGCTCCTGAATGAATTTTGAACTAAACTCAGGAAGCACATTCTCCAGCTGCCCACTGTAGCGTTCAATACTATCCTCTATCTGGCGATATAATTTTCGGTTTTCATTCAGTCGGGTGCGTAGCTGCTTCTGGCTATAGTTCAGTAGTTCATAATCTTTAAACAGATGAAGCTCGGAGAAATCCAGATTGCCATCATCCAGCAAGCGATACAGCGACGAGAAACCAAACACGGTCGCGCCTTCATCCAGTACCGTCGCCAGTTGATCCTCCAGCAAACAGTGGGATAATTCCGAACGTTTACTATCTGTGGTAATGAGCTTTTCCAGTTGATGACTGAAAGTTTGTGGATACCAGATAGCATCCGGTGCAGCCACGTCTTTCGTGCTGTTAATCAGGGTATCGAGCATACTGTTGTGAATAATCAACAGCGCTGTTTGGGCAAAAACGCCGCTGCGCCCTGCAACTTCATCGCGCAAATGAGAAATGTAGTTTTCTGTGAATGCTGGAGCCTCGGCCCCATGCAGTACAGGAATAAGCTGAACACTATTACAGGGGAGGCAATCGATATATTGCCCTGGCGCAATTTCCAACTGATTGCCGTCCGCCAGAGAGACGAATGCTTCCCAAAGTTTTAGGGCATTATCGGGATCGGGAGATTTGAACTGGTAGCGCTCGCCGGGCTGAATAATGCCACCTACCCATTCGATAAAGGTTTTTGCCAGATAGGTTTCATACTGTTTTACGGACATACACGGCGTCTCCACTATCACTCATTCGCTCTACATTTCCCATGCGTTCATAAAACGCTACCAGCGTTTGCGCCGACTGGTTGTCCAGATAAAAACCGCGCTGTTCAAAACCACGCAGCAATTCATGCAGGCGGAGTTTGTCATTTTTGCCCACAGTAAGATTAGTCAGTAACAGAAGACGATCCTGATTCAGCACCAGCACTTTCCCTGCCCGACCACGGACCTGAATGAAGTCAGTGCAAATCTGGCTTTCCAGCTCCTTAATGTAATTCTTATTTATATCCGCACGGTTAGTTTTTTTATCCTGGAATTGCTCTACGGCAACGGATAATAGCTGTTTGAAAGCACTTTCCAGGTTTTTTGCGCGGTCACGAACAGGAAGATCTCGTTCTTCCTTACTAATAAATTTCTGTATGTAATCATTAATTTCATCTAAAACTTGATTTGGGGAATCCGAATAATTCAAACAATCCTTATATACCTGCCAGAGAGGGCGTTTTTTCTCCCCTTTTACCTGCAACACTTCCAGCGCGGAAAGTATAGGGAACAGTTTTTCGCTCTGGCTGGCGAACAGCTTATAGCCATAACGTTTCACCTTTTCCCGTTCGGAGCTGGCTTTTTCGCTATCAAGAATAAAAAACAGTGATTTGCTTTGTGGTTCGCCGTCCTGCCAGTTGTCAAGATTGAGCGCCAGTTGAGCACACCAGCTAAAGGCGTACAAACGTAGGGTGTTGGTCAGTTCTTGTAAAAGGTATTGTGGGTGCTCCGCCAAAAACGCCAGATCGGACTGAAAACACGTGACCATATACGGAAGATACGGTTGCTCTTCTGCAAACGGTTCTTTATCCAACAGCTTTATTTTTCCATTGAGCTTATTCAGCATTTGCTGCTCGATGAAGTTCAGTCTGTCCTGTATGGGATAACGAAGACTGAAATCTCTCATTAAATTGGCAAACAGCGTGCCAAGTCGTTTATCTGCCGTTGAACCACCACTTATTTTTTCGCCCACAAACTGAGCGTGAAACAGTAAAAAAAGAGGCGATACACGGAAAACATCCTGGCTAGAAAAATACATCCGTTCTAGCACCGACCAGAATGCAGGCTCATCAAGCATCTCCTGCATATGTGTTTTACAATCTTCCCGGAATTGGCCCGGATCGTAGGCTTCGATTTTACGTTTCAGAGCGTAGCTAAGGGCCAACCCGGTGACGAACTGCCAGCTAATATCGTTGTTCTTATTGCGCACAGGCAGGTAACTATCCAGTAGATTGTTACCCACTTTTAACTCGTTTGCGATAGGGTACATTCTACTAACTCTCCATACCGCTAATAGTGATCATATCGTCATCCGCCTTTGCACGATAAACCCGTTGTCTGCCATCATAAAATTTGATTTCGCTGCTGGATTTAGCCTGCTCCGCGATCAACTCTACAATTTCATCCAGTAACACGATGGCATTTTTATCGTATTTATTCGGACGATAACCATTATTCAACTTGTCCAATAATTCGAACAAATTAAGCCCAATATGGATATGCGGCAGTGGATTTCGCCCCACCTTTAAATAGACATCGAAGCCAGTTGGATGAGCCGTATGTTTATTACGGATAGCATCCCAATCAGGCTTCACCTCTACCGGAGCGGTTATTTTTACCCCACCAAACTCACCCAAAAAGAACTCTTCTTTTTGCATACTTAATTCAGGTGCTTTGCGGTTAGCATAGCGCTGGATACCCGCGATAAGCTCAAAAGCATAGAAGCGATTCAGTGATCTTTTTTGCTCCGGATCTGCTGTGTAATTTCTATGCAAACGCCAGATTTCTGAGTAACGCTCAAACAACGATTCGTTAAAAAACGCGGAAAATCTCCGATGATAATCATTACCCAGCGACTCGTGCTGCAATAGCCAGAAAAGACGGATCAAGGAGGTTGCGTCACCGGGCTTAACGCTCTGGCGATCAAACTTAATGTGCAACGGCTCAAGTGCGGCTAAAAAATCATCAAGTTCGGTGTCAACCAGTCCCAGTTCATAGCGCAAAACAAATTGATCAAGTTCATAGGTGTGCAATCTGGCGGGATCAAAATCAGAAACTTTTTTAATTAAATCATTTTCTGCACCGATGAACAGGTTATCAAATAAGTAGCCTGGCCCCATCAACAGATGATGCAGAAAGTCCAGCAGCGTTCGGGTCGTTACAAACTGGTCTTTAATCAACCGCGCTTTAAAGAGCTGCGTAATTAATACATTCTGCACGCCAGACATGCAAAGAAATTTAAAGTTTGCAACCTCTTTTAGATCTGGGTTAACAGACTCCTCGCGCCGAAAAATAAACTGAAATAAATTATTATCATCATCACGAGTTAAATTATCTAATAAGGACTTAATAAATGATGAATATTGTTTGCTTTCGTCAAACTGGAATTTAGGGTAATGTTCAAAATCAAAAAAAGAACAATTCTCGTTACGGTAAGGACGGCTTGCATCCTGCTGCCCGGATAAAAATGAGTCAATTGCAGACCGGATCATCTTGTGGCATTCAGCGCCTTCTCGAGCAAAGTTAGCGAGCATTCCGGTGTTGATGCCAATGAGCAATGGAGATGACTGCTGATGATGATTAGCAAATAGCTCATTCAAAGCGTCAATGGCTGATTGTCGAGGGGCAAAGCTATGAGTGGCATCCAGATGGAAACTAAATCGCCGCTGATAACGCGGATCTGACTGACAGCGGGTTAAAATTTCTGATTTTCCGTCCCCGCTACTACCGCACATAAAAATGATTTCGCCGGGTTTAGCAACATCCAGATAGCGTTGCAATTCAGTTTCAATATCTTGTTTAACAAAGAGTTGTTCCTTCAACTGATCTAACTCATCCTTCTGGCGGTGTGTCACGGTGGTGACGGAAAACGAAGATGACTTCGCAAGAACACCCAAAGCCTTTTGTAATGTGATTGCGCTCATAACCGCACGGTCTCTGAAGAAAATTTTTTACCATTCTATATAAACATAAACATTAACTCTACTAAACATTAAAGTCATCCAGTAGTTTGTTAATGCTCCCAGCCATACCTTCCCTAGGCAGACTATGAAGCAATTTGGCTGATTGCAGAACAAAGATGTTTAGATTGCGCATAGCGCCGAACTTTGTATAACTTTAACCACATATAATTCAGACTTTATCTGTTACTCAAGTGAGCGCATCTACTATATCTAGCATTGAAAAAAGCGATCCAGTGAGTATTAAGCTGTTATCTGGCTTAACTCAGCGAACGTTTGGTTATTCTTGCAAGTTTGCATATCTGCGTAGCTCTAAGGTCTGGCAAATACCTATCTTTCACATAGCTCAAAGATGATTGTAAATCCTTAACAATGCTCTAAAAACGCACTTATATTTTTCATTTTAAGTCCATAGAATGTCACAGCCATTCCGGTCAAATCCGTTAATTTTCTCTATAAAATAAATCAATATTTTCCTATAACATTATTATCATTCATAATAAGTTTCTATTTAATAAGAATTGTTGACTCAAATTACAAGTGAACTGTATTAGGAGCTTTATTTGAATGAAGGAGGGCATGTACATAGATTCGCAGTAATAGTGAACGACTAAATCGGATGTGAAGAGGAAGAGCTGGACTCAAGAGTGTAAGACACAAAAAAAGCCGCCCTTAAGCGACTTTAATTTGCATACGTGGTGCCGAAGGCCGGAATCGAACCGGCACGCCTCGCGGCGGTTGATTTTGAATCAACTGCGTCTACCGATTTCGCCACTTCGGCACTGAAGGGTATGCGGAAAACGTTGAGGATTATACCGTTACCCCCTGTTTCCGCAACCCTTATCAGCAGGCGACGGTGCAACTGCTGAAAAAAACGTCTTTTGGCACTCAGGTCCTACTCACATAACAAACCATCTAACCCGAAACAGGCTTCACATCCGTTACGAATGTCGGCAGATCCCAGGTGCCGCCTGCATGGATATAACGGCACATGCCGGTCCCGCCGTCATAGCTTTTGCGGAATGCCTGGCCGTCCCAGACCCAGCTTTCCTGGCTCATGCAGTCCCCGATACCCCGGCCTTTCTGCACGCTGGTGATCTCGCCTTTGTCGTAATCGGACCCCGAAACGGTCACCAGCACCGGCTGACCTTTAAGTTGGTTATCAATGACCCAGTAGCCATAGCCTTCGTTATACGCAGCTCGCCAGCAGAGTGCCGAAAGTAACGCGTGGCTGTCATCCAGTGGCGTAAGCGTGGGTCCGTCTGTTTCCGGGTCGATGTTCTCTGCCGATGTAAACAGGCTATCGCATGTGTCATCGTCATTACGATTAACCGTCGAAAGGAGTCGGATTTTCAGCGCCGCGATTTCTGGATCGGTAAGCAAACGGGGTTCACCGCTGAGGGTTTTTGCCGCCTGTATTACGGGTGCGGGCACAGCCTTAGCCACGCTGCTTTCCGGTTTATTGCCCTTTTTGGTGAGCGCGCCTGGCGTGCCGATACGGCCCTGCACATCGTCCGCTTTTAGCAGCACGGCATAAGCGCCTTCATTGGAAAGCATGAAAGGTTTGGAACCGCCTTTAAATTCCACTTTACCGCTGCCTTTCACTGCCTTAATTACCGCAGAGGTCTGGCTGGCCGACATTTGCCAGTTGTCATCAGCAGCCAGAAGATCGCCCGCTGGTTTACCGTCGATCCAGAGCGTCAGCTTTTCCGCCGGTTCGCTGTCATCTTCGGTGTCGCCCAGCGTCACTTCTCCTGTTGGCTCGATTCCAGGACCCGCATCACGGGTGAGCAGGATGGAGCCGGAGGGATCCTCTTCTTTGCCATAACCGGCAATGCGGCAGGTCAACGTGTTATCACAGGCAACTTCCCAGTCTTTGTGCTCAAGGGTTCTTGCGCTCTGCGCGGCCTGAGCCGAGAGGGAGAGCATCGCCAGCATGAAAAGCATCGGTTTACAGTTCACTTTATTCCCTTATGTTTTATTTCTGATATCAGTGCTGATATCGCTCTCACCACGGGTCAAAACAGGCGCAGAAGTGCCACACCTCCCTGCCGTTTTACAGTCGCGTCAGGGTCATTTCCTGCACCTCAGCCGCTGGATTGGCCTCTTTCGCGGCGGCAAGAAAACCAACAAACTCCCGATTAAAAAGGGTGTAGTTGTTCAGGACTCTGAACTCCCTTTCGGTGCTATAAGATCCGGTGACGTAACGAACAAGCCATACCCGGCGATTACTGACTTCAGTTCCGCTGACTTTTATCCTGATAATATTCTTAAGCGGAACTTTGCAAAGCGTTTCGCCTTCGCGCTGCTGATACAGGAAGTCGCAGTCATAGTAATAATCTTCCGTGTTCATGCCCAATCTTTTCAATATCGGGGTGTTAGCCGAGATCTTTTTCATCATTCCTGGAGAAGGAGGGAGCCCTTTTTTAAGGGGCAAAGGCTTGAAGCAATACCAGATGAGCAAAATGAAGAAAGCTAACGACAGAAGTGAGAAAATAAAATAAACAAACTGATGCATTTAAATGACCCGACCTGTACGGATAGCTCCTGATTATATCGAAGAAGATATGATGCCGTTATCAGTTTTTACCGCCCACCAACGCAAAGATTCAACCTGTCGGTTGGCTCCTTCTTGCATCTTGCATGATCAGCATCGAGCATCAAATCTGCCCATCATCGCCTGTTGTCAGGTCCGTCGCCTCAATGCGTATGGTCATGATGCAGTTTATTTTCGACCTTATCCTTCACTTCGCTGGCTTTATCCTTCACCTTCTCAGTCAGGCTCTCTTTGTGGTCACGGTTTTGCACGCCGGTTATCCGTAGAAACTTTACAGAAATTTTTTACATAAAATCTTTAATAATTGTCATTTTGGCGCGGCCCTGACCGTCAAAAGATTGCCATGGTAGTTACAATATTTTAATGTTTACGTATCAGAGGACACGGCTTCCGGGGAAAAGCAATGGACGCAAAAATGCTCGCCAGTTCAGTCTTATCGGGCGTGGTTTCAGTACCAATGGATTTTTATCTGGGACTGGAGCGAACCTTTCAGGATTTAAACCTTTCTGATGGTGGCAGACGCATTCAGTCACGCAATATGCATGACGACGTCCGCGTTGGCCGGGCTGTCTACCAGACTTTCAGGGACAGAAATAAGATAGCGAAAATCGTTAATATCATCATTGATGATTCGCTGCAGTATCTTCCCGAACCCGCACTGCGTAAGGTTTATGACAAGCTTATAGGCAATGCAACGTCAATGACCAGCCGGACGGCTACGCAACTAACATTGTCTTCTTACCTGGGATCAAAGGTCATCAGTGGCGTTATGCTGTCATTCATTTCCCGCGTGGCACTCCGGGGCCTGACCGGTGGCCTGACTGGTGGCGTTATCGCTCAGGGCGTCATTTCCCGCGCCTGTGAAGCCTCCAGGTGACTTCAGATGCAAAGCCCTGAACTGTGGCGGAAACTGCGGGTCAACGACGACGACATGCTCTATTTCATGTTTGAAGAACCCCTGCAGAACTTCATCAGAATGGGTGAAATGCTACGTAAAAACCCCTCGGCCTCCAGAGAATTTATTAATGCTATCGAAAATTATTAGACTTCTTCGTAAGCTCATCGCCGAATTGTCCGGCGGCCTGGTATTAATGGCTATGGTCGTGGGCATATTTCTGGCTGCCACGCTGAACGAAGGTGCCATGCGCATCATTGCTCCGCTGCTGGTTCTTGTCGCAGGACTGGTTGTTTATGGCCTGACTCATCTGATTGCTGAAAAGCCAGACCGCCGTTAACCTGCACTGACTTAAGCCCGGACAACCAGCTTAAGTCGTCGTGAGCTCAGACCAGATATTTTATGACCCCCTGCCTGCCTCTTGCGGAACAGGGTCGATAAAACGTGAATATGGTGATGTTCGCCAGACAGGATAAAGAAATTTTTAGCCGAATTTTACTCTCTGAATTAAATTTCACTCATGCGCCTGTTATTTACACCGTGATAAATAAACACAATACAACCCGGTATAAAAAAATAATTTCACATGTAAACACTAACAAACTTTAAGCATCGACTACTGGAACTCTCAAATAAGAGATATGATAAATTCATTCAACCAACACGACGCCTGAAAAACTCCAAAAAAATATCAATTAATTTCTCAGCAGTACCGCGCTTATTACCCAACAACAAAATCTCATCACGAAACAATATTATCCTGACTCATCCAAATGCCTCCCGCTCATTTACAGAACATTCTCAAAGCGCTATTTAAACCAGAATTTCAGGAACTTTCTGCTCGTCAGCCTCTCTTAACAAAACTGAATAAGAAGATACTGAGGTTAAGATGAAGCAGGCACAACGCAGTGCATGGGTTTTGGGCGTGGCGGCACTTCTGGTGGCAGGCAGTGCATCAGCGGCAAGCTGGCAGGATCAGCTGAGCAGTGCAGCGTCGCAGCTCAGCCAGCAGAACAATGGTAGCACCACCAGCACCACGCAGCAGAATGGCGGTCTGTCGCTCTCTTCTATAACCAGCATGCTGGGCGGCGGCGACAAAGCGGTCAGCGCCAACAGCATGACCAACGCGGCCGGTGTGATGCAGTATTGCGTCGAACACAACGTGGTGAAAAACAATGTGCAGTCGGTGAAAGATCAGGTGCTGAGCAAGCTCGGTCTGAACACCACCACCGCGCAGGAACAGAAAACCGATTACACCCAGGGCGTGGCAGGCCTGCTGAATACCGGAAATGGCCAGCAGCTGAATCTGCAAAGCCTGAGCAACTCACCCATGGGTGAGAAGCTCAAAACCAAAGCCTGCGACGTGGTACTGAAGCAGGGTAAAAACTTTATCTCCTGATCCCCCTATTCATCTCTCCCCTCGCAGCACTGAGGGGAGCATTAAACCCCGCCATGCTGTGATGCCTGACATTCCCATAACCTGGGGTTGAGCGCTATAGTGTTGTTTTGGTTTCTACAGGACAGCACGCATGAAAGGCATCAACATCGCACTTTACTTCGACCCCGATCAGATTCAGGCCTGCGTTCACGAACAGGATGACAGCTATCTCAGCAAAAAATTCGAGTATGACGATGGCGTGATAGAAGAGATCTACCAGTGGCTGGAGCAGTATGAACCCAAACGCACGCACATCTGCCTGATTGAGAACGAAACGGCCGAACTGCTGGCCGATGAGCTGGTCGACAGCGGATTCCGCGTCCATCAGGTCACCATGCATCAGCTGCTGAGCTGGTTCGCCACCGAGCCGCCGTCCACGCCAGACGGCACGCCTATGCGCGCCATGCTGCGCTTCCTGGAAGATGAACATCCGCGTGAATATGAGTCCCGCACGCCGCAGACTGAAGCACTGATGGAGATGTTCGACGAGCTGGATGCACTGGAGATGGTCGATGACGCCGACGACGAAGACACGCTGCCAGGCGATCTGCTGCGCGCCATGAAGAAGCACAAAATCACCGCCAGTGCTGCGGCTCAGCGTCTGTTGCCGGACGTCAACGAGCGTATCCGCGAACATCTGATGCAGTATCCCGAACTAATGACGCCGGAAATCCTGCAGGACTTCTTCCCGGAGCTGCTTGAGGCGCTGGAGCGCCCGAAACACTAATCAGGGAGTGCAGACATGCTGGAGCTGATTAAAGCCGTTAGTCTGGGGCTTGTCGTAATCCTGCCGCTCGCCAATCCACTCACCACCGTGGCGCTGTTTTTAGGGCTGGCGGGTGATATGAATTACCAGCAGCGGAACCGGCAGGCGCGCCAGGCGTCAATCTATGTTTTTGCCATCATGGTGGTGGCGTGGTACGCAGGCAGCGCGGTGCTGCATACCTTTGGCATCTCGATACCGGGCCTGCGTATGGCCGGTGGGCTGATCGTTGCCTTTATCGGTTTTCGGATGCTGTTTCCGGCCAAGCCTGCGGGTCATTCGGTTGAAGCTAAGCAGAAACTGGATGAGCTGGATGAAGCCAAAGAGCCGGTGAATATCGCCTTTGTGCCACTGGCGATGCCGAGCACGGCGGGACCCGGGACCATTGCGATGATCATCTCGTCCGCCTCGACGGTCAGAAGTGGCGTTGATTTTCCCGCCTGGGTGATTAGCGTGGCGCCGGTGCTGACCTTCCTGCTGGTGAGCCTGATCCTCTGGATCTCTCTGCGCAGTTCGGGAGCCATCATGAAGCTGGTGGGCAAAAGCGGCATTGAGGCGATCTCGCGCCTGATGGGATTTTTGCTGGTCTGCATGGGCGTGCAGTTCATCATTAACGGCGTGCTGGAAGTGGTGCGCACCTTTCACTGATCCGGAATGTCCCCTCTCCTGACTGGCAGAGGGGACTGCCTGATTACTTCAGCGTTTTACGCACCTCAGCAACCTGATCTTTACTCACCGCTGGCGCGGTGTTGCTCCAGCCCTGGCGAATAAAAGTCGCCAGCTGCGCGACTTCATCATCGCTCAGACGCTGGGCAAAGCCCGGCATCGCCAGCGTAGATGGTGCTTTCGCCGTAGAAGGCTGCTGCGCACCGGCCAGAATGGTATGGATCAGACCGGTTGGATCCTTCGCATTCACGATGGTTGCCCCATCCAGTTCCGGGAAGATCGCGGGTGCGCCTTTGCCGGTCACGAAGTGACAGGCACCGCAGTTATCCAGATAGAGACGCTCCCCTTCGCTGAGGTTCTTCGCCGCCGTGAGCTTCGCTTCCGTTGCCTGCTGCGCCTGCACGCTGAACGCCTGCAATGGCGGATTGCCGCCCAGGAACTTCAGGTAGGCCGCGATGGCTTTCAGATCGGCATCGGTCATGTGTGAGCTGCTGTGCTCAACCACCGAGGTCATCTCACCACCCACTGCCGCTTTATCGTTGCGGCCGGTCTGCAGGTAATCCACGATCTCCTGCTCGCTCCAGTGCGGCACACCGCGCAGTGACGGCACATCCCAGTTGTTCAGGCTGCCGCCTGCCAGGAATTTATCATCACCGCTGTCCAGCGCTTTCTCGTTCATGCCCAGACCGCGCGGCGTATGGCAACTGCCGCAGTGGCCCAGACTCTCCACGATATAGGCACCGCGATTAACCTCGGCTGATGCGCCACCAATCGGCTGGAACGGCTTATCTGACGCGAACGCCCAGTTCCAGAAGCGCATGCCCCAGCGCTGGCTGAACGGGAAGCTCAGATCGGTTTCCGGCGGCTGTTCTGCGCTCGGCTGCACGCCTTTCATGAAGTAGACGTAAAGCGCGTGGATATCGGCATCACTGATTTTGGCGTAATCAGGGTATGGCATCGCCGGATAGAGATGCGATCCATCCGGTAACACTCCCTTGCGCACCGCGTCAGAGAACTGCTGCTCGCTGTAGTTGCCGATACCGTGCTGCTTATCCGGGGTGATGTTGGTGGAGAAGATGGTGCCGAGGTTCGACTCAATCGCCAGTCCGCCTGAATAAGCAGGTTTGCCGGGCAGTGAGTGGCACGCCATGCAGTCGCCCAGCCGGGAGAGATATTCGCCCTGCTTAATCAGTTGCGCTTCATTTTCGGCGTGAGCCGGCAGCGCAAATCCGCTGGCCAGCAGCACCGCGTTGGCAAAAATAAAAGACTTCAGTTTCAGCTTATTCATGCGCTTATGCCTGTACCAGTGGGCCGGGATTTTTCAGGTAGTGATCTTTGATCGCCTGCGCCGCCATCAGGGTAATTGCACCGATGGTATCGGTCGGGTTCGCCTGGAAGTTCTGCGGGAAGGCATTACCGCCCGGCACAAAGACGTTATGCACATCCCAGCTCTGCAGATACTTGTTGAGTGCAGAAGTTTTCGGGTTATCGCCCATCACTGCGCCGCCCACGTTGTGGGTAGAGACATATTTAGTGAGATCGAAATCAGCGCCCATCGGCAGGAAGCTCATACTCATGCTGTCCGGGTTCAGCTCTTTGGCGATATTGCCGACGATGCCTTTCAGATGCTGCTGCAGCTTCAGCTCGTTCTCTTTCCAGTTAAACGTCATGCGCAGCAGTGGCAGACCACGGTGATCGTTGTAGTTGGGATCGAGATCCAGATAGATATCGCGGTAAGACTGGCAGGTGGTGGTGATGCTGATCTTCATCGAATGACCGTACCACTCTTCCAGACCTTCCTTGTAGCCCATGCCCCAGGATGGCGTGCCTTTTGGCAGCGCGGTGCTGATTGGCGTACCGGTCGCCTGCGAGCTGTGAATCTTCGCGCCGCCCAGGAAGCCGAGCGAAGGACCGTCGAAGTTGCCTGGCGAGATATCGTTAAACATCTGGCCGGTGGCGCCCGCGGTGGCGTACGGATTGAAGTTTTTATCTTTGAAGAACAGCGTTGCACCGCCGTTCGACAGGAACGCGTAGTTACGCCCTACCACGCCCTCTTCGGTAATCGGGTTGTAAGGTTTGCCGATGCCGGAGAGCAGCATCAGACGCACGTTGTAGAGCTGGAAGCTGCTCAGCACCACAATTTTCGCGGGCTGGAAGCACTCGTTGCCCTGCGCATCGATGTAGATCACGCCTTTCGCGGTTTTCTTATCATCGTTCAGCACCACCTTGATCACTTCTGCGTTGACTTCATACGAGAAGTTCGGCATGCGCTTCAGCGAATCCATGACTGCGGTCTGCGGCGATGCTTTGGAATAGTTCAGGCAGGGATATTTACTGCAGTAGCCGCAGTAGTTGCACGGGGCGATCTGGTTGCCGTACGGGTTTTTCCATGCACGCGACACACAGGCTGACGGGTTCGGGAACGGATGGTAACCGAGTCTGGTCGCCACCTCTTTGAACATTACGTTGTTTAACGTGTCATCCAGTGCAGGCAGCGGATAAGGCTCAGAGCGCGGGCCTTCAAACGGATCGCCGCCTTCCATGATTTTGCCGCGCAGGTTGCCGGTGTTGCCCGACTGGCCGCAAATCAGTTCGAATTTGTAGTAATAAGGTTCGATCTCTTCCCAGCTGAACGGGAAGTCCATTACCCGCATATCATCCTGCAGAATGCCCGGCTTATACGCCTCGTCGACATAGGTCTTCAGTTTGATATCGGTTGGCGTCGGACGGATCAGTACCGCTGTCCAGTGCAGGCCAGAACCACCTACGCCGGTGCCCGGTGCAAACGCGCCCCATTTACGGGTGGGCAATGCGGTCTGGCTGCTGTTGTAGCGCACGGTGACCGCCACTTCGGCGGGCGTCGCAAACACTTTGTTGCGCACTGCATAGGCGTATTCATCCGCCGGTTTTGGATAGGCGAACTCGTCGTAATCACGATCGCCGCCACGCTCCAGCGCGCGCACGTCCAGACCGGCCAGCGCCAGCTCGATGCTCATCAGCGAGCCTGCCCAGCCGAGGCCGCAGACCACGACGTCGACTTCTTTTTTAGTAACCTGTGCCATGATAATCCTGTTTCAAATACCTGATGTGGAAGCGCGTTATGCGCGTTCACCTTTGATGCTGACCGGGCCCAGCGGATAAGGCACGTTGTGCTGTTTCACCCATTCGGTGAAGCTGGCACGCGCGCCGGGGAATCCGATGGCGATCCAGGCTTTCATGCCTTTATTACCGCCGTACATCGGGTCGGCCAGGTAGCCATGCTTGGTATCTGAAAGCAGCTGGCTGAAGAAATGGGAAGGTTTAAGATCGGCTTCGCCCAGCGCGGCAAAATCGATCTCGTTTTTGTTGACCTGGGTCAGCACCGCATCTTTCTCTTCCAGCGTCAGTGCATGAAACGCTTTCTGATGTGTGTTCTGCGACCACTGATTAATCAGCCGGATACCGGTCTGATACATCTGCTGTGGGCGGAACGGAATCTGATAACCCATGGTGGCCGGCGCCTGGGTATTAAAAGGCCCCTGCAGGTAGATTTCGCTGCCAAACGCCTCGCTGTGCAGCTGCTGATCGATAAAGATTGGCACGTTGGTTTCCAGCGCGCCCGGCGCTTTGCCTTTGCCGCCCGCCGGAATCAGGCGGTCGGTAGCAGCCAGAATGAATTGCCACTCATCGGCGCTGAAAAAGATCGGTTTGTAATCGGTTAACTCGGGTGCAGCCATCTCTGCAGCCTGTGCCGCAGTCATGCCTTTCAGGACCAGCTCACTTAATGGCAACGCCAGCAGTGAACCGAGCAAAAATTTACGCCTGGTGGTGGGTTTTTCTAAAAGCATATCCGCACGACTCTCATCTGCTAAATACCCGTTTAATTTGTTATGTCGCTGAAAGGCTGAATAGAGTCAGGAAACTCCACGCAGAGATAAATGCAAACAGCACTGACGACGGCAAAACAGACAAGGGCGGGTAAAATTATGGTTCGGTGACTAACGGAACTTATCGGTTAATAACCTGGCAATATTAGGGATATAAATATTTCTGAATGTAAAAATTGAATTAAAAAGATGTCGAAGTGAAAGTTTATCATGGTGTTGCAGAAGGGTTATCGAGAGGTAAAAGATTTACATCGCTGAAATCGGGGATAAAACCGCATAAACATCGGGCATTTGGCTGTTACGACGCAGAATGGAGGGTGTTATTTTCGCTCTGTCATCATCACGTCTGCTAACCGATAAAAAAAAATCATACTTCCATACAAGAAAAGCGTTTCTTATCGCTAACACTATAGTGGCTTTATCAGCCGCACAATCAGACAGTGCGCAATTTGTGATCGTATGAGTAAAAGCGTATTAATTTTGTGCATTTTAAAGTAACGACGAAATAATTACTGACAGACACTATCTTATTTTGTCTCTTTGCCCGAATCGCTACGCAAATATTTGTGCAAAGCTCATAACAAACCGGCATTTTGAGATTATCAGGCGCCCGATACAGTAGAGCAATCAACGGCTCAGGATAATGCTCAATGCGCAAAACACTCTTGTCACTGGTTACTGCTCTGGCACTGGTTCACCCGGCACATGCCGCCACGCCTGCTGACACTCTGGTGGTCGCTGTGCCACTCGATGGCATCATCAGTTTCGATCCGGCGGAAAGTTTTGAAACCGTCAGTACCAGCAGCCTGCGCAATATCTACCAGACGCTGCTGGAGCCGGATCATCAGAACCCGCAGAAGCTCTCGCCACTGGCCGCCACACGCTGGCAGGCCGGGAAAACGCCCCACAGCCTGGTGTTTGACCTCAACCCGCAGGCTCATTTCGCCAGCGGTCATCCGCTCACCGCGCAGGATGTTGTTTTCTCCTTAACCCGCGCAGTCAGACTCAATAAAGCACCCTCTTTTATCCTGGGCGAGTTTGGCTGGACGCCGGAAAATATCGATCAGCAATTCACGGCGATCAATGACCACCAGCTTGAGCTGCGCTGGCCCGCGGAGATCGGCAGCGATCTGGCGCTGCGCCTGCTTACCGCGCCGGTCGCCTCCATCGTCGACAGTAAACTGGCGCAGGAACACGCCAGCAGCAACGATTACGGCAATGCCTGGCTGAAGAACCACTCCGCTGGCAGTGCGGCTTATGCCATAAAACAGTTCGTGCCGCTGCAGGCGCTGGTGCTGGAGGCCAACCCCCACAGCACGCAGAAGCCGCATCTGAAGCGCGTATTACTGAAAGGTGTGGCCGATCCCGGCTCCCGGCGTCTGCTGATCCAGCAGGGTGACGTGGATGTCGCCTGTCAGCTCGGCCCGGATCAAATTGCCGCACTGAAAAATACTGCCAATGTGCGGGTCGATGCTTTTCCGTCCAGCCTGATCTATTACCTTGGCTTTAACACCCAAAGTCCGCAGCAACCGGCGCTGGGGAACCCGGCGCTGTGGCAGGCGGCACGCTGGCTGGTTGACTATGACAGCCTGGCAAACCAGTTGCTGAAAGGTCAGTACCGCATCCATCAGAGCTTCCTGCCGGACGGCTTTGACGGTGCGCTGAACAGCACGCCGTTCCATTACGATCTGAAAAAGGCGCAGGCGATACTGCAAAAAGGCGGCATTAAACCCGGCACGCATATCGCGCTCACGGTAGTGAACCAGCCGCCTTATATTGATGTGGCGCAGGCGCTGCAGGCGAGTTTTGCCAAAGCGGATGTGAATCTCGATATCCAGCCGGTGGCGGAATCAGAGCTGTGGAGCAAAATGCGCAGCCGCGACTTTCAGGCAATCTTCACCTACTGGGGCGCGGACTACATCGACCCTAACAGTAATGCCAGCACCTTTGCCTCTAACGTGCCAGGCGGCGGTAAAACCCTGGCTTGGCGCGTCGGCTGGTCCATTCCGGAACTCAGTGCCCAGACCCGCGCCGCCGCCGGAGAGAGCGACGCCGTGAAACGCCGCAACCTCTATACCGGATTGCAAACCCACATCCAGCAGGATTCGCCGTTTGTTGTGCTGCTACAGGGTGCGGTCCAGGTGGCGGTACGCAGCAACCTTAATCACCTGCAGCAGGGCATCGGTGTCAGCCTGCTGAATTTTGAAGAGGTGCAGAAGTAAGTCCTGGTTTGAGGCCGTTGCTTCACGCAGCAACGGCTTTTTTGGTGAATAGTTCTCCTCCTGTGCCGCTCTGGCTTGCTATCCTTCAGGCATAACCTTCAGCCTGAGAGTGGAAAATCATGACTTCCCCGCTACTGATTGCCCGTACGCCAGACGTTGAACTTCATCTGTTACCGCAAATGGCCAACCGCCATGGCCTGATCACCGGCGCGACCGGTACCGGTAAAACCGTCACGCTGCAGAAGCTGGCCGAATCGTTCTCTGCCAGTGGCGTGCCGGTCTTTATGGCCGACGTCAAAGGCGACCTGACCGGCGTGGCAATGGCGGGCCAGTCCAGCGAAAAGCTGCAGGAGAGGCTGGCGAAAATCGGCGTCACCGACTGGCAGCCGCAAAGCAGTCCGGTGGTGCTATGGGATATCTTCGGCGAGAAAGGTCATCCGGTGCGTGCCACTGTCTCCGATCTCGGGCCACTGCTGCTGGCGCGTCTGCTGAACCTCAATGAAGTACAGAGCGGCGTGCTGCAGATTATTTTCCGCATCGCCGATGACCAGGGTTTGCTGCTGCTGGATTTCAAAGATCTGCGCGCCATGACTCAGTACATTGGTGACAACGCCAAAAGTTTCCAGACGCATTACGGCAACATCAACAGCGCGTCGGTCGGCGCGATCCAGCGCGGATTACTGACGCTGGAGCAACAGGGCGCGGAACACTTCTTTGGTGAACCGATGCTGGATATCGCCGACTGGATGCGCGTCGACAGCAATGGCAAAGGGGTGATCAACATCCTTTCCGCCGAGAAGCTTTATCAAATGCCAAAACTCTATGCCACCAGCCTGCTGTGGCTGCTGTCGGAGCTTTATGAGCATCTGCCGGAAGCGGGCGATCTCGATCAGCCAAAGCTGGTGTTCTTCTTTGATGAGGCGCATCTGCTGTTTACCGATGCACCCGCGGTGCTGCTGGAGAAAATCGAACAGGTGATGCGGCTCATCCGCTCCAAAGGCGTCGGCGTCTGGTTTGTCACTCAGAACCCAGGAGATATTCCCGATCGGGTGCTGGGGCAGCTCGGCAACCGCGTGCAGCATGCCCTGCGCGCTTTCACCCCCAAAGATCAGAAAGCAGTAAAAACCGCCGCCGATACCCTGCGTGCCAACCCGTCATTTAACAGTGTTGAGGCGATTCAGGCACTGGGCACCGGCGAAGCGCTGATATCCTTCCTGGATGCCAAAGGCAGCCCGTCGGTAGTGGAACGCGCCATGGTGATTGCGCCCGGCTCGCGCATGGGTCCGGTTACCGGCGATGAACGCAACGGCTTAATCAACCATTCGCCGCTGTATGGCAAATATGATACTGAAATCGATCGCGAATCGGCATTTGAAAAGCTGCAAAAAGGTGTCCAGGCCGCCAGCGATGAAGCCGGTGCACCACCCGCCAAAGGCGACGAGGTTGCGGCAGACGATGGCATTATCGGTGGTCTGAAAGAGATCCTGTTTGGCCGAACCGGTCCGCGCGGCGGTAAGCACGACGGTGTGGTGCAAACCATGGCGAAAAGCGCCACCCGCCAGATCACCAGTCAGATCATTCGTGGGGTACTCGGCAGCCTGCTGGGTGGCCGTCGCCGATGAACCCGGCTCTCTGCTAAGATCAGGTTATGGATAAACAATACGAACTGAAACGGACGAAACGTCTGGCACTGTTGCTGTTACTGCTCGCCGCAGCCACTTTTATCGTCACCCTTTTTCTGCCTCCTGGCTTTTGGGTCAGCGGCGTCAAAGCGATTACGGAGGCCGCAATGGTCGGCGCACTGGCGGACTGGTTTGCGGTGGTGGCGCTGTTCCGGCGCGTGCCGGTGCCCTTTATCTCACGCCATACCGCCATCATCCCGCGCAACAAAGATCGTATCGGCGAGAACCTCGGGCGCTTTGTGCAGGAGAAGTTTCTTGATACCGATTCACTGCTGAATCTCATTCGCCGTCACGATCCTTCAAACCTGCTGGCGCAGTGGCTGAATGCGCCGGGCAACGCGGACCGCATCGGCCGCCATCTGCTGCAGGTGATGCGTGGTTTCCTCGATCTGACCGATGACGCGCGGATCCAGACCTTTATGCGCCGCGCCGTGCATCGTGCGATTGACAAGGTCGACCTCAGCCAGACCAGCGCCATGGTGCTGGAGAGCCTGACCAAAAATAACCGTCATCAGGCGCTGCTGGACGCGGCCATCGAACAGCTGCTGAAGTTATTGCATAAACCCGCGACCCGCGAGTTTATTGCCATGCAGCTGGTGCGCTGGCTGAAACGCGAGCATCCGATCAAAGCCAAAATGCTGCCGACCGAATGGCTGGGTGAACACAGCGCCGAGCTGGTGGCAAACGCGGTCGATTCGCTGCTGGATGATGTGGCTCTGGATCAGGGCCATGAGCTGCGTCTCGGCTTTAACCGGGCGGTAGACAAGCTGATCGTTAAGTTGCAGAACGATCCGGAAATGGCCCAGCGCGCCGAAGAGATCAAAGGCTGGCTGAAAGAGGATGCCTCATTCAACCGCTACATCGGCGAGCTTTGGAATGACATGCGCAACTGGCTCAAAGCCGATCTCAGCAGTGATGATTCGCGGGTGCAGGAGAAAGTACGCGGTGCCGCGCTGTGGCTGGGTGAAACCCTGGCAGCCGACCCGGCGCTGCGGGACTCAATGAATCAGCATCTGGAGCAGGCGGCGCGCAGCGTGGCGCCGGAGTTTGCCAGCTTCCTGACGCGTCACATCAGCGACACCGTCAAGAGCTGGGATGCACGCGACATGTCGCAGCAGATCGAGCTGAACATTGGCAAAGACCTGCAGTTCATCCGCATCAACGGCACGCTGGTGGGCGGCACCATCGGGTTGATTCTCTATCTGCTGTCGCAGCTACCCCAGTTAATCCCGCTGCTGAGCCGCTAACCGCCTGGTTTAGCCGGATGCAGGTGGATAGAGGCCAAACCCGGTGATGATGGCCTTAACAAAGCTGCGGATTTTCACCGTCTGGCGACGGCCCGCTGGGATTAGCACATGCATGGGACGTGCTGGCCCGGCATAATCGGGCAGCACCTGGACCAGCCTGCCCTGCCTGATCTCTTCAGACAGAATGGTGGCGGGTCCCAGGGTAATGCCGTAGCCCTCCAGCGCTGCGTGCAGGAGCGCTTTCCAGTCATTCGATCGCATTCTTCCCTGCGGATGCACTTCTTCGACTTTCCCGGCCTGAGTAAACACCCAGCGGCAGGGTTTTGAAGGCGACCAGATGCCATAAACGAGACAGGCGTGGTTCTCCAGATCTGCTGGCGTGGCTGGAAAACCGTGCCGTGCCAGATAGGCGGGTGACGCACAGGCTATCAGCTCATAGGGCTGCAACGGATGGGCGATGATCGAACTGTCCGCCAGCGCACCAATCCGGATCACCACCTCATATCCCTCTTCAAACGGATCAACCAGCCGATCGCTGAGTTCAAGATCAACCTGCGTATCAGGAAACCGATCAAGATAGCGGGTCACAAACGGCGCCAGGCTGAAAGAACCAAAGGTGACCGGCGCGCTGACCTTCAGCGTACCGGATGGACGCTGCTGCATATCCAGCGCAATTGCATCCGCTTCATGCACTTCAGCCAGCACGATTTTGCAGCGTTCGTAATAATTGCGGCCCACATCCGTCAGGCTTTGTCGTCGCGTGGTGCGATGCAGAAGTAGCGTGCCGAGATGCCTCTCCAGCGCCGCGATATGCTTCGCCACCATTTGCGGTGAGATGAGCAATTTCCCGGCGGCGGCGGCAAACGAACCTGATTCCGCGACGGTAACAAATACGTTCATGCTGGTAAGTCGATCCATGATTCCCTCCTGTTGGTTGTTTATATTGCGTCCGTTTGTCGGTTTATTCACCTCCTGTTTTTAATTAAGGTCAGGACGTGAAAACTCATCGAGGAACAACCCATGAAAATAGGCATTATTGGCGCAGGTTTTGTTGGCCGGGCGATAGCAAAACTGGCAATTAAAGCGGGACATGAGGTGATGCTCAGCAACTCGCGTGATCCACGAACGCTGTTCAGTCTGAAACCGATGATTGGTTGCGAAACCGGTACTGCCACCGAGGCTGCAAACTTCGGCGAAGTGGTCGTGATCGCTGTGCCGCTCACGGCAACTGAGCAACTTCCGGCAGCGGAGTTACGGGGAAAAATCGTGCTTGATGCGGTCAATTACTATCCCGACCGCGATGGCGACATCGAAGAGCTACTTAGTGGTGGCATCAGCACCAGTGAACGGCTTGCCCGCCAGTTTCCCGGCAGCCGGATCACCAAGGCATTTAATGCCATCCGCATGACCGATCTGGAAACCCAGGGCCTGCCCCCGGGCGATGCGAACCGTCAGGCGCTACCGCTGGCGGGAGATGACAGCGAAGGAAAGGCTATCGTCACGGCGCTTTATGATGCCTTTGGGTTTGATGCGGTGGATGCGGGCGCGTTAGCGGAAGGCTGGCGTTTCGAGCGTGCGACACCCGCCTATTGTGTCGCACTCAGCAGAGAACAACTTATCAGGACACTTTTGGAGACCACCCGGCGCTAAGCATAAACAGCCTGTGGGTATAGAGAAAAGCGGCTGAAACAGTCATTCGCAGACGGCTAATAAACGTATGCTCCCTGAGCTGGCACGGTTAGCCAACTAAAAAGGCCGCTTTCGCGTAATGCCGATCAGTTAAGACAGAAATGATCGGTTGAACGATCCAGTGGCTGAGTGAAAATCCTTAAAGAAGCATTATCCGCGGGCGGTAAAAAAGAAACCGCAGCGTTACCCGCTGCGGCGTTCTTAAAAGCTTAACTGACAAGCATTACGCCTCATCAGCAGGGTTTTTTGTGGTCTGCGCCAGGTGATAAACGGTGGTTAAGCCGGATCCAGCGCAGCCTGTGCGATCGCCATAAAGTGTTTTACCCTCTCGCGATCCACATCGTTCCACCAGACACCATCCACCTTAAGTGCACTGGCCACAATTACGGCCTGCGTGCGGCCCAGAATCTGGCAGACGTTAGCGGGTGTGACGCCCGACCCCACCAGCAGGGGTAAGGTGGTGGCGGCGCGGATCTCGTCGATTTCCTCCAGTGTGGCGCTGTCACCGGTGCGCTGTCCGGTGGCGATAACTGCATCTGCTTCAAAGAAATCAACATCGCGTGTCAGTTCCTGAATGGAGCGATCGGCCACTATCGCATGGCTGCCGTGTTTAACGTGACTGTCGGCAAACACCCGAATATGTTCGGCGCGCAGCTGGCTGCGGTAGCGCAGCGCTTTCGCGGCAGCCCCTTCAATAAAACCTTCGTTGGCGATATAAGCATTGGCCCACTGATTGACGCGGATAAAATCCGCCCCGCCCGCCAGCGCGGTGGCAAAAGCAGGTAATGCAGCGTTCGCCAGCACGTTAATACCCAGCGGCACGCCGAAACGTTCGCGTACTTTTTCCGTAATCACCGCCATCAGCGCCGGCGTTTCCGGGCCGATATCCTCAGGTTTGGAAAAAGGAATATCGCCATGATTTTCCACAATCAGGCCGTGAACGCCGCCCAGAATATAGTTTTCCGCATCACGTAATGCTCGATCAATTATCGCGCTGACGGGTTTACCGCGATATTTAGGCGAACCCGGAAAAGGGTCACAGTGAATAACACCAATAACAGCTTTAGGACGGGAAAATATCGCTTGTATTGCATCAATTTTTTCTGCTGATATAGCAACCATCGCTTCTTAATCCTGTTCAGGGAAACACTATGCGTGTTTATGTGGCTGGTAATATTACTGTCGATGAAACCTGGTCTGTTACCGATATTCCAGCTAAGGGCGCCTCTGTTCACGGTTATCAACGTTCGCAGGATATCGGCGGCAAAGGCGCGAACCAGGCGATCGTATTATCCCGCTGCGGCATCGAGACCTGTTTACTTGCCGCGACCGGTCATGACAGCAATGGAAAATGGATCCGTCAGCAGCTCATGAACGAGCCCGTGACGTTATTGCCCACGCAGTCCATTACCGCGTTGAGCGACACCTCACTTATTCTGCACAGCGCCGATGGCGATAACGCCATTATTACCAGTAAGACGGCGGCCGAGGCGCTGGATATTGATACGCTTCGCCACCATCTTGCCAGCGCGCGTCCAGGCGATCTGCTGGTGCAGCAGGGCAATTTCTCCCCTGAGAAAACCCATGCGCTGTTCAGTCTGGCTAAGTCCCAGGGACTGATTACCGTCTTTAACCCCTCGCCAGTGCACGCCGGTTTTGCCGCATGCTGGTCGCTGGTGGATATCGCCGTGGTCAATCAGCACGAAGCGCAACAGTTACAGCCCGACGCAGTAAACACAGTGGTGACTACGCTCGGAAGTGCAGGTGTCTGGCTCACTCAGGGCGACCAGCGAATATTCTGCCCGGCGCACCCCGCCGATGCAGTAGATACCACCGGCGCAGGCGATACTTTTCTGGCCGTGATGCTGGCTTCCGCGATCCTGCGCGAGGGTGACATTGATGCATTAGCACTCGCGCATGCCAGTCAGGCTGCTGCGCTGACCGTCAGCCGTTATGGCACACGTCAGGCCTTTCCCACTGCAGAAGAGCTCGCCGCACTGCTCCAGTCAGGCGGCGAGTCAGCGATTACTTAAACATCGCGCGGTAGCTGTCCACGTTAGCTTTGGTTACCACTGTGGCCGGCACCAGAATGGTTTTTGCCACCGTTTTGCCCGACGTAAGCGCGTTCAGCGCTTTTACTGCCTCTTCACCCATCTTTTTCGGATCCTGCTGCAGCATGGCCGTGACATAACCGCCATCAATGCCGCTGATGGCTTTTGAGGTCAGATCCCAGCCAAAGACTTTGATTTCCTTCTGGCGCCCCTGATTTTCAACGGCAGCAATCGCACCCAGCAGAGCGGGTTCACCGGTCGCGTAGATAGCCGTTAAATCCGGGTTACCGGTAATCAGGTTTTCTGCTGCTGTCATCGCAGTATCCTGCACGTTCTGACCATCAACCACATCCGCCACGGTGATACCCGGATTGCTCTTGATGGTTTCTTCAAACCCTTTCTGACGCTGGTTCTGTACGGCCGAATTCAGTGCGCCCACAATGCCCAGCCGCGCTTTGCCGCCCATATCTTTCGCCACGTAGTCGACAAAATATTTACCAATAATTTTGCCGCCTTCCAGGTTATCCACGCCCACCTGTGCTGCCTGCGGCCCCGCTGGTAATACCGCATCAATGGCAATCACCGGTATTTTAGCTGCCGCTGCTTCTTTTATGGCTGGCATAATGCCGTTGACGTCAATTGCATCCACCATAATGCCCTTCACGCCCTGCTGAATATAATTTTCTATCGCATCGTTCTGCGACACAGGATTATCGTTGGCATTGAAGATCACTAAATTTTTACCACTTGCTTTCGCTGCTTCCTGGGCGCCCTTGTTCATCTGATTAAAAAACAGGGCCTGCTGATTAATCTGAACCAGCGCATATGTGGAAGCGGCTTGCGCCAATGAAAATAACGAACCCGCAGACAGTAAGCCGGTTGCCAGTGCAACAGCGCGCAGTTTTCTGGTGTTAAATGCCATCATCTTAAAATTCCTCGTCGGGAATGAGAGATAACCAGTCGATCTCCGCATCGAAATGCAGAGGGATTATTGTTGGCGGGCAAATATCGTCTGAATGGCTGCTTCAGCCAGGACCTGAATAATCGACTTTCTGCACACCGTCCATTATGGTGCACGTATGAAAGAGAGTAATCGGGCTTGGGAGTGACTCCCGGGTAATGCGGTAAACTGCCTCTAACATTCGCTTCTGCTTAAATTTTGTCAAGCGATTATTTTATCGTCAGCGGTCAGGGAAAAAACTGTATTCGCTGCGCGCAACTGTGTTACTGATAGCCGATTCCGGGCAAGATGGCAGATGATATGAGTAAAAAACGGGTGCTGTTATCCGATGTTGCAGCGCTGGCCGGACTGTCAAAAGCGACCGTTTCCCGCTATATGAATCAAAGCATTATCCTGCCGCAGGAGACGATCGACCGCATTGAAGCGGCGATTCGCCAGCTGGATTATCGCGGTAATAGCCTGGCTCGTCGCCTGAGCAAGGGCGGCAGTGAAACCCTGGGGCTGGTGCTACCCGATATTACCAACCCCTTCTTTGCCGAACTGGCGGATGCCGCCGAAGAAGCCGCCTCTGCCCATGGCTACAGCCTGGTGCTCTGCATTACCCGAAACCACCCTGGCAAAGAGAGTCAGTTTATCCGCTGGCTGGATACCTGCCAGGTGGACGGCCTGCTGTTTACCACCAACCATCCTGATAACGGCCTGTTACGTAAAGAAATTAACCGCCACCAGCGCATCGTGCTGCTGGATGAAGATATTCCGGGTAGCGTGGTGCCTAAGGTCTTTGCCGACAACGTTCAGGGAGGCCGGATTGCTACCGAAAACCTGATCGCCGCAGGTCACCGGCACATTGCCTTTGTCGGCGGTCCGGATGAACTGATGAGTGTGCGTGAACGCTACCAGGGCTTTTGCACCGCCATGGAGCAGGCTGGCCTGCATGTCCTGCCTGAATGGGTGATGTATGGCGAATACCAGCGCGAGTTCGGTAAACAGGCGCTGGAACGGCTGTTTAGCTGCGCTGAGCGCCCTACCGCCGTCTTTGCTGCCAGTGATTTTCTCGTGCTGGGATTGATGGATGGCCTGCGCGCGCGCGGACTCAAAGCACCCGAAGCGCTGTCGCTGGTGGGCTTTGATGACGCGACCTATGCCGACTTCACCCTACCCCGTATTTCAACCATCCGCCAGCCCGCACGCGAGCTGGGCCGCACGGCGGTAGAGATTATGTTGCGTATTCTGAATGATGACCTGTCGATCCCCGCCGAAACCCGCCTGCCGGTAGAGTGGGTGGCGCGTGACTCGATCCAAATTTGTTAACAACGTCCCAGAATGGCGCAAAAGCGCACAGCTTTGGCGCAAATAATGAGCTTTTTAATTTCTCAGGTTTATAGTAAGTAAACCGGTTTACCTAAAGTAAAATGTTAAATGCATTTTATTACAGTTAGTTAGACCGCGAGTGTGGCGCCTGTTCACAGGCTGGCACGGAAGCTGCAATGTCGTACCTGGCAAACAAATATCGTTGTAGCGTGTTGTTCTGTGTGTTGAGACAAAGGTTTTATTCTGCAGGTAAACCGGTTTACAAGGGTGTAAACCGTGCCGGATAACCCTTTTTACATGCAGATTGACAATCCTGTTAGCGGTGATGGGAGTAATCACATGCAGCAAGCACAAACTGCCCAGACACGGGTAGAGATGGTGAATATTACCAAGACCTACGGCGCGATACGGTCGCTTCGCGGCGTAAACCTGCAACTGGCTAAAGGTGAAGTGCTGGGGCTGGTGGGCGACAACGGCGCGGGCAAATCGACCCTGACCAAGGTGCTGTCAGGGGCTGTCGTGCCAACCAGTGGTACGATTCGTATTGATGGTGAGGACCAGCATTTCAGTAACCCGGCGGATTCTCGCCGCTGCCATATCGAGATGGTTTATCAGGACCTGTCGCTGTGCGATACCGTCGATGTGGCAGGCAACCTGTTTATGGGACGTGAGCCGATGAAGTCCATTCTCGGCATTCCGTTTCTGGATGAAGAGAAAATGCACGCTGATGCACGGGAGATGCTAAAAGGGCTGGGGATTTCTATCCCGGACACCCGGCTGCTGGTGCGCAATTTATCCGGCGGGCAGCGCCAGGCGATTGCCATTGCGCGCGCGGCCGCTTTCGATCCCAAAGTGCTGATCATGGATGAACCTACCGCCGCGCTGGCCGTCGCCGAAGTGGAGGCGGTACTGGAGTTGATCCGCCGGGTGTCAGCACGTGGCGTGAGCGTCATCCTGATCACGCATCGCCTGCAGGATCTGTTCCTGGTCTGCGATCGCATCATGGTGATGTACGAGGGCACCAACGTGGCGGAACGCCGGGTGGCCGATACGGACCTGACTGAGATCGTCAATTTGATCGTGGGTGAAAAATTTGTCGCCCGCTCGGCCGCAGCGCACTGAGCGAGGTAACAGGATGACTATTATGAATCTGAGCAGTTCCCGTATGGCACAGCACTCGCTGCCGCGTCGCCTTCTGCATAACCACTCTGGCGTAGTCAGCATCGCGCTGTTTTTCGTATTCTGCTGCGTGGTGTTTTCCCTGATCACCGGCAACTTTCTCAGTAGCGCTAACTGGCTGAATATCATCCGTCAGAGTGCGCCATTACTGATCGTCGCCACGGCAATGACGCTGGTGATCACCACGGGTGGGATCGATCTTTCCGTGGGGTCAACACTGGCCCTTGTCGGCGCCTTGTCCGCTATCGCCCTGAATAACTGGGGCCTGCCCTGGCCGGTGGTCTTGCTGGGCGGCCTGCTGCTGGGTGCGCTGGTCGGTGCTATCAACGGCTTTTTTATCGCCTATGAAGGCATTCCTGCCTTTATCGTCACGCTGGCGACGCTGGCGGTGGTGCGCGGCGTGGCGCTGCTGATCACTCAGGGTTACTCCATTCCCATCCCCGCTGACAGCCTGTTCGCCTTTATGGGACGCGCATGGGTGCTGGGTGTGCCGATGCCTGCGCTGATTGGCATCGTGGTGCTGGTGGTCGGCCATATCGTGCTGAACCATATGCGTTTTGGTCGCTATGTCACGGCTATTGGCGCAAATGCAGAAGGTGCGCGCCGTAGCGGGATTAATACCAAAGCCGTCACCATGAAAGTCTACATTATCAGCGGTATGGCGGCGGCGCTGGCGGGCATGATCATCACTGCTCGCCTGGGCAGCGGCTCTTCTAACCAGGGCGAAGGCTTTGAGCTGCAGGTCATCGCTGCGGTGGTGCTGGGCAGTACCAGCCTGTTCGGCGGCTTCGGCACCGTTGTTGGCACGCTGTTAGGCGCGCTGTCGATTGCCATCATCCAGAACGGCCTGATTTTGTCGCATATCTCCCCGTTTTATACGCAGATCGCCACCGGTACGATTATTCTGCTGGCCATCTGGCTGAACACCCGCATTCTCAACCCGACGCGGTCGGCGGCGAAAGGATAGCGCATGAAACATTCTATTTTTCGCCATCCCGATCCGCTGCCACTGGGTATCAGTAGCGGCTATGTGATGACCGTGCTCGGCCCATTGCCGGTGAGTGAAATGGGCGTAACGCTGATGCACGAACATATCCTGCTGGATGCCTCAGGCAAATGGGTGCCGCCCTGCTGCTGCGGCGATCGTCATCTGGCGGAAATGCCGGTCAGCATTGAAAACCTGGGCGAACTGTCACTCAACCCGCTTATCAGCCGCGACAACTGTCAGCTGTTTGATGTGGATTTGGCGATTGAAGAGCTGATGAAGTTCCGGGCGCTGGGCGGCGATACGGTGGTGGATCCCACGAATATCGGCATTGGCCGCGATCCCAAAGCCCTGCAGCGGATCGCGCGCCTGACCGGGCTGAATATCATCATGAGCACCGGGCTGTATCTGGAACCGTCACATCCGGACTGGATGAAAACGATCAGCATTGAAGCACTGACCGACAAGCTGATTTACGACCTGGGCGGCAGAGAAGATAAACCCGACGTGCTGGCAGGTCTTATTGGTGAGATCGGCGTCTCCAGCCGCTTTACCCCCAATGAAGAGAAATCCCTGCGGGCTGCAGGCCGCGCCAGCGCTGCGACAAATGTGCCGATTGAGGTGCATCTGCCCGGCTGGGAGCGTCTGGGTCATCGTGTACTGGATATTCTTGAAGAAGAAGGGGCTGACCTGCGCCATGTCGTGCTGTGCCATATGAACCCCAGCTTTGCGGATAAGCGTTACCAGCGCGAGCTTGCAGAGCGCGGAGCCTTCCTGGAGTACGACATGATCGGCATGAGTTATTACTACGCCGATGAATCTGCGCAGTCGCCGTCCGATGAGGAGAATGCCCGCGCCATTCGCGAGCTGATTGATGACGGCTTTATTGAACAGGTGTTGTTGTCGCAGGACGTGTTCCTGAAAACCATGCTGACCCGCTACGGCGGTCACGGCTATGGCTATATCCTTAAACATTTTGTTCCGCGCCTGAAACGCCACGGCGTCAGCGGCGAACAACTTGAAACCTTACTGATTGCTAACCCACAGCGCGTTTTTGGTGGGTAAGGGAGAACCGTCATGCAGAAGAAAATTTTACTGGTCGGCGAGTCCTGGACCAGCACGTCCGTTCACGTCAAAGGCTTCGATCAGTTTGCCACTGCCACCTGGCATAATGGCGCAACCGACTTTATGGCAGCGCTGGCCGACAGTGATTATGCCATCACCTATATGCCCGCTCATGCTGCCGCCACCGAGTTTCCACTTACGCCTGATGGGCTTTCGCAGTGGGACGCGATCATTCTGTCCGACATCGGTGCGAATACGTTGCTGCTGCACCCGGATACCTGGCTAAAGAGCCAGCGCACAGCGAACCGCCTGACACTGATCCACGACTATGTGGCCGCAGGCGGCGCACTGATGATGATTGGCGGCTACTTTAGTTTTCAGGGTATCAATGGCGGTGCGCGCTATCGCAACACGGCCGTGGAGAAAGTCTTGCCAGTGCGCTGCCTGGCCTGGGATGACCGCATTGAAACGCCAGAAGGGGCTTATCCCAGCGTCACGGAATCTCACCCGCTGTTTAGTGATATCCCCAACGAATGGCCATGGTTACTGGGTTATAACGAAGTGGAAATGCACCCTGAAGGCAAACTGCTGGCGACCATTGCCGGCACGGAACATCCGCTGCTGGCAGTGCGCGAATATCAGCAGGGCCGTTCACTGGTCTGGACCAGTGATATGTCGGCACACTGGCTGCCGCAGGAATTTGCACAGTGGCCGGGTTATCGCCAGCTGTGGATCAACTGTCTGGACTGGTTAACGGTGCGTGGCGAATGAGCCAGAGCCTGATACTGGCGCAGCAACTGCTGCGTTTTGACACCATTAATCCCCCGGGCAATGAAGCAGCCTGCATGCAGTTCCTGGCAGACTGGCTGACGCAGCGTGGCTTCGACGTCACCCTGTCGACCTTCGGTGAAAACCGCCTGAACCTGATTGCCAGCCTGCCTGGCAGCCTGCCTGGACCGAAGTTAGCGTTTACCGGCCATCTGGATACGGTTCCTCTCGGCAACGCCGACTGGCAGTATGATCCGTTTGGGGAAGTTGTGGGCGACAGGCTATATGGGCGGGGATCGAGTGACATGAAGGCCGCCGTCGCGGCCTTTGCCGTCGCCTGCGTGACGCACCAGCAGGCAATTCAGCAAGGGTCGGGGGTTGTCCTGTTGATCACAGGCGGGGAAGAGACGGGGTGCGACGGCGCGCAAGCACTGATTGATACCACCGACCTGCCCGAGGTTGGCGCATTGATTGTCGGCGAGCCTACCAGCAACTATCCGGTTATCGGCCACAAAGGCGCACTCTGGCTACGCTGTGAAACCCGGGGCAAAACAGCGCACGGCGCGATGCCTGAGCTGGGTATTAATGCCATTTATCTGGCGGCGGAGGCACTGGGCAAGATTCAGCACTTCTCACCCGGCGCACCTCATCCGCTGATGAAGCAGCCAACCATTAACGTCGGACGCATTGCCGGCGGTCTGAACATTAATTCCGTGCCCGATCGTACGCAGTTTGACGTGGATATCCGTAGCGCGCCCAATCTGCATCACGCAGCAATTCGTCAGCAATTGACAACATTACTGGGAGAGAGCGTCACGGTGACGACGCTGGTGGATCTGCCAGCGGTGTTGAGCGAAGAGAATCAGGCCTGGATTCAGTCGGTTTATCAGCACTGTCAGGCATTACATGACGCCCCGCTGACACCGCGCATTGTGCCCTACTTTACCGATGCATCATTACTGCTGCCCGCGCTGGGCACGCCGCCCTGTATTATCCTGGGTCCCGGCGAGCCCTCAATGGCACATCAGACCGATGAGTATTGCCTGCTGAGCCGGTTAGCAGAAGCGGAAACGCTGTATGGTGCAGTGATAAACGACTGGATGCGTTGATGCATTAATGAAGGGATTTATGACACTGCGGGATGACTGAAATGGCACAGGGTGCGTGCCATGAAAAAGGCCGCCCTGAGAGGCGGCCTTTTTGCGGCTGACTGTTAGCGCCGCTTAATCAACATAAACATACTGATCGCGAAGAACGCAAAGCTCGGCAGAATCGCGCCCAGAATCGGCGGCAAGCCATAAACCAGGCTTAACGGGCCGAAAATCTGGTCCAGCACGTAGAACAGGAAGCCAAAGCTGATACCGGTGACGACACGCACACCCATCGACACGCTGCGCAGCGGACCAAAGATAAATGACAGCGCCATCAGCATCATCACCGCGACGGACAGCGGCTGGAAGATTTTGCTCCACATATTCAGCTCATATCTTCCCGCTTCCTGACCACTCTGCTTCAGATATTTACTGTAGCTATGGAGACCGCGAATCGATAATGCGTCTGGATCCAGCGCGACGACACCCAGCTTATCTGGCGTCAGATTGGTTTTCCATTCGCCAGTCAGACTCTGTGAACCGGTAATCTGCTTTGGATCGGTGAGGTTCGACTCATCGACCTGGGAGAGCAACCAGCGTTTTTTGTCTTTGTCCCATGTGGCCGTCGCCGCGTAACGTACACTCTGCAGACGACGCTGGTCATTGAAATTGTAGATGCTGACGCCATCAATTTCGTTGTCGCCTTTAATGCGCTCAATATAGATGAAGCTATTGCCATCTTTCGCCCACAGACCATTCTGCGTCGAGACCAGTGCACCACCGTAAAGCTGCTGCGCCCGGTAGTTACGTGCCATCTGCTCGCCCGACGGCGCGACAAACTCGCCAATCGCCATGGTCAGCAGCACCAGCGGAATCGCCGTTTTCATGACTGACAGCGCCACCTGCATACGGGTAAAGCCCGCCGCCTGCATCACTACCAGCTCACTGCGCTGCGCCAGCGCGCCCAGTCCCAGCAGCGCCCCCAGCAGCGCCGCCATCGGGAAGAAAATCTCAATATCTTTAGGCACGCTCAGCAGAGTGTAATAACCGGCGCTCAGCGCGCTGTAGCTGCCCTGGCCGGTTTTACGCAGCTGGTCCACGAACTTGATGATGCCGGAAAGCGACACCAGCATGAACAGCGTCAGCATGATGGTATTGAAGATGGTTTTACCAATATAGCGGTCAAGTACGCGAAACATCAGACCGACCCTCCGCGGGTAAAGCGGGCGCGAATCCGACGCATCGGCACCGTATCCCACAGGTTAAGGAGCACCGCCAGCACCAGATAGCTGATATTCACTACCCACATCCAGAGCGCCGGATCGAGCCGCCCTTTCGCCCCGCTCGATTTAAGCGAGCTCTGCAGCAGGAAGAAGATCAGATAGAGCAGCATCGCAGGCAGCATTGACAGCACGCGCCCCTGACGTGGATTCACCACACTGAGCGGCACGACCATCAGCGCCATCACCAGCACCGCGAACACCAGCGTCAGACGCCAGTGCAGCTCAGCCTGGAAATCAGGTGTTTTATTCGCGACCAGGTCGCTCAGGCTCGCCTGCTCTGAATCGTTAGGGTCAAGCGTTGCCGCTTTATAGCCCACAATCGCCTGATAGTTGGTGAAGTCGGTAATACGGAAATCACGCAGCAGTGCGGTGCCCTCAAAGCGGGTGCCTTTATCCAGCGTCACCACCTGCGAGCCATCTTTACGCTGTTCCATGTGGCCGCTGTCAGCCAGCACCACCGAAGGGCGCGCGTTGCCTTTTGGCCGTAACTGCGCCAGGAACACGTTACCAAAGTTGTTGCCCTTCACATTCTCGACAAACAGCACGGCGCTGCCGTCGCCGGAGGTCTGGAACTGTCCGGCGGCCATGGCTGCCGCACCCGGATTGGCTTTGGCGTTCTGTGTCACCTCATCCTGATAACGGGATGACCATGGTCCCAGCCAGATGACATTAACCGCTGCCACCACGGAGGTGAACAGCATCAATATCATCGCGGCTTTCACCAGGACGGCTTTACTCAGGCCGCAGGCGTGCATCACGGTAATTTCACTTTCCGTGTAGAGACGCCCCAGCGTCATCAGAATTGCCAGAAACAGACTTAAGGGCAGTATAAGTTGTGCCATTTGAGGCACACCGAGTCCTAACAATGTCAGAACGAGGTTTGTCGGCACTTCGCCATCCACCGCGGCACCCAGGATCCTGACTAACTTCTGACAAAAGAAGATGAGTAACAGGATAAACAGGATAGCCAGCTGGCTTTTGAGCGTTTCCCGAACCAGATATCTAATGATGATCACGCTTAGTACGCCTGTGAAAACTTGTCTTTTTGCAGGAAAATCGCTAGTTTCAACGCTTATCAGCCATTTTTCTTCATCAATGGCCGTCGCCGTAGCTAAATTTGTATGAAAAACGCGTCCGGGTGGTGAAAAAACAACATCTTGTCACCCTGATTCATTATGACCTCCAGCGGCAGAATGTCATGCTGCGACAATGAATAAATGGGTCATGAGCGCGCTACATTCTAGCGGCAGCAGCGGCCGTTGTCTTTAAGATTCAGGAGAGTGCATGGAGTTCAGTGTAAAAAGCGGAAGCCCGGAAAAACAACGCAGTGCCTGCATTGTCGTTGGCGTTTTCGAACCGCGTCGTCTGTCACCGATTGCCGAGCAGCTGGATAAAATCAGCGACGGCTATATCAGCGCCCTGCTGCGCCGCGGCGAGCTGGAAGGAAAAGTGGGCCAGACACTGCTGCTGCATCATGTGCCAAATATCCTGTCAGAGCGTATTCTGCTGATTGGCTGCGGTAAAGAGCGTGAGCTGGATGAACGCCAGTACAAGCAAGTCATTCAAAAAACCATTAATACGCTGAACGATACCGGCTCAATGGAAGCGGTCTGCTTCCTGACCGAGTTGCATGTCAAAGGCCGCAATACTTACTGGAAAGTGCGTCAGGCGGTGGAGACCTCTAAAGAGGCACTCTACAACTTTGATCAGCTGAAAAGTAACAAAGCAGAGCCGCGTCGTCCGCTGCGCAAACTGGTGTTTAACGTGCCGACCCGCCGTGAACTGACCAGCGGCGAACGCGCAATCCAGCATGGCTTAGCGGTTGCAGCCGGTATGAAAGCAGCGAAAGATCTCGGCAACATGCCACCCAATATCTGTAACGCCGCTTATCTGGCGTCACAGGCACGTCAGCTGGCGGACGCTTTCAGTAAAAATGTCACAACCCGCGTGATCGGCGAACAGCAGATGAAAGAGCTGGGCATGAACGCCTATCTTGCGGTCGGTGCCGGTTCACAAAACGAATCGCTGATGTCGGTGATTGAATACAAAGGCAATCCGGATGCGGAAGCGCGGCCGATTGTGCTGGTAGGCAAAGGGCTGACCTTTGACTCCGGCGGCATCTCCATCAAGCCTGCCGACAGCATGGACGAAATGAAGTATGACATGTGCGGCGCAGCCGCCGTCTATGGTGTGATGCGTATGGTGGCCGAGCTGAATCTCCCACTGAACGTGGTCGGCGTGCTGGCGGGCTGTGAAAACATGCCGGACGGACGTTCAATGCGTCCGGGCGATGTGCTGACCACCATGTCTGGCCAGACCGTTGAAGTGCTGAATACCGACGCCGAAGGCCGACTGGTCCTGTGCGATGCGCTGACCTATGTCGAACGTTTCGACCCGGAAGTGGTGATTGACGTGGCGACGCTGACCGGCGCCTGCGTGATTGCGCTGGGCCATCACATCAGCGGCCTGCTGTCGAACCACAATCCGCTGGCACATGAGCTGATTAGCGCTTCGGAGCAGTCGGGCGATCGCGCCTGGCGTCTGCCGATGGCGGATGAGTTCCAGGAGCAGCTGGAGTCCAACTTTGCCGATATGGCGAACATTGGAGGCCGTCCTGGTGGCGCGATTACCGCCGCCTGCTTCCTGGCACGTTTCGCCCGCAAATATAACTGGGCGCACCTGGATATCGCCGGCACCGCCTGGCGCTCCGGTAAAGCCAAAGGCGCCACCGGACGACCGGTGCCGATGCTGTCGCAGTTTCTGTTGAATCGGGCAGGATTGAACGGCGACGACTAAGCGCCCTCTTTTCTGACAGCAAGGGCGGATCTGATTCCGCCCTTGATCTTCTGATGAGCAAACCGATGAAAAACGCAACCTTCTACGTGCTGGAAACCGATGCAACGAGCGATGGCCTTAGCGCCGTTGAAGCGCTGGTGTGCAATCTGGCGGAAACACGCTGGCGGGCCGGAAAGCGGGTGTTGATCGCCTGCGAAGATGAGCAGCAAGCCATTCGTCTTGATGAAGCACTGTGGCAACGGCCAGCAAATGCCTTTGTGCCGCACAACCTGGCGGGCGAAGGCCCGCGCTACGGTGCGCCGGTCGAACTGGCCTGGCCCCAGCGTCGCGGCAGTTCACAGCGCGACCTGCTGATTAGCCTGCTGCCCCACTTCGCAGATTTTGCTACTGCTTTCCATGAAGTGATAGACTTCGTTCCTTACGAAGACGCTCTCAAACAACTGGCGCGCGACCGCTATAAAGCGTATCGCAGCGTTGGATTCCAATTGAATACGGCAGCGCCACCACAGCCGCAAACGACATAGCAGAAATGGAAAAGACATATAACCCGCAAGATATCGAGCAGCCGCTTTACGAGCATTGGGAAAAGCAGGGCTACTTCAAACCCAATGGCGATACCAGCCAGGAAAGCTTTTGCATCATGATCCCGCCGCCGAACGTCACCGGTAGCTTGCACATGGGTCACGCCTTCCAGCAAACCATCATGGACACCATGATCCGTTACCAGCGCATGCAGGGGAAAAATACCCTGTGGCAGGCGGGTACTGACCACGCGGGCATCGCCACGCAGATGGTGGTTGAGCGCAAAATTGCGGCTGAAGAAGGCAAAACGCGCCAGGACTATGGCCGCGATGCATTCATCGACAAAATCTGGCAGTGGAAAGCAGAATCTGGCGGCACCATTACCCGTCAGATGCGCCGTCTGGGTAACTCCGTCGACTGGGAGCGCGAGCGCTTCACCATGGACGATGGCCTCTCCAATGCCGTTAAAGAAGTGTTTGTTCGCCTCTATAAAGAGAACCTGATCTACCGTGGCAAGCGCCTGGTAAACTGGGATCCTAAGTTGCGCACGGCGATCTCCGATCTGGAAGTGGAAAACCGCGAGAGCAAAGGCTCAATGTGGCATATCCGCTATCCGCTGGCTGACGGCGCAAAAACCGCTGACGGCAAAGATTACCTGGTGGTCGCCACTACCCGTCCGGAAACCCTGCTGGGTGATACCGGCGTGGCGGTTAACCCGGAAGATCCACGTTATAAAGATCTGATCGGCAAATTTGTGATGCTGCCGCTGGTGGGTCGTCTGATTCCGATCGTGGGCGATGAACATGCCGACATGGAAAAAGGTACCGGCTGCGTCAAGATTACCCCGGCGCATGACTTCAACGACTACGAAGTCGGTCGTCGTCACAAACTGCCAATGATCAACATTCTGACCTTCGACGGTGATATCCGCGACCGCGCTCAGGTGTATGACACCAACGGCGAAGCCAGCGATGCCTGTTCCGATGAGATCCCGGCTGCTTTCCAGCACATGGAGCGCTTTGCCGCGCGTAAAGCCATTGTCGCCGCCGTCGATGAACTGGGCCTGCTTGAAGAGATCAAACCGCATGACCTGACCGTACCTTACGGCGACCGTGGCGGTGTGGTTATCGAGCCGATGCTGACCGACCAGTGGTATGTGCGTACCGCGCCGCTGGCGAAAGTGGCGGTTGAAGCCGTTGAGAATGGCGACATCCAGTTTGTGCCGAAGCAGTATGAAAACATGTACTTCTCCTGGATGCGCGATATTCAGGACTGGTGTATTTCCCGTCAGCTCTGGTGGGGTCACCGCATCCCGGCGTGGTATGACGACAACGGTAACGTCTACGTTGGCCGTACCGAAGAGGAAGTTCGCGCCGAGAACAACCTGGCCGCCGATGTGGCGCTGCGTCAGGATGACGACGTGCTGGATACCTGGTTCTCATCCGGTCTGTGGACCTTCTCCACCCTGGGTTGGCCGGAAAACACCGAAGCGCTGCGTACCTTCCATCCGACCAGCGTGCTGGTCAGCGGCTTCGACATCATCTTCTTCTGGATTGCCCGCATGATCATGCTGACCATGCACTTCATCAAAGATGAAAACGGCAAACCGCAGGTGCCGTTTAAAACCGTCTACATGACCGGTCTGATCCGTGATGAAGAAGGTCAGAAGATGTCGAAATCCAAGGGCAACGTGATTGACCCACTGGATATGGTCGACGGCATTTCGCTGGAAGCGCTGCTGGAAAAACGCACCGGCAACATGATGCAGCCACAGCTGGCTGAGAAGATCCGCAAACGCACCGAGAAGCAGTTCCCGGACGGCATCGAGCCATCAGGCACCGATGCGCTGCGTTTCACGCTGGCAGCACTGGCCTCAACCGGTCGCGACATCAACTGGGACATGAAGCGCCTGGAAGGGTATCGCAACTTCTGTAACAAGCTGTGGAACGCCAGCCGCTTTGTGCTGATGAACACCGAGGACCAGGATTGCGGACAGAACGGCGGCGATATGACGCTGTCGCTGGCGGATCGCTGGATTCTGACCGAGTTCAACAATACAGTGAAAGCCTACCGTGAAGCGCTGGATAGCTACCGTTTCGATATCGCGGCTAACCTGCTGTATGACTTCACCTGGAACCAGTTCTGTGACTGGTATCTGGAGCTGACCAAGCCGGTGATGAACAGCGGCAGTGAATCTGAATTGCGTGGCACCCGCCATACGCTGGTTCACGTGCTGGAAGCGCTGCTGCGCCTGGCGCATCCGATCATTCCGTTTATCACTGAAACCATCTGGCAGCGCGTGAAGGGACTGAAAAATATCAGCGACGACACCATTATGCTGCAGCCTTTCCCGCACTATGATGCGTCGAAAGAAGATGCCGAAGCGAAAGCGGACATTGAGTGGATGAAGCAGGCGATCGTCGCGGTGCGTAATATTCGTGCCGAGATGAACATCGCGCTGAGCAAGCCGCTGGATGTGCTGCTGCGTGACTGCTCGCCTGCTGCGCTGCGTCGCGTTGAAGCTAACCGCAACTTCCTGTCGCGCCTGGCGCGTCTGGAAAGCCTGACCATTCTGCCTGCGGGCGAGAAAGGCCCGGTGTCGGTGACCAAACTGGTTGAAGGCGCAGAGCTGCTGATCCCGATGGCGGATCTGGTGGATAAAACCGCTGAGCTGGAGCGTCTGGCGAAAGAGCTGGTTAAGCTGGATGTGGAGATCGAGAAGATCGAGACCAAGCTGGCGAACGAAGGCTTTGTTTCACGCGCGCCGGAAGCGGTCGTTGCGAAAGAGCGCGAACGCGTGGCAGACCTGCAACAATCAAAAGCAAAACTGATTGAACAGCAGGCGGTCATTGCGGCATTGTAAGCGTCTTAGCTGACAGCTTATCCATAAAGCCGGGCTTGCCCGGCTTTTTTATTGACCTCGTACTAATCCGGAAGAGATGATGACGACCAACGCCACTTTGCGTTTTAACCTCCAGGTGCGGCCGATTACTGTCGCCGATAATCCGCATATTGCCCAGGTGATTCGCGACGTTTCTGCGGAGTTCGGCCTGACGGCTGACAAGGGCTACACCGTCTCCGATCCCCAGCTGGATCACCTGTTTGAGCTCTACAGTGCCGACCAGAGCGCCTACTGGATTATTGAATATCAGGGCAAGGTGGTCGGTGGCGGCGGTGTTGCGCCTCTCGCCTGCAGCGCGCCCGATATCTGCGAGTTGCAAAAGATGTACTTTCTGCCGGAGGTGCGCGGGCAGGGTCTGGCGCGCGAACTGGCGCTGAGGGCGATGGAGCATGCACGCGGCCACGGCTTCCGTCGTTGCTATCTGGAAACCACCGCCAGCCTGACGCGGGCCATTAAACTCTATGAGTCGCTGGGCTTTGAGCATATCGATAGCGCGATGGGTTGTACCGGCCATGTCGACTGCGAAGTGCGGATGCTGAAACAGCTATGACAATCGGGGCTGCCAGCCCCGTGACTATAATTGGTTCAGAACGCCGGAACGCCGCTGTGAAAGCGTAATTCGGTGTCAGGTTCGCTGATTAACCGCCCTTCTGTTATCCCAATCGCCTGCACGCGTGGCGTAATGTCTTTAGTGGCAATCTGCGCCGCCAGCGTTAAATAATCCTGATAGTGCCGCGCCTCTGAGCGCAGCAGCGACAGATAGAACTTTGCCAGTTCGTCATCAAGATAGGGTGCCAGACTGGCGAAGCGCTCGCAGGAGCGCGCCTCAATGTAAGCGCCACAAATCAGCTTATCCACCAGGGTTTCCGGCTCATGCGTCGTCACTTCACGCAGCAGCGATTTGGCGTAGCGGCTGGAGGTGATCTTCTGATAGACCAGCCCGCGCGACTGCATAATTTCCCACACCTGATAGAAGTGATGCAGCTCCTCTTTAATCAGCAACACCATCTTCTCCACCAGCTCATCCGCCCAGGGCAGCGCATTGCGCACGATGATGCGTTTCGTCAGGTTTTTATGGGCATTGATAAAGTCGCTGTCGCCATCTTCGCGGAAGATAAAATCTTCATAGGGCTTCAGCCACGCCAGAATAGCGTCGCCGCTGGGTTTGTCGGCGACATATTTGCGGATCAACCACACCGCAGTCTGCGCGGCTTTCAGTTCGCACACCAGATGGTCGGTTAACAGCAGAGTCAGATTTTCTGGTTTGCGCGCCTCATCAATCCAGGCCTGTGGCGTGCGACAGTGCAGAAACTGATAGATCGGTTCAAGTAACGGTGCGTAGTTCATGATGTCAAAACAGGTGTGGCAGAGGTGACAGGCGGAGAACTCTCCGCCCCGGCTACTTAGTGGCGAATACCATTATCATCTTCATCTTCGATGGCGTCGTCATCTTCGTCTTCATCTTCGGCATCGGGATCTTCGAAATAGGTGCCCCAGCCGTCATAATCGACGTTGTACTTGCCAATCAGGTTCACCAGCTGTTCAACCTGCGCATCAATCAGCTCCGGCTTCAGTGCAGATTCGCTGATAATATCGACACACATCACCGTGGTGCCATCTTCCAGCTCCAGCTCTTCCGGCTCGGTCACTTCATAACCCAGCTTGAAGGCGTCAACCGCGGCTTTTTCCAGTGAATCAAAATTATTGCATGAGAGATGATGCTCGATGGTATAGAGCGCATCAGGATCGCTGCCATCCTCCAGCAGCTCTTCAATAACCTGCCGCGTCTCTTCCTGCTGCTCTTCCAGTAATGCTTCATATGCCATGACAATGTCCTCTCTGAGTTCGGCAATAATCAATTATTTTCCCACACTGCCTGTCGCGCCACTACACAAAACGAAAAGTTTATTCAGCTCACACTTGAAAATGAATATTCATACGGTTAAATTGAATTTTAATTCACTTTAATGCTTACCGGAGTGTTGTATGAGTCAGCTGTATCAGCGCCATTTCCTCAGACTTCTGGATTTTACCCCCGCCGAAATTGATCATCTGCTGTCCCTTTCCGCTGAATTAAAACAGGCGAAAAAAAGCGCCAGCGAAGTGCAGTATCTGAAAGGTAAAAACATCGCGCTCATCTTCGAAAAAGACTCGACCCGTACACGATGCTCTTTCGAAGTTGCCGCTTACGATCAGGGTGCAAACGTCACTTATCTGGGCCCGAGCGGCAGTCAGATCGGCCATAAAGAGTCGATGCGCGACACTGCAAGGGTGCTGGGACGCATGTACGATGGTATTCAGTATCGCGGCTACGGTCAGGCGCTGGTGGAGACGCTGGCGGAACATGCGGGCGTGCCGGTGTGGAACGGTCTGACTACCGAGTTTCACCCGACCCAGTTGCTGGCTGACCTGCTGACCATGCAGGAGCACCTGCCGGGCAAAAAGCTCAGTGAGATGACGCTGGTTTATGTGGGCGATGCGCGCAACAACATGGGTAACACTATGCTGGAAGCGGCGGCACAGGTGGGTCTGGATCTGCGTCTGGTGGCACCGAAAAGCTGCTGGCCAGAGGACGAACTGGTGGCGCAGTGCCGTCACGCCGCGCAGCAGACCGGGGGTAAAATCACCCTTACCGAACATATTGCCGACGGTGTGAAAGGCGCTGACTTTATCTACACCGACGTCTGGGTGTCGATGGGCGAAGCCAAAGAAGTCTGGGCCGAGCGTATCGCCCTGCTGCGTGACTACCAGGTTAACCGTGCGATGCTCGATCTGACCGGCAATCCGCAGGTTAAATTCCTGCACTGCCTGCCCGCTTTCCACGATGATCAGACCACGCTGGGTCAGCAGATGGCCGAGCAGTACGATCTGCCCAACGGCATGGAAGTGAGCAACGAGGTGTTTGAGTCGCCGCACAGCATTGTGTTCGACCAGGCTGAGAATCGGATGCACACCATTAAAGCCGTGATGGTGGCCACGCTGGGCCAGCGCTGACCGATGGCGCTCTGCAACCTGCGGATGCTGAACAGCGTCCACAGGTTGCAGAGCGCCCCGCTCGCCTTACCGTTAAGTAGCGTTAGTCAGATAAAGAAGCGCAAACGTTTTCCTCTTGCTGCTCTACCGCGAACGGGTATAATGCGGCCCAATTTGCCGGAGGAAATATGCTACAGCACAGCGGACAATTTGACGCTCCATCACGCCTGACCGCAGGCGGTGCTGCTGTTTCTTTCGGTCATCGACCCGATCATAAAAAAGCCCCTTAATCAGGGGCTTTTTTTTGTCCGCAATCCGGCCGCGCAGAGGAGAGAGCTATGCCTAACCCGCTATATCGCAAGCACATCATTTCAATCAACGACCTCAGTCGTGAAGAGCTGGAACTGGCACTGGACACCGCCGCCAGGCTGAAAGCCCATCCGCAGCCGGAACTGCTGAAGCACAAGGTTATTGCCAGTTGCTTCTTTGAAGCCTCGACCCGTACCCGCCTGTCGTTTGAGACCGCGATTCATCGCCTTGGCGCATCAGCGGTAGGCTTTGCTGACGGCAGTAATACCTCGCTGGGCAAGAAAGGCGAAACCCTGGCCGATACCATTTCCGTGATCAGCACCTACGTTGATGCGATTGTGATGCGTCATCCGCAGGAAGGCGCGGCGCGGCTGGCAACGGAGTTCTCTGGCGGCATTCCGATTCTCAACGCCGGTGACGGCGCGAACCAGCATCCGACCCAGACCCTGCTCGATCTCTTCACCATTCAGGAGACCCAGGGCCGTCTTGGTCAGCTGAATGTGGCGATGGTCGGTGACCTGAAGTATGGCCGCACGGTGCACTCTCTGACGCAGGCGCTGGCGAAGTTTGATGGTAACCGCTTCTTCTTTATCGCGCCCGATGCGCTGGCAATGCCGGCTTATATCACTGACATGCTGGATGAGAAGAATATCGCCTGGTCACGTCACGACAGCTTTGAAGAAGTGATGCCGCAGCTTGATATTCTTTACATGACGCGGGTGCAGAAAGAGCGGCTCGATCCGTCAGAATATGCCAACGTAAAAGCGCAGTTTATTCTGCGCGCCACCGATCTCACTACGGCACGTGACAACATGAAAGTGCTGCATCCGCTGCCGCGCATCGATGAGATCACCACCGATGTCGACAAAACCCCTTACGCCTGGTATTTCCAGCAGGCGGGTAACGGCATCTATGCGCGCCAGGCTCTGCTGGCACTGGTTTTAAACAGCGAACTCGCCCTGTAAGGAGATTTCCCATGACGCAAGACAACAAATTGCAGGTCGAAGCGATCAAACGCGGCACGGTCATCGACCACATTCCGGCGCAGATTGGCTTTAAACTGCTCTCCCTGTTCCGGCTTACCGAAACCGATCAGCGCATTACCATCGGTCTGAATCTGCCGTCGGGTGAGATGGGCCGCAAAGACCTGATTAAGATTGAAAATACGTTTCTCACTGACGATCAGGTCAATCAGCTGGCGGTCTATGCGCCCCATGCCACGGTTAACCGTATCGATGATTATGAAGTAGTGGCGAAGATCGCCCCGACGCTACCGGATCATGTTGAACGGGTGCTGACCTGCCCCAACAGCAACTGTATCAGCCGAAGTGAGCCGGTCTTCTCCAGCTTTACCGTGAAGCAGCGCGCCGACGATGTGCATCTGAAGTGCAAATATTGCGAGAAAGAGTTCGCCCGCCATGTGGTGCTGGGTCACTGGTAATCGCCCTGCCCGACCTTATAATGGGCAACACTGGCGGCATCGCCGCCTGACGACGTAATCAAAGGAGCCATGATGTCTCGTGAAATCAGTACTGAAAAAGCCCCTGCCGCTATCGGTCCCTATGTTCAGGGTGTCGATCTGGGCAGCATGATCATGACCTCCGGTCAGATTCCGGTTGATCCGGCGACCGGCCAGGTGGCAGATGACATTGCCGCACAGGCGCGTCAGTCACTGGAAAATGTGAAGGCGATTGTCGAAGCTGCGGGTCTGAAGGTTGGCGACATCGTGAAGACCACGGTGTTCGTAAAGGACCTGAATGATTTCGCCACGGTCAACGCGACCTATGAAGCGTTTTTCACCGAGCATGAAGCTCACTTCCCGGCGCGTTCCTGTGTCGAAGTGGCGCGTCTGCCAAAAGATGTGAAAATCGAAATCGAAGCGATTGCGATCCGTCGCTAAAGCGTAAGCCGCCGCTCTCCGGGGATACAGGAGAGCGGCGGTGAATCACTTAACGCTTAGCAGGTCGCCACAGCCACAACACGGCGATCGCCAGCGCAAACAGCACGCCAAAGCCGACGCCCGTCGCTACCGCAGGCGCGCCCGCCTTAATCGCCAGTGTATAGAGCCCCAGCATAATCAGCATGGCGCTGTTCTCACCCAGGTTCTGTACCGCAATGGCATTGCCTGAACCGACACTCTCTTTGCCCCGCGCCTGTAACAGCGCATTCAGCGGCACCACAAAGAAACCGCCCAGTGCACCAATCAGCATCAGCACTAAATAAGCATTCAGCAGAGAGTGCTGCAGCGCAAAGACCACCACCATGACACCAATCAGCACACCAGCCGGCATACAGCGACGCACGGTCTCCAGCGTCACCAGCTTCGCCGCCGCCGCTGCGCCAATCACAATGCCGATCGCCACCATGGCATTCAGCGTGGTTGGCGTAGTGTTGTCATTGATCCCCAGCGCCACCGGCACCCAGAGCACCAGCAGGAAACGCAGCGTTACGCCTGCGCCCCAGAACAGACTGGTGCCGAGCAGCGAGAAGCGGGTTTCTGCGTCACGCCATAGTAGCGCGGCAGCACTGAAAAAGCTGCGTACCATCACGCCGAACTGCCAGCTCTGACCAGGCCGCGCCGCCTGCAGTTTCGGGATAAACAGGTTCGCGATCACAGCGATGCCGTAGGTCAGCGCACAGATGCTCAGCGCCGCCAGAATATGCCAGTCAGCCAGCATGCCGCCCGCCACCGAACCCAGCAGAATAGCGGCGATAGTCGAAGCCTCCATCAGCCCGTTGGCTTTCACCAGCTTCTCGCCGTGGGTGATCTCACCGAGGATGCCATATTTGGCCGGCGAGTAAGCCGCTGCGCCCGCGCCCACCAGGGTATAACCGATGAAGGGATTGAAGCCGAAGCAGATCACCAGCGCGCCCAGCAGCTTCAGGCTGTTAGCGAGCATCATCACCCGCCCTTTCGCCATGCTGTCCGCCACCTGACCGACAAACGGCGCCAGCAGAATATAGGCCGCGACAAACAGCATCTGTAAGACCGGCTGGCTCCAGTCGGGATAGAACTGACTTTTCAGTACCGCCAGCGTGGCAAACAGCAGCGCGTTATCGCCAAACGCCGAAAAGAACTGGGCGATAATCACGGCAATCATGCCGCGCGACATCAGCGGCGCATTACGATCAAGGCTCATGCCTGCTCCTCTTCCGCCATTTTTTTCAGCGTGACGTAATCGGGTTTACCACTGCCCAGCTGCGGCAACTGCTTCATGACGCGGATATCACGCGGCAGTGCCAGCTCTGGCGCACCCAGCTCGCGGGCTGCTTTCTGCAGCCTGTCGCGCACCAGTTCAGCGTCCGTGGTGAACAGCACCAGTGCCTCACCGCGCTGTCCATCCGGACGCAGCGACGCCGCATGTTGTTTCTCCGGCGACGCCTTCAGCGCGATCTGCTCGACGATCTCCAGCGACACCATCTCACCCGCAATCTTCGCAAAGCGTTTGGCACGTCCCTGAATCTGGCAGAAACCGCCTTCATCGAAGCTGACGATATCACCGGTGTCATACCAGCCCGCTTCCAGATTACCTTCGCCGTCGTCGGCGGCCGGGGCTTCCAGCACGCCAGGATTTTCGACCCGCAGATAGCCCTTCATCACGTTTGGTCCGCGCAGTTGCAGGCGTCCGCCCTGCTCAATGCCCGGCACTGACATCAGTCGTGAATCCATGCCCGGCAGAATGCGTCCCACAGTGTGTGTCTTCGCTGCCATCGGCACATTAATCGCCACGACCGGCGCGCACTCGGTGACGCCGTAGCCTTCGAGAATGCGAATGCCATACTTCTCGATATAGAGCTGACGGGTGTTCTCCTGCAGCTTCTCCGCACCCGCAACGACATAGCGCAGACGGGCAAAATCATAGGGCGCGGCAAAGCGCGCGTAGTTACCCAGGAAGGTTGAGGTGCCGAACAGCACGGTGCAGTTACGGTCATAAACCAGCTCCGGCACGATGCGATAGTGCAGCGGGCTGGGATAGAGGAAGACCTGAGCACCGGTCATCAGCGGCGTAAACAGCCCGACGGTCAGACCAAACGCATGGAACAGCGGCAGCGCCGACATAAAGCGGTCGCGCGGCGTGAAGTCGGCGATGGTGCGGATCTGCTCGACGTTCGCCAGCAGACTTTTATGGGAATGCACCACGCCTTTAGGGTTGCCTTCAGAGCCGGAGGTAAACAGCACCATCGCGGCGTCTTCCGGCTGTTGAGGTAACTGGGCGCGATGCGGCATCAGCAGATGGGCAAGGATCCACAGCTTGTCCTTGCCCGTGACGGTATCTTTCAGATCTTCCAGGTAGATCCACTGCACATCGTCCAGCCCCTGCGGCAGATGCCACAGATTGCCTTTGTCCAGGAACTGCCGCGACGTGAAGACGTTTTTAATCTGCGCCGCGGTCAGTGCTGCACGCATGCCGTTAACGCCCGCGCTATAGTTGAGCATGGCCGGAACGCGCCCGCGCAGTGTGGCACCGAAAATCGCCGCCGCCGTCACGGTGGTATTAGGCAGCAGGAGCCCCACCACTTCACGCGGCTGGCTGTAACGCTCCAGAATACGGCCTACGCCCAGCGACTTCTTCAGCAGGCCGTTATAGCTGTCGGGTTTGAAATTCACATCTTCGATGCAGCGTTTAAACGCGCCGTAACGCGTCCGCGCCGCCAGAAACGCCTCAAACAGGGTTTCACGCGGACGCACTGCCATGCGCGCTTCCATCATCACATGATGCAGATGCTCACCGGCCAGCACGCGGCGATCGCGCGCCCGTTTCGCCTCTGGCATCGGAATGCGGGTGGCGGGCAGAACGGTCAGAGTGATGCGCGGGAACAGGCGACGTTTAAACACGCCCGCCAGACGACCAAACGGCGTGTATTCAGCGCCTTCAATTCGCATTGGCACGACGCTAGCGCCGGAACGCGCCGCAACAAAGCCTGCCCCGCTGTAGATTTTCATCAGCGAGCCGGTAACAGTAATTCGTCCTTCCGGGAAGATGACCACCGGACGGCCCGTATCAATCAGCCTTACCAGCTGCTTCAGCGCCATGGGCCGGGTGGGATCCAGCGGCACAAAGTCTATAAAGGGTTTAACCAGACGCATAAACCAGCTTTCGCTGATGGTCGAGTAGACGGCAAACACCGGTTTAACAGGCAAAAATAGCGCCAGCAACATGCCGTCCAGAAACGACATATGGTTCGGTGTGATCAATACCTTCTGCTTATGCAGTTCGGCGACGTCGCCCCGCAGTTCGACCCGCCATAACAGGCGAAATATCAGGCGTAAAAGTGTGAAAGCCATGCCAGCTCCTTAGCATCGTGAAAAATAGCCCTCACGATGCAGGATTTGACGCGGTTCGACAACCGAATTATCGGCAATCTGATGCGGCTTCAGGGAGCCTGCCAGCCACCGCCCAGCGCGGCAATCAGCGCGACGCTGCTCACCCACTGCGTGGTCGCAAGCGTCAGCAAACTCTGCTGTGCGCTCAGGCTGCTGTTCTCAGTGGTCGCCACATCCAGGTAGTCAATCATGCCCGCCTCATACTGCAGGCGCGTCACCCGCGCCGAAGTCTGGGCCGCGTCGGTGGCGCGCTGCTGCGCGGCGATTTCGCCCTGCAGCGTGTTCAACTCCACCAGCTTATCTTCCACCTCCTGCATCGCGGTCAGCACCGTCTGACGATAGGTGGCCACGCTGGCATCCCAGCTTGCCCGCGCCTGATCGACCTTCGCCGAGGTCGCACCCGCGTCGAGCAATGTACCGCTTAGCGCCGGTCCCAGTGACCAGACGCGGTCCGGCAGCGAGAAGAGCGAATGCAGCACGGAGGCGCTGACACCACCACTCGCGCTCAGAGTCAGGTCAGGATAGTAACCGGCTACCGCCACACCGATGGCGGCATTGGCGGCGGCCATATTACGTTCGGCGTACGCGATATCGGGACGGCGCTGTAACAGCTCGCCCGGCAGGGCTGCCGGAATCGCGGGTAATGTGGCCGTCAGTGGCGCAGCGGGCAGACTGAAGTCAGCCGGAGCTTTGCCAATCAGCAGCGCAATGGCGTGCTCCATCTGCGCACGCTGCCACTGATAATCCTGCGCCGAGGCGCTGGCGCTCTCCCGTTGCAGCTGCGCCTGGGCCAGCGTGGCACGCGACGCGGTGCCCGCCTGATACTGGCTGGTAATCACGTTCAGATAGTGCTGATAAGCATCAACGCTCTGCTGATAGAGCGCGATTTTCTGATCCATGATGCGCAGCTGGAAATAGTCCTGCGCCAGCTCAGACTGGGCACTCAGCGTGATGTTGGCCAGTTCTGCCGCGCTGGCCGAAGCACTGGCGCGGTTCTCCTCCAGCGTGCGCCGCAGTTTACCCCACAGATCCAGCTCCCAGCTGGCACTCAATTCCGCCTGATGGCTGCTGCTGGTGGTGCGAACGCCGCTGTTGGTGGCATGGCTGCCGCTGCGCGTTACGCTGCCGTCATAGTCCAGCGAGGGAAACAGCGCTGCACGTGACTCAGCCGCCAGAGCCTGCGCCTGCCGGTACTGCGCGGCATAGGTTGCTACGTTCTGATTTGACACGCTGACCTGGCTCAACAGCCCGCTCAGCGTGGCGTCATGGTAAACCGTCCACCACTCGCCTTTGCTTTGCGCATCCAGCGGTGTCGCCGGCTGCCAGCCTCGGGCCTCTTTATAGTGAACCGGCATCGCTACAGACGGGCGCTGATAGTCAGGACCCACGCTACAGCCGCACAGCAGCATCACAACAAACGGGATGAGAGGTTTCATGGATCAGGATTCCGCAGGGCGCAAACGACGCCATTGACGTTGAGTGGCACGGCCCAGACGATCGAGCCAAAGATAAACAACCGGCGTGGTGAACAGTGTCAGCAGCTGGCTAAGCGCCAGCCCACCTGCAATCGCTATCCCCAGCGGACTGCGCAGGTCGGCATCACCGCCGCTGCCCAGCGCCAGCGGCAAGGCGCCAAAAAAGGCGGCCAGTGTGGTCATCATGATTGGCCGGAAGCGCATCAGGCACGCCTGGGTGATCGCCTGCTGCGGCGACATGCCCAATCGCCGCTCCGCATCAATGGCGAAATCAATCATCATGATGGCGTTCTTTTTCACGATGCCGATCAACAGGATGATGCCAATCAGCGCGATCACCGTGAGCTGCGTGTTGGTCAGCAGCAGCAGCAGCATCGCTCCGACGCCCGCTGACGGCAGCGTCGAGAGAATGGTCAGCGGATGGATATAGCTCTCATAGAGCACGCCGAGCACGATGTAGACCGCCGCCAGCGCCGCCAGAATCAGCCACGGCATGGTGGCGGTCAGCTGTGAAAAGGCCGCGGCGGTACCGGCAAAACCGGCATGAATGGTCGAGGGCAGGCCCAGCTTCGCCATCGCCTGTTTAATCAGTAACTGCGCCTGCTCCAGCGAAACGCCATCATTGAGGTTAAATGCCACCGTGCTGGTGGCAGACTGGCCCTGATGCGCTACCGACAGCGGCGCGTTGCCACCGCTGAAACGGACAAAGGCGGAGAGCGGCACGCGATCACCGCTGTCGTTAATCACATAGAGTTGCTGTAGCGTCGCCGGATTCGCGGTGTCGCTGTCCTGCAGCGACATCACCACGTGATACTGATTCAGAGTGTGATAGAGCGTGGCGATCTGCCGCTGGCTGAAGGCATTATTCAGCAGTGTATCCAGCATTTTCACGTTGACGCCCAGTCGGGTGGCGCGGTCGCGGTCAATCGTCAGCTCCACCTCCTGACCGCCCGTCTGCGAGTCGGAATCTACGCTGTTAAGCTGGGGAATGGCTGCCAGCGCCGCCTGCACTTTCGGCGTCCAGACCCGCAGCAGCGCAAGATCGTCCGCCTGCAGGCTGTATTGATACGTCGCGTTAGCGCTACGTCCGCCAATGTGCAGATCCTGCGCCGCCATCAGGAACATCTGCGCCCCGGCGATATGGCTGGTTTTGCGCGTCAGTCGGTTAGCCACTTCAGTAGCCGTGGCATCGCGCTGGCTAAAATCCTTGAGCCGCACAAAGAAGTTGGCGCTGTTGCGGGAGCCAAACATCCCGCTGCCCATAGACGACATCACACTCTCGACCGCCGGATCTTTCTGAATGATCTTTGTAAACATCAGCATTTTCGGCTTCATCGCCTGGAATGAGATGTTCTGATCGGCACGCAGCGCGCCCATCAGCAGCCCGGTGTCCTGATTGGGGAAAAAGCCCTTTTGCACCACGGTAAAGAGAAAAACGTTCAGCAGCACGGTCAGCAGCAGGCTGAGCAGCGTCAGCTTCTGATGGCGCATCACCCAGGCCAGCCCGCGTCCGTAGGCAGCCAGCAGGCGGTTCAGCTGATTTTCAATAAACTGATAAAGCGGATGTGGTCGCTGGCTGACGGGCGGTTTGGGCTTTAGCAGGCGTGCGCAGAGCATCGGTGTCAGGCTGAGTGAGACGAACAGCGAGATCAGCAGCGACACGGTGAGCGTTACGGCGAATTCGCGGAACAGCCGTCCAACAATGCTGCCCATCAGCAGGATCGGGATAAACACCGCAATCAGCGACACGGTCATCGACAGCACGGTGAAGCTCACCTCCTGCGCCCCGCGCAGCGCCGCCCGCAGCGGACTCAGCCCACGCTCAATATGGCGAGTGATATTCTCCAGCACCACAATCGCATCATCCACCACGAAGCCAGTGGAGACGATCAGCGCCATCAGCGACAGGTTATCCAGGCTGTAACCCAGCAGGTACATCACCGCGCAGGTGCCGATCAGCGACACCGGCAGCGCCAGCGCCGGAATGATCACCGCCTGCAGATTGCGCAGGAAAATAAACACCACCGCAATCACCAGCAGCACCGCGATCAGCAGCGTCTCTTCGGTGTCATACAGTGAGGCGCGCACGCCGGGCGAACGGTCAACCACCACTTTCAGCTGGCTGTCAGCGGGAAGACTTTTTTCCAGCAGCGGCAATTGCGCTTTGATCGCGTCGATGGTTTCGAGCATGTTCGCGCCCGCCTGACGTTTAATGCCGATCATCACCGCAGGCGTGGCATTGAGGAATCCCGCCTGATAACGATCTTCCACCGAGTCATAGACCGTGGCGACGTCGCGCAGCCGCACCGCTTTGCCCTGCTGCCAGGTGATGATCAGATCGCGGTAGCTGGCGGCCTTTTCCAGCTGTCCGTTGCTGTCCACCAGCCACGACTGGTCACTGCTCTGCAAAATTCCTTTGGGCAGATTGGTGGTGCTGTTGGCGACAGCGGCGCGCACCGTCTCCAGCGAGATGCCGTAATGCGTCAGCTTCAGCGGCTGCAGATCGATGCGCACCGCGGGTAAAGCGCTGCCCATCAGCGAGACTTCGCCGACGCCCTGCACCTGCCCCATCACCTGTTCGATTTTGCTCTCTGCCAGGTCATAAAGCTCGCCGGGCGAGCGGGTGGCGGAGGTCAGCGCCAGCATGACAATTGGCGCATCTGACGGGTTGGCTTTGCGATAAGTGGGCAGCGAGGCCATCGCGCTCGGTAGCAGGCTGCGCGCCGCGTTGATCGCCGCCTGTACGTCGCGTGCCGCGCCATTGATATCGCGGTCCAGATCAAACTGCAGGATGACCGTGCTGGAGCCCTGCGAACTGCTGGAGGTCATCTCACTAATACCGGCAATCTGCCCCAGCGAACGCTCCAGCGGCGTCGCGACGGTGGCGGCCATCGTTTCCGGGCTGGCCCCCGCCAGGCTGGCGCTGACCATGATGGTCGGGAAATCGACCTGCGGCAGCGGTGCCACCGGCAGCAGCCGGTAGCCCAGCGCGCCGAGCAACAGTATCGCCAGCGTCAGCAACAGCGTCGCCACCGGACGAAAGATAAACAGCCGGGTCAGATTCATTGCCCGCTCCGCGCCTGCTGCTGACGGCGTTTCACCCAGGCGTTGCCGCGCTGCGCCAGCCCATCAAACAGCAGGTAGATCACCGGCGTGGAAAAGAGCGTCAGCACCTGACTGACAATCAGCCCGCCGACAATCACCAGCCCCAGCGGCTGCCGCAGCTCTGCGCCCGAGCCGGAAGCCAGCATCAGCGGTAACGCGCCGAGCAACGCCGCCATGGTCGTCATCAGGATCGGGCGGAAGCGCAGCAGACAGGCCTGATGAATCGCGTCACGCGGGCTGAGATGCTGCTTGTGTTCTGCCTCCAGCGCGAAGTCGATCATCATGATGGCGTTCTTTTTCACGATGCCGATGAGCAGGATGACCCCAATCAGCGCAATCAGGCTGAACTCCGTGCCTGCCAGCAACAGCGTCAGTAGCGCACCCACCGCCGCCGACGGCAGCGTTGAGAGAATGGTGACCGGATGGATAAAGCTCTCGTAGAGGATGCCGAGTACCACATACATAGTGATCAGCGCCGCCAGAATCAGCCACAGCGTGTTGCCGGTGGCACTCTGGAACGCCGAGGTTTCGCCCTGGTAACGCAGCGTGGTGCTCTCTGGCAGGTGCAACTGCTGCCGCACGTCGGCTATCGCCCGCTGCCCATCCTCCAGCGAGTAGCCCGGATTAAGGTTGAAGGAGATCATCACCGCCGGAAACTGATTCAGCCGCATGTGCATCAGCGAGCCGGTGCGCTGATGAATAGTGGCGATAGCGGTAAGTTTCACCATGCCGCTGCTGGCCGTGTCGCTATCAGAAGCTGAGCTGGACGTCGACGTTGATGAAGACGTTGATGTTGATGACGAAGCCGTGGATGAAGCCGTGCTGGTAGATGATGACGAGCTGCTGCCGGAAGAGGGCTGCAGATAAACATCATCAAACGACGCCGGACCCTGCTGGTAAGCCGGAGCCACTTCCAGCACCACCCGATACTGATTCGACTGGGTGAAAATAGTCGAGACCAGACGCTGACCAAAAGCGTTATAGAGCGCGGTGTCCACGTCCGACGCAGTAATGCCAAAGCGCGCCGCTTTATCGCGGTTCAGCTCAACGTATGAGACGCGCCCCTGATCCTGCAGGTTACTTACCACGCCATTAAATTCGGGCCGCTGCTGCAACGCCGCCACCATTTTTGACGACCCGCTGACCAGATTTTCACTGTTGGCGTCGTCCAGGGTGAACTGATACTGACTCGGCGAGACCTGGTCGTTGACGGTGAGATCCTGCGCCGGTTGCAGATAGAGCCGGATGCCCGGCACATCGGCGGTCGCCTGTTGCAGTTGTTTAATCACCTCATCCGCTTTCACATCACGCGAGCCAAATGGCTTAAGGTTGATCTGTAACCGTCCGCTGTTGAGGCTGGTGTTGGTGCCGTCGATGCCAATCGTCGATGAGACGCTTTCCACCGCCGGGTTTTTCAGAATCAGAGCCGACAATGCCTGCTGCCGCGTGGCCATCACTTTAAATGAGACATCCTGTGAGGCGACAGTAATACCCTGAATCAGCCCGGTATCCTGGGTCGGAAAGAAGCCCTTCGGCACCATCATATAGAGCAGCGCGGTCAGCCCGAAGGTCGCCAGCGCCACCAGTAGCGTCAGTTTCTGATGGTTAAGTACCACGGTCAGCAGCCGGTCATAGCCGTGCACCAGCGCATCGAAAAGTTCGCCGCCCTTGCGGGAAAAAGTTGACTGCTGTTCGGGCGGAATGTGGCGCAGCAGATACGCACACAGCATTGGCGTCAGAGTCAGCGACACCAGCATCGACACCAGAATCGCCACCGCCAGCGTGATCGCGAACTCCCGAAACAGTCGCCCGACCACATCACCCATAAACAGCAGCGGGATCAGTACGGCAATCAGTGAAAAGGTGAGCGAGATGATGGTGAAGCCAATCTGCTGTGAGCCCTTCAGCGCCGCCTCCATCGGCGACTCGCCCTGCTCCAGCCGCCGGGAAATGTTCTCGACCACCACGATGGCGTCATCAATAACAAAACCGGTGGCGATAGTCAGCGCCATCAGCGACAGGTTATTCAGGCTGAAGCCCGCCAGATACATCACACCAAAGGTGCCGACCAGCGACAGCGGCACCGCCACGCTGGGGATCAGCGTAGCGGCCACGTTCCGCAGGAACAGGAAGGTCACCATCACCACCAGCGCAATCGACAGCATCAGCTCAAACTGCACATCACTGATCGAGGCACGGATGGTCTGGGTGCGATCGGAGAGAATCGTCATCTTCACCCCGTCCGGCAGCGCCGCCTGCAACGCGGGCAGCTGCGCCTTGATGTTGTCCACCACCTGAATTACGTTTGCGCCGGGCTGACGCTGCACGCTAATCACAATCGCCGGCTGGTTGTTGGCCCACGCTGACTGGAAGCTGTTTTCCGGGCCCTGTTCAATATGGGCGATATCTTTAAGGCGCAGCGCCGCGCCATTTTCATAGGTGAGAATCAGGTTGCCGTACGCGTCGGCGGTGCGCAGCTGGTCGTTGGCATCGATGGTGACCGAATGATATTTCCCGTCAAAGCCGCCTTTGGAGCCATTAACGTTGCTGTTGCCAATCAGCGTATTCACCGCCTCCAGCGTCAGATGATGCGCCGCCAGCGCCTGAGGATTCATCTGCACCCGAATCGCGGGCTGATGTCCGCCCGCCAGCGTCACCATCCCGACACCGGAGATCTGCGACAGCTTTAGTGCTACCCGGGTATTGACCAGATCCTGCACCTCGGTCAGCGGCAGCGTGCTGGAGCTCGCCGCCAGCGTCACCACTGCACTGTCCGCCGGGTTAACCTTTTTATAGGTCGGCGGATTGGGCAGATTGTCGGGCAGCAGGTTATTCGCCGCATTGATCGCTGCCTGCACCTCCTGCTCGGCGACATCCAGCGAGAGATCGAGGCTGAACTTCAGGGTAATGATCGACGCGCCGCTGGCGCTGGTGGAGCTCATCTGGCTCAGCCCGGCCATCTGCCCTAACTGGCGCTCCAGCGGCGAGGTGACTGACGACGCCATAACATCCGGGCTGGCGCCTGGATAGAGCGTGGTGACCTGAATGGTCGGATAGTCGACCTGCGGCAGCGCCGAGGTCGACAGAAATTTATAGGCAAAAATGCCAGAGATCAGCACGCCGACCATCAGCAGGATGGTGGCGACCGGACGCAGAATAAACAGGCGAGACGGGTTCATTTCGACACGGCACCGGCAGCAGGTGTCTCATCGGCCAGCGTGACTTTGCTGCCGCTGGTGAGGCGATCGATCCCTTCTGTCACCAGCCGATCGCCTGGCGAAACGCCGCTGAGGATCGCCTGCTGATCGTCGCCGAACGCGGGGCCGGTGGTGACCGCTTTGCGCGTGACGGTGTGATCCTGATTGATCACAAAGACAAAGCTGCCGTCGCTGCTCAACTGCAGCGCCTGCGCCGGGATCACCGTCGCGCCTTTCAGCACCCGGACCTGCAGTCGCAGATTGACAAACTGGTTAGCAAACAGCGACTCATCCTGGTTGGCGAACACCGCTTTCAGCGCCACGGTGCCGGTGGCGGTGTCGATCTGGTTGCTGATGAACTTTACTTCGCCGCTGGCGAGCTGATGCTGGTTGTCCTGATCAAACAGCGTGGCGGGCAGGCTCTGGCCCTGATGCAGCACGCTGACCAGCGCCGGGATATCGCTTTGCGGCACGCTAAAGGTCACGGCGGCGGGCTGCATCTGGGTGATCGTCACCAGGCCCGTGCTGCTGGCGCTCTGAACCATGTTGCCGGGATCGATCTGACGCAAACCGACGCGCCCGCTGATCGGGGCGGTGATGCGGGCATATTCAATGCTCAGCTTCGCACTGGCGATCTGCGCCTGATCGGCGGCGACCGCACCGCGATACTGCCCGACGGTGGCAATCTGGCTGTCCAGATCCTGACGCGCCAGCGCGTCCTGTGCCGCCAGTTTGCGGTAGCGCGCCAGCGTCAGTTCGGCGCTGTTCAGCAGCGCCTGATTTTCGCTGAGTTCGCCCTGATACTGGTTCAGCGTCGCCTGATAGCTGCGCGGATCGATCTGCGCCAGCAACTGCCCGGCACTGACCTTCTGCCCTTCGGTAAAGAAAACCTGCTCCAGCTGGCCGTCAACGCGGCTGGTCACCGTCACGCTGGCGTTGGGGATCACCGTGCCGAGCGCATTGAGCCACACCGGCACATCCGCCGTGCTGGCCATACCGCTGTGAACCAGCGTCGCCCCGCCGCCCATCATGCCATGCGCGCCATGCCTGCCCGGCGGCATCCCCTCACCCGGCCCATGACCCGCCGTCAGCAGACGCCAGATAACGCCCGCGACAATCGCAACCACCAGCAACAGGAGCAGCCATTTGAGCCCAAAAGTACGCCCGGGGCGAGAAAGGTGAGTCATCGTCAAACTCTTCAGGTAAGCAGAAAAAGAAATCCCGGAACATGCGGAATGCGGCAGTGTGAACCGGCTGAGGCGAGCAAAAAAACGCCAGGGTTCACGGCGGCCATTATCGGTGAAAGCCGACGCGCCTTTCTATTGGCAAACTGTCAGGGTTTCGTTAAGAACGATGATGATTTAACGGCGGTTATACAGCGGGGAAGAGAGCGTCCGGCGAGCAGGCAAAAAAAACCCACGCATCTGCGTGGGTTGGTGTAATAACAGGGATCTCACTGCCGAAGCGGTGTTGTTTTCACACCCATCAATACCTCTGGGACTGCTATCCTCGCACTGATTGACCGCGCGGGGACAGCGAGAAAACGCAACCGAATTCGGGGAAGTGCAACGAGGTGTGAATATCTTTCACGTCTCGCTTACACTCTGATTCCACTAAGATTTATCCGAAGTATTGGTCGCCGGTTTCGTGTAAATGGCATCTGGCGCAATGTTCATGTGTTTCAGCACCGGCCCCATAATATTACCGAACACTGGTGCGGCAACCGAGCCACCGAAGTGATCGCCTGCCGTTGGATGGTTGATCATCACCACCAGCGCCACTTCAGGATGGCTGGCTGGCGCAATACCGGCGGTGTAGTTGACGTAGCCGCCATCATACTTGCCGCTGGTGCCCATTTTTTCCGCCGTACCGGTTTTGGTCGCCAGACGATAACCCGGCACCGCGGCTTTCAGCCCGGTTCCGCCCGGCAGGACGTCACTCTCCAGCATATGCACCACCTCTTTCACCGTTTCCGGGTTGGCAACCTGCCGCCCCATGACCGGTGGCGTAACGCGTGTGATTGACAGCGGACGGTAAACGCCATAAGAGCCGAGTGTGGCGTATTCACGGGCAATCTGCAGCGGCGTGACACGCAGGCCGTAGCCAAAGGAGAAAGTGGCCCGCTCGATATCGGCCCAGCGGGCGCGGTGCAGCGGGAAGTAGCCGACGCTTTCGCCGGTCAGCCCTAATCCGGTGGGTTTACCCAGGCCAAACGCCTGATAGGTATTCACCAGCGCTTCCGCAGGCATCGCCAGCGCGAGGTGTGATACGCCAATGTCACTCGATTTTTGCAGAATGCCCGTCATGGTCAGGCGCGGCCAGTGACCGACGTCGCGGATCAGGTGGCCGTTCACGCTATAAGGCGTGGTATCGATGACGGAATCCGGGCGCACCAGGTGGCGCTCCAGCGCCTCCATGACCACTAACGGCTTAACAGTCGATCCCGGCTCATAGCTGTCATTGATGGCCGAGTTACGCATCTGCGCCGGGGTCGCCCCTTCGTAGTTATTAGGGTTGAACGACGGATAGGAGGCCATCGCCAGAATCTCGCCGGTGTCAATTTTCACCAGCACGGCGGCGCCTGAATCCGCCTTGTTGATCAGCACGCCGTCACGCAGTTTGCTGTAAAGCGTGTACTGGTCATATTTGTCGATGCTGAGCTGCACCGTTGGCGGCTGAGTCGGCGGCTGATAGTTGATCATGGCGATGATGTTGCCCGCCGCATCCTGACGATAGACCTCTTTGCCTGGCTCGCCCTGCAACACTTTATCAAAGCCTTTTTCCAGGCCATTAAGACCCACGTTATCCGCTCCCACAATGCCGAGCAGCGGCGCAGAGGCCTCGCTCATCGGATAGAAACGGCTGTCGTCGTAAACTTCGCTGATGCCTTTCAACTTCAGTTCTTTAATATCTTTCGCAATGCCCAGTTCAACTTTACGGCCCAGATAGAGGAAGCGACGTTTCGGGTTAGCAGTGATCTGCGCCGCCAGCTCTTCAGGACGGGTGTTAAGCGCCGCCGCAAGATAGGCCCACTTAGCGCTGGTGAAATCGGGGTTACTCTCAAGCACACGCTGCGGATCGGCAATGACATCGCGCGATGGCACGCTAAGCGCCAGCGCTTCACCGTTACGATCCAGCAGGGTACCGCGGCTGGTCGGCAGCGTGACGGTACGCAGCGATCGCTGATCGGCTTCGTGCTCCAGCATCGGCTGATTCAGGAACTGCAGGTCCGCGACGCGCGCCAGCAGCACCACCAGACAGGTCGTGACACCCAGGCAGATCAGCCGAAAACGAAAAGGGTTAAATGGCGCTTTTATCTGGTCTTTTCCCAGTAGTTTTTTAATCCGGGGCATGGCATTCCGCTGCGCAAAATATAGAGAAAGAGGCTGGTGCCAGCAGTTATAAAGAAAGCGCTGGCTGTATAACAGGAAAACTGTGTATCAGTTCGTTATCGGCCGCAGATTTTGGGCAAAAAAAACCTGCGCATCTGCGCAGGTTGGTGTAATCAAGAAAATCTATTGATGTTCACCCATCAATACCTCTGGGACCCTGAATGTAGCAAGAGGGATTGATCGGCTGCTATCTCTCAAACGCAACAGTTACCCGCAAAATGTAACCAGCCATGAGATCCTTACGCTATTGTGCAATCCTGATGTTTTTTGATTTCCACCAGACAACTCATGGCGTTTGGTCCCTGCGTCAGCGACGAGGTTCCGATATCGAGCGTCAGCACATTGGGGTTACCCGCGCGATCGTGCGGCTGCCACGCCTTGCCAAAACCAGGATCAAACCAGGCACCGGTGGAGATAATGACCACGCCCTGCGTCACGCCCTCGGTGATCCGCACGCCCGCCAGCATCACGCCGCGTGCGTTGCTCACCTCAATCTCGTCGCCCTCCACCAGACCGCGCGCTGCTGCATCCTGTGGATGCATGTAGAGCGTTTCGTGTCCGGCAGTTTTATTGCCCTGCACCGTTTCGGTGGCATCCAGCTGGCTGTGTAACCGGTCCGAAGGCTGAATTGAGATCATGTGCAGCGGATAGTCGTGGCTGACCGGCGAGCCGAGCCACTCCTGCGGTTCACGCCACTCCGGATGACCGGCAAAATCGTCAAGCTGGTAGTCCGCAATGGTCTGGCTGAAAAGCTCGATTTTGCCGCTGGCGGTTTTAATCGGGTTCGCCTGCGCATCGGCGCGGAACGCCTCCATAAACTGATAGGGCTTGCCGCCTTCCGGAATTTCCACAAAGCCGCGCTGCCAGAACGCATCAAATTCGGGGAAATCGATGCCTTTGCGCTGATGCGCGGTCGCACACTGCTGATAAAGATGGGCGATCCACTGCATCTCATTGCGCCCTTCGGTGAAGGTGTCGCGATAGCCGAGGCGCTCGGCCAGGTCCGCAAAAATATCGAAGTCGTTGCGCGCCTGGTGCTGCGGTTTGATCGCCTGATGCATCGCCAGCACAAAGCGATCGCGTGAGGAGCCACCGATATCATTGCGCTCCAGCGTGGTGGTGGCAGGCAGCACGATGTCCGCCATCTGCGCAGCAGGCGTCCAGACGATATCCTGCACCACCACCGTATCGGGCCGTTGCCACCCCTCCACCAGCCGGTTCAGCTGCTGGTGATGATGGAACGGATTGCCGCCCGCCCAGTGCACCATGTGAATGTCAGGATAGTGCAGCGTTTCGCCCTGGAAGCGGTACGGCTGGCCTGGATTGAGCAGCATATCGCTGATGCGCGCCACCGGAATCGACAGCCCGGACGGATTGGGGCCGGTGCTCATCATCGGGGCTGGCCCCTCCTGACGCGGATTGCCAACGCTGTTCATTGAACCGTGACCAAAGGAGAAACCTGCGCCCGGCAGGCCTGGCTGGCCGAGCATCGACGACAGCGCAATCATCATCCAGTAAGGCTGTTCGCCGCGATGGGCGCGCTGAACGGAATAGGAGCAGGTAATAAAGCTGCGCTTGCCGGTCAGCTGCTGCGCCAGCTGCACAATTCTATCCGCTGGAACGCCGGTGATACGACTGGCCCAGCCAGCGGTTTTCGCCACGCCGTCGGTTTCACCCAGCAGATAGGCACGCAGCTGCGGCCAGCCGGTGCAGTGGCTGGCGAGAAACGCTTCGTCAACCGCGCCGCGCTGGGTGATTTCATGGCCCAGCGCCAGCATCAGCGCCACGTCGGTATTGGGGCGAATCGGGATCCACTCGGCGTTAACGAATTCCGGGCAGTCATCGCGCATCGGGCTGATGTTGATTACCGGCGTCCCTTTGGCCGCCAGCTGCATCAGCGCCGGTTTCAGGCTGTGCTGCCCTGCGCCACCCGAGGCAACCTGGGCGTTTTTCAGCGCCAGCCCACCAAAAGCGACAAAAATTTCGGCGTGTTCCACCACCTGCGGCCATTCGGTGACACGCCCGGTCAGCGGCATATACGTGCCGATTACATAGGGCAGGAAGAACTGCGCGGCACCCCAGCTGTAGTTGCCCTGCTGATCGACGCCACCGCCACCCTGAAAGTAGAAACGACGAACCAGGGTGCGGGCGTGATTAACGCGTCCAGCCGATGACCAGCCGTAGGAGCCGTTGAAAATGCCCGATGCACCGTAACGCTCGCGCACGCGGCGATTCTCCTCCGCCACCAGGTCCAGCGCGGTTTCCCAGTCGACGGCGACAAAATCTTCCCGGCCACGCAGCGTGCGATCGCTCTTTTCGCGTGACTTTAGCCACGACCGACGCACCATCGGCTGGCGAATGCGTTTGTCGGAGTAGACCAGTTCAGGAATGGTGTGGATCATCGGTGACGGATCGGCATCGGCGAAGAAGGGTTCGCAGCCAATCAGGCGATCGTTTTCAGTGACGGCGGTAAAGGCGCCCCAGTGAGCCAGATGTGGCACTTTGGTTTTCATCGTTGTTTTTCACGGTAGCCAGGTGGGAGATTGAGCATAACACGGGGCGGCGGCTGAGCAGAAGATGTGCCTGAGTGCCCGATTTCGCCCCTTTTTGCGACGACGCTGACATTCTGTCGGGTTGATGTGTCCGCCCTTTTCCGTAACACTGATGTGATGTGTAAACGTTTTCCCCAAAGCAGGTCAACGCATGGCTACCATAAAGGATGTTGCGCGACTGGCGGGCGTTTCTGTCGCCACAGTCTCACGTGTAATCAATAATTCTCCCAAAGCCAGCGACAGCTCCCGACAGGCCGTAGGCCAGGCGATGGAGCAGCTTCAGTATCACCCGAATGCCAACGCACGCGCGCTGGCGCAACAATCGACCGAAACGCTCGGCCTGATTGTCGGTGACGTCTCCGATCCCTTTTTTGGCGCGATGGTTAAAGCCGTGGATGAGGTGGCAGGCGATACCGGTAACTTTTTGCTGATTGGTAACGGTTACCATAATGAGCAAAAAGAACGGCAGGCGATTGAACAGCTGATGCGTCATCGCTGCGCGGCGCTGGTGGTTCACGCCAAGAAAATTCCCGACGCAGAGCTGGAAGTGCTGATGAAGCAGGTGCCCGGTATGGTGCTGCTGAACCGGCTGATAAAAGGCTTTGAAAAGCGCTGTATTGCGCTTGACGATCGCTACGGTGCCTGGCTTGCCACCCGTCATCTGATCCAGCTCGGCCATCAGAATATCGCCTTTATCTGTTCGACCCACACCATCTCTGATGCCGAAGATCGCCTGCAGGGTTACTACGATGCGCTGAAAGAGCACGGCCTGCCGTGCAGCGACCGGCTGGTCACCTGGGGCGAACCGGATGAAGTCGGCGGTGAGCAGGCGATGACGGAACTGCTGGGGCGCGGCAGGAACTTTACCGCTGTCGCCTGTTACAACGACTCGATGGCGGCAGGTGCACTGGCAGTGCTGAGCGATAACGGTGTTCGCGTGCCGGAAGAGATGTCACTGATCGGCTTTGATGATGTGCTGGTGTCGCGCTATGTGCGACCGCGCCTCACCACCGTCCGCTATCCGATTGTCACCATGGCGCAGCAGGCAGCCCAGCTTGCGCTGGCACTGGCTAACGATCTGCCGCTGCCAGAAGTCACCCACATGTTCAGCCCGACGCTGGTGCGTCGCCATTCAGTCAGCGGCCCGGCCTGATGCCACGGTGGCCGGTTCCGCACCGGCCACCGCATTTACTGAAAGGCGCGCAACAGCGTCTCCAGCGGCCTGACCAGCGCAATCACCGTTTCATCCTGCACCTGCGCAGCGGCATCGAGTGTCGCATGCATCTCCGCCACTTCGCTGGCACCAAACGCCTGATTGCGGACGTAAGCATTCACCAGCGCGAGGCCCATGGTGCTCAGCACCTCAATCTGCTGCACGCTGTGTGCCAGCGGCTTCAGCGTCGCGCTACCGTTGATGATCGGCATTACCGCAGTCGTGTTGGCCTGCCAGCGCTGCAGCGGCGCACGAACTGCGGAGGCAGCGGCCGGGTTATTACGGTTGGCGATTAACACGGCGACATGCTGCGCCAGCTGGCGCACCGCCTCACTCTCGGCAGGCAGCACATCCGCCAGCCGGTTTAACGGCTCGTGATAGTCGTAATGGCCCGCCTGAAACTTCAGATGCTGGCGGGTGTAGTACTGCGCCGGTTCCAGCACCTCAGCCAGTATTTGCAGTGGGGCAATATCGTGCCCGTTGGCCAGCCGCATCATCTGCTGCTCCGTCTGGGCTTGCTGCAGCGTTCCCACCGATACAGTGCTCCAGCGATCCATCGCTGACAGCCGCGAATACATTGAATCCATGTTCGTGACATCCTCTGCCGACCATAACCGCTCAGCCACCACAAAGGCGCGCGGCCACAATTTGGTATCAATAATCTGGCTGTTGATGTTTTCCGCCCACAGCGCTGCCTCACCACCCAGCAGATTGTGCTGCACCTGTTCTGGCGTGGGCAGCACGGGCGCGATGCCCGCCGGCGGCTGCATCAGGCGCTGACCGCTGGTGGGATAACGGACGTTGCCTACCAGCACATAGCCTTTGAGGGACGGCTGCTGCAGCGTGAACACCGGCTGGAACGGTCCCATCCAGCTATCCACGCTGAACTGCACCTGCTGCGTCGAGAGCCAGTTGATCTCACGGATCATCCGCCGGGACTTGCCGTCGAAGTCGATAAAACCGCGCCAGCCCGACTCGCCCTGAATGAGCGTAAAGCTGCCCTTCACCGGGCTGCCTTTGAGGCGCGGCATCGTGAATGACCAGCTCTGCGCCTGATCGCCGGGCCGCAGACGATCCAGGCCGTTGAGCCCGCGCGGCGTGACCTCATTGCGGTAGTGGTAGCTGGCAGGCTGGGGCTGATCGAGGTAGAACCCGGTGGAGAGAATGCCGCGCGTGTTCTCTTTTGCCAGCGCACTCAGCGTATCCTGGCCCTGCCACGACTGGATCAGAATGCTGCGCGGCAGATCGGGATGGGCGATCTCATCCCAGCCCACCATCTGACGGTGATGGGCTTCCAGGATCTTTTCCACCCGCTGATTGAAGTACGCCTGAAGCGCATGCGCATCTTTCAGATTGTGATCGCGCATGAACTGCTGAATCGCGGGTGAGTCGTTCCACTGGGTGGGATCGACTTCATCGCCGCCGATGTGTAGCCAGGGGTCGGGGAAGATCGCCGCCATCTCACCCACCAGCGTGTCGATCACCTCATAAACCTGTTCGTTACTGGGATCGAGCAGCGGTTTAAAGACGCCCCAGCCGCGCTCCATCTGATAATTTCCCGGTCTGCTTATCAGCTCCGGCATCGCCACCGCCAGCGCAGAGGCGTGTCCCGGCATATCCAGCTCAGGCACCACACGCACCCCACGCTCGGTGGCATATTTCACAATCTCCCGCATCTGCTGCTGACTGTAGTAGTTGCCATCGCTGGCTTTCTGCTGCAGCTGGGGATAGTGGCTGGAGGCAAAGCGCCAGCCCTGATCGTCAGTGAGATGCCAGTGAAAGACGTTCATTCGCGCGGCGGCCAGGCCGTCGATCTGACGTTTAAGTGTCTCTACCGGCATAAAGTGGCGCGCTGTGTCGATCAGCACACCACGCCACGGAAAGCGGGGATGATCGTGGATGGTCACGTAAGGAATCGTCGTGCCCTGTGCACCGTTCTGGATAAGTTGCAGCAGGGTTTCCATACCGCGCATCGCGCCAAAACGGCTGGGTGAAGTTAACAGGACGCCGTCGCCATCGACCTGCAACTGATAGCTCTCATCGCTGTCGGGCAGTGGCAGCGGGTCCACCGCCTTTGCAATGACGATACGTATAGTCGGCGCGGCCACCGGCTGGGATGCAGGCAACAGCGGCCAGCCCGTCTGGTTACTGATTCGCGCCAGCCAGCGTGCTTCAGCACCTGCCAGATGATCACCTGAGATTTGCAGCGTCAATTGCGGCGTCAGGGTAAGTGCACCGCCACTGGCGGGCTGCTCCACCTGCTGCGGCCAGGGCATCAGTGGCAGCGGACTGGCCAGGACGAGTGGACAAAAGGCTGAAAGCAGGAGCAGAGAACGGGGTAACCACATTGGCGGGCATCCTTGTGACGTCAACGTTTTAACAGGGCATAACGTTGATTAAAGTTGCTGCACGCCAATACGCCAGTTAATCACCCGGAAACCTGATCTCAAAACCTGATTCTTACCTCAGTCGGCATTCCCTGCCGTGTTGAATCTTCCTTGTTTCAGGTCAAAACAGAACGCAATAATTCGCAGCAATCACTACATGTAGGGGATAGAATCCATCAAACACCTATATGTAGTTTACGGAGAGAGAAATGGCGACGGTGGTCATCAAGCGTGATGGATGTCGGACGGGTTTTGATGCGCAGCGTATTGAGCAGGCCGTCGCGGCGGCGGCACAGGCAGCAGAGGTCGATGACCTGGCCTGGTGCACGCAGGTCGCTGAGCAGGTTGCCCTGCGGCTGGCCGATCGTCCGGAAGTGGATATCCGGGAGATTCAGTGTGCAGTGGAAGAAACGCTGATGGCGGGCCCATACCCGCAGCTGGCGCGCGCTTACATTGAATACCGGCACGATCGCGATGTCGCTCGCGATCGTCAGAGCCAGTTACATCACGCCATTCGCGGCCTGGTCGATCAGACCAACGCGGCGCTGCTGAATGAAAACGCCAACAAAGACAGCAAAGTGATCCCAACGCAGCGCGATCTGCTGGCCGGGATCGTGGCAAAGCACTACGCGCAGCAGCAGATCCTGCCGCGCGATGTGGTGCTGGCGCACGAGCGCGGCGAGATCCACTATCACGATCTCGACTACTCGCCCTTCTTCCCGATGTTCAACTGCATGCTGATCGATCTGAAAGGTATGCTGACCAACGGCTTCAAAATGGGCAATGCTGAGATCGAGCCGCCTAAATCGATCGCCACCGCCACCGCCGTCACGGCGCAGATCATCGCCCAGGTCGCCAGCCACATTTACGGTGGCACCACCATAAACCGCATTGATGAAGTGCTCGCTCCGTTTGTTGAGCAGAGCTATACCCGGCATCTGGCGATTGCTGAGCAGTGGCAGATTCCACAGGCAGAAGAGTATGCACGCCAGCGTACGGAGAAAGAGTGCTACGACGCTTTTCAGTCGCTGGAGTATGAGGTGAATACCCTGCACACCGCCAATGGCCAGACGCCGTTTGTCACCTTTGGTTTTGGTCTGGGGACTGACTGGGCAGCGCGGCTGATTCAGCAGTCAATTCTGCGCAACCGACTGGCGGGGCTGGGTAAAAATCGCAAAACAGCGGTGTTTCCAAAACTGGTGTTCAGCATTCGCGAGGGCGTTAACCGCCGGGCGGGCGACGTTAACTACGACATCAAGCAACTGGCGCTGGAGTGTGCCAGCAAGCGGATGTATCCCGACATCCTCAATTACGATCAGGTGGTGAAAGTGACCGGCTCATTTAAAACCCCAATGGGCTGCCGCAGCTTCCTGGGCGTTTATGAAGAGAATGGCGAGCAGATTCATGAAGGGCGCAATAATATCGGCGTGATCAGCCTGAATCTGCCGCGCATTGCGCTGGAAGCAGGCGGCGATGAGGCGCGTTTCTGGAGGCTGCTCGATGCGCGCCTGCTGCTGGCTAAGCGGGCGCTCATGACGCGGGTGGCGCGGCTGGAGAAAACCAAAGCACGCGTCGCGCCCATCCTCTACATGGAAGGCGCCTGTGGCGTCCGGCTGAATGCGGATGATGAAGTCGGTCCTATTTTCCGAAACGGCCGTGCATCGCTGTCGCTGGGCTATATCGGCCTGCACGAAACCCTGAATGCACTCAGCGGCGGTCATAAACACCCTTACGATGACGCGGCGCTGCGTGCTAAAGGTGTGGAGATTATCGCCTGTATGCGTGATGCCACCGAGCGCTGGAAAGAGGAAACCAGCTACGGTTTTAGCCTTTACAGCACGCCGAGCGAGAATCTGTGCGACCGCTTTTGCCGTCTTGATGCCGCGCAGTTTGGCCTGGTGCCGGGCGTCACCGACAAGGGCTACTACACCAACAGCTTCCATCTCGACGTTGAGAAGAAGGTCAATCCTTACGACAAAATCGACTTTGAAGCACCCTATCCGCCGCTGTCGAATGGCGGATTCATCTGTTACGGCGAATACCCGAATGTGCAGCACAATCTCAAAGCGCTGGAGGATGTCTGGGATTACAGCTATGACCGCGTGCCCTATTACGGCACTAACACACCGATTGATGAATGCTACGAGTGCGGCTTCAACGGCGAGTTCACCTGTACCAGCCGCGGCTTTACCTGCCCGAACTGCGGCAACCACGATCCGGCGCGCGTCTCTGTCACCCGACGGGTCTGTGGCTATCTGGGCAGTCCGGATGCACGGCCGTTTAACGCCGGTAAGCAGCAGGAAGTGCAGCGTCGGGTAAAACATCTTGAAGAGGGACCGCTGGGATGATGCATATCCATCGCTACTATGATGTCGATATTATTAATGGTCCCGGCACCCGCTGCACACTGTTTGTCGCCGGTTGCGAACATCAGTGTCGCGGCTGCTACAACCAGAGCACCTGGCGGCTCGACTCCGGCGTGCCCTTTACACTTGAGATGGAGGAGCAACTGCTGGCGGATTTGCAGGATACGCGCATTCCGCGCCAGGGATTGTCGCTGAGCGGCGGCGATCCGCTGCATCCGCAAAACGTGCCGCACATCCGCCGTCTGGTAAAACGGGTGCGGCAGGCGTGCCCCGATAAAGATATCTGGCTCTGGACCGGTTACCGGATGCAGGAGCTGAACAGCGCGCAGCGCGCTGTGCTGGACTATCTCGACGTACTGATCGATGGTCGCTTTGTCGAAGAAGAGAAAGATGCCACGCTGCAATGGCGCGGCAGTCGTAATCAGATTATCTGGCCGTTACGCTGAGTGACGCGGGATATCGCCTGACTCAATGACAGTGACACTCTCACCTCCCTGGGTGAAAGCCTGCTGGTGCAGACAGCGCGCGACGTCGCGCGCATGCACGGCGCGCCAGTTACCCGGCAGCAGCGCGAAAACCGGCCCCGCCAGGCTTTCACCGCCGCGCTTCTGCTTGCGCTCTCCCAGCAGCAGTGAAGGCCGCACCAGCGTCAGGCGCGGCCAGCCCTGATGACGCAGCGCATTCTCCATTTCACCTTTAACACGATTATATAAAAACGGTGAGTGACGACTGGCGCCGTGCGCGCTGACCACCATCATCTGCTTCGCCCCTAAGCGTAATCCGCACAATGCACTGTCCACGACCAGAGTGTAATCGACGTGGATGAATGCCTGTTTGCTGCCCGCCTGCTTACGCGTGGTGCCAAGACAGCAGAACACCGTATCCAGTGAACAGTCCAGCGGCCCCAGCACATCGGTGAGATCGGCTTCAACCGGGTTCACGACTTTCTGCATCACAGGCAGTGGCCGTCGGGTTGGCGCGATGATTTCATCGACGCGCGGATCCTGAATCAGTAAGCGCAGCAGATGCGACCCGACTAAGCCGGTTGCACCGGTCAGTAATACGCGATTCATCTCAGATTCGTCCTTATTTCACTGCGTATAGGTTAAAAGATAGCTGATCTTCACGGGCTGGCTTGCGTTCTGACTCTCAGCGACCAGACTTACAGCGTTATCCGGAAAGCGCGCCTCGCGCTCCACAAATTTCAGGAGGAAAAAGATGAGCAAGAAAGTTGCGGTTTTAATTACCGATGAATTTGAAGACTCAGAATTTACTTCACCTGCGGAAGTGTATAAACGCGCTGGTTTTGAGGTGGTTACCATTGAGAAACAAGCCGGTAATGTTGTTAAAGGCAAGCAAGGCGAAGCGGAAGTGACCATCGATCGCAGCATCGATGACGTCAGCCCGGCTGAATTTGACGCCCTGCTTCTGCCAGGCGGTCACTCGCCTGACGCCCTGCGCGGCGACGATCGTTTCGTGGCCTTCACCAAAGAGTTTGTTGCCAGCGGCAAGCCCATTTTTGCCATTTGCCACGGGCCACAGTTGCTGATCAGCGCGAATGGCGTTCGCGGTCGCAAGATGACCACGGTTAAAGCCGTTGCCATTGACCTGATCAATGCCGGTGCTGACTTCCATGATAAAGAAGTGGTGGTAGACGGCGATAAGCTGGTCACCAGCCGCACGCCGCACGATTTACCGGCCTTTAATCGTGAATCCCTGCGGATCCTCGAAGCGCTGTAAACCCGATACGCCCTTTTCAGCTGAAAGGGGCGTTTCTATTTTTCCCGCACCCAGGCAATTTTCTTGCCGAATCCCAGCGCATTATCCGTCATTTTCACCTCATCCAGCTCAATCTCCCACAGCGGTGCCGACACTTTGCGTGAGACCGGAAAACGTTTCTGGTAAGCGGCTCTGGCAATCTGCTCTGTGGCCTCCTCCAGCCTTTTAATCCGGCCACGATACTGCACCCCTTTTATCAGCAACACACTTCTGGGCTGACCATTGACGGTGCCCGCCACCTGCGGATTCTGCACCATCAACTCGCCATGGCGGGTATCGGGTTCGGTCATGATCCAGAAGACCATGCGCGTCTCATCAAAGACGTAATAGCAGTTAGCGCACCACAGCTGATCGTCGGCGGTACAGCAGAGTGAAAGCACATGCTGCTTTCTGAGGTAGCGAACCAGATGGGCGTGATCGGACAAGATAAACTCCTGGCGGTGCACCAGAGCGTGAAGCGCGCTAAACTGCCCGGCACCTTTTTTTGGGAAATGATTGCGATGAGTCAGCAGTGGCAACTCTACATCGTCCGCACGGCGAAAGGGATTCTGTACACCGGCATCACCACGGATGTGGTGCGCCGGGTCGCTCAGCACCAGAGCGGGCGTGGCGCACGTGCGCTACGCGGCAAAGGTCCGCTGGACCTGGTGTTTCACTGTGCAGCGGGCGATCGTGCCAGCGCCTCCAGACTGGAGTATCAGGTTAAGCAACTGCCCCGCCAACAGAAATTACTGCTGGTGGCGGCTCAGCCGATCAGTCTGGAGAGCTGGCTGAGTATTACGGCTGGCGATTAAAGGGTTCGGCGTAGTCGATCTGCCCTTCCGCGCCGTCATAAGCATTCTCCGCCAGACGGTAGACCTGGAATGCGGCCTCTGTTCCCGGCCAGCGACTGCGCAGACCGTAACGTGCCGCCGGTTCAAAACCAAAACGGTTGAACAGCGCCGGATCGCCCAGCACGACGACCGCGCTGTAGCCAAATTCATTGAGCGTATCCAGCCCCTCATAAATCAGCTTGCTGGCCAGACCCTGGCCGCGTAGCGTCTCATCGACGGCCAGCGGTGCCAGAGCCACCCAGCCGCGATCTTCACCCTGAACGCTGACCGGACTGAATGCGGCATAACCCAGCACCTGTCCTTCCTCATCAGTGGCGACCACGCCGAGCGTCAGCAGACCATCTTCACGCAGCGCCTGAGTCAGTTCCGCTTCTGCCGGGGTGCTGAAGCAGCGTTTGAGCAATGCGTCGATGCCCGCGGCATCAACACCAATTTCGCTACGGATCAACATGCGGCACCCGCGCGCGCCCGTGCGGCCTTCGCGTCCTGTTTCATACCGGCATCGATAAATTTCGCCATCTGTTCAATTGCCGTGCGTAACGCGGTGGGCATAGCCTCAGGTTCAATAGCATCCATTACGTTCTTCACCTCAAGTCCCAGTTCAGTGTCACCTTCAATCACCAACCGGCGTTGAAAGAACAGCATATCGGGATCTGCTTTACGTGCTGCCACCAGCAACAGATCATTGGCATTGCCCCGAAACCAGACATCCGCTTCGGACTGTTGCAATACCGCCAGTCGGCCGTCCTGCAGCGTGGTGATCCAGTGCAGATTGAGATCGGCAATCTCGATACCCAGCAGGCGACCGTTCAGAAAGTCTAACTCACCTTCAGCCAAAGCATGGCGAAATTGCCAGTTTAAGAGTTGTTGCAGAATCAACTGTTTGACCGGAAATGGGGTGAGTGCTGCGGGTAACCCTAAGATTTTAGGGCCGTTTTTTACAAAATGGGCATGTATCCGCTCTAACACTTTCGTCACTCCCTTTAGAAAATTTTACGTATATTGCCATATCCTTTTCTGCGCGCCTCCTCTGAGATCAATAAAAACGGCTGCGGTGGCAAGGAAAAAAGTGCCGCAAGGGCCGATGAACTGGAATTTCACTGCCCCAAATCAAAACACTGCCCGGATCAGATGCCTAGACTCGACGCCCATCGCATGTTGAGAGGAACATCTATGGAACTGCTCTGTCCGGCAGGAAATTTACCCGCCGTCCGCACCGCCACAGAGAATGGGGCTGATGCAGTCTATGTGGGACTGAAAGATGACACCAATGCCCGTCACTTTGCGGGCCTGAATTTCACCGATAAAAAGCTGGCTGAAGCGGCGCGCTATCTGCATCAGCATCGGCGCAAACTGCATGTGGCAATTAACACGTTTGCCCATCCGGATGGTATGGGGCGCTGGCAGCGGGCAATCGATGTAGCGGCGCAAAACGGCGCCGATGCGCTGATCCTGGCCGATATCGCCACGCTGGAATATGCCGCGAAGCACTATCCGCAGGTTGAACGTCATCTCTCTGTCCAGGCTTCCGCGACCAATCTGGAGGCGATTCGCTTTTACCATCGCCACTTCAATCTGCAACGTGTCGTGCTGCCGCGCGTGCTGTCAATTCATCAGGTTAAACAGCTGGCGCGTAGCACGCCGGTGCCGCTGGAGGTGTTCGCCTTTGGCAGCCTGTGCATTATGGCCGAAGGCCGCTGCTACCTCTCCTCCTGGCTGACTGGCGAATCACCTAACAGCGCGGGCGCCTGTTCCCCGGCGAAATTTGTGCGCTGGCAGCAGACGCCAAAGGGCATGGAGTCACGTCTCAATGAAGTGCTGATTGATCGCTACGCGCCGGACGAAAGTGCAGGTTACCCGACGCTATGTAAAGGGCGTTATGAGGTTAACAATCAGCGTTATCACGTGCTGGAAGAACCCACCAGCCTCAACACCCTGGAACTGCTGCCGGAACTGCTGCGGGCAGGCATCGCCTCAGTGAAAATCGAAGGCCGTCAGCGCAGTCCCGCCTATGTTGCTGACGTGGCGCGCGTCTGGCGTCAGGCCATCGATCGCTGCAAAGCGCAGCCGGAACAGTTTGACGTCGCGCCGCAGTGGATGCAGACGCTGGGCGATCTCTCCGAAGGCACGCAAACCACGCTGGGTGCTTATCACCGTGAATGGCAATAAGGAGTCATGATGCAATATGCCCTTGGGCCGGTGCTCTGGTACTGGCCAACCGATACGCTGGAAGATTTCTATCAACAGGCTGTCCGCAGTCGCGCAGATATTATCTATCTCGGCGAAGCGGTGTGCAGTAAACGCCGCGCCACGCCCTATGCGCGCTGGATGGATCTGGCCCGCGAAGTCGCGGCCAGCGGCAAACAGGTAGTGCTGAGCACGCTGGCATTGCTGCAGTCACCCTCTGAGCTGAAAGAGCTGCAGCGTTACGTTGAGAACGGCGAGTTTCTGATTGAAGCTAATGATATCGGCGCGGTCAATATGGCCGCTGAACGTCACCTGCCTTTTGTCGCGGGCCCGACGCTGAATGTCTATAACGCTGACACGCTACAACTGCTGGTCAAAGAGGGCATGACGCGCTGGTGTATGCCGGTGGAGATGTCCCGTGACTGGCTGCTACAGCTGCTGGAGCAGTGCGAGAGACGAGGTATCCGGCAGCAATTTGAGGTGGAGGTGCTGGGCTACGGTCATCTGCCGCTGGCGCTCTCGGCGCGCTGCTTCACCGCCCGCTCGGAAAACCGCGCGAAAGATGACTGCGAAACCTGCTGCATCAACTATCCAGCAGGCCGTCGCGTTAACTCTCAGGAGGGACAGCAGGTGTTCGTCCTCAATGGCATTCAGACCATGAGCGGCTACTGCTATAACCTGGGTAACGATCTGGCCGGTATGCGCGATCGGGTTGATTGTGTCCGGCTCTCGCCGCAGGGTGCCACGACGCTGGCGGAGATCGACCGTTTCCGCGCCAATGAAAACGGCCAGGCACCGTTAATGGTCGCGAAAGGCAGCGATTGTAACGGTTACTGGCGCAAACTGGCGGGTATGACGCTGGTCTCCTGAGTAAAAGCACATACCGGCTATATTCCTGCACAGGTTAGCAGTTTTAATAGAAGGAATGATGCGTAATACTTAATGGTGCAGGCCTTCACTTAATGCCTGCGCCATTCAACGGGAGTAGTCATGTCTGATAAAAAACCTCTTCGCCTGTCCGTACTGGATCTTGCGCCGATTCCACAGGGCGCGACCGCACGGGATGCGTTTCATAATTCACTGGCGCTGGCGCGTCAGGCGGAAAAACTGGGTTTCGAACGCTACTGGCTGGCTGAACATCACAACATGACAGGGATTGCCAGCGCCGCGACGTCAGTGCTGATTGGCTATCTGGCGGCGAATACCGAGACCCTGAGGCTGGGATCCGGCGGGATCATGCTGCCTAACCATGCGCCGCTGGTCATCGGCGAGCAGTTTGGCACGCTGGCTTCCCTTTATCCTGGGCGTATTGATCTCGGCTTAGGTCGTGCGCCAGGTTCTGACCAGCGCACCATGATGGCGCTGCGCCGTCATCAGGCCAACATGCACATCGACACCTTTCCCGAAGATGTCGCTGAACTGATTAACTGGTTCGATGCTGACGCGGATGCGCAGCTGCCAGTGCAACCCGTACCCGGTCTGGGTCTGAAAATTCCGGTCTGGCTGCTCGGCTCCAGTCTTTACAGCGCACAGTTGTCAGCAAAAATGGGCCTGCCGTTTGCGTTTGCCTCCCACTTTGCGCCTGACCAGCTGTTCCAGGCCCTGCACGTCTATCGCGAGAACTTCAAGCCATCGACGCGTCTCGATAAGCCTTACGCCATGGTCTGCATTAATGTGGTCGCCGCTGATAATGAGCGGGATGCACGTTTCCTGTTTACCTCAATGCAGCAGCAGTTTATTAACCTGCGCCGCGGCAAACCGGGCCCGCTACCGGCACCGGTTGAAAACATGGATAACCTCTGGTCACCGTCAGAACAATATGGTGTTCAGCAGGCGCTCAGCATGTCACTGGTCGGCGATATTGATAAGGTGCGTCATGGGCTGGCCTCACTGATGCGTGAAACCCAGGCGGATGAGATTATGGTCAACGGCCAGATTTTTGACCGCGATGCGCGCCTCAAATCCTTTGCCATTGCGATGGAAGCGGCAAACAGCCTCTAATCAGTTTTGCGGTGGGCGGCGGGTCTCCGTGCTCACCGCCAGTTCACGGCTGTCCCTCGCCGGTGATTGCCCATACAGGCGGCGATACTCCCGGCTGAACTGTGACGCGCTCTGATACCCCACCCGATAACCTGCCGTACCGGCATCCAGCTTTTCTACCAACATTAAACGCCGTGCCTCATTCAGCCGAAGCTGTTTCTGGTATTGCATCGGCGTCATGGCAGTGACGGCTTTGAAGTGATGATGCAGTGAAGAGATACTCATGCCGACATTACTGGCAAGCTGATCGATTTTCAGCGGCTGATGAAAATTCTCCCGCAGCCAGCGTGCAGCCTGTGCCACCCGACTGCCCGGCCGCTCAGCCAGCGCCATGTTTAAAATCCGCGAGCCTTCTGGCCCGGTCAGCAACCGGTAGAAAATCTCCTGCTCAATGAGCGGAGCCAGAGCATCAATATCTTCGGGATGGTCAAGCAGGCGTACCAGTCGAATGACCGCATCCACCAGCAAAGGTGAGACTTTGTGTACGGTGACGCCGCGTTCATCAGGTGCGATCGCCAGCGGCAGCGCGGGAGGAAACTTTTCAAGATAGCGCCTCAGCCGGGATTCATTGATGGCAATACCAATCCCCAGATTCGGCTTTTCCGGCGTGGCGACAGTCACGCAGGCGCGTACCGGCATATCGAGTGTCACCAGCAGCAGATCACCCGGCCCATAGTGCAGCACCTCATCACCCATATGCAGCGCTTTACTGCCCTGCGCCACCAGCGCAAAACTGGCCCATTGAGCAAAGTGCATGGGCTCAGTGGGCGCTGAAACCCGGCCAAAAAACAAGCAATCGATGGCACTGGAATGCCGGCCATCCTCCGGCGCATGACGGGCAATTAACTGTGCCAGCGCCTGCCACTTATCACTCTCTGTCACTCTGTTCTTCCCCCTCCTGCTCGCTGTGCTGATATTACCTGACCTCCGGCCAAATACCTGTTGCGATAAGGCACTTTTGCAGGATTGTGCAAAAAGCTTGCAGGATTGCGCTACCCGCTTCTCAGCACCAGCGCGCATAGTCTTTCGACGCAATCATTACGGCGGAGAATGACATAATGAAAGCACTGCAGAACAAAATCGCACTGGTGACCGGCGCCTCGAAAGGCATAGGTGCGGCGATTGCTATCGCCTTTGCCGCAGCGGGCGCACGCGTCGTGGTCAATTATCGTCAGGATGAAGTCGGGGCCGCTGACGTAGTCAGCGATATCATCACCCTGGGCAGTGAAGCCGTGGCAGTTCAGGCAGATATCTCTCGCCTGCGGGATGTGGAACGACTGTTCGCCACCACCGCAGACTGTTTCGGCGCACCTGACATTGTGGTGAACAATGCAGGCAGCTTTCATCACGGCGAGTTTGAGGCGCTGACACAGGAGGAGATGCAGCAGCAAATTAACGTTAACCTGCTCGGCACGCTGATGGTCTGTCAGCAGGCGATTCGCCACTTCCCCGCGCACGGCGGCAGCATTATTAACCTCAGCGCCCTTAACAGTAAAAACAGCACGCCGGGCTCCGTACTCTGGGCAGCCACCAAAGGTGCGGTGGATACCCTGACTCAGGGACTGGCGCGCGAGCTGGGTGCCAGGAACATACGGGTTAACGCCCTGGCGCCTGGCATGATCCTGACTGAGGGATTACTGGCAGCGAAGAGGATGAGTCCGCAGCTCAAAGCGCAGCTGCTGGCGGCTACGCCGCTGGGGCGTTTTGGTCTGCCAGAGGATGTCGCGCAGGTGGCGCTTTTTCTGGCCTCTGAGGAGTCCGCCTATGTCAGCGGAGAGCGCGTCATGATTAGCGGCGGTGCCTGACGGGCATAAAAAAAGGGAAGCCAGTGGCTTCCCTTTTTACTACGACGCTAAGTCGTTATGCATCACGACGACGTGGAGCGGCAGCTGCGCCTTCTTCACGACGTGGACCACGGCTACCTTCACGGTTAAATGTACGTCCACCGCCTTCACGACCACCTTCACGGCGTTCAGAAGAGAAGCGACGACCACCTTCACGGTTAGCTGCGCCCGGACCGCCAGCACCTGGACCACGACGCTCACCGCCAGCTGGACGACGATCACCACGGCCTTCGTTTGGCTGTGCATCACCCAGCAGCTGCATATTCATCGGTTTGTTCAGAATACGCGTACGGGTGAAGTGCTGCAGCACATCGCCTGGCATGCCTTTCGGCAGCTCGATAGTTGAGTGGGTGCCAAACAGCTTGATGTTACCGATATAGCGGCTGCTGATGTCGCCTTCGTTAGCGATAGCGCCAACAATGTGACGAACTTCAACACCATCATCGCGGCCTACTTCAATGCGGTACAGCTGCATTTCACCAACGTCACGACGTTCGCGACGTGGACGGTCGCCATCACGGCTTTCGCGGTTTTCACGCGGAGCACGATCGCCACGCGCTTCACGGCTGTCACGACGGCCATCACGCTCGTCACGATCGCGGTATTCGCGACGTGCAGGACGTGGTGCTTCTGGTGGCAGAATCAGAGGACGTTCGCCCTGTGCCATCTTCAGCAGTGCAGCTGCCAGTGTTTCCAGATCCATTTCATCTTCAGGCTGCATTTTAGCCAGCAGAGCACGGTACTGATCCAGATCGCTGCTTTCCAGCTGCTGCTGTACTTTCGCGGCAAATTTAGCCAGACGACGCTCACCCAGCAGTTCTGCGTTAGGCAGTTCAACTTCAGGAATGGTCAGCTTCATTGTACGTTCGATGTTACGCAGCAGACGACGCTCGCGGTTCTCAACGAACAGCAGCGCACGGCCAGCACGACCGGCACGACCGGTACGGCCGATACGGTGAACGTAAGACTCTGAATCCATCGGGATGTCGTAGTTCACAACCAGGCTGATGCGCTCAACGTCCAGGCCACGGGCCGCAACGTCGGTTGCAATCAGGATGTCGAGACGACCATCTTTCAGGCGTTCCAGCGTCTGCTCACGCAGTGCCTGGTTCATGTCACCGTTCAGCGCGGCGCTGTTATAGCCACTACGCTCCAGCGCTTCTGCCACTTCAAGCGTCGCGTTTTTAGTACGCACGAAGATAATAGCAGCATCAAAGTCTTCAGCTTCCAGGAAGCGAACCAGTGCATCGGTCTTACGACCATAAGCAGTCCAGTAGCTCTGGCTGATATCAGGACGCGTGGTCAGGCTTGACTGAATACGCACTTCCTGTGGATCTTTCATGAAGCGTTTAGTGATACGACGAATCGCTTCCGGCATAGTTGCAGAGAACAGCGCAGTCTGATGATCCGCTGGAATCTGTGCCATGATGGTTTCAACGTCTTCGATGAAGCCCATACGCAGCATTTCATCAGCTTCATCCAGCACCAGACCACGCAGGTTAGACAGGTCTAACGTACCGCGTTTCAGGTGGTCAAGCAGACGACCAGGCGTACCTACAACAACCTGTGGACCCTGACGCAGTGCGCGCAGCTGCACGTCATAACGCTGGCCGCCGTAAAGGGCGACGACGTTCAGGCCACGCATGTGTTTAGAGAATTCGGTAACTGCTTCAGCAACCTGTACCGCCAGTTCGCGGGTAGGTGCCAGCACCAGGATCTGTGGCGCTTTAACAGTAGGATCAATGTTGTGTAACAGCGGCAGAGAGAAAGCCGCAGTTTTACCACTCCCGGTCTGCGCCATGCCTAACACGTCACGGCCCGCCAGCAGGTGAGGAATACACTCAGCCTGGATTGGGGATGGCTTTACGTAGCCCATGCCATTCAGTGATTCAAGGATGTCGGCGTTCAGGCCAAGGTCAGCAAAAGTGGTTTGAATATCAGTCATGTAGTACACGTGCCTCTTAGATTGCGGCGGCCAGTCTACATAACTCGTCGTGAAAACTTTCAGTCATTTTCATCAAAAAGTGTGAACCGGCTCAAATTAAAAGTTTTGACGAACAGAAAAGCCTTCATCCTTTAAGATGATGACTTAACAGGTTTTACAGGCAAATTAAGTTCGTCAGCTATTGCTGGTCAGATTCTGATAAATCGTCTTGTGCCTGGCCGAGTTGCGCCAGTTCCAACAATGCGTATCGGTGTTCAACAAAGTTATTGACGTTGTTGGCCACCGCCAGTTTGAACAACGCTTTCGCGTCGTCCTTCTCCCCCAGACTTAGGTAGTACTTACCTAAATAGAAGTTGGTTTCACTGAGATGTTCAGCGAGCGAGGTGTTATCCGTTGCGTCCGCCTTGAGACTTTCCATCAACGTTTTCTCGTTGATATCTCCAAGGTAGAACTCGACAATATTCCATCCCCATTGATCTTTCGCCGCTTTGTCGTAACGCTGTTGAAGCGCCACTTTTGCCTTGTCAGCATCCATCTCACGTTCAACGAGATAGAGCCACAGACTGCGGAAAGGATCGTTAGGATCGTCTTGATAAAACGCCAGCAGATCATCTTGCGCTAACTTGTATCGACCGCCGTAATAGAGGGCGATACCACGGTTTAAATGCGCATAGTTGTAAGTTGGATCAAGCTCAAGTACAGAATCAAACGCGTCATAGGCGGCATCAAAGTTGCCCGCCTGCGTTAAATATATGCCTAAGTAGTTAAACACTTCGGGCATATCTGGTCTTATAGACAGCGCTTGCGAAAAATCGTTCCGCGCTAATGCCCGCAGACCTAAACTATCATACAACACTCCGCGCTCATATAACAGCTGTGCGCGTTCATCATCGGTGAGAGCGCGACTGGCAAGAATTTGTTCCATGCGCGCCAGTATCACTTCCTGCTGCAGTGTGGGCTGTAAAGGCACTGCAAGAACTTCGTTCTTACGCCAATTGGAGTTGCTGCATCCTGCCAGCGTCAAAGCTGTCGCAACAAAACACCAGCGCAGAAAAGGCTTCATTTCCCACTCCCGAATACAAACATTGGGATAACCATCCTGTCATCCGCCTGCTGTGCACAAGGATTCCCGCCCTCGCGATGATACAAACGCCCCTCTCTGCCAGGCAAAGAGGGGCAAACCAGCAACGTCTTATTCCGCGTCAGGTGTAATCACCGCTGCAGCTTCTTCAGTCTGCGGCTTAGATTCTGTCGCTTCTTTGATGCTCAGACGTACGCGGCCCTGGCGATCAACTTCCATCACCTTAACCGGCACTTCCTGACCCATCTGCAGATAATCAGTCACTTTCTCAACGCGCTTATCAGCGATTTGTGAAATGTGAACCAGACCTTCTTTACCACCACCGATAGCGACGAAGGCACCGAAGTCAACGATGCGGGTCACTTTACCACTGTAAACGCGGCCCACTTCGATTTCTGCAGTGATCTCTTCGATACGACGAATCGCTTCTTTCGCTTTCAGACCATCGGTCGCAGCAATTTTAACGGTGCCATCATCTTCAATTTCAATCGTTGTGCCGGTCTCTTCGGTCAGTGCACGAATCACTGAGCCGCCTTTACCAATCACATCTTTGATCTTGTCAGAGCTGATTTTGATGGTGTAGATGCGTGGAGCAAATTCAGAAATCTCGGTACGCGGTGTGCTGATAGCCTGTTCCATAACGCCGAGGATGTGCAGACGCGCACCCTTAGCCTGGTTCAGCGCTTCCTGCATGATTTCACGCGTGATGCCTTCGATTTTGATGTCCATCTGCAGCGCGGTGATACCTTCACGGCTACCGGCTACTTTGAAGTCCATGTCGCCCAGGTGATCTTCATCGCCCAGGATGTCAGACAGAACCACAAACTTCTCATCTTCTTTCACCAGACCCATTGCGATACCCGCAACGGCGGCTTTGATTGGCACACCTGCATCCATCAGCGCCAGTGAAGCACCACAGACAGAGGCCATTGAAGAAGAACCGTTAGATTCGGTGATTTCAGACACTACACGCACGGTGTAAGGGAAATCTTCCGCTTTTGGCATAACGGCTAACACGCCACGTTTCGCCAGACGACCGTGACCAATTTCACGGCGCTTAGGTGAACCTACCATGCCGGTTTCGCCGACAGAGTACGGAGGGAAGTTGTAATGGAACAGGAAGCTGTCGGTACGTTCGCCCATCAGCTCATCCAGGTTCTGCGCATCGCGGGTTGTACCCAGCGTGGCCGTAACCAGCGCCTGCGTCTCACCACGGGTGAACAGTGATGAACCATGGGTACGTGGCAATACGCCAGTACGCACGTCCAGACCGCGGATCATATCTTTTTCACGGCCATCGATACGTGGCTCGCCATTCAGGATACGGGTACGAACGACGGTTTTTTCGAGGCTATGCACGATATCGCCGATTTCTGAACCATCCAGCGTTTCATCTTCAGCCAGCAGAGCAGCAATGGTTTCGTCTTTAATGACGCCAACCTGCGTGTAACGCTCCTGCTTGTCAGTGATGCGGTAAGCATCGCTGATGCGCGCTTCTGCCAGGGCAGCAACACGAGAAATCAGTGCGGTGTTAGCCGCTTCTGGCTGCCAGTCCCAGCGTGGTTTGCCAGCTTCTGCAACCAGGGCATTGATGTTTTCGATAACAATCTGCTGCTGATCGTGGCCAAAGACCACAGCGCCCAGCATCTGCTCTTCTGACAGGATCTCAGCTTCAGATTCAACCATCAGAACGGCATTCTGCGTACCCGCAACAACCAGATCCAGACGAGACTGTTTCAGCTCATCTGCAGTTGGGTTCAGAACATATTGATCGTTAATATACCCTACGCGCGCTGCACCGATTGGGCCATTGAACGGCAGACCTGACAGCGCCAGCGCGGCAGAAGCACCCATCATCGCAACGATGTCCGGGTGAACCTGTGGGTTAACAGAAACCACGGTTGCAATAACCTGGACTTCATTAACAAAGCCTTCCGGGAACAGTGGACGAATCGGGCGGTCAATCAGACGCGAAATCAGCGTTTCGCCTTCGCTTGGACGGCCTTCACGACGGAAGAAGCTGCCTGGGATACGACCAGCAGCGTAAGTACGCTCCTGATAGTTTACGGTCAGTGGAAAGAAGTCCTGACCTGGTTTAGATTTTTTCTGACCTACAACAGTGACGAACACTGCAGTATCGTCCATGCTCACCATTACAGCGGCAGTCGCCTGGCGAGCCATCATGCCGGTTTCCAGCGTGACGGTATGTTGACCATATTGGAATTTGCGTACGATCGGATTCAGCAAAGTCAAAGTCCTTAACTTCGGGGCATGGCTATCTGTAGCCCGCCATTGATTACCAATCTTCAGCTGCATCCTCGCGACTAATGACAACCCTCGACCGCCTCTGCGGTAAAGCCTCTCATTAGCCGCGCGAAATTCTGCAAACTAAAGATCACACTAAGCAACAATACATCAGTTTGGACCGGATTGCTGCCGATTGCTCGAAAAAAGGGGCCATAAAGGCCCCCTCTTCACGAAACTCGCACAAATCTGATCGTAAGCTGCACACAGTGCAAAAAACCACATAATGCCCCGACGATCAGATTTTTCAGACTTAGCGACGCAGACCGAGACTTTCAATCAGGCTGCTGTAGCGTGCAACGTCTTTACGCTTCAGGTAGTCCAGCAGCTTACGACGCTGAGATACCATGCGCAGCAGACCGCGGCGGCTGTGGTGGTCTTTTTTGTGCTCAGAGAAGTGACCCTGCAGATGGGTAATCTGCGCGGTCAACAGGGCAACCTGAACTTCGGTTGAACCGCTGTCGTTAGCACCACGGCCATATTTAGCAACGATCTCTGCTTTAGCTTCTACGCTTAGAGACATAATAAACTCCGGTAATAAATGAATGTATGGGTGCCGATCTCTAATTCAGCATCCCGCTTTAAAGCCGCACTATTCTACTCTGCGCCTGATAGCAACGCAAATGCCCCATCAGCGAAAAGTGGCCGCACGACTTAATCCTGATACTCAACCACTAAACGACGCGGCGCAAGACGCCCATCAGCGGCAATTTCTGCCATGCCGATAAACTTACGCGCTTCGCCTTCTGATACCCTGACCAGTCCCTGTGCAGGCGCATTACTCGCCTGTACTGGCTGTCCCAGGCGGAACAAATCTGCCACGGCAGTCGGGATATTCACTTCAGGGAAATCAGAGGCCGGGCTGTCCATTGGCAGCAGCAGCGGATCAAGCTGCGATTCCAGTGAGATGCCAGCGTCAGTGGCTTCCGCCAGCAGGGTATTGAGCTGCTCCAGCGTCACCATCCTTTCATAGGGATAACGGGCAACCTGCACACGACGCAGCATGGTGACATGCGCACCGCATCCCAGCTTTTCACCCAGATCATCAATGATGGTGCGGATATAGGTGCCTTTGGAGCAGTGAATTTCCAGCTCCAGCTCATTATCCTGCCAGCGAATAAACTGCAGCTCATAGACCGTAATCGGACGCGGTTCACGCTCGATCACAATGCGCTGACGCGCATATTCATACAGCGGACGACCCTGATGCTTCAGCGCCGAAAACATTGAGGGCACCTGCAGCGTATCGCCGCGGAAGCTCTCCAGGGCGCTATCGAGTTCGGCCTGACTGAAGCTGACCGGACGCGTCTGCACGATGTTGCCATCGGCGTCTGACGTGTCAGTCCGCTCGCCCAGTCGGGCTATCACACGGTAGCGTTTGTCGGAATCCAGCAGATATTGAGAAAACTTGGTTGCTTCACCCAGGCAAATTGGCAACATGCCAGTGGCCAGGGGATCAAGCGCGCCGGTGTGTCCTGCGCGATTAGCGTTGAAGATACGCTTTACTTTCTGCAGGACATCATTCGACGAGACGCCTTGTGGCTTATCCAGCAACAACACGCCATGGACGTCGCGACCGCGACGACGCGGACGACTCATTACGCCTCCTCGTCATCGCCAGTGGCGTCCGGACCACGACGTTCAGCATCATTCTTCACAACGCTGGTGACGAGATTGGACATACGCATCCCTTCAACTAACGAGTTATCGTAGAAGAAGGTCAGCTCAGGCACGATGCGCAGACGCATCGCTTTACCCAGCAGAATGCGAATATAACCTGACGCTTCTTTCAGCGCTTTCAGGCCATGTTTAATGGCATCTTCATCTTTGTCGTTAAGGAAAGTGACGAACACTTTTGCGTAGGCAAGATCGCGTGACACTTCAACGCCAGACACCGTGACCATCATGCCAAGACGTGGATCTTTAATCTCACGCTGCAGGATCATCGCAATCTCTTTTTGCAGCTCTTGTGAAACGCGCTGCGGGCGACCAAATTCTTTCGCCATCATTATTTCTCCCAAATAATTCGGGAGGCCAGAGGCCTCCCAAATTGCAACACATCAGCAGTCTATTACTCGATGGTGCGTTTAATTTCGATGATTTCAAACACTTCGATCATATCGCCAACGCGAACGTCGTTGTAGTTCTTCACGCCGATACCGCACTCCATGCCGTTACGCACTTCGTTGACGTCATCTTTAAAGCGACGCAGAGATTCCAGCTCGCCTTCGTAAATCACCACGTTGTCACGCAGGACACGGATTGGATTGTGACGTTTGATGTTACCTTCCGTCACCATACAACCGGCAATGGCGCCAAACTTCGGTGATTTGAATACGTCGCGGACCGCAGCCAGACCAATGATCTGCTGTTTGTACTCTGGTGCCAGCATACCGCTCATCGCCGCTTTAACTTCGTCAATCAGGTTATAGATGACAGAGTAGTAGCGCAGATCCAGGCTTTCTGCGTCAATGACGCGACGCGCAGAGGCATCGGCACGAACGTTGAAGCCAAGCAGAATGGCGTTAGAAGCAGCCGCCAGGGTCGCATCGGTTTCGGTAATCCCGCCGACGCCTGAACCCACAATCTTCACCTTCACTTCATCGGTGGAGAGTTTCTGCAGAGAATCAGAGATGGCTTCGACAGAACCCTGAACGTCAGCTTTCAGAACGATGTTCAGTTCAGATACTTCGCCTTCGGTCATGTTAGCAAACATGTTCTCGAGCTTAGATTTCTGCTGGCGAGCCAGTTTAACTTCGCGGAATTTGCCCTGACGATAGAGTGCAACTTCGCGTGCTTTCTTCTCGTCACGTACCACAGTCGCTTCATCACCCGCAGCCGGCACACCGGACAGGCCCAGAATCTCAACCGGGATAGACGGACCCGCTTCCATGACTTCGCGACCCAGTTCGTCACGCATTGCACGAACACGGCCATATTCGAAACCACAAAGAACGATGTCGCCTTTGTTCAGCGTACCTTCACGTACCAGCACGGTGGCAACCGGACCACGACCTTTGTCGAGGAACGATTCAATCACCACGCCGCTCGCCATACCTTCACGGATAGCGGTCAGTTCCAGAACTTCCGCCTGCAGCAGGATAGCGTTTAACAGATCATCAATGCCGGTACCCGCTTTCGCAGAGACATTCACGAACATGTTTTCGCCGCCCCACTCTTCCGGAATGATACCGTACTGAGTCAGTTCGTTTTTAACACGATCCGGATCCGCTTCTGGCTTATCGCACTTGTTCACGGCAACCACAACCGGCACTTTCGCGGCTTTGGCGTGCTGAATAGCTTCAACAGTCTGTGGCATTACGCCATCGTCTGCTGCAACCACCAGGATAACGATGTCGGTAGCCTGCGCACCACGTGCACGCATCGCGGTAAACGCGGCGTGGCCCGGGGTATCCAGGAAGGTGACCATACCGTTGTCAGTTTCAACGTGGTAAGCACCGATGTGCTGTGTAATGCCGCCCGCTTCGCCAGAGGCGATTTTAGTGGAGCGGATATAGTCCAGCAGAGACGTTTTACCGTGGTCGACGTGGCCCATGATGGTAACAACCGGCGCACGAGACTCCTGCGCAGCATCGGTATCACGATCGTCCATTACCGCTTCTTCCAGCTCGTTTTCACGACGCAGGGTTACTTTGTGGCCCATCTCTTCGGCAACGAGCTGTGCAGTTTCCTGATCGATCACCTGGTTGATGGTCGCCATTGCGCCCATCTTCATCATCGCTTTGATGACCAGAGAACCTTTCACTGCCATTTTGTTAGCCAGTTCGGCTACGGTAATGGTTTCGCCAATCACAACATCACGGTTAACAGCCTGCGCTGGCTTGTTGAAGCCCTGCTGCAGTGCGCTAGGTTTGCGATGCTTGCCGCCTTTACCACCACGAACCTGCGCACGCGCTTCTTCACGGTCGGTTTTGGCTTCAGAGTGTTTGTTGCCTTTTTTCGCCGGACGCGCAGCTTTAGCAGTCGTCCGCGCACGCGCACGACCTGCTTCAACCTGACGGTCGTTTTCATCTTCCGCCTGACGGGCATGGGTAGAAGTGGTGACGTGATAGTCGCCTTTATCCTCTTCTTCCGGTTTTTCCCATTCAGCTGATTTCTCTTCAGCCAGACGGCGGGCTTCTTCGGCTACGAGGCGGGCAGCCTCTTCCAGCTTACGGCGCGCTTCTTCTTCAGCTTTACGCTTCAGTTCAGCAGCTTCTGCTTCGCGACGGGCTTTGTCTGATTGCGCAGCCTTTGTCACTTCGTCGGTAGGTTGATTTGTCACTTTGTCATTTTCCGCTGCTGCACGTTTGGCCTTATCAGCGGCTTCGCGCCTTGCTTTGTCTTCGGCTTCACGTTGCGCTTTCTGTTCAGCTTCGCGACGGGCTTTTTCTTCAGCCTCGCGTTGCGCCTGCTCTTCCGCTTCACGCTGCGCCTCGGCTTCAGCTTCTGCCTGAGCTTGCTCAGACTCTGCATCACCTTTCACATAGGTACGCTTTTTGCGGACTTCAATTTGCACCGACTTACTTTTACCCCCGGTGCCTGGAATATTCAAGGTGCTGCGCGTTTTACGCTGCAACGTCAGCTTAGCTGAACCGACCTGACCGTGTTCACGGTTCAGATGAGATAGTAAGGTTTCTTTCTCTTGCTGGCTCACCGCGTCATTTTCAGACTTAGGGATACCCGCATCAGCAAATTGCTGTACCAGGCGATCGACCGGAGTCTGAATTTCTGCGGCCAGCGATTTTACGGTTACATCTGTCATGCTGTTCCTTCCTGTTATTACGCGTCATCGCCGAACCAGCAGATATTACGTGCGGCCATAATCAGCGCGCCGGCTTGTTCATCAGACAGGCCTTCAATATCCGTCAGATCGTCAACACCTTGCTCAGCGAGATCTTCCAGCGTGCAAACGCCTTTCGACGCCAGGCGGAACGCCAGCGCACGATCGAGGCCTTCAAGATTCAGAAGATCCTCAGCGGGCTCCTGATTTCCAAGACTCTCTTCTTTCGCCAGTGCCAGGGTGGTTAACGCATTTTTTGCTCGTTCACGCAGGGCTTCAATGGTCTCTTCGTCGAGGCCGTCGACTTCCAGCAGCTCGTTGATTGGCACGTATGCCAGCTCTTCCAGCGAGGAGAAGCCCTCTTCCACCAGTACGGTGGCGAACTCTTCGTCGATGTCGAGATGTTTAGTGAACATATCGATCGCTGCATGTGCTTCAGCCTGATGCTTAGCCTGCAGATCATCGACGGTCATCACGTTCAGCTCCCAGCCACTCAGCTGCGAAGCGAGACGCACGTTTTGGCCGTTACGGCCGATCGCCTGAGCCAGATTGCCAGCTTCTACGGCGATATCCATGGTGTGATTATCTTCATCAACCACGATTGACGCCACATCGGCCGGAGCCATGGCGTTGATAACAAACTGTGCCGGGTTATCGTCCCACAGCACGATATCAATACGCTCGCCACCCAGTTCACTGGAAACTGCCTGAACACGCGCGCCGCGCATGCCCACACAGGCACCGACCGGATCGATACGTTTGTCGTTGGTTTTGACTGCAATTTTAGCGCGCGAACCCGGATCACGGGCGGCTGCTTTAATTTCAATCAGTTCTTCGCCAATTTCTGGCACCTCGATCCGGAACAGTTCAATCAGCATTTCGGGTTTGGAACGCGTGACGAACAGCTGCGCGCCACGCGCTTCCGGACGTACAGAGTAGAGTACGCCACGAATACGATCGCCCGGGCGGAAGTTTTCACGCGGCAGCATATCTTCGCGCAGAATGACCGCTTCGGCATTGCTGCCTAAATCGAGGGAAATGTTGTCGCGGTTAACTTTTTTCACCACACCGGTGATGATTTCGCCTTCCTGCTCACGGAACTGATCAACCACCATTGCGCGCTCAGCTTCGCGCACTTTTTGCACGATAACCTGCTTAGCAGTCTGGGTGGTGATACGGTCAAAGGTGACCGATTCAATCTGATCTTCGACATATTCGCCCAGATTGAATGCTTCATCTTCGAAGCGGGCCGCATCCAGCGTGATCTCGCGCGTCGGCTGTGTTACCTCTTCAACGATTTCCCAGCGGCGGAAAGTATCGAAATCGCCACTGCGGCGATCAATGCTGACGCGTACCTCAATTTCCTGCTCGTACTTTTTCTTGGTCGCAGTCGCCAGCGCGCTCTCCAGCGCTTCGAAGATTTTCTCACGCGGCAGGGCTTTTTCGTTAGAAACGGCTTCTACAACAGCTAAGATCTCTTTGTTCATCCTGGTTAGCCTCAATCCGGACTTTTAAAAGTGGGGGACCAGGTTCGCTTTCTGAATATTACTCAGCGCGAACACTTCATCGCTACCCTCAACGTGCACCGTGATCATCTCGCCATCAACTGACTTGATGGTTCCCTGCCATTTACGGCGGTTCTGAACGGCCATACGCAACACCAGGCTCACTTCTTCACCCATAAAGCGGGTGTAGTGTTCAGCGGTGAACAGAGGACGATCGAGTCCCGGTGAAGAGACTTCAAGGTTGTAAGGAACAGTAATAGGATCTTCAACATCCATTACCGCACTTACCTGGTGGCTGACATCGGCGCAATCATCGACATTGATGCCATCTTCACTATCAATATAGATGCGCAGGATAGATGTGCGACTACGAACGAATTCAATTCCAACCAGTTCGTAACCCAGCGCTTCTACGGGAGCCGATACCAACTCTGTCAATTTTTGCTCTAATGTGGACAAGCCCACCCCCAAGACATAAAAAAAGGGCCTATAGCCCAGTATTACGATTCGCTAATAACAAAAAACCCCGAATATTCGGGGCTTTTAATCACTGGACCCTGTATGCCGCAATGCGGCCCGGACTCCATCCAAAGAATTTTCTTTCAAAAAATAGCCGTGAATGCGTCCGTCGATGCATACAGTATATTTGAAAAAGAACTCAAAGGGAAAGTGGTTGCGGGGGCCGGATTTGAACCGACGACCTTCGGGTTATGAGCCCGACGAGCTACCAGGCTGCTCCACCCCGCGTCCGAAAACGTGGCGAATAATACGCCAGACCTGCAAAAAATGCAAGTGATACTACGATTTGGTACCGAGGACGGGACTTGAACCCGTAAGCCCAATCGGGCACTACCACCTCAAGGTAGCGTGTCTACCAATTCCACCACCACGGCACTGCACTGACCACAACGATTCGTTGTGCTGACGACCTTACTTAGGAATATCGCTGCCCGGTGTAACCGGTTGAGCTGGCTTTTCAGTCTGTTGAGAAGACTGCGCCGGCGCAGAAAGATTTTCCCACTCACTTCCTTTTGACGCTTTATTGCTGTTCAGATTACCCAGAACCAGGCTGATGATGAAGAACAATGCCGCTAAAATGCCAGTAGTACGGGTCATGAAATTACCTGAACCCGACGAACCAAACACTGTACCGGATGCGCCTGCACCGAATGAGGCTCCCATATCAGCGCCTTTGCCTTGCTGCAGCATGATCATACCCACGAGGGCGATAGCTACAATAAGGAAAACAACTAAAAGAGCTTCGTACATATTCAACCTGTTCCTTGCACGATAATCGTACAGTTAAAGCTTCACCAGTATTGATGGGGAGTCTCGTCATCACCCATCAGAAGCGGGTGTGAATACTAACCAAAGGCGCATATCTCTGCAAGTGCAATTTTTACCACCCGAACTGATTGCAGAAAAAAGCGCCATCCCGGTGATTTTACAGGCAGTTCCACACTCTGCAGACTGCCTGTTAATGTTTTAAACGGCCTTGACCTGATCGGCGATGCGATTCGCCAGTTCGGTGACCTGTGCTTCATTTTCGCCTTCGACCATCACACGAATCAATGGCTCGGTGCCGGACTTACGCAGCAGAACACGTCCGCGACCTGCCAGCGCTTTTTCCACTTCCGCGGTCACGGTTTTGACGGCATCGCTTTGCAGCGGATCATGTTCACCTGAAAAGCGCACGTTGACCAGAACCTGCGGCAGCATTTTCATACCACTGCAGAGATCGTGCAGGCTCATGTGGTTGCGCACCATTGCAGTAAGTACTTGCAAACTTGCAACGATACCGTCGCCGGTCGTGGTTTTATCGAGCAGGATCACATGACCGGAGTTCTCAGCACCGAGACGCCAGCCCTTCTCCTGCATCTTCTCCAGCACATAACGGTCACCCACTTTGGCGCGGGTAAACGGAATGCCAAGCTGCTTCAGTGCTAACTCCAGTCCCATGTTACTCATCAGCGTACCCACTACACCGCCGCGTAACTGTCCCTGGCGCAATGCTTCACGTGCAATGATATAGAGGATCTGGTCGCCATCCACTTTGTCGCCCAGATGGTCAATCATCATGATACGGTCGCCGTCGCCGTCGTAGGCCAGACCAATATCAGCTTTCTCGGCCAGCACACGCTGCTGCAGCAGTTTGAGATCGGTGGCACCGCACTCTTTATTAATGTTCATGCCATCTGGCTGGACACCAATAGCAATGACGGTCGCACCCAGTTCACGCAATACATTCGGCGCGATGTGGTAGGTGGCACCATTGGCACAGTCGACCACAATCTTCAGGCCATTCAGATTCAGTTCGCTGGGGAATGTCCCTTTGCAAAACTCAATGTAACGCCCTGCGGCATCCACGATGCGGCTGGCACGGCCTAACTGCGCTGATTCAACACAGGTAATCGGCTTTTCCATCTCCAGCTCAATCGCTTCTTCAACGTCATCAGGCAATTTGGTGCCTTCGGAGGAAAAGAACTTAATCCCGTTGTCGTCAAACGGGTTGTGTGACGCCGAAATCACAATGCCCGCCTCTGCGCGGAAAGTGCGGGTCAGATAGGCGATGGCGGGCGTCGGCATCGGGCCGGTAAACGCCGCTGTCAGGCCTGCCGCAGCGAGGCCTGCTTCCAGCGCGGACTCCAGCATGTAGCCAGAGATACGGGTATCTTTACCAATAATGATCTTCTTGGAACCATGGCGCGCCAGCACTTTACCTGCGGCCCAGCCGAGCTTCAGGACAAAATCGGGGGTAATGGGGGTTTCACCGACTTTGCCGCGAATGCCGTCTGTACCGAAATATTTACGATTACTCATGATACTCCTTTTGCTCTTCGGGTCGCTTCGACCACGCGCATCGCTTCGGCCGTCTCTTTTACGTCATGCGCGCGAATAATCTGCGCGCCCTGCATGGCAGCAATCACCGCGCAGCTCAGGCTGCCGGTTAAACGCTGTGATGGGCCGACATTTAACAGCTGACCAATCATTGATTTACGCGACATCCCAACCAGCAGCGGCAGACCGAAGTGGTGAAAATCGCCCAGATGAGCCAGCAGTTCATAATTGTGGCTGAGATTTTTACCGAAACCGAAGCCCGGGTCGAGTATCAGCCGCTTTTTTTTAATTCCCGCCGCTTCACAGCGTGCAATCTGCTGAGCGAAGTAAGTGTCCACTTCGCTTAAGATGTTTTCGTAAACCGGTGCCTGCTGCATGGTGCGCGGCTCGCCCTGCATATGCATTAAACAGACGGGAAGTCCGGTAGCGGCTGCAGCATCGAGCGCGCCTGGTTCAGTGAGTGAACGAACGTCATTAATGATGTGAGCACCCACTCGTGCAGCTTCCCGGATAACCTCGGCTTTAGAGGTGTCCACTGAGATCCAGACTTCGAAACGCTGGGCGATGGCTTCGACCACCGGAATCACCCGCTCCAGCTCTTCCTCCACACTCACTTCATCAGCGCCAGGACGGGTTGATTCACCGCCCACGTCGATAATGGTGGCACCTGCATTAACCATCTCATTGGTATGCGTCAGCGCATCAACCAGCGCGTTATGTTTACCACCATCTGAAAAGGAGTCCGGCGTGACATTCAGAATGCCCATCACATGCGGGAAAGATAAATCGAGATGGGAATCACGGGCAAACAACTTCATGGTGAAAACTCCTTGCTGATCAATATCTGGATGTAAAAAACCCCGGACCAGCCGGGGTTTTGTCTGACGATGTTGCGTCTTATTTGTTGTACTGCTCTGACATAGTATTGCCTGGGTTTGGCGTACGCGGTTCATCAACCGGACGTGGCGCCTTTGGCGTACCGTTGCTGTCTGAGTTGCTGCCTGGATCTTCCCAGCCTGCTGGCGGACGCACTTCGCGGCGTGCCATCAGGTCGTCGATCTGCGGTGCATCAATGGTTTCATACTTCATCAGCGCGTCTTTCATCGCGTGAAGGATGTCCATGTTCTCACCCAGAATGCGGCGAGCACGCTGGTAGTTGCTGTCGATCAGGTGTTTGACTTCCTGGTCGATGATGCGGGCAGTTTCATCAGACATGTGTTTCGCTTTCGCGACAGAACGTCCAAGGAACACTTCACCCTCTTCTTCTGCATACAGCAACGGACCCAGTTTTTCAGAGAAGCCCCACTGCGTCACCATGTTACGTGCCAGGTTAGTCGCGACTTTGATGTCGTTAGACGCACCGGTAGAAACACGTTCTGCACCGTAGATGATCTCTTCTGCCAGACGACCGCCGTAAAGCGTTGAAATCTGGCTTTCCAGTTTCTGACGGCTGGCGCTGATCGCGTCGCCTTCAGGCAGGAAGAAGGTCACACCCAGCGCACGGCCGCGCGGGATAATCGTAACTTTATGGACCGGATCATGCTCTGGTACCAGGCGACCAATAATCGCGTGGCCGGCTTCGTGGTAAGCCGTTGACTCTTTCTGCGATTCCGTCATCACCATGGAGCGACGTTCCGCACCCATCATGATTTTATCTTTCGCTTTTTCGAACTCAACCATCGACACCACACGCTTGTTTGAACGGGCGGCGAACAGCGCTGCTTCGTTGACAAGGTTGGCCAGATCGGCACCGGAGAAGCCTGGGGTACCACGTGCAATGATCGCTGCATCAATATCGGTAGCCAGTGGCACACGACGCATATGCACTTTCAGGATCTGCTCACGACCGCGTACATCGGGCAGGCCTACAACAACCTGACGGTCAAAGCGGCCCGGACGCAGCAGCGCAGGGTCCAGTACGTCAGGACGGTTAGTCGCGGCGATAACGATAATACCTTCGTTACCTTCAAAACCATCCATCTCAACCAGCATCTGGTTCAGCGTCTGCTCACGTTCATCATGACCACCGCCTAAACCGGCGCCACGCTGACGACCAACGGCATCGATTTCATCGATGAAGATGATGCACGGTGCCGCTTTCTTAGCCTGTTCGAACATGTCGCGCACACGGGATGCACCAACACCGACAAACATTTCCACAAAGTCAGAACCGGAGATAGTGAAGAAAGGCACCTTCGCTTCGCCAGCAATCGCTTTGGCGAGCAAGGTTTTACCGGTACCCGGTGGCCCCACCATCAGAACGCCTTTTGGAATTTTACCGCCCAGCTTCTGGAAACGGCTCGGCTCACGCAGATATTCCACCAGCTCAGCCACTTCATCTTTCGCTTCGTCACAACCTGCGACGTCAGCGAAAGTGGTTTTAATCTGGTCTTCCGTCAACATGCGGGCTTTACTTTTGCCGAAGGACATCGCGCCCTTTCCGCCACCGCCCTGCATCTGACGCATAAAGAAGATCCACACACCGATCAGCAGCAGCATCGGGAACCACGAAATGAAGATTGAAGCCAGCAGGCTTGGTTCTTCCGGCGGTTCGCCAACCACTTTGACGTTTTTGGTCAAGAGGTTATCGAGCAACTTAGGATCATTGACAGGAATGTAGGTGGTATATTTATTGCTGTCTTTTTTGACAACGTTAATTTCACGCCCGTTAATGCGTGCCTCGCGGACCTGATCCTGGTTCACTTCCGACAGGAAGGTTGAATAATCAACCCGACGGCCATTCGACTCGCTGGGCCCAAAGCTCTGGAATACTGACATCAGCACGACCGCGATGACTAACCAGAGAATCAGGTTTTTCGCCATGTCACTCAAGGGATTAACCTCATATTACATCGGTGTTAACAGATAGCGTAGGGTACTATAGTTCCTGCATACATGGAATCGCAGCAACGCTGCGGACTTCTCCAGCAATTTGGTTATAGTTTGCGCCCAGTCGCCACAATGTACACTTCACGTGAACGAGAACGTGAAGCGTCCGGCTTACGAATTTTTACTTTCGTAAACAGGGAGCGAATTTCCCGCAGGTATTCATCGAAGCCATCTCCCTGAAACACTTTCACTACAAAACTGCCGCCAGGTGCCAGGATATCCCGACACATCTCCAGCGCCAGCTCCACTAAATACATCGACCGGGGAATATCTACGGCAGGTGTACCACTCATATTCGGCGCCATGTCGGACATGACAACCTGAACTTTCTGATCGCCAACGCGCTCAAGCAGCGCATTGATCACCGATTCTTCACGAAAATCGCCCTGAAGGAAATCGACACCGACTATTGGATCCATTGGCAGGATATCACAGGCAATGACGCGCCCTTTGTTCCCGATTTGCTGTACCACATATTGCGACCAGCCACCGGGTGCGGCACCCAGATCTACCACGGTCATACCGGGTTTGAACAGCTTGTCACCCTGTTGTATTTCATCAAGTTTAAACCAGGCGCGCGAGCGCAACCCTTTTTTATGCGCCTGGAGCACATATTTATCGCTAAAGTGTTCCTGAAGCCAGCGGCCGGAGCTGGCTGAACGCTTTTTACCCGTCATATTATTTCCAACTAAATCGTCATCGTAGCGATAAACCTGCACGCAATGGGTTGCGTCGATTTGGTGATATACCCGAGATGGCGGTAGAATGAACCGTTTTCAATCCCTGAGTAAGTAAAAAACTACGATGAATCTAAGTACCAAACAAAAACAGCACCTCAAGGGCCTCGCCCATCCACTCAAGCCCGTGGTTATGCTGGGTGGCAACGGCCTGACTGAAGGCGTGCTGGCCGAAATCGAGCAGGCTCTGGCGCATCACGAACTGATCAAGGTAAAAATCGCCTCAGAAGATCGTGAAACGAAACAGCTGATCGTTGAAGCTATCGTGCGTGAGACCGGTGCCAGCAACGTACAGGTGATCGGCAAAACGCTGGTGCTGTATCGCCCCTCTAAAGAGAGCAAAATTTCTCTGCCACGTTAAGTGGGCAAAGAAAGTGACATGCTCTTACCTCAGATAAAAGGCCGCGATGCGGCCTTTTTCTTTTCTTTACATTGTGCTTTAACGCTTTTCAAAGCGTAGCAACATCTTAAAGGTATTCCACCTTCAGGATTTCGTACTCAACGTCGCCGCCTGGGGTTTTAACAATAGCCACATCATCGGCCTCTTTTCCCACCAGGCCACGCGCCATTGGCGAATTGACCGAAATCAGATTTTGCTTAAAGTCCGCTTCGTCATCGCCCACGATACGATAAGTCGACTCTTCGTCGGTCTCGACATTCAGTACGGTTACCGTTGCGCCGAAAATTACGCGGCCAGTTTTAGGCATCTGGGTGACGTCGATCACCTGCGCATTGGAGAGTTTGGCTTCAATCTCCTGAATACGCCCTTCACAAAAACCCTGCTCTTCACGCGCAGCATGGTATTCCGCGTTTTCTTTTAAATCGCCGTGTTCGCGTGCGTCAGCGATAGAGGCGATAATGCGCGGGCGCTTCACGGTTTTCAGCTCGTTCAGCTCTTCGCGCAATCTTTCAGCGCCTCTTAACGTCATCGGAATCTGATTCATTTAAGCTCCTCGCCCTCTTTCCTGTTAACGATGTCATCCTGACCGGTGACTGCAGAAAAAAGCGTTCTGCGGCACATTAGCCCGTTTTTGCAAATAAAAGAATCCTGACCCGGAGATGCTTCCAGGCCAGAAAAGAGTTTTGCAATTTGATACGTATTTTACCCCAGAGTTCACTGCGGGTCATCGTTTACTTTGCACCGTCCGGCAACGTAGTATTGACGCCCTCACCTGCCAGTTACCGCGAGATTATGCGATTTTCACGACTTGTTACCGGATTAAGCTGTGCATTTATGCTGCAAGCACACGCAGCGCCAGTTGATGAATACATGCAGTACCTGCCAGACGGTGCCAATCTGGCGCTGATGGTCCAGAAAGTGGGTGCTTCAACACCGATCATTGATTATCACGGAAAACAGATGGCCCTGCCCGCCAGTACCATGAAAGTGGTGACGGCGCTGGCGGCATTACTGGAACTGGGTGGCGATTTCCGTTTTCAGACCACTTTTGAGACTCGCGGCGCCATTATAGATGGCACCCTGAACGGCGATTTAGTCGCACGTTTCGGCGGTGATCCCACTTTAACCCGTCAGGATCTGCGCAACATGGTCGCGGCGATTAAGAAGCAGGGTATTAACCATATCAAAGGCAATCTGGTTATCGACACGTCCGTGTTTGCCAGTCACGACATGGCGCCGGGCTGGCCGTGGAACGATATGACTCAGTGCTTCAGCGCCCCGCCGGGTGCAGCGATTGTTGATAAGAACTGTTTCTCGGTGTCGCTCTACAGCGCGAATACGCCGGGTGAAAATGCCTTTGTTCGCATCGCCTCCTATTATCCGGCGCATATGTATAGCCAGGTCCGCACCATCGGCCGCAACAGCGGCGAAGGGCAATATTGTGAACTGGATGTGGTGCCGGGCGAGTTGAACCGCTACACGCTGACTGGCTGTATGCGTCAGCGTGCCGAACCGCTGCCGCTGGCCTTTGCCGTGCAGGATGGTGCGGCCTGGGCTGGCGAGATTCTCAAGGCGGAACTGCGGTCGTCAGAGATTGATTACAGCGGGCATCTGGTGCGTCAGACGCAGGTCACGGAGCCAGGCACCGTACTGGCATCGACCCAGTCCGCGCCGCTGCATACGCTGCTGCACACCATGCTGAAGAAGTCAGACAACATGATTGCCGACACGGTGTTCCGCACTATTGGTCATCACTACTTCAACGTACCAGGAACCTTCCGTGCCGGGCAGGATGCGGTTCGTCGTATCCTGAAAGCGAAAGCCAACGTCGATATGGGCAACAGCATCCAGGTCGATGGTTCCGGCCTGTCGCGCCACGACCTGATTTCGCCGCAAACCATGATGCAGGTGTTGCAGTTCATTGCGAAGAATGACAACACGCTGGATTATATTTCGATGCTGCCGCTGGCTGGCTATGATGGCACGCTGCAATATCGGGGCGGACTGCATGAAGCAGGACTGGATGGCAAAGTCTCGGCGAAAACCGGTTCACTGCAGGGCGTCTATAACCTGGCGGGCTTTATCACTACCTCAAGTGGCGCGCGGGTGGCGTTCGTTCAGTTCCTTTCCGGGTATGCGGTACCGCCGGAAGATCAACGTACCCGTCGTATTCCCCTGGTGCGTTTCGAGAGCCGACTCTACCGCGATATCAATCAGAACAACTGATTACGCAGTAATAAAAACGCAGCAGGTGATCAACCTGCTGCGTTTTTTTATGGCTGAACGCTTCAGAAGCAGATATCAGCGTCGCCCTGAAGAGCAGGCTCCAGAAAGAACAATGCCCCCTTTCATTCCTGAAAGGGGGCATCCTATATCACGCTGTAGCAGACGCGCGGTTAACGCTGATAGATGATTTCAACACCTTCGTCGTCTTCATCATCCCAGTCGTCATCCCACTCTTCATCTTCCACTTCGACCGTGTTTTCAATGGTTTCTTTGTGGTAATCGTCCCACATAAACTCCACTTTTTCCGGCTGTTTCTCTTCAAGCTCGGCTTCTTTCGGGTTGGCATTGATGAAGCTCATCACGTCCCAGCAGAGTTCGTTGACACCAGTACGGCTTGCGGCAGAGATCAGGTAATACTTATCTTCCCAGCCCAGCGCTTCAGCAACGGCTTTTGCCCGTGACTGCGCTTCTTCTTCGCTAATCAGATCAATCTTGTTGAAGACCAGCCAGCGTGGCTTGTTGAACAGCTTCTCGCTGTACTTTTCGAGCTCGCCGAGAATAATGCGGGCATTTTCAACCGGATCGCTTTCATCGATCGGATCGATGTCGATCAGGTGCAGCAATACGCGGCAACGCTCAAGGTGTTTCAGGAAGCGGATACCGAGGCCAGCACCGTCTGCTGCGCCTTCAATCAGGCCAGGAATATCAGCCACGACGAAGCTCTGCTCGCTGTCCATACGGACTACGCCCAGGCTCGGCACAAGCGTGGTAAATGGATAGTCCGCCACTTTTGGTTTGGCAGCTGAAACAGCACGGATAAAGGTTGATTTACCGGCGTTCGGTAAGCCCAGCATCCCAACGTCTGCCAGCAGCATCAGCTCCAGCTGCAGGTCACGTTTTTCACCTGGAGTACCCATCGTTTTCTGACGAGGACTGCGGTTCACTGAGGATTTGAAGCGCGTGTTGCCCAGACCATGCCAGCCGCCCTTGCCGACCATCAGTTTCTGGCCGTGACGCGTCATGTCACCGAGTGTCTCACCGGTACCCTGATCGATAACCCGGGTGCCGACCGGCACTTTAACTTCGATATCTTTACCGCGTTTGCCTGTACAGTCGCGGCTCTGGCCGTTCTGTCCGCGCTCTGCCCGGAAAGATTTTTCGAAACGATAATCGATAAGGGTATTGAGGTTTTCATCAGCGATCAGATAAACATCACCGCCGTCACCGCCATCACCGCCATCAGGGCCGCCTCTCGGGATATATTTTTCGCGGCGGAAGCTCACGCAACCATTACCGCCATCACCGGCGACGACCAAAATTGTCGCTTCATCTACAAACTTCATTTTCTATCTCCGTCACACAATCGTCTGCAGCACTCTGCAGACGGGTCCGCCAGGGTCTTCTGCGCTGACCAGCGGCGGATAAATCAGGATTGGCTTTCGCCAGTGCGTACACAAAGTGTACAGCAAACTTTTGTGATGCGTCGCTTTTACCGCAACAGACCGCAGAATGTAAAAAGCCCCGCAGGAGCTGCGGGGCCTTCAATTCGTGCGTTCAGACGTTAAACGTCTGCGTCACGACAACCTTACTCAGCAACGATGCTGATGTATTTACGGTTGTTCGGACCTTTAACTTCGAACTGTACTTTACCGTCTGCGGTAGCAAACAGGGTGTGGTCACGACCACAACCTACATTGGTACCGGCGTGGAATTTGGTGCCACGCTGACGAACGATGATGCTACCTGCCAGAACAGATTCGCCACCGAAACGCTTTACACCCAGACGTTTTGCATTGGAGTCACGACCATTTCGAGTCGAACCACCAGCCTTTTTATGTGCCATTTGTCAGATCTCCTCTTACGCCGTGATACCAGTGATTTTCACATCAGTGAACCACTGGCGATGGCCTGCTTGCTTACGGTAGTGCTTACGACGACGAAACTTAACAATCTTAATTTTCTCGCCACGACCGTGAGCAACAACTTCTGCCTTGATCATTCCGCCTGAAACCAGTGGCGCGCCGATTTTCACGTCTTCGCCATTAGCAATCATCAGAACCTGGTCAAACTCAATCGTTTCACCGGTTGCGATGTCCAGCTTTTCCAGGCGAACGGTCTGACCTTCGCTAACTCGGTGTTGTTTACCACCACTTTGGAAAACCGCGTACATATAAAACTCCGCTTCTGCGCTTGCCTTTTAGTTCATCAGGCGGCGCGCTAAATATTCACAATAGGGCGCGAATTCTACGCAAAACTCCAGAAGAAGACAAGAGCACTTTGCACACTCTTGCAGAAAAAAAACACAGGCTGAATGCAACCGTTTCTCAGGCACAAAATTCAAGTACAATCAGTAACAGATTACCTGAACGCTGGCTGAGTAAACCACTTACCATGGCAGAGATAACGAGTCATAGCTGAAAAGACGAATGAACTTAGAACAGATTAATGAATTAACCGCACAGGATATGGCTGCCGTTAACCAGACCATCCTCGACCAGCTGAATTCAGATGTCTCGCTCATCAACCAGTTGGGCTATTACATCATCAGTGGTGGGGGCAAGCGTATCCGTCCCATGATTGCCGTGCTCTCCGCACGTGCCATGGGCTACAAGGGCGACCTGCACGTGACCAATGCGGCGCTGATCGAATTTATCCACACCGCCACGCTGCTGCATGACGATGTCGTGGATGAATCCGATATGCGTCGTGGCAAAGCGACCGCGAACGCGGCGTTTGGCAATGCGGCAAGCGTGCTGGTCGGTGACTTTATTTATACCCGCGCCTTCCAGATGATGACCAGCATGGGTTCGCTGCGTATCCTGGCGCTGATGTCAGAGGCAGTAAACGTCATTGCTGAAGGTGAAGTCCTGCAGCTGATGAACGTCAATGATCCCGACATCACTGAAGAGAGCTACATGCGCGTCATTTACAGCAAGACAGCGCGTCTGTTTGAAGCCGCCTCGCAGGCTTCTGCAATTCTGGCTGAAGCCACACCTGAAGAGGAAAAAGCCCTGCAGGATTATGGGCGCTATCTGGGTACGGCTTTCCAGTTAATTGACGACTTACTGGATTACAGTGCTGATGGTGAAACGCTGGGTAAAAATACTGGCGATGACCTGAGTGAAGGCAAACCCACCCTGCCACTGCTGCATGCGATGCAGCACGGCTCGCCTGAACAGGCGAAGATGATCCGTGAAGCTATTGAACAGGGAAACGGCCGCCATCTGCTGGAACCCGTACTGGAAGCGATGAATCAGTGCGGTTCACTGGAGTGGACGCGCAGTCGTGCCGAACAGGAAGCGGATAAAGCCATTGAAGCCCTGAGAATTCTGCCGGAATCGCCATGGCGCAGTGCCCTGGAGTCGCTGGCGCACATGTCAGTTCAGCGCGATTTTTGATCCCTCACGGAGCCTTCCGGGCTCCGTTTTCATCTCATCCGTCCCCATTATTCTTATTTCCTGCAAGCATTTGCACACCTTTTGCGAGTCATCCCACAGACCCGGCGCTGGATCTAAAAATAACTGGAAATTAATGGAAACTTTTTGCTATAAAACCCCTGTTCTTTCCAGATGGCACTAAAAAGGAAAGCCAACGTCCTGCTGGACGACGCAATGACAAGGAAAAGGAGAACAGGTTATGGAAAAAATAAAGGAAGACTGGCATCCGGCTGACATTATCGCGGCGCTGCACAAACGCGGTATGACGCTGGCAGCACTATCACGCGCATCGGGTCTGAGTTCGTCAACACTGGCTAATGCGCTGACGCGCCCGTGGCCCAAAGGAGAATGGCTGATCGCCGACGCGCTAACGATTCACCCGAGTGAGATCTGGCCCAGTCGATATTATGATCCCCACACCCACCGCCTGCTGGATCGCAGAAAACGTATCCGGACGCCTGCAGCGCATTCCGACAGCAACTGAGACCGCAGGCTATTTTCAGGCGAAAAAAAACCAGCCCTGAAGGGGGCTGGCTTTTTGAGTGCCTCAGCAGACTTACTCTTCGCTGACACGCTCGATGTTCGCGCCCATTGCTTTCAGTTTATCTTCGATGTGCTCATAGCCACGATCGATGTGATAAATGCGATCAACGAACGTCGTGCCTTCCGCAATACAACCCGCCAGAACCAGGCTGGCAGAAGCACGCAGATCGGTCGCCATCACCTGCGCACCTGACAGGGTTTCAACCCCATGGCAGATTGCCGTGTTGCTCTCAATCTCAGCATGTCCGCCCATACGAATCAGTTCAGGGATATGCATAAAACGGTTTTCGAAAATGGTTTCGGTAATCAGACCCGTGCCTTCCGCAACCATGTTTAACAGGGTGAACTGTGCCTGCATATCTGTCGGGAACCCCGGATGCGGAGCGGTGCGCACGTTAACCGCTTTTGGTCGCTTGCCGTGCATGTCCAGACTGATCCAGTCTTCACCGGTTTCAATATCGGCACCCGCATCACGCAGCTTAGCCAATACAGCATCCATGGTATCTGGCTGGGTTTTGTGGCACATCACTTTGCCGCCTGAAATGGCAGCAGCCACCAGGAAGGTACCGGTTTCGATACGATCGGGCAGAACGCGATAAACACCGCCACCCAGACGCTCAACGCCTTCAATGGTGATTTTGTCGCTACCTGCGCCACTGATTTTGGCACCCAGGGTGTTAAGGAAGTTGGCGGTATCGACAATTTCCGGCTCACGTGCCGCATTCTCAATCACAGTGGTGCCCGTCGCCAGCGTCGCTGCACTCATGATAGTGACCGTTGCGCCAACGCTGATTTTGTCCATGACAATCAGCGCGCCTTTCAGGCGTCCATTGACTGAGGCTTTAACGTAGCCCTCTTCCAGTTTGATCTCAGCACCCAGCTGTTCCAGACCGGTGATATGCAGATCAACCGGACGCGCGCCGATAGCGCAGCCACCCGGCAGAGAAACCTGACCCTGACCAAAACGCGCCACCAGCGGACCCAGCGCCCAGATTGAGGCACGCATGGTTTTGACCAGGTCATAAGGCGCACAAAACACATCTACCGCACTGGCATCGACATGCACAGAACCGTTGCGTTCGACCTTCGCACCCAGCTGGCTCAGCAGTTTCATGGTGGTATCAATGTCGCGCAGCTTTGGCACGTTCTTAATCTCTACCGGCTCTTCAGCCAGCAGGGCAGCAAACAGAATAGGAAGTGCGGCGTTCTTTGCCCCGGAAATGGTGACTTCACCACTTAAACGGGTGGGGCCTTGCACACGAAATTTTTCCATCAACACGGCTCTCGATTAACTAGCTAAAAATTGGACTCGCTCACGGCGAGTTCACCACGCAGAAGGATCAGAAACCGTTGAGTTTGCGGTCACGTGCCCATTCAGCGGGAGTATAAGTTTTGATAGAGACAGCATGCATGCGGTTATCCGCGATGAATTCCATCAACGGCGCATAGACAGCCTGCTGCTTTTTCACGCGGCTCAGTTCGCCAAACAGTTCGCCTACGGCGATCACCTGAAAATGGCTGCCATCGTTGCTCATCACATGAACTTCGTCTAAAGGCAATGCGGCCATCAGCACGGCCTGAATTTCACTGTTTTCCATTGGGCTTAACTTCACTTAATAATAATAAGGCTGACATAGTAGAGGAAAGCGGCTGACTCTTAAATACGCAAAAGCCCCTGTTGGAAACAGGGGCTTAGCATAACAACCGGAAATCAGGCGCTTTTATCCGCAGAAACAATAATCTGTTGCAGATTGTAAAGGGTAATCAGCGAGCGCAGTTTGTCACTGATGCCTGTAAAGCATGGGGTTATACCCTGTGCACGCGCGATTTCCCGCAAGTGCACCAGCAGGGCGAGACCGGAAGAGTCCACCCGCTCCAGCCCCGCGACGTCGATAGTATCGACATCTTTGATCAGCGTCTCGCGTTGCTGCCACAGGCTCATCAGCGTGTCGCGATCCAGTTCGCCTTTAAGTAATAGCGTGCTGGCTTCCCGCTCCCAGCGTAACGATTCGTGCATTATTGTTGTTTATCCAGCGTGATCGGCTGTGCCGCAGAAGACTTCAGTTGTGCCGTCAGACCATCAATACCTTTGGTACGCAACAAATCGCTCCACTCATTTTGTTTCGTGGTGATCATGCTGACGCCTTCGGCGATCATGTCATAAGCCTGCCATTTCCCGCTCTGGCTATTTTTACGCCACTGGAAATCGAGGCGTACCGGCGGACGTCCATTTGGGTCAATAATGGTGACACGAATAGCGACAATCTGGGCGTCGCCTAACGGCTGTTCAGGCTGAATCTGGTAGCTCTGGCCGTTATAGAGTGCCAGTGCCTGACCATACGCCTGCGCCAGATAATCACCAAAAGCGCTGAAATAGGCTTCACGCTGAGCAGGTGTTGAGTCACGATAGTAGCGTCCCAGCACTAACGCGCCTGCATATTTAATCTGCACATACGGCAGGAGCTCCTGACGCACAATCTCACGCAGGTAGTTGGGATCCTGCTTGATTTTCGGCTGCTCATTTTTCAGACGGGTGAATGTCTTCTGCGCCGCTTCGTTCATCAGCTTGTAAGGATTGCTCTGATCGGCTGCGGTCGCCGTCAGCGGTACCGCTACCACCAGCATGGCAATCATCAGTAAACGTTTAAACATGGTAAACCCTCTTCTTTAAGGTTGAGCCGGTGCCGCAGGCGCAGCACTGTCGCCTTCCTGCGCGTCTTTGGAGTCAGTTTTTTGTTTGTTATCGCCGCTCTTATAAAGGAACTGGCCGATCAGGTCTTCAAGCACCATGGCTGACTTCGTATCACGCAGCGTATCGCCATCTTTCAGCATCGCCGAGCCGAGCTCAGGATCGTCAAAGCCTAAGTTCAGCGCCAGGAACTGCTCACCCAGCAGGCCCTGAGTACGGACAGCCAGCGAGCTGGTATCTGAAATTTTATTCGCATACTGATCGCTGATCTCCATGGTGACACGCGGCAGCAGCGTTTTCGGCTCAAGCGCTATTTCTGTCACCCGGCCAATGACCACACCACCAATTTTGACCGGTGAACTGGCTTTCAGGCCGCCGATATTGTCAAAGGTCGCGTAGAGTTTCCACGTCGGCTCTGTACCCATCGACTTTAAATCGGCGACGCGCAGACAGAGAAACAATGCGGCGATCAACGCCATAATCATAAAAATGCCAACCCAGATTTCGCTTTTTTTGCTTTGCATTGCATCAATTCCCAAACATCAGTGCTGTCAGCACAAAATCCAACCCGAGCACCGCCAGTGAAGCATGTACTACGGTACGCGTTGTCGCGCGACTGATCCCTTCAGAAGTGGGAATCGCGTCATAGCCATTAAAAAGAGCAATCCAGGTGACCGTTACGGCAAAGACGGCGCTTTTGATGATGCAGTTAACGACATCGGTTCGGAAATCGACCGCGTTCTGCATAGCTGACCAGAAGAAACCGGGATCGATCCCCTTCCAGCTCACGCCAACCAGTGCACCGCCTGCAATACCGACCGCAGTGAAGATCATGGTCAGTAGCGGCATGCTGATAAAACCGGCCCAGAAGCGCGGCGAGACTACCCGGCGCAACGGATCCACCGCCATCATCTCCATACTGGAGAGCTGTTCAGTGGCTTTCATCAGGCCGATTTCAGCCGTCAGTGCCGATCCTGCCCGTCCGGCAAACAGCAGCGCGGTAACAACCGGCCCCAGTTCACGCAGCAAGGAGAGCGCCACCAGCATACCCAGACTGGTTTCTGCACCATAGGTGTTCAGCACCAGATAGCCCTGCAGTCCGAGCACCATGCCGATAAACAGACCTGAAACCACAATAATCAGTAACGACAGTACGCCTACACTATAGAGTTGTTTGATCAGTAGCGGCGTATGTCTGCGGAACGCGGGTTTTCCCACCAGCGCGTGAAACAGCATTAATCCTGCGCGTCCAAAACTGGCGCACGTTTCAATTCCCTGACGACCGAATGACGCCAGCGCCTTCAAGACCATCTGTTTAGTTACTCCCTGAGCCGGTTAAATCAGCGAGATAGTCGCCGGCAGGAAAACGGAAGGGAACCGGACCATCCGCATGGCCATCAATAAACTGGCGCACGCGCGGGTCATTATTCTCTCGCAGTTCCGGCGTGGTGCCGTGTGCGATAATTTTTTGTCCGGCCACGATATAGGCATAGTCCGCAATACTCAGTACTTCCGGTACGTCGTGCGAGACCACAATACAGGTCAGGCCCAGAGCATGGTTAAGTTCGTCGATTAATTTTACCAGCACGCCCATGGTAATGGGATCCTGTCCGACAAAAGGTTCGTCGAACATGATCAGCTCCGGCTCAAGCGCAATTGCACGCGCCAGTGCCACACGGCGTGCCATCCCGCCCGACAGCTCAGCTGGTTTCAGCTGGGCAGCACCGCGCAGGCCTACCGCTTCCAGCTTCATTAAGACAGTGCTGTGCAGAATCGGTGCAGGCAGACGGGTATGTTCACGCAGCGGCCAGGCCACATTTTCATAGACCGTTAAGTCAGTAAACAGGGCACCAGACTGGAACAGCATGCTCATTTTCTTGCGCGCTTCGTACAATTTAGCGCGTGACAATGACGGAATGTTTTCGCCACGGAAAAAGATTTCACCGCTGGTTGGCTGAAGTTGCCCCCCAATCAGGCGTAGCAGAGTGGTTTTTCCTATCCCCGATGGCCCCATTATCGCCGTGACTTTCCCTTTCGGCACGGTCAGCGAAATGTCGTCGAAGATAGTGCGATCTCCGCGCGAAAAACTCACGCCACGAACCTCAACCAGATTCGTTTGCTGCTGGATCATTATTACCTCTTGTAAGGATCGGGCGTAAACATGGGGTACGATGGTAGCCTGTTCGGTCCTGATTCACGATAGCTTTACAGAAACTTACCGCTAAGATTTGGCGAAAATGGTCATTAAATTTACTTTTGCCGTTCAGGCGGTCAAAATCAGCGCCTGTCTCGCCAAACAGAACCTTAAACCGGTCGGGAAAAGCATTGCCGGCCCGGGTTTTTACGCAAGGATTTTTCATGTTCTTAGCTTCTGCACTGCTGATTATCGGTTTGCTTTTACTGGCATATGGTGCCGATCGTCTGGTGTTTAGCGCCTCAATATTGTGTCGATCTTTTGGCATCCCGCCACTGATTATCGGCATGACCGTTGTCAGCATCGGCACCTCGCTGCCCGAGATGATCCTCTCCTTTTCAGCGGCGCAGCATGGCCAGATGGATCTTGCTGTGGGTACCGCGCTCGGCTCGAATATTACCAACATTTTACTGATCCTCGGTGCCGCTGCGCTCATGCACCCGCTTTACGTCCATTCTAATCTGATACGCCGCGAACTTCCGTTAATGTTGCTGGTTACCCTGCTCAGCGGATTCATGCTGTTTGACAATCAGCTTAGTCGACTGGATGGAATTGGCCTGATCGCCATAGCCGCTATTTATCTGATGGTGGTGATTCGCATTGCACGGAAAGCGGAACAGGACAATAACGACACCCTGACCCGCGAACAGCTGGCCGAACTGCCTCGCGAAGAGAGCGGAAATACAGTGGCCTTTCTCTGGCTGGCCGTCGCGCTGATTATACTGCCGATGTCGACGCGGATGGTGATCGATAATGCGACCGCTTTTGCCGACTACTTTGGCGTCAGTGAACTGGTCATGGGCCTGACGCTTATCGCCGTGGGAACCAGCCTGCCTGAGCTGGCAACGGTCATTGCGGGTGCGCTGAAAGGTGAAGATGATATCGCGATCGGCAATCTGATCGGCGCCAACATTTATAATATTGCCATCGTGCTGGGCCTGCCGGCGCTGATTCATCCTGGCAGCATCGACTATCACGCTTTTGCCCGTGATTATTGGGTGATGCTGGGCGTCAGCGTGCTGTTTGCCCTGCTTTGCCTGCTTCGTCGCCGTCGGGTTGGTCGCACGGCAGGCTTAATTTTACTCTGTGGTTTCTTCGTCTGGGTGACGCTGCTCTGGATGCAGCCGGCATTTATGGACGGTTAACAAGGACAGACTCACTATGTCATATCAGCAACCAACAGCATTTGATTTTCAGCAGGCGGGAAAAACTGTCCTGCGCATCGAGCGTGAAGGACTGGAACAACTCGATCAATATATCAATGACGATTTCGCCCGCGCCTGCGCCCTCATTTATGCCTGTCAGGGAAAAGTGGTGGTCATGGGCATGGGCAAGTCTGGCCATATCGGCAAAAAAATGGCGGCGACCTTTGCCAGTACCGGCACGCCCGCCTTTTTTGTGCATCCGGCTGAAGCCAGCCATGGCGATCTGGGGATGGTGAGCAAAAATGATGTGGTCATCGCCATCTCTAACAGCGGTGAGTCCAGCGAAATTCTTGCGCTGATCCCAGTGTTAAAACGTCAGCATATTTCGCTGATCTGCATCACCGGACGGCCTGACAGCGCGATGGGACGGGTTGCCGATGTGCATCTTTGTGTTCATGTTCCGCAGGAAGCGTGTCCGCTGGGTCTGGCGCCCACCTCCAGCACGACGGCCACGCTGGTGATGGGTGACGCGCTTGCGGTTTCGCTGCTGGAAGCGCGTGGATTCACGGCGGAAGACTTTGCCCTCTCCCATCCTGGCGGTGCGCTGGGCCGCAAGTTGCTGCTGCATGTGGCTGATATCATGCACAGCGGCGATGAGCTGCCGCACGTCACGCGGGATGCTTCACTGCGCGATGCGCTGCTGGAAATTACGCGCAAAAACCTGGGACTGACGGTGATCGTCGACGGTCTGATGAAAATTGAAGGCATCTTTACCGATGGCGACCTGCGCCGCATTTTTGATATGGGCATCGATTTTCAGCGCGCCACCATTGGCGAAGTGATGACGCCGGGTGGCATCCGCGTCCGGCCAAATATGCTGGCGGTTGAAGCCCTGAACCTGATGCAGACCAAAAACATTACCTCGATTCTGGTGGCCGATGACGACCGTCTGCTCGGTGTGGTACATATGCATGACATGCTGCGCGCTGGCGTAGTCTGAACAGGAAGAGAAAATGCAACAGGCAACTCCCCCGATTGAAACCTGCTATGGCCCGGTCAGCGCTGATGTTATGGCACGCGCCAGCAACATTCGTCTGCTGATCTGCGACGTCGACGGCGTGATGTCCGACGGGGTGATCTACATGGGAAATAATGGCGAAGAGCTGAAGGCATTCAACGTGCGGGACGGTTATGGTGTGCGGTGTTTGCTGACCTCTGATGTAGAAGTGGCTATTATTACCGGCCGTAATGCCCGTCTGATGGAAGATCGCTGCAAAACGCTCGGCATCCGTCATCTTTATCAGGGACAATCGGATAAGCTTTTGGCCTATCGTGAACTTCTGGATAAACTGTCTCTTTCCGACGACCAGGTCGCCTATATTGGTGACGATCTGATCGACTGGCCGGTTATGGCGAAGGTGGGATTAAGTGTGGCAGTGGCGGATGCACACCCGATCCTGTTGCCACGAGCCCACTACGTCACGCGGATCGCCGGTGGACGCGGCGCGGTACGCGAAGTATGTGACCTGATATTAATGGCGCAGAACAAATTTGAGGATGCCAAAGGGCAATCAGTATGAGTAAAAGCAGGCGTTGGATAACGCTGATTCTGACCTTGATTGCACTGGTTTTGATCGGCTGGAATCTTACTAACCAGGATGACAATGGCACGCCCGTCGGGCCCGACAGTCAGTCGCCGACCTACACCAGTGCTGATTCACACACTGTGGTTTATAACCCGCAGGGCGCGCTGTCATATAAACTGGTCTCAGACAAAGTGACCTATTTCTCGGATGACGAGCTGAGCTGGTTCGAAAATCCGGTGATGACCACTTATGATGAGAATAAAATCCCTACCTGGACGTTACGCGCCGATAAAGCAAAGCTCACCAAAGATCGTATGCTTTATCTGTATGGCCATGTTGAGCTGAATACGCTGACGCAGGATTCTCAGCTTGAGCGCATTAAAACTGATAACGCACAGATCAACCTTGTCACTCAGGATGTTACCTCTGATGATCAGGTAACATTGTATGGACGCAGTTTTAACTCCACCGGCATGAAAATGCGCGGCAATTTACGGACAAAAAACGCCGAGTTAATCGAGAAGGTCAAAACCTCATATGAAATTCAAAATGAACAAAAATAGCCTGAAGCTTTTACTGGCCAGCATGTTGCTGGCAACCAGCGTTCCGGCGCTTGCCCTGACCGGTGACTCGGATAAGCCCGTCAACATTGACTCGCAGAATCAGGCACTCGATTTGCAGGGCAATGTCGCGACCTTTACCGGCAATGTCATCGTGACGCAGGGTTCAATCAAAATCACGGCGGATAAAGTCGTGGTGACCCGTCCCGGTGGCGACAGCAAGAAAACCATCGTTGATGCCTACGGCAACCCCGCTACGTTCTATCAGATGCAGGACAGCGGCAAGCCGGTTCAGGGCCATGCCTCAAAGCTGCACTACGAACTGGCTAACGACTTCGTTGAACTGACCGGCAATGCGTTCATTGAGCAGCAGGACAGCAACATCAAAGGCGATCGTATTACCTATCTGGTAAAAGAGCAGAAAATGCAGGCTTACAGCCAGGGCCAGAACAAGCGCGTCACTACCGTCCTGGTGCCGTCGCAACTTCAGGATAAAGGTTCGTCCAACAGCGGAAAGAAGAGTAACTGATAGCTATGGCCACATTAATCGCAGAAAACCTGGCGAAGGCATATAAAGGCCGTCGCGTGGTAGAAGATGTCAGTCTGCAGGTAAAGTCCGGCGAGATTGTCGGCCTGCTGGGTCCGAACGGCGCCGGTAAGACCACCACCTTTTACATGGTGGTCGGTATTGTCCCGCGTGACGCTGGCCGTATCATTATTGATGATGAAGATATCAGTATCCTGCCGTTGCATGCCCGTGCGCGTCGTGGCATCGGCTATCTGCCGCAGGAGGCCTCCATTTTCCGTCGCCTCAGCGTCTACGATAACCTGATGGCGGTACTGCAGATTCGTGACGATCTGACAGAAGAACAACGTCAGGATCGCGCCCGTGAGCTGATGGAAGAGTTTCACATCGAGCACCTGCGCGACAGCATGGGTCAGGCGCTGTCGGGTGGTGAGCGACGTCGTGTTGAGATCGCACGCGCACTGGCCGCTAATCCTAAATTTATCCTGCTGGATGAGCCTTTTGCCGGTGTTGACCCGATCTCCGTTATCGACATCAAGAAAATCATTGAGCATCTGCGTGACAGCGGCCTTGGCGTGCTGATTACCGACCATAACGTGCGTGAAACCTTAGCGGTCTGTGAGCGGGCTTATATTGTCAGCCAGGGACACCTGATTGCGCATGGCACACCCAATGAAATTCTTGCGGATGAGCAGGTTAAGCGGGTTTATTTGGGTGAAGAGTTCAGACTCTGATAAGGTGTCGTTAATACCGATGTTTACCTGGGAACTACCATCCTGTCTATGAAGCAAGGTCTACAACTCAGGTTCAGCCAACAGCTGGCAATGACTCCACAGTTGCAACAGGCGATTCGTCTGCTGCAACTCTCTACGCTTGAACTCCAGCAGGAGTTACAGCTTGCACTCGAAAGCAATCCGCTGCTTGAGCAGACTGATCTGCATGAAGAGATCGACTCCAGGGAATCGCCGGAGTCTGAGGCGCTGGATACACGCGAAGCGCTTGAGCAGAAAGAGATGCCCGATGAACTGCCGCTGGATGCCACCTGGGATGAGATCTACACGGCGGGCACGCCTTCCGGCACTGGCACCGATTATCAGGATGATGAGTTACCGGTTTATCAGGGTGAAACGACACAGTCACTGCAGGACTACCTCATGTGGCAGGTTGGATTGACGCCTTTCAGTGATACCGATCGCGCTATTGCCACCTCTATCGTCGATGCTATCGATGACACCGGATATCTCACCGTTTCGCTTGAGGAGATCCTGGACAGTATCGGCAACGATGATCTCGAAGTGGATGAAGTTGAGGCGGTGCTGAAACGCATCCAGCGTTTTGACCCAATGGGTGTTGGTGCGCGCGACCTGCGTGACTGTCTGCTGGTGCAGCTGTCGCAATATGCGCCCGACACACCGATGCTGGCAGAAGCACGCCTGATCGTCAGCGAGCATCTCGACCTGCTGGCCAATCACGATTTCCGTAGCCTGATGCGAGTGACGCGCCTCAAAGAGGATGTACTGAAAGAAGCGATGGTGCTGATTCAGTCGCTGGACCCGCGTCCGGGTCAGTCGATCAATACCAGCGAGCCAGAATATGTCATTCCCGATGTCCTGGTGCGTAAAGTTGGCAGTCGCTGGACGGTTGAACTCAATGCCGACAGCTTGCCACGCCTCAAGATCAATCAGCACTATGCGGCAATGGGCAGTTCAGCGCGCAACGACAGCGACAGTCAGTTTATCCGCAGTAATCTGCAGGAAGCCCGCTGGCTGATTAAGAGTCTGGAAAGCCGCAATGATACGCTGCTGAAAGTAACGCGCTGCATTGTTGAGCAACAGCAGGCGTTTTTCGAGCAGGGTGAAGAATTTATGCGTCCGATGGTGCTGGCAGATATCGCCCAGGCTGTTGAGATGCATGAATCGACCATTTCTCGCGTGACTACGCAGAAGTATCTGCACAGTCCCCGTGGCATTTTTGAACTAAAGTACTTTTTCTCCAGTCATGTGAATACGGAAGGTGGAGGCGAAGCCTCCTCAACCGCGATTCGTGCGCTGGTGAAAAAATTAATTTCGGCGGAAAATCCAGCCAAACCCTTGAGCGACAGTAAACTGACCTCAATGTTATCTGATCAGGGGATTATGGTGGCACGGCGTACCGTCGCCAAATATCGTGAGTCTTTATCCATCCCGCCATCGAACCAGCGTAAACAACTGGTTTGAAAGAAATGAGAAGGAAGACCTATGCAGCTGAACCTGACCGGGCAACATGTTGAAATCACACCGCCTCTGCGTGAGTTCGTCAACGGGAAATTTGCCAAACTGGAACACTATTTTGAACATATCAATCAGGTCTATATTGTCCTGAAAGTTGAGAAAGTCACTCAGGTGGCTGATGCAACACTTCACGTGAATGGTGGCGAGCTGCACGCTACATCGGAAGCGGAAGATATGTATGCGGCAATTGATGGGCTGATCGACAAGCTGGCCCGTCAGCTGACCAAACACAAAGATAAACTGAAAAAACACTAATCTTCACGCTAGCAACGCGCGCCTGGCGCGCAGAGCCGACAGGATGGGGCGGATAATCCGCCCCGTTTTGTCATCTGAGTAAGCGCAGCTTGTCTCAGAGGTAATGACGCGCTGGCGGCGAATGGCCTGGTGAACACGCAAGTGAAATGATAATGAACAACGATCTTACACTGGAATTGAGCACAGTGCTTTCGCCAGACTGCACCCGCAGCGGCGTACACTGCCAGAGCAAAAAACGTGCGCTGGAAATCATCAGCGAACTGGCCGCTAAGCAGCTCAACCTGCCGCACCAGACGCTTTTCGAAGCGATCCTGACCCGCGAACGCATGGGCAGTACCGGTATTGGCAATGGGATTGCGATCCCTCACGGCAAGCTGGAAGAGGATACGCTGCGCGCGGTTGGGGTCTTTATCAGCCTCGAACAACCGATTGCATTTGATGCCGTCGACAACCAGCCGGTCGATCTGTTGTTTGCTTTACTGGTCCCGGCCGACCAGTGCAAAACACACCTGCACACCCTGTCACTGGTGGCGAAACGTCTGGCAGATAAAACGGTCTGCCGTCGTCTGCGCGCTGCCCAAAGTGATGAAGAGCTCTACGCCATTATTACGGAAATCCAGACAGAGCAGTAACACGTCTTTACCGGCCAGGTGCCGGTTTTAAAACGGGAGAAAAGGTCATGGTGCTGATGATCGTTAGCGGTCGTTCAGGCTCGGGGAAGTCAGTGGCGCTCCGTGCGCTGGAAGATATGGGGTTCTACTGTGTTGATAACCTGCCGGTCGTGCTACTGCCCGAGTTAGCTAACTCGCTGGCGGAGCGTAATATTTCGGCAGCAGTCAGCATTGATGTGCGTAACATGCCAGAATCTCCGGAAATTTTTGAAACCGCGCTGAATAACCTGCCTGACTCATTTTCACCTCAGCTGCTGTTCCTGGACGCCGATCGTAATACGCTGATTCGTCGGTACAGCGATACGCGCCGTCTGCATCCCCTTTCCAGCAAGAATCTGTCGCTGGAGAGCGCGATTGACGAAGAGAGCGATCTGCTGGAGCCATTGCGTTCGCGGGCCGATCTCATCATCGACACCTCAGAGATGTCAGTGCACGAGCTGGCCGAGATGCTGCGTACCCGCCTGCTGGGTAAACGTGAACGTGAGCTGACCATGGTGTTTGAATCCTTTGGCTTCAAACATGGCATCCCTATTGACGCTGACTATGTGTTTGACGTGCGCTTTCTGCCCAATCCCCATTGGGATCCCAAGCTGCGGCCGATGACTGGCCTCGATCGCCCGGTGGCGGCCTTTCTTGATCGCCATACAGAAGTGCATAACTTTATCTACCAGACGCGCAGCTACCTTGAACTCTGGTTGCCGATGCTGGAAACCAACAACCGTAGCTATCTTACCGTAGCGATTGGCTGCACTGGTGGCAAACACCGCTCAGTCTATATCGCTGAACAGCTGGCGGATTACTTCCGTTCGCGTGGTAAGAATGTACAGTCACGCCATCGTACGCTGGAAAAGCGCAAATCATGACCGTCAGACAAACTGTAGAAATTAAAAATAAGCTGGGCATGCACGCCCGTCCGGCAATGAAGTTATTTGAGCTGGTGCAGAGCTTTGATGCCGAAGTGTTGCTGCGCAATGAAGCGGGCACGGAAGCTGAAGCCAGCAGCGTGATTGCGCTGCTGATGCTCGACTCAGCCAAAGGCGGACACATCGAAATTGAAGCCAGCGGGCCGGAGGAAGTCCCGGCGCTGGCTGCGGTCATTGAGCTATTTGAAGCGGGTTTCGACGAAGATTAAGGCCTAGTCGAGTTTGTTACGCTGTAAAAAACCTTCTCCGCCAAGCTGGCGCATCTGACGCAGTATCCACTGTTGCCGTTCTCTGACATAACCTGAGGGGGCAGCAGCACGATAACGAATCGGATTGGGCAAAACCGCCGCCAGCAAAGCAGCATCTGCTGCCGTAAGCCGGCTGGCAGGTTTATGGAAATAGTGCTGTGAAGCCGCTTCAACGCCAAAGATACCCGGCCCGAACTCCGCGATATTGAGATAGACGGTCAGAATGCGTCGCTTAGTCCAGACCGTCTCAATCCCGACTGTCAAACCCGCCTCCAGACCTTTGCGGATCCAGCTGCGGCCATCCCAGAGAAACAGATTTTTCGCCGTCTGTTGTGACAGCGTGGACGCTCCGCGCATCCGGCTGTCGCTGTTATCCAGTACAGATTCAATTGCCGCAACATCGAAGCCCCAATGCTCAGGAAACTTTTGATCTTCTGAGGCGATAACCGCCAGTCCCATCCAGGGCGACATTTCGTCATGGCCGACCCAGTCTGAATGGGCGACATAACTAAAATCACCGTATAACCAGGCACCTATCTGTCGTTCAGCCATCACGGCTGAAAACGGCACCGGCAGGAATGAAAAGAGTAAAATACCTGCCAGCCATGCGCCCAGCCATACCAATACGATTCGACCGACAATCCGTCTGATACGCTGTCCGACGCTTCCTTTATGCTTGTTCATGCAATCTTCCCACACTTGTTCCAGACGTTAATCAATCACTCATGTAATCACTGCCGCTAACACAGGCTTTTTACGATTATCGCTGAAAACGGGACGACAGTTTCCAGACTTTATTCAATCATTTTGCATCAAAATGCTGCAACAGTTCGAAATAGTTCAAGGACTTCCGTAAAAAAGGAATCGGTTCCATTGCTTACCCTTGCTTAGGCGCTTTCCAGATAAACAGTTAATAAAGAGTAATAAGCGCCGGATTGAATCATTCGCTATATTTAACTATTATTTTTTTCTTAATCAGACGCAGTTTAAACCTTAATCAGAATCTTCGTTATAACGCTCAAATAAACAGCGCTTAACTGACTCCCTCCTGGCCATTATGGCACTGTTGGCTTCCTTTAAAGCCTCAGGTGTGCAGACGGGAAAAGGAGAAAGTTTTAGATTCTTTTTAATCATTCCAAATCGTTTTGGATAATTCGTATCATTTCAGGCTGTGTGCTTGCAATATCAGCGCGTTAGCCACACTGGAGAGGTGAATGTTAACGCGGCTTCACTTTACTGCAGCGCAGACTCTGCGTCCCTGTCCGACAGCCTTAAAACTACACGAAAAAGAGCAAATATGGTCAAAACACCATCAATACAGCGTGTAAAATGATTCCTTACTTGACTGTGTTGGCAAATTAATGTTTTCTGTATTTAAACGCTGCTCAATATCACAAATTTTAATGAATCTTGTCGCACGAGAAGATGAATTTGCTAAGGTGATAACAGTGTTAACCAATACCCTGCGGCTGCATTAATTATTCATATCATAGCGGTCGCAATGATTTCCCTGGTGTTGGCGCAGTATTCGCGCACCCCGGCCTCGGCTGGGGTCATTTTTTTCCGGGATATCACTTCTCCTGCTCTGATACCCAGTCACGCAGTACCTGCACATCATGTCGCCACTCCTGTTTCAACTCATCGATCCATTCAACAACATTGTCCCACCATGCCGGTAACTCCGGACTCTGAATCTGTTTCGCCAGCATCTGCAAACGCTGCAGCCCTACTGAACCCGCCGCACCTTTAATTTTGTGGCCTTCTTCAGCAATCCCTTTCTGATCTCGGGCCATCAGATTGGATTCCAGAACCGCAAGATAGTCTGGCATCATTTTTTCAAACATCGTCAGACTTTGGGTTATCAGACCGGGGCCGACCAGTTCGATATACTGTTCGAGCATGGCAACATCCAGCAGCATCCGACTTTTGTCGTCGCTGACATCAAGCGTTTCTTCTTCCGCTTCTGCCTGATAATCCCAGTACTTTTTAATCATCGCAGTCAGTGCTGGCACCGCAAGAGGCTTGCTAAGCACGTCATCCATGCCTGCGTCGAAGTACTCTTTTTTGTCTTTGAGAACATTGGCGGTAAGTGCAACCAGCGGTGGCAGATGTGTTCCCTGATACTGCTGGCGAATCGCACGCGAGACATCCAGCCCGGTCATATCAGGCAATTGAATATCCAGCAGCACCAGATCAAACTCCAGCGGGTCAAACATCGCCAGCGCCTCACTGCCGGTCATGGCGACCTCAACGCTACAGCCCAGCTTTTCCAGTACTGAGCGCGCCACAATCACGTTGAGCTCAATATCTTCGACTAACAGTACGTGCAGTGCAGGCAGTGGCAGGCTGTCATCCACACCTTCGTCCTCCACCTCTTCAGCAATACGCGGGGCTTTGATTTCAACGGTGAAGCATGAACCTTGTCCTGGTGCACTGTGAACCCGGATATCCCCGCCCATCGCCTGCGCCAGTCGGCGTGATACCGCCAGCCCGATACCGGTACCAGTTGCGGGTTTGCCGCCATGCTGGTCTTTAACCTGATAGTACATGGCAAAAATCTTGTCCTGCTCGTCCTGGCGAATCCCCATGCCGGAGTCCTGCACCTCGAAGCGCAGCGTCTCGTCCTGCTCATAGGTGACCCGCACGACAATTTCACCCTGTTGGGTAAATTTCACGGCGTTACCTATCAGGTTCCACAGAATCTGGCGCAAGCGGGTCCCGTCGGTGGAAATCATATGCGGTAGTGGCAGTTGCGGCGCGAGCACAAATTTCAGCCCTTTTGGCTGTGCCAGCAGGCCGGAAAGATTTTCCAAATCGGCCAGGAAGCCGGTGAAATCAAGCGGCTGATTATCCAGTTGCACTTTACGGCGTTCGATTTTGTCCACCTCAATGACATCATTAAAGATGTTGCCCAGCGTGATGGCAGAGACGTGGATGGTTTTCAGGTATTTCAGCTGTTCCTGATTAAGGTCGGTATCCAGCAGAATACGGCTCAGGCCAACAATGCCATTAAGCGGCGTACGAAGCTCGTGGCTGATCGTAGAGATAAAGGTGGTCTTCTCCCGGCTGGCGTTCTCTAACGCGTCCTGATAGCGCTTACGCTCGGTTATATCGCGGCCAAAACCCATTAGCCCGCTGCGCTTACCCACACGGTCGTAATAAGGCACTTTACGGATCTCGAAACAGGCTTTGCGTCCGTCGGGATATTGCAGCCACTGTTCATAGGTCAGCGAGACGTTGTGGCGGAACACTTTTTCGTCTGTTTCAAGCACCTTCGTTGCCGCTTCATCATCGTAGATATCACGCGGGGTCAGGCCGATCAGCTGCTTTTCGCTTTTGCCGGTGAGTAATTCCATTGCACGGTTACAGCCGGAGAACTGTTTATCGATGTTGCGATAGAAAACCAGGTCTGGCGAAGCATCCAGGAATGAGCGCAGGAAGGAAGATTGCTGCTCCAGCTCAATCTGTGCCTGCTCACGACGCGTCACCTCTTCACGCAACTTGTCCATCACCTGCTCACGAGCCAGCTCCGCCTTTTTACGGTCGCTGATCTCCTGATTCAGCTGCGTAATGGTCTCTTTCATCTGCTGATTGAGTTCCAGATCACGTGTGCGCATCTCTTCCAGCTTGTCCACCAGCCTGGCCAGTCGTTGTCGTGACTCTTCAAGCTGATCGACCACGACGGACAGGAAATAGACTGCCCAGGGCGTAATCAGCAGCCCGAAGAAGACCGAACGCACCACGTCAATACTCTCAACATGGCCCCGCAGCACCATCGTGACCGCCATCTGGACAATCATCGCCAGCACCACCAGCGCAGACGCCAGCAGCAGCGAAAACCTCACCAAACCCAGCTTGACCATTAAATCAACGTAGTACTGCGCCAACAGACGAATTTGTTTCATAACAACTCCCTGGATGAGAAACAGCCTCATAATAGCGCAGTTACCCTGCTGACGTCGCAGCACGTCGCAGGGAGAAGCGGGATAAAACGCCCTGTTATGGTGCATCCGCGCGGCCGATCGGCGACGTTAAGGACAAAGCGGTTAAAACCCTTGACTGACTGTGCCAAATGAATAATCTGTAAGGCCGCCAGCGAATCACCGATTTCTCTGTCCGGCCTTTTTTCAATATCCTGGCAGACTCCTGCTGCGCAGGCACACCTTTCATATATGCATACCCATTCATCTTTAATGATGTTTTACGCACGCTCATCCTGATTAATTTTTCTTATAACCAATGGCTGTTTCATTCAAATAGTCGGACATAAGAAAAACAGATACATGCTATGCATCAACGGTGTTGAACAGCATTTAATGCTGTCTAACACCCCGTCACCAGCATGGTGCAGAGATCTGATGCCTGCACTACAGTGAGTCAGTTCACATTTATCGGCCGATCGACGGGTGCCAAAGTGATACATTTTAAACCATAAAAATCATTTAATTCATAAAGTTATATACATTAAACACCTGATTACCCCGTCTGACCACGCCATTTGACCTGATTACGCTTTCCCGATAAGTTGGAAATCCGCTGAAAGCTTTCCAGACGGGCCATTGTCTCGGCATATCTATGCAACAAGAAGACTCCCGCGTGGTTTAAGTCATCTCCTTTAAGAGACCGGAAATCAGAGAGCAGCTCAATTAAGGACGTTTTACCGATGTCTGGAGAGAAATGCTCAGGGCTATGACGCGCGCTCGACAGAGCATGGCGATGAAAATGATAGCGCCCCAGTGCGCCCAGACCCTGAATCAGTGCAGGTAATGTCAAAGCAGTTTAAGGAGACCCTCAATGTCCACTAAAAAACCTCAATCCTATGGCTTGTATGATCCGACAGCAGGCAGTGACAGCTGTGGTGTAGGTTTCATTACGCGTAAGGACGGCGAGCAGACCCACGAGATTCTGCAGATGGCACACAGCGCTCTGTGTACCGTGCCTCACCGCGGCGGTATGTCCGCGGAAGGCGTCGGCGATGGTGCGGGGGTCAACGTTGATCTGTCGCTGCACTTCTTCCGCAAAATTACCGGCCAGCCGCTGGAAGCGGGTCGCTTTGGTGTCGGCAACTTCTTCGTGCCAAAAGATGCCGGGCTGCGCGCGAATGCCGAACGTCTGGTGGATGAGGCACTCAGCAGCTTTGGCCTGCCGGTGATCATGAAACGCGACATGCCGCTCGACAGTAGCGTGACGCGCCCGGCCGCCGTGCAGTTTCAGCTACCGATTTTGCAGTGGATTTTCACTGCGCCAGAGGACGTGGTCGACCAGAACGACTTCGAAAAACGTATCTACCGCGCCCTGCTGACCATTGAAGCCCGTGCGTTTACCGAAAGCGAATTTGGCGGTCTTTATCCGCTGTCGCTGTCATCACGCACCCAGGTGTTTAAAGCCCGTCTGAATTCCAATGAAGTGATCCCTTACTTCAAAGATCTGACCGATCCGGACCATCAGGTACGCGGGCTGTTCTTCCATACCCGCTTCTCCACTAACACCGATCCGCATACCACCATGGCACAACCGTTCCGCCTGATGGCGCATAACGGTGAACTGAACACTGACCGCAAAAACCGCATCGCCGAGTCGGCGCTGGCGCTGGCGCGTGGCAAGAAAATCGTCCGGCCAAAAGGCCAGTCTGACAGTTCGCGTCTGGATCAGAGCATCCACAGCCGTCTGATGGAAGATAACCTCGATCTGATCACGGCCGTTGTCTCGATGATGCCGCCCGCCTGGGAAAACGACAGTTCACTGCCGACAGAAGTGCGCGACATGCTGGAGTATTTCTCGCTGTATGAAGAGAAGAACGACGGCCCTGCAGCATTAATCTTTGGCAATGGCGAAGTCATTGGTGCTCGTCTGGACCGTCTTGGCCTGCGTCCACTGCGTTCAGTCGAAACGGCTGAGTATATCGGTGCAATGTCAGAAGCCGGGCAGATCGCGTTTCCACCTGAAAGCGTGTTGCGTCGTGGCCGAATCGAAGCGGGCGGCATGCTCTATTTCGATCATCGTGAAAAACGCAGCTACACCACGCTGCAGGCGCTGGAAAAACTGGCTGCAGAGAAAGATTATTCTGCGTTGCTTCACGAAGCGCGCGTCGGTCTTGACGATCTGCCTGAGATCCCGGCAGAACAGCAGGGTTCACCGTTGCGTTATCGTGGCGACCTGAAAACCTATCAGCGCTTTGTTGCCTACTACTACAACCAGGAAAGCTTCAAGTTCATGATGGACCCGATGCTGAACACTGGCGCAGAGAAGATCTCTGCGATGGGTTACGGCAACGCCATCAATGGCTTATCCGATCATGAAGGCGGCATGGCGCACTACTTCTCTCAGCGCTTTGCTCAGGTGACCAACCCACCGCTGGACTCTATCCGCGAAGTGGACGGTATGACGCTGCGCGTCGCGCTGGGCGCAAAACCGCATCTGGGCCGCAGTAAAGGCCGTCAGATTGTGGTGCCGAGCCCCATCCTCAGCCACCTTGATATGCTACGTTTACGTGAGCAGAAAATCGCGCCTTATGCCCGCTTTGAAATGCTCTATGAGCCCGTGATCGGTAAAGATTTGCTGAGCACCACGGCTAACGCGAATGCGCTGGAAAAAGCGATTGATGACCTGGCGCAACAGGTAGTGGATTTTGCCCGCTCTCAGGGTGGCATTGCCGTACTGACCGATCGCCACATCTCGTCGAAACACGCTGCAATCCCGATGTTGCTGGTGGTATCCGCCATTAACCAGCGTCTGGTGCAGGAAGGCCTGCGTCTGGATGTTTCTCTGGTGGTGGAGAGCGGCCAGAGCATCTCTTCGCACCACATTGCCGCCACACTTGGTTTCGGCGCTTCCGCTATCTACCCACTGGGCGTACAGATGCGCGCAGAGGAGAAATTTGGTGAAGGTGAAGAAGGCAACAAAGCCTTTAAACGCTATGCCAAAGCGGCTGAAAAAGCGCTGATGAAAACCATGGGCAAAGTGGGCCTCTGTACCGTTGAGAGCTACAGCAGCGGCGAGTTCTTTGAGCCAAACTTCCTCAACACCGATGATCCGGTGTTGAAAAAGTATTTCCCGAATATCAGAACACCGGTGGGCGGCGCAGGCTTCGCAGCAATCGCGGCGATGGCAGTAGACTGGCACCAGAGCGCACTGAAGATTCAGGGTGAATCTGAAGTGCCATTGCTGGGCCTGTTTAAAGAGCGTGCAGAAGGCGCGGGGCACTCTTACGGCACCATCGCCGTACGTACTTTCATCGACATGACTGAAGAGCCGATTCGCTTTGCCGACAAAGCGCGCGAAGAGGACAACTTTATCCGCCTGATGACGCTGGCAAAACTGGATAACGCGTTTGGCATCAAGCCCGAAACGTTCAAAGACAGCAGCTTCGAGCGCATCCCGGATGACGTCATCAACAATTTTGCCATTACTGCCGATTATCGTCAGTTCTCAAGCCTGATGTACGAAGAGCGTAAACGTCGTCCGGCGGCCCTGCGCGACATCCTGACCTTCCCGGCTGATTTGACACACATCGACAGCGAAGCGGAGTTCCGTCGCAAACTGGGACGCTACTCACTGACCAACAACGGCTTTGCGATTCGCGGCATGGTGTGTGAAGCGGTGGATGGCAGCCTGAATCACTTCATGCTGCGTCTGACCGATGCCATTGAAGGGCTGAAGCCTGAGAGTGAGCGCCTGCAGAACCTGTCACGCGCCCTGAAATTCCGCTTCGGCGACGATATTGAGAGCAGCGAAGTGGTTGAAGGGGGTCTGAAAGTGACCGCGTACGGTAAAGCGGCTGATTATCTGTCACGTATCTTCACCACCCTGCCCTCACTGCCGCTGAGCGACGTACAGCCAGCCTGTGAAATTACCCGTACCTTTGCCTCCGGGGCGATGAGCCACGGTGCGCTGGTCGCGCCTGCTCATGAAGCGGTTGCACACGGCACAAATATGGTCGGCGGCATGAGTAACTGCGGTGAAGGCGGTGAGCACTACTCCCGCCATGGCACTATTCGTGCCTCCCGTATCAAACAGCTGGCTTCCGGTCGTTTCGGCGTCTGGGCTGCCTATCTGGCAGATCCAATGCTGGAAGAGCTGGAGATCAAAATTGGTCAGGGTGCGAAGCCTGGCGAAGGCGGACAGTTACCGGCAGCCAAAGTCACGGTAGAGATTGCGGCTGCGCGTGGCGGCACGCCTGGCGTTGAGCTGGTTTCTCCACCGCCACACCATGACACCTACTCCATCGAAGATCTGGCGCAGTTAATCCACGACTGTAAAGCCGCGCGGGTGCGCGTTATCGTCAAACTGGTCTCGTCTGAAGGCATCGGCACCATCGCGGTTGGCGTAGCCAAAGCCGGTGCAGATGTGATTAACGTGGCGGGTAACACCGGCGGTACCGGCGCAGCGTCTGTCACCAGTCTGAAATACACTGGACGTGTAGCCGAAATCGGCATCGCTGAAGTCCACCAGGCGCTGTGCGCCAATGGTCTGCGCGATAAAGTCCTGCTGCGCTGCTCTGGCGCGCAACAGACCGGCAGCGATGTCGTGAAATCTGCCCTGCTGGGCGGCGACAGTTTCGAGTTCGGCACTACCGCGCTGATGATGCTGAAATGCGTGATGGCGAAGAACTGTAATGTGAAGTGCCCGGCTGGCTTAACCACCAATGCCGAAGCCTTTGATGGCGATCCACGTCAGCTGGCGCAGTACTTCCTCAACGTGGCGCATGAAGTGCGTGAGATCCTGGCACGTATGGGTCTGCGTTCTTTGCGTGAAGCGCGCGGTCGCTCTGACCTGCTGCACCTGATGGATCACCCGCTGGAAGTGGGCAAACTCGACTTACGCGCCATGCTCACCGTGGTGCCTGAACTGAAAATCGACAAGCCGGTTTATCTGGAAAAAGATTTTGAACTGGATGATGGCTGGATTGAGCAGCTGAAACTGTCGCTGGTGGAGCAGGGAAATCCTGACGTCGCACTGGGCGATGGCATCGTGCTGAATAACCGCAACAAAAGTGTCGGTGGTCAGCTGGCTATCGATATCGAACGCATGCTGAACCATCAGTTGAGCGCGGAGCAGTTAAACCTGATGCCTGCTGTCATGACTGACGATCGCGGTCGCCGCTATCTGGCGCCTGAGAGCGTAAAAATTTCCACAACCGGCTCTGCCGGCCAGTCATTTGGCGCATTCTGCAACGATGGCATGCAGCTGGCACACTATGGCACCTGTAATGACGGTGTCGGCAAAGGACAGTGTGGCGGCGAACTGATTGTGATGTCGCCGGGTGGCGGCGCGCAGGATGCCGATGGCAACGTGCTGATTGGTAACTTTGCGCTGTTCGGTGCAACTGGCGGACGTCTGTTCGTACAGGGCCAGGCCGGTGACCGCTTCGCGGTGCGTAACTCAGGTGCAACGGCCGTCGTTGAAGGCGTGGGTGACTTCTGCTGTGAATATATGACCAACGGCGCCATTCTAAACCTGGGCACCTTTGGTAAAGGATTTGGCAACGGCATGAGTGGCGGCTTTGCCTACCAGTACGATCCCTATGGTTCGCTGGCAAGCCACGCTGCCGGGGACTCTGTGCGGTTTGGCTCGATTGCCGACCAGGATGAGATGGCGCAGGTGCACAAGCAGGCGGTACTGACCATGCTCAACTGGCACATTGAGGCGACGAAATCGCCACGTGCTGCCTGGCTGCTGGAAAACTGGGAAACAGAGTGTCATCACTTCGTTTATGTGATGCCACGTTCGCTGCTGCTCTATCAGGATGGCGGTGAGATCCTGAAAGCCAAGAGCCGTAAAGATCTGCTCGAAGAGCTATCAACGGCGCTGTCAGGCCATCAGGTTGCCAAGTTTAAAGCCGCGTGGCGTCAGGGTAAAACCATCGCCAACGGTGCCGTACCAGCCTATGGCGCGACCGATACGCAGGAGATGTTTGTCCTGCTGAACAACTACACCGTGCTGAGCTTTGCGCAGCAACTGGCACTGGCAAAATTGCCGAAAGGCACGTCAGTTGAAGATCCGGCGGTAGAAAAAGCGGTGCGTAATCTGCTGATGACGGAAGACTTTTCGCTGGTCAGTAAGCTGCAGCGTCATGCCCGTTCCGCCATCGAGAGTTACAGCGATGACGAACTGGCGAGTCTGATTGGGACCAAACGCATGTCAGATTACAAAGCGGCGCTGACGCAACGTAATATCCGCTCCATGGACAGCCTGGCAACCTACGGCTGGATCATGTATCAGGATGCCTGTAACCGGGAAGTGCTGGGTCATCTGCCTGACTTTGAAGAGCTGTTTGCACGTGCGGCATTGCCGGAAATCGCCGCTGCGGTGGGTAAACTCTCCTGACAGTGATACTGATCAGGCTGAACTGAATATTATTAATTGATCATTGCCCGGATTAATCGTTGTACCGGACAGATGCAAAACCGCTCTCCCCTGCTGCAAAATCTGCGGCACGGGAAAGCGGAACGGCTGTCACACCGGACAACGCCACTGATATCGGGCGAGAACGGGATTGAGTAAGCGTACCCATGAAAATTCCTTATATTCCAGAAGATGCACCTTTTAATGGCGATCAGAAGTACTGGCTGGCTGGCTTTCTTGCGGGGCTTCACTCCCGTTTGCTGGTGTTAGAAGACAAACAGCAACCTGCCGCAGGTACGGGTGCAGCCGCGACCACGCAACTGCACATTCTGTATGGCTCGCAGACCGGCAATGCCGAAGCGCTGGCGCAGACCGCAGCAAAATCTGCCCGCGCGAAAGGGCTGGTTCCAGTGGTTCAGGCGCTGGGCGATGTCGATCTTGATGTGTTCGCCACCATGCGCCATGTGCTGATTGTTACCTCGACCTATGGCGAAGGGGAAATGCCGGACAACGCACAGCTATTCTGGGATGCGATTTCTGCCAGTACCGCACCGCGTCTGGAGCAGATGCATTTTGCCGTGCTGGCGATTGGCGATACCGGTTACGACGGCTTCTGTCAGGCGGGCAAGTTCATTGATATGCGCCTTGAGCAGCTGGGCGCGAAACGCGTGGTTGATCGTATCGATTGTGATATTGATTATGAAGAGCCTTCCAGCGAATGGCTGAACAGCTCAATGCCACAGTTTGCTGCCAGCGCGGGCAGCAGCGGCACCGTGCTGGAGAGTGCACCTGAAGCGCCTGTGATTCCTGGCAGCAATAAATCGAATCCGTATGCCGCCGCACTGATCACCAACAAGCGTTTGTCAGGCGAGCAGTCAGCAAAAGATATCCGTCATTTCGAATTCGACCTGTCGGACAGCGGTCTGAAGTATGAAGCGGGCGATGCGCTGGGCGTGATTCCGGTCAATGAACCGTCGCTGGTCAGCCTGCTCCTGACTCAGCTTAATGCTGATTACCAGACACCGGTGCCCGGCTTCGACCGCAGCCTCGGCGACCTGCTGACCTACCAGTTTGAGATTTCGGAGCCGTCGCGCAAGTTGATCGAATGGGTCGGACAGAACACCACCAACCAGGAACTGCGTCATGTGTTACAGCATGATGATAAAGATGCGCTGGGCGTGTGGCTGTGGGGCAAAGATACGCTCGACCTGCTGCAGCTTGAACTGACGCGCTCGCTGGCGGTGCCTGAATTCGTCGCTCTGCTGCGTCCGTTGCAGCATCGTGCTTACTCCATTTCGTCCAGTTCTAAAGCCCATCCTAACCAGGTGCATCTGACTGTTGCCTCAGTGCGTTATCACAGCGGCGGCCGTAATCGCGGTGGCGTCTGCTCCACCTATCTGGCCGAGCGTGTGCGTCGTGGCGAGAAGCCCGCTATCTTTATTTCACCCAATAAATCGTTCCGCGTGCCGGCTAACAACAACGCACCGCTGATCATGGTGGGACCCGGTACCGGCATCGCCCCATTCCGGGCCTTCCTGCAGGAGCGTCAGGCAACCGGCGCGCAGGGAAAAAACTGGCTGTTCTTCGGCGATCAGCATCAGGAACATGACTTTATCTATCAGGATGAATTACTTGCCTGGCGGGATAATGGCTTGCTGACCCGCCTGGATCTGGCGTTCTCACGCGATCAGGAGAAGAAGATCTACGTGCAGAGCCGGATGCTTGAGCAGGGTGCGGAACTCTATGCCTGGCTGCAGGAAGGGGCTTACTTCTACGTCTGCGGCGATGCATCGCGCATGGCGAAGGATGTGGATAACGCGCTGTATGAAGTGGTTCGCCAGTTTGGTGGGCTCTCCACCGAGCGCGCTGCGGACTACGTGGATCAGTTGAAGAAAGAGAAACGCTACCTGCGCGACGTCTACTGATAGCAAAGGTGTGCTGAAAGAAACCCGGCTTGCGCAGGCAGCCGGATTTTTTTTATCTCTTTTTTATGAATAACAGGCAAAAAAATACCCGTCGGATGGACGGGTATTCACGGCTATTTCACTACACGGAGTGAAGGGCGTCCGCCACGAGGCGGTGGATCGTCGTCAGGCGGTGTCTCGTCATCGCGGGCATCGTCAGGACGATCGCCATCAATCACGGACATCATGGTCTCTTCCTGACCCTCTGACGTCTCCTGCGTACCCAGCTCGTAAGCAGGTTCAGGCTCAAACATCGTCCCGGCACCGTTTTCACGCGCGTAGATTGCCAGAATCGCCGCCATCGGCACATTAACCTGGCGAGGAACACCACCAAAGCGCGCATTGAACGACACCTGATCATTCGCCAAATCAAGGTTACCCACCGCGCGTGGCGCGATGTTCAGGACAATCTGACCATCACGCGCATACTCCAGCGGCACCTGCACACCGGGCAGATTAATATCGACCACGAGGTGCGGCGTCAGCTGATTGTCGAGCAACCAGTCATAGAAGGCGCGAAGCAGGTAGGGACGACGTGCAGTAAGTTGCGACATTTCCATACGTTAAGCCCGGGCTTGCAGGCGCATTTCACGTTCAGCTTCAGTTAATGAAGCAAGGAAAGAGTCACGCTCAAATACGCGGTTCATGTAGCCTTTCAGCTCTTTTGAACCTGAGCCAATCAAATCGATGCCCATTGACGGCAAACGCCATAACAGCGGTGCCAGGTAGCAATCGACCAGACTGAACTCTTCGCTCATGAAGTAAGGGGTACGACCAAACAGGGGTGCGATAGCCAGCAGCTCTTCACGCAGTTGCTTGCGTGCTGCTTCAGCTTCCTGACCCGTGCTGTTCTCGACTTTCCGCATCAGGCTATACCAGTCCTGCTCGATGCGATGCATCATCAGGCGGCTATCACCACGGGCAACCGGATAAACCGGCATCAGTGGCGGATGCGGGAAGCGCTCATCTAAGTATTCCATGATGATGCGTGATTCATACAGCGTCAGCTCACGATCTACCAGCGTCGGTACCGTGCGATACGGATTGAGGTCAATCAGATCCTGCGGCAGGTTATCCATTTCGACCTGCTCGATCTCTACGCTGACACCCTTCTCCGCCAGGACGATACGTACCTGATGGCTGAAAATGTCAGTAGGACCAGAAAACAGCGTCATTACCGAACGTTTGTTGGCAGCGACAGCCATGAAAACCTCCAAGTTTGTTCACAAAAAGATACTGCAAATAGCCAACCACACGGCGACTCACTTGCTTATCGAACTCGCACGCAACCTGGTTAGCCGCGCCGTAGATACTGACGCCCCGACAGTGGGAAGGCGCATAACGCACCGGCCTGCGGGCGCAAAGTGACACAGAGTTTACCAGATTTTAGGCTACTTGTGGGCGTGGAATGAATGTTTGCAGGTAAATTGAGCGCGACGTTACGGTTTTCGCCGGGAGTTGAGGGGACGGCAGCAAATAAAAAACCCGCCGAAGCGGGTTTTTTGAGCCAATTGTCGCAGCCGGAGCTGCAAACAATTAACGCTTGGAGAACTGAGGACGACGACGTGCTTTACGCAGGCCGACTTTCTTACGTTCAACCTGACGCGCATCACGAGTAACGAAGCCTGCTTTACGCAGTTCGCCACGCAGTGATTCGTCGTATTCCATCAGAGCGCGGGTGATACCGTGACGGATCGCACCAGCCTGACCAGAAATACCGCCACCTTTAACAGTGACATACAGATCGAATTTACCAACCAGGTCCAGCAGCTCAAGCGGCTGACGAACTACCATGCGGGCAGTTTCGCGACCGAAGTACTGTTCCAGAGAACGTTGGTTAATTACGATGTTACCGCTACCCGGCTTAATGAATACGCGAGCGGTAGAGCTTTTGCGGCGACCAGTGCCGTAGTTTTGAGTTTCAGCCATTGCCTTTAATCCCGATTAAATGTCAAGAACTTGCGGTTGCTGTGCCGCATGGGTGTGCTCGTTGCCTGCGTAAACTTTCAGTTTACGATACATAGCACGACCCAGCGGGCCCTTCGGCAGCATGCCTTTAACCGCGATCTCAATCACACGCTCAGGACGGCGAGCAATCATCTCTTCAAAGGTCGCCTGTTTGATACCACCGATGTGACCAGTGTGGTGATAGTAGATCTTGTCAGTACGCTTGTTGCCGGTTACAGCAACTTTTTCTGCGTTCAGAACGATGATGTAATCACCAGTATCAACGTGCGGAGTGTATTCCGCTTTATGCTTACCACGCAGACGGCGCGCCAGTTCAGTCGCCAGGCGACCCAAAGTTTTGCCCGTTGCGTCAACTACAAACCAGTCACGTTGGACGGTTTCTGGTTTAGCTGTAAAAGTTTTCATCGAAAAGCTTACCCAAATTAAGTTACACGTTGGTGAAATCCCAAACGCTTAAGTAAACGAATGAGGCTCACACGACCATTTTGACCAGCAAGCCACCCCTTCGGATAGAGTTACTGGAACACAGAGGATTTGGGAAAAAAATCCTTTGCTGTAACGTGGGGTCGCAAGATTATAGAGAAGTCGGTTACAAAAATCGAACCCTATTTCGGTATTTATCCTGTTTATTCTCACGGCAGGTGCGGCAAACGCAGATACTCTTCGCTCTGCATCTCCTGAAGCCGGGATAAACAGCGCTGATATTCGAATTTCAGCCGCGTGCCCTGATAAATCTCGGTCAGTGACGTCTCCGCCGCGACTACCAGCTTCACATGACGTTCATAGAACTCATCGACCAGCGCCAGGAAACGGCGCGCCTGATCTTCGGTTTTATAGATCATTACCGGCACGTCATACAGCAGCACGCTGTGAAAACGGCGCGACAGCGCAATATAGTCATGCTGACTACGCCCTTCACCGCACAGGGTCTTGAAGTTAATCGCCAGCACGCCTTCGCTGACACCCAGTGTCGGCATCTGGCGGTGATTAATCTCCAGCACCGGCGCCGCTTCTGGCTGGCTGCCCGACAGCGCTTTAAACATCCGCGTCATTTCAGCGTGCGTTTCCGGGTTCAGCGGATAGTTCCACAAGTGTGCGGAGGTCAGCGTGCGCAACCGATAGTCGATACCGGCATCCACGTTCATCACATCACAGTGGCGTTTTATCTGCTCAATGGCTGGCAGGAAGCGTGCACGCTGCAGACCATTGCGATAGAGATCGTCGGGCGGAATGTTCGAGGTGGCCACCAGTGCGATACCGCGTTCAAACAGCGCTTCCATCAGCGTGCCCAGCAGCATCGCATCTGTGATATCAGAGACAAAAAACTCATCAAAACAGAGGATGTCCGTTTCGGCTTTAAATTTGTCCGCGATAATCAGCAAGGGATCGCTCTGACCCTGGAGCTGCGTCAGCTCTTCATGCACCCGCAACATAAAGCGGTGAAAGTGCAGGCGCAGTTTTCGGTCGCCAGGAATAGACTGAAAAAAGAGATCCATGACCCAGGTCTTACCGCGCCCGACACCGCCCCACATATAGAGTCCACGTACCGGTTGCGGCGTCTCGTTTTTTTCTTTGCCGATCAATTTTGACAGGCGACCCAGCAGGCCAGATGCGGCTGGCGCGGCAGATTGTTGCCGGGCAACCAGCGCCTGCTGCAGCGCGTCTAAACGGGTAATTGCTTCGCGTTGTACGTCATCGGGCCTGAATTCGCCCTGCGACAGCGCCTGCTCATAGCGTGCAAGCGGAGTTGAGGTTTGCATTGTTGTTTCAAAGTCCCTGAATGGTGTCTGATTCATACCACGGTTGCTGAAAAAAAGGCCGTTCTACACTAAGCCATGCTGCTCCAGAGTTCCACATCCATAAGATTAACGGGTATAGTGACTATTATTGAAATGGTGCAATGCCCTACGGAACAATGGAAATAACACGGGAGTCATTATGACCTGGGAATACGGGCTAATTGGTTTAGTGGTAGGTATTATTGTCGGCGCAGTCGCCATGCGTTTTGGCAACAAAAAGCTGCGTGAGCAGCGCAGCATGCAGTATGAGCTGGAAAAATCGAAAGCGGAGCTGGCTGATTATCGCGAAGAACTGACCAACCACTTCGCGCAGAGCGCGGAGCTGCTGGACAACATGGCGCGTGATTATCGTCAGCTCTATCAGCACATGGCAAAAGGCTCCAATGACCTGCTGCCAAATCTGCCTGGGCAGAAAAATCCGTTTGCGTATCAGCTGACTGAAGCTGAAGCGGATAACGATCAGGTCCCGGTGCAGATGCCGCGCGACTACTCTGAAGGCGCATCGGGTTTACTGCGTGGCGAGCGCCCTGCCCGCGACTAATCTTTTTGGGGCGCAGCCTGTCTGCGCCCACTGAATTTGCGAACCCTGACCGCAAACGACTGTCACATTGATTAATTCCTCCCACCTTTTGCAGCGAGAGCGTTGTAGCAATGAAAAAACAAGCACGCCTGTTTAGCGCATTAGCCCTGAGTATTGGGATGAGTCTTGCCGCCGCGCCAGACGCGATGGCAACGCTGCCAGCACAAATTGCGGGCCAGCCGCTGCCGAGTCTGGCGCCGATGCTGGAGAAAGTGTTACCCGCCGTGGTCAGTGTTCACGTGGAAGGCACCGATTCAGGTGCACAGGCTCAGGATATTCCTGAACCGCTTAAGCGCTTTTTCGGCCAGATGCCTGGCGGGAATAGCCAGCCTCAACCGTTTGAAGGTCTGGGATCTGGCGTCATTATTGATGCCGCCAAAGGTTACGTACTGACCAACAATCATGTGGTTAACGGTGCTGATAAGATCAGCGTACAGCTTGGCGACGGCAGCGAATATGACGCCAAACTGATCGGCCATGATGAGCAGACCGATATCGCGCTGATTCAGATTCAGGGCGCGAAAAACCTTACGCAGGTGAAAGTTGCGGATTCTGATCAGCTGAAAGTGGGCGACTTCGCGGTGGCGATCGGTAACCCGTTTGGTCTGGGACAGACCGCCACGTCCGGCATTATCTCTGCGCTGGGCCGTAGCGGCCTGAACCTGGAAGGGCTGGAAAACTTTATTCAGACCGATGCTGCGATTAACCGCGGTAACTCAGGCGGTGCGCTGGTCAATCTTAACGGCGAGCTGATCGGTATCAATACCGCTATTCTCGCCTCCAGCGGCGGAAACATCGGTATCGGCTTCGCCATTCCCAGTGATATGGCGATGAACCTCGCGCAGCAGCTGATCAAGTTCGGTGAAGTGAAGCGTGGTCAGCTGGGTATTAAAGGCACTGAAATGACGGCCGATATGGCTAAGGCCTTTAATGTCGATGCGCAGCGCGGTGCCTTTGTTTCTGAAGTCTTACCGCAGTCTGCCGCACAGAAAGCGGGCGTGAAGTCAGGCGATATTATTACGTCCATCAACGATAAGCCGATTACCAGCTTCGCTGAGTTGCGCGTAAAAGTCGGCACCACACCGCCAGGCGAACAGGTCAAACTCGGCCTGCTGCGTGAAGGGAAACCGTTAACGGTTACCGTCACGCTGGAGCAGAGCGCCCAGACTACCGCGAGCGCACAGCTGATGTCCCCTGCGCTTCAGGGCGCAACCCTGAGTGATGGACAGACGAAAACCGGGGATAAAGGCGTGAAGGTCGATACCATCGAGAAAGGCACACCCGCTGAGCAGGTGGGTCTGCAGAAAGATGATGTGATTATCGGTGTTAACCGCAACCGGGTTCAGACCATTGCTGAAATGCGTAAAATACTGGAGGGTAAACCGCCGGTGCTGGCTCTGAATGTAGTGCGTGGCGATGAAAGTATCTATCTGTTGTTGAGATAAACCTCGCATTACGGCGGACACAAGCACGTGTGTGTCCGCCGCTCTCATGCTATTCTCCCCTGCGATCTCCCCTGGCGTGATTTAACACCATGTTTCTTAAACTCTTGCGTGCCGTGGTGCTGGGCCTGATTGTGGCGGGTATTTTGCTCGCAGCACTGCCTGCACTGCGTATGGGCAGCGACGCCCTTTATAACCACGAAAATATTACCGACGAAACGCCCTTTAGCTTCAATCAAGGGGTGCGACGCGCCGTGCCTGCTGTCGTGAACGTTTACAATCGCAGCGCCCACACCAACAACAATCGTGGGATCACTACCCTGGGTTCAGGGGTGATCATGAATGTTAAAGGCTACATCCTTACCAACAAGCATGTTATCAACAATGCTGATCAGATCATCGTGGCGCTGCAGGATGGCCGCTTCTTTGAAGCGACGCTGGTGGGTTCCGATGGAATGACCGACCTGGCGGTTCTCAAGATTACGGCCTCCGGCCTGCCGGTTATCCCGATTAATCCAAACCGTCAGCCGCACATTGGTGATGTGGTGATGGCGATCGGCAATCCTTACAACCTCGGTCAGACGGTGACGCAGGGCATTATCAGCGCCACGGGCCGCGTAGGTCTGAGTTCGTCAGGCCGACAGAACTTCCTGCAGACCGATGCCTCAATCAACCAGGGTAACTCCGGCGGTGCGCTGATTAACTCGCTCGGCGAGCTGATGGGTATTAATACCCTGACCTTTGATAAGAGCAATGATGGTGAAACACCGGAAGGAATTGGTTTCGCCATTCCAACGGTCTTAGCCTCAAAAATCATGGATAAGCTGATTCGTGATGGTCGGGTCATCCGCGGCTATATCGGCATTACCGGGCGTGAGTTACCGCCGCTGCATGGACAGGGCAGCAATCTGGATCGGGTTCAGGGCATCATTGTCAGTGTGGTCACACCAGACGGGCCCGCAGATAAAGCCGGGATTCAGGCCAACGATGTGCTGCTCAGTGTAAACGGCAAGCCGGCCATTTCCGCACAGGAGACGATGGATCAGGTGGCAGAAATTCGCCCGGGTTCAGTGATTGAGGTGCAGGTGCTGCGCAACGATCAGAAACTGACGCTGCCGGTGACCATTCAGGAATTTCCGGACAATAGTAACTAGCTAAAACCGGAGCCAGGTCAGGGATGGCCCAGCTGATCGAAAAGAAGGCCGCCATCCATGGCGGTCGGCCTCGCCATCCTGGCTCGGACGCTTTGCTCTTCATCCGGGCCAACCCTTCCCCACTATTCCGTCACCGTTTGTGAATAACCGATTAGCAGCGATCCACCGGAAACGCGATCACGTCACTCAATGACTCCGCTTTCAACGCCAGCATGATCAGACGATCAACACCCAGCGCGACCCCCGAACAGGCTGGCATACCATGCGCCAGTGCATCCAGCAGATAAGTATCAATGGGATGTACAGGCAGGCCACGCGCCGCACGGCGACGGTTATCCTGCTCGAAGCGCTGACGCTGCTCACGGCTATCGGTCAGTTCACGAAAACCGTTCGCCAGCTCAATGCCCTTGTAATAGACCTCGAAGCGCTCAGCCACACGGTGATCTTCAGTACTGATCTCCGCCAGTGCTGCCTGGCTGGCCGGGAAATGATAAACGAAGCAGGGTTTATCCTGACCAATCTTCGGCTCCACGCCCAGCATAAACAGCAGCATCAGTAAGGTATCGCGATCTTCTTCTGCGCGCGCCAGCTCGCCTTCACCCAGCTTCTCAGCCGCTTCACGTAACTGCGCTTTATCCGCAGACAGCGGGTCCAGCTCCAGATGACGGATAAACGCCTGCTGATAAGAGAGCGACTCTGCGCTGTCACACTCCAGCACCTGCTGCATCAGATCGTCGACTTCATTCATCAGGCGGTACATGTCGTAATGCGGACGATACCACTCCAGCATGGTGAATTCGGGGTTGTGGTGACGTCCCGCCTCTTCATTGCGGAAGCTGCGCGCCATCTGGTAAATCGGGCCACTGCCTGCCGCCAGCAGGCGCTTCATATGATATTCCGGGCTGGTCATCAGCCAGAGATCGCGCCCCTGCGCCGCGCCAGGCCCGACAAAACGCGTCTGGAATGGCACCAGATGGATATCGGTAATCGTTGCCTGACTCATCGCCGGCGTATCCACTTCCAGCACGCCGCGATCGGCAAAGAAACGACGCACTTCAGCTAAAATAGCGGCGCGTTTTAACAAATTGGCGATGGATGCGCTTGGTTGCCAGCTTGCCGTTTCGCTCATGGTGATGACTCCTGATACAAATTAGGGTGGGAAGTCTACCTGCAATGCATGTGGCAAACAATCTCGCGCCTATGCTGCCAATAACAGCGTTTCAGCTTCTATACTTAAGCGGTTAAATCACAAAGGAATCCCACTATGTCTCCATGGAAAACAGTTGTTGCCAGCCTGAGTGCTTTTCTCTCAGTCGCCTGCAGTACCACGCCGCCAAAAAACGTCACGGTCATAGATAACTTCGACAGCCAGCGCTACCTTGGTCAGTGGTATGAGATTGCCCGCCTTAATCACCCTTTTGAGCGCGGCCTTGAACAGGTAACGGCAAACTACAGCCCACGTGATGATGGCGGTCTGAAAGTGATCAATCGTGGCTACAACGTTAAAAAGCAGCGCTGGCAGGAGAGCGTGGGCAAAGCCTATTTCACTGGTGAGCCACAGCGTGCATCCCTGAAGGTCTCTTTCTTTGGCCCCTTCTACGGCGGCTACAACGTTATCGCACTGGATCCCGATTATCGCTATGCGATGGTGTGCGGCCCGAATCGCCACTATCTCTGGATACTGTCACGCACACCGCAGCTGGAGCCGGGCGTCAAAGAGAAACTGGTTGAACAGGCACGTCAGAACGGTTTCCCGGTGGAAGAGTTAATCTGGGTAAAACAGAAATAGTGCAAAAGCTGGCAAGCCGGTACGAAAAGCATTTCGTACCGGTTGGAATAACAGGTTACTTCGTGCTGTTCTGAATCGCCTGGCCACCCGCTTCGACATCTTCACCGACGCCACGTGTTGTATTACACGCCGTCAGCAGAGAAGAGAGCACCAGTACAGAGAAGATTGCGGCAATACTTTTCTTTAACATAACAATGTCCTTTTTGATGGATGTAAAGTACAGCGCTTTAAGCATAGCCGGATTTACGGCCGTTGCTGCTGGCGGGACTCTAAAAAAGACAATCCGTTAGGTCATTTTGCCGCACGGGAAATGGCACCACCTAAGTGGGAGACGTCTTCGCCAAAACCGTGGAATGTGTTGCAGGCGCTTAACGCAGAAGAGACCAGCAACGCGAACGCGATTAATTTTGCCAGCTTGATCATTTTTTTCTCTCAGACAAGAAAAAGGCGCATCCGGAGATGCGCCTGCGAATCTTATTTCACGCGTGACACGTATTCGCCAGAGCGGGTGTCAACTTTGACCACTTCGCCCTCTTGCACGAACAATGGCACTTTCACCACGGCGCCGGTAGACAGCTTGGCTGGCTTGCCGCCAGTACCCGCAGTATCACCTTTCAGGCCGGGATCGGTTTCGATAACTTCAGCTTCGATAAAGTTCGGCGGCTGAACGGCGATCGGGCGACCGTTCCACAGCGTAACGATACACTCAGCGTTATCCTGCAGCCATTTCGCTGCATCGTTTACCGTTTTCTCTTCAACCTGGAACTGCTCAAAGCTTTCCGGGTGCATGAAGTGATAGAACTCACCGTCGTTGTACAGGTAGTTCAGGTTGGTATCTACAACGTCTGCGCCTTCGGCGGAGTCGGTAGATTTAAAAGTTTTCTCAACGCGAGAACCCGTCAGCAGGCGACGCATTTTAACGCGTGCGAATGCCTGACCTTTACCCGGTTTAACGAACTCACTGGATTCGATGGCATACGGCTCGCCTTCGAACATGATTTTAAGACCGGGACGGAAATCGTTGCTAGAATAAGTCGCCATGAAGGCCCTCTACGAAAATTGACACTGGTACTAAGCCAAAAAAATGGCACACATTGTAACCCTAAAAACACCTTCCAGAGAAGATTGGTTGCAGCAACTTGCGGATGTTGTCACCGAACCTGATGAATTACTGCGGATTTTAGCCCTGGATCAGCACACCGAGCTGGCTGAAGGTGCGGATGCGCGGCGTCTTTTCGCCTTACGGGTACCGCATGCGTTCATCCGCCGGATGAAAAAAGGCGATGCGCACGACCCACTGCTGCTTCAGGTACTGACCCGTCGCCAGGAATTCATCGATGCGCCAGGTTATAGCACCGATCCGCTCGATGAACAAAGCAACGTTGTGCCTGGATTGCTGCATAAATACCGAAACCGGGCATTATTGCTGGTAAAAGGCGGTTGTGCCGTTAACTGCCGCTACTGCTTCCGCCGTCATTTTCCCTATCAGGATAATCCCGGCAATAAGCGTAGCTGGCAGGCTGCACTGGACTATATCGCCGAACATCCCGAGCTGGATGAGATCATTTTTTCCGGCGGCGATCCTCTGATGGCCAAAGATCATGAGCTCGCCTGGCTGATCGCCGCGCTGGAACAGATCCCGCATCTCAAACGTCTGCGCATTCACAGCCGCTTACCGGTCGTTATACCAGCGCGTATTACCGATCAGCTCTGTCAGATGCTAAGCGATACCCGTCTGCAGGTGATTATGGTGACGCATATTAACCATGCGCAGGAGATTGATGAGGCGCTGCATGAGTCGATGACCAGGCTGAAGCGTGCCGGTGTGACCCTGCTGAATCAGAGCGTGCTGCTGCGTGGCATCAATGATAATGCCCAGACGCTGGCTACTCTGAGCAATGCGCTGTTTGATGCCGGTATTCTGCCCTACTATCTGCACGTGCTGGACAAAGTCCAGGGCGCCGCGCATTTCTTTGTCTCAGACGACGAGGCACGCCAGCTGGTTCGGTCCCTGCTCTCACAGGTCTCCGGCTATCTGGTGCCAAAGCTGGCGCGTGAAATTGGCGGTGAGCCGAGTAAAACACCGTTAGATTTGCAGTTACGTCAGGAATAAAAACGGCCAGCGCAAGGCTGGCCGGTTGAATACGGTAGGATGCCCGACTCACATTATGGGCACTTATAAACCTGGCCAGTCATTTTGCTGTCGAGTGGCGCGAACGCGGACAACAGATTCTGCGTCGGGCTGGTGGCACCATAAATCACGTTGCCGCCCATCTCGGCTGCACGATTGCGCAGATCATTGGCCGCACCACGCAGTGCGCTGGTTTCACCGCCTGCACCGCTCAGCCAGTTGCTCTGTGAGCCGGTGATATTGCCCAGAAGCTGACAGTTATTGCCAGGCTGCTGATCGGTAAACGTCACACGCTGCCCCGCTGAAGAGAGTTGCGTAGAGCTGCTGCAGCCCGCCAGCAATAACGCGCCAGCCGTCAGTCCGAGCAAGAGGTTAATCCGCATTGTAATCCCCATTTATTATCATCAGAGTCGGGTGGCAGCGTAGCAGAAAAAGATCTCTTTTTTCTGAACATTCATTGCCTTAATCCCGTTATATCATCTTCATATTTCATACTGTATTCAGGCCAGCAGAGTGGCGCGTCCCGGTAACTTACGATAATAAGTCCATCCGGCGAGGCGGCAGCAGTCAGCATGCAGACAGCGGAAGATATCAAGAGGAAAGACGAACGATTGCGACACTACTTATACTATTTTCCCGCCCAAAAGAAAAACCCCCGACCGTTTCCGATCGGGGGTTCTGTGATGACTTAAGCAGTCAACGGCAATTACATCATGCCGCCCATACCGCCCATGCCACCCATACCGCCAGCGCCGCCGCCTAAATCAGGTGCGTCGCCTTTAGGCAGGTCAGTGACCATACATTCGGTGGTGATCATCAGACCTGCAACTGAGGCCGCGTACTGCAGAGCAGAACGGGTCACTTTGGTTGGGTCCAGGATACCGAAGTCGATCATGTTGCCATACTCTTCAGTCTGCGCGTTGTAACCGTAGTTACCGTCGCCCGCTTTCACGTTGTTAGCAACAACAGATGGCTCTTCACCGGCGTTAGACACGATCTGACGCAGTGGAGATTCCATCGCGCGCAGCGCAACTTTGATACCGACGTTCTGATCTTCGTTCTGACCACGCAGATCCGCCAGCTGTGCTGCAACGCGAACCAGCGCCACACCACCACCTGCAACCACGCCTTCTTCTACAGCAGCACGGGTTGCGTGCAGCGCATCTTCAACGCGGGCTTTCTTCTCTTTCATTTCAACTTCAGTTGCTGCGCCTACTTTCAGAACGGCTACGCCGCCTGCCAGTTTCGCTACGCGCTCCTGCAGTTTTTCTTTGTCGTAGTCAGAGGTTGCTTCTTCGATCTGCTGACGAATCTGGGTGACACGGCCCTGGATTGTCGCTTCTTCACCCACACCGTCGATGATGGTGGTGGTGTCTTTGTTAATCACAACGCGTTTAGCCTGGCCCAGATCTTCCAGAGCCGCTTTTTCCAGCTCCATACCGATCTCTTCAGAGATCACGGTACCACCGGTCAGGATAGCGATATCCTGCAGCATCGCTTTACGACGGTCGCCGAAGCCTGGTGCTTTCACAGCAGCCACTTTCACGATGCCACGCATGGTGTTAACCACCAGCGTTGCCAGCGCTTCGCCTTCAACATCTTCCGCGATGATCAGCAGTGGTTTGCCTGCTTTCGCAACGGCTTCCAGCACTGGCAGCATTTCACGGATGTTAGAAATTTTCTTGTCAGCCAGCAGGATGAACGGAGATTCCAGTTCAATCGCACCGGTTTCTGGCTTGTTGATGAAGTAAGGAGAGAGGTAGCCGCGATCAAACTGCATACCTTCAACCACATCCAGCTCATCCTGCAGGCCGGTGCCTTCTTCAACGGTGATCACGCCTTCTTTACCGACTTTTTCCATCGCCTGAGCAATCAGCTGGCCTACAGTTTCATCGGAGTTAGCAGAGATGGTACCCACCTGCGCAATGGCTTTAGAGTCTGAGCAAGGCACAGACAGCGCTTTCAGTTTCTCAACTGCAGCGATAACCGCCTGGTCGATACCGCGCTTCAGATCCATCGGGTTCATACCCGCTGCGACCGCTTTCAGGCCTTCGGTGATGATAGACTGAGCCAGTACGGTTGCAGTGGTGGTGCCGTCGCCTGCAGCGTCGTTCGCTTTAGAGGCCACTTCTTTCACCATCTGCGCGCCCATGTTCTCGAACTTGTCTTCCAGCTCGATTTCACGTGCCACAGAAACACCATCTTTAGTGATGGTCGGTGCACCAAAAGATTTATCCAGAACCACGTTACGGCCTTTCGGGCCCAGGGTAACTTTTACTGCATCTGCCAGTACGTTCACGCCACGCAGCATTTTTACGCGTGCGTCATTACCGAATTTTACGTCTTTAGCTGCCATCTTTAAATATCCCTTAAATTCGTTTCGTTCAGTGAATTACGCGTAAAAATTACGCTTCAACAACGGCCAGAATGTCGCTCTCAGAGATGATAAGCACCTCTTCGTTGTCGATTTTCTCGGTTTTAGCACCGTAACCTTCATTGAAGATCACGACGTCACCAACCTTCACGTCCAGCGGCTTAACGTCGCCACTCTCAAGGATGCGACCATTGCCGACAGCCAGAACTTCACCACGGGTGGATTTACCGGCTGCAGAACCGGTCAGCACGATGCCGCCAGCTGATTTAGCTTCAACTTCTTTACGCTTGACGATGACGCGATCGTGCAATGGACGAATTTTCATTTGATAGCTCTCCTTTGAGAAGTCCAATCATTCAGTTTTGGGGTTGAACACCGGGCTGCATGGCTTCCGGCCTCGTGACCAGAGAGATAGGGCCGCCACCACCCACTTTCAAGGGGGCGGACAACAAATTTTTTTATCCGGATGTGATAAGTGGTGACTTTTTAAACAGATGATGGGGTAAATAAAAAACGCAACCCGGAGGTTGCGCTTTCAGAGGCTTAAACTGCGGTTAACGATCCTTGTGATCGTCATGGTGCTCAAGGCGATCGCTATTTTTACGCTCGAACTCGCCATCCATGGTATAGCCGCTGTCAGGGCCAGCACCCGGTCCGCGCCAGACGCGCAGATGGGGCATCAGTTTCAGCGTCAGATGCTTCTGTACCGGTGGCAGCAACAGCAACAGACCCAGCAGATCAGTGAAGAAGCCAGGCAACAGCAGCAGGAAGCCCGCGATGATCAGTGACACGCTTTTGATCATCTCACTGGCCGGGCTTTCATTACGCGCCAGCTTCTCCTGCATCAGCATAAAGTTCTTCATGCCCTGATTTTTGACCAGCGACACCCCGATGCACGAGGTGAACACCACCAGCAGCATGGTAAGCAGCACGCCCATGACGTGTGCCACCTGAATGAAGAGTGAAATCTCTATCCAGGCCAGAATAAAAAAGACTAATAACGGTATCCAGCGCACCGTACTCTCCTGTAAGTAGGGGCTGAACGGCAGCGTGCCGGTCAGCAGAAAGCATTCATCCTGAGGATGATAAGAAAAGAGATGGGCACCCGCGCCGCCATTTTCAACCGATCGTATCAAATTTATCCTGCGGGGTTAATTTTGTAACCAACTTCACATATCGTTAACCAGACTGCAGCATTAAGTGATCTGCATGCGTGCTTTTCTTAAGCATCAGAATATGATCGCACACGCCCCTTTGAAGACGGATAATATGTCGGCACGGGCACACCACGACAAAATAAACACATCCTTTGTGATGGTTAGCGGCAACAATAAGAAGGTTATCATGGCGAACAACATTCGTATCGAAGAAGACCTGTTAGGCATGCGCGAAGTTCCGGCGGATGCTTACTATGGCGTTCATACTCTGCGTGCGATTGAGAACTTTTATATCAGCAACAGCAAAATCAGTGACATTCCTGAATTTGTCCGCGGCATGGTGATGGTCAAAAAAGCAGCGGCGATGGCCAATAAAGAGCTGCAGACTATTCCGCGCAACATTGCCGATACCATCATTAAGGCCTGCGACGAAGTGCTGAACAACGGCCGCTGTATGGACCAGTTCCCTGTTGATGTCTATCAGGGCGGTGCCGGAACCTCGGTCAACATGAACACCAATGAGGTGCTGGCGAACATCGGCCTGGAGCTGATGGGCCACCAGAAAGGGGAATATCAGTACCTCAACCCCAACGATCATGTGAACAAATGCCAGTCTACCAACGACGCCTATCCAACCGGTTTCCGCATCGCGGTCTACAGCTCTCTGCTGAAACTGCTTGATGGCATCAGCCAGCTGGCCGAAGGCTTCCAGCACAAAGCTGATGAATTCCAGACCATCCTGAAAATGGGCCGCACCCAGTTGCAGGATGCCGTGCCAATGACCCTCGGTCAGGAGTTTCACGCGTTCAGCGTGCTGCTGAACGAAGAAACCAAAAGTATTCTGCGCACCGCTGAACTGCTGCTGGAAGTAAACCTGGGCGCGACCGCCATCGGTACCCGCCTCAATACGCCGGATGGCTATCAGCATCTGGCTGTACAGCGTCTGGCGGAAGTCAGCAACCTGCCAGTAGTACCGGCGGAAGATCTGATTGAAGCCACCTCTGACTGCGGCGCTTATGTGATGGTCCATTCGTCACTCAAACGTCTGGCCGTGAAGCTCTCCAAAATCTGTAACGACCTGCGCCTGCTCTCCTCCGGTCCGCGCGCGGGTCTGAACGAAATCAATCTGCCAGAGCTGCAGGCAGGCTCCTCCATCATGCCAGCCAAGGTCAATCCGGTAGTACCGGAAGTGGTAAACCAGGTTTGCTTTAAAGTGATTGGCAATGACATCACCGTCACGATGGCCTCTGAAGCGGGTCAGTTACAGCTCAACGTGATGGAGCCGGTCATTGGCCAGGCGCTGTTTGAGTCAATCAGCATCCTGACTAACGCCTGCTACAACCTGCTGGAGAAGTGCGTCAACGGCATTACCGCCAACCGCGCAGTGTGCGAAGCCTATGTCTTTAACTCGATTGGTATCGTCACTTACCTTAACCCTTACATCGGCCACCACAACGGCGACATCGTCGGCAAAATCTGTGCGGAAACCGGTAAAAGCGTGCGCGAGGTCGTGCTGGAGCGTGGTCTGCTGACGGAAAGTGAGCTGGACGATATCTTCTCGGTACAGAACCTGATGTACCCGGTTTATAAAGCCAAACGTTATACCGATGAAAACGAACAGTAAGGCTTAACCGACGCTGGTTAACCAAAGGCACACCGCGATCAAAACGGTGTGCCTTTTTTTTTGGTACACAGCACACCCCGGTTTTACCGATTTAATGTTCAGGAGTGATTCATGTTTGTGGTTGAGCTGATTATCGTCTTGATGGCGATCTGGTTGGGCGCACGTCTTGGCGGCATTGGCATTGGCTTTGCTGGCGGGATGGGCGTGTTGATCCTGACGCTGGGATTTGGCATGGCACCCGGCGCTATCCCGTTCGATGTGATTGAAATCATCATGGCGGTGATCGCGGCTATCGCTGCGATGCAGGTGGCGGGCGGCATGGATTATCTCGTCAGCCTGGCTGAACGCCTGCTGCGGCGTCATCCGCGCCATGTCACGCTGCTGGCCCCGCTGGTCACCTACCTGATGACGCTGCTGGCCGGTACGGGTCATACTGCGTTCTCGACGCTGCCAGTGATTGCGGAAGTGGCGAAGGAGCAAGGCGTACGCCCTTCCCGGCCGCTGTCGATTGCAGTAGTGGCTTCACAAATAGCGATTACTGCGTCACCGATTTCAGCCGCCGTGGTCTTCTTCGCCACACTGCTTGAACCGCGCGGTATCGGCTATATCACCCTGCTGGCGATTGCCATCCCCTCAACCATGGTGGGTCTCTTCCTGGCCGCGCTGGTGACTAACTTCTTAGGCCGTGAGCTGAAAGATGATGAGGTTTATCAGGCCCGCCTCGCCAAAGGCGAAGTCACGCTGCGTGGCGCCAGCCGTTACCAGGCAAAACCGGGCGCGAAAAAATCGGTGCTGCTGTTTCTGACGGGCATTGTGGCTGTGGTGCTCTATGCCACCGCAACCAGCGCCAGCGTCGGGTTGATCGTCAATCCACCGCTGCCGCGCAATGAAGCGATTGTGGTGTTTATGCTGACCATCGCCACACTCATCAGCCTGACCTGCAAACTCGACACCAGTGAGATCCTCAGTGCCAGCACCTTTAAATCCGGCATGAGCGCCTGTATCTGCGTAATGGGCGTCGCCTGGCTGGGTGATACCTTTGTAAAAGCGCATCTGGCCGAGATTCAGATGCTGGCTGGTGATACGCTAAAAACCTATCCATGGATGCTGGCACTGGTGCTCTTCTTCGCCTCGATGCTGCTCTATTCGCAGGCCGCCACCACCAAAGCCCTGATGCCCGCCGCGCTGCTGCTGGGCGTGACGCCGCTGACGGCCATCGCCTCCTTCGCCGCCGTTTCGGCGCTGTTTGTGCTGCCGACCTACCCGACCCTGCTGGCCGCCGTTGAGATGGATGACACGGGCTCAACCCGGATTGGCAAGTTTGTCTTTAACCATGCCTTTATCATTCCCGGAGTAATTGCCATTGCGCTGTCGGTGCTCTCTGGCTTCGTCTTCGGTGGGTTGCTGTTATAGCCCGCTCATCGTGTTACGGATGGAGCGTGCTATCATCGCCGCTCTTTTAAACAGGAGTCTCAGGATGAATGCTGTCGTTATCCTCTGCACTGCGCCTGATCAGGCCACGGCAGACCATCTTGCCGCCTTAGCGCTGGAGGCCAGACTGGCAGCCTGCGTGACACTGCTGCCGGGTGCCACATCCTGGTATCTCTGGCAGGGCAAAATGGAGAAGAGCAGCGAAATCCAGATGCTGCTGAAGTGCGACAGCGATCATCAGCAGGCGCTGTGTGAATTGCTTAAAGAAGCACACCCTTACGATGTCCCCGAATTGCTGGCGCTGCCGGTTCAACATGGAGATAGTGAATACTTGTCATGGCTGCACGCATCTCTCGCTTAATTACGCTTCTGCTGACGCTGTTTATCTGTCTGCAGGCGCACGCATCCCTCTTTTCTAATCCGGCGACCAGCCGCTTTGTGCCCGTTGATCAGGCGTTTACGTTTGACTTCGACCAGCAGGGCGCTCAGCTTAATCTGCACTGGAAAGTGAAATCGGGCTATTACCTCTATCGCCAGCAAATCCACATCACGCCGCAGAACGCGACCCTCGCGCCGCTGACGCTACCGGCTGGTCAGCCGCATGAGGATGAATTCTTTGGCAAAAGTGAGATCTATCCGCAGGACCTGACGCTGCCTGTGATACTGCAACAGGCGGGCACCGGTGCCACACTCAGCGTGACATATCAGGGTTGTGCCGCCGCCGGGTTCTGTTATCCCCCCGAGACGCGCAGCGTACCGGTGAGTGCGGTAGCAGCCAGCAGCGCACCTGCGCCGGTCAGTGCACAGCCCACGCCCGCTAATCCGCTGCCCTTTTCCCCGCTCTGGGCGCTGCTGATCGGCATCGGCGTGGCATTTACGCCCTGTGTGCTGCCGATGTATCCGCTGATCTCCGGCATTATCCTGGGCGGAAATCGCCACTATTCGCTGGGCCGGCTATTTGCGCTGGCGATGGTTTATGTTCAGGGAATGGCGCTGACCTATACGCTGCTGGGCCTGGTGGTCGCGGCCGCGGGCCTGCGCTTCCAGGCCGCGTTGCAGCACCCATATGTGCTGTTGACGCTCTCCGTGCTGTTTATCGTGCTGGCCCTGTCGATGTTCGGCCTGTTTACGCTGCAACTGCCCTCGAGCCTGCAAACCCGTCTGACACTGTGGAGCAATCGTCAGCAGGGGGGATCGCTGCCCGGCGTCTTTCTGATGGGCGCGCTGGCCGGCTTGATCTGCTCGCCCTGCACCACTGCCCCGCTTAGCGCTATTTTGCTTTATATCGCGCAGAGCGGAAATCTTTGGGCCGGTGCCGGGACGCTGTGGCTCTACGCGGTCGGCATGGGATTACCGCTGATCGCTGTAACCCTGTCTGGAAATCGACTGCTGCCGAAAAGCGGTCCGTGGATGCAAACCGTCAAAGAGGGCTTTGGTTTTGTCATCCTGGCGTTGCCAGTCTTCCTGCTGGAACGGGTACTGGGCGACGTGTGGGGATTGCGACTCTGGAGTCTGCTTGGCGTGGCGTTCTTTGGCTGGGCGTTCAGCGTCAGCCTGCGTGCCAGCAGCGGTAAGTGGCGCGTGGTGCAGATTGTCATGCTGGCTGCGGCGTTAATCAGCGCACGTCCGTTACAGGACTGGGCATTTGGCGGTCAGGCGGTACAGCATGCTGTGGCACCGCTGCCGTTCCAGTCCCTCCAGACGCCGCAACAACTCGATAGCGCGCTGCAGCAGGCACATGGTCGCATCACTATGGTCGATCTCTACGCAGACTGGTGCGTCGCCTGCAAGGAGTTTGAAAAATATACCTTTAGTGATAGCGCCGTGCGCGATAGCCTGAGCAAGGTACAGCTACTACAGGCTAACGTCACAGCCAACAGCGCCAGCGACAACGCGCTGTTGCAGCACCTTCGGGTGCTGGGCTTACCGACCATTTTGTTCTTTGATGCGCAGGGCCGTGAAATCCCCGACTCGCGCATCACCGGGTTTCTCAATGCCGCCGATTTCCAGGCGCATTTGCAGAAACTTACCCCATAAACAACACTGGACAGGTCATTGCCCGGCGAAATTGCCGGGCCTGCATACCAGAGGAGAGTCACTTGCAGCGTGAACAGATACTCGAGCATGCATTGAATGTGCTTGAACAGAACGGCCTCGCCGCCACCCTCTCATTGGAAACCCTGGCGGGAGAGACTGAATTAACGCTTGATCGGCTTCAGCAGTTCTGGCCCGATCGCGACGCGCTGCTTTATGATGCGCTCCGCTATCACGGCCAGCAGATTGAAACCTGGCGCCGTCAGATTCTGCTGGATGAATCTCTGTCGCCGGATCAGAAACTGATGGCACGCTATGAAGTCCTGAGTGAGCAGGTCAGCAAAGGCCGTTTCCCGGGCTGCCTGTTTATCGCCGCCTGTAGCTTCTACCCTCAGCCCGATCAGCCCATCCATCAACTGGCCGAGCAGCAAAAACGCGGCTCATGGCAGTTCACCCATGACATTCTGGTGCAACAGGAGCTGGATAACCCAGGTATGGTGGCCGATCAGATGGAACTGATCCTTGAAGGTTGTCTGAGCAGGCTACTGGTGAAGCGTAATGTGCAGGATGTCGCCACCGCTCAGCGGCTGGCGGAGGATGTCTACAGCATCGCGCTGTGCCGCAAAAATGGCGCGCTGGCCTGAGGTTTTACCCGCTTTGACTGAAATTCAGGCAATCAGTCACGTTTCCTGGGGTTTTTTAGTGAAAGCCGTTGACGACCCGCGGCCTTTACGGTTTAATGCGCCCCGTTGCCCGAATAGCTCAGTCGGTAGAGCAGGGGATTGAAAATCCCCGTGTCCCTGGTTCGATTCCGGGTTCGGGCACCACAATTTAAAGAAACCCGCCTCTGGCGGGTTTTTTGCGTTCTGAAGCGAACCCGTTATCGAAGGTTCGATATACTCGCCACATCCTGTGGCTCGCCCTACGGGTCGCGCAGGCGCGCAATGCAAAAATGCTCCCGGCATTTTTGTCCGGGTTCGGGCACCAAAATTTAAAGAAACCCGCCTCTGGCGGGTTTTTTGCGTTCTGAAGCGCCAGATTCTACACCTCAACAATACTTTTTATGCCACTCATCTCCGCTAATGCCGATCCGCATTTCGTGCCTGACTCCGTTTGATGGTCAGTGATCTCTGGTGATGGGTCAGATCGCCCGCCATATTTCTTTGGGTAAACGGATGAATTAACGAGTTTCTCCCGCGCTTACTCTTTAGCGGTCTGTTTAATTGCCGCATAGCGGGCTATCAATTGTTTCAGGTGCATCTCCAGTTGAACTCTGGCTGTGACAGGCAAGGGTAAACCGGCAGGATTTGCGAACAACACGCGCAGTTGCTCCTCAGCCGGTATGGATCGATTAAATGACTGCATTGAGGAAAAGACCACTGACTTCAGCTCACTCACCGTCATATATTTTCCCTTCTTCTCATCCAGCCCGTTTAGCCTGTCACTCAATTTCTGTAGCGCTGTCATCCCCTCATGCCAGCCATTCAGGCGGTCTGTCGGTAGTGCTGCAGCGTTAAGCTGTTGCTGCCAGTGCAATGCCATAGATGTTGCCTGCTCTGGCCACAGTACCCTGGCCTGCTCAATCAACATCCGGCTATAGTCAATATTCCAGTCAGCAGGTAATTCATCCAGCCGGGCAAGCTGCTGCTGCGTCTGAGTGAGGAGTTCCTCGGGTAGTGGAGACTGCTGGCGTAATTGCGCCAGTTTGTCAGGCGCAAGAACTGCAGGTAATGGTGCCAGCGAGGCGGCAAGCTGAACCCTCAGCGGGGAAGGCCGTTGAATAAGGTGCCAGCTCCACAATGCGGCAGCGCTTATCAGCAGCATGGTACACATCCCGGCCGTAAAGGATTTCCACTGTTTCACCGGCGTGGGCACTGTCGCCAGCACATCCACATTCGGCTGCGGTTCCGGCTGCGCAACGTACACCCATTTCACTGTGCCGCCTGGCGTCTGGATATCTTCAGGCGAACCATCCGTAAGCTCTCTGGTGGATGCGGCAGCCGCATTCGTCACGGAAGCTGGCGACACAATACCAGACTGATTTTTTAACCCTGAACAGGTTGTATCATCACTGTTTTCCAGCCGGACAGCACTGTTGTGCAGCAGTGTTCGCAGGGTATCAAGCTGGCTCAGATGCTTAAGCTCCAGACGCTGTAATACTTCTCCCAGCCGGGTAAGTTTTTGCTCTGCATGATAAAGCTGGCTGAGGTCGCTGTAATTCAGCGGGATCATACGCATCAGTTGATGCAGACGCTGACTCAGACTGCTGAGAATTTCCATACGAGCATGGACAGGCTGAGGCCATAGCGCACCCCACTGGTGACTTATCAGGGCTTCCAGTATCGCCAGCCCTTCATTGAGACCGAATAATCCGGTTAGCTGCGTGCGGGCCAGCGTATACCAGGCCACTGTCTGTAGCTCCACTCCATTTTGTTCAAACAGCGAGAGGCAAAGTTTTTCGACATAATGCCAGTTAACATCAGGACGCGCCGGATGTGTCAGCTTACTCAGTTCATCGCGAAGGGCGGCGTAATCCGATAGCGTACGCGGATCGCCACCGGTTTTAATTTTACGTTGGGTGATGTCATTCATGACAGGTTGTCCATTTGACGGATCTGAAACAGTGGAAGAGGGTTTGTATAGGGAGTTGCGGATTCGCTTTCAGATTGTGTGATTCTGCAGAAATAGTGGTACTGACCGCTACGGCAGGAGCGCCAGAATCAGATTAAAAAACGTGCTTTCATCGAAATGCTGTACAGGCAGAGATAAAGCATCTGGCGACATAAAAGACCAGCCACCCGAATTACCTGACCGCATGCACAAACGCCCCAGGAACGTTATGCCGCCTGCTGCATGGAGCGTTACCTCCACACATCCGGTCACGCCCTGACCGTAAAGAAATAGCGGCATAAACTTTACGATCCTGTCGTCGTGACGCAGAACGATAGCAGAAATATCAAAAACCCCACCCTCCACCAGCAGGTCCGTCACGGATGTACTGAGCGTCTCTACCTTCAGTCCGGTATCCACCAGCCACACGCCGATCTGCTCCTGAAGCTGCGTCATTCGCAGGCGAAACTCCGCGATATCGGCCTGATTTTTGCTGGTAAACGAGACAGGCGCGGGTTGTCTGGCCCGTAGTTTTTTGAGGAACTGCGATTTTACTGTCATGGTGTTGCCTGACCTTACATACGGATTGCGGAGTCGAGATACTGCTGCTGTTTAAGATGGCGCAGGAGAACACGCCCTTCGGGCATAAACTCCGTGCCATATCGCACCAGTCCAACCCCTTTAAGTTCAGCGTCAATGGCATAGCGCAGTTCGCCGGGAATATTCTGCTGCTGAAGAACAACATCTATCTTTTTCAATCGGGGTTCATATTTGAGCAGCACGGCCGACAGCGTGCCCATCAGCTCATGGGCCGTTCCCGGCATCCCCTGCAGAATTCTGGTCATATCGGGCAGGCCGTAATCCGGCAGATGTGCAAGCGTGCCGGCACGGCAGTTAAGGATGCGCTGCATATTATCGAGTACTGACAGGATAAGCTGATTTTCCTCACTGACCTGGTTGAGACCAAGGCCACCGGTGAAATGGCCGGTGAGCATTTCATACAGCGAAGGTGTGTTATGTCCCTGGGTCATCAGCGGTCCTTAAACGGCAGTAGTGTCAGATGATTGTTACCCGCTTCCAGAATGCGCGGCTTATCGGGATCGAGGTCTTCACGCTGTAACACCCGCTTCCAGGTGTTGTCGACAGTATCCGGGTGGCGAAACAACCCCACCACCGCCACAAACTGCGCGTCGGCCTCCATCGGCATATTCAGGCTGACATCACCGCCCGGCTTCACCACCACATCACGGCTGGCAAGCAGGTCGGCTTGCAGAATGGCCTCTCCCTCTTTCAGCAGCTGTTGGTAGACCGTTTTGTCAAAGGTATTGCGGTCTTTCAGCTGGTAAACCCGGACCACCACCGGTTCAGACAGCGAGTTACTTTCCCGTGAATCGGTGTTCAGCGCTTCACGTGCGGTGAAATCCAGATGCAGCACATTAATCTTTTTATAAAACAGATCGTTAAATGCCGATTTGGTGCCCTCAGTGATGCCCTGCGTTACCCCGCAGCCCGTCAGACTGCATGCCAGCAGTGCAGGTAGCCAGCACGCGGGATTAATCAAATGTGTACGTAACATGTCGGTTTCCTTGTTGTGGTGTAGCGGGCTGCAGGCCGGTGTAATAGCCCAGTTCCGTGGTAAAAGTCTGCGGGATGTCGTCCGGCAGATTATCTCTCTCCACACCCAGTACGCCGTTCATACCCAACCAGAAAGGACCGTCGCCGAGCGGTGGAGCGGCCAGCAGATGAGTCCGGGTGGTCAGGGTGATTTTTGCCTTAAAACGCCAGCCAAGATAAACGCGCAGCATCACAAGAAAATCCTGATACAGCAGGCCATCCGGCTTCCAGTTTTGCGACTCCTGCTCATTATCTGTGGACAGAGCAATCAGCAACTGGCTGTTGGCATCCATCGCCTCTTCGCCAAGCGGCGTGTTACCGTCCAGCAGAAAATCGTTATCACCGTAAAACCCCAGAGGCTGACTGACCTCTACAGGCCGAAGACAGTAAGGACTGACCTGCACAGTGGTATCCGGGGCCAGCAAAGTCACCAGTCCCTGCATCCCCTCCTGGGTTTTACCGGGCTGTTGCAGCACACCCAGCAGCGCCAGAAAGCGGGAGACGGGTGTGGCAATATGGTTACCGCATACAGCTTCACGCGGAAGAAGCCCGGGTTATCCTCAATGTCTTCCACCACCACTTTCGCATCGCGCAGCGGGTGTGAGGCCTGCAGCTCGTCGCCCGGATCGGTCATCTCCGTGACCAGACTGCGAACCCAGGTATTGAGCTCCAGCTCCAGCAGCCGGCGGTCTTTGGTGGTGCCGATGTTTTCGCGCTGGATCAGCTTCAGGTAGTGGGCAATACGCGACAGCAGGAAGATGTACGGCAGACGGGCATTGATGCGGCTGTTGGCCGTCGCATCGGCGGTGTCATACAGGGCCGGCTTCTGCGTGGAGTTTGCCGAGAAGAAGCAGGAGTAATCGCGGTTCTTATAGTAAGAGAGCGGAATGAAGCCCAGGTTTGCGAACTCAAATTCGCGGGTTTCCGGGATCATCACCTCTGACGGGATCTTCACCTGATTACCCGTACCCAGATCGTACAGATGAATCGGCAGGTCCTGAACGGCGCCCCCGGCCTGCGGGCCACGGATCTGCACACACCAGCCGTTGCTGATGAAGCTGCGCACCATGTTGGACGCAAAGGCAAACGCGGCGCTGGTCCACAGGTATTTGTCGTGATCCGGGCCTTTCACTTCCTCCACGTAGCTGAAGCTGCGCACCGGCACGGTGTCCGGGCCGTACGGCAGCCGGCCCAGCACGCGCGGCATCACCAGACCGATGTAGCGGGCATCGTCCGTCTCGCGGAACGATTTCCACTTGATGTATTCGGCGCGGTCAAAGTAGTTGCCGATGTCCCTGATGGACGCCACCTCCTCCATGCTCTCTTTCAGGAAGAATTTCGGGCCGGCAGAGCCGATAAACGGCATGTGCGCGGCGGCAGACACTTTGGAAATACTGCGCAGCAGGGCGACATCCTGCGCAGACGCATCAAATTCGTAAGCGGAAATCAGCGCGGCAACCGGCTCCCCGCCCGGCGTGTCATACTCATCGATATAGGTGTGTTTATAGAGGCCGCTCTGGATGATTTCCGGGCTGTCTTCGAAGTCCTGACGCAGATCTTCTTTGGACATATCCAGCAGCTCAATCTTCACGTTCTGGCGAAAATCGGTTTTGTCGACAAGGGATTTGACGCCGCGCCACAGGCTCTCTGTTGCCTGAAAGGCCTCATGGTGCATGACGGCGTCAAGCTGGCGGCTAATCTGCCAGTCCAGCTCCGCGATATGGTGGTCAATCAGGTGTTTGTCGAGTTTTTCAACCTTTGAGCCCGCCCTGGTCAGGCACTCCAGAAAAACCTGCATGCCCGCCGTCAGCCGCTCGTCCGCCGTGGCCTCCGACATCACCCGCGCGTCCTGCCAGGTGTCCAGCGCACTCAGCGCAGAGACCGGCGTCAGATTGATTTTTTCAAACAGCGAGGCATAAATCCCGCCGGCTGCAGGACGTTCCTGCACCACACCTTCGCCAGCCGCGGCACTGCCGTTTTGTACAGACATCAGCATCTTCCTTATTAATCCGTTAAATCGTTATGGCTGTTCAGGGGCCAGGGCTGAAAGTTCGGCTCTGAGCTCTGCGCTCAGCGCCGGGTCGAGCAGGATGTTTTCCAGTGCTTTGCGGAACGTCTGGTTGTCCAGCAGGTTCGCCTTTAAATCACGCAGTAAACTGCGCATGGACAGCATGGCTTTCAGCTGGGGAATCTGGCGGGAGACCTGTTCCGGGGTGAAATCCTTCATGCTACGGAAGGTCAGGCTGATGTTGTCTTCGCTGCCGTCACCGGCCAGCGTGTTTTTAACCGTCAGGTTTACTTTCGGGGAATATTCAGAAAGCACGGCGTCAAAGTTATTTTTATTCAGGTTAATTTTTTTGCGCTCGGACAGGGGCGCAGACGCCTGACCGTTACTGAAGTCGCCCGCCACCAGTAATTTCAGCGGGAGCTCGGTTTTTTTGCCTGCGCCTCCCGTGTGCAAATCAAGTTTTAAATTAATGCGCGCTTTGGGTATTTCGGACTGAAAGGAAGAGTCAGACATGGTTGTCCCTGTTCTATGAATTGACAGAAGCGGTCAGTGCCAGTGAGAAATAAACGGAAAAGTAAGACCCTGCCAGAACAGCTTCACGTTTCACGTCATCCGACGTAAATCACAAATCCGGAATTAAAAGCGGGCGTATTCCCTTCACCAGCATGTCGACACGGTATTTCTGAGTCATTTGTCTGAAATGAAAAAATTCAGATAAAACCCAGTAGGCGGAGTGTAGGAACGTTGAATGCCTGAGCGTAAACGGAAAGATGTAACAGAATATTACCAATGCTGATTTTAACAAGCCCGAATCATCATGATGATTTATAAGAATTTTCCTGCGAACCCCGATAAGGTCTTACAGAATAAGGGTGTGCAGTAAGCGGCTGATTTACATTAATCACTAAGCAGTACGATTTTCCATCAGTTGCGCGAAATATCTGATTTATGGCTTTATTCAATAAACGGAAAGCAGGAGAAGATAAATATTTAAAAAAACAAACAGCATTTACTGTGTTTCAATAAAAATTAATCGCTTGGTTAAATCGGTGTTATTTATTTTGCTGAACTAAAATGACAACGCTGGTTAACAGATTGTTTCCGGAATAGTGAAATGACGCGTGCAATGACACGATATGAATGAGGGGGAAATAGAAATCACGTCTGCGACCTGCACATGTTAGCCGCTGCTGAATAAACATGAGCAGGAACAACAATCGTTCGGATGCAGACAGAGTGAGTCAGACAATGATGAGATGTGCAGCGTTTAACAGAATTATTTAATGCTCCGGCGGTCATGCGTCCAGGTACTATATCTCTGCACAGGTAATCGGATTTCTGGAACCCCTCATGCTCTGCTGCTTACTTTTCCTGTCAGCCATCGTTCCGGGCTTTAAGTAAATTAACCGGCCAATACGGGCTGTCTGGCCCATATCCAACCGGTTTATGCTCAGTCACAGGAGATAGCGCTTAACTTTATACCGCAGCCGTAAAGTCTGCTCGCTCACGTTATATTCGCTTCAGCACGCCACCCACACCGCTCCGGCGTCCGCTGATTTCACGCATTGCGCCACCCAGCGCACGCCCGCTAATCCGGCATGCACATCGGGATACCAGAAATCCTCAAGGAAGGCAGAGTCGTGGCGATCGGTCGCATCCATAGCCAGTGCGAAGCGGCGATAAAGATTCGACCAGGCTTCAAATAATCCCTCGGAGTGCCCTCCGCCAATGCGGTCCTCTTCCAGCGCGCGCGGGCTGAGATAGCCCATGCCGCGCTCCAGAATCCGCACGGGTTCGCCCTGCACTTCGTATCGCAGCTGGTTTGGCTGCTCATCCCACCACTCCAGACTGGCTTTCGATCCAACCACGCGGATCTTCTGCCCATGCATCGATCCGGCATTTACCGCCGACGCCCAGAGCGTGCCGACCGCGCCGTTGTCATACTCCATCATCACAAAGGCGTTATCCTCCAGTGGTGCACGCGACGTGACAAAGCTCTGGCGGGAACAGAGCAGACGCGTCACTTTTAACTGCGGCAACATCGTTTCAGCGATAAATAGCGGATGCGTCGCCAGATCGCCTAACACGTAACTCGGGCCAACAAAACGCGGATCGACCCGCCAGCGGGTGCTTTCACTCTGTAGCTCCACCGCTTCATTATGGAAGCCATGAGCAAACTGCATATTCACGATGCGGATCTCTCCCAGGGCCCCTTCGGCAATCATCTCTCTGGCCTGATGAACCAACTGATGCCCGGCATAACCATAAGTGACGCCAATAATTTTCTGCTTCTCACGACTTAGCTGCTCCAGCTCATCGGCCTCTTCGACCGTAAAACAGAGCGGCTTCTCGCATACAACATGTAGCCCGGCATTGAGTGCCGCCCGACAGATGGCGAAATGGGTATTGTTAGGTGTGGCGATCGACACCGCTTCTATGCCATCTTCGCGCCCTGCTTCCCCGGCGAACAGGCTGGCATAATCGGGATAACAGCGTTCAGGTGCCACACCCAGCGCCTGACCGAACTCGCGCCCACGTACCGCATCAAGATCAAACGCGCCCGCCAGCAGCACAAAGTTACCGTCACGCTGTGCCGCCGAACGATGGATATATCCAATCTGACTGGTGCCGCCGCCACCGATCATGCCCCAGCGAAGTGAGCGATTAGCCGCTTTTTTACCGTTAATCATGCTGTTGTCCTCAGAATCCGGTTGATCGGAGATAGTCCAGGCTGGCTTTAACATCCCGCAGGCTGGTGTCGGCATGGCGCGGATCACGCTCCTGTTCGATGGTGATCCAGCCCTGATAATTACGCTCAGTCAGCAGCCTACGCACCGCCGGATAGTCGATTGCGCCCTGCCCGAGCGGACACATCACGCCCTGTGCGCAGGCGGTGAAAAAGTCGAGTCCGCGAGAGAGCGCGTCACGCCAGATCTGCTGATTGACGTCTTTAAAATGAAGGTAATCGATGCGCGACCAGTACTGTTCCAGCGACGCCACCGGATCCATGCCGGCGTAATAGAGATGGCCCGTATCCAGGCATAAACCAGCGACCTCATGCGGAATGTCAGAGACCAGCTGCGCCAGCTCATCGGCAAACTCTATGCAGCCACCCGCATGCGGATGGATTACCGGCCGCACGCCATACTCCTGCCAGGCAATCTCGCTCAGAATAGTGATGTGCTGCATCATGCACTGCCAGTCATCCGCGGAAAGGCGTGGCGCTTTTTCTGACTGACCCGCATATTTCGCCCGCTCCGGATTGCCGAAGTCGATGATCACCAGATAAGGCGCGCTGGCTCCAGGTGTTCTGGCGGCTGTCGGCACGCTGGCGAGCGTGCGACACAAATTGTGAGTCAGCGTTACCAGCGCCGGAAAATGCGCCTCACTGACTAAATCATCAAAAATCGTTCCCGCCACCAGCGAAAGCGAGTGGGCATTAAGCTGCCGGGTCAGCTCATCGGCATTCACTGGCAGATAACCCCAGGGGCCGAGTTCGATGCTGGGGTAGCCAGCCTGCGCGGCCTCGGTCAGGACTTTGTGAAACGGCGGTAGCCAGGGATTAGCGGGATCATCCACGCCCCAGCTACAGGGCGCATTAGCAATATGAAAGGTCATGATATCTGCCTGTGCAGTGAGAACTGCGGGCAGTATCAAATAAAAATTTCATCCTGGACAACAATGAAAGTTTCATTTTTTGATAGAGATCGCGTTTAAAAATTGCGATAAATGATAGATTACTATCAAATATAGGCTAACCTGCTCTTTTTACAGGTTTTCACGCGTCACGATCTCAAACGGAACGGTGACCTGCGCAAAATGGTCGTGCTGCTCCGATCGGCTGTGGAGACAGGTATGTATGACCGCCTCTGCCATGGCATCAAGGCGATGACGCAGCATCAGCGTGATGGTGCCGTCAATCAGCGCCAGTTCATCACCCGGCAGCGGACCGTGGCACAGCAGATCGATCTCCCGGCGCCCGCTCTCACGCAGCGCCCGCACCACACCCTCTATGCCGCCGCAGGGCGCATAAATCATCACCAGATCATCATGGGTCTCCAGCAATTGGCGGGTTGCCTGATAGCCACCCTCTGACGACTCATAAGTCTTTAACGGTTCCAGTACCCGCTGACTGATGCCCGACTCACGCAGATAGGAGCGAAAACTGATCTCGCTGCTCTCCTGGCAGGTAAAGCGGTGATCGCCCAGCAGTACTCCGACGCATCCCGGCTTACGCAGCAGATGCTGCGCCATCCATGCGGCAGTGCGCCCCGCTTTTTGATTATCAATGCCGATAAACCCCGCGTGCTCACAGGGCGAGAAATCGGAGAACAGCGCGTAGACTCGTACACCCAGTCGTGACACATCCTGAATGGCGTGACGAATCAGCGGATGGTCCAGCGCCACCAGCGCAATCACATCGCTGCGCTGAGCCAGCTGACGCAGCGACTGCGCCACCGCGTCCACTTCGTGAATGTCATGCCAGCAGAATTCAGGTTCGCGGCCCTGTGGCTGCTGCATCTTAAGCTGCTGATTCAGCGCTTCGCCCAGTTGCTGATAAAATGAATAGCGGGCAGGCAGCAGGATAAAGCTCACGCGCAGTGGAGCCTCTGCCAGGGTCGGGATGGCCTGACTGTGTGCCTGCGTCAGGCGATAACCCAGCTCGCGCGCCGCCGCCAGCACCTTCTGCTCAGTCACGCTGCGAACCGGCGCACGGCGGTTCAGCACCCGGTCTACCGTCGCCACACCCACGCCCGCCGCCTGCGCGATCGCGGTCATCGTCACTTTAGACATTATCCTTCTCCCTGCTGCTATCGGTAGCGTTAGCTGACGGCTACGCTTTTAGATTCTGTTAAATAAGCCATCAACACTTTATCGTGACACGGCCATTTCCTCTCATTTTTTTGATAGAAAATCAGTGCTAACCTTGATCACCCTCGCAAAATGAAACATTCATTTCTTTCTGCATTCTCTTCAAAACATCTATTTGCTAAAACGGATAAAAATCCCACACCGATTCGGTTGATGGGATCACATCATTAAAAGGTTAGAGCGACGACGGCGGGCTTTCTATAGTGGAGTCCTGAGCACCACCTGCCCGTACGTAAAAAAGGAAAAGCTATGTTCCCTTCAACGCTTCCGGCTCCACGCATAACGGATGCCAGCCAGGTTCCGCGTCTGCGCTGGGGCATTATCGGGCCAGGCTGGATAGCCGATCATTTTGCCCATGCTCTACGTCGGCATACCCGGCAGCAGATCACGGCAGTCGCCGCACGTGACCCGGTAAAAGCACAGGCCTTTGCTGACAAATGGGCAATCGGCCATGCCACAGGCAGCCTGGATGCGCTGCTGGCGCGGGAGGATGTTGATGCGGTCTATATCGCTACGCCTCACAACCACCATTTCCCCGACGGTCTGCGCGCGATTGCCGCCGGAAAGTCTCTGCTGATTGAAAAGCCGCTGGCACTGAATGCGCAGCAGGCAACGCAGCTTAAACAGGCCGCCGCTGCCGCGAACCTGCTCTGCATGGAGGCGATGTGGTGCAACTTCACGCCGAAGTATGACGTCATCCGTCAGTTGCTGGAGGATGGCGTACCCGGTGAGGTCCACACCCTGATTGCCGATCATGGTGAGTTTTTCACGCCGGATCATCGCATTTTCAATGCCGATCTGGCGGGCGGCCCAATGCTTGACCTCGGCAGTTATCTGGTGGCGCTGAGTGTGTTTGTGGGCGGCGGTGCGCCTGAAACGATCGTCGCCCGTGGCCAGCCCGTCCCGAATGGCCGCGTTAACGGTCAGACGTCGATGCTGTTTACCCATCGGCACGGCATGCAATCGGTGCTGAATACCACGCTGTTCAGCAACACGCCAGGCGGTGCGGTGATCGCCGGTCGCGACGCCACGCTGGAGCTGGCAGGCCAGTTTTATGCGCCTGGTGACTTTACTCTGACCTCCAGCGACCGGCGTCACCGTCTGCAATGGCAGGAACCCACTAACCGCTATGAACAGCTCAGCCATGAAATTAACCACTTCGCCTGGTGTATCGGCCAGAACCTGACCGACTCCCCTGTCCATTCGCTTGACCAGGCGATTATCACCCTGGCTGCGATGGACAACGTCAGGCAGCAGATTGGCATCACCTTCAATGAAGAACAGCAACTTTAATGTGCCCGGAGCAGAAAGATGAAAATCGCTTTTGATGTGGATGTAATCAAACATTTAGGCATCACCCGTATGGTTCATCAGGTGGCCGACTGGGGATACAAATATATCGAACAGTCGCCACATCCGCAGATCAACCCGTTTTATAAACATCCTAAAGCCAGCCGTGAAATCATCACCGAGTACAAAAATGCGTTAAGCGCCACCGGGCTGGAGATCTCCTCGTTTATCGTTGTTTACCGCTGGTCAGGTCCGGATGAACTGCGCCGTCAGGCAGCGGTGAAGAACTGGAAACGGATGATTGAGATTGCGGTTGAGATGGGTGTGCAGGTGATTAACACCGAACTCTCCGGCACCCCTAACGAACCGGAAATCTGTGAAGAGATGTTCTATCGCTCAATGGAAGAGCTGTTGCCGATCATCGAACGTGAAGGCATCCGCGTCGAAATTCAGGCGCATCCGTGGGATTTCTGCGAAGAGAACAACGAAACCGTGGATATCGTGAAGTCGTTCCGCAGCGATAACGTAAAGTATATCTACAGCGCGCCACACACTTTCTTCTATGACAAAGGCAAAGGGGATGTGAAACCGATGCTGGAGTACGCGGGTGACGATCTGTCGCACATGCTGATCGCCGATACCATGAACCATACAAAACACTGTCGCTATATCGTTAACCCGCCAGGCGTGGATGCCACCATCCACCAGCATGTTGGCGTGGGCGAAGGCGAAGTGAACTTCGATACCCTGTTCAAAACGCTGCGCGACACCGGCTTTGCTACCCGCACCCATAAAGTCGGCGGTGAACCGATCATCGCAGCGTCTCTGTTTGGCTATCCGGAAAAGATGAAAGTTCAGGCGATTGAAACCCGCGAACTGATTGAGCGCGAACTGCTGTAACCGACCTGCCGTGCAGTCATGGCTGGCTGCACGGTAATGTCTGTTCAGGACAACAAACGCCCCGCCTGACACACTTTTATTCACTTTTCTCTGATGCCGCGACCCGCCTGAGCTCGCCCCGTTTTAGCACACCCTCGCACAGCCAGCAGAGTTAAACCCCCTTTGCAGCACCTGCTACACTCCAGACCAATACCACACCATAAGGCGAACTTTCATTATGTCGGAAAATGCATATCAGCCCGCAAAAGTCTGGACTTGGGACCCTGAAGCCAAAGGTAACGGCGCGAAAACTAATCGTCCGTTCGCAGGTCCCACCCATGAAAAAGCGTTGCCGGTCGGTAAACATCCTTTACAGCTCTATTCGCTCGGCACGCCTAACGGCCAGAAAGTCACCATCCTGCTGGAAGAGCTGCTGGCACTTAACGTCAACGATGCTGAATATGATGCCTGGCTGATCCGTATCGGCGAAGGTGATCAGTTCTCCAGCGGTTTTGTCGATGTGAACCCGAACTCGAAAATCCCTGCGCTGAGCGACCACTCCGCAACGCCGCCGATTCGGGTATTTGAATCCGGCAATATCCTGCTCTATCTGGCGGAAAAGTTTGGCTACTTCCTGCCGAAAGATATCGCTGGCCGAACTGAAACCCTGAACTGGCTGTTCTGGCTGCAGGGCTCAGCGCCTTATCTCGGCGGCGGTTTCGGTCATTTCTATCACTACGCGCCAGAAAAAATTGAGTACGCCATCAACCGCTTCACGCTGGAAGCGAAGCGTCAGTTTGATGTGCTGGATCGTCGGCTGGCTGATAACCGCTATCTGGCGGGTGATGACTACACCATCGCTGACATCGCCACCTGGCCGTGGTACGGCAACATGGTGCTGAATGACCAGTATGGCGCAGCCGAATTCCTGGATGTGCAGTCCTATAAAAATGTGGTGCGCTGGGCGAAAGAGATCGCACAGCGTCCTGCCGTTATTCGTGGCCGCAAGGTCAACCGCGTCATGGGCGACCCGGCCGATCAGCTGCATGAGCGTCATGATGCTGCTGACTTCGATACCGAAACCCAGGATAAAAAAGCGTAAGGAGAGACCTGTGAGTGCATACGTTGTATTTATTCGTGATAACACCCTGAACCAGGACGAAATGGCGATCTACGCCGAGAAAGCGGGCCAGGCGCGCGGCGATCATCAGATCAATCCTCTCGCCTTTTATGGCGAGCTGGAAACGCTGGAAGGTCAGGAAGCAGAAGGTGTGGTAATTCTGGAATTCGCGAGCCGTGAAGAAGCACATGCATGGTATGACAGCCCGGAATATCAGGCTGCCAAAGCGCACCGTCTGAAAGGCGCGAACTATCGCGTGGTGCTGGTCGAGGGTGTAGCTAAGTAAGACTTCAGGCGGCAGCGATGCCGCCTTTTTTATTGCAGCGTGATACGCGCCACGCCATCCAGAAGCTGATGGCTGTGGTCGTCATTGAAGCCCTGCTTCAGAGTCACATACAGTGTCTGGCCGTCCGGTGAGACCAGCAGGCTTTCTGGATGCCCCTCAAACGACCAGCTGTTTTTCACTTCATACGTGGTGCCATCCAGCTGCAGCACCTTCTTCGATTCGCGCTGGCTGATATAAATCTCATTGCGCTTACCGTTAAACTTAATCCCCACTGAATCGCCTGGATCAAGGCGCTGAATCACCTTGCCGCTGCGCTCATCAAACACCAGGGTATTTTTCTCTTTGGCGTTATCCGTGACAAACAGGCGACCGGTTGCCGGATCTTCTGCCATATTCAGGAAGTGAGTGTCCTGCCCATCACCTGCCGTCAGGCGCTGCTCGATTTTGTGATTGCGCGGATTGATCACCAGGATTTCACCGCTGCCGTTCGCCGCATAAATGCGATCGCTGACTGGCGAGAAGATAATGCCTGTAACACCTTTGCCAGCATTTTTAATCCGGGCTTTCAGCGTCAGGGTTTTCGCATCAACGACCCAGATCACGCCAGGTTCGTCTGCGCCGCCGACATAGAGCAGCCCGTCATGCAGAAAGATCTCGCGGGTTTTCACCGGCGATCCTTTCTCATTCTTCTCGTCAAACATCAGGCGCTTCAGCACGTTGCCGGTATCGGGATCGATCTTAGCGATGCCACCATCCACTGATTGGGTGGTGTAAAGCGCGCTGCCATCCTGTCCACTGCTCAGACCCGCATTTTTCAGATCGTAATGCCCCGCCCCGGTGCTTTGCAGCGTGGTGCCATCAAGACGATAGATCATACCGCCACTGATATCCTTGCCCTCGGGCGCACTGGCCACATAGAGCGTATTTTTGGCGGGCAGATACGCCATCTCATATAATCCGTCGCCCAGCTCGCGCTGAATCAGATTGTCGGGGCTGGAGGGCTGCATCACCATCAGCGCATTGCCATCCACTTTTTTCGCTCTCATCTGGCACGCCGTCAGGCTGAAGGTGGTGACTATCGCCAGTGCGAGTGCCGCTTTACGCGAGCTGAACAACGCTTTCATAGTTAACTCCCCTATCCATCTGCTGCTCCCGGCAGGCCGCAACACAGCGGGCAGGCAGGGAAGAAAAAGAATGAGAATCATACGCATCACTAAAAAGGGTGTAAACGCAACGGCACCCTGAAGCAACCGAATCAGCTTAATGCGGTATATTTATTGTCCACAGGCGCTTTTCTGTGCCCGTCACTCAATTTATAACCTCGACTAATCAACAACCTGAAGATTATTCTGCAAAAACGCCACAAACGCGGTAATACGAGCCGGAAGCTGGCGTTGCGCCTGCCAGACCGCAAAGATATCACCATCAGGTGCCTGCCAGTCCGGTAGCACCGGCAACAATTCGCCCGCAGCCAGGCTGTGTTGCGCATCCCACCAGGAACGCAGCAGAATGCCATGTCCATCCATCGCCAGCCGCATCGCTACTTCACCATCGTTGGTGATCAGGCTGCCGCGCACTTTCTGGCTGATGCTCTGTTCACCGCAGGTCAGCCGCCACAGGGTAAAATCGCTGTCGTGCTGACGCAGTAAAATGCAGTTGTGCTGCGCCAAATCGCGCACAGTGGCAGGCAGGCCGTGCCGGGCAGCATAGGCGGGCGAACAGCAGAGGATACGCGGATTGGTTCGCAGCTTACGTGCCACCAGCCGCGAGTCAGGCGGCTCCCCAACGCGGATATCGATATCCATGTGCGCATCAAGAAAATTAAGCGGCTGGCTGCTGAGTTGTAACGACAGTGAGAGCTGCGGATGCAGCGCGGCAAAAGCCGAGACGCAGGGCGCGATATGGCGACGGCCAAAACCAAAGGAGGCGTTGATGTTGAGGGTGCCGCGCAGCTGGGCTGTTTCACCGCTGACCGCCTCTTCCAGCGCCGCAAGCTGATCCAGCAGCGGACGCGCGCCCGCCAGATAACGGCGGCCTTCCGGCGTCAGTTCCAGCCGGCGTGTGGTGCGGCGCAGCAATTGCACACCAAGGCGCTGCTCCAGCTGGCTCAGACGTTTGCTTACCGCTGCCAGTGACAGGCCCAGTTCGCGCGCCGCCGCAGTCAGACTATCCAGCGCGGCCAGGCGAACAAAGAAGGCTAAGTCATCAGTGGAGGTGCGGGATTCTCTACTTTGATTCAACAATGGATTGCCTTTCAGGCTCATTATTTCCCCGGAATCGACAGTTATACTGCGTACACAATTCGAACATCAACCGGAAAGGTGCCCTGTGACTGATAAAATCTACTCTATTGCTGTGATCCCTGGCGATGGCATCGGCAAAGAAGTGATGCCGGAAGGCGTCCGTGTAATGAATGCGGCTGCTGAGAAATTTAACATTCCGCTGCGCTGGGAGTGGTTCGATTACGCCAGCGCTGACTACTGGCAGCAGCATGGCAAAATGCTGCCTGACGACTGGTTTCCGCAGCTGAAAGCCTTTGACGCGATCTATTTTGGCGCGGTCGGCTGGCCCGATGTGGTGCCCGACCACGTTTCACTGTGGGGCTCGCTGCTACAGTTCCGCCGTGAGTTCGACCAGTACGTCAATCTGCGTCCGGTGCGACTGATGCCAGGGGTGAAAGCGCCGCTGGCAAACCGTCAGCCTGGCGACATCGACTTCTATGTGGTGCGTGAAAACACCGAAGGTGAATACTCCAGCGTGGGTGGCACCATGTTCCCTGGCACCGACCGTGAAGTGGTGATTCAGGAGACGGTGATGACGCGCACTGGTGTTGACCGCATCCTGAAGTTTGCTTATCAGCTGGCGCAGAGCCGGCCGAAGAAGCACCTGACCTCCGCCACCAAATCCAACGGCATCGCTATCACCATGCCTTACTGGGACAGCCGCGTCGAAGCGATGTCCGGCCAGTTCCCCGAGGTTCGCGTCGACAAGTATCATATTGATATTCTTACCGCCAACTTCGTGCTGCACCCGGACTGGTTTGATGTAGTGGTGGCCAGCAACCTGTTTGGGGATATCCTCTCCGATCTCGGCCCGGCCTGTACCGGCACCATTGGCATTGCGCCCTCCGCCAATATTAACCCGGAAGGCCTGTTTCCCAGCCTGTTTGAGCCGGTTCACGGTTCTGCGCCGGATATCGCAGGCAAAGGCATCGCCAATCCTATCGGGCAGATCTGGTGTGGGGCGATGATGCTGGAGCATCTCGGCTACAAAGCGGCGGGTGATGCGGTGTTAAATGCAATTGAACGTACGCTGGCGGCGGGAGAGCATCTGACGCGCGACCTCGGCGGCAACGCCAGCACCGAAGAGCTCGGCGCGGCCATCGCCGCCGCGCTGTAAATCAGTCCGGCAACTGCACCACGCATTCAGCATGCCAGCCTGGCGGTAACGGCGCGGGCCTGTTGATCACCAGGTTGTGCAGTTGCAGGTTCTCTACCCCGCGCGCAAACAGGCCCGGCAAACCGCCGGGATAGCGCTCTACGCCAAAGGCTTCACCGGTTTTCGGGTCAAGTTTGTAGGCGTTATCCAGCCCCATGCCGGTCGGTGAGTCGGGGTTACAGGGTGGTCGCACGTCATAGTGTCCCTGCGTCATCGGCGACACGGTCTGCCGCATCTGAAGCTGGCTGATAACCACATCGCGTATCCAGCCCGGTTCTGCCGCATGCAGATTAATCGCCCCTTCCGCCACGCCCGTCATGTTGCTGAACTGCACCTGCTCCACGACGCCAGGTGTGATGGCGGGATCGCGATGGCGCACAGAAATATGCAGCGGATCGGCTTTGCCCCAGTGACAGGGCGGCGCATGGTGACAGGCAAAGGTCAGGTTACTGAACAGCAGACGCCGCATTGCACCGCCGTCACGCGACAGAATGCCGATACCCCGGTTGGAATCAAAAATGGTGCAGCCGGTCACCGTGACATCTTCCACATCATCCCAGGTTTCGGTGCCGATTTTAAAGGCACAGCTGTAACTGCGAAGCAGGCAGTTGGTGATCATAATCTGCCGCGCCGGACGCCGCAGCGCAGCCGGTTTGTGGGTGGTTTTAATGCAGATAGCGTCATCAGCGGCACTGAGGTAGCTGTTGCTGACAAACACCGCCTCGCATCCGTCAATATCCAGCGCATCGGTATTCGGCATAGTCATCGCGTTGTCGATAGTGAGATGGTCGATATGCACATGGCGACAGCTCACCAGATGCACCGTCCACATTGGCGCCTGCACGATGGTAAAGGCGGTCAGCGTCACCTGCTCGCAATCTTCAAACACGATAATGCGCGGCCGGTCAGGACGCGGCAGGCGATAACCCTGCTCATCCCGCTCAGCGGCGAACCAGGCTTCACCCTCGCCATCGATGCGGCCAGTGCCGCTGATAGTGATATTGCGCTGGCCCAGCGCATAGAGCAGCACGTTATGGGACTTCTCAGCACAGCTGAGTGCCTGCACCGCCTGGTAGTCAGCCAGCCGCGGACTGGCGATCAGCACCGCACCCGCTTCCAGGTGCAGTTCAAAATCAGATGGCAGATTCAGGCAGCCGCTGCGATAACGCCCGGCAGGCAGGGTAAGACGCCCCCCGCCGGCCGCCGCAATCTGATCCATGGCGCGCTGCAGCACGGCCGTGTCCGGGGTTTCGCCATCGGCGACAGGATGAAAATCAGCAAGGGAAAGGTGCATCATGCGTCTCCCGCAGGATTGAGGAGGAGAAATTCCAGCACGACACGGCGCGGGAAACCTTTGTCTGGTCGCCAGTACGCCGTTTCGTGCGGGATATCACAAATTACTTCACGGCCCCTTCAGTGACGCCGCTGATAAACTTGCGCTGGAAAATCAGGAACACCACGATCAGCGGCATAATCACAATCATTGCGCCCGCCATCAGCACCGGAATGTCGATGGTGTTTTTGTTCTGGAAAAACATCATGCCAATCGGCAGCGTGCGCAGCTCATCCTTGTTGACCAGAATCAGTGGGATCAGAAACTCGTTCCAGGTCCAGATAAACAGCAGCAGCCCCAGCGTCGACAGCGTTGGCCAGATTGCCGGCACCAGAATGCCCCACAGAATTTTGACCCGCGACGCCCCATCCATCACCGCCGCTTCTACCAGCTCTTTCGGCACCTGCTGAAACGCGCTGGCGATCATCAGCGTGGTAAAGGGCAGCGACAGGGCGATTTGCGGCAGGATCAGCGCCAGATAGGTGTTGGTGAGCCCCATCCAGCGCAGCTCGTGATAGAGCGGAATGATAAAGGCTTCACTCGGCAGCACCATCCCCAGGGCCAGCATCGCCCCAATCACTTTTTTACCGGGGATCTTCAGCCAGGCGAAACCAAAACCAGCCAGAATACCCAGCAGCACGCTGAACAGTACGACCGGAATCACCACCAGCACCGAGTTGAGGAAGTAGACGTTAAAGTGTCCCTGCTGCCACGCGGTCACGTAGTTTTTGAAATTCAGCGAGGCTGGCAGCGTGAAGATGCCCTGAAACAGCTCCATCTGGGTTTTAAACGAGGTCATCAGCGCCATCAGAAACGGCAGAATCGTCATCAGCGCCACGATCCAGATCAGCGCGCGTGAAATCACCGGCGTGCTTCGCATCAGTAACGCTCCTTTAAGGCCAGATGAATCAGATAGTTGATCCCTAAAACAATAATCATGCTGAACACCGCCACCGACGAGGCGTAGCCAAAATAGTGCAGGTCAAAGCCCTGCTTATACATAAAGATGTTGGTGACCATGGTGGAGGTGCCTGGGCCGCCCTGCGTCATCACATAGACCAGGTCAAAGGCTTTCAGGCTGGCGATCACCGTCAGCAGCAGCGCAATCCGCAGCTCGGGCCGCAGGCCGGGCAACGTAATACGCATAAATTTCTGACGGCGCGATGAGCCATCCAGATCGGCGGCTTCCAGCAGTGAGGGATCCATACGCTGCAGGCCTGCCATAAACAGCACCAGACAGAAGCCGAAGAAGTACCAGGTCGCGACCAGACCGACAGCGGGCAGCGCCCAGGTAAAATCACCCAGCCAGGAGAGCGCCAGCTGGGGCAATCCGATCGCGCGTAATATCTGGTCGATGGGGCCAAACGCCGGGTTATAGAGCCAGCGCCATACTACACCCAGCACCGCCATTGGCATGATATAGGGCAGGAAGAAGAGAATGCGCAGCACGCTACGTTCGTTATTGTTGCGCGTGTCATACAGAAAGCTGCAGAGCAGCAGGCCGACGCCAATCGGCAACAGGGTATAGAACAGCATCAGGATGGCGTTATTGCCCAGCGCAATCCAGAACACCGGATCGCTGAACATCCGCATGTAGTTGCTGATGCCACTAAACACCGGCAGTGAGGTGCCGTCCCATTCGGTAAAACTGATGCCCAGCGAGGCCAGCAGCGGGAACAGCAGAAACACCGCATAGACCAGCACCGCAGGCAGAACATAGAGGAAATTACGCCAGCTGCTTAAATTCAACATAACCCTACTCGTGGTTCAGAACGATGCTCAGGCCCGGCTGTTCGCCGGGCCTCCGGCTTAATGCTTCAGGGTTTTCAGGTAACGCTGATAGTTGTTATCAAAATTCACCACCATCTGATCGGGGGTCTGACGACCCGCCAGCAGCAGCTGGACGTTCTGATTCAGCTCGGCGTTCATGGTCGGTGTTGCCCAGTCCACGTAGTGGCCTAAACCGTCGTAGTCGTTGAGCGTCAGCCAGACCTGATACGCTTCCGCCAGCAGCGGATTATCCGCTGGCATTTTGGCCGCTTTGTTCGTGCTGGCCGGCAGGAAGCCCACTTTCAGCCAGCGGTTCGCCATGGCATCAGAGACCATATAGTTGATGAACTTCGCTGCACCCTCCTGCTGATCTTTGCCTTTGGCGGTGCTGGTAATTGAGAACGCCAGATCGGTCCCGCCCACCATCAGCGGCTGTTTCACGCCTTCACCGGCAGGCATCGCGGCGAAGTGAATATCTTTGTTGTCTTTAAACTGGCCGAGATACCAGGTGCCGCTGACCAGGAACGCAGCCTGACCGTTCTGGAACAGCGTCGCCGCATCGTCGTGACCAATGCCCTGGAAGCCAGGGAAGAAGTAGCCTTTGTCGGTCCAGCTCTTCATCATCGTGGCGGCATTGACCAGCTTGCTGTCTTTGAAGGTGCCGCCCACATCGTAAATCAGATTATCCAGCGTCTTGCGGTCATGGCTTTCAATCTGCGCCTGCCATAGCGTGCTAAGCAGTTGCTGGCCCATGTTGCCATCCAGCAGGCCGAGCATCATCGGCGCGGTGCCCTGCTGTTTCAGCTTCGCCATGGCACTCTCCAGCTCAGCCAGCGTTTTCGGCACCGCAATGCCCGCTTTGTCCAGCACCGCTTTGTTGTAATAGAGCCCGACCATTTCGCCCAGGCTGGCGATGCCATACAGCTTGCCGCTACCAAACTCGCCGCTGTCTGACCAGCGGTTACGTTTCAGAATCGAGTCCGGGAAGCGGGTAGTCCAGCCGTCGCTGGCGGCATAGCTATCGAGCGGCAGCAACAGCTTATCTTTAACCAGCGAACCCATATCGCCGCCGCCCTGGTTGACCTGGGCGATCTGCGGGCCATCACCGGCAGTCAGTGCCAGCTTCAGCGGAATACGGGTATCTTCAAAAGAGTGAACCGAGCGGTTAATCACGATGCCGGGATTCTGCTGTGAGAACTCTTTAATCCCTTCATCCACCGCAGCGGTCTGCTCAGGGTAGTTGTAGATATCCCACTCATTCAGAGTGACAGCAGCGTGGGCGGCATGAGAGACGCTGCCCGCCAGCAGGCCCGCTACCAGCAGCCGACCCACATTGCGAATTCGGAACGAACGAACGGAAGAAACAGACATTATGCTCACCTTCTTCAGACCAGGGTCGGCATCCTTTCATCTCACCGCCTGACATCCTGCAGGCTGCAGCCGCACACAAACGCACTCACTCATACTTACTTTAATAGAAAAATAAAGTCAAACAGCCTGCCGACCGAATTGTCAGGCTGTGAGCACGCGCAAATAAACAGTGACATGGCGTGAAAATCAGCACGCCGCGCTGGCATTTACACCATTAACCGTGGCGGCACGTCGCCAGCCACTTTTTCTGCAGCAGGAGATGCCAGAGGAATAATCGCAAAATAACGTCCTGATAAAACATATGAAAATCCTATCACGCTCACACTTTTCTCTTTTGACCGGCCGTGAATCTGCCGCCAGCCGCCCTGTTCCGGGCGTGTTGGCGATCACAGTTGTGCATCCCGATGCCGGTAAACATTGCCGAACCGCCTGCGTTAGTGCGATAAGGTAATTATTCTATCTTGAAAACTAAGTCCACTTTCATTAACGTAACTTTTACCTGCGGAGCTGTTCAATCCCTGACCGGTTCCCTCACTCACGAGAACTCACCATGGCGAATCAAGGTGTCATTCGTCCGGCCACACCGGCGGACTACCCGGCGCTCTACCGCATCTGCCTGGAAACAGCCGATGCGGGCGGCGATGCCCGCGCGCTCTACTCCGATCCTGACTATCCCGGCCAGCGTTTTGCCGTGCCCTATGCGCATTTTGCGCCGGACTTTGCTTTTGTACTGGAGCAGGACGGTGAGGTGCAGGGTTACGTGGTCGCCGCGCCGGATACCCGCGCGTTTGAAGCGCAGCTTCAGGCCGAATGGTGGCCGCAGTTGCAGGAGAAATATCGCGATCGCAGCGCCAGTGCCCCGCTCGACAGCAAAGTGCTCGATTCAATACGCCATCCCGACCAGGCCGCTGAGATCCTGGTGACGCAGTGGCCTGCTCATCTGCATATCAACCTGCTGCCGGCGGCACAGAAAGGCGGCTGGGGTCGCCGGATGATTGAGCATGAACTGGCGGCGCTCCGCGCTGCTGGCGTCAGTGGTGTTCATCTTGGCGTCAGCCTGCAGAACGAGCAGGTTTGTGCCTTCTATGCGCGCATGGGGTTTACCCCAATCATGCGCAGCAATGCCATCTACATGGGCCAGTTACTCTGAGTGAGGTAGCCGATGACCAGCCTGCGCTTGCAGAATGTGAAGAAGTCGTATGAACACGTCAATGTCATTCATGGCATCGATCTGACGATAAACAGTGGCGAATTTGTCGTGTTTGTTGGGCCATCTGGCTGCGGCAAGTCGACGCTGCTGCGGATGATCGCCGGGCTGGAGGAGATCAGCAGCGGGCAGTTGCTGATTGAGGAGCAGGACATGACACAGCAGCCCGCCACTGAGCGCGGCATCGCGATGGTGTTTCAGTCTTATGCGCTCTACCCCAACATGACGGTGCGCGGCAACCTGGCGTATCCGCTGGAGGTAATGAAAAAGTCCAAAGCGGAGATTAACGAGGCGATAGCCCAGACGGCCGCCCGCCTGCATCTCACCGAACTGCTCGACCGCCTGCCGCGTGCGCTCTCTGGCGGACAGCGGCAGCGCGTGGCAATTGGCCGGGCGATTATCCGTCATCCGCGCATCTTCCTGTTTGATGAGCCACTCTCTAACCTTGATGCAGAGCTGCGCCTGCAGATGCGCATTGAGATTGCCCGGCTGCACGCCTCGCTTGGCAACACCATGATTTATGTCACCCACGATCAGCTGGAGGCAATGACGCTGGCTGACCGCATCGTGGTGCTGCGTCAGGGCCGCATTGAGCAGGTCGGTGCACCGCTGACGCTTTATCACGACCCGGATAATCTGTTTGTCGCCGGTTTTATCGGCTCACCAAAAATGAACTTTCTGCGGGCGGAAATCAGCGCCACGGGCGCGGGGGAAGTGCAACTGCGGGTGCCGGAACTGAAGATTGAGGGGCTGGTGCTGAAAATCGCCGCCGACTGCCGCGAGGGACAAACCGTCACGCTGGGCATTCGTCCTGAACATTTCCAGCCTGCCGCGCAGACGCCGGACGCATTGCGCTTTCACGGCGAGCTGGCTTATGGCGAGATGCTGGGTCACACCAACTATCTCTACCTGGATATCGGGCGTGAACAGATGCTGGTCGTGGAAGAGCGCGAGGCGACGACGCGCGAGCTCGGAACCCAGGTTGAACTGGGCTTTTCTGCCGCGCACTGCCTGCTGTTTGATGAGCAGGGAATGCGCCTGCGCTAAGGACGCGTGGAAACAAAAACGGGCGCCGCAGCGCCCGTTTTTTTATTTGAGAGATCACTCAGGTGACCGGCTCTTCATCGGCCTGCGCCGCCAGCAGATCAAGCAGCCGGTTGACGGCAAAACCCGCCGCACCCAGCGCCCACATCCGGTTCGATTCCGTCAGGAACTGCAGCGGCGTCATCTGTGGCGTCAGTTTAAGCCGGTAGGCCTGGAAGCTCTGAGTGATGTGGTCGAGCAGAATGCGCGACGCCATGTGCGGCTCCATCGCCAGATAAACCACATCCGGATCGTAGGCCACTGACAGGTTCGCCAGCGAAATGCCCAGCTCACGTCCTGCTTCTTCCAGCACCGCCAGTACCTCAGGCGCAGGACGCTGATCCAGCGCCTGCAACGTGAGGCCTTCCACCGGTTCCTGCGCTGCAAGCCGCTGCAGAATGGCACGCGATGAGGCGACATCCTCCAGCAGACGCAGCGAGCCGTCCCCCACCAGCCCATTGCCAATCTCGCCCGCTTTGCCGTGACGGCCACGGTAGAGCTGACGATTCAGGATGATGCCCGCACCAATCCCTTTGCCATAGGTGGCGATCACCGCCGACTGTGCATTGCCAAGCTGACCAAACACCAGCGCCGCCATTGCCATCGCGTTGGCGTCGTTCTCGATAAATACCGGCAGTGAGAAACGTTCTTCCAGCAGACGCGCAATCGGGACGTTGTCCCAGTCGAGCACTTTAGAGCGAATGCAGTAGCCATTTTCAGCATCCACCAGACCCGATAGTGCCAGACCAATCGCACCCACCCGCTTCTCCTCCACGCCGCGCAGGAATTTCGCCAGCGCATCGCCAAGCTGGCGGGGTGTCAGCGTGCCTGTGGGCATCTGCTGTTCGCCCAGCAGATTGCCGCTGAGATCGGTCATAACGATAAGATTACGTTCCGCATTGAGCTGAATGCCAATCACGCTGGCGCGATCGGGATTGAGGCCCAGCAGGGTTTTTGGCCGCCCCATTGATACGCGACGCAGCCCCAGCTCCTGCACAATCTCCTGCGCCAGCAGGCGATTAGTGGCCTGCGACACGGTCGACATGCTGAGTCCGCTTCGGACTTTCAGGTCTGACTGGCTGATCGGCGCATTTTCAACAATCAACCGCAGAATGCGCGCGGTTACGTTGGGAGCGGTCATAAGTTCCTCGGGTTATCTGGCGGAAGAGGCTCCGCCAGCGTCAGATCGGTAATCGGACAGGCGCCAGCTGCTGCGCCAGTATCAGCGCGCCGCTCAGGGCATCGCCCTGCGGCCTCACCAGCCGGGCCTGAATATCGTCGTCCAGCCAGCGCTGAATCGGCGTGGCCAGGCCACCCATCAGTGCCACCCGCCCGCTGCTCAGCGCAATCAGACGGCGCACCATCAGGCCGATATCGGTGGCAGTCTGATGCAGCAGATCCTGAGCGTGACGATCGCCTGCGTCGGCGGCTGCAAAAATTCGCGGCACTACGCGGGCCCAGTCTGCAGGCGTCGCTGAGCGCGTCCAGAGCAGCATGGTTTCCGGGCTGTCGTCAAACTGCGTCATCAGCTGCTGTGTAAAGGCGCTCTGTGGAATGATCGCCTCATGGGCCAGCAGCGCCAGACGCAGTGCACGACGACCCAGCTCAGCACCCGATCCCTGATCAGAGAGGGCAAAGCCCCAGCCACCCAGCAATGTAAACTGCTCGCCATCCCACGCGGCTCCCTGACTGCCGGTGCCGATAATAAAGACAGCGCCCGGTGCGCCGGAATGTGCGCCCGCACAGGCGATTTCCACATCGCTGACCACCTGTAACGCCGCACAGGCAGGCTGCCAGCTGGCAAGCCTTGCCTGCACCGAGGCGACATTGGCCCCCGCTAATCCGGCAACCAGCGCGGTCTGCGCCAGAGCCTCCGGGGCTAATCCCGCGTGTGACAATATCCGGTCAATCAGTTGCCCGACGCAGGTCAGCGCCGCGTCGTAATCTGACCAGACGTTAGCTGGACCGCCAGTGGCTTCCGCCAGCACACGGCCCTGCAGGTCGGTTAACCGCGCACGACACTGTGTACCGCCGCCATCAATGCCAAGGAGATAGTGTGGTTGCACGCGCTTCCTTCCCTGATTAAGGGTTATAGCCATAATGAGCGAACGATAGGATAAAAAAACTTAAATCGCAATAACAAATAAATATGGCAAAAACATATCGACACTTTTTCCTTAATTTACATGGTTATAACAAAAATCACCCTCGCAAAATGCGCAGCACGTTATTGACATTAGTTTTTCTGTCGTAATAAGTTGGTGGTCAGATTATCAACAGGCGCGTCCGGACACAGGCGGGCTATGCATCATCCGAATTCAGGAGCAGGGGTTTAACATGAAAGTAGGCATTATCGGTCTCGGCTTTCGTCTGTCCCACGTGATCAAAGAGTTCAGCAAAGCCGACGACGCCTTCTCGGTAGTGGGTTATTACGATCCGGCGCCCGCCGGACTGCCTAATCTGCACAGCTTTGGTATCGCGCCCGGCCAGTCCTTTGCGTCCATCGACGCGCTGCTTGAACACGGCGGAATGGATGTGGTGCTGGTTGGCTCACCCAACTTCCTGCATCTGGAACATGTGGGTCAGGCGCTGGCGGCGGGCTACACCGTGTTTACCGAAAAGCCGGTGGTGATTAATGAAGAGCAGACCATGGAGATGGCGAAACTGGTGCGCCAGTATGGCGAGGCACGCATTCTGGTTGGTCTGGTGCTGCGTTACTCCCCGCTCTATCACGATCTGCTGGCGGCACGCGATGCCGGACAGTTGGGTGAGATCACCTCGATCGAGGCGACAGAACATATCAAGCCTTACCACGGCGCATTCTTCCAGCGCGACTGGCGACGTCTGGAGAAGTACGCCGGTCCCTATATTCTGGAAAAATGTTGCCACGACATCGACCTCTACCAGGGGCTGTTACAGGAGCGTCCGATCCGCGTCGCCAGCTTTGGTGGCCGGAAATCCTTTACCCCCGCGCATGCGCCGCAGGGTGCGATCACCGCGGAGTCAGAGCTCTACCACGTGAAACCCAGCGGCTGGTCGAGCACCGACGCCGTCTTCGACAGCGACGCTGATATCGTCGACTACCAGACTGCCCTGATTGAGTACGAAGGCGGCGCAACACTCGCCTTCCACGCCAACCTGAACGTGCCGGATGAGTTCCGCCGTTTCTGTGTCATGGGCACTGACGGCATGGCGGAAGGCGACTTCGTACGAAACTACTTCCGTGTACATAACGCGCGCAGCGGTGAGAAAGAGGTCGACACCGCCTACAGCGGCAACGCTTATGATGGCCACTATGGCGCAGATGCGCTGATGGCCGAAGAGATCGTTAAACATATTAAACAGGGAACACCGCTGAAAGTTTCAGTCGTGGACGCGCTGGAAGCGGGCCTCACCGCCATAAAAATCGATGAGGCGCGCAAAACCCGCAGCGTAGTGGATATGCGTGAAAGCTGGCAAACATTTGACGCCAACCTGGGAAAAACCGGGGCCTGATAGCCCCATCCTGCGGGTCAGCCTCCCCCTCTGATCCCGGGATTTGAATGGCAGTATGACTGGTAACTTCCTGTACTGGCCTTCGGGCCAGTTACAACCTTTGTACTGAGCCAGCTAATAAAACCTGCGCCAGCGACCACGCACTCACCGCACAAATCCCCACAACCAGCCAAACAAACCGCTCCTCAGCCCGAGGAAACTTACGCACTTATAGTGATGGGAGCATACGCCTGTAGCAAAGCATCGCGCCGCCCGGATAAAAACGCAGGGAGCGTTTTTGAACAACGCAACGCGTTGGCCCGGCAACGGGCGCACCTCAGGGATGAGGTGCGTAATCGCCCGCGCTGAGCCTGCCAGGAATGGCGCTTTTGCGTCTTTGCGAAAGGCGTATGTTCCCTGAGCGTGCACCGCAGACCATAACCGCACACATCTCCTCAGCCAACCCAACCCGCTACAACGCTAGTCCTGAACCGGATCCACCTCATTCTCAAGCTTCTGACGCCGCCGCAGATGCGGAAACAACTTCATCCACAACGCCACCACAATCAGCGTACCGATGCCGCCAATTGCTGCCGCAGGTGCTGCGCCCACCCAGGCGGCCAGCAACCCCGACTCAAATTCACCCAGCTGATTCGAGGTATTAATAAATATCGCGTTAACCGCATTCACCCGCCCGCGCATGGTATCCGGCGTATCCAGCTGCACCAGCGCACCGCGAATCACCATACTCACCATATCAAAGCCGCCGAGGGCGCAAAGCGCCAGCAGTGACAGCCAGAGTTGCGTGGAAAGCGCGAATAGCAGGGTCGCAACGCCAAAGCCTGCTACTGAGCCAAACATAATCATCCCGACATGTTTTTCCAGTTTATGACGGCTCAGCCAGATACCCACCAGCAACGCCCCCACCGATGGCGCACCGCGCAACATCCCCAGCCCCCAGGGCCCGGTGTGCAGAATATCTTTGGCAAAAATCGGCAGCAGCGCCGTCGCGCCGCCCAGTAACACCGCGAACAGATCGAGTGAAATCACCCCAAGCACATCTTTACGGTCACGGATAAAGTGAATACCGGCAAACAGATTCTTTAAATTCATTGGCAAACGGGCCTGCACCGGGCGCTCATAGCGCAGCAGACTCACCAGCGTCAGCGAAATCAGATAAAAGAGTCCGGAAACGCCATACACCACATGCGGGCCAGCAACATAAAGCAGCCCGCCAAGCGTTGGCCCGACAATCACAGCCGCCTGCCCGCCAACTGAATTCATCGCCATGGCTCGTGCCAGAATCGAAGGAGGCACCAGTGAGGGCAACATCGAAGACATCGCCGGCCACTCCAGCGCTTTTGCCACCGCAATCATAAAGACCAGCCCCCAAAGCGCGGTCTTATCGGCAGTATGAAATAAGGTAAGCACCACTAATGCCAGCAGTGCGACAAATTCCACCAGTTGGCCGAACAGGACGATGCGCCGCCGGTCATACTGATCCGCCAGATGACCCGCTGGCAGCGCCAGCAACACCGACGGCAGAAACTGCATCAGGCCAATCATCCCTAACGCCATTGCGCTGTTGGTCAGCGCATAGATCTGCCAGCTGATCGCCACCGAGAACATCTGAAAACCAAATGATGAGCAGGTGCGCGCCAGCCAGAAGGCGACAAAAGTCCGATGTCGCCACAGCGACTCTTCCGCTGCGGATGCCATAAATCCCATGTCTTATCCCAAATCAGGTGAGAAAACCCGCGTCGTTGCGCGGTGTTATTGGTGTAAATGTTGACGATACCCGGTTAACAGACCCGGATGAGAGCGCATGGCCTGCGGCTCCAGCCCTGTCTTACTGCGCAATACACTGCATTACTTTGCAGTAACGGTGTGTCAGCCCCATCCTGATTATTAACAACCTATTGATACCTACCATTGAATATATTCCAGCACATCATCAGATACCAAAGGAATTATCATCTCACTGTTAATAGGTATATTTACTTTCTAATCCAACAAAAGGGTGATTTGGATTATGCAGTTGATCTATATTTATTCACGCGTTTAAAAAAATGCGATTTTTTATATGCTTAATTATCAATAAATCCTTTTTATTGCATTTCGTAGAGATAATGAAAAACAGTTTATATAACCCTTATGTTACTGAACCTATTCATCACGTTAAGCGTAATGTCACAGGCATTTGCTATAGCGTGCCTTATCTTGAGCAAAACCAGGACCGCGGAAATATACTTAATACAAACAACATTGTTTCATTACACAACAAAATTGCAAGTGAAGAAGCATTAATGATTGTTCCGGTTGGCGATATTCGTTTGCAGGAAATGATCGCGATTCCGGACGCCTATGCACATTTACAAAATGAGCGCGTCCGGATTGGAATAAATTATTCCAGCTTAGCTGCGAACAGTGCGTCACTGCTTGAATTAACAACGAAATTTGATTTCTGGCTTTATGATTTTGCACCGCCGGGAGCAGACTGGCGACTACTTGAATCCTTTCCTTTTTCAGGTATTGTTTTAACTGAATCTTTCTTCAGTGATAATTACGAAAAATTTACCTTTCCCTTTTTTATGGCGACATTCCGTGAAAAAGGTGCAGAGGTCATCGTGCGATGTCATACGCCGCCTTTAACCGCTGAACAGTTTACTGAGATAAACATCAGCGGCTGGCAACAGCAACGCTCGGATGGCGATCTTATTAGCGGCTGATTCACAAATCCTGCCTTCCGGCGTTAAGGGCACATGGCGGTGCGCTTAACGTCCTTTAATCCCTCATAAAATGTCGTATTACTCCAATTGTTAAGCGCTTTAAGCTAAAAAAATCAAACCTCGATCTAATTTTGCTATAACATTTAACACAAAGGGACCGTCTGTCTTATCGGAAGAGATACTCAAGAACACCTTTAATCATTTGTACTTGATAACTGGAAACAGCCTATCTGGTTGTTTTCGTGTGTTTTATGGCAACGAAACGAGGTCGATATTATGGGGAAAAACTCCTCATCTTTTGGCGTAATTCGTTTCCTGACAGTACTGTTCGCAGTGCTGACGGGCGCGTTTATGCTGATTGGCGGTGGCTGGTTAGCCGCCATTGGTGGTTCCTGGTATTACGTTTTCGGCGGTGTGATTATGCTTATCACCGCTTATCTGCTTTCCCGTCGCAAAAGCACCGCGCTGGTTCTTTATGCGCTGCTGCTGATCGGCACCCTGATTTGGGGCGTGTGGGAAGTGGGTACCGACTTCTGGGCACTGGCACCACGCACTGATGTGCTGGTGATCTTCGGTGTCTGGCTGATCCTGCCGTTTGTTTATCGCAGCTTCAATGCCGGCAGCAAAGCGGCACTGGGTTCGATGGCTGTCGCGCTGATTGCCAGTGCCATCGTGCTGGCTTATGCGGTATTCAACGATCCGCAGGTTATCAACGGGTCTGTACCAGAAACCGCTGACAACGCTCCGCAGGCTACGCCGCTGAGCAACATCCCGGATGCTGACTGGCCCGCGTATGCGCGCGATCAGCAGGGAACCCGTTTCTCGCCGCTGAAGCAGATTAATCACCAGAACGTGAAAGAGTTGCAGGTTGCCTGGCAGTTCCAGACAGGCGACATGAAAACCCCTAACGATCCCGGTGAAATCACCGACGAAGTGACCCCGATTAAAATCCGCGACACGCTTTATCTCTGTTCGCCACACCAGATTCTGTTTGCGCTGGATGCGGCAACCGGTAAGCAGAAGTGGAAGTTCGATCCGGGCATGAAGGTGAACCCGACCTTCCAGCACGTGACCTGTCGCGGTGTCTCTTACCACGAAGTGCCCGCAGCAGCCGATGCCGCGAACACTCAGCCTGCTATCTGCTCACGTCGTATTTATCTGCCTGTGAACGATGGCCGTCTGTTTGCGCTGGACGCAGAGACTGGCGAACGCTGCCCGTCCTTTGGTGTCAACGGCGAGCTGGATCTCCAGCATAAACAGCCTGTCACCACAGCGGGTATGTACGAGCCAACTTCTCCGCCGGTGATTACCAATACCACCATCGTGATGGCGGGTGCGGTTACCGATAACTTCTCGACTCGCGAGCCATCAGGCGTGATTCGTGGCTTTGATGTGAATACCGGCAAACTGCTGTGGGTATTTGATCCGGGCGCGAAAGACCCGAATGCTATTCCGGCTGATGAACACACCTTCACCATGAACTCTCCTAACTCATGGGCCCCGGCAGTTTACGATCCGAAACTGGATACCGTTTACCTGCCAATGGGTGTGACCACGCCGGATATCTGGGGCGGCAACCGCACGCCAGAGCAGGAACGTTATGCGAGCAGCGTACTGGCCCTGAACGCCACGACCGGTAAGCTGGTCTGGTCTTATCAGACCGTGCATCACGACCTGTGGGATATGGATCTGCCGTCTCAGCCGACACTGGCTGATATCACCGATAAAGATGGCAACACCGTACCGGTTGTTTACGCGCCAGCCAAAACCGGCAATATCTTTGTGCTGGATCGTCGCACCGGCAAGCCAGTAGTTCCCGCGCCAGAAACGCCAGTGCCACAGGGTGCCGCTAAAGGCGACCACGTTGCTGCCACTCAGCCCTACTCTGAGCTGACCTTCCGTCCGAAACAGAACCTGACGGACAAGGACATGTGGGGCGCGACGATGTTCGACCAGCTGGTGTGCCGCGTGATCTTCAAGCGTCTGCGCTATGAAGGTCCGTTTACGCCGCCATCTGAGCAGGGCACGCTGGTCTTCCCGGGTAACCTCGGTATGTTCGAATGGGGCGGCATCGCAGTTGATCCTAATCGTCAGATCGCAATTGCTAACCCAATGGCGCTGCCGTTTGTCTCTAAGCTGGTTCCACGTGGCCCGGGCAACCCGATTGAGCCGCCGAAAGGTGCTGAGGGTGGTTCAGGTACGGAAACCGGTATTCAGCCACAGTATGGCGTGCCGTATGGCGTCGAGCTGAACCCGTTCCTGTCACCGTTTGGTCTGCCTTGCAAACAGCCTGCCTGGGGTTATGTCTCCGCGGTGGATCTGAAAACCAACAACGTTGTCTGGAAACAGCGTATCGGTACCGTTCGCGACAGCGCACCGGTTCCGCTCCCGTTCAAAATGGGTATGCCAATGCTGGGTGGTCCTGTCACCACCGCGGGCAAGGTATTCTTCATTGGAGCGACCGCAGATAACTACCTGCGTGCTTTCAGCACCGATACCGGCGAACTGCTCTGGGAAGCACGTCTGCCAGCAGGCGGCCAGGCGACGCCGATGACCTATGAAGTGAATGGCAAGCAGTACGTTGTCATCGCGGCGGGTGGTCATGGCTCGTTTGGTACCAAGCTGGGTGACTATGTGATTGCCTACGCATTACCTGATCAGAAGTAATTCACTGGAAAGTGAATAACAAAAGGCGGACTCCGGTCCGCCTTTTTTTGATCGCGCTATTTCTGCATTCCGCGCCAGTTAAGCCACGCGCAAAATAACATTACTCCGCAGGTTGCCAGAAACACGGGTCGCATCCCAAACGCACCGGCGATCACCCCACCAAACAGCGGGCCGCTCACCTGGCCGATATATTGCGCCGAGGTCGAAAACCCCAGCATCCGCCCCAGCTGTGAGGCCGGCACGTTATGGCGAATAATTGCCGTGATGCACGGCATCAATCCGCCCAGGGCCATCCCCATCAGAAAACGTAATAACACCAGTTGCCAGGCTGCCGTGATAAATGCCTGTGGAATCAGCAGCAGCCCGCTGATTACCAGACCGCCAGTCAGTACCCGCCAGTGCCCCACCCGATCGGCCAGACGACCCAGTCGGGGTGCCGCCAGGATCGTGCCCAGCGCCGCAGCAGACATCACCAGTCCGGCTACCACTGTGACCTGATGGTCACCCCGCACAAACTCGCCCACATAGAGCGTGATAATCGGCTCAATCGACATGCTGGCGAAAATCAGCAACATGCCGGAGAGCCACATCAGCCGCACCAGATTGTGGTTAACCGGCTGCTCTGCAGGCAGCTGTTGCGGATTGCCGCGCGACGTCGCCGCAGCACGTGGCAACTCTCTGAGTAAAAAGGTGGTGGCGAGGAAAGCGAGAAAAATTACCGCGCCCGTCAGCCAGAAAGTCTGACGGATGCCAATCAGCGGCGGCAAGACGCCCCCAAGCAGCGGCCCGACCACGTTGCCCGCCATAATGCCCGAGGAGAGGATGCCCAGCGCCCAGCCGGTCTGCGCTTTTGGGGTTTGCGCTGCCACCAGAATGGTCGATCCCGACGCGTAGCCGCCCAGCAATCCCGCCAGCAGACGCAGCGCCACCAGTTGCCACGGCGCCGTCGCCATGCCAATCAGCGACATCGCAATCGCCATTCCGAGACTGGCCCGAATCAGCATCAGTTTACGACCATAACGATCAGCCAGCCGGCCCCACAGCGGTGCCGTCAGCGCGGCGCTGAAAAAGGTCGCTCCATAGGCCAGCCCGGACCAGCGGGCAATAGCCGCAGGCTGCTCAACACCCAGTTGCTGAATATAGAGCGGCAGAAACGGCAGCAGCAGCGTCATCGCCACGATAGTGGTAAATGAGCCAGCGACGCAGACTGCTAAATTCCGTTTCCAGTGTTGAAACTCTGCCGTTTCGGGTAACTGTTGCATGGTGATATCCGTTGAATGATCAGGGATACAGGCTAACCGGAGTCGCACAGCAACAACAGTCCTGGCAGAATAGTTACTCTGTGGCGCTGATTGTTATCAGCAGGCAACAATCAACCTGGATTTAGGGCCTCAACCAGTGCATCACACAGTAGCGTCACCGGTGACACCGGGTCGGGATGGTCGTGAAGCAGGAGATAGCTTTGCAGGCGATCCATCTGCCACTCCGGCAGCAGCTGCTGGATATCCCCACGCGCCATCGCCTCCTGCGCCATGTAGGAAGGCAAATAGGCGATGCCACTGCCCGCCAGCGCGGCATTAAGCAGCGCCATGCTGTTGTTGGCGCGAAAACGACTGCGCACGTCCAGCGCCAGTCGCTGTTTATCCCGGCGGAACGGCAGCGCGGCGGTGTGTGCCGGACCATGGAACATCAGCAGGTCGTGGCGCGGCAGCATTTCGGGGTGGGTGATGGCGGGCCGCTGCGCCAGATAAGCGGGCGCGGCATAGAGTCCCCAGTCGATATCGCTCAATACCCGGAAATTGCCCTGCTGCGGGGATCGGGATCGGATCACAATCGCCAGATCCGTCTGATCGTCCAGCCGATCATGATTGCGATCGGTCAGATCAAGATCAACGTTGATATGCAGATGACGACGCAGAAAACGGTTCAGAACAGGAACGACACACTGGCAGCCGAAGGTGACGGGTGCCTGAAGTCGGATATGGCCGGCGGGCTGCTGATGCAACTGCTGCACAAAGGCTTCGGCACGCTGCACTTCAGCCAGCATTCGCACACAGTAGGGATAGTATGCCTGGCCCATCTCGGTGAGTGCCAGCCGCCGCGTAGTGCGCTGCAATAATCGGATACCGAGCCGCAACTCCAGCCGGGCGATCTCCCGACTGACATGGGATTTGGACCAGCCCAGTGCGCGGGCCGCTTCACTGAAACTCTGTAATTCTACTACCCGAGCAAATACCAGCATGGCGGTTAAATTCGCGCCGTTTTCCATGTTTCCCGACTCCGAAAATAAAGGGATGCTGGCAACAAACTAACACGTTCAGGCTGGGACGCTGTGGCGGGCGGGAAAAAAAGCGAGGCAGAGGCAGGAGGAGAATGGCGCAGAGCGCGGGCCGACCTTCCCGTCTGCTGGCTGTGACGGGAAGATCTTATCAGGCATCAGCTGGCCATCGCCAGGGGGAACAGCAGCCGATCCGGCTCGACGCGACGCTGACGGCGCAACTGGCCCGGCGTCATCATGAAATAGTTTTTAAAGGTGCGGGTGTAGGCCTGCTGGGTATCGAAGCCGTAGTTCATCGCCACCTGCAGTATCGCTTCGTTGCTGCTCAGCAACGTGAGCGCAGACTCGGTCAGGCGGCGCTGACGGATATATTCTGCCAGTGAAAAACCAGTATGCTGTCGAAACAGGCGTTGCAGATGCCAGCGCGAATAGCCTGAGCGGCGCGCCACTTCATCCAGGTGCAGATCGTGTCCTAAGTTATTCTCAATCCAGTCCAGCAAACTCCGAATAAACTCGCGCTGATTCATGGTTCCTCCTGTCGATTCTGATGTGCAGTGGAACCACTTTACTTGTTTAAATTTATCCCTTAATTAGCAGAAAATTAGCGCAGAATTAGCAAGGACGGAAACGGGTGCCGCATTGCGCGGCCAGACGCGACTCCAGCAAAACGTTAAGGCCGGCAGACTGCCAAAATAATTTGTGCTGAGGCAAGGGCGAATCCCCAAGAGCTGACATCAGTCAGTGAATGGGGTGAGCAAAAGCAGCCAGTGCCGCTACAGTGCGAAGTAAGAGAACAGCGGTCCGCCAAAATAATTCGTGCTGTGGCAAGGCGGCAAATGCGCGAATCCCCGGGAGCTGACATCAGTCAGTGACTGGGGTGAGCAAAAGCAGCCAACGCCGCCACAGTGCGAAGTATGACGGCGGAAGGATAATTCTGGCCTAACAATTAGTGAGTAAACTCTCTCTTATCTTTATGAAGGAGATCAGCCATGCGCGTGTTACTGGTTGAAGATGATGAAATGATCGGCGCTAACCTGCAGCAGGCACTGCAGGGCGCGGGCTGGTCGGTGGATTGGGTGCGCGATGGCGTCTATGCCCAGAACGCCTGGAGCGAAGGCGGCTACAGCTGCGTGCTGCTCGATCTCGGCTTACCACGGGATGATGGCCTGCAGGTCCTGCGCCGGGCGCGCGGGCGCGGCGACGCGACGCCAGTACTCATTCTTACTGCACGCGACACGGTGGCGCAGCGGATTCAGGGACTCGACAGCGGTGCTGACGACTACCTGCTTAAACCGTTCGATTTACAGGAAGTCATGGCCCGGATGCGCGCCATTACCCGACGCAGCCACGGCGCGGCAGATTCCGTATTGGGCAGCGGCGATGTGCAGCTGGATATGATGACCCGTGAAGTGCTCTACAAAGGCCAGCGTGAGCAGCTTACGGCGCGCGAATATGCCCTGCTCTACGCCCTGCTGGAGCGGCCGGGCGCTATTCTGTCACGCGAGCAGCTGGAAAACCGTATCTATGGCTGGGGCGATGAAGTCAGCAGCAACGCGGTGGATGTGTTGATCCACGGGATGCGCCGCAAGCTGGATAACGACGTGATCCGCAACGTGCGCGGTCTGGGCTGGCGGGTGCCGGCAATATGAAACCTTTTCGCTTTATGCGCTCACTGCGCAACAAATTACTCTCTACGCTGCTGATTATTCATCTGCTGATGATCGGTGGCGTCACCTGGTATTTCTTCAGCTGCTACGGCGATATGGTCGGCACCATGAAGGACGATCAGCTGGCCAAAATCGCGGATGCCTGGTCCACCAATAAACAGATGCCCGCCCTGATGCCGATGCTTATTGCGCCTGACAAGGCGAAAAGCGCCTTTGTGGTGCAGCTATGGGACGATCAGGGCCAGTTGCGCGCCAGCTCATGGCCGGAGCTGCAGGCCCCGCTGCAAAACCAGCGTGGCTATCGCGACGTCCATATCGGTCAGTGCGACGACTGTGAATGGCGCATCTATACCCGGCCCGGCTTGCCTGGCAGTGAGATTAAAACCATTCAGGTGATGCACAATCTCAGCTACATGAAGGCATTGATGGTCAAACGGGCGCTGTCAGCGATCATTCCAATGATCCTGATGATGCCGCTGTCGCTGCTGGTGATCTGGCTGGTCGTACGCAAGATCACCCGTGATCTGCAGGTCGCTTCGCGTCAGATTGCCGCGCAGGAGACGCATCATCCGCACAACGTCTCACCGGAAGGTTTACCGGATGAGATCCTGCCGCTGGTGGCCGCCTATAACTCGCTGCTGAGTAAACTGCGTGAGGCCTGGTCGTCACAGCGTCAGTTTTTGGAAGATGCCGCTCATGAACTGCGCACGCCGGTAACGGCCGTGACGTTACAGCTGGAAAACCTGCGTCAGCATATTCAGCCAGGCGAAGCGAGCCGGCAGTTCAGCCAGCTGGAAGCGGGCGTGACACGTACCCGTCACCTGGTCACGCAATTACTCAATGTCTCACGCCAGGATGACCAGAGCGTGGTCGCCAGCGTTGAGCATATCGAACTGGAAGATCTGCTGAAAGAGAGCATTGAGCAGCTGATGGTCGTGGCGGATAAACGCGGCATCGATATCGGCTTTAATGGCTCCACGCAGTACCGTCTGCAGGCCAGCCGTTCCGAGCTGCGAAGCCTGTTCGATAATCTGATTGGTAACGCCATGCTACACACCCCGGAAGGTAGCCTGGTCGATGTACTGCTGCATCGGGTTGCCGGAAAGACCGTGGTCGATATTGTGGATAACGGGCCGGGCATGCCGGAATCCTTTATCGAGCGCGCATTTGATCGCTTTACCCGTTCGCCTGACGTTAAAGCCCAGGGTAGCGGCCTGGGATTATCCATTGTGCGCAACGTCGCTCAAAAGCATCAGATTCACGTCGCCCTTTCCAATTGCCTCTCGCCACAGGGTGCAATTTGTGGTTTGCAGGTTCGCGTTACACTTCCCTGATTCCCGCTGTTTGATCACGAACCAGACAACGTAAACGGTTGCCTGGTTCCGTTCGATCCACGCCGTTATTGTGAAGCTCATCACATTTTAGCTGAATTGTAATGCAACACTTTTTGACAAACGTGAGCAAAATCTATTTTCTATCGATCTGTTACAGGCACGCTACGCGGGCTGAAGAACTGGCTGTTATTTGCTGTGAAACCCTCATTCCCATCAAGGGACCGATTTTTCTCTGACTGCGTCTGCTGTGCGGCGGTCAAAAGCATGTGGCTGATAATAATGAAATATAAAACGTTGATAGCAGGTGCCGTGCTGGCATGTTCATTGAGTGGTGCTGCGCAGGCAGCGGAAAGCGATCCGCAGTATGTCTCCGACTGGTGGCATCAGAGCGTAAACGTGGTCGGTAGTTACCACACGCGTTTCGGACCGCAGTTTAACAACGACGTTTATCTGGAATATGAAGCGTTTGCCAGGAAAGACTGGTTTGATTTCTACGGCTATCTCGACGTGCCTAACTTCTTCGGCGTGGGCAACAGCAATGCCAATGGCGTGTTCGACCACGGTTCACCGATGTTTATGGAGATTGAACCACGCTTCTCTATCGACAAGCTGACCGGCACCAGCCTGGCCTTTGGCCCGTTCAAAGAGTGGTATTTCGCCAACAACTACATTTACGACATGGGCCGTAACAGCGATAACCGCCAGAACACCTGGTACATGGGTCTGGGCACCGATATCGATACGCACAGCGATGTCGGCCTGTCGCTGAACGTCTATGCCAAATATCAGTGGGAAAACTACGGCGCGGCGAACGAAAACAGCTGGGATGGCTATCGCTTTAAGGTGAAATACTTCGTGCCAATCACCACGCTGTGGGGTGGTAACCTGGGCTATGTGGGCTTCACCAACTTCGACTGGGGTTCCGATCTCAATGAGAAAGGCGGTTCATCACGCACCAGCAACTCTATTGCCTCCAGCCACATTCTGTCCCTGGGTTACGATCACTGGCACTTCTCTGCGGTGGCGCGTTACTTCCATAACGGCGGACAGTGGGCGGATGGCCAGGAGCTGAACTTCGGCAAGGGTCCGTTTGAAGTGAAATCGACCGGCTGGGGTTACTACCTGGTGGCGGGTTATAACTTCTGATAATAGCGGGCGGTTGCAACAACCGCCCGTTTAGTCGGTGAGCTGGCCCAGGACATCACGCATCAGGGCCAGCTTTTCAGCTGCAGGCTAATCTGATAAGCACTGCATCTGCTCTGCATTTAATTCTGCGGCTTCTCAACATTGATGCGCCATGGAATGTTGAATTTATCAATGAACATCGCGAATCCGTTCGACCAGAACGTCTCCTGCCACGGCGTCGTCACTTTGCCGCCTGCCGATAATTTCTCAAACCAGGCTTTGCCCTTTTCAACATCATGGGTAGAGAGGCTGACCGCGTAACCCGCATGCTCTGACGCTGGAGGCTGTTCGGTATTGCCATCGCTGAGCATCAGCTCACCGTCACCAATGCGTAATTGCGCATGCATGATCTTTTCTGGCGGCTGTGGCGCTGCGGACTCATCGCCGACCTGCTCACCCTGATCCGGCATATCACCGAATTTCATTTTAGAGAGTAACTCTCCACCGGTTGCCTGCAGGTAAAAGTCGATAGCCTCTTCACAACGGCCATAGAGAAACAGATAAGGACTAACTTGCATCGTAACCTCTATTTGTCGGTTGGATTTTTTCAGTACCTTAACAGTGTAGACGATCGACTTTACGTACTGATTTTACTGACAATAACGGCGAAAGAGTTGTGCCATATAACTGCTCATTGGGGTCAGCGTCGTGTCTTTGCGCTGAATCAGATAGAAGATCGCTTTCGGCAAAGGGTCATCGAGCGACAGTGCCACAAGCGAACGGCCCAGAATGGGATCGTCAATCACGTCGACCGACAGAATACTGATGAAATCACTTTGTGCCACCAGGCTGGTGCAGGCCATAAAGGTTTCACAGGTCACCACGATTTTAGGTGCCATGCCGCGCTCGCCAAACAGATCGTGCAGCAAGCGATAGTAACTGCCTTTCGGGGTTGGCATCGTCCAGTCTGCCTGCTGTAATTCTGCCAGAGAACGGGCTTTCTCCAGCGGATGGCCTTTGCGCACCACCACTTTGTACTCGCGTTCCATTACCCGCTCATACATCAGCTCCTGATCGAGATGGCTCTGGTCATACGTATTGATAGTGAAATCAAGCGCTCCCTGACGCAGCTCATGCACCATTGAGACCAGCTGGCCTTCAACAATGCGCACCTTCACGAGTGGGTATTCGCGATGAAACTGGTTTATCACCTGCGGCATGATGGTGCGGGCCACGCTGCCACCCACGCCAATATTCACCTGACCGCCGCCCAGCCCCAATCGCTGCTGGATATCCTCTTCGGCGACCCGCAGCTCTGCCAGTACCAGGCTGGCATGACGAAAAAAGTTATCACCGATATCGGTCAGCACGACACCCTGCTGACGGCGGATAAACAGCTTTGCCCCCAACTCGCGCTCCAGCTCCTGAATCGCTTTGGTTAACGCCGGTTGCGACAGCCCGGAAAGTCGGCTTGCGGCCCGGATACTGCCCTGTCGCGCCACGTCAGTGAAGGCGCGCAGCTGATGAAGTTTGAGATTGGCAGACATAGTTTTGCGATAACCGTTGTTTATCAGTCACAAGATATTCGCATCTTATGCCGCCCAACTCCATTGTGTAGATTCGATGCAGTGCATAAAAAATCAACAACGAGGAGAGAGCCGATGAGACCCCTTTCAGAGCATGTCTGCGCCCTGCTGCCAAAGCTGCAACAGTGGCGTCGCGACTTCCATCACTACGCCGAATCGGGCTGGCTTGAGTTCCGCACCGCGACGTTAGTCGCAGAAGAACTGCATAAGCTCGGTTATCAACTGGAGCTGGGCCGTGAAGTGATCGACGCCGATGCGCGGATGGGCTTACCTGACGAAGCCGTACTGAAGCAGCAGGAGGCGCGCGCGTTACAGCAGGGCGCGCTACCGCAGTGGATCAGCCACTTCTCCGGCGGATTCTGCGGCATTGTGGCGACACTTGAGACCGGTCGCCCCGGTCCGGTGATGGGCTTTCGCGTCGATATGGATGCACTGGATCTCAATGAAAGCCAGGCCGACGATCATCTGCCACAGCGTGAAGGGTTCGCCTCCTGCAACGCCGGCATGATGCACGCCTGCGCCCATGACGGTCACACCACCATTGGTCTGGGCCTCGCTTCCGTGCTGATGGCGATGAAAGATGAACTCAGCGGCACAATTAAACTGATCTTCCAGCCCGCCGAAGAGGGTGTGCGTGGTGCCAAAGCGATGGTCGCGGCAGGCGCAGTCGATGACGTTGATCGTTTTACTGCGATTCACATCGGTACCGGCGTGCCGGCAGGCGAAGTGGTATGCGGCAGCGACAGCTTCCTGGCTACTACCAAACTGGATGTTCACTTCACCGGCGTCGGTGCTCATGCGGGCGGTCGCCCGGAAGAGGGGCGCAACGCCCTGCTGGCTGCCGCACAGGCGACGCTGGCGCTGCATGGCTTAACACAGCACAGCGGCGGCGTGGCGCGGGTTAACGTTGGCGTGCTACAGGCAGGAACCGGCCGCAATGTGGTGGCCGACTGCGCCCTGCTGAAAGTCGAAACCCGTGGCGTCACTAATCAGGTTAATGACGATATTTATCAGCAGGCGCTGCGGGTGATTGACGGTGCAGCCGCGATGTATGGCGTTGAGCAGCAGGTTTCATTAATGGGTGCTGCACGCAGCTGTACCCCGACACAGCCGTGGGTCGATTTTATCCATCAGCAGGCAGATGCACTCGGCATATTCGACTCTGTGGTCGATCGTAAAGCGCAGGCGGCAGGTTCGGAGGATGCCACTTACATGATGGAGCGCGTAAAGCAGCGTGGCGGCCAGGCCTCTTACGTCATTTTTGGCTGTGACCTGGCGGCGGGTCACCACAATGCGAAATTCGACTTTGATGAGCGGGTCATGCCAGACGCCATCACGTTGCTGGCAACACTGGCGCTGAATCAGGCACAGTTCGGAGGATCACGATGATAGAAGCATTTATTGCCGGGTATATCGATCGCCATCAGCTCCGCTTCAGCACGCTCAGTGACGCCATCTGGGACACGCCGGAAACCCGTTTTGCCGAAACCCGATCCTCTGCTCTGCTGGCTGACGCGCTGGAAAAAGAAGGATTCACTGTGGAACGCGGTGTGGGTGGCATCGACACCGCCTTTATCGCCAGCGTGGGCAGCGGCAAGCCGGTGATCGCTATCCTCGGCGAGTTCGATGCGCTGGCTGGTCTGAGCCAGCAGTCGGGCTGTGCCCGGCCGCAGCCGCTGGAGGCTAACGGCAACGGACATGGCTGCGGCCACAACCTGCTCGGTACAGCAGGTGTTGCCGCGGTGTGCGCCGTAAAAGCCTGGATGGAACAGCATCACACGGGCGGCACGGTTCGCTTTTACGGTTGCCCTGGCGAAGAAGGCGGATCGGGCAAAACTTTTATGGTGCGCGAAGGGCTGTTTGACGATGTTGATGCCGCGGTGACCTGGCATCCTGAAGGCTTCAGCGGCATGTTCAATTTGCGCACGCTCGCCAATATCCAGGCGGCGTTCAGCTTTAAAGGCATCGCGGCGCACGCGGCCAACTCTCCCCACCTGGGCCGCAGCGCGCTGGATGCCGTCACGCTGATGAATACCGGTGCTAACTTTCTGCGCGAGCATATCGTGCAGGAAGCGCGTCTGCACTATGCCATCACCAATAGCGGTGGCGTTTCACCGAATGTGGTGCAGGCCGATGCAGAGGTGCTTTACCTGATTCGCGCCCCGGAACTGCCGCAGGCGCAGGCGATCTACGAACGGGTGATTAACATCGCCAGGGGCGCTGCACTGATGACCGACACCACGCTGACCGTGCGTTTTGACAAAGCCTGTTCAGACTACGTGCCTAATCGTGCACTTGAAGCGGTCATGGAGCGCTATTTGCATCAGTTTGGTTTGCCCGACTACAGCGACGAAGAGCGCGCGTTTGCGGCGGAACTGCGTGCCACTCTGACCGATGACGATCTGCGCAACGCCCGGCTCAATGCCGCCCGTACGGGTGGCGAAGCCGGTCATGCCTGGGCTGCGCAACTGGGCAATAAGCTGTTCATGGATGAGGTCGCGCCCTATGCGGTTACGCGTGAGCTGCTGTATGGCTCCACCGATGTCGGCGATGTCAGCTGGGTGACGCCGACCGCACAGTGCTTTGCGCCCTGTTTTACCTTCGGCACGCCGCTGCACACCTGGCAACTGGTGGCGCAGGGCCGCACCACTATCGGGCATAAGGGGATGTTTCTGGCAGGCAAAGTGATGGCGGCCACGGTGTTAACACTGCTAACGGATCCGCAGGCGCTGGCTGGCTGCCGGGCCGAGTTTGAACGGGTGCGCGCCGCGCAGCCTTATATCTGTCCGATCCCGGCGGGGATCACACCAACAAAACTGGCCGAATGAGCCACCGGCCGTGTCTCTGACACGGACCACTATAAAAATAGTGCAAACACATCCCTGCTTCAGCGGAGCCGACTCTGAACTCACCGTCGGTCATATACCATGACCGACGCCAGACCGGGCCTGCGCCGATAGGGGAAACACAAGACGAGAACCCATACCATGGAAGCAACATCCGAGAACCGAAGCCCCGGCAGGCTCTTCAGCTGGATCGAGCGTGTGGGCAATAAAGTGCCCAACCCGTTCTTACTGTTTGTTTATTTGATCGTGGTGCTGATGGTGGCAACCGCCATTATCAGTGCACTGGATCTGGCGGTAAAGAACCCCAGTAACGGTGAAATGGTGCGGGTGAACAACCTGCTGAGCGTCGCAGGCATTCAGTGGATCCTGCCCAATATCATCAAAAACTTCAGCAGCTTCACCCCGCTGGGATCGATTCTGGCGCTGGTGATTGGTGCCGGTCTGGCGGAAAAAGTCGGCCTGCTACAGTCACTGATGGTGAAGATGGCGTCGCGCGTCAGCCGTCGTTACGCCAGCTATATGGTGCTGTTTATCGCCTTCTTCAGCCATATTTCCTCGGATGCTGCGCTGGTGGTGATGCCGCCACTTGGTGCGCTGATCTTCCTGGCAGTGGGCCGTCATCCGGTTGCAGGCCTGCTGGCGGCCATTGCCGGCGTCGCCTCTGGCTTTACCGCCAATCTGCTGATTGTCACCACCGATGTGCTGCTCTCGGGCATCAGCACCGAAGCGGCTAAAGCCGTCAGCGATACGGTGCATGTCAGCGTCATCGACAACTGGTTCTTTATGGCGACCTCGGTGATTGTGCTGACGATAGTGGGCGCGCTGCTCACTGATAAATTCGTCGAGCCGCGCCTGCCGCAGTGGCAGGGCAACGGTGAGAAGCTGGCGGCACTGACGCCTCTGGAGAACCGCGGTTTGCGGGCCGCCGGGATCGCCGCGCTGCTGTTTATCGCCCTGATGGCGCTGCTGGTGGTGCCCGAAAATGCACCGCTACGCAATCCCACCACCGGCGCCATCATTCCTTCGCCTTTTATTCAGGGCATTGTGCCCATCATCATTCTGTTCTTCTTTGTGGTGGCGATTGCTTACGGCGTGGTGACACGGCAGATCCGCCGTCCGGATGATATCCCGCAGCTGCTGGTCGATCCGATGAAGGGCATGGCGGGCTTTATTGTGATGGTGTTTCCGCTGTCGCAGTTCGTGGCGTTCTTCAACTGGAGCAACATGGGAAAATTCATGGCAATCGGGCTGACCGATGTGCTGGAAAGCGCAGGCGTCAGCGGCGCGCCCGCCTTTCTGGGCCTGATGTTCCTGTCGGCGTTTCTCTGTATGTTTATCGCCAGCGGCTCAGCAATCTGGTCAATTCTGGCGCCGGTCTTTGTGCCGATGTTTATGCTGCTCGGCTTTCATCCCGCCTTCGCTCAGATGATTTTCCGCATCGCTGACTCCGCCGTACTGCCGCTGGCACCCATGTCGCCCTTCCTGCCGCTGTTCCTGGCCTTTTTGCAGCGTTATCAGAAAGATGCGCAGCTCGGCACCTATTACGTGCTGATTTTCCCCTATCCGCTGGTGTTCTTTATCAGCTGGATAGCGCTGCTGATGGTGTGGTATCTGCTGGGTCTGCCAATTGGGCCGGGTGTCTGGCCGAAACTGCCTTAAGTCTCAGTGCCACCGATGCAGGCATTATCGGTGGCGCTTTATCTCTTTTCCGGCTGGGGGATATCGGGGCATGGGTTGAGTGCCCGAATAGCCTTCACATCGGCCACCGTATAGCGCGTAACACGACCAGGCACCCGGACGCCGTTTTTGATCTCAACAGCTTCTTCCAGCGATGCTTTCAGCTCGTCAAAAAAACTCACGTTAACCTCATCTTTCCGTAATTGGGTCTGCTTCTTCAGCTCAGCTTTTTCCGCGTCCGTGAAGAAAGTGTCACAAAGCGGGACTATGCTAGCGCAAGGACGCCATTTGCATCCATGCGGACCTGCCCTCACGTGACCGGGCTGAGAGACAGACCGGAATTTGCGGCATGCAGATCCTGCTCCAGTCGTCGCTGCCGGAGTACGTGCGCCACAGATGGCAAAACCTGCAACGTACATTGCTAAATCGTCAGCAACGCCCCGCTCGGCAACGGCGGATGAATTGATTATTCTGCTATTTCTTCACTTGCTAACGGTTAACTCTGTTAATCCTTATCTGACCGGCTGCGAGTCGTCTCACACTGCCTGAGGTTCATGCTGAAATGACCACTACCTCCACCAGCCTGCCGCCACTGCACGCTTCACCGGCGGCCCGCAACAGCTTAGCCGCACGGGTTGATGCGCTGCCCTCCTCCACGGGTTTGTGGCGCTTTATTACGCTGCTGGCGCTGGGCGGTTTTTTTGAGCTTTATGACCTGTTTGAAACCGGCTATATCAGCACCGGCCTGCTATCCGCAGGCGTCTTTCACACCGGCGCGGCAGGCGTGCTGGGCTTCTCCGATCAGGCGGCATTCGCCTCGGCCACTTTTCTCGGCCTGTTTTTCGGTGCCAGCCTGCTGGCGCCCTACGCTGACCGCTTTGGTCGCCGTCTGACCTTTATGTGTGCGCTGCTGTGGTATGGGCTGTTTTCACTGCTGATGGCGTTCCAGCAAAGTGCGGAGATGATTATTCTGTTCCGCTTCCTGGTGGGGATCGGGCTGGGCGTCGAGCTGGTGACCATTGACACCTATCTGTCGGAATGGGTGCCGACCCATCTTCGCAGCCGCGCCTTTGCCTTCTCTTTTTTCGTGCAGTTTTTGTCGGTACCCGCCGTGGCGCTGATGTCCTGGTGGCTGATTCCGCTAACGCTGCTCAGTCTTGAAGGCTGGCGCTGGGTGGTGATCGCAGGCGCGGTCTGTTCACTGGTGATCTGGCTGGTGCGCAGAAATCTGCCGGAGTCGGCACGCTGGCTGGCGCAGCAGGGCCGTCATCAGGAGGCGCATCAGGTATTGTCCACGATGGAGCAGCGCTGTGGTATCCCGGCTGGCCCCGCTGTTCAGCCCGATGACGCCGCAGGGCAGCTGCCAAAACGAGGGCGTTTCAGCGAGATATGGTCACCCGCTTACCGCAAGCGCACCCTGATGCTGGTGGTGATGAACTTTTTCCAGGCGATCGGCTTTTTCGGCTTTGGTAACTGGCTGCCTGCGCTGCTGTCAGGCAACGGTGCCACGGTGACGCACAGTTTGCTTTATGCCTTCTTCATCACGCTGGCCTATCCGCTCGGTTCGCTGATCTGCAGCCGCTACGCTGACAAGCTGGAGAATAAGTGGCAGATCGTCCTGTCGTCGCTGATGACGGTGGTGTTCGGCACGCTGTTCGCCTTCCAGACGCAGCCAGTGTTGCTGATTCTCTGCGGCTTCCTGATCACCTGGTCCAACGCCTGGCTGACCTTCAGCTTCCACGCCTATCAGACCGAGATCTTCCCGACCCATATCCGCGCGCGGGCAGTCGGCTTCTGCTACTCCTTCAGTCGCCTTTCTACGGTCTTCAGCAGTATTCTGATTGGGGTGATATTGCAGTATGCCGGCACGCCAGGCGTAATCACCTTTATCGTGCTGAGCATGGTGATGGTGATGCTGTCGGTAGGGATTTACGGGCCGAAAACACGCGGAATCGATCTGGAGAATATTTAAAAAAAGGCCGTCATCCTGTTGATGACGGCCTCTGTTACTGTCGGTTATTTACCTTCCAGTACGCTGATATCCGCACTGCCCAACCGATCTTTCTCATCTTTACGCAGCTCAGCGACCTGTTTCGCGCTGACCTGTTTTGACGCCGTGTTGCCCCAGCTGTTGCGCACGAAGTTCACCACGTCCGCCACCTGCTGATCGTTCAGACGCCAGCCAAATGCTGGCATAGTAATGGTCGAGGGCGCGCCATTCACGCCAGGCAACTGCCCACCCACCAGCACGATATGGATCAGGGAGGTGGGATCGTCCGCCAGAATGACCGGATTACCGCGCAGCGCTGGATAGAAGCGTTTATAGCCACTGCCATCGGTTTTATGACATGCCGCGCAGCTGTCAACGTAGGTTGCAGCACCCGTCTGGCTGTCATCACCACGCCACAGCGCTTTTGCCGTGGCATCATCCACGCTGAACGCTGCCTGATGGGGATCTTTCGCACCCAGTGACTTCAGATAGCGCGCAATTGCCGTGATATCAGACTCGCTCAGGTGTTGCAGACTGTGTTCCACCACATCAGTCATGCCACCGAACGCGGCAGTCTGATCGTTGCGGCCATAACGCAGGAACTGACGCAGATCGTCTTCGCTCCAGCGCCCCAGCCCATCGCGGTTATCGCCGCGCAGGTTGCTGGCGGTCCAGCCATCAATAGGAGCACTGCTGCCCGCCAGATAGTCGCTGCCCTCTTCGTTAGTCAGCGCCTTCTCCTGCATGGTGATGCTACGCGGTGTATGACAGGCCCCGCAGTGGCCCAGTCCTTCAACCAGATAGCGACCGCGTGCCAGCACCGGATCTTCCTCTGCTGCAGGCTGGAATGCTTTCACGTCGGGCGCAAAAATCCCGCGCCAGACCGCCAGCGGCCAGCGCATCGATAGCGGCCAGGGGATGTCGCTCTCCCGGTTTGGCTGATTAACCGCCGCAACGCCATGCATGAAGTAAGCGTAAAGCGCCTTCATGTCTTCATCGCTGACCACGGCGTAGGAGGGATAGGGCATCGCCGGATAGAGCGTATCGCCGTTTTTCGCTACGCCGTGACGCACCGCTTTCTGGAAGTCGTCGTAGCTGTATTCACCAATGCCGGTGTCGCGATCGGGCGTAATGTTGGTGGAGTAGATGGTACCAATGGGTGTCGCCATCGGCAGACCACCGGCAAACGCCGCGCCACCTTTGCTGGTGTGGCAGGCAACACAGTCCCCGGCACGCGCCAGATACTCACCCCGTTTAACCAGATCGTCCTGGTTGCTCTCCGCCAGTGCGGCAAACGTCAGGGAGCCAAGAATCAGAGCCAGAATGCTATTTTTCATCGCCATATCCTTATGCCTGCACCAGTGGGCCGGGGTTTTTCAGGTAGTGTTCGCGAATCGCTTTGGCTGACCAGTAAGTCAGCGCCGCCACCATGCCGGTCGGGTTGTAACCCAGTCCCTGCGGGAAGGCAGATGCGCCTGGAACAAAGACATTCGGCACATCCCAGCTTTGCAGATAACGGTTAACCGCACTGGTTTTGGGATCGTCGCCCATGATCGCCCCGCCGCTGATATGGGTGGTCTGATACACCGTGGAGTCAAAATGGGTGCCCGGCTTTTTCGCGCCGCCGATGATCATCTTTGGATTCATCGCTTCAGCAATATTGCGCATCTTACCGACCATAAACTGCGCCATTTTGATGTCGTTATCCTGCCAGTCAAAGGTCATGCGCAGCAGCGGCTGCCCATAGGCATCCTTGTAGTTAGGATCGAGATCGAGGTAATTGGCGCGATAGGACTGGTGAGCGCCATGCGCATCCATCGACAGGTGATGCGTGTAGGTGTCCGCTACCGCCGCTTTCCATTTGCTGCCCCAGTTAGGCGTACCCGCAGGCACTGGCAGGCCAGAGATCGGTTTGGTGCCCGCCTGGTTGACCCAGAATGGCGAACCGCCGACAAAGCCCAGTGGCCCATGGTCGAAGTTATCCGCGTTGAAATCATCCACCGCGACGCCTGCACCACCCGCACCGATAAACGGATTGGTGGTGGTGTTTTTATCAAACAGCGCCTTGAGCGTAGAGAGGTTCTGATAGGCGAAGTTACGGCCCACAGTGCCTTCGTTGGTAATCGGATTGTACGGTTTGCCAATGCCCGACAGCAGCATCAGATGCACATTGTGGAACTGGAAGGCGGAAAGAATGACCAGATCTGCGGGCTGAACCTGCTCACGGCCCTGTCCATCCACATAGGTCACGCCGGTGGCACGCGTTTTGTCATCGCTGAGATTGACCCGCAGTACATAGGAGTTGTTGCGCAGCTCAAACTTCGGCTCCTGACGCAGCGCGGGCAGGATATTGACGTTCGGCGACGCTTTGGAATACATGTAGCAGGCGTAGCCGCTGCAGTAACCGCAGAAGTTGCACGGCCCCATCTGCGCGCCATAGGTATTGGTGTACGGACCTGACGTATTGGCGGAGGGCAGATCATAAGGATGATAACCCACAGACTCTGCCGCCTGAGCAAACAACTGCGCCGAGTAAGTACGCTTCTGCGCGGGCAGCGGGAAGTTATCTGAGCGGTCGGGCGCAAACGGGTTACCACCTTTATCTTTGCCGACCACTTTACCTTTGATACTCCAGGCGCTGCCTGAGGTGCCAAAGACTTTTTCCGCCTTGTCGAAGAACGGCTCCAGTTCATCGTAGCTGACGCCAAAATCCTGAATCGTCATGCCTTCCGGAATGAAGTTTTTACCGTAGCGCTCTTCGTAATGGCTGCGCATCCGCAGCTCAACGGGATCAACACGGAAATGGACGCCTGACCAGTGCAGGCCTGCGCCACCGGTCCCGGTGCCGGGCAAAAACGCGGCCAGCTGGCGATAAGGTACCGCCGTCTGAGAAGCGTCATGGCGAATCGTCACGGTGCTTTTAGAGAGATCCTGGAACAGCTTTTTGCGGACGTTATAAGTCAGCTCATCAATGGACTGCGGATAGGATCCATCGGGATAGGTATCACGATGCGGCCCGCGCTCCAGCGCCAGTACGTTAAGGCCCGCTTCAGTCAGCTCTTTCGCCATAATCGCGCCTGCCCAGCCGAAGCCAACAATGACCGCATCCACTTTTTTCATTTCGTTTGCCATGCTTAGCTTCTCTCTCCGCGAATCGACACTGATGGGAACGGATACCGTTCGCCGCGCTCTACCCAGTCCATAAAGTCGGCGCGAGCGCCAGGGAAGTTGATCAGCTTCCAGCCGACCATGCCCTGATTCCCACCGTGGATAGGATCGCTAAAGAAGCCTTCACGGGTGTTCTGCAGCAGGAAGCTGAAGAAGACTTTTGCCGGCAGCTGGCTGAATTCCGCGCTGCCACTCTCCATCGCCTGCAATAAGGCATCCTGCTGCTCACCGCTGAGCTGAGCAAAGACCTTGCCGTGCTGCTTTTTGCTGTAATTATCCGCATCGGCCAGACCAAGACGGTAAATCTGCTGTGGCACCAGCGGCAGCTGATAGCCCAGCTCTTTCGGCAGGTCGGGATTAAACGGACCCTGCATATACCAGTTCGATCCCGTGGCATACGGCGTATTCATTTGACGATCGATAAATTCCGGCACGCCCGCTTCCAGCGCACCCGGTCCGCGTTCATCGCTGGGAATCAGGCGTGCCACGGCGGCGGTAATAAAGGCAAACTCTTCGGCGGTAAACCAGTTCGGCTGGTAATCACGTGCCTGCTGCGGTGCGGCCGGGGTTTCAGCCGCCTGCGCGGCCAGCGGAAGGGAGAGCGCGCCCATTGCGGTGGAGCCTACCGCCATCGCAGGCGCCAGGGTAATTGTCTTCAGCAAAAAATCCCTGCGTGAATGACCCTTTTTTTGTTCTGACATGACATTGCCTCATTCCCGCACTCACTGGCGGTATGAAAAAGTGGTGGTTGCGTTGTAATGGTTTTTATCAGCAGATACAGGCGTGGCGCCTGCTTGTTACCGGTAACAAACCTGCATATTGTATCACTGCCATTCACAAAGATTTAGTTCAAAGAAACAAAATCGCACAATTTCATTAACATCTATCTTCTTCCTGTCATGAGCAGAAACAACAGACTACAGACAGCGACACGTCAAAAACGTTATAACAAGCAATACACAACAGCGGAGTACCTATGTTTAAGTCTTTTTTTCCGCGGCCAGCGCTGTTTTTCAGCTCTGCGGCTGTCTGGAGCTTATTAGCAATTTTTGCCTGGTTCGGTTTTGCCGCCCATCTGCCAGGCATCTGGCCCACTTTTGAAACCGCAATGAAGCAGCCCCTCCCAACGACGGCGGCGCGTTTTATTGCCGCAAGTCAGCTCTGGTTTTATCTCTATTACTGGATAATGGTAGCTATTTTTGCCGGGGCCTGGCGGCTTATTGATCCGCATCCATGGCGGCGCTGGTCTGTGTGGGGTTCTGCGCTGATCATCTTTGTCACCTGGTTTGGCGTGCAGGTAGGTGTCGCCATTAATGCCTGGTATGGCCCGTTCTACGATCTGATTCAGAAAGCGCTGACCAAAGCGGGATCGGTGCAGATTGCAGAGTTTTACCATGAGGTTATCTCTTTTCTCGGCATCGCATTAATCGCGGTGGTGATTGGCGTACTCAACTCCTTCTTTATCAGCCACTGGGTTTTCCGCTGGCGTACGGCCATGAATAACTACTACATGCACAACTGGCAGCGCCTGCGTCATGTCGAAGGTGCTGCACAGCGTGTGCAGGAAGACACCATGCGGTTTGCAACCACGCTGGAAAACTGGGGGGTGAGTTTTATTCAGGCGATTATGACGCTGGTCGCGTTTTTGCCGGTGCTGGTCGCGCTGTCACATCATGTGAAAGATATTCCGATCCTCGGCAATATTCCTTACGCGCTGGTGATAGCCGCTGTGCTCTGGTCCGTATTCGGCACCGGGTTGCTGGCGCTGGTTGGGATTAAGCTGCCGGGGCTGGAGTTCCGCAATCAGCGGGTTGAAGCCGCCTACCGTAAAGAGCTGGTTTACGGCGAAGACAATGCCGATCGCGCCGGGCCACAAACGGTGCAGGAGCTGTTCAGTCGGGTGCGGGTTAACTACTTCCGACTCTATTTCCATTATCTCTATTTCAATATCACCCGCATTCTCTATCTGCAGGTCGATAATGTGTTTGGTCTTTTCCTGCTGTTCCCGTCGATTGTCGCGGGCACGATTACGCTGGGCTTACTCAACCAGATCACCAACGTGTTTGATCAGGTACGCGGCTCGTTCCAGTATCTGATCGCCTCCTGGTCAACGCTGATCGAACTGATGTCGATCTACAAGCGTCTGCGCAGCTTTGAGCAGATTCTGGATGATGTGCCGCACGATGAGATGATGCGCGAGGCATCGGAAGACGTGTAACGGGTGAGGATTGCCGTTTTTTGACATAAAAAAGCCACTCGTCAGAGTGGCTTTTTCGTTTGCAAAATCTGGAAGTAAAATCTTTTATTTCAGCAGAAACGCCGCCAGGACGCCCGAAGGCGTCCTGTCAGCATCAGAGGGTAAATTGCAGCTTATTTCAGCAGCTCAGCAGTCATGTGAACGCCGTTGTTGGTGTAGGCTTCAGTGATTTTATATGAAGCACCAGCATCCTGAGCCTGCGCAGCGATTTTCGCTTCAGCACCGTCCAGCGTAGAGTCGACAGCGGTCACAGATTGGGCGAAGCTGGCGAATGGCAGAACAGAAAGGGCGATAACAGCTGCAAAAGTTTTGATAGATTTCATGGTCAATTCCTCGGTTAATTTTTATCAGGTAAGGCGTGCTGCCTTGTTGATAGATATATTAGCCCTGAAGTTGATCAGTAAAAAGCGGAGGGTTTTGCTTAACTCATTCAATAAAACTGATGATAAAAAGCACATTTCGCACAGTTATCACTCAAAAGGTTAATAATCCAGATTCAATAAAAAAGGCAGCATAACGCGCTGCCTTCAGAGAATTATCCGTGATGCCTTACCCGGCTGAAGATAGTTAGCGCAGCCAGCAGCATCAGTACGCCGCTGGCAACAAACACACCGCCTGCGCCGCGCAGGTCAAACATCCAGCCGCCTGCCGCCGCACCAACGGTAATCGCCAGCTGGATAGTGGCAACCAGTAAACCGCCGCCCGATTCCGCATCATCCGGCACCGCGCGTGAAATCCACGTAGACCAGCCGGTTGGCATCGAACCAAACGCCATCCCCCAGATCGCCACGCCCGCGCCGACCAGCCAGCTGACATCACCAAAGCTCACCAGCAGCAGCGCGGTGATACTCATTAACAGCGCCATGCCACTCAGCGTCAGCGACACACTGCGGGTGACCAGATAACCGGCCAGCGAGGTGCCAAAGAAGTTCGCTACGCCAAAGGCCAGCAGCGCCAGCGACAGCTGATTGAGGTTGAGCTGCGCGACACCTTCCAGGAACGGACGCAGATAAGTAAAGAAGGCGAAGTGGCCGGTAAACATCATGATCACGGCCAGCATGCCCCACCGCATCACACCGATACGCAGCAGTGCCAGCACCCCGCCGTTGCGGGCTTTGCTCTCTGCCGGCATGGCGGGCAGCGTAAAGAATTGCCACAGCAGCGCCACCGCGCCCAGCCCGGCGGTCAGCATAAAGATGTTGCGCCAGCCGACCAGTCCACCGAGATAGCTGCCAAGCGGCGTAGCGATAATTGTCGCCAGCGAGATACCACTAAACACAATAGAGAGTGCACGTGGCACCTGATCGCTGGGCACCAGACGCATAGTGATAGCGGTTGAAAGTGTCCAGAAGCCACCAATGGCCATACCCAGCAGCACCCGCGCCAGCAGGATTACCGTCAGGTCAGCCGCAAAGGCCACCATCAGCGCAGAGGCGATCAGCAACAGTGAAAAAACCAGCATCACAATACGGCGGTCAATTCGCCGCGTGACGCTGCCGGTCACCAGGCTGGTAAACAGCGCGACCAGTGCAGTAATAGTGACGGTCTGTCCCGCCTGCCCTTCGGATACACCGAGACTGTGCGCCATAGGCGTTAACAGACTCACAGGTAAAAATTCGGCGGTGATGAGGCTGAACACCCCAAATGCCATGGCAAATACCGCACCCCACGCGGGACGGGTCGGCGAGGAAACCTCATCAGCCACTTCGGTTGTCAGACTCATGCTGCTTCTCCGGAAGATAAAAAAAGTGAGTGTGAGCATAGAGTGTCGCATCAGGACGATCTATGATGCTTACACCTTCATTTTTGATAATTCGTCTGGAATCACATGAGCCACTATGGAGATCTGACCAGTGAACTGCTGATGGGGATGCGCCTGTATGGCGTGAACTACCAGCGCATCGCGGTAAGCGCGCCATTCGGGTTGCGCTACGAGCACGCACCGGGCCGGGCGCAGTTCCACTTTGTCGGGCGTGGCTCACTGCTGGTGCGCAGCGCCTCCGGCGAGGTGTTTCAGCTCAACAGCGGCGATGCGCTGCTGGTGCCACACGGTAAACCGCACAGCCTGATCTCCAGTGAGGAGGCGGACTGCCAGTGCATTAAAAACATGGCGAGCAAGCCGCTCTGCGACAGCGTCTGCGCCATCGCCGCCCCGGAAGATGCCGGTGAGGACGAGCACAGCGTACTGCTGTTCAGCGCCTGCATGGCGTTTGAGCTTGGCGGCATGCAGCCGCTGATCAATACCATGCCGGATGTGATGCTGGTGAGCACTCTGCTGTCGCAGTACCCGGAGATTCAGCCGATCCTGGCCGCAATGGAGCGGGAGTCACGCACGCGTCAGGCGGGGTTTGCCGGCATTCTGTCGCGTCTGGCGGATGTCGTGGCCGCACTGATTGTGCGCGGCTGGGTAGAAAACGGCTGCGGCCAGAGTAGCGGGCTGGTGCAGGCAATGCGCGACCCGCGTCTGAGTCAGGCGATTGCCGCGATGCATCGGGAGCCGGGCGAAAACTGGACGGTAGCGCGACTGGCCAGCGTGGCAGGCTGTTCGCGCTCGGTGTTTGCCGGACGTTTTCTCAATGCCACCGGTATGACGCCGCTGCGTTATCTTACGGAGTTGCGGATGCGGCTGGCGGTGCAGCGGATTGTGAACAATGGGGAAGCGGTGGAAGCCGTGGCCTATCATCTCGGCTACGGCTCGATTGCGGCGTTCAGTCGCGCGTTTAAGCGGATCGTTGGTCAGTCGCCTGGCGCGCTGCGTGCCGGACGCGAAGGCACGCAGGCGCTGGCTTCTTAGCGAAAGACGCTGATCGCTTCCACCAGACGGTTAGCCTGATGGGTCATGCGACCAGACGCCTCAGCGCTTTCTGTCACGCGGGCAGCGTTCTGATGGGTGATATCATCGAGATCTTCTACTGCTGAGCTGACCTCGCTGAGCGCCGTCGCCTGTTCGGCCGTGGCGGCACTGATCTGGGCGATTAGCGCAGTGACATTCTGCACCTGCGACACGATATCCTGCATCGTCCGGCCCGCCGCGCTGGCATGCTCATTGCCCGATTTGACCCGGCTGCTGCTGGTTTCAACCAGCATTTTAATCTCGCTGGCGGCTTTAGCGCTGCGTTGCGCCAGGCTGCGAACTTCACCCGCGACCACGGCAAAGCCTTTACCCTGCTCACCTGCCCGCGCCGCTTCCACCGCAGCATTCAACGCCAGAATATTAGTCTGGAAGGCAATGCCGTCGATCACGCTGGTTATATTGGCGATACGCGTTGAGCTGTCGGCAATTTCGCCCATCATGCCCATCATATCCGTCATCACATCGCCGCCTTTGCTGGCGGCGTGACTGGTGCTGGCTGAGAGGCTATTCGCCTCATGTGCAGTTTCGGTGTTGCTCTTCACCGTCGCGGTCATTTCGTTCATGGTCGCCGCGGTTTGCTGCACGTTAGCCGCAGCCTGTTCAGTACGGCGACTCAGTTCGTTGTTACTGCGGGCGATGGCATCACTGGCACTCAGCACATTGATCGCCTGGCCGCTGACATCATCCACCAGCCAGCGGAACATCAATCCGAGCTGGCCAATGGCGCGGAGTGTGACGCCGACCTCATCCACACGATCCATCTGTTCAACCTGATGGCTGGCACCGGTCGCTACGCGGAGCGCCTGTTTGCACATCCGCTCAATAGGACGTGAAATCTGCTGCTCCAGCCACACACTGCAGAGCAGAAGCAGCGCAGCCATTCCCGCAGCAAAGCCTGCCAGTGCAGTGTGGGTCATGCCCAGTGCCCAGACGCCCGCCACCGAGAGAGGCAGTAACGCCATCAGCGTGCTGCGAATCCGCCAGCGCAGGGGCAGCGTCTTCAGGATTGAGGCGGGACGACGCCAGCCGCTGTGCACCAGCAGGCCTTTGTGAAAACGTCGCCCTCTGGCGCGGCCTTCACGAAAATCCTGATAGAGCACTTCTGTCTGACGCACCTCTTCAGCCGTAGGTTTGGTGCGCACGGACATATAACCCTGCACTTTACCGTCGCGTACGACCGGAATGGCATTGGCACGCACCCAGTAGTGGTCGCCGTTTTTCCGGCGGTTTTTGACCAGCGCAGTCCAGGGTTCGCCCTGCTTCAGCGTCGCCCACATATCGGCAAAGGCTTCTGGCGGCATATCGGGGTGACGCACCATGTTATGCGGCTGGCCGTTGATCTCGTCAGCAGTGAATCCGCTTGCTTCGATAAACGCGTCGTTGGCGTAGGTGATGTGGCTGTTGAGATCGGTGGTCGACATCAGTGTCGCATGATCATCGAACAGATATTCACGCTGAGAGACAGGCTGGTTGTTACGCATCAAAAGTCCTTGGAGACCCGACGTCCTGCACGCAACAGTCTGAGGCGCGGCGTGAAAACGGTGGGCTGAGAAATAACGATTACCCTTTTTTATGTTTTCGGCATGCCCGCGCCGACTCTTTAGTGATACGTTTTAATTTCTGCCGTGAAAAAAGCCACTTTGCAGCGGCTTTCACACTTTTGAACTGTTTTTATCCGTTAGCCAGACTGGAGGATTCCGGCAGTGGCTTAACTGAGGTCAACATTACGGGTGCCAAACCACCAGGTGAGCAGAAAACCGCCGGTCCATGCGACGATCAGCCCGGCCAGGTAAACTGCCATCCCGGCGAAGATGCCCTGGCTGGAGGTCATCAGAGGCAGAGTGACCAGCCCGGACGGCCCGAATACCGTGTTCATCCCCACTGGCAAACCCAGCCACGCCACCAATCCAATAAAGAAACCGCCCAGTGCTCCGCCGCCACAGGCGGTGATAAAGGGCTTGAGGCGGGGCAGCGTGACACCATAGATCAGCGGCTCGCCCACCCCAAGCAGGCCGGGGACAATTGCACCTTTGATCTGCGCCCGCAGCAGCGCGCCTTTTTCTGCTTTGCACCAGAGTGCCAGTGATGCGCCGACCTGGCCTGCGCCCGCCATTGCCAGAATCGGAAACAGCGAGTTAAATCCCTGGGTTTCCATCAACGCAAAATAGACAGGAATAAAGCCCTGATGAATACCGAACATCACCGCAATCAGGAACAGTCCAGCCAGCAGCGCGCAGCCAAAGGGATTGCTATTGAGGTGGATAAACAGCCACGACATTCCCTTAAACAGTTCGCCGCCCAGCGGCATAATCAGCAGATAGGTGATGGCGCCCGTGATCACCAGCGTAAACAGCGAGGTGAGGATCATATCCAGGTTGTCAGGAATGATTTTGCGCAGCTGTTTCTCTATCCACGCCCCGATAATCGCCGCCATCAGCACACCGATAATGTTGCCGCGCGGATCGATCGTCAGACCAAAGAAGCTCTCCATACCGCTGTAGTAGCCGGTGGTGGCCGTGGGCACATAGCCGAGCACAAACAGCGAGGCGATGATGGCGCCGTTTACGCCGCTGCCGCCAAAGGCTTTCTGTGCGTTATAGCCGATCAGAATACTGAGAAAGGTGAACAGCCCTTTGCCGAACACCTTCATGTAGGCCACGGTGTGCAGCAGCCAGGGCGCGTGATCGCCGGGCGCATTAAGATGGAGACTCTGTTCAATCAGCGTGGCAAATCCCAGCAGCAGTCCCGCGCCGATAAAGCCTGGGATTAGCGGCGTGAAGATAGTGGCGAAGCGCGACAGGAACTGATGCACCCCACTGGTCTGTTTCGCCTTTAGCTGCTGCTTCTGCTGCGCTGCCAGCTGGCTAAGCGCCGCCGTTTCGCCCTGCGAAGCCATTGCAGTATCACCCTGCGACAGCAGGCTTTGCATTCCCTCGGCGGCGGTTTGCGCTTTTCCTGGCCCCACGACAATCTGTAACTGCGCATCGCTGTCGATGACCCCCAGCACGCCCGGCAGGCTTTTTAACCTGGAAAGATCAGCCTGTTCTGGCTGATTCAGCGTCAGGCGGAGCCGTGTCATGCAGTGACCGCAGGCCGCGATATTCTGCGCACCACCGACCGCCTGCAGGATGTCGCGTAACAGTGCCTCGGTGATTTTCGCCATCAGCGTGCCCCCGCTGCCTGTAGCGCCTGACGGATAAAGCCCTGATGCTGACCGAGCAGCGCTTTGGCCTCATCGGCGTTCAGGTCAGCCAGTACCATCAGGATGGCGGTTTTGCAGTGTCCGCCACAGCCGGTCAGCGCCGCACGAGCAGTCGCGTCATCACAATCCGTAGCCTGCATGACGATGTTGACCTGGCGCTGCACCAGTTTCTGGTTAGTGGCTTCCACATCGACCATCAGGTTGCCATAGACTTTTCCGCTGCGGATCATTGATCCGGTGGTGAGCATGTTGAGCACCAGTTTCTGCGCCGTGCCCGCTTTCATGCGGGAGGAGCCGGTGACCACTTCCGGACCGACCACGGGTGTGAGCGCAATGGCGGCAACCTGTGACATCGCGCTGCCCGGATTACAGCTAAGCGACACAGTGGTCGCGCCCAGTTCATTCGCGTAAGCCAGCGCACCCAGCACATAAGGTGTGCGACCACTGGCGGCGATACCGACCAGCACGTCATGGCGGCTAAAATGGATGTCTTTCAAATCCTGCGCGCCCTGTTCCCGGTTATCTTCGGCGTTTTCAACCGCCTGTAGTATTGCGGTGTGGCCGCCGGCAATCAGGCCAATCACCTGCTCACGCGGCGTGCCAAAGGTAGGCGGGCATTCGCTGGCATCCAGGATGCCCAGCCGCCCGGAGGTGCCCGCACCGCAATAGATCAGTCGTCCACCTGCACGAAACGCGGCACAGATGGCGTCAACGGCGGTGGCGATTTGCGGCACGATGGCCTCAACCGCCAGCGCCACCTTTTTATCTTCGTCATTAATGACGCGCAGCATCGCTTCGGTGGAGAGTTCATCAATGTTCTGGCTGGCCGGGTTGCGGCCTTCGGTGAGCATCTGGCTGAGGTCGAGTTTCATGGCGGGCTCCGCTAAGGAATAAATTATTCGATTTACTCACTATCATAACGAATGATTAATTCATTGAGTGAGATCTTTTTTCAATGGCTGTGGGGTGGGTCATGTTGCGGGGGATTGGGCTGGTTAGCGTTGAGCTTAAGCAGGGTGCCTGGCATTCGGGGCTTAATGGCTTTGTGATCAGAGCCAGTCAGAAAAGGTTCACCTGATCGTAAAGACGCATTCGTCATCCATGACGCTCGGCCCACGCCATCCCTGGCGGTGGGACGCTTTACTCTTCAGGTGAACCTTTTCTTCCCTTAGGCTGTTTTATTGCTGTTTGTAAAGGGCTTGAGCTTGCCGATAAGATTTAAAAATCCGTGCTGTATCGCAAATAAATCCTTCGATACGATCTTTTGATTTTCTTAAAATACAGCGCATAGCTGGCATAAAGGCGGATACAAAGGGGGAGCGGAGTAAAGCGTCCGCCGCATGGATGCGGCGGCCGAGGCCCCAGGGATGGGTTTACGCCGACTTTACGTAGCCACCCTTTGTGTCCGACTGAAAGGCACAATGCGGTTTAAAAGCACGTTGATTTAATCAATATAAAGTTGTGACGTTCTGCAGTCATATAAGGCTGCCAGCTTCTCAAGCGTTTGTTTTTGAGGTTTCTTTCTCGACTCTAACTTCGAAACGCCAGCCTGCGTGATGCCTAATTTGTTCGCGACCTCTTCCTGCGACATTTGCCGATGTAAACGCCAGGCAACATGCAAAGGAACAGATTGCCTCCGGCTGATTTTCATTACGTCATGGGGAATCGTTTCGTCATCATCCGGTCCCGCTTTATAGGTGAGAGGCTCAAATACGTCGTCTAAGTGACGCCCGGCCATGAGCCGGTTAAACAACTCAATGGGGATGACGGCACCCGTGCGGTTCCCGCGCTCGTCTGTCAGAAACTGTATCGCATTCATGGTTAATCACTCCTTACTGCCGCAACGGTCCAGACCTGATCATCTGCTGGCGCGACTTAGCTATGTTCTTATCTGCTCTTAACTCAGTGGTGACGCAGGCTAACCCCAACCGCTTGCTAACGCTTTTTATACGTGGTCGATGTTCTTCTTACGACTTCTAGAATAGCGATAACCACTGGCTGACCTTTCTCTATCTTCCACAGCACGCGGTAGTGACCCACCACCAACTTCATTCGCTTCTCTTTATCATCCGTCAGCTTTTCGACCTTCAGATGGGAATATCAGGCCACTTAGCCAGCGCCTCTACAGCATCTTCGATGGCGTTACCTTCTTTCTGAGGCAGCCCATATAGCTGTTTCAATGCCCTTTTCGTCCAGTTAATTTCTGGCATCCGTCAACACTCCTTGTTGTCAAAGCACGCTTTCAATCCACCTTTAAAAATAACCAAATTCAGTCATAAAAGCAACGAAAAAGCTATCAAAAGCGCTATTTAGTTATATTTATATAACTAATTTTTTGAATGCTCATCCTGCTAAGAACGATGACAAAGCCACACAAACAAAAAGGGCCCAACTTTCGTTGAGCCCCTCTTTACGTTAACGCTGTTCTCAGCTTGCGGTCTGTGTACGCAACTGCAGCTCATACTCTTTTGCCTGTTCAGCGTCGAACTGGTTTTCCCAGCGGGCAATCACCAGCACCGCCAGCGCGTTACCGACCACGTTCAGCGCAGTACGCGCCATATCCATGATGCGGTCAACACCGGCGATAAACGCCAGACCTTCAAGAGGAATACCAACGCTGCCCAGCGTGGCCAGCAGCACCACGAACGACACGCCTGGCACACCCGCGATCCCTTTCGAGGTCACCATCAGCGTCAGGACCAGCACAATCTCATCGGTCAGCGACAGGTCAATGCCGTACAGCTGGGCAATAAAGATCGCCGCGATACTCTGATACAGCGTCGAACCATCCAGATTGAACGAATAACCGGTCGGCACCACGAAGCTGGTTATCGCTTTTGGTGCGCCGTAGGCTTCCATCTTCTCCATGATGCGTGGCAACACGGTTTCTGAGCTGGAGGTAGAGTAAGAGAGAATCAGCTCATCCTTCAGGATACACATCAGCGTAGTAATCCGCAGCTTACAGAAGCGCGCGACTCCGCCCAGCACCACAAAAGCGAAGAACAGAATTGCCGCGTAAACCAGCAGCACCAGCTTAGCCAGCGGCCACAGCGAGGCAAATCCGAAGTTAGCGATGGTCACCGCAATCAGCGCAAACACACCGACCGGCGCATAACGCATGATCATGTGCGTCACTTTAAACATCGTTTCAGAAATGCCACGGAACAGGTTTACCAGCGGATCGCGCTGTTCCGACGGCAGTGACGACAGACCTAAGCCAAACAGCACCGAGAAAAAGATAATCGGCAGCATGTCGCCCTTCGCCATGGAAGCGAAGATATTCTGCGGGATCAGCGACAGAATGGTGGTGACCAGGCTGTGCGGACCGCCCTGTACCTCTGCCGTTGTCGCTTCATATTTAGAGATGTCCACCGTTGCCAGCGTTGACATATCAATGCCGGTGCCGGGTTGAAATACGTTGGCCAGCGTAATACCGACCACAATGGCAAGGGTGGTGATCACTTCAAAGTAGAGAATCGTTTTGACGCCGATGCGTCCCAGCTTTTTTGCATCACCCACGCCAGCGATGCCGACAACCAGGGATGAAATCACAATCGGTACCACAATCATCTTGATAAGATGAATAAAGATATCGCCTGCAGGACTGAGAATGTTAGCGACTAACCATTCACGATTGTCTGGCTGATTATGCAATACAGCACCCACAACGATGCCAAGCACCAGGGCTGTCAGAATCTGCCAGGCCAGGCTGATTTTAAAACCTTTCATAACGCGTAATTTCCTCAGTCAAAACCCGTTTCTCTCTACTGCGAAGGTGCAGAAGACAATACACACAGGGAGTGAGCAAAAAGCCCGGTAAATTAGAGGGTGTTTAGAAACAGCGCCTCGTATGAAAATCTGATGATTCCCATACCCATTTTCAGACGCGGTCTGAGTTGATACCTGCAGAACAGGGGCGAGATAAGTACCATTTTCACTGTGGTAAATGCAACCCCTGGCAGATCCGATTAAAAGTTAGCCACCTAAGCAGCATAAAGTGCTGCCGGAAGTAAAAATACCTAACCTGCTGTTATGAAAAGTAATACTTAGATGAATTTACGCATAGCTATTCACTACTGGTTAAAAAGGCTGCCGGCGCGTTTGCTTGCTTTTTATCCAGCCCATTCCCTTTTCATACCCCTTCTTAATTCCCCATCGCCGTCAGAGCGTTAAACGAAAGTAGCAATCCGGCTTCACGTTTTGCGGCGGAAGCGCTATCACGTGATCTGTGGCGCAAAAAAGAAACAAAGACTCAGGGCAGGCTTTAATTAACCATTGATTGACATATCATTAACATCTTCAAGGAGATCCGCCATGAGCCAAAATCACATTCATCCTGTTCCAGAGAATATTGCAGCAAACACCCTGATTACAGCAGAGCAGTATCAGGCGATGTATCAGCAATCTGTCGACGATCCAGACAGCTTCTGGGGCGAACAGGGCAAAATCCTTGACTGGATTAAGCCTTACAGCAAAGTGAAAAACTGCTCGTTTGCGCCAGGTAACATTAACATTCGCTGGTACGAAGATGGCACGCTCAACCTGGCGGCAAACTGCCTTGACCGTCATCTCGCCACGCGCGGCGATCACCCGGCGATTATCTGGGAAGGCGATGACGCCAGCGAAAGCAAAACCCTGACCTTCCGCCAGCTGCATGCTGAAGTCTGTCGCTTCGCCAACGTGCTGGAGCTGCTGGACGTGAAAAAAGGCGACGTGGTGGCGATCTATATGCCGATGGTGCCGGAAGCCGCGGTGGCAATGCTGGCCTGCGCGCGTATTGGTGCCGTCCACTCGGTGATTTTTGGCGGCTTCTCACCGGAAGCGGTCGCTGGCCGTATCGTCGATTCCAGCGCTTCGCTGGTGATTACGGCCGATGAAGGCATTCGCGCCGGCCGCAGCATTCCGCTGAAGAAAAATGTCGATGACGCATTAAAAAATCCCAACGTCACCAGCGTGAAAAACGTGGTGGTGTTCCAGCGCACCGGTAAAGATGTGGGCTGGGTTGAAGGCCGCGATCAGTGGTGGCATGACCTGATGCTCAACGCCAGCACCAACCATTCTGCAGCCGAAGTCGGCGCGGAAGATCCATTGTTTATCCTTTATACGTCGGGTTCAACCGGTAAACCTAAAGGTGTGCTGCATACCACTGGCGGGTATCTGGTCTATGCCGCCACCACCTTTAAGTTCGTCTTTGATTATCATCAGGATGATATCTACTGGTGCACCGCAGACGTCGGCTGGGTAACCGGTCACAGCTATCTGGTGTATGGTCCGCTGGCCTGTGGTGCCACCACCCTGATGTTTGAAGGGGTGCCGAACTGGCCAACACCGAGCCGCATGGCGGAAGTGGTTGATAAACACAAAGTCACCCTGCTTTACACCGCGCCGACCGCCATCCGTGCGCTGATGGCGGAAGGGGACAAAGCGATTGCCGGCACCGACCGCAGCAGCCTACGCATTATGGGTTCGGTCGGCGAGCCGATTAACCCGGAAGCCTGGGAGTGGTACTACAAGAAAATTGGTAACAGCCGCTGTCCGATTGTGGATACCTGGTGGCAGACCGAAACCGGCGGCTTCATGATCACGCCGCTGCCGGGTGCGACCGAACTGAAAGCCGGTTCCGCCACCCGACCGTTCTTTGGCGTGCAACCGGCGCTGGTGGACAACGAAGGTCAGCCACAGGAAGGTGCCTGTGAAGGCAATCTGGTGATCACCGAGTCGTGGCCGGGACAGGCACGTACCCTCTTTGGCGATCACGACCGTTTTGAGCAGACTTACTTCTCTACCTTTAAAAATGTTTACTTCAGTGGAGACGGTGCCCGTCGCGATGAAGATGGCTACTACTGGATCACGGGACGCGTTGATGACGTGCTCAACGTCTCCGGTCACCGCCTGGGAACCGCTGAGATTGAATCGGCGCTGGTGTCGCACCCTAAAATTGCCGAAGCGGCCGTGGTGGGGATACCTCACAGCATCAAAGGCCAGGCGATTTATGCCTATATCACGCTGAATCACGGCGAAGAGCCTTCGCCAGAGCTGTACACCGAAGTGCGCCAGTGGGTCCGCAAAGAGATTGGCCCCATTGCCACGCCTGATGTGCTGCACTGGACCGACTCACTGCCGAAAACCCGCTCCGGCAAAATCATGCGCCGTATTCTGCGCAAAATTGCCACCGGTGATACCAGCAACCTGGGTGATACCTCTACCCTCGCCGATCCTGGCGTAGTTGAAAAACTGCTTGAGGAGAAACAGTCGATCAAAATGCCTTAAGCGCACGCTGTCCGGCGGGAAGATCGCTTCCCGCCACCCCCGCCCTACGCAGTCTGTTCCGGTAGTCACAAATATTATAACCAGCTGAATCCACGCCCTGTCGTGAGGTTCTTGCCTGCAAGCCCTCTGGAGAAAATGTGATGAATGACGCCCTTTCGAATCAGGATGCAATCAATCAGCAGATTGAACGTAATCCGCTTTTTCATGAGTTAGTCCATAAGCGCCAGGCGTTCGCGACGCTGCTGTCGCTGATTATGCTGGTGCTCTATGTCGGTTTTATCCTGCTGATTGCGTTTGCGCCCGGCTGGCTCGGTACGCCGCTGCATGCCGGAACCAATGTGACGCGCGGCATCCCGATTGGCGTCGGGCTGATTGTGATGTCATTTGTGCTGACCGGTGTCTATGTCTGGCGCGCCAACGGGGAATTTGACCGTTTAACCAAAGCGATCCTCCGCGAGGTGAAATCATGACCCGTCTCACCTTATGGCTACTGGCCCTGATGTTGCCGTTTTCAGCGCTGGCCGCCGATGCGATTACCGGTGCGGTGCAGCGCCAGGCGACCAACTATCAGGCGATTATCATGTTTACGATTTTCGTCGGCGCCACGCTGGGGATTACTTACTGGGCGTCAAAACGCACCCGTTCGCGCAACGACTACTACACTGCGGGCGGCAATATCACCGGCTTTCAGAATGGCCTGGCGATGGCGGGTGACTTCATGTCAGCAGCCTCATTTCTGGGCATTTCGGCGCTGGTTTACACCTCCGGCTATGACGGACTGATCTACTCGCTCGGCTTCCTGGTCGGCTGGCCGATGATTCTGTTTTTAATTGCCGAGCGGCTGCGCAACCTGGGTCGTTATACCTTTGCTGACGTCGCCTCCTATCGTCTGAAGCAGATGCCGATTCGCACCCTGTCAGCCTGCGGTTCGCTGGTGGTGGTGGCGCTCTACCTGATCGCGCAGATGGTGGGTGCCGGTAAGCTTATCCAGCTGCTGTTTGGCCTGAACTATCATGTGGCGGTGGTTCTGGTGGGCATTCTGATGGTGATGTACGTGCTGTTTGGCGGCATGCTGGCAACCACCTGGGTGCAGATCATCAAGGCGGTGCTGCTGCTGTTTGGTGCCTCTTTTATGGCCATCATGGTAATGAAAGCAGCCAATTTCAGCTTTAATACGCTGTTCACCGAAGCGATGGCAGTCCATCCAAAAGGCATCGCGATTATGCAGCCTGGCGGACTGGTGAAAGATCCTATCTCGGCGCTGTCGCTGGGGCTGGGCCTGATGTTTGGTACAGCCGGATTGCCGCACATTCTGATGCGCTTCTTCACCGTCGCGGATGCCAAAGAGGCCCGTAAAAGTGTCTTCTGGGCCACCGGCTTTATGGGTTACTTCTACTTCCTCACCTTTATTATCGGCTTCGGTGCCATCCTGCTGGTGGGCGCTAATCCGGCCTTTAAAGATGCCAGCGGCGCCTTGATTGGTGGGACCAATATGGCGGCGGTGCATCTGGCTAACGCCGTGGGCGGCAGCACCTTCCTGGGCTTTATCTCAGCGGTTGCCTTTGCCACCATTCTGGCCGTGGTCGCGGGCCTGACCCTGGCGGGTGCGTCGGCGGTTTCTCACGACCTCTATGCCAGCGTGTACCGCAAAGGTCAGGCGAGCGAGAAAGATGAGCTGCGGGTTTCTAAAATCACCGTGCTGGCGCTGGGCGTGGTCGCTATTGCGCTGGGTATTCTGTTTGAGAAGCAGAACATCGCCTTTATGGTCGGGCTGGCCTTCTCAATTGCGGCCAGCTGTAACTTCCCGATCATTCTGCTGTCGATGTACTGGTCAAAACTCACCACGCGCGGCGCGATGGTGGGCGGCTGGCTGGGTCTGCTGACTGCCGTCGTTCTGATGATCCTTGGCCCAACCGTGTGGGTGCAGGTGCTGGGAAATGCGACACCGATTTTCCCGTATGAATATCCGGCGCTGTTCTCCATGGTAGTGGCATTTGTGGGCATCTGGCTCTTCTCTGTCACCGACCATTCGCAGCAGGGCGCAGAGGAACGTTCGCGCTTCCGCGCACAGTTTATTCGCTCGCAGACGGGCACCGGCATTGAACAGGGTAAGGCGCACTGATCGCCGTTTAACATTGATAACGAGCAGCCAATAAAAAAGGGCGACTACAGAAGTAGTCGCCCTTCTCTTTCACGCAACAGAATCAGAAGCGCAGAGATGCACCCACGTACGGGCCATCGACCAGCACGTTATCTTTGCGTCCATCTTTGTTGTTCAGTTCGATGTACTGATAACCCACACGCAGGTTAAGCAGTGAAACCGGCGTGAAGCTCAGGCCGCCAGCGGCTTCCTGATAGCTGTCGAGGTGATCGGTGAACGACTCTGGCGCGTAATAATACTCACCATACAGGCCCCACATGCTGTTGAAGCTGTAGTGTGCTGCACCACCCAGCGCCACCGCAAATCCATCTTTTCCATCTTCAGGATGGGTGAAAATCGCTTTTGCGGTCGGCGCCAGACGCAGCGGCCCGAAATCAACGTTGTAACCCAGACCGGCACCGTAGGTGCTGCCGTCATGGTCGCTACGCAGCCAGTTACCTTTCAGAAACAGACCGGGTGTTGTGGTGCCCAGACCCAGGTTCAGGTTGGTGTTGTGTTCGCTGACATCAACACTGCCTTCAATTGCCTGAGCGGCGCCGCTCAGTAAAACCAGCCCAAGGGCGCTCCCGGTAACAAGTTGCTTAAACATGATTCCACTCCGTGAAGGACAATTAATTCGGCCGCAAGGTTAACAGCCTGAAACGGAGAGACAACAAAATCCGGGAAACTTTACGTAAAAATACGTGTCGCGTTCAGAATTACCGCTGCCTCTGCGCTACGCAGTGTAGACTATATTGTCCACATCAGGTGTCCAATCAGCGGAGCCAGCACCACGGTCACTACGCCCGAGAGCATCATAACCAGGCTGGCGACCACGCCCTCCTGCTGCCCAAGCTGATAAGCACGCGCCGTTCCGGCACCGTGCGACGCAGCCCCAAACCCGGCCCCTTTCGCCACACCCTGCTTGATTGCGAGGCGCAGAAACAGCACGTCACCTACCGCCATGCCAAACACGCCAGTGATGACCACAAACAGCGCAACCAGATCGGGCTGACCGCCAATTGGTCCGGCTGCGGCCAGCGCAAACGGGGTAGTAATGGAGCGCACCGCCAGACTGCGCTGGATTGACTCTGGCAGCGTCAACAGCCGCGCCAGCCAGACCGAGCTGCAGACAGCGACTACCGTGGCGGTCAATACGCCCGCGCTCAGGGATAGCCAGTGCCGCTTAATAATCTCCACGTTCTCATAGACTGGCACTGCAAACGCCAGCGTAGCGGGTCCCAGCAACCAGAGCAGCCAGTGGTTTTCAGCAATGTAATCCTGCCAGCTGATGTGCGTCAGCAGCAGCAGTCCGACCAGCACCAGCGGCGTCATGACCAGTGGCATTAACAGCAGTGTCCGCCAGCGGCTATAAAGCCGTTTATTCAGCGCATACACCAGCAGCGTAACCGCGACACACAAGAGACTGATGATAAAATCACGCATCTGGATTCTGCTTACGCGCGGCGCGCGCGACTTCATACTGATAAAGCCGGTCCACGACCCAGGCGGTCGACGCCAGCACCAGCGTCGTACTGACACCAATCACCACACAGATGCGCCAGCCATCCACACGCAGCAGCGCGCCATAGTTCACGACCGCCACTACCGCCGGAATAAAAAACAGCAACATTTCGGCCAGCAGCCAGCGTGACCCGGCTTTTACCCAGTTCAGCGGCACAATCCGCGTTACGATCAACGCCAGCAGCACCAGCATCCCGACGATATTGGCAGGCAGTGGCAGGTGCAGCCAGCTCACCAGCTGTTGACTGGCGACAAACAGGCCAATATATAACCCTACCTGCAGTGGCAGGCTAAGCCATTGCACTGCGCGGTTGCTGAGTGGAGTGAGTGCTAACGCCATCGCCTGTCTCCCCGATTAAATTGATGTCGCCAGTATAAAACGCCAACAGAGTGTGAAAAAAATGAATTAAAATTATCGTAATCATGCCTGAAAGGAATAGTTATGGACGTGCGCGCCCTGCGTTACTTTACTGAAGTGGTTCGCCAGCAGAGTTTTACCCGCGCGGCACAAAAGCTGTTTGTGACGCAGCCAACCATCAGCAAAATGCTGCGCCAGCTGGAGGAGGAGCTGGGCTGTACGCTGATCCTGCGCGATGGCCGTCGTCTTCATCTTACCGACAGCGGTCAGGCGGTCTATCAGCGTGGCCTGGCGATCCTGCAGGAGTTTCATCAGCTGGAAGCGGAGATTGGTGACATCAACCAGCTTAAAACCGGCGAGCTGCGACTCGGCATTCCGCCGATGGTCGGTATGCAGATAGCCGGATCGATTTCCGCCTTTCGCCGCCGCTATCCCGGCGTTCAGCTGAAAATCTCTGAGTTCGGCGGTCTGACCGTTCAGCAGGCGGTGCTGGCGGGCAGTCTGGATATCGCCCTGACCGCACTGCCGGTCGACGCTGAGCTGCCGCTGAACACCCTGCCCCTGATGCATCATCCGCTTTGCGTGCTGCTGCCGCGTCGCCCGGAGTGGCTCAGCCGCCAGCAGATTGGACTGGCAGAACTGGCCGCGCATCCGCTGCTGATTTTCAATGAGGAGTTTTCGCTGAATCGTCAGCTAATGCAGGCGTTTCAGCGGCTTAACCTGACGCCCACGGTGGCAGTGCGGAGCGGTCAGTGGGATTTTCTGGCGGCGATGGTGCAGGCGGAAATGGGGCTGGCGATTCTGCCAGAGCCTATCTGTCAGCGGCTGGATAAGCAGTCGCTCTTGTGGCTGCCGCTGGAATCGGAACTGAAGTGGAGTCTGGGTTTAATCTGGCGGGAAGGGAGTTATCTGTCGCGCAGTGCGCAGGCGTGGATCAACTGTTGCCGGGAGCACTGGCCGGATGAGCCGCCGCGCCTGTCGGTGTGAAAGGCTGGCACGCCCGCATGAATGCGCAGGCGTGCCGGTCAGACTTACTCTTCTTTTTCGATCAGCAACGCTTCCAGTAGGTCCAAATCGTGCAGTAACGTCTGCATCGTCTCATTGGAAATTTGCTGGGTCGCGCGCAGATGATAGAGCTCCGCGCGCTCGGCACGCAATCCGGTCAGACGGAAGCGACGCTCAAGGTTCTCAGCATACAGCGCGTGTTCGAGGTCATTCTTTCCTTCGGCACGACGACGCAGGTTGCCAATCACTCGCAGACTCACCTCTTTGAGCAGTTCCGGATCGATGTTCTCTTCCGATCCGTTATCCAGTCGCTCTTCCATCTTGTGAAGGCTTTCAATCGCGGCGCCTGCCATTACCGCACGGGCATTCTGCAGCTCACGGCGGTGCGCACCTTTATCAATGGTATCCACGCCACGCAGGAGAATCGGCAGCAGCACTACGCCCACCAGCAATGAGAACAGAATCACACCGGTGGCGATAAACACCAGCTCATAACGCGCCGGGAAAGGCTCGCCATTGGTCAGGAACAGCGGAATCGACAGCACACCGGCCAGCGTAATGGCACCGCGCACTCCAGCAAAAGAGGCGATCAACAGCTCACGTAGCGAGTAGTTAGAGAACTCCATCGGCTTCTTCTTCAGCAGCCGTTTGCTGAAACGCTGCATAATCCACAGCCAGCCAAAACGCACGATCATCAGCGCGGCGTAGACCAGCCCGATATCGGCAAACAGCATCCAGAGTTCGACGTTCGGATCGGCCTGTGCCTGGTCGATTGAGGTCTGCAGAATATCCGGCAGCTGCAGGCCCAGCATCAGGAAGACCATGCCGTTGAACACGAACTCCAGCATCTGCCAGACGCTGTTTGCACGAAGACGCATCGCCAGCGGGGCCTGACGAATAATACCGGAACGGGTGATGGTCATACCGGCCGCCACCGCCGCCAGGATGCCTGAAACACCCAGATGTTCAGCAATCAGATAAGAGGCGAAAGGCAATAGCAGCAGCAGTACGGTCTGAGTGGCCGGATCGTCACCGCTCCAGCGGCTGAGCAGGCGCAACGACTTACCGTAGAGCCAGCAGATTGCCACACCCGCGACCAGGCCACCCACGGCGACCTTCAGAAACTCAATGCTGGCACCGCCCCAGGTAAACACCATCGTGCCCATGGCAACGGCCACGGCAAATTTCAGTGAAACCAGACCCGATGCATCATTCATCAGGGCTTCACCCTGCACAATCGACATAATCTTTTTGGGAATGCGGCCTTCACCCACAATGCCGGAAAGCGCCACGGCATCGGTAGGCGACAACACGGCCGCCAGCGCCAGCGCCGGAATCAACGGGATACCCGGCACCAGCCAGTAGATCAGATAGCCAATGCCGAACACCGTAATCAGCACCAGCGCCAGCGCTAAGCCAATTATCTCGCGGCCATGATGCAGGAACTCACTGATGGGCGTCTTCCAGCCATCCGCAAACAGCAACGGCGGAATGAACAGCACCAGAAACAGCTCTGGATCAAAGTCGACATGCAGACCAAACGTTGGCCAGGCCAGCATCGCACCCACGGCGATCTGAACGAGTGGCAAGGGGATCTGAAAAGGGAGAATACGAGCCGCGACGCCAGAGAGCGACACGACCAGCGTCATGATGAGAATTGTAAAAAAGATTTCCATGCTTTCCTTAGGCGTCGTTTCTTTCAATCATTGGTTAAGCATTAAAGTGTAAAACAAACTGCGGTGAAGGGTGTCAGCTACGCGTGCGCCGGGCGGGAAAAAAGTGACAAATACCGGGCGCACAAGCGCACGCCCGGTTGTGCCGTCAGATAGCCCAGCCACCGGCGTAAAATGCCACCAGCGCGACAGCAATAATGACCGTACCGACGTTGAGCTTACGCCATTCACCGGCAAAGAGGCGGCCCACCACCAGGCTGGCAAAACCGATCATGATGCCGGTTACGATGTTGCAGGTGAGCACAATGATCACGGCCGTTAGCAGGCCCGACATCGCATCGACAAAATCATTGAAGTCGACTTTTGCCACGTTGCTGAGCATCAGCAGCCCCACATACATTAAGGCGGGTGCGGTCGCGTAAGCCGGCACCAGATAAGCCAGCGGTGACATAAACAGAATAGCGAGAAACAGCAGGCCAACCACAATCGCAGTGAGACCCGTTTTGCCGCCTGCTGCGGTGCCTGCCGCCGATTCGATATAGACCGCAGCCGGTGATGCGCCCACCAGTCCCGCGAACAGGCTGCTGACAGAATCACTGGTCAGCGCACGGCCGCCATTAATAATCTGGCCCTGTTTATCCAGCAGATTGGCCTGACCCGCGACCGCGCGAATCGTGCCGGTAGCGTCAAAGACCGCGGTCATCACGAGTGCCAGCACGCTGGGCAGCACCACCGGCTGCATCGCGCCCATAATGTCCAGGCTAAACAGCAGCGACTGACCGCTGGCATCACGCAGGCTTGGCAGTGCAAACAGTCCCTGCCAGGTCACCGCAGGGTCAAAGATCAGGCCCAGCAGTGAAATAGCGATAATCGTCAGCAGAATGCCGCCGGGCACCCGCCGCTTCTCCAGTCCAATAATCGCGGCCAGTCCCAGCAGCGTCATCATCACCGGGAAACTGGTGAAGTGGCCCAGTGCCACCGGCAGGCCCGGTGCCGGATTTTTTACGACCAGCCCGACGCCGTCAGCCGCAATCAGCAGCAGAAAAAGGCCAATCCCGACGCCGGTTCCGTGCGCTACACCCATTGGCAGATTACGCAGGATCCAGGCGCGGATGCCGGTCACCGAGATCAGGGTAAACAGCAGGCCCATCAGAAACACTGCACCCAGCGCCACCGGCACGCTGATGTGCTGACCCAGCACCAGGCTGAAAGCGGTAAAGGCGGTTAAAGAGATCGCACAGCCAATCGCCATCGGCAGATTGGCCCATAGCCCCATAAGGAGGGAGCCAAAGCTGGCGACCAGGCAGGTGGCGACAAACACGGCGGAGGGGGAGAAACCGGCTTTGCCCAGCATTCCCGGCACCACGATGACGGAGTAGACCATCGCCAGGAAGGTGGTGAGTCCGGCCAGAATTTCCTGCCGCACGCTGCTGCCGCGCGCCGAGATCGAGAACCAGGCGTCCAGTTTTCCACTGGCCGGGCGTGATTCAGTTGACATAGTTGAGCCTCAAATTTCTTGTTGTGTGGATCGCTCTGCGACCATCGCTGTCCCTGGAATAAGCGGGTAGACGGCGTCACTGCCCGGTTTAACCTGGCAGGCAAACGTTTACCTTGCCGCAGATAGTTAGCCGCTAAAATCGGCCAGATAAAAAGGCAGGGGATTATCGGGCGTTTAGCGGCACATTTTCAACAGCAACAGGGAGATTCATCAGCATAAAAATCAGAGATAAAGAGGGGATAGGCGTCCGGTACAAGCCATGATCACTCGCTGACATCCTGAAGTTAAAGCGATTTTCCGGAGAAAAAGCGCACCGGCGCAGGCATGAGGAGATCCGACGCGCCGGTGGAAAAGAGAACTAACCTAGCAGTGAAAGCTCGCCGCCCTGATCAATCGCACGTTGCCAGGCAGCACGCTGCTGCACGGTCTGAAGCCATTTCTGCGTGGCAGGCATCTGATCGAGTCCGGCACGTTGCGCCAGCGCCAGCAGCGGAAAGCTCATCTGGATATCCGCAATCGAGAAACGCTGGCCGGCAAACCAGGGATGCGTAGCCAGATGCTGTTCGACCATCTGCATGTGCGGCTTCAGCTGTTTATCCAGGAAAGCTTTCTGCACGCCTTTGCCGAATGCTGCCCCAACCGGACGCAGCAGCCAGGGCACCGGTGCTTTGCCCATCTGACCAAAGATTAGCTTCATGACCAGCAGTGGCATCAGCGAGCCTTCGGCATAATGCAGCCAGTAGCGGCACTGTAGCCGTGATTCCTCATCACTGACTTTCAGTCGGAACGCGTGGTCATGTTTCTCTTCAAGATATTCGAGAATGGCACCGGATTCTGCCACCACCCGATTGCCATCGGTAATGACGGGCGATTTCCCCAGCGGATGCACTTTTCTTAACGCCTCCGGAGCCAGCATGGTCGGTTCGCGTTGATAGCGTTTAATCTGGTACGGCACTTCAAGCTCTTCCAGCAGCCACAGCACCCGATGTGAGCGCGATTTCTCGAGATGGTGAACGGTGATCATCATGATTCCCTGTGTTTTGACCTTCACCAAGTATAGACGTCACTCTGTATCGGTATGTTTATCATCCTGTTCCGGGTCGAGTAGCACGGCACCTGAGCCCTGCTGACCCAGCCGATCGCCGGGGTTGCGCAGCGGGCAGTCGCGCATCGACAGGCAGCCGCAGCCGATACAGCCATCGAGGTCATTGCGCAGGCGGGTCAGGGTTTCAATACGCTTATCCAGCTCTTCGCGCCAGTGCTGCGTCAGGGCATCCCACTCTGGTGTGGACATACGCTTGTTTGCGGGAATATGGTCCAGACTGTCACTCACGGTCGCCAGCGGAATACCGATGCGCTGCGCAATCTTGATAATCGCGACACGTCGCAGCACGTCACGGCTGTATCGCCGCTGATTGCCGCTATTTCGCGTGCTGGAGATCAATCCTTTTGTCTCATAGAAGTGCAGCGCCGAGACCGCCACACCGCTACGGCGCGCCACTTCACCCGGTGTTAAAACCGGTTTTGGATAGTTGCGTTCTTTTTTCATCAGGCTCTTTACCTCAAGTTAACTTGAGGAATTATACTTGCTCTCCATCGAAACCCCTAAACTCCCATTAGCGTTTATTAAACACCAGAAGGATGAGGCCATGATGCAAGAAGAGATCATTCATTCCCTGACGCACTGGATTGACCAGAACCTGGATAAGAGCTTGTCGATTGATGAAGTTGCGGCCAAATCGGGCTATTCGAAATGGCATCTGCAGCGTATGTTCCGTTCCGTAACGAAACAAACGCTGGGTGGCTATATTCGTGAGCGCCGCCTGACGCTGGCAGCTGAAGCTTTGTCACAGACACAGCGACCGGTGTTTGATATTGCGATGCAGTATGGCTATGACTCGCAGCAGACCTTTTCCCGCGTGTTTCGTCGTCAGTTTGCACAGACGCCAACCGCTTATCGGCACACCATGCGTCGTCAGGCGATTCAGCGCCCTCGCCTGCCAGGTTTTGGCTATAACGATCCAATCAATAGCTTTACCCAGCGCACCACCGGCGAGTGTTGCCCGGTTCGCTGATTTTCCGTTGCGCCCGCTCCGGGCGCATCTGACTGATTTCCCCGCCGTTCTTCTTCTGCTGCCGACCCTTCCTTCGTGTCACTGCCACACCCGTGTAAATTTTGTTCAAAATTTAAAATCGGGTGATATAATGTGACCCAAGTCACACTTTGAACCTGGTTTGACGGCGTATAAGTCTCCCCTGACACACTTTTTCGCCGCCGGTGATGTCTGCAGATTGTCAGGATTACCTGTTGATATTGAGGTCCGGCCAATGGCTACGTTAACCACCAGTTTTCTTGTTATGCGTTGGGAATTGCTGAGCGCAGTCATGATGTTTTTTGCCAGCACCCTGAAAACTAAACTTCGTCAGGATAGCCGTCACGTGATGGCATTTATGTGTGGCGGGATTGGTTTAGGCATGACCTGCTGGTTTGTCACCGGTCTGATGGGCATTACCCTGAGTATGGATAACGTGCATAACTTCGTGGAAATCTCAAAGCATGCCTTTATTGAAGCAATGAGCCAGGCGCCTGCTGACTGGCCGATGCCCTGATTGATTGCCTGAATTTTGCGCATAAAAAACCCCGCTAAGCGGGGTTTTTTATATTGCTGTGTGTGCTTAAATTTTCTTCAACATGGCAGGAATATTAACATCCTGCACGGTAGCGCCCGGGCTCTGCGTTCCGCGGCGGTCCTGAATCCACATATCTCCCATCATCTGATTTAAACCACGATCTAAGCCGGTGACCAGTCCTGCACCTGGGGTGAAGGTCAGTTCGCCAAAGTAGATCCGTTCGTCATGGATATACCAGTCCACACGTACGTAGTCGAAATCACTGGCCAGTTTTTTACTCAGTTCGAGCGCATGTTCCAGTGACGGCATAATCGGTGACACATCCAGACCGGTATCGCGAATTTTGTGATAGGCCTCGTTGAGGTTGTTCACGTAGAAATTCATCGACAGCAGCGGCTGACAGCGGTTGTAGATCACCTGCAGCACATATTCGAACTTGCCATCCCGCTTGTTGAACATATGGAACTTGTAATCAATCGGCGCGCTCTTGCCATCACCAATGTACTTCTCAACCAGGATACGTGGCTTGATGTAGCGATAGTGAATCTCACGCGCTTCGTTGGCAAAGTCAGTCTTCAGCCAGCGATAGCAGTCATGAATGATCTGCTGCTTGCGCAGGGCATCCGGCTCTTCCAGCAAAATCTCAACCATGTTGGAGGCGTGGTTCGGCTTGATCACCGTCCCCTTCCAGCAGGGTAAGCTGTTCAGCGTTGTCGGGTCAGTGGTTTCGTGTACCAACGGAATCAGGTATTCATTACCGATTTTTTCAGCAATGAATTCGCGCACCGAGTACTTATCTGACAGACGACCGTAATTCTGGTAATCGCCGAAGATAAACTTACGGTACAGCACCTTCTCATTGAACACTTTTGGCTGACGCAGATTGGGCAGCTTTCTGAACTTGTGGAAGTAGTAAATGCGGTCCTGATAAGCCCAGGGCATCTTCTTAATAAAGTACTGCACACTTCTTCTGAGTTCTTCTTTCAACTTGAGCATATCTGACCTCATTTGTATGTTTTGTAGTTGAGTGAGGAAACCTGAATCTTTTGAATGACGCCGTTTTTAAAGAAGTAATTCATTACGGTCAGGGACAAAAGTTCTGAAAGGAAAACGCTCCACGCGGCCCCCATGATGCCGTGACCCTGGATCAACCACCAGGAGAGCGGCAGACTGATGACCATCAGGCAGATGATTTTCCTCAGTAAGTAGTTAAATCCTCCCTCTTTGACCATGTAGCGATACGCTACGGTCCCCATTGCCGAAAAGCTGGTCGCTATCGACAGCAACGTAATGAGACTTCCTGACTGTGTGTATGCCGGTCCGTACAACGCAATGATGATCCGCTCGCCGTACAGCGAAATAACAAGCAGCATCAACAATGAAACACCCATAACGTAACCATTGAGCCGCGCAGCCAGCTTAATGGCGACCTCACCGCGCTCCCTGAAGATCTCAGTGAAGCAGGAGGTGATGAGCGCTACCGGGATAAAAATCCAGGAAGCGGAAATGGTATTCGCCGCCGCAAACAGACCCAGATCGCGGGCGGGAGCCGTGCCTGCCAGAAACATCTGTGCGGCTTTGACCTGCACCGAAATAAAGATGCTGGAGATGGCCAGCGGCAGTCCGGCATACATCAGATAGCGCAGATAAGCGGTACGCTTCTCGCGGGGCGGCATCTGATCCTGATGGTCCTGATAAAAGTTGCGACGCTTGATCAGGTAAGGCACCAGCGTGACGGCGACAATCGACAGCGTCAGCCAGAGTGGATTGAGACGCAGCCAGGCGACGATAAAGCTGATGCTGAAACTCAGCAGCATGCCCACGGCGTTAGCAATGGTGTTAAGACGCGAAGCAAGACGCGCGTTGTTATAAACGCTGAAGGTGTCCTGGGTGACAAAAACGGAGGCAACAAATGAGGCCAGTGCAAACGCCAGGAAATTTTCCTGCATGTTGTACCAGACCCAGATTAAGACTGGCACCGAAGTGACCAGCAATAACACCATTCGCAGCGTACGGGCAATGGTCATCAGGCGCAGGCCTTTTGACGCATTTTTGCTGACGCGCTTAAACAGAATGGTTTCGGTGCCAAAAATCGCAACGGTTTGCACCATCGCAAATAGTGAGGTTGAAAACGCCATCTGACCAAACACCGTTGGGCCAAAAGACTTCGCCACGTAAGACGTCACAAAAATGACGCCAAAAACGGAGATGATCTTCTCAGACATCATCCAGGCGGCATTAGACATTACGCTCAATTTCATCGACTCTTCCTTAGTATTACTCAACTACAACCGCTTCGGTACAACATCCCTGTAACGAATTAATAAGCGCTCAGTGGGCCTGGCGAAAATGTAAGACTTCAGACCAAACTGGTCCGAAAATTGAGATGCAAGTCATAATCCGGAGAGTGAATTCAGGATAATTCTTATTATAAATGGTGCGAATCACTTCAAATGGAAACGATTTCAGGCTGAAAATAAAACAACCCTAAAGCGCCTGACCGCCATATTAATCACATCGCTCAGGCTAAATATCCCGCATACGTTGTATTTATTTCGTATTTTGGATGCGATGAATTTATAACAAAAATGCCCCTCCAGGAAGGTACGCCCCCCCGATAAGAATAAAATAAGATTTATCCCATGATGATATTTCTTCTAAATATCTTAATTTAGGCTTCGCAATTCAATTCGCGCACTTTAATACTGCCTTAATAAAACCTTACAGTGCCAGAAATTATTAAAGTCATTCTCATCCATTAATCGATAAGAAAGGTAAGAGCATTTATGAGAAAGTCACGATACAGCGAAGATCAAATCACAAATGCCATTAAAGCTTCTGAATCGGGCGTGAAAGTCAGAGAGATCTGTGAAGAGTTAGGTATCTCTGAAGCCACGTTCTATAGCTGGAAAAAGAAGTTTTCTGGGTTGTCTTCGGAAGAAGGCAGAAAAATCAAGGAGCTGGAAGAAAAACTGCAAAACATCACGCGTGAGTTGCAGACGCTCAACTCCGATAAAGAGATGCTGCAGAGCGTTCTGAAGCACTTCTTTACGACAAATGAAAAACGTCAGGCTGTGGATTTCCTGCAGGCCACCTTCGACATCGGTACACGCCGTAGCTGCAGACTATTAGATATCAGTCGCAGTGTGTACCATTATCCGTCAGGCACGGAGAACCGCTAAACCCAATGCTACCGCGCTTTTTAGACTTAACGCTGAGATTTGTTCTTACCAGAAGAGATGAAGATCATTTAACAGGACAATTGCGGCACCCTTTTCCGCTCCATTTATAACTAATGAATGGCTTCACGGCTAAGCTTCTTTTTTTGCGGTAAAATTGATTCACAACAGCAAAAGTCTCGCATTCTACGCCTATTCTTCCCTTCCCAATCTCGTTGACACGGGATTGGGACCTCTATTTCTTACGTAAGCCCAGCTAATCGTCGGAACTAATTCTGCTTAATACTATTAAGCTGCTTTAAACATCGTGCGAAAAACAGCCGTCGCCGTTTTAAGTTAACGGTGGCCCTGACTCAAATTCTGCGGCTGCGCTTTAATTTCCGATGATGGGTTTATTGCATAAACTTTCTCCAGGATTAATCCGGGATAAATAGTTTATTGCTCCTTATCACTAACGTTACGCGCTTCTCTTTTCACTCTCATCATTGCGCATCATTGATGCCAGAGATTAATCTTTAATTAATAACGCAACGGCGGAATTCTCTTACTCATTTATCACTGAGTGAAGTTAATGGTGGTTTTTCGCCTCTCGTTCTCAGTGCCACCATGCAATAAAAAGCCGTGAGAGAAAGCATAACGTCCATAATGCTGCGCTATTTTTCCTGATTAATGACCGATATCTGAGCAATAAAACACGGTCAGACCCGAAAAGGCGTGTTCTCCGCAGACCGTAAGTACCGTTTTTTCACTTAAAAATGGGGGATGAGAGAGACAATTGCGGGAGACGGTACTATCACCTGGTGGAATGAAATCGATTTCGCGGCATAAATCTGTCGGAGAGCGTGCAAATCGGCATAGGGTTTAATCTTAAAAAGCCGCGCGACATGCTGTTCGCGCGGCAGAGCGATTTGGATGGACGTTGCGGTTTACTCGTTCAATGAGACCACAAGAGGTTGAGGTTTAATACGCATTGCCCACAGCACCCCAGCCAGCAGACAAACAATGCCGGTCACAGTGAGCTGCGGTGGCCAGCTTTGATACCAGAGAAAAGTCCACAACAGGCCAAAAAGAATCTCGAAAACGATCAGTGGCCCCATCAATACGGTCGGCAGACGCTGGCTGGCAGCGTTCCAGCATAAGGTGCCGAGCCAGGAGCAGAGCAGGCCAATGGTCAGCATCAGAGAGATAAACACGCCGGGACGCGGCCCAAATGGCAACGAAAAGTCGGGCTGTAGCCAGGTGAGCTGCACACTGACCAGCGCATACATGATCAACGCCATGGGCAATGTGACCAGACCCTGCGCGGTGGCCCAGGTCGACGGCCGCAGCTCGGGATGTGTGCGCAGCCAGCGGGCATTACGCAGCGGATACCAGGTCCAGCAGACTACGGCCAGTAGCGCCAGCACGATACCAGTGAGATAACGGCTCAGATCAAGCAACTGGCCCTGACTTTTTAGCTCCGCCGCGTTTACGCAGAGTAAGCCGGCCGCCATCATGACAAGCGCCGGAAACAGCCGCCGCCACGGCAATCTTCCTTCAAGATGGCCGTAACAGAGATTGGCCGTCACGGCTATCACCACCGGCAGTGTGCCAATAATCATGGTCGAGACCGGGCCGCCAGTGCGCTGAATGGCGTTCGCCAGAAACGCATAGTAGAAGAGGTTTCCCACCAGCGAGAGTTTTACGGCCTCAAGCCAGTCGGCGCGAGCCAGCTGACGCAGGCGATGACGACCATGCCAGGCCAGCGGCAGCGCAATCAATCCAAACGCCACATAGCGTCCCGCCGACTGCAGCGCGCCGGGGTAGTCAGGCACCAGCAGTGGCCCGACAAAGATCAGCCCCCACATCAGCCCGGCGGTGACGGCAAACATGACACCAGCAAACATGATTCCTTCCTTATATAGCTTTTTGACAGAGTGTGGCGGGTTCGGGCGGGGAATGCTTGTAGCAGATTGCGGTGATATCAGGATTGGCGCACCTGCTTCTGATAGCGGCCCGGCGTGATGCCGTACCGATTGGCAAAAGCGCGGGTGAGATGAGCCTGATCGGTTAATCCCACCGCCGCCGCGACGCTGGCGGCCGCTTCTCCCTGAGCCAGCCTTTGCTTGGCGTCATAGAGCCGGAAAGCCATCAGCATCTGATGGGGCGTCACGTGATAGTGCTGGCGAAAAGCGCGTAAAAAGTGCCATGGCGATAACGATGCCAGCGCTGCCAGCTCATCCAGCCGCACGGGTTCAGCAAGGTTGTCGCGCAGGAAATCTTTTACCTGATCAAAACGATGCCGGGTGTCGGGTCTGCCCTGTGAAGACATGCATGCCAGCGGACGGATCTGCAGCAGCAGTTCCGCGATCAGGCTCTGACGTGCCAGTTCAGACTCCGCCTGCCAGAGTGCGGCAAGTGTTCGGGAGAGCGGTTGCGCCACACGTGAATCGGTCAGCAGCGCCTCATTAAACCACCAGCCGCGATCGCCGGTCAGTTCGTCCATCAGCTGCGGCTGAATGTAGATCATCTGATAGCGCCAGCCCTCTTCGCAAGCGGACTCACCGGTGTGCAGCTCATCCGGATTCATCATGACCAGCGAGTTCTCCGGCGCCGTATATTCAGTGCCACGATAGCGAAAGCGCTGTGCACCCGCTTCGATAGTGCCAATTCCGAAAGCTTCATGGGTATGCGGTTCAAAGGCGTAGCGGGAGATGTGAGCCTGATAAAGCTCCACACCAGGCAGCTCTGCGAGTTGCTGAAAGCGGGCGCGATCTTTTTCATAGGGGAAACTCGCCGGAACACTGTCCACTTCTCTCTCCTTATTTAACCAGTGGGTTAAGCATGCCTGTGACCAGGGTGGAAATGCAAAAGATTGCTATCCATCACGCCGCAGGTAACACTGTTTTTTTAAACCAGATGGAGTTAAGCATGGCACAGCGGGTGGTATTGGTTGTCGATATGCAGAATGGCGTATTCAGCACGCCACGCTTCGATAAAGCGGGACGAGTGGCGCAGATTAACCGGCTGACCGCACGCGCCGACATCACCCTCTTTATACAACATCGTGAAGGCACGATGTGTGAGGGGAATGAAGCGTTTGAGCTGCTGCCGGAAATCGCTCAGCCTGCTGGCGCGCACTACATCACGAAAACCGCCTGCGACAGCTTCTGGCAAACCGAGCTGGGCGCGCTGTTAGAAAGGCTGGCGATTAAGGAATTTGTGGTGTGCGGCTGTGCCACAGACTACTGCCTGGATACCACAATAAAAGTCGGAGCCAGTGCGGGCTATGCCATCACCGTCGCTGCGGATGCACACACCACGGCAGATCGCCGCTGGGTCAGCGCCGATGCGCTGATTAACCAGCACAATGAGGTGTGGGCTTCACTGCTGATCCCCGGCAACGTGCCGCGTGTGCTGAGCACGGAGGCCATTCTGGCAGAATGGTCGTAACAGGCCGCAAAAGCCGCGCATAAAAAAAGCCCGCATAAGCGGGCTTTTTGCACTCTTTGCCAGAAGAATTCCAGCCAGCGAAATCAGAATGGAATATCGTCGTCGAAATCCATTGGGGGTTCGTTGTTGTTGCTGGCCGGCGCGCTCTGTGGCTGCTGCGGACGAGACTGCGCGCCGCCACTGAACTGGTTGTTATTGCCCTGCGGCTGCTGCGGCTGACCCCAGCCATTGTTGTTGCCACCCTGCGCGCCGCCACCTGCTGGCGCACCCGCGTTTCCACCCTGCTGACGGCCGCCCAGCATCTGCATGGTGCCGCCAACGTTAACCACGACTTCGGTGGTGTAACGTTCCTGGCCGCCCTGATCCTGCCATTTACGGGTACGCAGCTGGCCTTCGATGTAAACCTGCGAACCTTTTTTCAGGTATTCGCCTGCGACTTCAGCCAGTTTGCCAAACAGCACCACACGGTGCCACTCAGTGATCTCTTTGTTTTCACCGGTCTGCTTGTCGCGCCAGCTCTCTGATGTAGCCAGCGTAATGTTGGCAACAGCGCCACCATTTGGCATGTAACGTACTTCCGGATCCTGACCCAGATTCCCGACAAGAATCACTTTGTTAACGCCACGACTGGCCATGTTGCTGTCTCCCGATGAGTTAATGCATACAGTCTAATCTATCAATTCTAACACGTCCTGCGGACTGTTTCCCACTTTCGAGCGAGGTTCCAGTTTTAACGCTCTCTGTTCTGGCGCGCAAGAGTACTGGATATTTATTCAGTCTATTTTTTGTGCCATAATGACACGTTTATTCTGGCCGTGTCGGCAAGGCGCGGTGAGTGCTGCTAATCCGGGAAAGGTGAATGGATAAGATCGAAGTTCGTGGTGCCCGCACCCATAATTTGAAAAACATCAACCTGACCATCCCACGCGACAAACTCATTGTGGTGACCGGCCTGTCAGGTTCAGGTAAATCCTCACTGGCGTTTGATACGCTGTATGCGGAAGGTCAGCGCCGCTATGTAGAGTCGCTCTCTGCGTATGCGCGCCAGTTTCTTTCGTTAATGGAGAAGCCGGACGTCGATCATATCGAAGGTTTGTCGCCCGCCATTTCCATCGAACAGAAATCCACCTCGCATAACCCACGTTCAACCGTGGGAACCATCACTGAGATTCACGATTATCTGCGTCTGCTGTTTGCCCGCGTAGGCGAACCGCGCTGCCCGGATCATGATGTGCCGCTGGCGGCGCAGACCGTGAGCCAGATGGTGGATCAGGTGCTTTCCCAGCCCGAAGGCCGTCGCCTGATGCTGCTGGCACCGGTGGTGAAAGATCGCAAGGGTGAGCACACCAAGACGCTGGAAAATCTGGCGACGCAGGGCTATATCCGTGCACGTATCGATGGCGAAGTGTGTGACCTCTCCGATCCGCCGAAACTTGAGCTGCAGAAGAAGCACACCATTGAAGTGGTGATTGACCGCTTTAAAGTGCGTGACGATCTGGCGACCCGTCTGGCGGAGTCGTTTGAAACCACGCTGGAGCTCTCCGGCGGCACGGCTATCGTGGCGGACATGGATGACAGCGCCGCAGAAGAGCTGCTCTTCTCGGCTAACTTCGCCTGCCCCATCTGTGGTTACAGCATGAGCGAGCTGGAGCCGCGCCTGTTCTCGTTTAACAACCCGGCAGGCGCCTGTCCAACCTGCGACGGCCTGGGCGTACAGCAATACTTCGATCCTGACCGCGTGGTGCAGAATCCTGAACTTTCTCTGGCAGGCGGCGCAATCCGTGGCTGGGATCGCCGCAATTTCTACTACTTCCAGATGCTGCGTTCGCTGGCGGAACACCTCGATTTTGATATCGAAGCGTCGTTCGGCAGCCTGCCCGAGAACGTGCAGAAAGTGATTCTCTACGGTTCAGGCAAAGAGAGCATCGAATTTAAATACATCAACGATCGCGGCGATACGTCTGTTCGCCGTCATCCGTTTGAAGGCGTGCTCAATAACATGGAGCGCCGCTACAAAGAGACCGAGTCTTCAGCGGTACGCGAAGAGCTGGCGAAATTTATCAGCAACCGCGCCTGTGCCAGCTGTGAAGGCACCCGTCTGCGTCGTGAAGCGCGCCACGTCTTCGTCGAGAACACTACGCTGCCGACCATCTCTGAGATGAGCATCGGCCATGCGATGTCCTTCTTTGAAAACATGAAACTCAGCGGCCAGCGCGCGCAGATCGCCGAGAAGATTCTGAAAGAGATTGGCGATCGCCTGAGCTTCCTGGTCAACGTCGGCCTGAACTATCTCTCGATGTCCCGTTCCGCCGAGACCCTGTCCGGTGGAGAAGCGCAGCGTATCCGTCTGGCCAGCCAGATTGGTGCCGGCCTGGTCGGTGTCATGTATGTGCTGGATGAGCCTTCAATCGGCCTGCATCAGCGCGACAACGAACGTCTGCTTGGCACCCTGATTCATCTGCGAGACCTCGGTAACACCGTGATCGTAGTTGAGCATGATGAAGATGCGATTCGTGCCGCTGATCATGTCATCGACATCGGTCCGGGTGCAGGCGTCCATGGCGGACAGGTGGTGGCTGAAGGTACCGTCGATCAGATTATGGCGGAAGACGCGTCACTGACGGGCCAGTTCCTGAGCGGCAAGCGGGGTATTACGGTGCCAGAGGAACGCGTCAAAGGCGATCCGGCCAAAGTGCTGAAGATTACCGGCGCACGCGGCAACAACCTCAAAGATGTCACGCTGACGCTGCCGGTCGGGCTTTTCACCTGCATTACCGGTGTGTCCGGCTCGGGTAAATCGACCCTGATCAACGATACGCTGTTCCCGATTGCCCAGCGAGCGCTGAATGGCGCGACTATCGCCGAACCGGCACCTTACCGCGAAGTGGCGGGGCTGGAGCACTTCGACAAAGTGATCGACATCGATCAGAGTCCGATTGGTCGTACACCGCGCTCTAACCCAGCCACCTACACCGGCATCTTCACGCCGGTGCGTGAACTGTTTGCGGGCGTGCCGGAAGCGCGTTCGCGTGGCTACAATCCGGGTCGCTTCAGCTTTAACGTTCGAGGCGGACGTTGTGAAGCCTGTCAGGGTGATGGTGTGCTGAAAGTCGAAATGCACTTCCTGCCGGACATTTATGTGCCGTGCGACCAGTGCAAAGGCAAACGCTATAACCGTGAAACGCTGGAAGTGAAGTACAAAGGCAAGAGCATTCACGAAGTGCTGGAGATGACTATCGAAGAAGCACGTGAGTTCTTCGATGCCGTGCCGGCGCTGGCGCGTAAGTTGCAGACGCTGATCGATGTGGGTCTTACCTATATCCGCCTCGGTCAGTCCGCCACTACCCTGTCCGGCGGTGAAGCCCAGCGTGTGAAGCTGGCGCGTGAACTGTCGAAGCGCGGCACCGGTCAGACACTCTATATTCTTGATGAGCCGACCACCGGTCTGCACTTTGCCGATATCCAGCAGCTGCTGGAAGTGCTGCATCAGCTGCGCAATCAGGGCAACACCATCGTGGTCATTGAGCACAATCTTGACGTGGTCAAAACCGCAGACTGGATTGTGGATCTCGGTCCGGAAGGCGGCAGCGGCGGCGGTGAAATCCTGGTTGCCGGCACGCCAGAAACCGTGGCGGAGTGTGAGAAATCCCATACTGCACGTTTCCTGAAGCCTCTGTTACAGAAGTAATTCCTGCAGGCCCGCCGCGTGCGGGCCTTTTCATGACATCTGCTGATTCAGCCAGAAAAATGCAGAATCAGGCAAGATTCAGACATGTATAGGCATATACGCTTTTCCCCAGGCTGACTATCCTTAAGCAGTTCCTCTTTGGCACGTCCCTGGCGTCGCCCTGTTTTCGCAGCACATTAACGCTGCTGCACTTCATCGAATAACACTCACGACACATCGAAACTGGAGACACCATGAATATTACGCATGCGTATGCTGCTCAGGATGCAAAATCCAAACTGGCACCGTTCGATTTTAAGCCGCGTGAGCTGCGCGCCCATGACGTTCAGCTTGAAGTGCTGTTCTGTGGCGTTTGCCACTCAGACCTGCACCAGGCCCGTAATGAGTGGAAAAACACCATTTTCCCTGTGGTTCCGGGTCATGAAATTGTCGGTCGCGTGACCGCTGTTGGCCCGCAGACGCAGAAATATAAAGTCGGCGATCTGGTCGGCGTCGGCTGTATGGTCGATTCATGCCGCAGCTGTCCGAGCTGTCAGCAGGGTCTGGAGCAGTATTGTGAAAACGGCTTTGTCGGCACCTATAACGGCGAAGATCGTGAAACCGGCGCCATTACCTACGGCGGTTACTCAACGTCGATGGTGGTTGATGAGAGCTTTGTGCTGCGCATTCCGGAGAACCTGGAGCTGGCGGGCGTTGCACCGCTGCTGTGTGCCGGTATCACCACCTACTCACCGCTGCGTCACTGGAATGTCGGTCCTGGCAAGAAAGTGGGTATCGTCGGTTTAGGCGGCCTGGGTCATATGGGCGTGAAAATTGCCCATGCAATGGGCGCACATGTGGTGCTGTTCACCACCTCGCCGTCCAAAATTGAAGATGGCAAACGTCTGGGTGCCGATGAAGTGGTGATTTCTAAAGATCCAGAGCAGATGGCGCAGCACGCGAACAGCTTTGACTTCATTCTGAACACCGTGGCTGCTCAGCACGATCTCAACCCGTTCATCACCCTGCTGAAACTGGACGGCAACATGACGCTGGTCGGTGCACCGGAGCACGATCACCCGGCACCACAGGTGTTTAACCTGATCTTCAAGCGTCGCAGCATCGCCGGTTCACTGATTGGCGGCATCGCAGAAACCCAGGAGATGCTCGATTTCTGTGGTGAGCATGGCATTACGTCAGACATTGAACTGATCGCGATGGATCAGATTAACGAAGCCTATGAGCGCATGCTGAAAAGCGATGTGAAATACCGCTTTGTTATCGACATCAATACCCTGCGCGAGCAGCCTGCCGCGTAACCCGTCAGATCTGACACCCTCTTGCTCGGGTAAGAGGGTTTTTTTATTGCCGTTTATCGGGCAGCCGCAACCTGCTGGAATGAAGCATCGACCAGATAATAAATCTGCGAATCTTTCAGCGAGCCGTCCAGAAACAGCGTGCTCCAGTGTGACTTGTTCAGATGCTCACTGGGAATGATGTCGCTATGCTCTTCGCGCAGTAATTCGGCCAGCGCAGGCGTCGATTTCAGCGAAACGGCTGGCCGCCCTTTTGCCTCATGCACCATTGCAAACAGCACACCGTTGCTTTTAATCTGCGTTGCCTTCCAGTCACTGTGGACGCTCTGCTCCGCGCCCGGCTTGCTCATGCAGTAGGTCAATAAATCTGAGTTATTCATTACGACTCCCCTTGTAACGTAGCGACAATCCGCCTGGCACCGCCCTCAATGCGATGCTCGCCCAGCCAGATACCCTGCCAGGTGCCCAGCACCAGACGCCCCCGCTGAACCGGCAATAACAGCGAAACGCCTACAATCGATGATTTGATATGCGCCGGCATATCGTCACGCCCTTCGTAGTCATGCTGATATGGTGCGTTCTCCGGCACATGCCGCATGAAATGCTGCTCCATGTCGCTGCGCACCGTCGGGTCACAATTCTCATTTAAGGTTAACGACGCCGAGGTGTGCTGTAACAGCAGATGCAGCAGACCGGTTTTGATATCACGCAGTCCGGAGAGCGAGTTGACGATCTCATCGGTGACCAGATGAAATCCACGCGGCTTCGCGCTCAGCGTAATAGTTTGTTGATGCCACATAGCGTATTCCTGAAACGGTTATCCCGTTTAAGTGTGCAGCATGACGCCGAAAGGTAAACCCTGACCCATAAAAAAACCGCCAGAGCGAACCCTGACGGTTTAATTTACAGCCTGACAGCCATTACATCACGGCGGCAAAGGCTTCAGCGACCTGATGCACGTTTTTGCTGTTCAGACCGGCCACACACATGCGGCCGCTGCCCACCAGATAGATGCCAAACTCGTTACGCAGACGATCGACCTGTTGCGCACTCAGGCCGGTATAGCTGAACATGCCACGCTGTTTCAGCAGGTAGTCAAAGTTTTTACCTGGCAGCGCGGTACTCAGCACATCCACCAGCGACTGACGCATCGCGAGAATACGCAGACGCATCGCTTCCACTTCAGCCAGCCAGCTGGCTTTCAGTGCCTCATCATTGAGAACGCGCGCAACCACCTGCGCACCAAAGTTAGGCGGGCTGGAGTAGTTGCGGCGAACGGTGGCTTTCAACTGGCCCAGTACGCGCGCTGACTCTTCGGCGCTGTCACAGACGATGGAGAGACCGCCTACGCGCTCGCCATAGAGCGAAAAGATTTTGGAGAAGGAGTTACTGACCAGCGCAGGCAGACCCGCCGCCGCGACCGCACGCAGTGCATAAGCGTCCTGCTGCATACCGGCACCAAAGCCCTGATAGGCGATATCAAGGAAAGGAATCAGCTGCTGTGCTTTCAGCACCTCAACGGTCTGATCCCACTGCGCATCAGTCAGGTCAGCGCCGGTCGGGTTATGGCAGCAGGGATGCAGCAGCACGATGCTCTGCGCAGGCAAGGTTTTCAGCGTGCTGATGAAGGCATCAAATCGCACACCGTGGGTCTCTGCGTCATACCAGGGATAGGTATTGACCTCAAAACCTGCGCCATTAAAGATCGCGATGTGGTTTTCCCAGGTCGGATCGCTGACCCAGACTGCAGATTGCGGGAAGTAGCGCCTCAGGAAATCCGCACCCACTTTCAGCGCGCCAGAACCACCCAGCGTCTGAATCGATGCAATCCGGCCCGCGTTTAACAGCGGATGATCGGCACCAAACAGCAGTGGTGCAATCGCACTGCGGTAACTGTTCAGCCCTTCCATCGGCAGATAGAGGGAAGCCTGATGCGGCTCAGCATAGATCTGCTCTTCGGCAGCGGCGACGGCCTTCAGCTGCGGGATGATATTCTGTTCGTCGTAATAGAGCCCGATACTCAGGTTAACTTTGTGTTCGCGTGGATCTTGTTTGAACGCTTCCATCAACGACAGAATCGGATCGCCAGCATAGGCATCAACGTTTTGAAACACGGTGTAGGTCTCCATGATTGGTCCAGAAGTCAGAGGCGGATTAAACCCGATAGCGTCCCGGACGATGGTTCATTGCAATTATCAGATTCAGGATCACCGCGCCCGCAATAGACGCAAGCAGGATGGGGCCGCTCACCACAAACAGTGAGGCCAGCACGACGCAGGTATCAACCGCCATTTGCAGTTTACCCGCGCGGATCCCAAAGCGATCCTGTAGCCACAGGGCCAGAATATTGATGCCGCCCAGGCTCGCCTTATGACGAAATAACACTATAAACCCGATTCCCATGATGACGTTACCGAACAGTGTCGCATAGAAGGGGTTAAGGTCAGAAAAGTGGACGAACAGCGGGTGCAGCTGGGTAAACAGCGATACCAGTCCGACGGCACAGAACGTTTTAAGGGTAAATTCCCAGCCCATGCGTTTTACCGCCAGCCAGTAAAAAGGGATGTTGATCAGGAAGAACGCGCTGCCAAACGAAAGCGGCGAGAGATAACTGATCAGAAAGGCGATGCCTGCGGTGCTGCCGGTCAGCGCGCCCGCCTGTTTCAGCATAATGACGCCGAACGAGACCATCAGGGTGCCGAGCACCATCGCCAGCGCATCTTCAATGCGCGAATGTGGGACGCGGGAGGGTTCTGCGATGTTATCCATGGAGGTTTTCTCAGTGCAAAAGATGCCGTTTCTATGCAAAAAACACACCAGCGTCACAACCCTTAACGGCTGTAAACGAAGTGCCCGCGATATCCTGTTGATATCTAAGGCGCTTTATAACGGAAACGTGTGCACAAATTCTGGCCTGCACCATCAACCTATGCATTAAAGTCCGTTAACATGCGCGTTACTTGCATTTATTGCCGCAAGTGTGCACCAAAACCGCACATCACGCACCTTTTTAGCGCGTCTTCTCTCCGGGGATCATCATCAGCCCGTTCTCTTTCATTCGTCCCAGTACTACCGAGGTTTTCACATGGGAAACACTCTGGTGGCCCGCGACTAACTGGCTGATTAGTGCACTGAGAGAATTGAGATCGGCCACTGCCACTTTAAGCAGATAGTCAGCGTCGCCGGTCGTTTTGTAAGCATCCACGATCGCCTGCTCCTGCTCCACCATGCGGTGAAAGCTCTCGACATATTCTGCGGTGTGGTTAATTAAGCGCACCTCGATTAATCCCACCATGCCAAGTCCGATCGCATCGGGCGACAGCCGGGCGTGATAACCCAGGATGAGATTAGCCTGTTCCAGATTGATACGGCGGCGGGAACATTGTGAGGCGGAAAGGCCGACCAGATCGCTGAGTTCCTGATTGGTCAGACGGCCGTTAGTTTGTAATAAAGTGAGGATTTTAAGGTCGTAATCGTCTACGTGAGTCATTCCGTTTCCACATCGGTCCGGGCGTCGCTTTATTACAGATAACCCGATTACCCGAGAGGTTGTCCAACACTATTTTCTGATGATGGGTGCTGTCATGCACAGATCGTGCATGACAGCACAAACCGGCGATTATTCGTCGTCGTATTGCGGGCCCGCGTAGTTATCAAAGCGCGACCACTGACCGTTAAAGGTCAGGCGCACCGTACCGATGGGACCATTACGCTGTTTACCCAGAATGATCTCGGCGATCCCTTTGAGATCGCTGTTTTCGTGGTAAACCTCATCGCGGTAGATAAACATGATCAAATCCGCATCCTGCTCGATCGAGCCCGATTCACGCAGATCCGAGTTGACCGGACGCTTGTCAGCACGCTGTTCCAGTGAGCGGTTGAGCTGCGACAGCGCCACCACCGGTACATTCAGCTCTTTGGCCAGTGCTTTCAGCGAGCGGGAGATCTCCGCAATTTCCAGCGTACGGTTGTCCGACAGCGCCGGCACACGCATCAGCTGTAAGTAGTCGATCATGATCATGCTTAAGCCACCGTTTTCACGGTAGATGCGCCGGGCGCGCGAACGCACTTCGGTAGGCGTCAGGCCAGAAGAGTCATCAATGTACATGTTCTTCTTCTCCAGCAGGATGCCCATGGTGCCGGAGATTCGCGCCCAGTCCTCATCATCCAGCTGTCCGGTTCGGATGCGGGTCTGATCGACGCGAGAGAGCGAGGCCAGCATACGCATCATGATCTGCTCGCTGGGCATCTCCAGACTGAATATCAGCACCGGCTTTTCCTGCAGCATGGCGGCGTTTTCGCACAGGTTCATCGCAAAGGTGGTTTTACCCATCGACGGACGTGCGGCGACAATAATCAGGTCAGAGCCCTGCAGGCCTGCGGTCTTTTTATTCAGATCCTGATAGCCGGTATCGACGCCGGTGACACCATCGTGCGGCGTCTGATAGAGCGATTCGATACGGGAGACGGTCGATTCCAGAATCTGCTCAATGTTTTTCGGGCCAGCATCTTTATCCGCACGCGCTTCCGCAATTTTAAAGACGTTCGACTCGGCAAAATCGAGCAGCTCTTCGCTGTTACGTCCCTGCGGATCGTAACCGGCATCGGCAATCTGGTTGGCGACGGAGATCATCTCACGCACCACCGCACGTTCACGCACGATGTCAGCATACGCGCCAATGTTTGCCGCGCTCGGGGTGTTTTTCGCCAGTTCAGCCAGATAGGCGAATCCGCCCGCCATCTCCAGTTCACCACGGGTTTCCAGCGATTCGGAGAGCGTAATCAGGTCTATGGGTTTGCTGTTTTCCAGCAGCCGCTGCATCTCGGAAAAAATCAGCCGATGCGAGCGGTTGTAAAAGTCATTCGCGACGACGCGCTCAGAGACGTTATCCCAGCGCTCGTTATCCAGCATTAACCCACCGAGCACCGACTGCTCCGCTTCCAGAGAATGCGGGGGCATTTTCACGCCTGCGAGCTGGCGATCCTGCGTTTCGTTCGATTTGTTGGTGGGTTTATTTCCTGCCATAGTGAATGCATTACCGATCTTCTGTGGGGACGCGCAAGTATACCTTAGTTGGGGTGCGTGCCTCACCCTCATGATGAAACAATCACAGGAGTCAGAATGGCAAAGCGTATTCAGTTCAGCGCACATGGCGGTCCGGACGTTTTAGCGTGGACGGATTTTGAACCTGCTGACCCCGCTGAACATGAAGTGCAGGTTGAAAATCGCGCTATCGGGATTAATTACATCGATACTTATGTTCGCAGCGGGCTCTATCCGGTTGCCGATTTTCCCTCAGGCCTGGGGACAGAAGCCGCGGGCGTGGTGTCGCGCGTAGGCCATGGTGTGACCCTGTTTAAACCCGGCGATCGCGTGGTCTACTGCATGGCGGCTATGGGTGCTTACAGTGACGTGCACAACGTGGCGGAAGATCGCCTGATGCATCTTCCGGAAGCCATCAGCTTTGAGCAGGGCGCAGCCAGCTTTCTGAAAGGACTCACCACGCAATATCTGTTGCGCCAGACCTATAAAATCAGCGCCGGTGAGACCTTCCTGTTTCATGCTGCCGCCGGCGGCGTCGGGTTAATCGCCTGTCAGTGGGCAAAAGCGCTGGGTGCGCATTTGATCGGCACTGTGGGTTCAGCGGAAAAAGCCACAATGGCGAAAAATGCCGGCGCCTGGGCGACCATTAATTACCGCGAAGAGAACATTGCACAACGCGTCAGCGAGCTGACTGAAGGGAAAAAAGTGGCCGTGGTGTATGACTCCGTGGGTAAAGATACCTGGGAGGCGTCGCTGGACTCGCTGCGCCGTCATGGCCTGATGGTCAGTTTTGGTAACGCATCGGGGCCGGTAACCGGCGTTGATCTCAGTATTCTGAATAAGAAAGGCTCACTGTTTGTGACCCGCCCTTCACTCTTTGGCTATGTCACCAACCGTCAGGAGCTGGAAATCGCCAGCGCCGAACTGTTCTCTCTGCTGGCGAGTGGCGCAATTAAAGTGGATGTGCCGGAACAGCAGAAGTTTGCGCTGAAAGAGGCCAGCAAAGCGCACCAGTTGCTGGAGAGCCGCGCCACGCAGGGATCCTGTCTGTTAATCCCGTGATTGAAGGCGACAAAAAGGGCTTCCCATGGGAAGCCCTCTTCTGTTTTTTATTTTTTGTTCGCGCTGGTGTAGGGACAGCGGCGATGAATTCATGTCGAGTCGATGGCACATCGATTTGACCCCAGGCATCCTGCCAGAAAACATAAGTAAAAAGTATGGTTAATTGCAGTTCAGCGCTGAGCAATCTCTCACACTGTGATCATCACCGCATTTAGCGCCAGCCTTTACGGTCCAGCCTGTCGATTTTACGTCTCAGCTTACGACGCGCTCGCGCATCGCTGTCGCCAAAAAAGGCCCGATGCAGCCACACAGCGATTACCGCCAGCACCAGCCACGGCAATACTTTGATCACGAGTGCGAACAGTCCACCGACAAACATCACGATGGTTGCGACAACCAGTGCCGCCAGCACACCAATCAGCGAAACACCGGTCAGCAACAGCATCAGGAAAAACCCTAATACGAATAATATTTCCACGTCAGCGCTCCTTTTTTGAAATCGATTGTTATCGCTATTACAAGAAGCGTGCCAACTATTAATTCATTGATTTTTATATAATAAAAATCAAAAGCCGCATGACGCTTTGGCGAAAAAAACCATAAAGTGGCGTAAAAAAAACCAGCCCTGATGGCTGGTTTTTCAGGACGGGATTGCAGATCAGGCTTCCTGCGGGATCTTATCCGCTACCAGCGCCAGCGCGGCTTCCAGCACACGGACATCAGCACCCGGTTTGTGGGCGTTTTCACTCAGGTGGCGTCGCCATTGACGGGCGCCGGGAATGCCCTGGAACAGTCCCAGCATATGGCGCGTGACGTGCCCCAGATAGGTGCCCTTCGCCAGTTCCGCTTCAATGTAGGGGTACATGGCGCGCACCACGTCCACCGGGTTAGCCGCCGGATGCTGACGACCAAACAACGTCTGATCGACCTGCGCCAGAATGCCGGGGTTTTGATAGGCTTCACGTCCCATCATCACACCATCGAGGTGTTGCAGATGAGTCAGTGCCTCTTCCAGCGTTTTCACGCCGCCATTCAGCGCGATCGTCAGATGCGGAAAATCGCGTTTCAGCTGATAGACGCGTGGATAATCCAGCGGGGGAATTTCGCGGTTCTCTTTAGGGCTGAGGCCAGAGAGCCAGGCTTTGCGCGCATGAATGATAAATGTCTCGCACTCGCCGCGTCCCGCCACCGTGCCGATGAAATCAGTCAGGAATTCATAGCTATCCAGCTCATCAATCCCGATGCGGGTTTTCACCGTGACCGGAATGGAGACCACGTCGCGCATCGCTTTAATGGCATCCGCAACCAGATTCGCTTCGGCCATCAGGCAGGCACCGAAACGACCATTTTGTACGCGATCGGAGGGACAGCCGACATTGAGGTTCACTTCATCGTAGCCACGCTGCTCTGCCAGCTTCGCGCACTGCGCCAGCGCCGCCGGATCGCTTCCACCGAGCTGCAATGCGACCGGATGTTCCGCCTCACTGTAAGCCAGGTAATCCCCTTTGCCATGAATGATCGCGCCCGTGGTCACCATTTCGGTGTAGAGCAGCGTATCGCCGGTCAGCTGACGATGAAAATAGCGACAGTGACGATCGGTCCAGTCGAGCATAGGGGCAATAGAGAAGCGTTGCGAAGAGAAATTAGACATGAAGCGCAGGCAATCCGGTAATTAAAGATGATGGAATTCTGTGCAAGGATAACACAAGGTCGGGCGATAGTGCATCGCCCGACCCCGACAGCCTGAATAACGCGGTTAGAAGTTAAAGCCGAGCTGCATCATCGCGCCCCAGGTGTTGTTAGCACCCACTGAGCCAGCCAGATCCAGATGGACGGCTTTGTTAAACGGTGACACACCAAAACCTGCTGTGGCGACATTCTCGTCGTGAGAACGCATGTCCGCACGATAACCGCCACGCAGCTGCAGCCAGTCAAATACGCGGTATTCCGCGCCCACCGCCGCATACTGGCTGTTATCCTGGCTTTTGAAGCGTTTGGTTTCAGTCAGATCCACATCGCCCGTCACGGTAAACGGACCTTTATCCCAGGAGAGACCGGTGGTGACCAGCGGGCGAATCTGGTAGGTGTCGCGGTAACCATTGACCTCTCTGGTCTGCAGATCGCGTGAAACCAGGTTCTGTCCGGTCACGCCCAGCGTCCAGTTTTCAGCAAAGGTGGTCGCCAGACCGGCATCAACGTTAAAGCCGGTGTCGGTGCTGCGATACTTACTATTGTTGATGTCGTTCTTGTCGTAGTTGTAGATGCTGGCGGTATAGTTATAGAGCCAGGTTTTCTGCACTTTTGGCGTCACACCAACAGATACTGGCTGACCGGCGATGGTGAACTCATGCGCCACCGCGACACCGTAATCGGTGGTCAGTGCCGCCAGGCCATTGGCGCTGGAGCGCAGGTTATTTTGATCGCCAGGACGTGGGAACCGCGTACCGTCAGCAACACCGCGCAGATAGTCGATATCACCCTGTACGACATTGGCGCGGACGTGCGCGGTTCCGTAGGCTTTGGTGATAAAGGCGAAAGGCAGGGTCTCATTGGGGATAGTCACGGCCACGGCCGCACCCGCACTGCCATCCGCTTTGTTGCCACGCAAATCGCTGAGTTTGTTAGCGACATCGCCGGAGGCGGCGCGTAATTCAGGGTAGCCGCGGAAGAAATCCGCTGGCGTAAAGTTATTCAGCACTGTGCGGTAACGATCCACGGTGTCCGAAATATCATCAACTTTATCAAGCAGCTTATCTTTGTCAGTAACCTGAATACCCGCTGAAGGAACAATAATGCTGACGTTATCGTCGGGTTTAGCACGCGTCATCAATGCCGGGTTCGCCAGCACTGCGGAACCATAAAGAGAAGATGCTACGCCGGTGCCACCCATGGCGTCATTACGTGCATCGTACCAGGTCCCTGCCGCCATGGCGGAAGAAGAAAGGAAAAGCGCGGTCACTACAGCGGAGTACTTCAGCGCTGAACGTTGAGCGGATTTTTTCACCATTTGCCTGCCATCACCTGAGAAATTGTCATTGAAACATTCAACGACTGAATAGTTTGTTAGCCCTATTGTGAACCCTGGCTAACGCGTTATTGCTGTGAATTCAAAGGAAACAGTGTCTTAATTCAAAGGATTGGACGTTTTCCAATCAAAAAACCGTTGTAATAGTTCAGACTGCATCGGTGCATTTCAAACAATGCCAGACTTTTCTTAAGTCTTTCTGAACATTACTTCTTAACTCAGTGAGATGCAAAGCAAAATGCCAACAAATTCCGCTTCAGACGGTTGCAGAATGGATCTGAATTATCGTCATATTTGAGATAAAAAGCGGGCTGAATTCTAAATATGCTGCTTTATCAGGCGAATAATGCTGTTTTATCAGACAAAAACCAACCTCAGCACCGCGAAACTATGTGTGATAAAATAACATCACTTATCCAGCGGAGAATTTTCATGACCAACATGACGTCGCAGCAAATTTTGATTCAGGCCGAAAAAATGTGCCTGCAGCGCGGTGTGCGTCTGACTTCGCAACGTGCTGAGGTGTTGCGCCTGATGGCGGAACAGCCGGGCTCTATCAGCGCCTACGACCTGCTGGATCAACTTCGCGTCAGCGAACCACAGGCTAAGCCGCCCACGGTCTATCGGGCGCTGGACTTTCTGCTGGAACAGGGTTTCATTCATCGGGTGGAATCCAACAATAGCTACGTCATGTGTCACCACTTTGAAGCACCGGCACATACGTCAGTCATGCTGGTCTGCGACCGTTGTGCAGCCGTTACAGAGAAACAGGCACAGGGCGTAGAAAAGATTATCGCGACACTGGCGGGTGAAGCGCAGTTTGCATTACGCCACAGCGTGATTGAAGCACATGGTTTATGTGAAAGTTGTGCCGTCGTTGAAGCCTGCACGCACCATGAGAGTTGCGATCATAATCATCAGGATGAGGGTAAAAAGCGGGGAAAACGCGGCTGACGGGCACATCCTTGTGCGGTTCCGTCCCTGTACTGTTCCGGTGCAGGCGCGCCGGAACGATTTTAGCGGGCTATCGGGGAATGCGCTGATTACCAGCGGTAATCTTTATTGGTGCCTTCCCAGTCTGCTACTTCGCGCTCTGCTTCATCTTTTGCATAGCCGTAGCGTTCCTGGATTTTACCGACCAGCTGATCGCGTTTACCTTCGATAACCTGCATATCATCGTCGGTCAGCTTGCCCCATTTCTCTTTCATTTTGCCTTTGAACTGCTTCCAGTTACCGCTCGCTTCATCTTTGTTCATGGCAGACCTCCAATCCTCGGGTTAAATAATTATCTTGCTGCTTAACAAAATAACGATACAAAGCGCGGGTTAACTTCGCTTGTTAGAGTTAATTGTAGTAGCCAATTTCAAAAATGCAGAATAATACAGAATAATCCGTATCCTCCCGAGTCAGCGCTGCTGGATCACGCCTCAAACCAGCTGTTCTGACGCCAGTGCTTACGCCAGATGAGCCACAGTGACAGGCCGCGCAGCGCCAGGAATACCGTCACCGCCAGCCAGAGACCGTGGTTGCCCAGCAACGGTACGCTGAGCAGCGTCAGAAAGTAGCCAGCCGCCGCCACGACCATGCTGTTACGCATCTCGCGTCCACGTGTCGCCCCGATGAACATTCCATCCAGCAGATAACACCAGACGCCGATCAGCGGCATGATTATCTGCCAGACCAGATAGCGGTCAGCTGTCTGCTGCAGTGACTCAAGCGAGGTCAGCAGGGTAACAATCTGCGGGCCAAAAATGGCATAAACCAGCGAGAAGAAGAGCGCGACTACCACCGCCTGCCGACAGGCTGAGTGCCAGACGTGCTGCAATTTACTGCCATCTTTTGCGCCATGCGCTTCGCCGGCAAAAGCTTCAACCGCGTAGGCAAAACCATCCAGCGCGTAGGCAGTAAAGGTAATGAACATCAGTAATACCGCGTTAACCGCCACCACATCCGGACCCAGCCGCGCACCCAGCACGGTCAGCGAGGCGAAACAGAGCTGCAGCATCAGAGAGCGCAACATGATATCCCGGTTCAGTCGCAGCAGTCGGCCGCTGTCACCGCGCCAGCTCTGCTTCAGCAGATTAAACGTAATACCGCGCAGCTTTAACACCCGCCAGACCATGATGCCGCCGACGCCCAGCGTGATGTACTCCGCCAGCGCCGTGGCGGTTGCTGCTCCCGCGACACCCCAGTGCAGCCCCATCACCAGCCAGAGATCGAGCACGATGTTCACCAGATTGCCCACTATCAGCAGGATTACCGGCGCCCGCGCATACTGAACGCCCAACAGCCAGCCCAGGATGACCAGGTTTGCCAGCGTTGCAGGTGCACTGAGCCAGCGAATCTGAATAAACAGCGCCGCCTGTTCCAGTACATCAGGATTGCCACCTACCAGATGGGTCGCCAGCTGAATAATCGGATAACGCAATGCGATGAACAGCACGCCGGCCAGCAGCGCAATGATCAGCGGCTGCGTCAGCGCGCGTGCCAGAGCGGTTTTATCGCCCGCACCAAACGCCTGCGCCGTCAGGCCAGTGGTACTCATTCGAAGGAAAAGCAGCAGCATAAAGAGGAAGCTGGTCACTGTGGTCCCGACCGCAACCCCGCCAAGATAGACAGGGCTGTCGAGATGACCAATAACTGCAGTATCGACCACGCCCAGTAAGGGAACGGTGATATTTGAAAGGATCATCGGCAGCGCAAGCCGCCAGAGATTTTTATCCGTTGCCGTGATAAAGCGCATTCGCCGTTCCGTGCTCAGTGTCGCTGCAGCAAAGCAGGCAACAAAATTAGGGCAGACAGAATAGCATCAGAAAAGGCGAATGCACGCAGGCCTCAGAATCAAAGCCATTCGCCGTTACGCACCACGCCAACCGCAAGACCTTCAATGGTCAGTGACTGCGCACGGGTGTCGACCACGATAGGGTCAAAATCGCTGTTTTCAGGCAGAAGATGCACGATAGCACCCTGCTTTTTCCAGCGTTTAACGGTGACTTCATCATCAATGCGTGCAACGACAACCTGACCGTTGCGCACATCCTGGGTTTTATGTACCGCGAGCAGGTCGCCGTCCATAATCCCGATATCTTTCATCGACATTCCGCTGACGCGCAGCAGGAAGTCGGCAGAAGGCTTGAACAGGCCCGGATCCACTTTGTAGTGGGTTTCGATATGTTCCTGCGCCATGATCGGCTCACCGGCAGCAACCCGGCCAATCAGCGGTAGTCCTTCTGAAACTTCTTCTTCCATTAACAGACGAATGCCGCGTGATGCACCCGAAACGATCTCAATAACGCCTTTACGCGCCAGCGCTTTCAGATGCTCTTCAGCCGCATTTGGCGAACGGAAGCCCAGTTGCGCGGCGATCTCTGCACGCGTAGGCGGCATGCCCGTTGAAGATATATGGTCGCGAATCAGGTCATAGACCTGCTGCTGCCTGCTGGTTAATGCTTTCATCCCGCCCCCTGGTTGTTTATACAGTCGCTGTGAGTATATACAGGTATTGGCGAAATGGAAACCGATTGTCAGGGAAAACGCGCCCTCAGGCGCGTTATGGAAGGCTTATCGCAAATGTGTCCAGAGCAGCGCGACCCAGACAAACAGGGCCAGTAAGATGCTGATCAGTACCGCCGCCGAGCCCATGTCTTTGGCCCGGCCCGCCAGGGGATGATGTTCCTGACCAATCCGGTCAACCACCGCTTCAATGGCGCTATTGAGGATTTCGACAATGACGACCAGCACCACGGCGCCAATCATGAGGATGCGGGCGATCACATCGACATCCAGCCAGCACGCGATAATAATAGCGGCCAGCGCAGCCAGTGTTTCCTGCCGAAAGGCGGCTTCATGCTGCCAGGCGGCGCGCAGTCCCTGCCAGGAGTAGCCTGCGGCTTTTACTATTCTGATAAGTCCGGTGGCATTATTTGCCATGATGTGGGAACCCTTTCATTCAATTGACGTCAATGTCTGGGCTGCGTGCAATTGGCACCACCACAGATCTTCGCTGCGCTTTCTGGTATGCTTGCGGCGCTTTGCTAACAAGAGGCTTCATGTTGTCTATGTCAGGTTGGCGTAAACTCTATTACAAATTACTTAATTTACCACTCTCCTTTTTGGTAAAAAGTAAGGCCATTCCGGCCGATCCCGTGTCTGAACATGGTCTGGATCCGACCCGACCTATTATGTATGTTTTGCCTTACGATTCGAAGGCTGACTTACTGACTTTACGCGCACAGTGTCTGCGGCATCATCTGCCCGATCCGCTGATTCCGCTGGAGATTGATGGTTCGCTGCTGCCGCGCCACGTGTTTATTCATAATGGCCCACGCGTATTTCCCTATTTTGTGCCCAGCGTTGAATCGGTAAAAATCTTTCACGATTACCTCGACCTGCATCGCAATAATCCTGAGCTGGATATTCAGATGCTGCCGGTCACCGTGATGTTTGGTCGTGCGCCAGGACGTGAAGTCCAGGGCGAAGCGACGCCGCATCTGCGTGTGCTGAATGGGGTGCAGAAATTCTTTGCGGTCATCTGGCACGGACGTGACAGTTTTGTCCGCTTCTCGCCGACCGTCTCGCTGCGCCGCATGGCAACGGAACACGGTACGGACAAGTCGATTGCCCAGAAACTGGCTCGCGTGGCACGCATCCATTTTGCCCGTCAGCGACTGGCGGCGATCGGCCCGCGTTTACCGGCGCGTCAGGATCTGTTTAATCGTCTGCTGCAATCCAAAGCGATTGAAAAAGCCGTCGAAGATGAAGCGCGCAGCAAAAAAATCTCCCATGAGAAAGCCCAGCAGAATGCTGTTGAGATGATGGAAGAGATCGCTGCTAACTTCTCCTATGAAGCCATTCGCGTCACCGACCGTGTGATGGGCTGGCTCTGGAGTCGTCTCTATCAGGGCATCAACGTCAATGGCGGTGAAAAAGTTCGCCAGTTGGCGCAGGATGGCCACGAGATTGTCTATGTACCCTGCCATCGCAGCCATATGGATTATCTGCTGCTCTCCTATGTGCTCTATCATCAGGGGCTGGTGCCGCCGCACATTGCCGCGGGTATCAATCTCAACTTCTGGCCAGCCGGACCGATTTTCCGTCGTCTGGGCGCCTTCTTTATTCGTCGTACCTTTAAAGGCAATAAGCTTTACGCCACGGTATTCCGCGAATATCTCGGCGAGCTGTTCACCCGCGGCTATTCAGTTGAATACTTTGTCGAAGGAGGCCGTTCACGTACCGGTCGCCTGCTGGACCCGAAAACCGGCACCTTAGCCATGACCTTACAGGCGATGCTGCGCGGCGGAAATCGCCCCATCACGCTGGTGCCGATCTACATCGGTTATGAGCACGTGATGGAAGTGGGCACTTACGCCAAAGAACTACGCGGTGCAGCCAAAGAGAAAGAGGGCTTCATGCAGATGGTGCGCGGCTTACGCAAGCTGCGCAATCTCGGTCAGGGTTACGTTAACTTCGGCGAACCGCTGCCGCTGGTCAACTATCTCAATAAGCGGGTGCCGGAATGGCGCGACGCGATCGATCCGATTGAGCCGCAACGTCCGAGCTGGTTAACGCCGACCGTTAATGACATCGCGGCCAGTCTGATGGTGCGTATTAATGAAGCGGGCGCGGCTAACGCGATGAACCTCTGTGTCACGGCGCTGCTGGCGTCACGTCAGCGCTCACTAACCCGTGAACAGCTGATTGAACAGCTGGAGTGCTATACCCAGTTGCTGCGTAATGTGCCTTATTCGCCCAATGCGACCGTACCCGATCTTTCCGCAGAAGCGCTGCTGGATCACGCCCTGGGTATGAACAAATTTGAGAGTGAAAAAGACAGTATTGGCGACATCATCATTCTGCCACGTGAGCAGGCAGTGTTGATGACCTACTACCGTAACAACATTCATCACATGCTGGTGATGCCGTCGCTGATTGCCGCCATTGTTCAGCAACATCAGACGCTGAGTGAAGCGGAACTGCTGCGTCAGGTGAGCCTGGTCTATCCGATGCTGAAGAGTGAACTGTTCCTGCGCTGGCAGACCGATGAGCTGCCACAACTGCTGACTGACGTAAGTCAGGAGCTGGCACGTCAGGGCCTGATTACCTTCGAAGCGGGTGAGTTGCGCTTTACCGCAGCACGCTATCGCACGCTGCAACTGCTGGCCGCCGGTGTGCGCGAAACGCTGCAGCGTTATGCCATTACCTTCTCGATTCTCAGCGCCAAGCCTACGATTAACCGTGGCACGCTGGAGAAAGAGAGCCGGACGCTGGCACAGCGTCTGTCAGTGTTGCACGGAATCAATGCGCCGGAGTTCTTCGACAAAGCGGTCTTTACCTCACTGGTACTGACGTTGCGTGATGAAGGGTATATCAGCGACAGCGGTGATGCCGATGTCGCGCAGACCCTGGCGACCTGGCATATTCTGGCTGACCTTGTCACCAGTGATGTCCGCATGACGATTGAAACCGCGGTGGCGCACGACTGACCCCCGCGCGCATTGTAAAAAGGCGACCTCATGAGGTCGCCTTTTTTATGCCCAAAACTTTCAGAACAGCTGACTGAACGGCGGCGTATTCATCAGTACGCCCAGGAACAGCACCATCCCGACGTAGTTGTTATTCAGGAAAGCCTGGAAGCAGGGCTGACGTTCGCGCCCGGCAATCAGCTTCTGCTGATAAACAAACAGCGCAGCCGCCAGCAGCAGCGTCCAGTAGAAGGCACCATTCAGATGCAGCATCATGCCCACCAGCGCCATCAGCAGCAGGGTCGCCAGTTGCAGCAGGCCAATGATCAGCTTGTCGAAGCGACCAAATAAAATCGCCGTCGATTTCACACCAATCTTCAGATCATCATCCCGGTCCACCATCGCATACTGCGTGTCATAAGCCACCGTCCAGCAGATATTAGCGATAAATACCAGCCAGCAGACCAGAGGTAAGGACTCACTAACCGCGGACCAGGCCATAGGAATCGCCCAGCCAAATGCGGCCCCCAGCACCACCTGCGGCAGATGGGTATAGCGCTTCATAAAGGGATAAACCCACGCCAGTGCCAGCCCCACGACGGAGAGCATAATCGTCATCAGGTTCATGGTCAGCACCAGCGCAAACGCCACCAGCGCCAGAATCACAAACAGCAGCTTAGCCTCTTTTGCACTGACCGCGCCGCTGGCCAGTGGACGGTGCTTTGTGCGCTCAACGTGACCATCGACTTTCCGATCGGCGTAGTCATTGATCACACAACCGGCTGCTCGCATCACGAAAACCCCGGCCACAAACACCGCCAGCACCGGCAGCGGCGGAATCGACATATCCGCCAGCCATAACGCCCAGAGCGTTGGCCACATCAGCAGCAGCGTACCGATCGGTTTATCAATACGCATCAGGCGAGCATAGGCCCGCCACTTATTCATACTTAAGCTATTTTGCACCACAGAATCCTCAGACCAGATCGCGATAGAGCGGCGATGCCGGCAAAAACAGTTCAGTCAGCAGCAGCGGTTTGCCGGAAAGACGCAGGCGTGAACGCCGTCCCCACAATCCCTCTACCTGGCCCGGATCAATAAAATCGCGGGTCAGCGTCGACGAGGAGAAAAGATAGCGACCCAGAGGACGGGTGCCCAGCTGTTGCAGCATCGCCTCTGGCCCGTTGAGGGTACTTTCCGGCACCAGCGTGCGGCCAGCCAGCCAGGGCTGATCGTCGCCGAACAGCAGCACTTCACGCAGCCAGAAGCGTTCGTCGTCTGGCAATAACGCCCTTTCCTCACCCAACTCGCTGGCGTCGATAAAGCCTTCACGCAGCGGCTGAACCGTGACCCGCTGACAGTGCTGTTCAAAACGGCGCGTCATTGAATCCTCCTCCATCAGCCAGTCAAGCAATGGCGGCGCAAGGGTGGCCTGCGACGGAGAAAGCCAGTTGAGCGAACGTAATAAGCTGAGTGCGTCTTGCGACATAGCACCACTCCCGATAATTTTCAGGTCGCTAGTTTAGCGCAGAGAGGCGATGCGAACACCTGCCGTCGTGTCAGACGGCAGGAGGATTACTCGCGTTTCAGCCGGTTGCTGTTTGCCAGCCACAGGGTGACGACAAGAATCAGAATCGCCGCAGAGTAGCAGAGCGTATCGAAGGGATTTTTATGGTCGACGATGATCAGGCGGATAATCGCCGTGATCCCGATATAGACAAAATAGCGCAGGGGAAAATGATAGCCCGACTGAAAGTACTTAACAATCAGGGCGATAAATTCGAAATAGAGGAAATAGATGACGATTCCATCAATCAGCAGATAGGAGGAAGCCTGCTCGCTGGTGTTAAACAGCACGTTTGCCAGATGAATCGTTTCTTTGCCTAAAAAGACGATCAGGATAATCGCCAGACTCAGCAGCCCCAGATTCAGCACCCATTGCAGTACCGTTGCAAGGTGGCGGGCCAAAGGATTTTTGTCACTCATGTTGCGCCTTTAAAAAGGAGTTATTAGCGCAGCATCATGCGCGAGTGTGACGCAAATCACAATAACGCCTCAGGCCTCCACATCAACACAGAGCGCATCGTAACGCCAGTATTCACAATCGCAGTCAATCACCTCTTTTTGCTGATTGCGGTTGATGCGGGTGATCAGCAAGCCGGGGCTGCCCGGTGCCACATTCAGTGTGGGCGCTGCGACCTCGGGTAAAGGGCCTGGCATAATCGTAAAACGCGCGCCGCCATAACGAATACCGTAGCGCTGGTCATAGAGATCGGTCAGGGAACGGGTCAGGTCTTCATCAAGCAGGCCAGGGAAAAAACGGGGGTTGAGGTAGTGCTCAACATAGAGCACCGCACGCCCATCAATGCGCCGCAGGCGGCGTATGCAGTAAACCGCCGAGCCGGGTGCCAGCCGCAACGCAGTGGCTACGCTCTCGTGCGCCGCGACCTGCTCAGCGGCGATCACCTCAGTGGTTGCCTGACGCCCCTGCTGCGTCGCCATGGCATGAAAGTGGCTGTGATGCAGCGGGTTGTAGATCAGACGCGGCGGTGCGATAAACCAGCCACGACGCAGTTCACGGTAGATCATCCCCTGCGCTTCCAGCTTGCCCAGCGCTTCCCGCAGAGTAATCCGCGTGGTGCTGAACGCCTCGCTTAAGGCACGCTCTGCCGGCAGGCGTCCGCCGCTGAACTCACCTGCCTGAATGCGTGTCAGCAGTGCGCTGGCTATCGCATCCGCCGTTTTGAGTGCTATCGACTCCACAACAGTAGCCTCATTTTGGTGCGACTTCGCACTTTTACTGGTCAGATAAACACGCCTGTGGCGGGCGAACGCGCCACGTCTTTCATCGCCCATTCCCCGCACAGCGCCGCTTTGTCATAAATCGTTCATATAGAGGGGCTACATTGGCTCGGTTCTTGCTGGACTAGACCAGCCAGGCCCATCAACTTACACCCGGAGCAACTGAGATGAAAGCGTTTATCGCCTCTGTAGTAGCCAGTGCTGTAGTCCTCACCCTGCCCGTTGCGCAGGCCGCCGATAACGACCTCGCCGCGCTGGAAAAAGCGGCGCGCAGTGAAGGTCAGGTCAACAGCGTCGGGATGCCAGACAGCTGGGCCAACTGGAAAGATACCTGGAACGACATCAGCACCAAATATGGCCTTAAGCACAGCGATACCGATATGTCATCGGCGCAGGAGCTGGCGAAATTTGATGCAGAGAAAGAGAACGCCAGCGCTGACATCGGCGATGTGGGCGCCGCCTTTGGTCCAATCGCTGTCGCGAAGGGTGTAACCCAGCCCTACAAACCGACGCACTGGGATCAGATTCCGGCCTGGGCCAAAGATAAAGAGGGTAACTGGGCACTGGCTTATACCGGCACCATCGCTTTTCTGATCGACAAGCAGCAGGTTAAAGATATCCCCCACAGCTGGGCCGATCTGAAGAAAGGTAAGTATGTGGTTACTATCGGTGACGTCGGCGTGGCAGCTCAGGCGGCCAACGGCGTCCTGGCTGCCAACTACGCCTTAGGCGGTGATGAGAAGAACCTGAAACCGGCGCTGGCCTTCTTTGCCGATCTGGCAAAACAGGGGCGTCTTGGCGTGACCGATCCGGTGATTGCCAACATTGAAAAAGGTGAAGTGCAGATGGCAGTAGTGTGGGACTTTAACGCCCTTAACTACCGCGACCAGATTGACAGAAATCGCTACGAAGTGGTGATTCCGTCTGATGGCTCAGTGACCTCCGGCTACACCACCATCATCAACAAATATGCGAAACACCCTAACGCCGCAAAATTGACGCGCGAATATATCTTCTCAGACCAGGGACAGATCAATCTGGCTAAAGGCTATGCGCGCCCGATTCGTGCTGAGCATCTGACGCTGCCAGCAGACGTTCAGGCTCGCCTGCTGCCGCAATCAGAATATAAAAATGCCCGTCCGGTTAAGGATCAGGCTGCCTGGGATAAATCGTCGAAAATGCTGCCGCGCCTGTGGCAGGAAAACGTCATCATCAACATGCAGCAGTAATTCGCGGCAGGGAGAACGGAATGAAGACCATCCTGGTAGTGCTGGACGGCCTGAGCAATCAGGTCGCACAACATGCAATGGGTTACCTGCATGCCGAATGTTCACAGGGCAACGGGTTCTATTACCGTATGACCTGTGAATTGCCGTCGCTGTCGCGCCCGCTTTATGAGTGCATTCTGACCGGGGTTCCGCCGGTCAGAAGCGGCATTATTCATAATGGCGTCAGCCGGTTAAGTCGCGAGCGCAGCGTGTTTCACTTTGCGCGTGCGGCGGGCCTGACTACGGCGGCGGCGGCCTACCACTGGGTGAGTGAGCTTTACAACCGCACTCCGTTCGTTCCGGCGCGCGATCGTCACACCGATGCGCCGGACCTGCCCATTCAGTTCGGCCACTTCTACTCTGACGATAGCTATCCTGACTCGCATCTGTTTGAAGATGCGGAGAGCCTGCGGCTGCGTCACGATCCCGATTTTCTGCTGATCCACCCGATGAATATCGACGATGCCGGTCATAAGTCGGGGCTCTCTTCGCCGCAGTACCGCAACCGGGCACGTATCGCCGACGGCCTGCTGTCGCAGTGGATGCCGCTGTGGCTGGCCGAGGGCTATCAGGTGATGGTGACCGCCGATCACGGCATGAATGACGATCGCTCCCACGGCGGGATTCTGCCGGAGGAGACCACGGTGCCGCTGTTTGTCTTTGGTCATGCTTTCTCGCTGCAGCCTGACCTTGCGCCGCAGCAAACCGACCTGTGTGGCACGCTGTGTGAACTGCTTGAGGTGGCGCATGACAAGCCGGTCTGCCGCGGCCTGCTGGCGGAGTCACAAAGATGAAGGGAAAAGGCGTCGCACTGCTGCTGCTGTTACCTTTCACCCTGTTCTGGGTCGCCTTCCAGCTGGCACCGCTGTTGTGGATCGCCATCAACAGCTTCTGGAGTGACATGAACAGCCAGTGGGGCTGGGATAACTATCACGACATCCTCACCTCACCCTTCTACCAGCAGGCATTTCGATTTTCGCTGGATATCTCGCTCTGGTCCAGCGTCTGGGGATTACTGATTGCGCTGGTCACCGGCTATTCGCTGCATCAGCTCGGCGGCGGACGACTGCAGCGCTTTCTTATCTCCTTTACCAACATGACCAGTAACTTTGCCGGTGTCCCGCTGGCGTTTGCCTTTGTGATTCTGCTGGGGCTGAACGGCTGCCTGACGCTGCTGCTGCGCCATTATGGTGTGATTGAGAGCTTCAGACTCTTCTCGCGCAACGGCATGGTACTGGTCTACACCTGGTTTCAGATTCCGCTGGGCGTGCTGCTGCTCTATCCCGCCTTCGACGGGCTGAAAAAAGAGTGGCAGGAGTCGGCCGCACTACTGGGCGCCAGCCGCTGGCGCTACTGGTGGCACATCGGACTGCCAATTCTTTTCCCGGCGCTGCTCGGAACCTTTGTGATTCTGCTGGCGAATGCCCTCGGCGCTTACGCCACGATTTACGCCCTGACCACCGGTAATTTCAACGTGGTTCCGGTGCGCATCGCTGCATTGGTTTCCGGTGATATCTCGCTGGATCCCAACACCGGCAGCGCGCTGGCAATGTTGCTGGTGGCTATCATGGCGCTGATTACCCTGGTACAGCAGTATCTGGTGCGCCGCAGCTATCTCAATGCGAAACAGCCATGAAAGGAGCCGTCATGTCACGTGCTGAGCACCTCTATCATCGAATCATGGTCGGGTTACTCTTTACTCTGCTGGCGCTGCCGTTGCTGGCCACGCTGCTTTATGCAATCTCCTCCGACTGGAGCAATACCATTCTGCCGCAGGGCTACAGCCTGAAGTGGTTCATCCAGCTCTGGAGCGACCCGCGATTTTTGACGGCGCTGGGCCATTCGCTGCTGATTTGCTTTGGTGCGCTGCTGTTCTCGCTAGCGCTGGTGCTGCCTGCCATGTTTGTAATTGCTTACTACTTTCCCCGGCTGGATTCAGTAATGAACATCCTGATCCTGATGCCGTTCGCCGTGCCGCCAGTGGTGTCATCCGTGGGATTACTCCAGCTCTACTCGTCGTCACCACTGATGCTGACCGGCACGCCGTGGATCCTGATTGGCTGTTATTTCACTATCGCACTCCCCTTTATCTACCGGGCACTGTCGAACAATATGCAGGCGATCAATCTCAAAGAGCTGATTGATGCTGCACAGCTGCTGGGGGCCAGTACCTGGCAGGCAGCGATCTGGGTGGTGCTCCCCAACCTGCGCAAAGGGATGCTGATTGCCGTACTGCTCTCTTTCTCCTTTCTGATTGGTGAGTTTGTCTTCGCTAACCTGCTGGTCGGCAACCGCTATGAAACCCTGCAGGTTTACCTCTTCAACATGCGTAACGGCAGCGGTCACTTCACCAGCGCGCTGGTGATCTCCTACTTCTTTGTGGTGCTGCTGGTCACCTGGCTGGCCAACGCCCTGAATCCCGAACGAGGCTGAATATGAGTTACCTTGAGGTCAGAGAGCTGAACAAGTCCTATGGACCGACGCCCATCTTCGAGCAGATCGATTTCAGCGCCGCTGAAGGGGAATTTGTCACCCTGCTTGGCCCCAGCGGCTGCGGTAAATCAACGCTGCTGCGCTGTCTGGCGGGACTAACCAGCGTCGACAGCGGTGAAATCCGGCTGGAAGGCAAAGATATTGTGCCGCTGGCCCCGCAGAAGCGCGCCATCGGCATGGTGTTCCAGAGTTATGCGCTGTTTCCCAACATGACGGTGGAGAAGAACGTCGCGTTTGGCCTGAAGATGCAGAAACTGCCCGAAGCACAAATCCGCCAGCGGGTGCTGGAAGTGCTGGAGCTGGTTGAACTCAGCGACTATGCGCGCCGTTATCCGCACCAGCTGTCGGGCGGGCAGTGTCAGCGCGTGGCGCTGGCGCGTTCACTGGTGACACGTCCGCGACTGCTGCTACTGGATGAGCCGCTGTCGGCGCTGGATGCGCGTATCCGTCGTCATCTGCGCGATCAGATCCGGCGCATCCAGCGTGAGCTGAATCTCACCACCCTGTTCGTGACCCATGACCAGGAGGAGGCGCTGACGCTCTCCGATCGCATCGTGCTGATGAACCGGGGCAAAATCGTGCAGAACGGCGACGCCGAAGCACTCTATACCCAGCCGGTCGATCTGTTCGCCGCCGGATTTATTGGCAACTACAACCTGTTGAGTGCTGAACAGGCAACGCGACTGACCGGTCAGCCTTTTAATAGCCAGGTGGCCATTCGTCCGGAATCGATGCTGTTCACCGCGCCAGACCAGGGCATTCCTGCGGAAATTCTCAGCCACAGTCTGCTGGGCAACGTGATCCGCTATCGGATCCGCGCGCATGACGTCGAACTTTCAGTGGATGTGCTAAACCGCTCGGCGGCGGATTTGCACCCCGCAGGCAGGAAGATTGGTCTACAATTAGAGATGTCGACTTTGCGCCAGGTTGCTTAAAACACAGGAAAAAATCACGCATAGTACGGCAATCCCCTTTCACAGATTGCTCTCTCTGTCAGGCTGGCAGTCTGTGCTGCTTGCAGCCTGACACAAGGAGCGACACCACGTGTTAACCCTGCTTAATCTACTCTCTGCAGTGGCCCTGCTGGTCTGGGGCACGCATATTGTGCGAACCGGCATCATGCGGGTCTATGGTGCCGATCTGCGCCGCGTCCTGAGCCGCAGCATAGAAAAAAAACCGATGGCGTTTCTGGCGGGCATCGGTGTGACCACCCTGGTGCAGAGCAGCAACGCCACGACCTTGCTGGTCACCTCGTTTGTGGCGCAGAATCTGGTCAGCCTGACACCCGCGCTGGTAGTGATTCTGGGTGCGGATGTCGGTACCGCCATCATGGCGCGTATCCTGACCTTTGATCTCTCCTGGCTTTCACCGCTGTTTATCTTTTTTGGCGTGGTCTTTTTCCTCAGCCGCAAGCAGACCCGCGCCGGTCAGTTAGGCCGGGCCAGCATTGGTCTGGGCCTGATTTTGCTGGCATTGCAGCTGATTGTTGAAGCGGCTCGTCCGATTACCCAGGCCGCCGGTGTCCAGGTCCTCTTCTCCAGCCTGACCGGCGACGTGATGCTTGATGCACTGCTGGGTGCGGTATTCGCCATTATCAGTTACTCCAGTCTGGCCGCCGTGCTGATCACCGCAACGCTGACCGCCACCGGGGTCATTTCGTTCAAGGTCGCGCTCTGTCTGGTGATTGGTGCCAACCTTGGGAGTGGCCTGCTGGCGATGATCAACGCCAGCGGCTCGAATGCCGCCGGTAAACGCGTGGCGCTCGGCAGCCTGCTATTTAAGTTCGTTGGCTGCATCATAATCCTGCCGTTTGTCGATATTGTGGCAACCTGGCTTGATAAGCTGCCGGTTAACGATGAAGAGTTAGTGATTTTCTTCCATGTGTTTTACAACCTGATTCGCTGCGTGGCGATGGTGCCGTTTGCTGACCTGATGGCGCGCCTTTGCCGTCGTATGATTGCCGACGACGTCGATAACGCACTGCACCTCAAGCCTAAGCATCTCGATCGCAGCGCGCTGGATACCCCGGCGCTGGCGCTGGTGAATGCCGCCCGCGAAGCGCTGCGCATCGGTGACGTGGTGGAACAGATGCTGGAGGCGTTTAATAAAGTCGTGCATGGCGAATCCCGCGAGGAGCGCACGGTGCGTCGGCTGGATGATGATGTCGATGTGCTCTATACCGCCATCAAGCTCTATCTGGCGCGGATGCCAAAAGAGGATCTCCCCGAAGAGGATTCACGCCGCTGGGGCGAAATTATCGAGATGTCGCTGAATCTGGAGCAGGCCGGAGACATTATTGAACGGATGAGCGGCGATGTGGCTGACAAGTCGCTGGCAGCGGGCCGCGCGTTTTCTGCCGAGGGATTAAAAGAGCTGCAGGAGCTGCAGGAGCTGTTGATTGCCAACCTCAGAATGAGCCTGTCGGTGTTTCTGTCGCATGATGTCACCAGCGCCAAACGGCTGCGCCGCGCGAAACATCGCTTCCGCCTGATGATTCGCCGCTACTCTCACGCCCATGTTGATCGCCTGCACCAGCAGAACGTGCAGAGCATTGAGACCAGCTCGCTGCACCTCGGTTTACTCGGCGACATGAAGCGTCTGAATTCGCTGTTCTGCAGCGTGGCCTATACCGTGCTGGAACAGCCCGACGATGAGCGGGATTACGAATAAGGCGTGTGAACAGACCATTGCGACAGGCTGAAAACACCCGGCGCAACAATAATGAGAAGCGGCGCATCATCATGCGCCGCCACAGTTACTTCTTCTTAATCGGCTTACCGGACCAGTAACCCGCCAGCAGTGAACCTGACAGGTTGTGCCACACCGAGAACAGCGCGCCCGGCAATGCCGCCAGCGGTGAGAAGTAGAGTTTGCCCAGCGTCGCCGCCAGCCCGGAGTTCTGCATGCCAACTTCCAGCGCCAGCGTACGGCAGGTCGACTCATCGAAACCAAACAGCTTGCCACCCCAGTAACCACCAAGCAGGCCAATCGCGTTATGCAGGATTACCGCCGCGATCACCATCAGACCCACCGATCCAATAAAGCCCTGACTGCCCGCCACCACCGCGCTGATGATCAGCAGAATGCAGACCATGGAAAATGCAGGCAGCCAGGGTTCCACCCGGCGAACCACGCTGTTCATGCTGTGATGAATGATCAGCCCAAGGCTAATCGGGATCACCACGATCTTCACAATACTCAGCAGCATACCCACCACATCAACCTGAATGTGGGTATCAACGTAAAAGCGGGTTAACAACGGCGTGGCGAACACCCCCACCAGCGCAGAAACTGACGAGATCGTGACCGACAGCGCCACATCCCCTTTCGCCAGATAGATCATCACGTTGCTGGCGGTGCCGCTGGCCACGGAGCCGACCAGAATCATACCGGCTGCCAGATCGGGCGGCATATGAAACAGTTTTGCCAGTCCCCAGGCGGCTAACGGCATCACCAGATAGTGCAGGAAAGTTCCGGCAATTACCGGCGCAGGTCGGGTCAGCACCCGTTTGAAATCGTCGATATTCAGCGTCACACCCATGCCGAACATAATCAGCATCAGCAGATAGGTGACCCAGGGGCCGATGCCGAGAAAGGTACCAGGAGAGTAATACGCGGCGACAGACAACAGCACGGCCCAGAGCGGGAACAGGCGGGTTAACGTGGCGAGCATAGCCAGACTTCCTTATAAGAATGTTATGTTTTATGCAGGTTTGCCATAGAGAATCGCCAGACAGGAACGACTGCCGTGACGAAGGCGGGATCATAACATTTCATTATCACGGCGTAAGGCGAAGATGGGGCGAGGCGGCAAAATGCGGATCGACTGCTGCCGATCCGCAGAATATTGGCGAAATTACGCTGCTTTTTCCTCTAAACCGCGGTAGATCGAACCACCTGGCACGGCACCGATAATCGGCATTAACCAGAGGATTACTCGAACAGATTGCGATGCAGGGTACGTACCACGCTTTCCGCATCGTTGCCGGGCACCAGGAAGCAGAGATTGTAGCTGCTGGCACCGTAGCAAATCATCCGCAGGTTGAACGGATCGAGTACACCAAACACCTCTTTGCCGACACCGCATGCTTTTGACAGCTGGTTGCCGATAATCGCCACCAGCGCCAGATCTTCTTCCACCTCTACCCGGCACAGCGACGAGAGTTCAGTCAGCAAGGCCTGGGTCAGCAGACTGGCGCTGGTTGAGGTCGAGCCGGTGGTGTCGAGGGTCAGCGCCACGCTCACTTCGGAGGTGGTGATCAGGTCAACCGAGACGTTGTGACGTGCCAGAATGTTGAAGAGTTCGGCGAGGAAACCAAACGTATGCAGCATGTTAAGGCTATGCAGCGTTAACAGCGTCTGCTTGCGGCGTAAAGCCAGCGCCCGGAACAACGGCGGGTTACGGGTTTCGTTGCAGACGCGGGTTCCGCCCGCTGCCGGATCCTTGCTGGAACCGACGAAGACCGGAATACCCCGACGCACAGCAGGAAGCAGTGTCGCGGGATGCAGCACTTTCGCGCCAAACGTCGCCATTTCGGCGGCTTCTTCAAAAGTGATCTCGTCAATGCGCTTCGCCGTCGGCACCACGCGGGGATCGGTGGTGTAGATGCCTGGCACATCTGTCCAGATATCCACTCGTGCCGCATTCAGCGCTTCGCCCAGCAGCGCGGCGGTGTAATCACTGCCGCCACGCCCTAAGGTGGTGGTGCGCCCCTCACGTTCACTGCCAATGAAGCCCTGAGTAATGACCAATGCCTGCCCGATGCGCGGCTGTAACTGCGCCGTCGCCTGCTCCGCCAGCACCTCAACATCCGGTACAGCCCGGCCAAAATGATCGTCGGTGCGCATCACTTTACGGACATCGAACCACTCCGCGTTAACCTGACGTTCACGCAGAATTTCCACAAACAGCAGTGATGACATCAGCTCGCCGTGGCTGACCAGTTCATCAGTCAGGGCGTTAGAGGTGGCCAGTGAAGCCGCTTCAGAGAGCATGCTGATATTGTCGATCATCCGATCGATTTCATCGCGGATCACTTCCGGATGCTGCAGGCGATCGACAATGGCATACTGAATACGGCGGATATCATCAAGCAGAACAGCGCGCTGCGGAGCCTGCTGGCCTTCAGCCAGCGCCACCAGCAGATTGGTAATGCCCGCCGAAGCAGAGAGCACAACCAGACGCGTACTGGCGTCCTGCAACACCACATCGGCGCTGCGGTTCATCGCTTCAAAATCGGCTACGCTGGTGCCGCCAAATTTTGCCACTATCAGAGTTTGAGACATGTAGGACCTCGTGTCAGGTTATCTTGTTCTCGCCGATGAAAGGGTCGAGAAACATTCTTTCAGCCAGGCACAAGGAAAGAGCAGAAACGGGCGGACAAGATCAGATAGACGAGTCACCCAGAAGCGCCCCACCTTGCGAAACGTCGACTGCAGACGTTTCTGGTGACAACCCAGAGGATTCAGCCCCTGTAGCCGACAGGCAGCACACCGTGTGCTGACCCACCTCGGCGTCGCTCCCCATTATGTGTTTTCACCGGATACGGTTCCTCCAACACACTACCTGGGCGACGCGCCTCTTCTGGCTTGCGCACAGGTGCGCAAGTAGGCGCATAGATTTAGCCTTTTCTGGACCTGCTGTCAATGTCAGCGATGGCTGGAGAGCCGCATCAGAAAACAAATTAACCCGCGCCGCAGCGGCTACAGTGCTTAATGGGTTCAGCACCTGCAGCAATCCCTGATACGGCACAACGTTTTGCGCAGACTTTTGCGCCACACTTTGCTGCGCGCGGGGTCTGTGCACCGCAGGGTGTTCGCGCCAGTGAATGCTGACGATAAACCACAGCGTGCCGATCGCCTGTCCGGTGCGCGCTGACAAAATTTTTCCTTTCAGTTACAACTGTGGTCATACTGAAACGCTAAACGGGCATGATGTGCCTCCGATGGAATGACGGTTCTTAATATCAACAAGAGTGTTGCCATGAAAAATATCAATCCGACACAAACCGCAGCCTGGAAAGCGCTGCAACAGCATTTTGAGCAGATGAAATCGGTAGAAATTGCCGATCTGTTCGCCCAGGATGCCGATCGTTTTGCCAAATTCTCTGCCACCTTTGATGATCAGATGCTGGTGGATTTCTCCAAAAACCGCATCACCCAGGAAACGCTCGATAAGCTCCAGGCGCTGGCCAAAGAGACCGATCTCAGCGGTGCCATCAAGTCTATGTTCTCGGGTGAGAAGATTAACCGCACTGAAGATCGTGCGGTGTTGCATGTCGCACTGCGCAACCGGAGCAACACGCCGATTCTGGTGGATGGCAAAGATGTGATGCCAGACGTCAACGCGGTGCTGGACAAGATGAAAGGCTTCTCAGAGCGCATCATCAGCGGCGAATGGAAAGGCTATACCGGTAAAGCGATCACTGACGTGGTGAATATCGGCATCGGCGGCTCCGACCTCGGCCCGTTTATGGTGACAGAGGCGCTGCGCCCGTATAAAAACCATCTGAACATGCATTTTGTCTCCAACGTTGACGGCACCCATATCGCCGAAACGCTGAAAGACCTCAGCCCGGAAACCACCCTGTTCCTGGTTGCCTCCAAGACCTTCACGACTCAGGAAACTATGACCAACGCCCACAGTGCGCGCGACTGGTTCCTGAAAACTGCTGGCGATCAGCAGCACGTAGCGAAACACTTTGCTGCGCTGTCGACCAATGCCAAAGCGGTGGGTGAATTCGGTATCGACACCAACAACATGTTTGAATTCTGGGACTGGGTTGGCGGCCGCTATTCACTGTGGTCAGCCATCGGTCTGTCGATCATTCTCTCAATTGGCTTCGAAAACTTCGAGCAGCTGCTGAGCGGCGCACATGCCATGGACCAGCATTTCGCAACGACCCCGGCTGAGCAGAACCTGCCGGTGCTGCTGGCGCTGATTGGCATCTGGTACAACAATTTCTTTGGTGCTGAAACCGAAGCGATTCTGCCTTATGACCAGTACATGCACCGCTTTGCCGCCTATTTCCAGCAGGGAAATATGGAGTCAAACGGCAAGTATGTGGATCGCGCCGGTCATCCGGTGGACTACCAGACTGGCCCCATCATCTGGGGTGAACCTGGCACTAACGGTCAGCACGCGTTTTATCAGCTGATCCATCAGGGCACCAAGCTGGTTCCGTGTGACTTTATTGCGCCGGCTATTACCCATAACGCGCTGACAGATCACCATCCGAAGCTGCTCTCTAACTTCTTTGCCCAGACCGAAGCGCTGGCGTTTGGTAAATCACGCGACGTTGTCGAGAAAGAGTTTACCGATGCCGGTAAATCTGCAGAGTCAGTGGCCCATATCGTGCCGTTCAAAGTGTTTGAAGGGAACCGCCCGACTAACTCCATCCTGCTGCGTGAGATCACCCCATACAGCCTGGGTGCGCTGATTGCCCTGTATGAGCACAAAATCTTCACTCAGGGCGCCATCCTGAATATCTACACTTTCGATCAGTGGGGTGTGGAATTAGGTAAGCAGCTGGCAAACCGTATTCTGCCGGAACTGGAAAATGAGGATGAAATTACCACTCACGACAGTTCCACCAATGCCTTAATTAATCGTTATAAATCCTGGCGTTAATCGGCATTAATTTTACCGGGCGGCAACCTTGTCGCCCTTTTTTTGTCTGTTTTAACATCTTATTGGGTAATTCATCAGGACAGAGATGCCTGCCAGCACGGGAAAAGTCTTAAAATACCCCAGGATAATTCTGAACATCACGATCCGGAACAGCGTTTAATCCAGTATAAAGTGGATCTGATAATAGCGACTTTACGAGGTTAACTATTGATTCATAGCCATATTTAATTTAAGACCTTCTGAGTAAATTCTGATTATTCTTATTCCGTACCATTTATAAATAAAAAAGAACATTACGCTTTGCATTCCCCTTAGCAGCAGCGAAATATAGGGTATCAACCGGAAATACTCCGATATAAAAAGCAGTTATCCCCAATATTACTGATTAAATCACGCAATCATCCCGCCATTTGACCTGGTTTTTATAGCACTGAACTCTGATATTTTGTTGCCCTATAATGAACGCGCCCGCAATGGGACTGTCCGTCGCACTGGTCGCAGCCTGTCTGCATAGCCATTGTCGCTGGTCAGAGATCCTTCATTCACTCAATGCAGGAAACGTTGTTATGAAAAAAACTATGGTTGCCGGTGCAGCCTTGATCCTCGTTGCCGCCTCCTCAAGCGCATTTGCTGCGCCGCAGGAAGCAGGTGAAGCAGGTACGGCAGCAGGCGCGCAGGCGGGAGCAATCTCTGCTGGTGCTTCTACCGCTGTCGGTATCGGCGCACTTGGTGCGTTGGTCGGGCTCGGCATTGCCGCTTCTGGCGGTGGTGACGGTGCAAATACCGGTACAACAACCACAACCACGACGAGCACCACTCGTTGATGGATGCCCGAAACGCGTCTGATTACTGAACGGTAACAAACCGGCGAGGCTGAAAAACTGACTACGGTGAGGATTTCAGCGGAGCCACATTGTCTGCCGCTTTGCAGCCAGACGGGACGGGCAGAGCACCTTTAAACATAACCACACGCCTGTGTGGTTATTTTTACTTTGGCATGACTTATCAGGGACACACAGTGCGCCAACTTCCTCTGCTGCTCGCTTGCCTGCTGCTGCAGGCCTGTACACAAACGCAAAAAGGTCTTGAACAGACTTTGCTGCTCGCGGTTAACGGTCCGGATGACGTCACCGTTACCGATCAACAGGTCAACAATCTCCCCTATGCCAGTCTCTACGCTCGTCTGAATGACGGTCCGCGCATTTTTGTGGTGCTGGGCTACAGCGAGCAGGGACAGCAGAAATGGGTCACTCAGGATCAGGCGATGCTGGTAACACAGCATGGCCGTCTGGTTAAAACTCTGGGCTTACCCGATAACCTGCTGAGCGTCAGCAATCTGCAACAGGATCCGCTCGCTGACAGTCTGCATATCAGCAACGGCGCTGGCTGGACCCGCATCGTGCAGTGGACCGAGCAGGGTAAGGTTCGCGGCGCGACCGTGCGTTCAACCTTCCAGCGCGGCACCGACGAGGTGCTGACGGTTGCAGGCAACCGCATCCCGTGTCGTGTCTGGCATGAGCAGGTGAGCATCGACAGCAGTAACCGCGAGTGGGAAAACACCTTCTGGATCGATAACAGCAGCGGCGATGTGGTGCAGGCTCATCAGATGCTGGAGGCCGATGCCTTCCCTGTTGATATCACTATTCTGAAGCCGGCGAAATCATGAAAAAAATCACTATTTTGCTGGCCGGGCTGAGCCTGTTCAGCGTCGCAGGGGCGCAGGCTGCTGCGCAGGTTACTGTCCATACACCGCACAATGGCGGTCAGGCTGAGCTGAGCCAGATCACTGATCTCTCACAGCTGGTGACCCTGCCTCCACTGCAGGTCAACACGGACTGGCGCGGTACCTTTATTGCCGAGCGCGGCGCAACCGCAGTCGCCCGGCAGCAATATCAACAGACGCTGGGCGCGTTACGGGCCTGGCGTGCCGACAGCAGCGGCGATCGGGCGGTGGCCATTGATGAGGTGATTCGCCAGCTGAGCGCCATCAAAGTGACAGGTCGCCAGTTTACTTCGCTTGACCCGGACTGGATTCGTCTGCATCCGGCGGACAACCGTCGGCTGGAAGGCAGCTATGACCTCTATTTGCAGGCGCCCACCGATTCAGTGCTGCTGCTCGGCGCACTGAGCGGCGCAGGCAAGGTGAGCTGGCAGCCGGGTAAATCAGTACGCGACTATCTGGATGGTCATGACGCACTCTCCGGGGCAGAACGCAATTTTGTCACGGTGATTGCCCCTTCAGGCGCCACACAGCAGGTGCCGGTTGCTTACTGGAATCGCCGCCATGCGGAAGTGGAGCCAGGCAGCGTTATCTGGCTGGGCTTTTCGTCATGGAGCCTGCCAGGCAGTGATGAAGACCTGAACGATCGCATCCTTTCCGTACTGACTCACCGGATACCAGACTGATGAAAAAACGTTATCTCTTCAGCCTGTTGGCTGTTTCCGTGGCGGCAGCCTGTCAGGCGCAGGCTGACACTTTCCCCGCGCCGGTGGGTCCTTCACAATCCGATTTCGGTGGTGTTGGCCTGATGCAGGTGCCGACGGCGCGCATGTCCAGAGAGGGTGAATTCAGCCTCAACGCCCGCGACAACGATCAGTATCGTTACTACTCTGCCTCACTGCAGCTCTTCCCCTGGCTGGAAACTACGGTGCGTTATACCGACGTGCGGACCCGTCAATACAGTGCGGTATCAGAATTCAGCGGCACACAGAGCTACAAAGATAAAGCCTTCGATTTGAAACTGCGCCTGTGGCAGGAAGGTTTCTGGCTGCCAGAGGTGGCGGTGGGAACCCGCGATCTCGGCGGTACTGGCCTGTTCGACAGCGAATACTTGGTGGGAACCAAAGCCTGGGGGCCGTTCGACTTTACGCTGGGCGTCGGCTGGGGCTACCTCGGCAACAGCGGCACGCTGAAGAACCCCTTCTGCTCATACAGCGACAGCTATTGTCAGCGTCCGAAAGTGGGCGAAGCGGGTTCGATCAATGGCTCGCAGATGTTCCATGGTCCGACGGCGCTGTTTGGCGGCGTGGAGTATCAGACGCCCTGGCAGCCGCTGCGCCTTAAGATGGAATATGAAGGCAACGACTACCAGAATGACTTTGCTGGCCGCCTTGATCAGCGCAGCAAGCTCAACGTTGGGGCAATCTATCGTGTGACCGACTGGGCCGACATCAACGCCAGCTACGAACGCGGCAATACCTTTATGTTTGGTGTCACCATCCGAACCAACTTCAACGATCTGCGCCAGGCGCACATCGACAGCGAGAAGCCGGCCTACAATCCGCAGCCGCAGCCAAAACTGCTGGAGACGACGGTGGTGGGTTCTCAGCTGACCGATCTGAAATACAACGCCGGTCTCGACGGTCCGCGTATTCAGACTCAGGGCCATACGCTGTATGTGTCAGGCGAGCAGACGAAGTATCGCGATACCCGTGAAGGGGTGGATCGCGCTAACCGCATTATCATGAACCACCTGCCTGACGGCATCGACACGATCAATGTCACCGAGTCGCGCTTTAACATGCCGCAGGTAACCACGGAGACGAAAGTCGCCAGCCTGCGTAACGATCTGGAAGGCTATCCGCTGGGCCATGAGAAGCCGCTGCAACAGACACGCAAAGAACCGGTCGATCCGGGTACCACTGAGCAGGGGATGTTTATCCGTAAAGATCGCCTGAACTACAGCCTGTCGCCGGTGCTGAATCAGTCGGTGGGCGGCCCGGAAAGCTTCTATATGTATCAGGTCGGCGTGATGGCCAGCGCGGATTACTGGCTGACGGACCACCTGCTGGTGGGCGGCAGTCTGTTTGGTAACCTCGCCAACAACTATGACAAGTTCAACTACAACGGCGCGCCGGCGGACTCTTCCCTGCCGCGCGTGCGTACCCATATCCGCGACTACGTTGAGAACAATGTCTACGTCAACGATCTGCAGGCGAACTATATGGGCCAGCTCGGTAACGGCTTCTATGGTCAGGTTTACGGCGGCTATCTGGAGACGATGTACGGCGGTGTGGGTGGCGAGGTGCTTTATCGTCCGGTCGATGCGAACTGGGCGGTGGGCGTCGATGCCAACTACGTTCGTCAGCGTGACTGGGACAATATGATGCAGTTTAACCGCTATAAAGCGGCAACCGGCAACCTGACGGGCTACTGGCGTCCATGGTTCATGCAGGATGTACTGGTGAAAACCAGCGTCGGTCAGTATCTGGCGAAAGATAAAGGCGTGACGGTTGATGTCTCGAAGCGCTTCGACAGCGGCGTGATGGTCGGTGTTTATGCTACCAAAACTAATGTGTCGTCTGAAGAGTATGGCGAAGGCGACTTCACCAAAGGCTTCTATATCTCCATCCCGATGGATCTGTTCACCGTGACACCAACGCGTGGTCGCGCGCAGGTGAACTGGGTGCCGCTGACGCGTGATGGTGGTCAGATGCTGGGCCGTAAGTACCAGCTGTATGATCTGACGTCGGATCGCGATGCGCGCTTCAACTAATCAGAGGCGGCCTTCGGGCCGCTCAACGCTGTTTACAGAAGCAGGCTCAGGGAGCAAACGCCCTGCGTAAAGACGCAAAAAACGCCAGGAGCGTTTTTGAACAACGCAACGCGTTGGTCCGTTTGCGGGCGCACCTCAGGGATGAGGTGCGTAATTGCGCGGGCCGAGCGGCCAAAGACTGGCTTTAGCGCCTTTCCGATCTGACCGTGTTTTCTGCGCCGCTCCGGTATCACAGCAGTGCGGACCAGGCTTTATCAACAACCTCAGGCCGCTTTTTTTATTTAGTCTGCGTCGTAGCCGAGATTCGGCGCCAGCCAGCGCTCCACCTCCGTAACCGACATCCCTTTGCGTGCCGCATAATCTTCCACCTGATCACGCTGAATCTGCGCCACGGCAAAATAGCGGCTGTCAGGATGGCTGAAATACCAGCCAGACACCGCCGCACCCGGCCACATCGCATAAGACTCGGTGAGTTTCATGCCGGTCTGCGCTTCCACTGCCAGCAGACGCCAGATAGCGGCTTTTTCGGTATGCTCCGGGCAGGCCGGATAGCCTGGCGCCGGACGTATCCCCTGATAATTTTCGCGAATCAGCTCTTCGTTGCTGAGATTCTCGTTGGGCGCAAAGCCCCAGATCACCTTACGCACCCGCTCGTGCAGGTATTCGGCGAAGGCTTCCGCCAGACGGTCAGCCAACGCTTTCACCATGATCTTGTTGTAGTCGTCGTGCTGACGATCATAGGCCTCCGCCAGCGCATCCTCTTCCAGTCCGCCTGTCACCGCGAACGCGCCAAGATAATCCGCTTTTCCGGAGGTTTTCGGCGCGACAAAATCCGCCAGGCAGTAGTTGGCGAAGTCGGTTTTCTCGGTCTGTTGACGTAAGTGATGACTCACACACAACACTTCATCGCGCCGCTCATCACTGTAGAGATGAATATCATCGCCGACCCGGTTAGCCGGGAAAATACCGACCACACCACGCGGTTTCAGCAGTGACTGCTCACTTAATCTGTCGAGCATCGCATTGGCATCGGCGAACAGACGCTGCGCCTCTTCACCGACCACCTCATCTTCAAGAATGCGGGGATATTTGCCCGCCAGCGACCAGGTCATAAAGAATGGCGTCCAGTCGATGTAGTGGCGCAGCGTGGCAATGCTGGCCTCCACCTGGCTGACACCGAGACGGTGTGGCACCGGCGGCGAGTAGCTTTCCCAGTCAATCGACGTGCCGTTATCGCGCGCCGTCTGCAGCGAGACCGGCGGCGTGCGCGGCTTTTTGCGCGCATGCTGGATGCGTACGGTTTCGTACTCTTTGCGCGTTCGGGCAACGAAATCGTCTTTTAAGGTGGCGGAGAGCAGTGATGAAACGACGCCAACAGTGCGTGAGGCGTTCTGCACGTAGACCGTCGGGCCGCTGTAGTGCTGCTCAATTTTGACGGCAGTATGTGCCTTTGAGGTGGTCGCGCCGCCAATCAGCAGCGGTAAGGTAAACCCCTGACGCTCCATCTCTTTCGCCATATTGACCATCTCATCCAGCGACGGCGTAATCAGACCGGATAAGCCAATGATGTCCGCATTCACTTCGCGCGCCGTTTTAAGGATTTTTTCGCCCGGCACCATCACGCCAAGGTCGACAATTTCGTAGTTATTACACTGCAGCACCACGCCGACAATGTTTTTGCCGATATCATGTACGTCACCTTTAACGGTGGCCAGCACGATTTTACCGTTGCTGCGCCCCGCCTCTTTGCTGGCTTCGATAAAAGGCTCCAGATAAGCCACCGCCTGCTTCATTACGCGTGCCGATTTCACCACCTGCGGCAGGAACATTTTGCCCTCGCCGAACAGGTCACCGACCACGTTCATGCCGGACATCAGCGGACCTTCAATCACTTCTATCGGACGCGGCACCTGCTGGCGCGCCTCTTCGGTATCCTGCTCGATAAACTCCGTGATCCCCTTAACCAGCGAATACTCCAGTCGTTTCACCACGTCCCAGCTTCGCCACTCGGCGAGCTGCTTTTCCTGCGCACCATCGCTTTTGCCGCCACGGTATTTCTCCGCCAGCGCCAGCAGCCGCTCGGTGCCATCATCCCGGCGGTTAAGGATCACATCTTCTACCGCCTCGCGCAGTTCTGTCGGCAGATCGTCATAGATGGCCAGCTGACCTGCGTTAACGATGCCCATATCCATGCCGTTTCGGATGGCGTAGTAGAGGAACACCGCGTGTATTGCTTCACGAACCGGATCGTTGCCCCGGAATGAAAACGATACGTTGGAGACGCCGCCGGAGATCATGGCATGGGGCAGTTCACGCTTGATATCTTCACAGGCACCGATGAAATCCATGGCGTAGTTGTTGTGTTCGTCGATGCCGGTGGCGACTGCAAAAATGTTGGGATCGAAGATAATATCTTCCGGCGGGAAACCGACCTGCTCGGTGAGGATGTGGTAAGCACGGCGGCAGATCTCAATTTTACGGGCACGCGTATCCGCCTGGCCCACTTCGTCAAACGCCATGACTACCATCGCCGCCCCATAACGCCGGACCTGCCGCGCATGGTGGATAAAGGCGGCTTCACCCTCTTTCATCGAAATCGAGTTCACGATCCCTTTGCCCTGAATGCACTGCAGCCCTTTCTCAATGACCTCCCATTTGGAGGAGTCGATCATGATCGGCACGCGGGCAATATCGGGCTCGCCTGCAATCAGATTCAGGAAGCGCACCATCGCTGCTTCAGCATCGAGCATCCCTTCATCCATGTTGATGTCGATGATCTGTGCGCCGCTCTGCACCTGCTGCAGCGCCACTTCAAGCGCTTCGTTGTACTTCTCTTCTTTGATCAGCCGCTTAAATTTTGCGGAGCCAGTGACGTTGGTGCGCTCACCAACGTTAACAAACAGTGACTCTGCGGTGATGTTCAGCGGCTCAAGACCCGAGAGACGACAGGCCACTGGAATCGTCGGCAATGGACGCGGCGCAACACCTTCAACCGCAGCTACCATGGCAGCGATATGCTTCGGCGTCGTACCACAACAGCCGCCAATAATATTCAGGAAACCCGAGGTCGCCCATTCACCAATCTGCTGCGCCATCAACTCTGCATCAAGATCGTATTCGCCGAACGCGTTGGGCAGACCGGCGTTAGGATGGGCAGTCACGTAGCCTTCAGCAATGCGTGACAGCTCCGCCACATACTGACGCAGTTCATCCGGTCCCAGCGCGCAGTTCAGGCCAAAAGAGAGCGGTTCGGCATGGCGCAGCGAGTTGTAAAAGGCTTCCGTGGTCTGACCGGAGAGCGTCCGGCCTGACGCATCGGTGATGGTGCCGGAGATCATCAGCGGCAGCGTGACACCCAGCGCTTCCATCTCGGTCTGCACTGCATAGATGGCGGCTTTGGCATTCAGCGTATCGAACACCGTTTCGATCATAATGATGTCGGAACCGCCCTCCACCAGCGCACGGGTTGATTCGCGGTATGCCTCTACCAGCTGATTAAAGGTGACGTTTCGGTAAGCCGGATCGTTGACGTCGGGTGAGATCGAGCAGGTGCGGTTGGTCGGGCCGAGCACCCCCGCGACATAACGCGGGCGGTCCGGTGTTTTCGCCGTCCACGCATCTGCGCAGGCTCGCGCCAGCCGGGCCGCTTCATAATTGATCTCCGCCGACAGGCTTTCCATCTGGTAGTCCGCCATCGCAATCGACGTGGCGTTAAAGGTATTGGTTTCGAGGATATCTGCACCTGCAGCCAGATAAGCGTCGTGGATCTCGCGGATCACGTCCGGTTTACTCAGCACCAGCAGATCGTTGTTGCCTTTGAGATCGCAGGGCCAGTCAGCAAAACGGCTGCCGCGATAATCCTCTTCCTCCAGCCGGTAACTCTGGATCATGGTGCCCATGCCACCATCCAACACCATAATGCGTTGTGCGAGCTGCTGATGTAGCGCGTCGATTTTATTGCTCACTGTTGCCCCATTCACGTCAGTCTGCTGGCGGAAAACCCTGTTTTCCATTCTGGCACAACCCTGTCTGGCGACAAAGTAACCTCACCTGAGAGATTTTCAGATCATCGCCTCACAGGTCTGACCAGAAAACCAGCGTTTGCAAACCGCGCGATTAAAACGAAAATGATTTCCACAATGCAAAAGGAGAGACAACAATGGCCACGCCCGTTCCTGTTAAGCGCGGTAAGAAACCCCGCGGCACCCCTGTCGCCGCACCCGCGGGCGGTCAGGTTCAATCACTGACGCGCGGCCTCACGCTGCTGGAGCTGATTGCAGATTCACATGGCAGCGTGGCGCTGACCGAGCTCGCGCAGCAGGCGGGTTTGCCTAACTCCACCACACATCGCCTGCTCAGCACCATGCAGCAACAGGGCTTTGTCCGCCAGGTGGGCGATCTCGGGCTATGGACGATTGGCGCACACGCCTTTGTGGTTGGCAGCAGTTTTTTGCAAAGCCGTAATCTGCTGGCGCTGGTTCATCCGGTGTTGCGGAGCCTGATGGAGCAGTCCGGTGAAACAGTGAATCTGGCGGTGCTGGACCTCAGTGACTATCAGGCGGTGATCATTGATCAGGTGCAGTGTACCCAGCTGATGCGGATGTCAGCACCGATTGGCGGCAAGCTGCCGATGCATGCGTCAGGTGCAGGCAAAGCCTTTCTGGCCCATCTGGGGGAAGAACAGATTACTGCCCTGCTGCATCAGAAAGGATTGCACTACTACACGCCAAAAACCCTGATGTCGCCACAGAGTCTGAAAGAGAATCTGGAACAGGTGCGTAAAGCGGGCTTTTCGCTGGATGATGAAGAGCATGCACTCGGACTGCGCTGTGTCGCTGCACCCATCTATGATGAACATGGCGAGGCGTTTGCTGCCCTCTCCATCTCCGGCCCTATCGCCCGCATGACAGACGACAGGATTACGGAATTAGGTGCGCTGGTCATCCGCGAAGCGCGTCAGGTTACGCTGGCGTACAGCGGTCGCTAACCCTCTCTGGCGTATAGCAGACGCTAAAACGCTGCGTCTGCCGCCAGGCGATCACCTCTTCGACGTGGCCCTGCGCGATGCGCTGCTGCTGTGCGCGCCACCAGCTGGCGTCGAATATTTCCGGATGCAGTTCCAGCAGCAAAGCGCCGGTCGCGGTTTCGCTGCATAACGCATAGCGGAAGGTTTCGGGAAAGACATCGTCTGGCCCCACGCTATACCACGGCTCGGCACTGAGTTCATCTTCCTCATAGCGTGCCGCGGGCACCTCCCGGAAGTTCAGCTCCTGCATCGGGCGGATCTCATCGTAATCGTAAAATATCACCCGCCCATGACGGGTTATGCCGAAGTTTTTAAACAGCATATCGCCGGGAAAGATATTGGCTGCCGCCAGCTGTCGAATGGCATTGCCATACTCTTCAATGGCATGACGTCGCTCTGCTGGGCTGGCCTGGGCAAGATAGAGATTCAGCGGCTGCATACGGCGCTCCAGCCACAGATGACGAATAATCAGGCGATCGCCTTCGATATACAGCTTCTCTGCCACACAGGCGTGGAGTTCCGCCAGCAGCGCTGGTGAGATGCGCGCCAGCGGCAGTGCAAGCTGTTCAAACTCCTGGGTATCTGCCATGCGCCCCACGCGGTCGTGCTCTTTGACCTGCTGATAACAGGCGCGGACCTGTGCTTCCGTCACCTCTTTTTGTGGTGCGAAGCGATCCCTGATGACCTTGAATACCCAGTCAAAGCCCGGCAGCGTGAAGACCAGCATCACCATGCCGCGCACGCCAGGCGCGATCTCAAAGGCCGTTTCACTCTCTGCCAGCGCCTGAAGATATTCGCGATAGCTTTCTGTTTTACCGTGCTTCTGGCAGCCAATCGCCATATAGCGTTCGGCCAGTGTTTTGGCGGGCAGAATGGGTTGCAGCCAGGCGACCAGTGCCGCAGGTACCGGGGCATACACCATGAAATAGGCGCGGGCAAAACCAAAGACAATGCTGGCGTCATTTACATCCGTCAGACAGGTGTCGATCCACAGTTCGCCGGTTTCCGTCCGCTGGATCGGCAGCAGACAGGGAAAGATACCCGCTGGCAGATGCAGACGCGCCACCAGCCAGGCCGTTTTATTGCGATAAAAGAGTTCACTGTTGACCTCGAGCCAGCCCTCGCTCAGCCGGGGAAAATGCGACTCCAGGTGGCGGACAATCCAGCCCACATCGCGCGCGCGGTGCTGCCACGGTAGCGTCAGCGGTAGATCCTCCAGTATCTGATCTACCAATGCCCGCCAGCCCCGCTCCGGCTGGTAACGCCGTGATAAGGGGCGCAGAGGTGTGACCGGCGCGGTCAGGGACTGAGAGCTGAAGATAAACAGCCGTTCAGGTTGCAGGTCGGCATGTCCGTGTAGCCGGCAATAGACGGAATTAAAGAAGCTTTCGGCAATTTCGTGCCGCGGATAGCCAGGTAGCAGGCTTTGATAGTGATCTTTAACCCTCAGCCAGAACATCGCATCCCAGCTTGCCGCACCGTTCAGCACGCGCAGTTGATCGGCAACCAGGCTGACGTGATGATCATAGAGATGAATGCGAGCCTTCATGGCATGCTGCACTGCCTGCCATTCTGCCTGCTCAAAGCGCTGCTGCGCGCCGGCAGTAATATCCAGAAAGCGGCCATACTGAGCATCAAATCCCTGCAGGATAGTGTGGGCAATCAACGATTCGCGTGGCGGCATAGTCAGCTCCGGTCAATGCCCGCCCGCATGGTGCGGGCGGGGAATCCGTCAGAGGAGAAGCGTCAGAACTGGTGCTCTTCGGTCGAGCCGGTGAGCGCGGTGACCGAGGATTTACCGCCCTGAATGATGTTGGTCACCTGATCGAAATAGCCGGTGCCCACTTCCTGCTGATGTGACGAGAAGCTGTAACCGCGATCGCGGGCCGCGAACTCAGGCTGCTGAACCTTTTCCACATAGTGGCGCATCCCTTCACCCTGCGCATAGGCATGGGCCAGATCGAACATGTTGAACCACATGCTGTGGATGCCTGCCAGCGTGATGAACTGGAAGCGATACCCCATGTCGCTGAGCGCCTGCTGAAATTGCGCGATAGTGCGGTCATCGAGGTTCTTTTTCCAGTTAAACGAGGGCGAGCAGTTGTAGGCCAGTAGCTTGCCGGGGAAACGCGCATGAATAGCGTCGGCAAAACGCTGCGCCATCGCCAGATCCGGTGTTGAGGTTTCACACCAAAGGATGTCAGCATAAGGTGCATAGGCCAGTCCGCGACTGATCGCCTGTTCAATACCGGCATGAGTGCAGAAGAAGCCTTCTGCCGTCCTGTCGCCACGGATAAAAGGTCGATCGTATTCATCGCAGTCTGAGGTAATCAGGTCAGCGGCGTCGGCGTCGGTGCGAGCCAGCAGCACGGTTGGCACACCCATTACATCGGCCGCCAGTCGTGCCGCTACCAGTTTCTGAATCGCTTCCTGGGTCGGTACCAGCACTTTGCCACCCATGTGACCGCATTTTTTAACCGCCGCCAGCTGGTCTTCGAAGTGGACAGCCGCCGCCCCCGCCTGAATCATCGCCTTCATCAGCTCATAGGCATTGAGCACGCCGCCAAAACCGGCTTCAGCATCGGCAACAATCGGCAGGAAGAAATCAGTATACCGGCTGTCGCCCTCTTCAATGCCGCTGGACCACTGAATCTGATCGGCACGCTGAAACGTCTGGTTAATGCGGGTCACCACTTCCGGTACGGAGTTCACCGGGTAGAGCGACTGATCGGGATACATCTGTCCTGCCACATTGGCATCCGCAGCCACCTGCCAGCCAGAGAGATAGATCGCTTCAATGCCCGCTTTGGCCTGTTGCAGTGCCTGCCCGCCACTGAGCGCACCCAGGCTGTTGATGTAACCTTTCTTCGCCTCGCCGTTCAGCAGCGCCCATAACTTTTCGGCACCGCGCTCTGCCAGCGTACAGGCAGGCAGAACCGAGCCGCGCAGATTAACCACCTCTGCTGCGCTGTAAGGGCGGATAATGCCCTCCCAGCGTGCGGTCTGCCAGAGTTGTTCCAGTTGATCGATCTGTTGAGTACGTGTCATGGCAATAGCTCCTCTGTTCAGGGGATCAGGCGGTAGCCTGGCAGGGTAAGAAAGGAAACCAGTTCGCGTTCGGTGGTGATCTGCGCCATCAGCTGTGCCGCGTCGTCATAGCGACCAGCGCTGAACCGGGCTTCGCCCAGCGCGTTTTGCAGCAGGTGCAGCTCTTCGTTCAGCCAGCGCAGAAACAGTTCGGCCGTAACCTGCTGGCCGCTGTTCAGGATTTGCTGATGACGAATCCATTGCCAGATTGAGGTCCGTGCAATCTCAGCGGTGGCGGCATCCTCCATCAGCCCGTCAATCGGCACACAGCCGTTACCGCTGATCCAGGCTTCAAGGTATTGCAGCGCGACGCGGATGTTGGCGCGCATCCCTGCTTCGGTGCGCTCACCCTGACAGGGCGCAAGTAACTGCTCCGCCGTGATCGGGGCATCCTCTTCCCGCATAACATGCAACTGGTTGGGTTGGTCGCCCAGCACGGCATTGAAGACCGCCATAGCGGTGTCTGCCAGGCCCGGATGCGCAATCCAGGTACCGTCATGCCCGTTGCCCGCCTCACGCTGTTTATCTTCCGTCACGCGCTGCAGTACCCAGGCATTACGTGTTGGGTCTTTAGCAGGAATCAGGGCTGACATTCCCCCCATCGCGAAGGCTCCCCGACGATGACAGGTTTTAATCAGCAGACGTGAGTAAGCATCCAGAAACGGCTGCGACATGGTGACTGACTGGCGATCCGGCAGAACGCGATCCGTATGCTGTTTCAGGGTTTTGATGTAGCTAAAGATGTAATCCCAGCGGCCGCAGTTGAGCCCCACAATATGATCGCGAAGATTCCACAGGATCTCATCCATCTGAAACACGGCGGGTAACGTTTCAATCAGGACGGTAGCCTTGATCGTACCGCGCGGCAGATCGAACTGATCCTCGCTGAAACTGAAGATCTCACGCCACCAGGCGATCTCCTGCCTGCTCTCTGTTTTCGGCAGATAGAAGTAAGGCCCGCTGCCTTTGGCCAGTAAAGGCCGGACGTTGTGGAAGAAATAGAGCGCGAAATCAAACAGCCCGCCCGGAATCGCCTCACCCTGCCAGCTGACATGTTTTTCTGACAGATGCAGACCGCGAACCCGGCACATCAGCACCGCTGGGTTTGCGCCGAGCTGATAAATTTTGCCTTTGTCGCTGGTGTAACTCAGCGTGCCCTGCACCGCCTCGCGCAGTGTGAGCTGCCCTTCCATCAGCTTTGACCACTCCGGTGACAGCGAATCCTCAAAGTCGGCCATAAAGACTTTTACGTTTGAGTTCAGGGCATTAATGACCATTTTTCGATCCGGTGGGCCGGTGATCTCAACCCGACGATCTTCTAAGTCGGCCGGAATGGATTGAATACGCCACGCACCCTCTCTTATGGAAGCAGTTTCCATATCGAAGTCTGGCAGATAGCCCTGGTCATAGCGTTGCTGACGCTGCTGGCGTGCCAACAACAGCTCGTTGCGTTGCGATGCAAAGCGTGCGACCAGCGCTTCCAGAAAAGAAACCGCTTCGGGCGTTAACAGCTGTTGTTCGGCATGGCTAAAGGGCTGGCTGAAATTCAGCGCAGGGCTGATCACTGAGTCTGTCATGCTGGCGTTCTCCTGTATTCAAAGGATCGAATGCAGCGGATCCACACGGTGTTTATTTTGTGAGCTACAGAATCAGAGCATAAGCATTTATTTTTCTAAATCAAAAACTATTTCCATTTTTATACATTAACCCAGCTATCCTGATGTTTTATATGGATTTAAAGTTTTATTTATTAAAGGAACGACTTTCATTGCTGTTTTTCAGGCGAAAAAAAACCGTGTTGCCATCGGCTAACACGGTTCAGTTGATCTTCGGGCGGGACTACTCCAGCGTTGGATTCATGCGACGCAGATCGAATGGCGTGATCTGGTAAACGTAGTAGTTGAGCCAGTTCGAGAACAGCAGATTACCGTGGCTACGCCAGGTCGCGCGCGGTGGCAGGGCCGGATTGTCCTGTGGGAAATAGTTATAGGGGACTTCCGGATTCACACCCGCTTCATAATCACGATGATACTCACCAGACAACGTCAGCGCGTCATACTCCGGATGGCCAGTAACAAATACCAGGCGTTTGTCTTTACTCGCCATCAGATAGGCACCGGTTTGTTCCGATTCAGCAAACAGCTCAAGATCGGTGTAATCCGTGATCAGTTGAGTAGGAAAATCAGCATAACGAGAGTGTGGTGCGAGGAAATTATCATCAAAACCCCGGGTCAGTAAGGCATGAGGATGCAATATCTGATGCTCATAGACGCCGGACAGTTTGTTATGCCGGGTTTGCTTGGGAATGCCATACAGAATATTAAGCGCCGCCTGCACGGCCCAGCAGACAAACAGCGTTGAGGTGACGTGCTCATTTGCCCAGTGCAGCACGCGCTGAATCTGAGGCCAGTAAGCAACATCATTAAAATCGACCAGCCCCAGTGGCGCACCTGTCACGATTAAGCCGTCATAGTTGTCATGCTGGATATCTTCAAAATTGCAGTAGAAGTTGTTGAGGTGCTCAGTGGGCGTATTGCGTGACTCGCGGCTGTCGATGCGCAGCAGCTGAATATCGATCTGTAAGGGCGAGTTGGAAAGCAGACGCAGAAACTGATTCTCTGTTTCGATCTTTTTCGGCATCAGATTCAGTATGAGCACTTTAAGCGGTCGGATCTCCTGAACACTGGCGCGCGACGACGTCATGACAAAGACGTTTTCGTCACGCAAAAAATTCACTGCCGGTAATTCGTCGGGAACCCTGATTGGCATAACCTGCTCACCTCTCGTAACCATATAAACGTTTAGACATCTGGATGCCCAACATTAGCCTGATCGTTGTGAGATGTCGAGGTTTCATGCGGAAAATGAAAATGTTTCAGCTTAAAGGGGGATAGTGTTAAAGGGACATAGCGCAGACGCAAAATAATGCAGACGTAAAAAAGCCCCGCACTCTCGTGCGGGGCTTCTTCACTTATATAATGCCTGGCAGTTCCCTACTCTCGCATGGGGAGACCCCACACTACCATCGGCGCTACGGCGTTTCACTTCTGAGTTCGGCATGGGGTCAGGTGGGACCACCGCGCTAAAGCCGCCAGGCAGATTC